>Ga0207422_1000027_pt1 | contig 734488 bp, 670 predicted proteins | sample MarCyaLeptolynsp_FD_187757 | JGI IMG/M metagenome (GOLD analysis project Ga0207422, IMG submission 187757) | Marine cyanobacterial communities from Panama - species 1 Leptolyngbya sp. (SPAdes) | ecosystem: Environmental > Aquatic > Marine > Unclassified | place: Panama: Panama City | collected... | reverse complement strand
CACCGCAGAAAACGTTGAATTTGAAATGCGTCAGCCAATCGTAGTTGCCGCGGAGTTTTGAGATGACAATGGGTCTTGTAGGCCGCAAGTGCGGCATGACGCGTGTCTTTACGGATGAGGGTGAGTCGATCCCCGTCACCGTGATCGAGGCGCAGCCAAACCGGATTACCCAGCTGAAAACCGTCGAGGCCGACGGCTACCGTGCGCTGCAGGTTGCAGCCGGAAGCGTCAAGCCTTCGCGCGTGTCCAAGCCCGAGGCCGGGCATTTCGCCAGCGCCAAGGTCGAGGCTGGTGACCTCGTGACGGAATTCCGCCTCGACGGCGCCGAAGGCGAAGAGCTGGCCGTTGGCGGCGAACTCAAGGTCGATCTGTTCGAAGCCGGCCAGAAAGTCGATGTTGTTGGCACGTCGATCGGTAAAGGCTACGCCGGCACGGTCAAGCGCCATAACTTCCGCACGCAGGACGCGACGCACGGCAACTCGCTGGCTCATCGCGCTCCCGGTTCGATTGGTCAGAACCAGACGCCGGGCCGTGTCTTCAAAGGCAAGAAAATGTCCGGTCACATGGGCAACGTGCGCCGCACCGTGCAGAACCTCGAGGTTGTACGGGTCGACAGCGACCGCAATCTGATTCTCGTCAAGGGCGCCGTGCCCGGCCACAAGGGTGGTCGTGTCATCGTCCGCCCGGCGATCAAGGCGCGGGGTTAAGGAAATGGCGATGAAGCTCAAACTCGCAGACAGTGGTTCCGTCGACGTGGCGGAAAGCGCATTCGGTGCCGATTTCAACGAAGCGCTCGTGCACCAGGTGGTCACGGCCTATCTCGCCGGCGCCCGCGCGGGCACGAAGGCGCAGAAAAACCGCTCCGCCGTTCGCGGCGGCGGCATCAAGCCCTGGCGTCAGAAAGGCACGGGCCGCGCCCGCGCCGGCACCATTCGCAGCCCGATCTGGGTGGGCGGCGGACGGGCGTTCGCGGCCAAACCGCGTGATTTCAGCCAGAAGGTCAACAAGAAAATGTACCGCGCTGCGCTGCGTTCCGTGTTTTCGGAACTCGTGCGGCAGGATCGACTCATCATCGTCGAGGAGCTGACCCTCGAAGCCCCCAAGACCCGTCTTCTCGCCGAGAAGCTCAAGGGTATGGAGCTGAACGACGTGCTGGTGCTCAACGAGGCTTTCGACGAGAAGCTGTTTCTCGCGGCGCGCAACCTGCCCAACGTTGGCGTCTGCGACGTTGCCTCGATGGATCCGGTCGTGCTGATTCGTTTTGAGAAGGTGCTGGTTACGCTGCCGGCGCTGAAACTGATTGAGGAGCGCCTGTCATGAGCCAGGCATTGCGTCAGGAACGTCTGATGACGGTCATCGAAGGGCCGCACCTTTCGGAGAAGAGCGCCATTGCTGCAGAGAGCGGCAACCAGGTGGTTTTCAAGGTGCGTACGGATGCCAGCAAGAGTGAGATCCGTCAGGCCGTCGAACTGCTGTTCGACGTACAGGTGGAAGGCGTCACCGTCGTCAACGTCAAGGGCAAGAGCAAGCGCTTTGGTCGGACCCAGGGTCGCCGCTCGGACTGGAAGAAAGCCTACGTGAAGCTGGCCGAAGGCAGCCAGATCGACTTCCTGGGTGTGGAGTAAGGTAGAACGACATGTCATTGCATAAAGCCAAACCGACATCCGCCGGACGCCGTTTTGTCGTCTCGGTCAAGACGCCCGGGCTCCACAAGGGCAAGCCGCACTCAGCGCTTCTGGACAAGAAGAGTTCCAAGGGCGGCCGCAACAACAACGGCCGTATTACCGTTCGTCATCAGGGCGGCGGGCACAAGCAGCGCTACCGCATCATCGACTTCAAGCGCGACAAAGACGGTGTGCCGGGCGTGGTCGAGCGGCTCGAATACGATCCGAACCGCAGCGCGCATCTTGCGCTCGTAAAGTACGCTGACGGCGAACGACGTTACATCCTGGCACCCAAGGGTGTCGTTGCGGGAACGCCGATCGCCAACGGCGAGGACGCACCGATCAAGCCCGGCAACGCGTTGCCGCTCAGGGCCATACCGGTGGGTACCGTCATTCACAACGTCGAGATGAAGCCGGGCAAAGGCGGTCAGCTCGTACGCTCCGCCGGTGGCTCGGCTCAGCTCGCGGCACGCGAGGGCGTGTACGCGACGCTGCGTCTGCGCTCGGGCGAGATGCGCCGTATTCACATCGACTGCCGCGCAACCGTTGGCGAAGTCGGTCACGGCGAGCACAACCTGCGCAAGCTTGGCAAGGCCGGCGCAAAACGCTGGCGCGGCGTGCGTCCGACGGTTCGTGGTGTGGCCATGAACCCGGTCGATCACCCGCACGGCGGCGGCGAAGGCCGTACCTCCGGCGGCCGGCACCCGGTCAGCCCCTGGGGTACGCCGACCAAGGGCGCCAAGACCCGCAAGAACAAGCGCACCGACGGCATGATCGTCCGCCGTCGCAACAAGCGCCGTTAAGAACTCAAGGAACTCAGTGATATGCCACGCAGTGTAAGAAAAGGGCCGTTCGTCGATACGCACCTCGCGAAAAAAGTCGCCGAGGCAGCGAAGAACAACGATCGTCGTCCTATCAAAACCTGGTCCCGCCGCTCGATGGTGCTGCCGGACATGGTGGGTCTGACGATTGCCGTACACAACGGGCGCCAGCATATGCCGATCCTGATTTCGGAAAACATGGTCGGGCACAAACTCGGCGAGTTTGCGATCACCCGGACCTTCCGAGGTCACTCCGGCGATCGCAAGACGAAGTAAGTCGAAGGAGTTAACGAACATGCAAGTTGCTGCAACACTTCGATACGCACGAATCAGCCCGCAAAAGTGCCGCCTCGTGGCGGACGTCATTCGCGGCAAATCGGTTGATGAGGCGCTCAGGACGCTGACGTTTACGCCGAAGAAGAGTGCGCAAATCGTCAAGAAGGTGCTCGAGTCGGCTATTGCCAACGCCGAGCACAACCACGGTGCAGATATCGACGAACTCAAGGTCTCCACGATCGAAGTGAACGAGGCGCCGACTTTCCGCCGTTACCGTGCGCGGGCAAAGGGCCGCGGCGCGCGCATCATCAAGCGCAACAGCCACATTACCGTCCGTGTGGGCGACGAGTAGACAGGATTATGGGTCAAAAAGTACATCCAACGGGTATTCGCTTAGGCATCGTCAAAGACTGGGCGTCGAAATGGTATGCGGATTCGGCGACGTTTCCGCTGTACGTCAAGACCGACCACGAGCTGCGTAAATTCATCAAGCGCAAGCTCAAGGATGCGTCGGTCAGCCGTATTTCGATCGAGCGCCCGTCCAAGAAGGTGAACATCACGATCCATACGGCGCGTCCGGGCATCGTGATCGGTAAGAAAGGCGAAGACATCGAGAAGCTGCGGCTCGAAGTGTCGAAGATGGTGCGCATGCCCATCAACGACGTGCGCATCAACATCAACGAAGTTCGCAAGCCCGAGCTCGACGCGCAACTCGTTGCCGAAGGAATTGCGCAGCAGCTCGAGCGTCGCGTCATGTTCCGTCGCGCAATGAAACGCGCCGTGACGAACACGATGCGCGTGGGTGCCGAGGGCATCAAGGTCAAGGTTGGCGGTCGTCTGAACGGCGCCGAAATTGCGCGCTCGGAGTGGTACCGGGAAGGTCGCGTGCCGCAGCACACGCTGCGTGCCGACATCGACTACGGTCTTGCGGAAGCGCACACGACCTACGGCGTCATTGGCGTCAAGGTCTGGATCTTCAAGGGCGAGGTTTTCGATCGGCCCGAGCCCGTGGCTCCGGCTCCCGAGGCGGATGCGCCAGCAGCGGCGCGCTCGTAAGGCGGCGCGCGCTTAAGGAACGAACATGCTACAGCCAAAACGTACAAAGTTTCGCAAGCAGATGAAGGGTCGCAACCGCGGCCTTGCCGTCCGCGGCAGCACGGTTGCTTTCGGTGAGTATGCCCTCAAGGCAACCGGGCGCGGCCGCATGACGGCACGCCAGATCGAAGCGGCGCGTCGTGCAATGACCCGTTACATCAAGCGTGGCGGAAAGATCTGGATTCGGGTTTTCCCCGACAAGCCGATCACCAAGAAGCCTCTCGAGGTACGCCAGGGTAAGGGTAAAGGTAACGTCGAGTACTGGGTTTGCCAGATTCAGCCCGGTCGCGTGTTGTATGAAATGGAAGGTGTATCCGAAGAGGTAGCTCGTGAGGCGTTTCGCCTGGCCGCGGCCAAGCTGCCGTTTGCGACCACCTTCGTGACCCGGCAGGTGATGTGATGGAAGCCAGCGAACTCCGCAACAAGTCGGTCGAAGAACTGAACGAAGAGCTTGTGTCGCTGCGGCGCGAGCAATTCAACCTCCGCATGCAGCAGGCCACCGGTGAGCTGGGTCAGCACACGGAACACCGCCGCGTGCGCCGGGACATCGCGCGGGTCAAAACCGTGCTGGGCGAAATGCAGCGTTCAGCGAGTGAATGAACATGAGTGAAGAAAACAAAACACAGCGAACCATTGTCGGTCGGGTCGTCAGCGACAAGATGGACAAGACGGTATCCGTAGCAATCGAGCGCCGGATCAAACACCCGGTGTACGGCAAATACATTCGCCGCACGACGAAAGTGCTCGCGCACGACGCAGCGAACGAATGCAAGCCGGGGGATCGCGTTGCGATTTCCGAATGCCGCCCGATTTCGAAAAACAAATCATGGGCTGTGGTCAACGTGGTCGAGCGCACTGCCGACCGCTAGGTCGCAAAGCGATATCAGTTTAGGAAGCAGTCATGATTCAGATGCAGACAGTGTTGGACGCAGCCGATAACTCCGGAGCGCGTCGCGTTCAGTGCATCAAGGTGCTGGGCGGTTCGAAGCGCCGGTACGCGGGCGTTGGCGACGTCATCAAGGTGAGCGTCAAGGACGCGATTCCGCGAGGCAAGGTCAAGAAGGGCGAGGTCTACAACGCTGTCGTCGTACGTACCCGCAAGGGTGTGCGCCGCAAGGACGGTTCGCTGATTCGTTTCGACGGCAACGCAGCAGTGCTGCTCAATGCACGTCTGGAGCCTATTGGGACGCGTATCTTCGGGCCGGTGACGCGCGAGCTGCGTACCAACCAGTTTATGAAGATCATTTCGCTGGCGCCGGAAGTCCTCTGAGACGCGGCGACTACGGGATTCGAGAATGAACAAGATCAGAAAAGGCGACGAGATCGTCGTGCAAGCGGGCAAAGACAAGGGCCGTCGCGGTACCGTACTGCAGGTTTTTGCCGACGGCCGGGTACTCGTCGAGGGCATCAACATTGCCAAGAAGCACCAGAAGCCCAACCCGAATGCGGTTCCACCCGTTGCGGGAGGGATTGTCGACGTGGCCATGCCGCTCGATATCTCGAACGTGCTCGTGTTCAACCCCAAGTCCCAGAAGGGCGAACGGGTTGGCTTCGAGACCGATGACAGCGGCAACAAGGTGCGCGTCTTCAGGCAGAGCGGCGAACGAGTCGACATCTAAACGGATGCAAACAGCAGAGCAGGCGTTCAGCAGGATTTGACGGCGCGGCTCTTGAGAGAAACGAAAATGGCACGCTTACAGGAAAAATACACAGCGGAACTCGCCGGAGAGATTCAGAAGAAACTGGGTCTGAGTAATCCGATGGAGGTTCCGAAGATCACCAAGATCACGCTCAACATGGGTGTTGGCGAATCGGTGGCCGACAAAAAGGTGCTCGAGCACGCGCGGTCGGACATGGAAAAAATTTCCGGTCAGAGGCCCATTACGCGCGTGGCGCGCAAGTCGGTTGCGGGTTTCAAGATCCGTGAAGGTTTTCCGATCGGCTGCAAGGTGACCTTGCGGCGTGAGCGTATGTATGAGTTTCTGGACCGGCTCGTGAACATCGCGATCCCGCGCATCAGGGACTTTCGCGGTCTGAACCCGAAGTCGTTCGACCGCCAGGGCAACTACAGCATGGGCGTTTCCGAGCAGATTATCTTCCCGGAAATCAACTACGACGAAATCGATGCGATCCGTGGCATGGACATTACGATCACGACCACGGCCCGCAACCCCGAGGAAGGACGTGCGCTGCTTGAGGCGTTCAACTTTCCGTTCAAGAAGTAAGACACGCACAAGAACTGAGACACGTAATTTCACATCTACAGTTTTTTACTGAGATACAGAACGAGTACTAATTGAGATGGCTAAGAAGTCAATGATCGAGCGCGAGCTGAAGCGCGAAAAGCTGGTCGCGAAGTACGCGAAGAAGCGTGCTGAGCTGAAGGCAATCGTTCGCAACATCAACAGCAGCGACGAAGAGCGTGCGGTTGCGCAGGCGAAGCTGAACGCAATGCCGCGAGACGCCAGCCCGACGCGGCAGCGTAATCGTTGCTCGATCACCGGGCGTCCGCATGGCGTTTATCGCAAGTTCGGCCTCGGCCGGAACAAGCTCCGCGAGGCGGCGATGAACGGCGAGATACCGGGCCTTACCAAGGCCAGCTGGTAACGGGAGACGAACGATGACGATGACGGATCCTATTGCCGACATGCTGACCCGTATCCGCAACGGGCAGAAAGCACGCAAGCTGAGCGTTGCCATGCCGGCGTCCAAGAACAAGGAAGCGATTGCTGCCGTACTGCTCGACGAGGGTTACATCAGCGGTTTCGAGACCGAAGGTGAGGGTTCCGCGCGGACGCTGACCGTTGAACTCAAATATTTCGAAGGGGCGCCGGTCATCGAACGGATCGAGCGCGCCAGCCGCCCCGGCCTGCGTATCTATCGCGGCAAAGAAGATCTGCCGAAGGTGCTTGGCGGCCTGGGCGTTGCGATTGTCTCGACGTCGGCCGGTGTAATGAGCGACGCCAAGGCGCGCGAAAAGGGTATTGGTGGTGAGGTGATTTGCGTCGTGTCCTGATGGGCGCCGCGGACCTCCACGAGAGAGATTGATAACGATGTCTAGAGTTGCAAAAGCACCGGTCGAACTCCCCAAGGGTGTGGAGTTCAGTCAGGCCGGCAACCTGATTACGCTCAAGGGCGGAAAGGGCACGCTCGAGCTGGAGCTGAATCCCGAAGTCGAGTTGTCGGAGCAGGAAGGAACGCTCAGGCTCAAGCCGCGCTCGGGCTCGCGTTTTGCGACGGCCATTGCCGGTACGATGCGCGCGCTGATTGCGAACATGGCGAAAGGCGTTTCCGAGGGTTTCGAGCGTAAGCTGGAACTCGTCGGCGTGGGCTATCGTGCGCAGGCGCAGGGCAGCAAGCTCAACCTGACGCTGGGTTTTTCGCATCCCGTGGTCTACGAGGCACCCGAAGGCATCAGCGTCGCAACGCCGAGCCAGACGGAGATCGTGATTACCGGCGCGGACAAACAGAAGGTTGGCCAGGTGGCCGCCGAAATCCGTCGCTTCCGCCCGCCCGAGCCGTACAAGGGCAAGGGTGTTCGCTACGCCGATGAGCGCGTAGTGCTCAAGGAAGCGAAGAAGAAGTAATTCACAGAGTTAACGACCATGAAGCTGGACAAGAAACAGAACCGCTTGCGCAGAGCGAGGAAAGGCCGGGCGAAGATTCGCGAACTCGAGGTGAATCGCTTGAGTATTCACCGCACGCCGCGGCATATCTACGCACAGGTGCTGGCTGCAGACGGCGGCAACGTCATTGCATCGGCGTCGACGCTGGAAGCCGAGGTTCGCAAAGGCGTCAAGTTCGGCGGCAACGTCGAAGCGGCAGCAATTGTCGGTGCGCGCATTGCCGAGAAGGCGAAAGCGGCGGGTGTCGACACCGTTGCGTTCGATCGCTCCGGGTTTCGCTACCACGGCCGCGTCAAGGCGCTCGCCGATGCGGCGCGCGAAGCTGGCCTGAAGTTTTAATAGAGGAATGAGGGTGGCGTTGTGACGCTGCCGGGATCAGATTATGGCTAGAAACGAACAAACACAGTCCGGCGACGACCTGATCGAAAAGCTGGTAACGGTCAATCGCGTTGCCAAGGTCGTGAAAGGCGGACGCCAGTTCGGCTTTACGGCGCTTACGGTTGTGGGTGACGGCCAGGGCCAGGTTGGCTTCGGTTATGGCAAGGCGCGCGAGGTGCCCATCGCCATTCAGAAAGCCATGCAGAGCGCACGCAAGAACATGATCAGCGTGAATCTGAACAACGATACGCTGCAGTACGCGATCAAGGGCCGGCACGGCGCAACCCGCGTTTACATGCAGCCTGCGTCCGACGGTACCGGCGTTATTGCCGGCGGCGCAATGCGTGCCGTGTTCGAAGCGGCCGGTGTCCGCAACGTGCTGGCCAAGAGCTATGGCTCGCGCAACCCGATCAACGTCGTGCGCGCCACGATAAAAGCGCTGTCGATGATTCATTCGCCGCAGGCGATTGCAGCCAAGCGCGGCAAGAAAGTGAAAGAGATTGTGGCCTGAGCCCAATCGGTCTGAATACTGGATACGGACATGGCGAAGCCCAAAGAATTGAAAGTGACCCTCGTCAAGAGCAGGCACGGCCGGCTGAAGAGCCACAAGGCCTGTGTTGCCGGCCTGGGTCTGCGCAAGATTAACCAGACCGTGACCGTGATCGACACTCCGGAGAACCGGGGCATGATCAATCGCGTCTCGTATCTGCTATCGGTAGAGGAAGCCTGACATGCGTCTCAACGATTTGTCGCCGGCAAAAGGTTCGAAGAAAGCCGGCAAACGTCTCGGCCGCGGTCATTCGGCCGGTCAGGGTAAGACGTCAGGGCGTGGCCAGAAGGGTCAGCACGCGCGTTCCGGCGGTTACACGAAGGTCGGATTCGAAGGCGGCCAGATGCCGCTGAAGCAGCGCCTGCCGAAAGTTGGCTTCAACTCGCGCATGGCGCGGTTGACGGCCGAGCTTCGCCTGCACGAACTGGCAATACCCGAGGCAGAGGTCATTGACCTCGACGTGCTCAAGAAGCTCAGTCTTGTGCCTGCGCATACGGAGAAAGTAAAGGTCATCCTTTCCGGCAAGCTGGAAAAGGCTGTGAAGATCAAGGGTCTGGCGGTCACGAAAGGTGCGCGCGAGGCCATTGAGAAGGCCGGCGGCAGCATCGAGTCTTAAGCGGAAATTTTATTGAGTGGCCGAGCAGAGATGCCGGCACGGAACTGGAACATTGGTAAAGAAGCCCCGACAAAACCCGGCAGACGTCGCAAAATCGGCGAGTAAACTGGCCGAGCTCAAAGCTCGGATCCTGTTTCTCATCGGCGCGCTGATCGTTTATCGCATTGGCACCTTCATTCCGGTGCCCGGTGTGGATCCGGCTGCGCTGGCGGATTTCTTCGATCAGCAGGCCAGCGGCCTCCTGGACATCTTCAACATGTTCTCGGGCGGTGCGCTCGAGCGCTTTGGCATCTTTGCGCTCGGCATCATGCCGTACATTTCCTCGTCCATTATCATGCAGATGGCGAGCCATATCGTTCCCAGCCTGCAGCAGCTGCGCAAGGAAGGTGAACAGGGCCGCCGCGAGATCATCAAGTACACGCGTTACGGCACGGTGCTGCTGGCGTCTTTCCAGTCCGTGGCTGCCGCGTCGTGGCTGCAGAGCCAGGCTACCCTGGTCGTCAACCCGGGGCCGACGTTCCTGATCACGGCCTGCATTACGCTGGTGACAGGGACCATGTTCCTGATGTGGCTTGGTGAGCAGATTACCGAACGCGGTATCGGCAACGGCATTTCGATGATTATCCTCGCGGGCATCGTCGCCGGGATTCCGTCGGCAATCGGTTCGACGTCGCGTCTCGTCAGCCAGGGCGAAATGTCGCCGGTCACCGCGATCTTCATGCTCGTTGTCGGCATCGCCGCGATTATCTTCGTGGTCTACATGGAGAGTGCGCAGCGGCGGATTACCGTGAACTACGCCCGCCGTCAGCAAGGCCGCAAGATGTTCGCTGCACAGAGCACGCACTTGCCGTTCAAGATCAACATGTCCGGTGTGATACCGCCGATCTTTGCGTCGAGCATACTGATGTTCCCGGCGACGATCGCGCAGTTCTTCGGCTCGTCAGCGGCTGAACCGAATTCCGTGCAGCGGGCGCTGCAGGTCATCGGTGCCAACCTGGGGCCCGGTCAACCGGTTTACGTGCTGCTGTATGCAGTAATGATCATTTTCTTCTGCTTTTTCTACACCGCACTGATGTACAACTCAAAGGACACGGCGGACAACCTGAAACGTTCCGGCGCTTTCCTTCCGGGCATCAGGCCGGGCGCCCACACGGCCGACTATATCGATCGTGTTCTGACGCGGCTGACGTTCTGGGGTGCAATGTACATTGCCGGTGTTTGTCTGTTGCCCGAAATCGCACGGATGTTCTTCCCGAGCATGCCGTTCAACCTGGGCGGCACCTCACTATTGATTCTCGTCGTCGTCACGATGGACTTCATGTCGCAGCTTCGAGCGCACTCCATGAGTCATCAGTACGAAGGCATGATGCAGAAAGCCAACCTGCGGAACTACGGCAAGGGTGGCCAGACACGCTGACGGTGTCAGCGTCTATTGGAGAAGGCTCATGAAAGTCAGAGCATCGGTTAAAAAAATCTGCAGGAACTGCAAGATCATCCGCCGCAACGGTGTTGTTCGGGTGATCTGTACTGACGCGCGCCATAAGCAGCGTCAGGGCTAACCATAAGGAACACGCAAGTGGCACGTATAGCAGGCATCAATATTCCGCTGAACAAGCACGTCGTGATTGCACTGACGTCTATTTTCGGTATCGGCAATACACGCGCGCAGCAGATCTGTGAAGCTGCGGGTGTTGCAAAGGACACGAAGGTGAAGGATCTCGCAGAGCCGGAGGTGGCAAAACTGCGCACCGCGGTTGCGAACTTTACCGTCGAAGGCGACCTGCGTCGTGAAACCTCGATGAACATCAAGCGCCTGATGGACCTCGGATGTTATCGCGGTATCCGCCATCGTCGTGGTCTGCCGTTGCGCGGCCAGCGTACGCGGACCAATGCGCGGACGCGCAAGGGTCCACGTCGGCCGATCAAGCGCTAGCGGACAGGCGATAGAGAAGAAATAGCGGAAGTCGCGCCTTTGGTGGCGAGACCAACGAAGACTGGAATTTGAGAATATGGCTGAGACCAAGAAAAGGAAGGTAAAGAAGCACGTAGTCGATGCGATTGCGCACATTCACGCCTCCTTCAACAACACGATCATCACGATTACCGATCGCCAAGGTAATGCCCTGTCGTGGGCGACTGCCGGCGGTTGCGGCTTCCGCGGTTCGAGGAAATCGACGCCGTTTGCCGCCCAGGTTGCGTCCGAGAAAGCGGGGCGCACTGCGCTGGATTTCGGCGTCAAGAACCTGGACGTGAAGGTCCGTGGGCCCGGTCCCGGCCGCGAGTCCGCAGTGCGCGCCTTGAACGCGCTCGGATTTCGCATTCAACACATTGAGGACGTAACGCCTATTCCTCACAACGGCTGTCGCCCGCCGAAGAAGCGTCGGGTATAGAGGCTCAATACGATGGCAAGATATCTAGGACCAAAGTGCAAACTGTCCCGTCGCGAAGGCACGGATCTGTTTTTGAAGAGCGGTGTTCGTCCGCTGGAGTCCAAGTGCCGGCTGGAAGTTCCGCCTGGTGGTGCTGCCCAGCGCCGGCCGCGGCTTTCCGACTACGGTTTGCAGCTTCGTGAAAAACAAAAACTCCGCCGCATGTACGGCATTCTGGAACGTCAGTTCCGGAACTACTACAAGCGTGCTGCGCAGCTGAAGGGCTCGACCGGTGAGAACCTGCTGAGGCTTCTCGAAGGCCGCCTGGACAACGTGGTGTACCGCATGGGTTTCGCGGCAACGCGTGCCGAGGCGCGACAGCTGGTGAGCCACAAGAGTATCGAAGTCAACGGCAAGGTCGTGAACATTCCGTCGGCTCAGATCAGCGCCGGCGATGCCATTGGCATTCGCGAAAAGGCGAAAAAGCAGCTTCGTATTCAGAGCGCAATCGAAATTGCCGGACAGGTGGGACTGCCGGAATGGGTTGACGTTGACGCGAAGAAGATGATGGGCACGTTGAAATCGTTGCCGGACCGGGAAGATATCCTGCCGGACATCAACGAAAACCTCGTCGTCGAGCTGTACTCCAAGTAGTCAGGAGGGTAGTACCCCATGCAGGAATCTGTAAACGAATTTTTGAAGCCGCGCGTTGTCAAGGTCACCCCTGTCAACGATCTGCTCGCGAAAGTGACGATCGAACCTTTCGAGCGCGGTTTCGGCCATACGCTGGGAAATGCGCTGCGCCGGATTCTCTTGTCCTCGATGCCGGGTGCGGCAATCACGGAGGCCGAGATTGACGGTGTGTTGCACGAATACACGAGCATCGAGGGTGTGCAGGAGGACGTTGTAGACATTCTTCTGAACCTGAAGCAGGTTGCCGTGCACATGAATACCCGCGATACGGCCGAATTGCGTGTGTCGAAGAAGGGCCCCGGACCGGTAACGGCCGGCGACATTCAGCTCGACCACGACGTCGAGATCATGAATCCCGAACTCGTCATTGCCAACCTGACCAGCGTCGGTGAACTGAACATGCTGCTGCGCGTCGAGCGTGGCCGCGGTTATCGCCCCGCAGGTCAAAGGCCCGCGTTCGAAGAGCAGTCCGGACCGATTGGCCGGCTGCAGCTCGATGCGAGCTTCAGCCCGGTTCAACGCGTGACCTATAACGTCGAAGCCGCGCGTGTGGAACAGCGTACCGACCTCGACAAGCTGATCATCGAAATCGAAACCAACGGTACGATCGATCCGGAGGAAGCTATCCGGCGTGCGGGCAGCATCCTCAAGGATCAGTTGTCCGTGTTTGTCGATCTGCAGGGCCAGGAAGACGGTGCTGCTGCGCAGGCAGAGAATCAGGTGGACCCGATTCTGTTGCGGCCGGTCGACGAACTCGAGCTGACGGTGCGTTCGGCGAACTGCCTCAAGGCCGAGAACATCATGTACATTGGCGATCTGGTACAGCGGACCGAAGTCGAATTGCTGCGGACCCCGAACCTCGGTAAGAAGTCGCTGACGGAGATCAAGGAAGTCCTCGAAGGGCACGGTCTTGGGCTTGGCATGCGACTCGACAACTGGCCGCCGGCCAGCCTGCGCCCGGAGCACGAGCTCGCGCTGTAAGACAGACTTAATCAGGACAGACAAATGCGTCACAGAAAATCCGGCCGCAGGCTCGGCCGCAACAGCTCTCATCGCAAGGCCATGTTTCGCAACATGGCGGCGTCGATGCTGAAACACGAGACGATTCGCACCACCGTGCCGAAGGCCAAAGAGCTGCGGCGCGTCGTGGAGCCGTTGATTACACTGGCAAAAGAAGACAGCGTCGCCAATCGTCGTCTCGCGTTCGATCGGCTGCGCGACAAGGAAGTGGTCGGCAAGCTGTTCTCCGAACTCGGTCCGCGTTTCAAGGATCGCCCCGGAGGTTATCTGCGCATTCTGAAGACCGGGCCGCGCCCGGGCGACGCCGCGCCGATGGCAATTGTCATGCTGACAGAGCTGGCGCCGCAAGAGGCTGTTGTCGAGGAATAGCGTGCAAGCCGAAGCAAGAGCACTACAGAAAAGCCGGGTACCATCCCGGCTTTTTTGGGCCCGGATACCCTGAAGAGCTGACACGAACGGTCAGGAGCGGAGCAAGATGCCCGGAAAACGCGTTAGTGAACCGGCAGGGCGTACCCTGTCTCTGGTGCTCGGCAGCGGCGGCGCACGCGGTTTGGCCCACATCGGAATCATCCGTGAGATCGAGGAGAGCGGCTTTCGTATTGCGTCGATCAGCGGTTGTTCGATCGGTGCCATAGTGGGCGGCGTCTATGCGGCGGGTAAGCTCGACGAGTTCGAGCACTGGGTGTCGGCGATCCGCGGCGCGGACATCGTGAGGTTGCTCGATATTGCCTGGGAGAAAGACGGCCTCGTCAAAGGTGACCGGATCATGGATACGCTCACCGGACTGGTCGGCGAGCAGCAAATCGAAGATCTCGGCATACCGTTTACGGCCGTTGCAGCCGATCTGACGCGTCAAAAAGAAGTGTGGCTGAATTCGGGTTCGCTGTTTACCGCGATTCGGGCGTCCATTTCGCTGCCGTTCCTGCTCACACCGGTAACCCACAACGACTCGGTGCTGGTCGACGGCGGCGTTCTGAATCCGGTACCGATCGCGCCGACCATGAACGATCAGACCGACTTTACGCTTGCCGTCAATCTCGGGGGCATACCGGTAGACACCCCGGAGCAGGCGCCAGCCGAAACCGATTCAGCCAACGAGGCCGGTCTTACACGTTTGCGCGGGAAACTCGCTCAGTTCATCAACGAGCTGGGCAGCCTCATGAGTGACGAAGACAAGGCCGGTTGGGATATGTACGACGTCGGCAACCAGGCCTTCGACGTAATGCAGAACGCCATTGCGCGGCATCAGCTGGCGGTTTATCCGCCGGACGAGATCATCGAAATACCGCGAAACGCCTGCGGGCTCATGGAGTTCGACCGGGCTCGGGAGATGATTGCGATGGGTCGAAACAAGGCTCGCGAGGCGCTCCGGAAACTCGAGATCTGACCGATTGTAGATGATCGCAGATTCCTGCCGGTTTGCCTGTCCAGCTCAACCGTAGAGTCGACGGTCACTGCCGGTCGGCGCTGGCATTCAGGTACTCGAGCGCCGCAGCCAGCACACGATCGCCCTTGCCCACAAAGTCTTCGGCGGCGGGCTCGACCTCCACGTCCACCTCTATGCCGTTGCCGTCGAACAGTTTTCCGTTGGAACGAAAGGAGGCCATCGACGACAACGAAATTTCGATGTTCGATTCGAACAGGTCGAAACTGCGCCGGCGGCCGCTGCCGCCGCCACTGGGCTGACCCATGACTATTGTGTTGGGGAACAGATGGGCGGCGTTGAGAAAACCGTCAGTCGCAGAGAATGAACGCGCATTGCTGAGCACCACTACCGGCCTGTCGTAGTGGTAGTGCGCATCCACCCGGTCGCTGTCGCGATTGATCAGCATGTAGTGCCATACCGAGAATTCCTCCTCAGGAAATTGCCATTCCGGTTCGAAGGTGGTCATCGCTTGTTCAATGACTGATCGCTCTTCCGCCGTCCAGTCCTCATGTGACAGTGGCAGCGTAGGGCGATTGAAGAGGTGATCCTCGTCGAATATGGGGGCCAGTCTGTACGCTGCGATGTTCACGACCAGCGGTGCATGACCGGAGGGATAAAAATACGGCGCCAGCGCCTGCGTGATGCCAAGTCTGCCACCGCCGTTGTTCCTGACGTCTATGATCAAACCGTCGGTTGCGCGAAATGCGTCCATTTCTTCGTGAATGCGGGGAATAAGATCATTGTCCATTTCCGGAATGTGCAGATAGCCAATACTGCCGTCCAGTATTCTGCTCTCGCCCAGCACCACCTCGGCTGTCCTTGGCCGCCCGTCTTCCAGCGAGAACTGCTGCGTTTGCTGTGCCCCGCTGGCGTTCGAAAACGTGACCTCGAACGTCTCCGACGCAGGTTGCCTCAGGTCTGTGCGCAGGAATCCCAGGTCGCGAACCAGCCGCAGTGCACGCCGGCGAACGATCTGCGGTGAGCCGTTGCCGGTATAGACTGACGCAGCCGCAATCCACGTTTCGATCTCTATGCCGTCGACGGCGACAACGAACGGGAAGTCTTTGTCGACAAACTTCTTTTTGGAGGCATCGACGGCGACAATGCCCTCGCGGCTTTCGGCAAGGCTGAAAGGCATGTAGTGCTTTTCGTCGCCGAACAGGTCGTCTGCGTCGATTCCGGCGTGTGAGTCATTGATCGAGCCGATTGCGCGAGCGAGGAAACGGTACAGGGTCTTGCGGCTGATCCGCTCCGGCATTTGCGCCGAAAGCTGTTCGAGAAAGGCAACCGGATTGCGATCCGGTCTGATGCGCCAGTAGGAGCTTTGCGTCTGGATCCGGTCAATCAGCGCGGCAATGTCGCGCCGTGCTCGATCCCGGGACAATACGTTCAACAGGACGCCCGAGTCGGCCAGGGCGGGACGCAGCGAGAAGTCGGAGCTGTCCAGGGAACTGTTCAGCCCGACAATGGCAAGTACGTTCTTGCCCGGCGATGCGTGTCGTGTGCGTACGCGGTAGATGTTTACCTTGCCGGCTTCGTGGCCGCTGACGTTTCGCCGGATGTCGACGTTCGATCGCGCAATCTCCCGGTCGTTCAGGTAGGCAATGAACGCGTCGTCGAAATCGATGTACAGAAACAGATCCTCGGGGACCTCCGAGAGCTGGAACTCACGCCGAATATAGACTTCCCGATAATTGCCGCGCATATCCCGAAGGACTGTGACGTCGTCGGAATCGCCGTAGCCGAAGCCCGCCTGGCCGGTTTCCCATCCGCTGTCATCGAAATCGCGCTTGCGCCACTCTTTGGGGACATCGTTGTCACCGGTCTGGTACGACCAGACGGCATCGAGCGGAATCAGGAAGTCGTCGGCCTGAGCCGGGTTTGCCTGTAACACGATGACGGACAGGGCGGCAGCGCACGCCGCGCGTATGGGTATTCTCATTGTTTCCCCCGTGCGACCCGATCGTGCTTCATTCACCCGCAAACTACGGGGCGCAGTTCAGGTCGATGTCTATACCGCCCGTGATTGTCGCAGTCCGAGGTATCGAGCTGGATGCGAAATCGTCATCAGCCGATGCCGAATACTTCTTACAGTGGTAGCCCAATCGGCCACGGACGGGCGACGCGGCTGCAGGCTCAAGGCGGAAAGCCCCATGCGCCGTGACGCGACTCGGGTTGTTTAGATGTTGGCGCTCTGCTCAGTCCGGCCCGTTAGCTTGTCGATCATTCGCGCGACGTATTCCGGTGAGCGCGTGTTGCGCGCCAGCAGCATGTAGACGGTCGGTACGACGAGCAGCGTGAAGACCATCGAGAACGTCACACCGAAGAACACGACGGCGCCGATCGATTGCCTGGACAGTGCACCGGCGCCGCTGGCGAGCAGTAGCGGGATGGAGCCGAAGGCGGTACACATGCTCGTCATGAGCACAGGCCTGAGCCGGGTGCGGGACGATTCGATGATTGCATCTTTCAAGCTGTGTCCGCGGTCCCTCAGCTGGTTGGCAAATTCCACGATCAGAATGCCGTTCTTGGCCGCCAGACCAATCAGCATGATGACACCAATTTGGCTGAATACGTTGACGGTCGCACCGAACATCTTGAGCCCGAAGATGGCGCCGGTGATGGCGAGCGGCACCGTCGTCATGATGATGAGCGGGTGTTTGAAGCTCTCGAACTGTGCGGCGAGGACGAGATACGCAATCACCAGCGACAGCAGGAACGTCAGATAGATGGCCTGCCCGGTGTTCTTGAAATCGCGCGACTCCCCGTCGTAATTGAGGCGTGCCGAATCGGGCAGGTTTTCGTCGATGATACGTTCGAGGTCGGCGAGTGCCGAGCCCAGCGAGTAGCCGGGGTTGATGGAGCCCGATATCGTGATCGATCGCATCCGGTCGAAGCGCCGCAGGTCGACGGGTCCGGCGGTTTCGGTCAACTGGACGAGATTGGCCAGCGGGATCAACTGTCCCGTGCGCTCGGAGCGGACGTAGATGTTCCTCAGATCGCTCGGCGTCTGGCGGCGCTCGTCGGCACCCTGCAGTATGACGCGGTATTCCTCACCGCGATCGATGAAGGTCGTGACCACCCGGGAGCCTAGAATCGTTTCGAGCGTTCGCCCGACGTTGGCAAGCGACACGCCGAGGTCGGCGGCGCGGTCGCGGTCTATCGATACGTCGATCTTCGGTTTGCGTTCGCGATAGTCGGACTGCAGATTGGAAAGCCCGGGGTTTTTCCGCGCTTCGGCCATGACGATGTCGCGCCACTCTGCGAGTTCTTCGTAGTTCGTTCCGCCCAGTACGATGCGCAGAGGGCGGTTGCTCTGCCCCAGGCTCCATGCCCCGGGCGCCATCGCAAACGCCTGAACGCCGGGAAGGTCGGCAAGCTGCCGGTTCCAGCCTGCGACAATCTCATGCGCGGAACGCTCCCGTTTGTCCCAGACCTGAAGGGGCGACATGATCATGCCGGTGTTGACGTCACCGCCGCCGCCCCAGCTGCCGGAGCGTGCAAGGGCACGCAGCACGTCGCCCTTTTCCTTGTCGGCGAGCACGATGCGCTCCGCTTCCTGTATGTATTTGAAGGTGTAATCGAGGCTTGCCCCATCGGGTGCCGTCAGGCGGATCATTGCAAACGCGCGATCCTCGCGGGGCATGTACTCGAACGCAATGCTGTTCAGCAGCGACAGGCTGGCCGCAAACACGGCCAGTGCGGTGCCAATGACCACAACCGGTCTCCGCACGGCCTTCTCGAGCAGCCTGGAGTACATTTCGGCGACCTGGCGAAAGATGCGATCGACAAAATGTGTGAGCGCACTGCGGTGAAGACGGTTGTCGTGAAACAGCTTGGTGGCCAACATAGGGACGAGCGTCAGTGCGATGAGACTCGAAAAGGCGACAGCGGCGGCGAGCGAGATACCGAATTCGCCGAATACGGCACCGATATTCCCCGGCATGAACGAGACGGGCAGGATGACCGCAATCAGCACGAGGGTTGTCGCAATGACGGCAAAACCGATTTCGCGGCCCCCGTTGGTCGCAGCCAGCAACGTGGGTTCGCCGCCTTCGATCCGACGCGCTATGTTCTCGAGGACCACGATTGCGTCGTCGACAACGAGCCCGATAGCGAGCACGAAACCCAGCAAAGTCAGTGTGTTTATCGAGAACCCCAGAGCGGCCATTACGATAAACGCGGCAATAATCGAAATGGGGATAGTCACGACCGGAATAATCGTGGCCCTGAGTGTGCCGATGAACCCGTAAATCACGGCGAGGACGAGCAATAAAGCAACGCCAAGCGCCTTGGCGACCTCCGCAAGCGAGGCGCGGATGAATATTGCGTTGTCCATATTGATGGAGAGATCGATATCGGCCGGCAGCGAGTCCTGCAGTTCTTCGATGCGCTTCGCAACCTTGGCGTTGACGTCGAGCATGTTGGCCTGGGCTTGCGGAACGATGCCGAGCGCCATGCCCGTTATGCCATCGGTCCGCGAAAAACTGCGCACGTCTTCCGGGGCGAGTTCGATATCGGCAACCTCGGCGAGACGCACCAGATACCCGTCGCTACCCTGCGTCAACACGAGGTTGGCGAAGTCGTCCACGGTCTGAAACCCGGTGTTGGTTCTCAGCGTGAATTCCCGCGCCGAAGACTCGAGGCGGCCCGAGGGAATCTGCACGTTTTCGCGACGCAAGGCGTCCTCGATATCCGTTACCGTCAGGGCCCGAGCAGCGAGCCGCTTGGGGTCGACCCAGATACGCATCGCAGGCCGCCGGCTGCCGCTCATGCGAACATACGCGACGCCCTCCACAATCGATAGTGCATCGATAATGTAGCGATCCGCAAAATCCGACACCTCCATGATCGAGCGCGAATTGCTGGAAACGTTGATCCACATTGTCGACTGCGAGTCGTTGTCCCGTTTCGAGACCTCCGGAGCCTCGGCTTCGTCAGGCAACATTCCCAGCACTCGGCCGACGCGGTCGCGAACGTCGCCTGCAGCGGCGTCCACGTCGGTTTCGCGACTGAACTCGAGAGTAATCGAAGATCGCTCGTCGAAGCTGCGGGACGAGACTTTAGTGATTCCGGAAATGCCCGCAAGCTGGTCTTCCAGGACCTGAGTTACCCGGCGTTCGACAATGTCGGAGGCTGCGCCCCGATAGCTTGTGCTGATCGACACGATCGGACGCTGTATGTCCGGATACTCGCGGACCGACATCGACTGCATGGACATCAGTCCGACGATCAGCAGAATCAGCGAGATCACAGCCGCGAACACGGGCCTGCGTACGGAGACGTCCGAAATTAGCATGATCTAGGAACCGCTTCTGACGAGCGACGTGGGCTCGTTCAGCAACTCGACCTGACCGCCGTCGTGCACCTTGTGGGTGCCCTCGGTGACGACCTGCTCGCCGGCGACAAGCCCGTTCTCGATAACGACAAACCCGGGGATTCGCCGCCCGAGAGAGACCGGCCGCTTTTCGGCGACGCCGCCGGTGATGACAAACACGAACTGCAGGGAGCCCTCGGGGACGATCGACTGCTCGGGCACGACGAGGACGTCGCCGCTGTCACGCTTCAGGTCCACGGTCAGAAACATGCCGGGCTTCAGTGCCGCATCGTCGTTGGGGAGAATGGCGCGAACCCGCACGGATCGTGATACCGGGTCGAGTCGTGTGTCGACGCTGGCAACGGTGCCCTCGAAGATCCGCTCGGGAAACACGACGCTGCGGGCCGCAATGGCCATGCCGTCCGACACGACGGTCAGGAAGGTCTCCGGAATCGAAAAGTCGAGCTTGATGATGCCAATGTCGTCGAGGGTTGTGATCACGGTGGACGGATCGACATAGCTGCCGGGGCTGACCCGGCGCAATCCGACGCGCCCCGTAAACGGTGCGCGGATGCTGGTGTTGGCAAGCCGCGCGCGTGCCGCCTGAACCTGCGCCTGGTCGACCTTGACCCGCGCCAGCAACTGTTCGAGGTCCGCGGCCGATATGGCTTTCGACGAAGCCAGCGACTGGCTGCGGGCGTAGAGGCTCTCGCTTTCGGCGAGCGTCGCTTCCGCCAGCGCGAGCCCGGCCGCCGTTTCGCTGCTTTCGAGTTCGACGAGCAGATCGCCTCGTTCAACGATCTCACCTTCGTCGAAGGCAATGTGTGTGACGAGACTCGAGATACGCGGCTGGATGTTGATGGATTCGTTTGCGGTTGCCGTGCCGAGCGCCTCGATTTCGTCAACCAGAGGTTTGAGTTCGACAGCCGCCGTGACGACCTTGGCCGGTCCGCCCCAGTTGCCGCGCGCGGGCGCAGCGGACTCGTTGCTGCAGGCAGCGACCAGCAGGCAGGCCAGCAGGATGCTGCCGGTTTTTCGCAGGGAGTCGGGCATTGTTCTCTTTTGAGGATGCGGCGTAAGTACCGACAACATTGTACTCCAGCTCAGAGTTCGCCGGGGGCCGCAAGCGCCTTCCGGGGCGCCCGCCGGGGGCTTGCCGGCCCATATAAACTCTTGAATTACATAACAAAAGGCCAAAAAACGACGAAGACTTCACAATTGTCAGGATTCGTAACAGAGGCTCATACAGAGTGTGAGTCCCTTCACAGCCCCGCCAGATTCCGACCGATACTGTAGTGGAATCCCAAAGCCGGTATTGCTTGTTGAGTAACAACGCAAAACACAACAAAACCTTTGACGACTGCGTGGTACTGTCGAAGGACGCGTTCGATCCCGACGCCGTATTCCTCGACGACATCGTCGACGACGAAGTGCTGCCGTATCTTAGTCTCGAAGTCGATGGGCTCACTGACACGGTAAGACGGGACAAGGCCAGCCTGGAACTGCGCCCCGAAGACGTGGCCACCGAGCCGGAAACGCCGGTGTCCAGCGAACTGCCGGCCACAAAGCTCAACCCGGAGCAGCTCGAAGTCTACGGCTGGGAATCGACGCTGTGGCGGAAACTCAAAGGCTACATCGGATTCTGACCGCTCTGCCGTTCGTCCCGGTGCTGGCGCACGCCCGAGTCCTTCGCTTACCATTCCCGCATGATTTTCAAAGACAAGACCGTCATCGTCACGGGCGGCTCCGAAGGGGTGGGTGCAGCGACGGCCCGGTTGTTCGCCGAAGCGGGCGCTCATCTGTTGCTGGTTGCGCGAACGAAGAAGACGCTCGAGGCGCTCGCCGAAGAGCTGCGCGACAAGACGCGCGTTGAAATCTTCGCGATGGACGTCCGCGACGAAGACGCCTGTGCGAATCTGTTCAAGAAGGCCGAGTTCGAATACGGCCGTGTCGACATCCTCGTGAACAATGCGGGCTACCATTCGCGCGGACCCGTACAGTCCGTTGCGGCGGACGAACTCGGCACCATGATCGACGTGAATCTGCGAGCGCCGATTGTGCTGACGCGGCTTGCGCTACCTCATCTGAAAGCGGCGGGCGGTGGTGCCGTCATCAACGTTGGTTCACTGGCCGGCAGGGCTCCGATTCCCGGCAGCGCAACCTACGCTGCCAGCAAAGCCGGTCTGCGCTCGTTCACCTACGCCATCGCGGACGAACTCCGGGACAGCGGGATCAAGTTTGCCGTGGTGTCGCCGGGCCCGATCGATACGGGTTTCATCATGTCGGACATCGACGAGGTGTCCGACCTGACGTTCTCGCAGCCGCTGAGCACGGCCGAGGAAGTGGCTCAGACCATACTGGATCTCTGCGGCAATACGCGCAGAGAGGAATCGATGCCGCCGTTGAGCGGCGTGCTGACCACCTGCATGTACCTGATGCCGTGGCTGGGCAAATGGGTGCGGCCTGCGCTCGAGCGCAAGGGGGCCCGCGTCAAGCGGGAACTCAAGAAAGCAAAAGCGGAGGCCAACGGGAAATCGCAAAAGCGACAATCGGAAAACGAATAGAATCCGTCTCCTGCCGGATCGCCGGCTCTAAAGGAACGGTCCGTCCCGAGGGGGGGATTCGGGACGGACCGCCGGTGGGTAGGTTTCTGCCAGCGAAAACCGGAACTGACCGAAACCTCGTGCAATCCCCATTAAGCAGGTTCCGTGCCAATTTGCGCACTGCGCGCCTATTCGCAACTCGTTGTTTTTAAATGCTTATTCTTGCACCAAACTGGCGCGCTTCAGGCGTGCCTGACAGGCTGCACCCGAACAGCTCAGCGCCGTCGGCGTCGTGCACGACAATGAAGCAGAAACACGGTCTGCCGGCGGCGGCTGCGGTTGTGGTCCGGTCTGCGACAGGGGCTAGTGAAGCTCCGCGAAGGCATCGCGGGTCAGGTTCTCAGAGCCGCCGTGCAGCACCCGCACGTTATCCTCGATACGAATTCCGCCGAAGGGCCTCAGCTCGTCCACTCGCTTCCAGTTGACGTGACTTTCAGCGTCGCTGCCCCTGAGCCGGCGCAGCAGCAGGTCGATGATGTACAGCCCGGGTTCGATGGTGAGCACCATGTCTTCCTCGAGCGTTCGCGTGAGTCTCAGGAACGGATGACCGCTGGGAGGATCGATGCGGGTGCCGCCGTCGTTTTCCATGTGGCCGCCGACGTCGTGCACCTGCAGACCGATAAGATGGCCGAGTCCGTGCGGGAAGAACGCCGTCGTGACGCCGGTTGCGATCAGCGTATCGACATTACCCGAGGCCAGCTCGACGTCCACGAGCAGCTGGGCGAGCAGCCTGTGGGTGCTCAAGTGCAGCTGGCGGTAGTCCATGCCCGCTGACACGTGCCGGACAATTTCCAGCTGCAGTGAATCCATCCGCGCGATCAGTGCGGCGAACTGCGGGTCCTCGTAGCTGTAGGTGCGCGTAATGTCGGCAGCGTAGCCGTGGACTTGCGCGCCGGCGTCGATCAGAAACGACCGTAGGACACCGGGCGCCGACAGCTCCAGGTTCGTGTAGTGCAGGGTGGCGCCGTTGTGATTCAGCGCAATGATGTTGTCGTAGGGCAGCTCGCTGCCGGTGAGCCGGGTCGCCGCACAGTAGGCGCGATGAATATCGAACTCCGAATCGCCGGCGCGAAAGCGTTCTTCGGCCGCGCGATGTCCGAGTACGGCACGCCGCGACGCGAGCCTGAGACAGGCGAGTTCGTAGCCCGTCTTCCGGCCCCGGGAGAAATGCAGGATATTCAGCAGCGATTCCGGATTGATCCGCTCGATGTCGAACGCGTGCGACGGATCCTCGATTTCTCCCAGGAGAACACACTTGTGCCGTTCGGCAGGCAGATGCCGCGCAATCTCGGCCGTTTCGTGGACAACGCGGATGTCGAAGTGTGATCCCCAGTAGCCCCCCGGCTCGGTCGGCGCGGCATGCCAGTAGTCGTGAGGCTGGTAGTACAGCAGCACGGGCGTCTCGCCCGGCGTGTACACGATGTAGGAGAGCGGGTGCCGGGTGAGTGGTGCGAACGAGAGGAAATGCGGATTGGGCCGGAACGGGTAGGTCCGGTCATCCAGAAACGATAGCCTCTGGCTGCCCGAGAACACCACGGCATGACTCGCCCCGACGCGCTCCAGTGCGGCATCGAAGCGGGCGTTCACGGTCCCCAGGTGTTCCGGGTAGAGCTCCGCCAGCAGCGGATTGCTGTCTGAAAAATCGAGTTCCATGATGCGATGATAGCCTTGTGCGGAGCCCGCTGCGAGCGCTTCCCCAGATCCTCGGTCAAGTTTCAATTAAACCGCAAAATAGGCATCATTACGGGCCTCGTTCGGCCGGGTTCCAGCAATGAAAACACATCGTCTGCTCTGGCTTCTTGTCACCGGATCTTTTGTCGGGCTATTGCCCGGAGGCAACACCATGGCCGAGACCTACCCGGGGTACGATCGGGTTGCCGGCGCGGCGCATGCATCGCGATCGGAAGTCATTGCGTCGAACGCAATGGCGGCGACCAGCCATCCGCTGGCGACGCAGATAGCGCTCGACATACTCAAGGCGGGCGGCAGCGCCGTGGATGCAGCCATCGCTGCCAACGCCGCCCTTGGTCTGATGGAACCCACCGGCTGCGGCATCGGTGGCGATCTGTTCGCGATCGTCTGGGACGCGGAAAAACGGGAACTCAGCGGACTGAACGCATCGGGCCGGGCGCCCGCACTGATGACCATCGACTACTTCCGGGACAACAACATCGAGTCGATACCGCGATTCGGCCCGTTGCCGGTCAGCGTACCGGGTGCGGTCGACGGCTGGTTCGAGCTTCATGAACGCTACGGCAGGCTGCCGATGACCGAGATTCTTGCGCCTGCCATTCGCTACGCGAGAGACGGTTTTCCCGTGACCGAGGTCATTGCCTACTACTTCGAACTCAATGCCCGCCGCATGAGCGAATACCCCGGTTTCAAAGAGACCTATATGGTCGACGGCCGCATGCCTCAGAAGGGCGAGGTATTCCGGAATCCGCGCCTGGCGAATACCTACGAAATGATTGCGGAAGGCGGCCGCGACGCGTTCTACCGGGGGGAGATTGCGCGCCGCATCGACGCCTACATGAGCGAACACGGCGGTCTGCTGCGCTACGACGATCTTGCGGCGCACCGTTCGGAATGGGTGACGCCCGTGTCCAGCAACTACCGCGGCTGGGACGTCGTCGAGCTGCCGCCAAACGGGCAGGGTATAGCGGCACTGCAGATCCTGAACATACTCGAGGGTTACGACGTTGCCGCGATGGGCTTTGGCTCCGCCGAATACATCCACACCTTCGTCGAGGCGAAAAAACTGGCCTTCGAAGATCGCGCGCGCTACTACGCCGATCAGGACTTCCGGGACGTGCCGGTGGCGCGGCTGATCAGCAAGGAGTACGCCGATGAGCGTCGCCAACTGATCGATCCCGAGCGGGCTTCGACCTCGCTGCCCGCGGGTGAAGGCCTGCTCGAGGAAGGCGACACGATTTATCTGACCGTGGCGGATGGCGACGGCAACATGGTTTCTCTGATCCAGAGCAACTACGTCGGTATGGGGTCGGGCATGACACCGGGCGATCTGGGTTTCGTGTTACAGGACCGGGCGAACTCGTTCAGCCTGGACGAGTCGCACGCAAACGCGCTAGAGCCGGGCAAGCGGCCTTTCCACACCATCATTCCGGCTTTTGTCATGCAGGACGGCCGGCCGCTCATGAGCTTCGGCCTGATGGGCGGTTCCATGCAGCCGCAGGGGCATGCACAGATCATCGTAAATCTCGTGGATTTCGGCATGAACCTGCAGGAGGCGGGAGACGCGGCGCGAATCAACCACAAAGGTTCCTCGTCGCCGGACGGCAGCCGCATGGACGACGGCGGTGTCGTGCACCTCGAAGTCGGCTTCGATGCTGCCGTGCGCGCGGCCCTCGAGGCCAAAGGGCACGTCCTGGGCGCCAGCGACGGCGGTTTCGGGGGGTATCAGGCCATCTATTTCGATGAGCGCGAGGGCGTCTACTACGGCGCCTCCGAAGTCCGCAAGGACGGCCAGGCGGCCGGCTACTAGCGACCCGCCGACGAGAACAAACAGCAGCGACACCTTATGACTCAGCAGGTTTTTCTGACCGGGATTACCACGACCGGTACGCCGCACATCGGCAATTACGTTGGCGCCATCCGGCCGGGTATTGCGGCCAGCCAGGATGCGGACAAGCAGAACTATTACTTTCTCGCCGACTACCATTCGCTGGCAAAGAACGAAGACCCCGATCGCATCCGCCAGTCGACGCTCGAGATTGCGGCTTCGTGGCTTGCACTCGGACTCGATACGGACAACGCCGTGTTCTATCGGCAGTCAGACATTCCCGAGATTCCCGAACTCACCTGGATTCTGCACGGCATGACCGCGAAGGGCCTAATGAACCGGGCGCACTCCTACAAAGCGTCGGTGCAGGCCAACACCGAAAGCGGCGGCGGTGATCCGGACAAGGGCGTCAGCATGGCCCAGTACAGCTATCCGATACTGATGGCGGCCGATATCCTGATCTTCAAGGCGACCCACGTGCCCGTCGGACGGGATCAGAAACAGCACGTCGAGATGGCGCGCGACATTGCGCAACGCTTCAATCACCATTACGGCGACGTGCTCGTGTTGCCCGAGCCGGTCATTGACGACTCGACCGCCGTACTGTCGGGCCTCGACGGCCGCAAGATGTCGAAGAGCTACAACAACACGATTCCTCTGTTCGCCCCGGAGAAACGGCTGCGCAAGCTGATCATGAAGATCAAGACCAACAGCCTCGAGCCCGGCGTACCGAAAGAGACCGAGGGCAGCACGCTGTTCGAGATCTACAGGGCGTTTGCCAGCGCCGAGGAAACGGCTGCCGTGGCTCAGGCGTATGCGGACGGCATTGCCTGGGGCGAAATGAAGCAACGTTTGTTCGAATGTATCAATGAACAACTGGCCCCTGCGCGCGACGAGTACGAGCGCCTGATTGCCAATCCTTCGCTCGTGGAGGAGGCGCTGATAATGGGCGGCGAGAAGGCGCGTTCGGCGGCGGCGCCCTACCTGGCCGACATCCGGCATGCCGTTGGCGTGCGTCCGCTCGCGTGAAGCGACGGTTCGCTGCTGCACGACGGCCGGAGCGAGCCAACGAGAATTGGCCAATGACATTCGAGGTGCAGAATCGACGCCGAAGCCTTTGAGACCCAGCGCCTGAATCTCGTCCGCCTGACGGAGGACGATGCGCCGTTGATGCTTGCCGTGTGGAACGACGAGACGTTCATCCGCTACGTGGGCGATCGCGGTGTCAGAAGCGCTGAACAGGCGAGGACGGCAATTGTCGACGGTCCGCTGGCGATGTATCGGCAGTACGGTTACGGCCCTTACAAGATCGTACTCAGGGAAGACGGCCATGCGCTCGGCATCTGTGGCCTGTTCAAGCGGGAATACCTCGACGATCCGGACCTTGGCTATGCCGTGCTGCCGGCGTATCGCGGCAAGGGCTATGCCGGCGAGGCAGCCCGCCGGGTGATGCTTGCGGCTGCGGAGGTGTTTGGCTTGCCGCGCGTGGCGGCATTGATTTCGCCCGACAACCGGGCGTCGATCCTGCTCATCGAAAAGCTGGGATTTACGCTTCGCGGGCGGCGCTCGGTCGAGGAGCAGGAAGACACACTGTTGTACGGGTTCGATTTCACGGCCGGAGCGGGCGTTTGAAGGATTTCCTGCAGAGTGAAGGCGCGCGCACCGGCCTGTACTTCGGTGCAAGCTCGGGCGTCATTACGACTCTGGGCCTGGTTGCCGGGTTGCACGCAGGCACCGAATCGCTGGCAGCGGTACTCGGAGGCATACTGGTCATTGCGTTTGCCGACGCACTGTCCGACGCTCTCGGCATACACCTCGCCGAGGAAGCGAATCCCGACGCGAGCAGCGAACGCGTGTGGGCTGCGACGTTTTCGACCTTTGTGACCAAGCTCGTATTCGCGCTGAGTTTTGCGGTGCCGCTGCTGCTGTTGCCATTGTCGGAAGCCGTTGTTGCGTCCGTCATCTGGGGGATGCTCGTCATCGTCGTGCTGAGCTATCTCCTTGCACGGGCACAGTCCGCCAATCCGGTCGCAATCATTGCCGAGCATCTTGGAATAGCGGCGCTCGTCGTTGTGCTCTCGCACCTGATCGGACGCTGGGTTGCGGAGGTGTTTGCTTGAGTTCCCGAAGAGATCCTGCCGACTGGCGTCAGCTCCGCGAGTTTCGCGGCGTGGACATGGAGGCCTCGTACATTGTCGGTTGGCATTACGAGTCCGGTCTGCTGAGTATCGATATGGACATTCTGCTGACGCCGGAGCATCCGTTTTACGAGAAACCGCGGCCGTCACAAAAAGGCTGTATCCGCGCCGCGGTCATCGAGTTCCCCTATTGCCGCTCGATTTCCCGCACCGACGGCGAGCAGGGCTCCACCGAAGGTGAGGCGATCGTGGCGGCGCTCGAGCACGGCGCGGTGCGGTCGTTTTGTGTCTACGACGACGGTGTGTACGAAATTGCCGGCGCTTTCGGGCAGGTCGTCGTCGAGGCGGAACGGCCGGTCATGCGCCTGACCGGCAGGTAGTGTCGCGTCCCGCAAACGGGTGAATCAGAAACCACAGATTGAGAGATACGGTATGCACGAAGAAATCCAACACCCTTGTGTGCAGCACAAACTGGCCATCATTCGCGACGTCGAAACCGGGCACAAGCGGTTCCGCGAACTGGCAACGGAGATCACCCAATTCATCTGCTACGAAGCACTGAAACAGGTAAAGACCTGCGAAGTAAAGGTGCAGACACCGGTTGCGGAGGCGAGCTGCCGGAAAATCGATACCGATATTGTCGTCGTGCCGATACTCAGGGCCGGTGTCGGCATGCTCGACGGGATGCTCGACCTTCTGCCGACGGCACGCGTCGGCTTTGTCGGCCTATACCGCGACGAGGAAACCGCACAGCCGGTCAGTTACTACGACCGCCTGCCGCCGCAGACCCGTGGCGGCACCTGCATCATTATCGACCCCATGCTGGCGACGGGCGGTTCCACGAACGCGGCGATCGATCTGCTCAAGCAACACGGCGCAACCGATATTGTGGTCGTGTGTATCGTCACGTGTCCGGAAGGGCTGGCTGCGGTCGAGAAGGAACATCCCGACGTAACGGTCTACACGGCTTCCGTCGACGAGCGGCTCAACGAACGCAAGTACATTGTGCCCGGGCTCGGCGACGCCGGGGACCGGTTGTTCGGCACCACCGACTGATTTTCCGCGCCCGGGGACGTATGATGCGAGGGTGCGGTAACCGCGGAGCCCTCCATGGCTGAGCTCAAGACACGGCCGACGAAGGCCAGCGTCAGTACGTTCCTCGCCGGAATAGACGATCCGCAAAAACGCAAGGACGCGCGCAAAGTTGCCTCGATGATGCGCAGGGCAACCGGTGCGCGGGCGAGGATGTGGGGCACGAGTATCGTCGGTTACGGAATGTACGAGTATCGATACCCGACCGGCAACTCGGGCGAGTGGATGTTGACGGGCTATTCACCGCGCAAGCAGGCGTTGACGATCTACATCATGGCAGGCTTCGAGCCGTTCGCCGCGCTCATGAAAAAGCTGGGCAAGTTCAAGACGGGCAAGTCCTGCCTGTATATCAAGCGCCTGAGCGACGTCGACGAAAGCGTGCTGGAGAAACTGATCGCCGGTTCCGTCAAGGTCATGCGCAAGCGTTACAAGGCGCGGCCCTGATGAGTGACACGATTCGAAGTTCCAGGCTTACCGGAACCGAGCTGGTGGTCGAAACCCGCGAAGGGATCAAGGTCTACGATTCGCGGTTTCTGGTGGCGGCCCTGCTGATTTTCGTCGCGCGCGGCAGCGGGAAGATCGAACCCGAGGAATCTGCCGAGATGATTGCGCTGATCGAGCAGCACTTCATGATAGAGGGTGCGGAGTCGCTCGACCTGTTGACCCGGGCAATCACGGAAATGGCCGAGGACCCGGAGCTGGCGGGTGAACTGGCGAAGCTCGGTCAGGGCCTTGCCGACAGCGAAAAAGAGGATATTGCCGTCATGGCGCTCAAGGTGATTGCGGCAGACGGGCGTCGCGAGTTTGCGGAAATGCAGCAATTCAACACGGCGCTGGAGGCGATCGGCGCGACACCCGAAATCGTGCACAGGGCGTTCGACCGCTACTTTGCCGAGACCATGCCGGGCCTCTAAACAGGTCGTCGTGCGCCGACGGCGCTGGGCACGAGACACAAGAACACGAGAACGGAACGCGAGGATCGATATGCACCGCAGCCGCTTTGCCGGGATTATCATTGACTGCAACACTGACGATCCGGAGACCGCTGCCGATTTCTGGGCCGCTGCGCTTGGCTACCCGAAAAAGCCAAAGACGGACGGTTCGCCCTACGTTGAATTGACCGCACCCGCCCGCGAAACTTACGTCGAGGTTCAGGCGGTTCAGCATGACAGCCGTGTGCACCTCGATATCGAGACCGACGACGTCGAGGCCGAGGTCAAACGTCTGGAGGCGCTGGGCGCAAAGCGGGTCGGCGCTGCCGGCACCTGGGTAGTGCTCGAGGCCCCGACGGGCCAGCGATTTTGCGTCGTGCGCGTGGCAAACGCGCACTTCGACGAAACGGCCAATACCTGGGAATAGACGGTTTCCCTTCGAGGCTCAGCTGTCGCCGCGTTCCGCTTCGAGGGCATCGCGCAGCGCTTCCAGTTGTGCCCAGCGTTCGACTCTGGACTCGAGAAACGCTTCGGCGGCTTCGAGTTCTCTGAGGCCGCTCTGCACCGTTTCCGCGTCTTCCTTGTAGAAGTCTGCGGCAGAGACCCGTGTCTGCAGTTCGGCCAGAGACGTTTCGAGTGCTTCGATTTCGGCGGGCAGCGCATCGAGTTCACGCTGGTCCTTGTAACTGAGTTTCGTGGCTCTGCGCTGTTCCCTGCGTTCACGCCGCTGTTCGCGCTTGTCCTTCAGCGCGCTCTTTAGCAGATAGGGGCTGTCGGTTTCCCTGAGCCGTTTACCCTGTCTGACCCAGTCCGAATAGCCGCCGACATATTCGCGGATGCCGCCGTCGTCTTCGAAAACGACGGTGCTGGTCACGACGTTGTCGAGGAAGCTGCGGTCGTGGCTCACGACGATGAGGGTCCCTTCGTAGTCGCATAGCCGCTGTTCGAGCACTTCGAGGGTTTCTATGTCGAGATCGTTGGTCGGTTCGTCCAGCACCAGCAGGTTGGCGGGCCTCGTGAACAGCTTTGCCAGAATGACCCGGTTACGCTCGCCGCCGGACAGCGACTTGACCGGCGTCATGGCGCGTTTCGGCGAGAACAGGAAGCCTTTGAGATAGCCGACGACGTGCCGGTCCTTGCCGTTCAGCGGTATGTACGTACGCCCCTCGCCGACGTTGTAAGCCACCGACTTTTCGAGATCGAGCGCCTGGCGCAGCTGGTCGAAATAGCCGATTTCGAGGTTCGTGCCGTGCTTGAGCGTGCCGGATTGCGGCTCGAGCTGGCCGAGCAGCAGCCGGAGCAAGGTGGTCTTGCCGACGCCGTTGTTGCCAATGAGCCCCAGCCGGTCGCCGCGCATGATCTTGATCGAGAAGTTGTCGATCAGCTTGTCGTCGCCGTAGGCGTAGCTGACGTTGCGCGCGCGAATGACCTTGCGGCCGGATTGCTCCGCTTCCTCGATATGGATGCGCGCCTTGTGTTCGACAGTGATACGTTGGGCGCGTTCCTCGCGCATTTTCACGAGCGCGCGGGCACGGCCTTCGTTGCGGGTGCGTCGCGCCTTGATGCCCTGCCGGATCCAGACTTCTTCCTCCGCCAGCTTTTTGTCGAAGCGTGCATTGGCGGTAGCTTCGTCCTCCAGCGCCTTCTCCTTGCGGCGCAGGTAGTCGTCGTAATCTCCCGGCCAGCTCAACAGCTTGCCGCGGTCGATTTCGACAATGCGCGTCGCGAGTTTCTTCAGGAACGCGCGGTCGTGGGTGATGAACAGCACGGCACCCGGCCAGGCGTAGACGCGGTCTTCCAGCCAGCGGATCGTGGCAATGTCGAGATGGTTGGTCGGCTCGTCGAGCAACAGAAGATCAGGTTTCTGGACGAGCGCCCGCGCCAGCGCCACGCGGCGCCGCCAGCCGCCGGACAGCTCGTTCATGCGCTTGTCGGCGGGCAGATCGAGTTCCGTGACGATTTCGTCGACGCGTTGTTCGATATGCCAGCCGTCCCGCGCGTCGATCCGGGCCTGCAGGGCCTCGAGGGCAAGCAGACCGTTCTTGTCGAGTGCCTTTGCCGACTGCCGTTCGTATTCCTCGACGAGCAGCGCAATGTTGTCCAGCCCGTCACGTACGAACTGGCGTACCGGACGGTCAAAAGCGTCAGGCAGGTTCTGCGCGAGTTCGGCAACGACGAGATCCGCTTTCTGCGTCATGTCGCCGCGATCCGGCTCAAGCTGCCCCGAAATCAGTTTGAACGTCGTGGACTTGCCGGCGCCGTTGCGGCCGATGAGGCAGACGCGCTCGGCAGCCTCGATGCTGAACTCCGCGTCGTCGAGGATTTTTAGCTCGCCGAATTCGACACCTATTCCGGCAAACCGTAACAAAGACATGCGCTTCTCGGGACTCCGGGGCTGGGCGCTCGAGGGGCGCTAAGGATACATGCTTCGGTGCCTTGGGCGTCAATGCGGTAGCATTCGTGTCGTCTGAGGATGGGTTTTACGCATGTCGGAAGAGAGATTTGAAAAACTGGAGGTGCGGCTCGCCTATCAGGATCAGCTCCTCAGCGAGCTGAACGATGTCGTGACCCGGCAACAGACCATGATCACCGAGCTGGAACGTCGCTACGAGCTTCTGGTCGAGCGCTTTCGCGCCCTGCGCGACGAGCGGGCGGGTGCCGACGAGGGTTTCGAAGTGCCGCCGCACTATTAACCCGCCTGGATGTGCGGCTGCGTTGACGGGTTAAGGCCGGACGAAGCGAGTCGACAAAAGAAGGCCGACAAAGGGCCCAACAAGGGGACGGGCATGACGAGTATCAGGAAGCTTCTGGCAGCGCTGCTGCTGATTCCCGTAATGAGTGCGGCAAGCGATCCCTACGTGCCGCCCGCACTCGAGGAATGGAAAGACTGGGTGCTGCACGGACAGGAATGGCGCGAGTGTCCGATGCGTCACGACGGCAGTTCGGCATTGTCGAACCACCGCTATTGTGCCTGGCCCGGTACCTTGTCGCTGGACGTCGACGAGCAGGGCGCGCGCTTCACCCAGACCTGGACGGTCTACGGCGAGGCGCAGGAAGTGCCGCTGCCCGGGGAGCCGCGGTACTGGCCGGATGCCGTGCGTGTCGACGGCAACCCGGCGCTGGTGGTGTCCCACGACGAAACGCCCTGGCTTGAGTTGCCGCCGGGTGAACACGTCGTCAGCGGTCGTTTCCGCTGGGAGGCACGGCCGAGCGTTCTGCGTGTGTCGCCCGGCATCGGACTGGTTTCGCTGCGCGTCAACGGCCGCTCGATCGACAATCCCGAGATCGATCGGAGTCGCCTGTTCCTCGGTCAGCGTTCCGCGACGGCCGCCGTGGAACAGGATTCGCTGGATGCCAGGGTGTATCGGTTGCTCGCCGACGAGATGCCCGGCCAGCTCGTCACCCGATTGAGGATCGACGTGTCGGGCAGCGTCAGAGAGGTACTGTTCGGGCCGCTGCTGCCGGACAGCTACGTTCCGCTGCGGCTCGACAGCAGACTGCCCGCGCGTTTCGAAGCGGACGGCAGACTTCGCGTGCAGCTTCGCCCGGGCCGCTGGCAGCTGACCTTGAGGGCGCGCGCGCCCGGCGTTGTCGAATCGCTCCAGGTACCCGTTGGCGGTGAGAATCTGCCGGACAGCGAAGTGCTGAGTTATTCGGCCGTCGATCGCCTGCGTGTGACCGCCGCCGAGGGCCTGAGTCCGGTCGATCCGGTGCGTGCGGACGTACCCGCTGAGTGGCAGCAGTTCCCGGCTTTTGCCGTATCGGCAGGGGACGTGCTCAACGTCGTCGAACGTAGCCGCGGTATCGTCGAAGTGGCCAACACGCTGACTTTATACCGGCAGATGTGGGCGGATTTCGAAGGCCCTGGTCTGACGGTGCGTGATCAGATCAGCGGCGAGATGCGAACCGAGTGGCGGCTGGACATGCAGTCGCCGTACGAACTCGAGTCTGCCGAGATCAACGGCCAGAATCTGCTCGTCACGGACGGGGGCGCAGACGGCAAGCGCGGCGTCGAAATTCGCCAGCCGTCGCTCAGACTGGAAACCCTGGCCCGGACTACGGACAGCGGCGCGCTGCCGATCAGCGGCTGGGATACGCGATTCACGAGTGTGCAGACCCGATTGAATCTGCCGCCGGGGCAGCGCCTCCTGGCTGCCCCGGGCGCCGATCGTGCCGCGGGGAGCTGGCTGGATCGGTGGCAGCTGCTGGATATTTTTCTGCTGCTCGTGATCAGCGCTTCCGCGTGGAAACTGTTAGGCAGGGGGCCGGGCGTCGTTGCCTTTCTTGCGCTGCTGCTGAGCTACCACGAGTCGGGCGCGCCGTCGTGGCTGTGGCTCAACCTGCTGGCCACGGTGGCGCTGCTGCGAGTGGCGCCTGCGGGCCGCCTGAAATCGATACTCCGGGGCTACTTCTACCTTGGCCTCCTGACTCTCGTGCTCGCGCTCGTGCCGTTTGCGGCCGACCAGCTGCGTGCTGCCGTCTATCCGCAGCTCGATCGCGGTCTGTACACGACGTCGACACAACCCGGCGCGAGCGTTGCGCCGACCCTCGAGGACGCACCGATCGACGCCGAACCGATGCCGGAATCGGCTGCGTTCCAGGGCGTCGATGCGGGCCGCCAGGACGCACGCGAGCGGGTGGCGGACGCAATGGAGGAAATTGTCGTGACGGGGTCGAGAATTCGACGCGCCGATGTTCCGATATCCGCTGCCCCCGCGAAGGTGTTTTCGCTGGCCGATGTCAACGCGCTGTTGCAAGCGGGACCGGGCGTTCCGGAGTGGCGCTGGAACCAGTACCACCTCAGTTGGTCCGGCCCCGTCGACACCGGGCAGACGCACCGTCTGATTGTCGCGCCGGCCTGGCTCATGTCGTTGTGGCGCATAGCGGCCGTGCTGCTGCTCGCCGCACTCGCCGCCAGCGTTCTTGCCGAGGCGTTCAACGGTCGCTGGCGCCTGCCGGGCGGTTTTGCTTCAGGCGGTTCTTCGTCCGGTTCTTCGTCGGGTGCCTCGTCCGGCGCGGCCGCGGCGGGCGTTTTGCTGCTGGCCGCAGGCGTCGGTCTGCTTGCGCCGTCGCCGGTGCTAGCAGAACTGCCGGATCGGGCGCTCCTCGACGAGCTGCGTCAGCGGCTCACCGAACCGCTGGCGTGTGAGCCGCGTTGCGCCGAGATTGTCGCGGCAAGGGTTAGCGTCGAACCGGATACCTTGGTCATCGATCTGGACGTTCACGCCAGCGCCGACGTGGGGATTCCGGTACCCGGGCAGGGCAAGGGCTGGATGCCTGCGCTGATTGGCCTCAACGGCGAACGCCTCGATGCGGCTGTCCGAGACGACGGCCTCCTGCGGGTTGCCGTGCCATCCGGACAGCATCGCCTGCGCCTCGCCGGCCCTCTACCGGCGCGCGCCAGCGTCGAGATTCCATTCCCGCTCGTGCCGCGTGCCGTCGAGGTTGCCGCAAGCGGCTGGACGTACACCGGGGTATCCGACCGTCGGCTGGTGTCCGGCAGCCTGACCCTCGAGCGGGTCCGCGAGGCGAGCGAGCGTGCCGAGGAGACCGTCTGGGAAAGCAGCCAGTTCCCGCCGTTCGTGCGCATTACCCGGCGACTCGATTTTGCCGTTGACTGGAGTGTGTCCACGACGGTGCAGCGCGTTGCACCCGCCAGCGGCGCGATCGAACTCGAGGTACCGCTACTGAGCGGTGAATCGGTGCTTGCCGAAAATCTCGAGATTGCGAATGGCAGCGTGACCGTCAGCATGGCCAGCGGGCAGGACACCTTGAGCTGGGCGTCGACGCTCGAGCGAACGCCGAGCCTCGTGCTGACCGCGGCCGATGGCCGCGAAGCGGAGGAGGTCTGGCGCATCGGTCTGGGCAGCATCTGGCATCTCGATTTTTCGGGCGTGCCCGAGAACGTCAACAATCAGAACGTCGCCAACGCGCGTGTTGCCGAGTTCAACCCGCGTCCCGGCGAAAGTCTGACGATTGCGGCGCGGCGACCCGCGGCGAGCCCGGGCGCAACGCTGGCCATCGACGCGGTGCAGATGAATACGGCCGTCGGCCGGCGTCTGGCAGAAACCGATTTGTCGTTCCACTATCGCGCGACGCGTGGCGATCAGTACGTCATTCGCCTGCCGCAAGCGGCCGAACTGACCCTGGTCACGATTGACGATCGCACCGAGCCGCTCCGCGCCGTGGACGGCGCGCTGACGCTCCCTGTCCTGCCCGGACAGCATCAGGTGCATCTGCGCTTCAGCGAGGCGCGCGCCAGCGGGTTTGTGGCTCGCTCGCCGGAAGTCGATCTGGGCGCACCGGCGAGCAACGTCTCGCTGTCGCTTTTGCCCGAACGCAATCGCTGGCTCCTGCTGACGCGCGGACCGGAGCTCGGGCCCGCCGTCCTGTACTGGTCCGAGCTGCTGGTACTCGTGGGTCTGGCCCTGTTGCTGGGGCGCGTGTCGTTTACGCCGCTCAAGACCCATCACTGGCTGCTTCTGGCGCTGGGTTTCAGCACCTTCAACTGGCCGGTTCTGGGGCTGGTCGTTGCCTGGCTGCTGGCCACCGGTGCGCGGGAACGCTGGTCGCCGGCGCTCGACGGCATGCGCTACAACGCGCTGCAAATTGCTTTTGCGACGATCAGCATCGTCGCGCTGCTGGCGATCGTCGTCAGCCTGCCGGCCGGTTTGCTGGGCCAGCCGGACATGCACGTGGTCGGCAACGGCTCGCGCGCGAGCACGCTGAACTGGTTTGCGGACCGCACCTCCGACGCCTTGCCGTCCGCGTCCTTCGTGTCCCTGCCGATGTGGACGTACAAAGCGCTGATCCTGTTCTGGGCTCTGTGGCTGAGTTTTGCGCTGCTGCGCTGGCTGCCGTGGGTGTGGAAGGTGTTTGCTCACGACGGCTTGTGGCAGAGCCGCAAGCCGATCGCGGAGACCTGAGTCGAGCCCGGGCGGCGTCGGTGCAGCGGCGCCGGTTTCGGCTCAATCCAATAGCAGGAGGCCGGTTAGCGCAAACGCGGCGATCAGCAGGGTTTGCAGCACCATTGCGGCAATCGGCATCGGGCCGACGTCGGCCAGTGCCTTCAGCGAGGTTTTGACCCCCAGCGCGGCAACCGCGGCGAGCAGGCACCAGCTCGACAGCGGGGTCAGTACGTCGTGTGCCTGTGCGGGCACCCAGCCCAGGCTGTTGACGATCACGAGAGCGACAAACGCCACAAGAAACCACGGAAGCAGCGGTTCCCCGTTTCCGGTGTTGCGTTTGCCGCGAGCAAACAGTACCGACAGCAACAACACGACCGGCACGAGACAGGCAACCCGCATCAGCTTGACGAGGGTGGAGGTTTCGGCGGTCTCCGGTGAAATGATGTAGCCGGCGCCGACGACCTGCGCAACGTCGTGGATCGTAGCGCCGAGAAACACGCCCGCGACGCGGTTGTCGAAATCGAGGTAGCTGACGAGTACCGGGTAGACCACCATGGCGACGGTGCTGAGCGTCGTGACCGCGGCGACCGTCAGTATCGTGTTGCGCTCGTGGTGTTTGTGATCGGGCAGTACCGAGGATATGGCGAGCGCGGCGGAGGCGCCGCAAATGGCCACGCTGCCCGCGGACAGGACCGAGTGATCGTTCTCGAGTCCGCAGGCCCGGCCGATGGCCCAGCCCCCGATCAGCGTCACGAACACCCCGGCGATCACGAGCAGCACGACGCCCCAGCCGAGATCGACGACCTCGCCGAAGGTCATGCGCAGGCCCAGCAGCGCAACGCCCAGCCTAAGTACGTTGCGGCTCGCGATGCGTATGCCCGCCTGAAAGCGTTCGTCTTCGCAGAGAAAATTGAAGGCCATGCCGAACAGCAGGGCGTACAGCATGGCGGGTCCGCCCAGGTGCTCGCTGATGAAGCGCACGGCAAGTGCAATCATGACGGCCAGCATGAGTCCGGGCAGCACGCCGGCCGCCCACTGTCTGGTGTTCCCGATCATTTGTCCGCCTTTTCCTTCCGCGGCGCAGTCTACTCGCCACGAGCAGCGCGCGCCACGTCTTGCCCGCGGCCGGCAGAGCTTCGTATGATCGCGGCCTTCGCCCGTCGCCGGATTGCCCGTCATGGTTGCCCGCAAACGCTGTGCCTATCTCACAATGAACGACATGTCCGCCTTCGTGAGCGACGCGGACGATACGTTGCCGGCCATGGCCGCGCTCGGCTGGGAGGTCGACTACGTTCCCTGGCGGCGGCAGGACGTGGACTGGGACGCTTATGCCATGGCCTATGTCTGCACGCCGTGGGACTACCAGGACGATCCCGAGGCCTACCTCGATGTGCTGGAGCGTATCGACCGGTCGGCGGCGCTTCTGGTCAATCCTCTCGAGACGATCCGTTGGAATCTCGACAAGCGTTATCTTCGCGAACTCGAGCGAGGCGGTACCGCGATCGTGCCGAGCCTGTGGTTCGACGGCTGGTCCGGGGACCTGCCCGGCGCGGCACTCACGGCGTTTGCCGCGGAGCGTGTCGTTCTGAAGCCGCGGGTCGGTGCCAACGCCGATTTCACCTACGTACTCGACGCCGGCGTTTCTGAAGCGACGCTCGACGAACTGTCCCGGGTGTTCGCCGGGCGACCTTTTTTTGTGCAGCCTTTCATGGACGCCATTCAGACGGAAGGCGAGTACTCGCTGTTTTATTTTGGCGGCGAGTACAGTCACGCCATTCTGAAAACGCCGGAGCCGGGCGATTTTCGCTCCCAGGAGGAGCACGGCGCCGAGATTGTTTTTGCCGACGTGGACGGTGCGCTCAAGGCGCTCGCCGAGACGGTGCTGTCGGGCGTGTCGCCGCGGCCCGTTTACGCGCGCGCCGATTTTGTGCGCGGACCGGACGACCGGTTCCTGCTGATGGAGCTGGAACTCAACGAGCCGTCGCTGTATTTCCGCGTGGATCCGGCGTCGCCGGCCCGCTTTGCCGCGGCACTCGACGCCGCGTTCGAGGCAACGCGCTAGCGGCCCGACGGGCCGCGTTATCCCGCCTTGCGCTTGCGGGCCGGTGGACCGAGCAGCGGCTTGAGAAATGCGCCGGTAAACGAGTTGCGGTTGGCCGCAACGTCTTCGGGCGTGCCGCTTGCGACGATCGTGCCGCCGCCGTCGCCGCCCTCCGGTCCGAGATCGACGATCCAGTCGGCCGTCTTGATGACGTCCAGGTTGTGCTCGATGACGACCACCGTGTTGCCCTTGTCGCGCAGGCGGTGCAATACCGCCAGCAGCTGTTCGATGTCGTGAAAGTGCAGGCCCGTCGTCGGTTCGTCGAGGATGTACAGGGTGCTGCCGGTATCGCGCTTGGACAGTTCGCGCGCCAGCTTGACGCGCTGGGCTTCGCCACCCGATAGCGTCGTCGCGTTCTGGCCCAGGCGAATGTAGGACAGGCCCACGTCCATGAGCGTTGCCAGCTTCTTGGCGACCACCGGTACGTTCTGGAAGAACTCGTTGGCGTCCTCGATCGTCATCTCGAGGACCTCGTGGATGTTCTTGCCCTTGTAGCGGATCTCGAGCGTTTCGCGGTTGTAGCGCTGTCCGCGACAGACGTCGCAGGGGACGTAAACGTCCGGCAGGAAGTGCATCTCGACCTTGAGGACACCGTCACCCTGGCAGGCTTCGCAGCGGCCGCCCTTGACGTTGAAGCTGAAGCGGCCCGGCATGTAGCCGCGCGACCGGGCCTCCTGCGTGCCCGCAAACAGTTCGCGTATCGGCGTGAACAGGCCGCTGTAGGTGGCCGGGTTCGAGCGCGGCGTGCGGCCGATCGGGCTCTGGCTAATGTCGATCACACGATCGATGTTGTCGAGACCGTGAATGGCGTCGTGCGGCGCGGGATTGCGGTTGCTGCGGTTCAGAAGATCGGCAACCGCGCGGTACAGCGTGTCGTTGATCAAGGTCGACTTGCCGGAGCCGGACACACCCGTAATACAGGTCATCAGGCCCACCGGTATTTCAGCGTCGACGTTCTTGAGGTTGTTGCCGCTGGCACCCTCGACCCGTATCCGCCGTTCGTCCGGGGCGTGCCGTTGTTTCGGCACTTCGATACGCCGCTTGCCGGCGAGGTATTGTCCGGTCAGCGACCGCGGATTCTTCTGGATTTGTGCCGGCGTGCCGGCCGCCACCACGCGGCCGCCGTGAACGCCAGCACCCGGACCCAGATCGACTACGTAGTCTGCAGCCCGGATGGCGTCTTCGTCGTGTTCGACGACAATGACGGTATTGCCGATGTTCCGCAGGTGTTCGAGCGTGCCGAGGAGCCGCTGGTTGTCGCGCTGATGCAGCCCTATCGACGGTTCGTCGAGAATGTACATGACGCCGACCAGTCCGGAACCGATCTGACTGGCGAGCCGGATTCGCTGAGCTTCACCGCCCGACAGCGTGTCGGCGCTGCGGTTGAGCGACAGGTAATCGAGGCCCACGTCGGAGAGGAAACCCAGGCGATCGCCGATCTCCTTGACGATCTTGTCGGCAATTGTCGCGCGCCAGCCTTCGAGTTCGAGATCCTCGAAGAACGCGCGCGCGTTGCCGACCGACAGGCCGGTAATGTCGGGTAATGCGCGATCGGTAATGAACACGTTGCGCGCAGCGCGATTCAGCCGGGTGCCGCCGCAGTCGGGACAGTCCTGGCTGTTCAGGAATTTGGTCAGTTCCTCGCGCACGGCGTTCGATTCCGTCTCGCGGTAACGCCGCTCCAGGTTCGGGATCACGCCCTCGAAGCGGTGCAGCTTCTTGATTTCGAGTCCACGGGAGTTGGCGTAGCGGAATTCGATCTTCTGTTTGCCGCTGCCGAACAGGATGATCTTCTGCAGCTTCTTCGACAGCGATTCGAACGGTGCCTCGATATCGAAATCGTAGTGTGCCGCGAGGCTCTGGATCATCTGGTAGTAGTAGGTCGTCTTGCGGTCCCAGCCGCGAATGGCGCCACCCGCAAGGGACAGCGCCGGATTCACGACGACGCGCTCGGGATCGAAGAACTGTTTGACGCCGAGACCGTCACAGGCGGGGCAGGCACCGTTCGGGTTGTTGAACGAGAACAGTCGGGGCTCGAGTTCGGTCAGGCTGTAGCCGCAGACGTTGCAGGCAAACTTGTCGGAAAACACCAGCTCGTCTTCGTCGCTGTTGTCCATCCACACGACCCGCGCCACGCCGTCGGCGAGCTTGAGCGCAGTTTCGAACGACTCGGCCAGGCGCAGTTTCAGGTCTTGCTTGACCCGGAAGCGGTCGACAATGGCTTCGATCGTGTGTTTTTTGCGCAGGTCGAGCTTCGGCGGCTGGTCGAGTTCGTAGACTTCGCCGTCGATCCGGGCGCGGACGAAGCCCTGAGCCATCAAATCCTGCATGAGCTGGACGTGCTCGCCCTTACGATTGTCGACAACGGGTGCGAGCAGCATGAGCTTGCTGCCCTCCGGCAGCGCCAGCACCTGATCCACCATCTGGCTGACGGTCTGGGCTTCGAGCGTAATGCCGTGGTCCGGGCACCGCGGCGTGCCGGCCCGCGCGTAAAGGAGACGCAGGTAGTCGTAGATCTCGGTGACGGTGCCCACCGTCGAGCGGGGGTTGTGCGACGTGGATTTCTGCTCGATCGAGATGGCGGGGGACAGTCCGTCGATATGGTCGACGTCCGGTTTCTCCATCATCGACAGGAACTGGCGTGCGTAAGCCGACAGCGATTCCACGTAGCGGCGCTGCCCCTCGGCGTAGATCGTGTCGAACGCGAGTGACGACTTGCCGGACCCCGAAAGCCCGGTCAGGACAATCAGCTTGTCGCGGGGCAGGTCGAGATTGATGTCGCACAGGTTGTGCGTCCGTGCGCCGCGTATGTCGATGGACTTCATGAAAATGTCTTGCCGAGGTTCTTGCTGAGGTGAAAGGCGACCAACCTGCTAATATACGCGGCCGCTGCCGGGTGCTGCAAAGCCGTTACATTCGGATACAGCGCGCCGCCCGCAACGAGCCGACCGGGGGGCGGCGGCGGGCACCGACAACGTACTGATTTGCGAACGCATTGCCGTTTTTAAAGCCCCGTTATGAAAAACGCCTCAGGCGGATTCTTCGCCGATTTCAACAGCGTCGAGAAAAGACTGGTGTTTCTCGCTGCGCTGGTTGCGATGCTGCGCATGTTCGGCGTCTTTGCGCTTCTGCCCGTGCTGAGCGTGTACGCTGCGTCGCTCGACGGCGCCACGCCCCTGCTGGTCGGGCTGGCCGTCGGCGCCTACGGGCTGACCCAGGCCGGCATGCAGATTCCTCTGGGGATGCTCTCGGATCGTATTGGCCGCGTGCCGGTCATTGCGGGTGCGCTGCTCGTGCTCGCCGCGGGCAGCGTGATCGCTGCGCTTAGCGACAGCATCTACGGCATCATTGCCGGACGGCTCCTGCAGGGAGCCGGCGCGATCTCCGCCGCAATGGTGGCCTACATTGCAGACGGTACGCGCGAAACCGTGCGCACGCGATCCATGGCCCTCTACGGCGTGGGTTTTGGCATTGCGTTCATGGTGGCGGTCATTGCCGGTCCGCTGATTGCTGCGAGTCAGGGTGTCCAGGGCGTGTTCTGGGCAGCGGCGCTGGCGGCGCTTTCGGCGATCCTGCTGTTGTTCCTGCTGCCGTCCGTCGAGCGGCCGGTGAGGCCGCGTTCTCCGGCAGGGCAAGGTGCGTTCCGCAGCGTCCTGAAACCGGAGCTGCTTCGGCTCGACGTCTACGTGTTCCTGCTGCACGCCGTGCTGACGGCAAGTTTCGTTGCGCTGCCGTTTCTGTTCAGCCAGACCCTCGAACTGCCGCTCGGCAGCCACTGGTCGATGTATCTCGGTGCGCTCCTGGTATCGCTCCTCATTACGGTGCCGCTGATCGTCCGGGACGATCGTACGGGCAGGGCAGGCGCGGGCGGAACGGGCTATCTGAAGCTGGCCGTCGGCCTGATTCTCGTGGCGGAGCTGTTGCTGGCGTTTGCCGGTTTTTCGACCCTGGTTGTCGCGCTGGCGCTGGTGCTGTTTTTCGGCGGCTTCAATTTCCTGGAAGCGGGACTGCCGGCGCGGGTGGCCGACCGGGCGGGCGAGGCCTCCCGCGGCGCTTCGCTCGGCGCGTTCTCCACCGCCCAGTTCCTGGGGATTTTTGCGGGCGGCCTGCTCGGAGGGCACTTCCTGACCGGCGGCACCACGAGCGTATTCCTCGCCTGCGCGGCGCTGGCGGCCTTCTGGCTGGTGCTGACCGGTACAGCGGGCCGTGGAGGGCCGGCACCCGCAAGGGCGGACTGAAACGCACGTAACTCCATGCCGAGCGAACAAACCCGGCTGGCAATCGGGGCTTTAGGCTCTACAATACCCGTCCCTTACGGTTACCGTCACGCAGCCACCGAGGGTTCGAACGGCCGGGAGCGGCGGCACCGGCGGTCAGCAACAAAGCACAACAACAGGAGCCAACATGGCCCGCGGAATCAACAAAGTCATTCTGGTCGGCAATCTCGGTCAGGACCCCGAAACGCGCTACATGCCGTCCGGCGGCGCGGTGACCAACTTTACGGTGGCCACCAACGAATCCTGGAAGGACAAACAGACCGGCGAGCAAAAGGACCGGACCGAATGGCACCGGGTTGCCATGTTCGGCCGTCTTGCCGAGATTGCGGCGGAGTACCTCCGCAAGGGATCGCAGGTCTACATCGAGGGCAAGCTGCGCACGCGCAAATGGCAGGATCGGGACGGTAACGACCGCTACACGACCGAAGTGATTGCCGACGAAATGCAAATGCTCGGTGGCCGCGGCGGGGGCGGCGGCGGAATGAGTGCCGGCGGCGACCCGGGGCCGGGCAGTGCGCCGCCACCGCGTCAGTCGGGTCCCGACGACTTCGACGACGATATTCCGTTCTAGCTGGTCAGCCGATCTTTCGGAACCGCGTGGTCGTTTGGAGCCGTGCCGTCGTTTCCAGTTGCCGGCCGACAAACTCGCGGAAATCGTCGGAGTTCAGCGGCGCACTGAACAAATAGCCCTGCGCGAGCTCGCAACCCATGTTGGCTAACTCGTGGCGCTGTTCCGCGGTCTCTACGCCTTCGGCCACGATCTCCTTGCCGAGCGCGTGCCCCAGTTGAATGATGCTGGCGACGACGGAGCGTTTTCGCGCGTTATGGGGGAAATCTTCGAGGAACACGCGGTCGATCTTCAGCGTGTCGAAAGCCATGTCGGTCAGATAGCCAAACGACGAGTAGCCCGTGCCGAAGTCGTCGATGGCCACGCGGAAGCCCAGCGAGCGCAGGTTGCCGAATACGGTCGTGGCGCGCTCGATGTCGCTGGCAGCAATGGACTCCGTGATTTCCAGCTCGATGCCCGATGGGTCGATGTTGTGCCGTTTCGCCGAGCGAATCAGTGAGCTTTCGATGTCGCTGTCGTGCAGCTGACGATAGGAGACGTTGATGGCGATCGACTGCAGCACGCCCGATTGCTGCCATTCGCCGAGCTGCCGGCAGGCATTCTCGGCGACCCACTCGCCAATCTCGACGATCAGGCTCGAGCGTTCGGCAATCGGTACAAATTTCTCGGGAGACACAAACCCCCGGTCCGGATGACGCCAGCGGATGAGTGCTTCGGCGCTGACCACCTCACCCGTGCAGAGATCGACCTTCGGCTGGTAGTGCAGTTCTAGCTGGTCCTTGCCGATTGCGCGCCGGAGTTCGGCGTTGAGTTCGACGTGTTCGTTCGCCGCGAGATTCATGGCCGGCTCGAAGAACGCCGCGCGGCCGCGGCCGTCGGATTTTGCCGTGTACATGGCCGTATCGGCGTTGCGCAGCAGCGTACTGCCGTCCTGCCCGTCGGCCGGAATCATGACGATGCCGATGCTCGCGCCCAGGAAGTGCTCCACGGATTCGATCTCGAAGGGTTCCGCCAGCGCTTCGATGATGCCCAGTGCAGCCGTCTGCGCTTCGTCGGCGTGCACGATATCCGAGAGTACTATTGCAAACTCGTCGCCGCCGAGCCGGGCGACCGTGTCCTTGCGGCTGACGGCGCGCCGGATGCGCTGGGCCGTCAGCCGGAGCAAGGCATCGCCGACCGGATGGCCGCGCGAGTCGTTGACGGATTTGAAGTTGTCGAGGTCGACGAACAGCAGTGCGCTGGTCCGGTCCCGGCCGTCCGCCAGCGCCACGGCCTGCTCGAGACGGTCCATGAACAGCTGGCGGTTCGGCAGGCCCGTCAGGTTGTCGAAGTGCGCCTGCGCGTACAGCTGCTTGGCGTGCTCCAGTGATCGCTCGGCGACGGCAATGCGGTCGACGAGATCCGACAGCGTACGCTGCGGCACGCGGTCGGCGCTCGTAGCGAAGCCGAGTACGAGCAGCGTCTGTGACGACGACGGTCCCGACACGAGCGTGACCGAGAAGTGCTCGGCGGGGTCGGCGTCGACGACCCCGCCGAGCAGTTCCAGAGCCTGTTCGCGTTCGTACCAGTGCGAGCCGGGTGTTGTGAGGTTTTGCCAGTCGATCGATTCCGGGGCATCGTAGCGCCTGACGCGGCTGCCTTTGTCGCCCGTGTAGACCGAGGCTCCCTTGCGGTCTCCTTTCGTCCCGGACAGCACGTAGGCGCTGGAACAACCGCAGATGTCGAAAACGTAGCGCAGCACAGCGCCGTAGACGTCGCCGGGTTCCGCGTTCTTGAGCACGGCGCGATCCAGCTCCGAGAGTGCGTTGAGGATCGAAAACTGCGAGCTCAAGGCCTGGCGCGCACGTTCGAAAGCCGTGCCGAGCACGCCGAACTCGTCGTCCGTGTCGATACGAATGGGTGTCGACAGATCACCTCTCGCCATGCTTGTCGCGCTGTCCGTCAGGTTCTCGAGCGGCTTGAGCCGACCCTTGACGAGGCGCAGCCCGAGCCACAGCGTCAGCAACACGATGATGCCAATACCCGGGAGCATCGCCTGCTTGAACCCGTCCGCGGCGGACAGGGCGAGCCCGCGCGATTGGCTGGCGGCGACGCTGAAGCCGGCATCGGAAAAATTGTCCTCGAGCGGGACCGTGAAGTACGAGGCCATGTGCTCGTCGCCGTCGGTGCCTGCGAACGAAAACCGTCCGCTGCTGTTGCTGGCGAAGGCATCGAACCAGGCCGCGCGGCCCGCCGCCGGAATGCGCGACGGGCAAAATAACGGGAGGTGCTGCGAATCCAATACGCAGTAGCTGATCCCCACAGCAAACAGATCGCTGCCGCCGAACAGGAACCCGGCATCGACGCGCCCCGCGAGGCGTCCAGGCTGGCCCGGGTCGGCGACACTCAGCCAGACTCCGGGAGCTTCGCCGCTCGGGTTTTCGTCGCCGCGCTCGATTCTGAGCGGCGGTGCCGAGGCCGCGACCGCTTCGGTACGACTGAAGTATCGGTCGAAATCCGGCAACGTCTGCGTGGACGTTCTTTGTCTGAGCAGCTTCTGCGCAAGCTGCAGGCGCGCAAAGACACCGAGCGAATAGTTCTGCGCCTCCGTGTGCAGGCGGTCATAGGCATTTGCTTCGAGTTCCCGGGTCACGGACAGGAACGAAAACAGCATCGCAATCAGTGCCGGGGCGGTGGCGGCGAGCGCGAGGGATGCGAAGATTCGCCGGCCGACACGCCGTCGCACGCTATTTGTTACGGGTACTGCCACGGTCTTCAATAGCGACGGCGGGTATCGCTAGTACTCGTCGACAGGGCCGATGAAGGCGCCGTTGTTGGCGCGCACGATGTCGTCGCGGCTGTGTTTTGCCGTCAGCGGCGGCCGCGACTCGCCGTCCTTGCCGCTGCTGTAGAGATCGTAGTCGGTGTTGAGGGGAACGAGGTTGCGGTTCTTGCGCACCTGGCCGCGGTTGGCGCCTCCTTCGATGTTCAGGTAGCGGTACGGGTTGCCCCAGGGGTCTTCGAGGCCGTCTTTACCGATCTCCGCAAGCGAGTCCGGAAAACCGTCCCGGTTGTAGAGCAGGTACTCTTCGATCGCCAGCTGGATCTCGCCCATGTCGGCCATGGCGGCACGCTGGCGGGCACGTTCCGTGTAGCCCTGGTAGGACGGAACACCAATGGCGGAGGCCAGGGCGAGAATGCCAATGACAATCATCATTTCGCCCAGCGAGTATCCAGACAAACGCTTGTATGTGGGCTGCGAGAGAGAGTTGTTTCGGGTTGGACGGTTGAGGGTTGGCATGCCGGAGGTCTCAGCGGAATTTTGTTACAACTGCAAAAGTTTGAATTTATTGTGATTTAGTTAGCGGCTAAATTCCGTGAACTTGAGCGTTTTCTTTACAATCAGGCACTTGCGCCGTATTTGCGAAAAAATCGACGCTCGGAGCGAGGCGATGCGACAACCGCCAGGCGCTTGTACGGTTAGCATTTAACATAACGCACATACTGCTGAAACCCGGTATTCCGGGGCCTGGGGGCAAGCCCGCTTATTCCTTTTTGGAATAAAACGCCAAAGAGTTGATACTTCCCTGCCGTCAGGGGAGTTGTTAGCCTGCGCGCCGTGCCGAGTCGGGGCCTCCCGGAGGCAGCATTCTCAAGACCCCGCGGAGCCGCGGGATGCCGCGCCGACTCATTGACTGCCCAACCCTCGAGGAACCCAAGCAATGGGAGCGTTCAAAGCGCCGCACGGCGGCGAGCTCAAGAATCTGTATCTGCCTGACGACGAGGCGGCCGCCGAAAAACACGCAGCACGGGACTACGTGTCCTGGGATCTGACCGAGCGGCAGCTGTGCGACATCGAACTGCTACTGAACGGTGCATTTTCGCCGCTCGAGGGTTTTCTCGACGAGGCGGATTACCGTTCCGTGGTCGAGAACATGCGCCTCGAATCCGGCGTACTCTGGCCGATACCGATTACCCTCGACGTCAGCGAGTCGTTTGCCGACGGCCTCGAGCGCGGTCAGCAGGTAGCGCTCAGGGACCTCGAAGGCGTCATTGTCGCCACCTTGACCGTCGGCGACGTGTATCGCCCCGACAAGGCGGCCGAGGCGAAAGGCGTTTACGGCAGCACGGACGAAGCGCACCCGGCCGTCCACTACCTCAACAACATTGCGCACCCTGTGTACGTGGGTGGCCGGCTCAAAGGTATCGAGCCGCCCATACACTACGATTTCAAACACCTGCGCGACGGCCCTGCCGAACTCCGTGCGCGCTTCAAAAAGCTCGGCTGGCGCAAAGTCGTGGCGTTCCAGACCCGCAACCCCATGCACCGGGCGCACCAGGAGTTGTCGTTCCGCGCTGCGCGCGACGTCGAGGCCAATCTGCTGATTCACCCCGTGGTGGGCATGACCAAGCCAGGTGACGTCGATCACTACACGCGCGTGCGCTGCTACGAACACGTCCTCAAACACTACCCCGAGCAGACCACGATGCTGAGCCTGCTGCCGCTGGCGATGCGCATGGGTGGGCCGCGGGAGGCGCTGTGGCACGCGATCATCCGCAAGAATTACGGCTGCACGCATCTGATCGTCGGCCGCGACCACGCGGGCCCCGGTAAAGACTCGGCCGGCGAAGATTTCTACGGGCCCTACGATGCCCAGGACCTGCTGCGGGAGCACGAGGACGAACTCGATATTTCGATGGTGCCGTTCCGCATGATGGTGTACGCCGAGAACCGGGCGCAGTACGTCGCGGCCGACGAGGCCGGCGAAGACGACCGCGTGCTGAACATCTCGGGCACGGAACTCCGACGACGGCTCGCCGAAGGGCTGGAGATTCCCGACTGGTTTTCGTTCCCGGACGTCGTCGAGGAGCTGCGTCGAACGCACCCGCCACGGCACGAGCAGGGTTTTACCGTGTTCTTTACCGGCCTCTCGGGTTCCGGGAAGTCGACGATCGCAAACGCATTGATGAGCAAGCTCATGGAAGTGGGCGGCCGCAACATCAGCCTGCTCGACGGCGATATCGTTCGCAAGAACCTGTCCAGCGAGCTGGGGTTTTCGAAACAGCACCGCGATCTGAACATCACGCGCATCGGTTATGTCGCGAGCGAGATCACCAAGAACGGCGGCATTGCGATCTGTGCGCCGATTGCTCCCTACGCGGCCACCCGGCGCATCGTGCGCGAGACGATATCGCCCGTGGGAGGCTTCATCGAGGTGCACGTCGCCACGCCGCTCGAGGTGTGCGAACAGCGCGACCGCAAAGGGCTGTATGCCAAGGCGCGCGCCGGCGTGATCAAGGAGTTTACGGGCATCAGCGATCCCTACGAGATCCCCGAAAATGCCGAGATGGTGATCGACACCACGGACATAACCCCGGACCTTGCGGCCCACCGGATCCTCGTCAAGCTGGAGAGCCTTGGCTTCATCCGTTAGGGGTCTGGCTGCTACGGCGCAGACCCCTAGTGGGCACGAGAATCGGGTAAACTAGCGGGCTCGCTTTTACCCTAGGGAACACGACGCGTGGCGAAAAAGCTCTACATCAAGACCATGGGCTGCCAGATGAACGAGTACGACTCGGAGAAGATGGCGGACGTCCTCAATGCGTCGCACGGCTACGAGCTGACCGACCGGGTCGAGGACGCGGAACTCCTGCTGGTCAACACCTGTTCGATCCGTGAGAAGGCGCAGGAAAAAGTGTTTTCCGAGCTGGGCCGCTGGCGGGCGTACAAGGAGAAGAACCCCGATCTCGTCATCGGTGTGGGCGGCTGCGTCGCCAGCCAGGAAGGGGAAGGTATTACCCGCCGCGCGCCGTTCGTCGACCTCGTGTTCGGGCCGCAGACACTGCATCGCCTGCCGGAGATGCTCGAAAAGAGCAGGGCTGCACGCCGCTCCGTCGTCGACATTTCTTTCCCGGAGATCGAGAAGTTCGATCGCCTGCCGGAGCCTCGCGCCGACGGTCCCACGGCTTTCGTTTCCGTCATGGAAGGCTGCAGCAAGTACTGCAGCTTCTGTGTCGTACCCTACACGCGCGGTGAGGAGATCAGCCGGCCGCTGGATGACGTCGTTGCCGAAGTCGTCAAGCTTGCAGGCCAGGGTGTGCGCGAGATCAACCTCTTGGGTCAGAACGTCAACGCGTACCGCGGCGAGATGCACGACGGCACGACGGCGGACCTCGCCACGCTGATCTACTACGTGGCGGCGATCGACAGCGTCGAGCGGATTCGTTTCACGACCTCGCATCCCGTGGAGTTCACCGACAGCCTGATCGATGCGTATGCGGAGGTGCCGAAGCTCGCGAACTATCTGCACTTGCCGGTACAACACGGCTCGGATCGCATTCTCTCGGCCATGAAGCGCGGCCACACCGTGCTCGAATACAAGAGCCGGATTCGCAAGTTGCGCCAGGTACGGCCGGACATCTCGCTGTCGTCGGATTTTATTGTCGGCTTCCCCGGGGAAAGCGATGCGGATTTCGAAGCGCTCATGAATCTCGTCGCCGACGTCGGTTTCGACCAGTCGTTCAGCTTTATCTACAGTGCCCGGCCGGGAACACCTGCCGCGGGGCTGAAAGACGACACACCGCTCGAGGTCAAGAAGCAGAGACTCAGCATCCTGCAGGAACGCATCAACCAGCAGGCAATGGCGATCAGCCGTGCAATGGTGGGCACCACGCAGCGTGTGCTCGTCGAGAAGCCGTCCCGCAAAAGCGCACAACAGCTTGCCGGGCGCACCGAGAACATGCGCTGGGTCAATTTCGACGCCGACTCGTCGCTGATTGGCTCGATGGTCGACGTGGTCATTACCGAGGCGTTACCGAATTCGTTGCGCGGACGCCTGATCGACAGCCGCGCGGCGTAACGTCGGCAGCTGTGCTTTTCATGTCGCGGGCATCGCGGTAGTCTTGCCATGATGATCTTCCAATCGTTTTGTCGGCCTTACGCGGAGCTGCCCGGCATGCGTCCGGCGAATCGCGCTTCAGCTGCCCGAGGTGGCGAGTATTGAGTGCCGTGGACACCTCGCGCGACCTCGTCCTCGAGCCCGCCGACAATCATCGCCTTGCTAACCTGTGTGGCCAGTTCGACGAGCACCTCAAGCAGATCGAAGACCGGCTCGACATAGAGATAGCCAGTCGCGGCAACCATTTTCGAGTCACCGGCGACGCCGGCGCCACGGCGATCGGCAGTCAGGTCATCGAGTCACTCTTCGACCTGACGCTTCGTGAGCGGCTCGATCCGCAGCGTGTGCATATGCTTCTCGCGGAGACCGTAATGAACGATGAAACAGCCGCCGAGACGGGTGCAGAGACCGGTGGCGCCGACGACCTGAGCATTCAGACGCGTCGCAAACTCATACGCCCGCGCGGTACCAACCAGTCGAACTACATCCGCAGCGTACATGCGCACGATCTGGCGTTCGGAATCGGCCCGGCGGGTACCGGTAAAACCTATCTCGCGGTTGCCGCGGCGGTCGAGGCGCTCGACAGCGAAGAAGTGAGGCGGATCGTGCTGGTGCGCCCGGCGGTCGAGGCGGGCGAGCGCCTCGGGTTCCTGCCCGGCGACATGTCGCAGAAGATCGATCCCTACTTGAGGCCAATGTACGACGCGCTGTACGACATGCTCGGCGTGGACCAGGTGTCGCGGCTCATCGAGCGCAACATCATCGAGATTGCGCCATTGGCGTTCATGCGCGGGCGTTCTCTGAACGAATCGTTCGTGCTGCTCGACGAAGCGCAGAACACCAGCGTCGAGCAAATGAAAATGTTCCTGACGAGGATCGGTTTCGGTTCCCGTGCGGTCGTTACGGGAGACATCACGCAAATCGATTTGCCCTCCGGTCAGCAATCGGGCCTGCGTAATGCGATCGACATTCTGGAAAGCGTGGACGGTATCGGTTTCACCTACTTCACGCCGCGGGACGTCGTTCGCCACCCGCTCGTGAAGCGCATTGTCCGCGCTTACGAGAGTGTAGAGAACAGCTGATCGGCGTCCCGTCACAGCGCCGGATCGACGTCGACGTACAGCGTCCGTCGTCCGTGCCGGCGGATGCTCCTGCGGACGACGACATTGCGCTCTGGGTCCGAACCACGCTGGATGCCGTGGAGTGCCGGCCGGGACGCCATCTTGAGGTGGCGGTGCTTCTGACCGACGCCGGGGACATGCGCCGCATCAATCGCGACTACCGGCAGCGCGACAAGGCGACCAACGTCCTTTCTTTCCCCGGCGGCGAACTCTCGGGATTGCCGGCCGACGCGGCGCTGCTCCTGGGCGACATGGTGTTGTGCCCCGAAGTGATAGCCCGCGAGGCTCGCGAACAGAACAAGCCCCTCGCTCGTCACTGGTGTCATCTGTGCGTGCACGGTGCGCTGCACCTCGCGGGCTACGACCACGTCGAAGCGGCCGAGGCGGAGCGGATGGAAAGCGTCGAGCGCCGATTGCTGGCGGGCTTCGGGATTCCGGACCCCTATAGCGTCCCGGAATAAGCGCCCGTCGCGCAGTATCGGACCACAGAGTTCTTGCGCTACAATATCGCCCCACCGGCGGTTTTACCGCCGGCATCACCGATACAAGGTTCGATGAACGACAAACCACCCAGTACCAGCGGCACAGGGAATACCGGCCTGCTTGCGCGACTCAAACGCGCGTTGAACGGCGAACCCTGGAGCCGCGAAGAAATCCAGCAACTTCTGCTGCACTCCGAAACCGCCCTGGAGCCCGAAGAGAAAAGCATGCTCTCGGGCGTTCTTGGCGTGTCCGAAACCCAGGTCCGCGACGTCATGATTCCGCGCTCGCAAATGGTCGTCATTGATATTCAGCAGAGCTTCGACGAAATGCTCGCAGTGATCGTCGAGTCGGGTCACTCGAGATTCCCCGTGATCGGCGAAGATCGCGACGAGGTGCTCGGTGTGCTCCTGGCCAAGGACCTGCTGCGCTACTTTGGCAGCGATGCGGCGAAAGACGTGTCGATACGCCGCCTGTTACGCAGTGCCGCCGTCATTCCCGAGTCCAAGCGCCTCAATGCCTTACTCGAGGAGTTTCGCGACAGCCACAATCACATGGCGATTGTCGTCGACGAGTACGGCGGCGTAGCAGGACTGCTGACGATCGAAGACGTGATCGAGGAAATTGTCGGTGACATCGACGACGAACACGACCCGGAAGAGGCTGCATTCATCCGCCCGGACGGCGAGAACGACGGCCGGCCGTGTTATGCGGTACGTGCGTTGACCCGGATTGACGACTTCAACGAGTTTTTCGAGTGTGAATTGAGCGACGAGGAATACGATACGGTTGGCGGGCTTGTCATGCATGAACTGGGGCGCCTGCCTCGCCGCGGCGAGAAGATCGACTTCGGCGGATTTCGTTTTGCGGTGACCAAAGCCGACAAACGGCGCATCGATTCCCTGCTGGTCCAGCGTGAAGCGAGTTAGCCGGTGATCCCACTCTCGTGGAACTGAAGGGTTCCTTTCTGCAATGGCCGGCGGACCGGCCCGTACTGAGCCGCGCGATTGCGCTGGCCCTCGGTGCGCTCTTCACCGCGGGTTTTGCACCCCTCGGACTGTCGCTGATCGTCATGTTGACGCTCGTACCGCTGCTGTACGTGTTCAACACGGTGTCGCTGCGCGATGCAGCCGCGCACGGCTTCTGGTTCGGCATAGGCGCGTTCCTTGCGGGCACCTATTGGATCTATATTTCGGTAGCGGGTTTTGGCGGCGCCCCATGGTATGCCGCCGTGCTGTTGCTCATCGGACTTGTCCTGATCATGGCCGCGTACCTGGCCGCTGCAGGCTGGCTGACGGCGCGCCTGTCGGCAGGCGAACCCTGGTTCCTGCTGATGGTTGCGCCTTCGGTCTGGGTGCTGATCGAATGGCTGCGCGGCTGGTTGTTCACCGGCTTCCCGTGGCTTGCCGTGGGTTATGCACAATCCGATTCCTGGTTCTCCGGCTGGGCGCCCGTACTGGGCGTCTACGGCGTTTCCTTCGCCGTCGTGCTGTCGGCCACGGCGTTGCTGGTTGCCTTGTCGACCCGCGGCAAGCAGCGGATTGTGGCGGGCGCCATTGTCGCGCTGCCGTTTCTCCTGGGCGGCTTGCTCGGGCGCATCGAGTGGACCGAACCGGCAGGCCCGCGCCTCGAGGTCACGATCGTGCAGTACGGCATTTCCCAGGACCAGAAGTGGCAGGAAGACCAGCTGCTCCCGACTCTCGAGTTCTATCGCGGCGAGACCCTCAAAGCCCGCGACAGCGATATCGTACTGTGGCCGGAGGTTGCCGTGCCCTCGGCCACCGACCTCATGGAACCGTATATTGCCCAGCTCGAAAACGATGCGGGTGCCGCGGGACAGAGCATCGTATTCGGCATACTCGAGCGCGAAGACCAGCGCGGCGAGTTCAGGACCTACAACGCCATGCTGCTCGTGGACGGGCAGAAGCGGCAGAGCTATCGCAAGCGGCACCTCGTGCCCTACGGCGAGTATTTTCCGGTGCCGCAGTTCTTGAGGGATCGCTTCGACATGGAATACGTTCCGCGGACCGATCTCAGTCCCGGCGCGCCCGAGCAGGCACTGCTCACTCACGGTACCGACACGCCGCTGGCTGTCGCGATTTGTTACGAAGATGCCTACGGTGCGGAACAGCTCTACGCGTTGCCCGACGCAAAGCTTCTGATCAACGTCAGCAACGATGCCTGGTTCGGCGATTCGATCGCACCGATGCAGCATCTGCAGATCGCACGGATGCGCTCGATCGAGGCCGGCCGCGAGACGGTACGGGCAACCAGCACGGGAATCAGCGCGTTCATTGACCACCGCGGAGAACTGCTCGAAACCGGGGCGCAGTTCCGCCCCGTCGTGCTGGACCGCAGCGTGCAGCCGCGTAGCGGCGCCACGCCGTACGTCAGTACCGGGAACACGCCGATCGTCGGTTTTTGTCTGCTGCTGCTGGCCCTGGCCGCGTTGCGGTCCAGGAGCGGTCTCTAGACCCCGAAAACTACGGGCTGCGCCGCCCCTGCCGTTGCGGTACGCTTCGCCTTTTCGCGAATCAAAACGGCCTACAATGAGTTCCCCCTACAATCCGGCGGACATCGAGCGCGACGCTCGCGAGTTCTGGGAGTCCAGCCGGGCATTCGAAGTTCAGGAACGGGAAGACAAGGAGAAATTCTACTGTCTGACCATGTTCCCGTACCCCAGCGGCAAGTTGCACATGGGGCACGTGCGCGTGTTTACGATCAGCGACGTCATAGCGCGCTACCAGCGGATGCAGGGCAAACACGTGCTGCAGCCCATGGGCTGGGACGCCTTTGGCATGCCGGCCGAAAACGCGGCCATCCAGCACGGTGTGCCGCCCGCTGCCTGGACCTACGAAAACATCGACTACATGCGCGGCCAGCTCAAACGCCTCGGCTACGGCTACGACTGGAGCCGCGAGGTGACGACCTGCCGGCCCGAATACTACCGGTGGGAGCAGTGGCTGTTTACGCGTTTGTTCAAGAAGGGGCTCGTCTACCGGAAGAACTCGGTCGTCAACTGGGACCCCGTGGATCAGACGGTGCTGGCCAACGAGCAGGTGATCGACGGTCGCGGCTGGCGTTCCGGCGCGCTTGTCGAGCGCCGCGAGATTCCGCAGTGGTTCATGAAAATTACGGCCTACGCGGACGAGTTGCTCGAGAAACTCGACGAGATGCCCGGTTGGCCGGATTCGGTCAAGACGATGCAGCGGAACTGGATCGGCCGTTCCGAAGGTCTCGAACTGGCGTTCGACGTCGAGGGAGAGAGTGAGCCGCTTCGGGTGTACACGACCCGGCCCGACACGCTGTACGGCGTAACCTACATGGCCGTCGCGGCGGAACATCCGCTCGCCAAAAAAGCGGCGGCCGGGAGCCCGGAGCTGACCGCGTTCATCGAGGAATGCAAAAAGACCGACGCGGCCGAAGCAACCCTCGAAACGATGGAAAAAAAGGGTATGCCGCTCGGTATCGATGCCGTGCATCCGCTGACCGGAGAAGCCGTGCCGCTGTGGGTCGCCAACTTCGTTCTGATGGGGTACGGCACGGGCGCCGTCATGGCGGTACCGGGTCACGACGAGCGTGACTGGGAATTTGCGAAAAAGTACGGCCTGCCGATTCGGCAGGTGATTGCGCCTGCGGACGGCAGCAGCATCGATCTCGACGTCGGGGCTTATGTCGAGCGTGGCGTGCTGGTCAACTCGGATCGCCACGACGGGCTCGACTACGACGCGGCGTTTTCCGCGCTGGCCGAACACTTCGAAAGCGCCGGTCTCGGCGAACGCAAGGTGAACTACCGTCTGCGTGACTGGGGTGTGTCGCGGCAGCGCTACTGGGGTACGCCAATCCCGATCGTCTATTGCGACGACTGCGGCGCCGTGCCCGTGCCCGAGGATCAGCTGCCGGTGGTGCTGCCCGAGGACGTGGAAGTCACGGGTGAGGGCTCGCCGCTCAAGAAAATGCCCGAGTTCTACGAAACCACCTGTCCGCAATGCGGCAAACCGGCTCGCCGCGAGACCGACACCTTCGACACGTTCGTGGAGTCTTCGTGGTATTACGCGCGCTACGCGAGCCCCGACTGCGACACGGCCATGCTGGACGACAGGGCCGGGTACTGGTTGCCCGTGGATCAATACACGGGCGGCGTGGAACACGCGATTCTGCATCTCCTGTACGCGCGTTTCTTCCAGAAGCTGTTGCGCGACGAAGGACTGTCGGCTGCCGACGAACCGTTCACGAACCTGTTGACTCAGGGCATGGTGCTCAACAACGGCGCCAAAATGTCCAAATCCAAAGGCAACACCGTCGATCCGCAGGCGCTGATCGACGAATACGGTGCCGACACGGTACGCGTGTTCATGATGTTCGCCTCGCCGCCGGAACAGGCGCTCGAGTGGTCGGACGACGGCGTTGCCGGTGCGTTTCGTTTCCTCAAGAGGTTCTGGCTTGCGGTCACCGAGCACGCCGGTGCCGGCAGTTCTCCGGCACCGGATCCGGCCGGGCTGAGTGCAGCGCAGAAAGACCTGCGCCGCAAAACCCATCAGACGATCGCGAAGATCGGCGACGATATCGGCCGGAGACAGTCGTTCAACACGGCCGTGGCGGCGATCATGGAGCTGCTGAATGCCGTGATTCGCTTCGAGGACGATTCGCCCGCAGGGCGGGCCGTCGTGCAGGAAGCGCTTGAAGCCGCGGTGCTGATGCTGTCGCCGATGGCCCCGCACGTCTGTCATGCGCTCTGGCAGGTGCTGGGGCACGACACGGTCCTGATCGATCAGGCATGGCCAGAGGTTGACGAGAGTGCACTCGAGGTGGATCGCATCGAACTGGTCGTTCAGGTCAACGGCAAGCTGCGCGGCCGTATCTCCGTCGCGCCGGACGAGGATCGCGATGCCATTGGCCAGCTTGCGCTCGACGACCCGAACGTGCAGCGGTTCGTCGCGGGCAAAGCCGTGCGGAAGACCATCGTCGTGCCCGGACGCCTCGTGAACATTGTGGTTTAGGGCTGTGAGCGGCGCCATTCGGGTCTCGCTGGTTTTCACGCTGGGTGTGCTGATCGCGGGTTGCGGCTTTCAGCTGCAGGGTGCGGTCGCCGTGCCCGCCGAGATGCAGCGTACCTACGTCGACGGCGTCGACACGTACAGCCCTTTCTACCGACGCCTTACGCAGAGTCTCGACGCTGCCGGCGTCGAACTCGTCGATTCCGCCGCAGAAGCCACGGCGGTCTTCTCGGTGGTGTTCGACGATACCGGTCAGCGGGTCCTGTCGGTTTCGACGCGCAACACGCCGACCGAATTCGAGGTGTACTACACCATTCGCTACGCACTCGCGAGTGACAGCCGGAGTCTCCTGGAACAACAGGATCTGACCTTGACGCGCGACTACACCTACGACGAGACGCTGGTTCTCGGCAAGTCCCGCGAAGAAGAGCTGCTGCGCGACGCCATCGTGGACGACCTCGTGCGCATCGTGCTGCGGCAGATCTCCACCCTGTAATCTTCGTGTCCGACGCGGCAGTACTGACGGTGGGCGATGTCGGAGTGGCCGGCGTCCGCTCGCTCCTGACCCGCTACGGGCTGCACTTTCGGACGGTCGGCGCCGGTGCGGACATACCCGGCAGCTATTGGGGCGATCGGGAGGCGGGTATCGTTGCACTCGAGGTTTTCGGGCGCGACGACACACCGGTCCACTCGGTGCTGCACGAGACCTGCCACGTCATCTGCATGGACCGACGGCGCCGCGAATCATTGTGTCGGGATGCCGGCGGTGACGATCTCGAAGAGAGTGCGGTCTGTTACCTGCAGGTTCTGCTGGCCGACGAGCTGCCCGGCGTCGGGCGTCAGCGCCTGATGCGGGACATGGACGCCTGGGGCTACAGCTTCCGGCTCGGCAGCACCGAGCGCTGGTTCGAGCACGACGCGGATGACGCGAGGGACTGGCTGTTCCGCGAAGGCCTGATCAGTGCATCGAACGGTCGCGTTGGACCGTCGTTCACGTTACGGGACTAGACGACGTCCGCGCTCCGAACGGGCGCGGTGTTCAGAGCAAGGTCGGGTTCGGCGCGTCGCCGTAGACTTCTTCCGGATCGAAGACCTTTTTCGTGTCGGTAAACACGAGGTCGATATTGCCGTCCCGTTGTTTGTCGTCGAACTCGGTTGCCGTAGGAACGCGCCGATAAAAGCAGCTGCGGTAGCCGACATGGCAGCTTGCGCCGCCTTCGACGTCGACGCGCAGCCAGACGCAATCCTGGTCGTCGTCGATCAGCAGCTCGCGTACCCGCTGCACGAAACCGCTCGTCGCGCCCTTGTGCCACAGTACCTGGCGGCTGCGGCTGAAGTAGTGTGCCTCGCCCGTCGCGATCGTCAGTGACAGTGCTTCGGCATTCATGTAGCCCTGCATGAGGAGTTCGCCGCTGTCCGCATCTGTGGTTACGACGGTAATGAGTCCCCGCTCGTCGAATTTCGGGGCGAGATCGGCGCTTTCTTCCACCTGCTCAATGGATTGCCGAGTTTTGAAATTGACGCTGGGGGCGGACATGACGAATTCCGGCGGTTAAGGACAACGGGCGGGCGAGAATACAGCGCATCGCTGCCCGCGGCAATATTGGTATCATGGAAGCTTCGTGCGCCGTACCCGTGTCTACGCCCGGGCGCGGCGCGGCCGCAACACCCTGACCCGCTGACGCATGGAGCGTTTCGAGTAGCGCATTATGAGCATAGTTCTGCACGATACCCGCGAGGGCCGCAAACGGCCTTTTGAGCCGCTCGTTGATGGAGAGGTGACGATGTATCTGTGTGGGCCGACGGTCTACAACTACGCACACATCGGCAACGCTCGCCCGGCAGTGGTCTTCGATCTTCTGACCCGGCTCCTGCGGCGCCGCTACTCGTTGCGCTTCGCCCGTAACATCACCGACGTGGACGACAAGATCAACAAGGCGTCGATCGAAACCGGCAAGCCGATCGAAGAGATTACGGCGCGCTTCATCAAGGCCTACAACGACGACATGGGGGCGCTGGGCGTTCGCCCGCCCACCGTGGAGCCGCGCGCGACCCAACACATTCAGGAAATGATCTCGATGATCGAAAGCCTCATCGAGAAAGGCTTCGCTTACGAGGTGGAAGGACACGTGCTGTTCGACGTCAGCAGCAACCCGGATTACGGAACGCTGTCGAAACGCAACCTGCGCGAGATGATCGCGGGCTCCCGGGTCGAGGTGGCGCCGTACAAGAAGGCGGCGCACGACTTTGTGCTCTGGAAGCCGTCGACGCCCGAACTGCCCGGTTGGGAGTCGCCCTGGGGCCGCGGCAGACCCGGCTGGCATATCGAATGCTCGGCGATGGCGGCAAAACATCTCGGCAAGACCATCGACATACACGCCGGCGGTCAGGATCTCGTGTTTCCTCATCACGAGAACGAAATGGCGCAGTCGACCTGCGCGCACGACGGAGCGCCGTTTGCACGCTACTGGCTGCACAACGGGTTCCTGTCCATCGATCACGAGAAGATGTCGAAATCGCTGGGCAACGTCGTGCTTGTCCACGACCTCATCAAGGAGATTCCCGGCGAAGTGATCAGGCTGGCGCTCCTGAGTGCACACTACCGTCAGCCGCTCGACTGGTCCGACGACACACTGACCGCGGCGAAGCGCATGCTGGACAGGCTGTACGGCGCCGTGCGCGGCATCGACGTGCCGGCCGAGGCGATCAGCGCCGCCGAGCCGCCCGCGGGCCTGATCGAGGCGCTGGAAGACGACCTGAATACGCCGAAGGCGATGGCCGAGTACTTTGCACTGGCGCGCGAACTCAACAAGGCCAGCGACGAGGCGGAGCGCGTCCGGCTTGCGGCCGTGATGTACGCGGCCGGTGAGCTGATGGGACTGCTCACCGAAGACCCCGAAACCTGGTTTGCGGGCAAGACGACGGGCGAGTTTACGCCCGAGGCGATCGAGGCCCTGCTCGAAGAGCGCGAAGCCGCGCGAGCGAGCCGGGACTTTGCTCGGGCCGACGAGATTCGCGATTCGCTCGCGGGTGCCGGCATCTTGATCGAGGACGGACCTTCCGGTACCAGCTGGCGCAGGACTGCATAGTGAACGAGGTTGCCAAAGCCCAGGCCGAGATCATCGAGGAATTTGCGTTCTTCGAGGACTGGATGGACCGTTATCAGTATCTGATCGACATGGGCCGCAAGCTGCCCGAGCTGCCCGCGACCGACCGGACCGACGCCAATCGGATCAAAGGCTGTCAGTCGCAGGTGTGGATGGTGGCGGAGGCCTTTGGCGATCGGCTCCGGTTTCGCGCGATCAGCGACGCGGCCATCGTGTCCGGCCTGATTGCGCTGCTGCTGCGTATCTACAGTGACCGCAAGCCGGAAGACATACTCGGTACTCCGCCGGATTTTGTGCAGGCGCTCGGATTGGAAAGTCATTTGAGCCCGACCCGCAGCAACGGCCTTGCGTCGATGCTGACAGCGATCCGCGGCTTTGCGCAGGACCAGTTAGAGGCAGCGTGATGTCCAGGCGCCGCTGGCAGGTATTGCCGCTGATCGCCGTTGTCCGGTTTTATCAGCTGGCGCTGTCGCCGTGGTTGGGGCGCTGCCGCTACCAGCCCACCTGCTCGCAATACGCGATCGAGGCCTTGGAGACACACGGCCTGTTTCGCGGTTCCTGGCTCACGCTCAGGCGCCTGTTCCGTTGTCATCCCTGGGGCGGCAGTGGCTGGGATCCCGTGCCGCCGGCGAAACCGGCCGGAGCCGACGAGGACACTGCATGACGCCCGCCGCGTTTGTCCGCGAGCTGACGTATCCGCTGCGGCACTCCGCGCCGCTCGTCACGCTCCTGAGTTTCTACCTGTTGTGGCTGCTGATTCGGAGCGCGGGTCTTTGGGGTATCTGGCTGCTTGTCATGGTGTTGCCCGCCATGATGCGCTACTCGATGCGTATGCTCGAAGCCAGAGCGCGCGGCGTCGATCCGGCTCCACCTGGCGTCGAACTCTTTTCCCTGGCGAGCGAAGGCTGGAGCCTGTTTCCGGCCGTCCACGTCGTCGTTTCGGTCGGCACGGTCGAACTGGTCGAACGGTCGTTCGGTGTAGCTCCGGCAATGGCCGTTGCCGCCGTGTGGATTGCCGTCGTGCCGTTGTCGCTCATCATACTGGTGGTGACGCGATCGCCGCTCGAAAGCCTCAATCCTTTGGCGTGGTTCCGCGTCGCGGGCAGACTTGGCGGCAGCTACTGGGCCGGGCCGGCTGTCGTGCTGTTGATGTTGTTCGCGTTAGGCGCCGTGGACGGGCTTCCGCTGTGGTTGCTCGCCGCCGTGGATCTGTACCTGCTGTTTGCCCTGTTTGCGGTCCTTGGCGGCGCCATCCGGCCTTATGACCTGTTTGCCGAGGTCGACATCGAAACACCGTCAGAACCGGAGCCCGAGAAGGTCGTGAGCGACCTCGAGCGGGCACGCACGGAGGTACTGAATCATGCCTACGGATTTGCGAGCCGCGGCAACGTCCAGGGGGCGCTCAAACACGTAACGGGCTGGATTCGATCCGACGAACCGTCCCCGGGCGATGCATGGCCGTGGTTTTTCGACCAGATGTTGAAGTGGGAGGACGCTTTTCCCGCGCTGAAGCTCGCACAAACCTATCTGGATCTGCTGCTCGCCGCCGGGGAGACCCGCTCCGCGGCCAAGCTGATGTTGCGCTGCCGGCACATCGACGAGTCGTTCAGACCGAGCAACGAGAGTCTGGACGCAGCGCTGGCTGCCGCTCGCGAAGCGGGCAACCCGGAACTCGAAAACTGGCTCGAACGCCGATGAATTGCGGTTTCGGACACCGAATGCTCATGCTAGCCTTTGACGAATGAACAAGAGCCTGCTCACCATATTGCGTTGTCCGGTAACGCATAAAGGCTTGTCCGTCATGCGTCGCGAGGCCCTGGACAAACTGAACGCTGCGATCGAGAGCGGTGACGTGCAGAGCCGCGATGGTACCGCCGTGACCGACAAGCTGGCGGAGGCGCTGATCACCGACGACGGCAAACTCATGTATCCCGTCAACGACGGCATCCCGGTACTGCTCGAAGGGTCTGCCATTGTTGCACCTGCGGCGCCCGGCCATGCCTGAAGCCCTCCTGCTGCGCTTGTGCTCACAGGGTGTCCCGGACGATCGAGACGGCATGAGAGCCTCAAAGCCATGCGGTGAGTCGTCGTTCGCGTGAAGATTAACGCCAATCAGCTGTCGACCCACTTGAAGCAAGGCGTTTCGCCCTGCTACCTGGTGACCGGCGATGAGCATTTGCTCGTCGCCGAAGCGCTCGATGCCATTCGTCTGCGCGCGCGAGAAGAAGGTTTCGGCACGCGCGATCTGCACGTGGCGGGGCCGGGGTTCGACTGGACGGCATTGAAAGACGCGAGCGCAAATCTGTCGCTGTTCGCGGAACGGCGTATCGTCGAACTCGTGCTGCCGACGGGTAAGCCGGGCAAGGCCGGGGCAGCCGCCATCGTGGATCTGGTCGACAACCTGCACGCGGATACCTTGTTCATCGTGACCGGGCCGAAGCTCGATCGCGCAGCCGGCAACGCCAAATGGGCCAAGACGCTGGACAGCGCCGGTGTGTCGCTGCCGATCTGGCCCGTCGAGCGCCGTGAGCTGCCCCAGTGGATCGACCGGCGTATGAAGGCCGCGGGCTTGAGGGCCGATCGCGACGCCGTAATGCTGATCGCCGATCGTGTCGAGGGTAACCTGCTGGCCGCAAGCCAGGAGATCGAAAAGCTCCGGTTGATCCTGGGCGAGGGTGCAATCGACGCCGAAGCCGTTGCCAATGCCGTCGCCAACAGCAGCCGTTTCGACGTCTACAAGCTGGCTGATGCTGCACTGGCCGGCGATGCGTCGCGCGCGCTTCGGGTGCTCGCCGGCTTGCGGGCCGAAGGCGTGGAGCCCGTCCTGGCCGTCTGGGCACTGATCCGCGAAGTGCGCACCCTCGCAAAACTGGCCGAGGCCTCGCGGGAACGACGCGACCTCGGTTCCGTCATGCAGAAAAACGGCGTGTGGCGAAACCGGCAGGCACTGGTCAAAAGTGCGCTCAGCCGTCATTCACTGGGCAGCACCTACCGGCTTCTGAAGGCCCTGGGTGTGGCTGATGCCGTATCCAAAGGGCAGGCACCGGGCGATCCGTGGCAGCGGGTCGGCGAAGCGGTCGTCGTGCTTGCGGGGCGCGCAGGAAGGCGGGCGGCGTGAGCGCAGCGAGTTGTCGCCACTACCGGAGCGCCGCGTTTTGAAGCCGGTCGGCGTGTTCGGCGGCACCTTCGATCCGATTCACTACGGCCACCTGCGAACGGCTTTCGAGATGCTGCAGGCGCTGGATTTTGGTGAGGTGCGGTTTATTCCCTGCGGCGATCCCCCGCATCGCGGCAGCACGTTTGCGACCGCGGTCGAGCGGCTCGCGATGGTGGAAGCGGCGGCGGCCGGTCAGCCCGGCCTGGTCGTCGACGATCGGGAGGTCCGGCGCAGCGGGCCATCGTATTCCTACGATACGCTCGCAAGCCTCAGACAGGAATTTCCGGATCGGTCGCTGGGTCTGATCCTCGGCATGGACGCGTTTCTCAATCTGCCCGGCTGGCATCGCTGGGACGAGATTCTCGATCTGGCGCACATTGTCGTTGCGCACCGTCCGGGCTGGAGGGCGCCCGACTACGGTCCGCTGGGGGACTTGCTGGCGGATCGCGGCACGCATAAGGTGGAGTCGCTGCACGCCAGTCCGGCCGGGCTGGTTCACATTCATGCCGTTACGCAGCTCGAAATCGCATCGACCGACATACGTCAGCTGATCGCCATCGGTCGCAATCCGCGCTTCCTGATGCCAGACTCCGTCATTGAGGTCATGCAGGAACTGGCCTGTTACGAAAACAAGCGCGAATGACGCCGGCAGACCGGCAAAGGAGAAACCACAATCGCCAAGTTCAAAACTGGAGGAAGTGTAGAAGCCTATGACTAGCGGACAACTGAACAGCGAAGAGCTGAGCAACCTCGTCATCGAAGCGCTCGACGACGTCAAGGCTCAGGATATCGTGAAGCTGGACGTTCGCGACATGACGACCGTGACGGATTTCATGATTGTCGCGAGCGGCACGTCCAACCGGCACGTCCAGGCACTGGTCGACAACGTGGCGGAAAAGGCCAAGGCGGCCGGCCATCGTCCGGCGGGTGTCGAAGGCGAAGCAGGCGGGGAATGGGTATTGCTCGACCTGCAGGATGCGCTGGTTCACGTCATGCTGCCGAAAGTGCGTGAGTTCTACAATCTGGAGAAACTCTGGTCGCTGGGTTCGGCGGGCGGCAAGGCCGCTAGCGAGCACTAGTGTCCCGACAGGTGGCGGCCAGGGCTCTCGGGGAGCCGTGGCGTCGCCGTTCGGGAACTAGACAGACACATCCGGCCTGACCATGCACGTTCGTGTTCTGGCTGTCGGTGATCGGCAGCCGGCGTGGGTCGATACTGCCGTTGCCGGCTACGCCGGCCGGCTGCCTCCCGCCTGGCGTTTTCGAGTCGACGTCCTTCCGGCGGTCAAGCGCAGCGGTCGCGAGCGTTCGGCAGAGGCGCGTGACCTCGAGGGCGACCGCCTCCTGAAGAAGCTTGGCGACGACTTTCTCGTGCTGCTGGATGAACGCGGCAAGTCGCTGTCCAGCGTCGGCCTGTCGCGGCAGCTTGCGTCGTGGCAGCACGACGGCCGTCACCTGTGTTTTGCGATTGGCGGTGCCGACGGTGTGAGTGATGCCGTCAGGCAGCGTGCGGATTTCTGCTGGTCGCTGTCTTCGCTGACCTTACCCCATGGACTCGCTCGCGTCGTTTGTGTCGAGCAACTGTATCGCGCCTGGTCGCTGGAAGCCGGGCATCCTTATCATCGATCATGACGTCGATCGTAACGTCGATCACAAACTCTATCGTAGAGCCGAACATGAACGCGCGAAAAACGCATTTGCTGCTTGCGTCGTCCTCTCCGCGGCGGCGCGACATCCTCGAAGCACTCGATCTCGATTTCGAGCAGCAAAGTGTCGACGTGGATGAGACACCGCGGGCAAACGAAGCCGCCGACGAACTGGTATTGCGGCTCGCGCGCGCCAAGGCGCTTGCGGCGTCGGCAGCGGATCGAGTGGTACTCGCTGCGGACACGGCCGTGGTGCTGGACGGCGAGGTGTTCGGCAAACCGACCGGGCGCGAGCACGCGCTCGAGATGCTCGCGCGGCTTTCGGGGCGCGAACACACCGTGCTGACCGGCGTGGCCGTCTCGGCGGGGGCGGAGGTCTCTACTGCGCTTTCGGAGACCGAGGTCCGGTTTCGCGAAATCGGTCGGGACGAAGCGCTGCAATACTGGCAGAGTGGGGAGCCCTGCGACAAAGCCGGGGCTTATGGAATCCAGGGTTTGGGAGGCATATTCGTGAGTCACGTGAGCGGCAGCTACTCCGGAGTGGTCGGTTTGCCGGTGTTCGAGACGGCGAGACTGCTGGCCGCAGCCGGCGTGCCCGGCCTGCCGGTGCCAGGAAAGCGATGAGCGACGAGCAGTCGAAAGAAGAGATACTCGTCAACGTAACCTCGGGCGAGGTTCGTGCGGCTCTGCTGGAAAACGGCGTACTGCAGGAGGTGTACGTCGAGCGCGCGGAACGCCGCGGCGTAATCAGCAACATCTACAAAGGCAAGGTTTCCAGGGTACTCCCCGGGATGCAGGCGGCGTTTGTCGACATTGGGCTCGCGCGCACGGCGTTTTTGCATGCGTCCGACATCAAGCGGCCCGGCAACGGTGAGCTGGTCTCCGAGGACGAGCTGCCCAGCATTCGCGAATTGATTCGCGAAGGTGACGAGCTGCTCGTGCAGGTGGTCAAGGACCCGCTGGGCAACAAGGGTGCTCGCCTGACGACATTCATTACCTTGCCGTCACGGCATCTCGTGCTACTGCCGAAGGGCGACACCGTGGGTGTATCGGCGCGCATAGAGGACGAGGACGAGCGCGAACGACTGCGGTCGCTGGTCGTCGAACTCCTGGAGGAGTTCGGTCTCGAGTGCGGTGCCATCGTGCGAACGGTTGCGGAGGCGGCGTCGATCGACGCGCTGCGCGCCGACCTCAAGTACCTCGTAAGGCTTTGGGAGGTCGTTCAGGAACGGTGCAGCAAGAAGGGTGTAAAAACACTCATTCACGAAGATCTGTCCCTGCCGCTGCGGGTGTTGCGCGACATGGTAACGAGTGAGGTCGATCACATACTGGTGGACTCGGCAACGGATTTCGAGGAGATGTTTGCGTTCGCCGAGACGTTCCTGCCGGGCGTCGAGGAGATGCTGGAGCTGTATCGCCGGCGGCGGCCGATATTCGACCTGCACGGCATCGAGGACGAGATCAAGAAAGCGCTGGAGCGCAGCATACCGCTCAAGTCCGGAGGGTATCTGATCTTCGATCAGACCGAAGCGATGACTACCATCGACGTCAACACCGGCGGATACGTCGGCCATCGCAACCTCGAGGAAACGATCTACCGGACCAACCTCGAGGCGGCGGTAGCCATTGCGAGACAGCTGCGCCTGCGCAATCTCGGCGGCATCATCATTGTCGATTTCATCGACATGGAGGAGGAGGATCATCGCGAGAGCGTGCTGGCGGCGCTCGAGCAGGCGCTGTCGCGCGATCACGCGCGCCATCAATTGACGCCGGTATCGCCGCTGGGTCTGGTCGAAATGACCCGTAAAAGGACGCGCGAAAGCTTGCAGCATATTCTCTGCGAAGACTGTCCAAGCTGTCAGGGACGCGGCTTCGTCATGACGGTGGAGACCGTGTGCTTCGAGATTTTCCGCGAGATCATTCGCCAGGTCAGGCAGTTCGACTTCGACGAATTGCTGGTGCTGGCGCATCAGGACGTCATCGAGCTGCTGCTCGACGAGCAGGCACCTGCGCTCGCCGAACTCGAAGAGCAAACGGGCAAGTCGATCGGCTTGCAGACCGAGTCGCTGTATCTGCAGGATCAGTTCGACGTGGTCCTGATGTAATTGTCCAACTGTAATTGTCCGCTGTAATCGTCTTACCCGGCACCTATGCAAAAGTTCTTCAAACGCTTGATCAAGTTTCTGGCCTACACGGCGGCCGGCGCCGTGATCCTGCTGGCCGTGGCAGTCGGGTTGTTTCGCCTGTTCCTGCCGAAACTGCCCGAGTATCAGGAAGAACTGAAAGCCTGGGTCAGCGACACCGTTGGCGTGCAGGTCGAATTTTCCGGGATGGATGCGCGTTGGGGACTCCGCGGCCCGGAGCTGAATTTCTACGATGCGGAGTTGATTCGCGAAGACAGCAACACCCGCCTGCTCGCGGCGGAGGAGGTATCGATCGGTGTTGCGGCGCTCAGGTTGTTGCGCGACCGAACGGTGGTTGTCGACCGGATCAGCGTGCGCGATACGTCGATAGAGCTGCGCGAGGATGACGACGGCCGCTGGTGGCTGCAGGGCGCCCCCATCGACGATCTGCTGGACGGCGCCGGTCAAAATCCGGCCGCAACCGGCGGAGCGATCGACATTACGGGTGAGGACATCGAGTTTGTCGTCCTGCGTGCCGGCGACCAGCGTCCCAGTTTCCTGACCGTTTCGAGCCTGAGTGCTGCACGGGATTCACAGCGTCTTGCGATCGATGCGGAACTCAGGCTGCCTGACGCGCTTGGCCGGCAGTTGAGCGTTTCGGCTACGCGCCTGACAGATCTCGAACCCGCCGAGCGGCATTGGGATGTGGTCGTCGCCGGCCGGGAACTCGTGCTTGCCGGCTGGTCGTCGCTGCTGCGGATCGGGGATACGTCGATTGAGTCGGGGTTCGGCGATCTGGACGTGACGGTACGCGTGGGTGCATCCGGGGCAGAGCAGGTGGCTGCGGATTTCGAACTCCGGGACGTTCGTGTAACGGCCGCCGAACCGTTTTCGGCAGCGGGTCGCTTCGACTATCGCAGGGACCCGGCCGGCTGGCTGGCGGCGCTGGATGAGTTCTCGCTCGCGACCGTCAACGGCGAGTGGCCCGTGTCGTCGCTGCGGATCGAAGCCGGTACCGACAGCGAGGGCAAGCCGACGAGTGTCGACGTACGTGCGGACTACCTGAACCTGGCCGACGCGGTTTTATTCAAACCCTGGCTCGACGAAGAGAACCTGGCGGTTCTCGAGCGCTTCGACCCGGACGGCGTGTTGCGGCGGCTCAGCGCGAACCTGAGCCGGCTCGATACCGAGCGGCCCAATTTTTCCATGGAGACCCGGTTCGAAAACCTGGGCGTTGCTGCCGCCGACGGCTGGCCCGGCGTTCGCAATCTGAGCGGCAGTGTCCGCGCCGACAGCGCCGGCGGGTTTGTCGAAATCGACGCAGAGCAGGCGAGCCTTGGACTGCCCAATTTCGTGAGCAACCGCATCCCGCTCGATACGCTGACGGGCACGGTCATCTGGCGGCACAGCGACGAGCGCCTGACGATCCTCTCCGACAGCATTGCGTTCAGCAATCCGGGCGTGTCGGCGAACAGCAGTCTGCAGCTTACGTTCGAGGCGGAGGCCGGGCCGGTCATCGACCTGTCGTCGACGTTCAGCGTTGCCGACATTGCGATAGCCAAACAATACCTGCCCGATCAGCTGCTGAAGCCACAGCTGGCGAGCTGGTTTCAGAACGCACTCGTGAGCGGTCAGATTCCTTCCGGGACGGCGCGGCTCAACGGGCCGCTCCTGAAGTTCCCGTTCGACGGCAACGAAGGGCGCCTGCTGGTCGAGGCCAACATTCGGGATACGAATTTTCAGTATCTCAGGCGCTGGCCGGCGGCCGAGTTGATCGACGTCGATGCGGTTCTCGATAACGCACGGCTGTACACGGTTCGCAACCGATCGACGAGTGCCGGCAACAGTATCGTGAACGCGCGAGTCGATATAGCGGATTTGCGCGAGCCCGTGCTCGAAATCAAGGGCCTGGCAACCGGCACGCTCGAGACGATTCGCCAATATGCGAACGGCAGCCCTCTCGCCGATCTGTTTGCAGGTCAGCTCGACAACATTGCCGTGGAGGGCGACGGCTCGCTGGCCCTGGATCTCACGGTGCCGATCAAGCAGGCACGGGACTTTACGGTCACTGCGCGGGTGGAGACGGACAACGGCAGCGTCTCGGTGCCGGGCCTGAAGCGGCCGGTCACTGAGCTGTCCGGCGCCGTGATCATCGAAAAAGACAACATTTCGAGCGAGTCGCTCACCGGCAGTTTTCTGCAGCAGCCGGTGACGTTCGACCTTCAGCCCGCGCCCGAGGACCTGGCAGGTTACAGCGTCGTTCTGAACGCGTTTGGCCGGGTGAACGCTGAGGGGCTCGTCGACGGTTTTGGTTTGCCGGTCGAACGGTTTGTCGAAGGTGCCAGCGAGTACACGGTTAGCGTGCTGTTCCCCGACGCCAAGGCGGAAGGGGGCCCGGGAGAGCTGACCGTCGAGGCCAGCAGCGATCTTGTCGGGCTGGCGATCAACCTGCCGGAACCGTTCGCCAAAGCCGGCGATGCGCCGCTTGCGTTCGCGGGCGCGATGCGCCTGAAAGCCGGTGCCGAGGCGATCGAGACCAGCGGCGGCGTCGACGACGACCTTCGCTGGCAGTTCAATTTCCTCAAGAGCGGCGATGCCTGGGATCTCGATCGGGGGGTCCTGTCCCTGGGCGGCGATCCGCCGCCGCCCGCCGATACGCGCGGCTTGCACATCCGGGGCAAAGCCAGCGACGTGGTTTTCGAGGAATGGCTGGCGCTGGGGGACGAACAGAGCGACGAGCCGGACATACTGGAACGGATCCGTTCCATCGATCTCGAGGTGACCAACCTGCGTCTGTTCGGACAACATCTCGTCAATCACACGGTGCGGCTTGATCGCAGCGCACGCGACTGGCTCCTGCAGTTCGACGGCGACGACGTGAGAGGCTCGGTGTTCGTGCCCTACGAACTCGAAGGCGACCGCCCGGTCGTCATGGACATGCAGCGACTGGTGTTGCCGGGAGACGCCACCGCCATTCCTTCACAGCGCTCACAGGTCGACCCGCGCAAGCTGCCGTCGATATCGCTGAAAGCAGAGGAGTTCGGGCTCGGCGATCGCGGATTCGGCGCCGTCGAGGTCGAGTTGCTGCGGGTCGAGGGTGGCCTCAGAAGCGAGCGTATCGTTGCCAAGGACGAGACCTTCGACATCGTTGCCGAGGGGAGCTGGCTCGTGGACATCGAAGATCCTTTGGGCTCACGAACGGCGGCGACCGCAACGCTGACCAGTACCGACGTCGCAGCCACGATGTCGCGCCTCGGGTATTCACCCGGCCTACTCGGTGAGGACATGCGCGTTCTCCTTGACGTCAGTTGGTCCGGCGGACCGGACGGCGACTTCCTGCCAACTCTGGACGGTGAGGTCGAACTTCGCCTGGGCGCCGGGCAGCTCGACGAGGTCGAGCCGGGCGCGGGGCGCGTGTTCGGCCTGATGAGTATCGTGGCGCTGCCGCGCCGCCTGTCGCTGGATTTCTCCGACGTCTTCGGCGACGGCTTCGGTTTCGACCGTATCGAAGGCAGCTTCCGACTCGACGATGGCGAAACGTATACCTGCAACCTGTCGCTCGACGCACCGGCGGCCGATATCGCGATCATCGGGCGGGCGAGCCTGACCGAGCGCGACTACGAGCAGACGGCGGTCATCAGCGCCAACTTCGGCAATGCCTTGCCGGTCGTGGCGGCGGCTACGGCCGGTCCACAGGCGGCCGTGGCCGTGCTGATTTTTTCGCAAATCTTCAAGAAGCCGCTACAGGGCCTGGGCCAGGTGTACTACGCCATCGACGGTTCCTGGGATGCACCCGAGCTGACCACGGCCGACGCGGAACGCTTCGCGAGCAGCGGTGAGCTGGCGGGTTGCCTCATCGAACAGGAAACGGCGGCGGAGGCGAGAAGCGAGTGACCGGGACCGGCGTTCTTAAGGCCGCTGCCGTGCAAATGCACAGCGGCGACGACGTTGCGGATAACCTCGAGCAGGCCCGCGGCCTGCTCGAAGAAGCCTCCGGAAAAGGTGCGACGCTGGCCGTGCTGCCCGAGAACTTTGCGCTGATGCCAAAGCGTTCGCGCGAGAAGACCGCGATTGCGGAGCAACCGGGTGAGGGACCGATCCAGGCCTTCCTTTCCGAAACGGCTGCGCGCCTCGACTTGTGGATCGTCGCCGGAAGCCTGCCGCTGGTGTCGCCGGACAGTCAAAGGACCTACGGCGCCAGCCTGGTTTTCGATCCCGCCGGAGCGCTCAGCGCCGTGTACCGGAAGATCCACCTGTTCGACGTCGATCTCGCCGACAGTCAGGAATCGTATCGCGAGTCGCGCAGCATGTACCCCGGAGACGACGTGGTCGTGGTGCCGACACCGCTTGGGACGCTGGGCTTGAGCATTTGTTACGATCTCAGGTTTCCCGAGCTGTACCGTGAACTCGTCGATGCGGGCGCAACACTGCTGTCCGTGCCCGCGGCGTTTACGGAAACGACGGGTCGGGCGCACTGGCACACGCTGCTCAAGGCGCGCGCCGTCGAAAACCTGGCGTACGTCATTGCTCCCGGGCAAACTGGCACCCACCCTGATGGGCGCAGCACCTACGGACACTCGGTGATCGTGGATCCCTGGGGTAAGGTGCTCGGCGAACTCGAAAGCGGCAGCGGTGTCGTCGTGGCGCCGATCGACCTTGACCGGGTCAAGCGCCTGCGCAGAGAATTTCCGGCGCTTGCCAACCGGAGGCTATCGGGGACCGACAAGAACCGCACGTAAATGGAATCCACTGTGAACACACGCTCAGCAAACCCCGTCGAAACCGTCATGACGCACATGCTCGAGCCCGCCGGACTGGACGAGCGGGCCCTCAGCGAGACGCTGGGCGGCGTGCTTCGCGGCGCCGTCGATCATGCGGACCTGTACTTCCAGGTCAGCCGGCAGGAGAGCTGGACACTCGAAGACAGCATCATTCGAGAGGGCAGCTTCAGCCACGATCAGGGTGTAGGCGTGCGCGCAGTCAGCGGCGAAAAAACCGGTTTCGCGTATTCGGACGAGTTGCTCTTACCGGCGCTCAAACAGGCAGGTAGTGCTGCACGGGCCATCGTCCGCGCCGGCGACCAGGGTTCGCTCCAGGCATGGCGGCGGGAGAATCCAGCGATGTTGTATCCGGCCATCGATCCGACGACCAGCGTTAGCGACGAGCAAAAGACGGAACTCCTGGCACGCATCGATGCTGCCGCCCGCGCTATGGACTCACGAGTCGAGCAGGTTAGCCTGAGCCTCACGAGTAGCCAGGACCTGGTGCTGATTGCCGCTTCTGACGGCACTCTGGCCGCGGACGTCCGGCCTCTGGTGCGCTTCAACGTCAGCGTCATCCTGGAACAGGGGGGGCGCCGGGAACAAGGTTACGCGGGCGGCGGTGCGCGCTTCGATCTCAGCTACTTCATCGACAGCGACAAGCCGCTCGAATACGCGCGCGAAGCCGTCCGTCAGGCGGTTGTCCAGCTCGATGCAGTACCGGCACCGGCCGGAACGATGCCCGTCGTGCTGGGCCCGGGCTGGCCGGGCGTGTTGCTGCACGAGGCTGTTGGCCATGGTCTCGAGGGCGATTTCAATCGCAAGGGGACCTCGGCATTCAGCGGCCGTCTGGGCGAACAGGTTGCCTCCGAGCTGTGCACGATCGTGGACGACGGCACGTTGCCGGATCGCCGCGGTTCGCTGACCGTCGACGATGAAGGTGTGCCGGGACAATACAACGTGCTGGTCGAAAACGGCGTGCTGAAAGGTTATCTGCAGGACAAGCTCAACGCCCGCCTCATGGGAGTCAGTCCTACCGGTAACGGCCGGCGCGAGTCTTTCGCCCACATACCCATGCCGCGCATGACCAACACCTACATGCTGGCGGGACCGCATGCGCCGGAGGAGATCGTCGCCTCGGTTGACAAAGGGCTCTACGCGCCCAATTTCGGCGGCGGGCAAGTCGACATTACGTCGGGCAAGTTCGTGTTTTCGGCGAGCGAGGCTTACCTGATCGAGAACGGCAAAATCACGGCACCCGTCAAGGGGGCCATGCTGATCGGCGACGGCCCGGAAGTGCTGACAAAAATCTCCATGGTCGGCAACGATCTGGAACTCGACACCGGAGTGGGAACCTGCGGCAAGGAAGGGCAGTCCGTACCGGTCGGCGTTGGTCAGCCCTCGCTCAAGATCGACGAGCTGACCGTCGGCGGGACGTCCTGAGTCGACGCCCGCGTGTTCGGGTAGCTCGTCATCCGCTTGACATAAGCAAGCCCCCGACCGTTTCTCATTGTGCTCTGTGAGCCAACGCACTCAAATTGGAATGCGTATCCGCTAGTCTTTCCCGGGTCTCTCCAAGGAATGGGTACCATGGCTTTCGACAATACAATTACCGAGCACGATCTGGACAGAGAAGGCCAGGCATTCGTCAGCAGTTTCAGGAACGCCGACCTCGAGCCGGATCTTGCGGTCGACGGGCTGTCCGATTCGCTGCTGGCGCGGCTTCTGCGCCTGTTCAAGCTTGCCTGAGCGCAGTTCTATACCCTCACCACTCGCGCAAGCGATTGATAAAAAAAGAAAACCCGGCATCTGGCCGGGTTTTCTTTTGCGCATCGAGAGCACCGCGGAGCGCGTTTCCCGCCGATCTTTTGGTTCTGCGTGCTGGACGGACACCGGCACGGTCGACACAATGTGACGTCCCGACGGGGTTAGCGCCGGCGAGATGTGGCACATGTGGATATCCAAACCGCTCTACGAAAGTCTGCCGTACTTTTACCTTGCAGCCGGCGTGATTTCGCTCGCGGCCGCCACGTACGTCACTCACGACTACTGGCCAACCCTGTGTGTCGCCACGGGTGTCTTGTGCATCGCGGCCGGAGCCCTTGTGCTCTACAAACGGCGTAAAGCGCGCAGCGCCGGGCGTGTCCGGCGCCAGAGTTAGCCTCGCCGGGTTACCGGCGGCTTGCGACGGCGGCGTCTAGACGACCGACGCCTCGTCGTCTTCGAGGGAAGCGTCGGCCGTGTCTTCGCTCTCGTCGATGCCCACGCGCAGGTCGTGGTAAACCAGTTCATGCACACCCATCGAAACGACGTCACCGTCCCGGAGGCGGTGCTTCTTCACCTGCGTGTCGCCGACGAAGATACCGTTGGTGCTGTTGAGGTCCTGAATGGTCGCCCCTTCTTCGTCACTGACGAGTTGAGCATGATGCCGACTGACGAACTTGCTTTTGATGTAAATCTCGTTGTCGGGTGAGCGGCCGATGATGACGCGTCCGAGCGGGAAGCTCTGGGTCGATAGCGTCCTGTCATCCGAGCGGATCTCCACGCGGGTGACAGGGGGTTCCGTTCCGGGTGTAAACACCGGTTTGTTGAGTTGCGAGAACACGCCCGTGTTGTATTCGTGTTCCTTCCAGTCGAGTTCCTTGACCGCGGCCCAGATGTCGTCCACCGATACGACATCTTTCTCGTCCGCGAAGGAGATCAGCAAGGCCGTGTCGCACAGTGTATTGATAAGGCGCGGAACCCCGCCCGTGTAGCGGTGTATGGCGTCGAAACACTCCTCGGCGAACAGATCGTTCGGATGCCGGCCGGCTACCGAAAGGCGATGGTCGATGTATTCGCGCATCTCGGCCTTGTCGAGCGGTCCGATGTGAAACCTCAGGCGGACGCGCTGTACGAGCTGCTTCAAATTGGGCGAATCCAGCGTGTCCTTGAGTTCCGGCTGTCCGGCAAGGATGATTCGCAAGACCTTCTCTTTGTGCGTTTCGATGCCCGACAGCATGCGAATCTCTTCGAGCACCTTCTTCGACAGGTTCTGGGCCTCGTCGACGATCAGCACAACCTTCTTGCCGTTCGAATACTGTTCGATGAGAAACATATTGAGCATGTCGAGCAGCTCGACCTTGTCCTTGTTGAACGGCTTGAAGCCGAACTCGGTAAGGACAGCCTGCAAAAATTCCGTGGCGTTGAGCTGAGTCTGCGATACCACCGCATAGACGATGTCTTCGTCCAGCTCCGTGAGGAACGACTGCAGTAGGGTTGTCTTGCCGGAGCCGATCTCACCGGTGATCACCACAAAGCCGTCAGCCAGCCAGATGGTCGACTCCATGTAGGCCTTGGCGCGGGCGTGCTGCTTGGACCAATAGACAAAGCCGGGGTCGGGAGTTAACCGGAACGGTTGTTCTCTCAGCTTGAAGTGCTCTAGATACGACATACCCAGCTTTTGCTTGACGCGACCGGCCAACGCCCGGCCAAAGCCACAGTTTACCCGCAATCCGCGCTGTCGGGCTATTGGGCAGTGCCGAACTCAGGTGTCGATCCCGTCACACTTTCGCCGAGTCGCACCAGCCGGGCGTCCCGTTCGCCGGCGCTGTCGGCGACCAGGGTCAGGTGGCCGAGCTTTCGCCCGGGGCGCGGCGATTTTCCGTAATCATGGAGCACGACGCCCGAATCCAGCGGGCTGCGAGCTTCCGGCGGCAGTTCGCCGATCAGGTTGAGCATCCCGGCGTGACCTCTAAGCTCCGGCGCCCGGGGTTTTTGTCCGGTCACGGCCAGCAGGTGGTTGCCGAATTGACTGATGCTGGCCCCTTCGATCGTCCAGTGCCCCGAGTTGTGTACCCTCGGTGCAAACTCGTTGGCGAGCAGCGAGTCGCCCGTGACGAACAATTCGAGCGCGATCGTGCCTACGTAGTCGAGTTCCTCGAGCAGGCGGCGGACGTACTCCGCCGCCTTCTGCTCGAGTTGCGGCGAGTTTACCGGCGCTCGCGAGTAGCGCAGTATCCCGCCTGAGTGCACGTTGTGGGTCAGCGGATAGACGACGACGTCGCCCCCGATGCCGCGCGTCGCAATGGCGGAGACTTCGTAGTCGAAGTTCACCCACTGCTCGGCAATGAGCGGATTGCCGTTCAATTCGGCCCAGGCCGCATCGAGTTCAGCCTCGGTCGATATCAATGCCTGGCCTTTGCCGTCGTAGCCCAGGCGGCGGGTCTTGAGCACCAGCGGCAGCCCGAGCTTCTCGGCGGCCGCCGTCAGATCGCTGCGGCTGTCCACCGTGTGCCACTGCGGCAGCGCAATGTCGAGAGCTTCAAAAAGCGTCTTCTCGCGGAGTCGGTCCTGCGCTTCGGTCAATGCCCGAAGCGGCGGGTACACCGGACAGACGTCGGCGACAGCGGCCAGTGCGTCGGCGGGCAGGTTCTCGAATTCGTAGCTCAACACATCGACGCGGCGCGCGAGACCCGCAAGCGCATCGCGATCGTCGAACGCGGCTGTCGTGACGGGTCCTGCGCTTGCCGCTGGCGGTGCCGGCGACGGATCGAGAAACTCGCAGCTGATTCCGAGCTGGCGTCCTGCATAGCCGAGCATCTGTCCCAGCTGGCCGCCGCCGATGATACCGACGCGCATGGTTGTCAGTCGGCCGGATCGGGTTTTGCGAGCACTTTTGCGGTTTGTTCGCGACGAAACTCGTCGAGGGCCTCCGCAACACGCTCGTCTTCGTTGGCGAGGATCGCGGCCGCAAGCAGCGCCGCGTTGATGGCACCGGCTTTGCCGATGGCGAGTGTCCCGACCGGGATGCCGGCCGGCATTTGCGCAATCGACAGGAGCGAGTCCTGTCCGTTGAGCGCTTTGGATTGCACGGGCACACCGAGCACCGGCACGCGGGTCTTGGCCGCTGTCATGCCGGGCAGATGAGCGGCGCCGCCAGCCCCCGCAATAATGACTTTGAGCCCGCGCGGCGCCGCGTTCTCCGCATACTCGAACAGCAGGTCCGGCGTCCGGTGCGCCGAGACGACCCGGGTTTCGTGCGCAACGCCGAGGCCGTCGAGCGTGTCGCTGGCATGACGCATCGTGTCCCAGTCGGACTGCGATCCCATGATAATGCCTACGCGCTTGTTCATCGTGACTTAAGCTTCCTCTTGTTGTTGTTCGGCTTGCTGCCCGTCGACCTTGCCATCGATCTTCCTATCGAACGATCGTTGTTCCAGGGCGTCGCGAACGACCCTGAACAGTTCGCGGCGCGCGGTCTTTTCGGTTTTTTCGCTGCGGCTTCCCCGGATCCTTTTTATCAGATCCCTTAAGACCGAGGCATCCGCACCGGTCGCCGCCACGCAATCATCGAGGGCAGCTTCGCCTTCTGCGAGTATTCGGTCGCGCCATAACTCCGCGCGCTTGAAGCGCCGCTTTTCCGCCGCGCCGTCCTGCCCGAGTTCCGCCAGCGCACGCCCTATCGCTTCGGCGTCCGACTGCCTCAACAGTTTGCCGATCAGCTGGCGCTGACGGCGCAGTGCGCCGTGAGCGCGTATTCGTGAGGCAACGTCGATGGCGTCCCTGAGATTCTCATCGAGCGGAAGACGATCGAGGTCCCCGGATCCCAGCGACACGAGCTTCTCGGCGAGAACCTTTAACGCCTGATCTTCCCGCTTAAGCGCGCTTTTGCTGGGTTTTGTATCCTGCACCGGCTAAGCTACCCCGCGGAACGCTCCGGCCTTTCAAGGGCAGCGGAGTCTACCATGGGGCTGCCGTCGGCCCCAGCACAGAAGAGTCAGGATGAACGAGTCGAGCAACAAAAGCCCCAGTAGCAACGATATCGACGTGGATCTCGAGCCGATCGTCCGGGCGGCTCTCGAAGAAGCGAAGGCGCTGGGCGTCGACGAGGCGGAGGTGGCGGCGAGTCACGATATGGGTCTTGCCGCCACTGCGCGGCTCGGCGATGTCGAAAATCTCGAGTACAACCGTGATCGCGGCATTGCCGTGACGGTCTACCGCAACAAACGCAGGGGCAGTGCCAGCACCTCGGAAACCAGTATCGATGCCGTGCGCGAGGTTGTCCGCAAGGCTTGCTCGTTCGCAACTTACACGGCGGAGGACCAACATGCCGGTCTTGCCGACGCGGACCTGTTGTGCAGTGATCTCATCGACCTCGATCTCGATCACCCCTGGGATCTCGATGCCGCTGCAGCCATCGAACTGGCGATACGTTGCGAAGCGGCCGGAATGGACGTCGACCAGCGGCTCAAGAACTCGGAGGGTGCAACCGTCGCGCAGAACCGCGGTGTGCGCGCTTACGGCAACAGCCACGGCTTTTTCGGCCAGTTCGCAAAAACCAGCCACAGCATTACCTGCGCGCTGCTGGCGGAGCAGAACGGGGAGATGCAGCGCGATTATCACTACACTGCGGCCCGCTCGCCGGACGACCTCGAATCGGCCGAGTTCGTGGGCCGGAAAGCGGCCCGACGAACCATTGCGCGCCTTGGGGCAGAAAAATTGCCTACACGGCTTGCACCTGTCCTGTTCGTTCCCGAGCTGGCACGCGGCTTTATCGGCCACGCCGTCAGCGCGCTGAGCGGCGGGGCGCAGTACCGCAAGGCATCGTTTCTGCTCGACGCGCGGGGCGAGCGGCTGTTTCCGGATTTTGTGGACATTGCCGAACGGCCGCACATTGCCGGCGGCATGGCGAGCGCAGCGTATGACGACGAGGGAGTGGGCACCTGGGACCGCGGCCTGGTTACCTCCGGCTCTATCGAAGATTACGTTCTTTCCAGTTACTCGGCGCGCAGGCTGGGTCTCAAGACGACCGCGAATGCAGGCGGGGCACAAAACCTCGTCGTATCGTCGAACGGGGGCAACCTCGAATCGATGATTGCCGAGATGGGCACCGGGCTGGTCGTCGAAGAACTGATCGGGCAGGGCGTCAACGGGGTAACCGGGGATTATTCCCGCGGTGCCGCCGGCCACTGGGTGGAAAACGGCGAGATCCGGTTCCCCGTCCACGAGGTGACCATTGCGGGCACGTTGCGCGAGTTGTATTCCCGGATCGAGCGTATCGGCGACGACAGGGATCTGCGTGGCAGCATCCGTTGTGGTTCGCTCCTCATCGGTGAAATGACAATAGCCGGCAGTTGAGTCGTCGAAGGCAGCTGAGCCGGCTTAATCCGGCGCAAAAAAAACGCCCCGCAAGTGCGGGGCGTTTTCATTGAGGCTCAAGGACCCTAAGCGGATCCACAATCCATGAATTACAGGAAAGTGACTTCGCCGGTGCTGATGTCGTACATTGCGCCGACGACTTTGAGTTTGCCTTCTTTTTCCAGATTCGCGATGACTTCGCTCTTTTCGCGAATATCCTTGACCGTCAGCATGACGTTCTCCCGGGAAACGTCGTCGATGTGCTCCTTGGCGCAGACGTCAGCGTTCGGACGCTCACTCTGGACGAGTTCGACGGCCGGGCGAATCTCCGTCAGCAGGTGCGTGAGGTTGCCCAGTTTCACGTTCTGGCAGGCACCGCCGACGGCGCCGCAGGAGGTGTGTCCCATGACGACGAGCAGTTTGGTGCCAACGGCTGCGGTCGCAAACTCGAAACTGCCGAGCATATGGATGTCTTCGATGTTGCCGGCAACGCGGCCGACAAACATGTCACCAATGCCCTGGTCGAAGATAATCTCCGGCGGAATCCGGGAGTCCAGACAGGACAGGATCGTCGCGTAGGGCTTCTGGCCTCCGGCGGTCTTCTCGATCTGACGGGCGAAATCCTGATTGAGCGTGTTGCCGCTAACGAAGCGTTCGTTGCCGGCCTTGAGCGCCGCCAGAGCGTCGTCCGGCGTCTCGATCTTCGATTCGTCAACTTCGAATGCGAAGGCGCTGGCGGTAAAAAGTAGAAGTGCACTGGCGAGAATGGCTTTCATGATGTTACTTCCTGGCTGGTAGGGGACTCAGCCGCACTTTATACGTGCGGTCAAAGCTAAGATCCAATCGAAATTGGAGGTCGAAAACATCGATAATTTCGAACTCGAGAGCGCCGCAAACAAGCCCGAAAGGGCCGGCTGGCGCGGGCTTCAGCTTACCTCACCGCGCTCCGCGGAGTCGAGCAGATCGGCGAGCGTCCGCTCGTGAATCGCGCTGCTGACAGCATCGTCCAGAGACTTACCGAGTGCCGCGACGTCGGGTTCCCAGTGAGGTTCGTCGTAGGACCCGGTTTCGCCCTCGCGCCTGACGACAGCCAGGATGTCGTTCAGGCCAATACGGTTGATGTCGCGAGCCGGGATCAGCGCGTCCCGATCGGTCACTGATATGAGCCCGGCCTGTTCGAGGCCGGTCAGTATCGGCGCGAGCGTAATCGAAGGCATGCGAAGGCTGGCTGCCAGACTGCGAACGGTTTCTTTTTTGCGGTCGCCGCGGAACGCACGGCCGATGAGGAACATCAGGTTGAGCGCCAGGCGCTCGCGCATCGAATTGGAGAGCCGCGGGTCGCGGCGACCGATCCTCAAGTACGCCGGGTTCTGATGGTAGTAGGCCACCTGGGCGCCGATCAGCAGCACAATCCAGTTCAGGTACAGCCAGATCAAAGCCGCTACGGCGACGGCAAAACTCGCGTAGATGGCTTGCTGATTTGCCGAGTTGACGATGAACTGGGTGAAGAAAATGCCGACCGTGGCCCAGAGAAAGCCGCCCGTCACACCACCGACAATCGCCGATCGCAACCGTACCCGCGTGTTCGGCATAAAAACGTAAAGGAACGAAAACACTGCCGCCACGATCAGGTAGGGCATGATCTTGCTCGTTTCCTCCAGCGCGAAGCGCACGGTCTCGAACTCGGAGAGCTCCCTTTCGATCGGTGCAATCATCCCCAGCGCAATGACGATCGCGAGAGGGCCGACCAGCATGACAACCGTGTACTCGGAGAAGCGCCGCGCAAAGCTTCGCGGTTTGGAGACCGACCAGACGTAGTTAAAGCTCTCCTCGACCTTCTGCACCATCGAGATAGCGGTATAGACGAAGAACGCAAGGCCGATGCCGCCCAGGACCCCGCCGTTGACGTTTTCGACCCGCAGCATGACCCAGTCGGTAATCATGAGCCCGCCGTCGCCGAGCGGTTCGAGGAATAGGTACATCTGCTCTTTCAGGTCTTCATGCACACCGAAACCCTTGAGAACAGAGAAGCTGAAAGCGAGCAGCGGCACGATGGACAGCAGCGTCGTGTAGACAAGGCTCATTGCCCTGAGCGTCAACTGCCCCTGGAACACGTCGCGCAGCATGGCGTACAGGTAACGCAGCACGGTGGCAACGGCCCGCCCCGGCAGACCACGCCGGTCGAGCGCGTCGCCCCAGATGAACTGGTCGATACGCTCCTGCAGTCCCCTGGACAGGTGATTCCCCTCGATGAACATTCGGGAATTGTACCGCTTACGGCGCCGGCTGCGGCTGGATATCGGTCACAGCTTTCACGACAATGCCCTCCGGCGCCAGGGAGTTACGATGACACACGCGGGCGGTTACGCAGAACGTATTGTTTGCCTCACGGAAGAAACGACCGAAACGCTGTACGCGCTCGGCGAGGAGGACCGGATTGTCGGGATCTCGGGTTTCACCGTACGGCCGCCGAGGGCACGTAAGGAAAAACCCAAGGTCTCGGCGTTTACGAGCGCAAAGATCGATCGAATTCTTGCACTCGAACCGGACCTCGTGCTCGGTTTCTCCGACCTGCAGGCCGATATTGGCGCCGAACTCGTGCGCCAGGGGGTGGCCGTGCATATTTTCAATCAGCGCTCGGTCGACGGAATCTTTCGCATGATTCGAACGCTGGGTGCGCTCATTGGCGAACAGGCGAAGACTGAGCGCTACGCGGCGGAACTCGAAGCTGGCGTGCGTGCCGTGCAAACCGCGGCGGCCGGTCTCGGCAGGCGTCCGCGCGTGTATTTTGAGGAATGGGACAAGCCGCAGATCAGCGGCATTCAATGGGTGTCCGAGCTGATCGGGCTAGCCGGCGGTGACGACGTGTTTCCGGAACTGGCGAGAGAGTCGCTGGGCAAGAATCGAATCATTGCCGACCCCCTCGAGGTCGTACGCCGGGAACCCGACATGATTGTCGGTTCCTGGTGCGGCAAGAAATTCAGGCCTGAGCGAGTTGCCGAGAGGCCCGGCTGGTCCGCGGTGCCTGCCGTACGGGATGCCGAGCTGCACGAGATCAAATCGGCTGTGATCCTGCAGCCCGGGCCGGCGGCATTGACCGTCGGCCTTCGCGAACTTCACGGCTTGTTCAGCCGTTGGGCAGATCGTCAGAGCTGACTGTCACCGGTCCCGTAAGCAGACGGTAGGCCTCGCGATACTTCTCGGCCGTCTTTTCGGCAACGGCCGCGGGCAGCGCCGGTCCGGGTTCGCGGCGGTCCCAATCGAGTGTGTCGAGGTAGTCGCGGACGTATTGTTTGTCAAAACTCGGCGGGCTCGTATCGAGGCGATACTCTGCCGCGGGCCAGAAGCGTGACGAATCCGGTGTCAGCACTTCGTCGATCAGGTGCAGGCGGCCTTCCTGATCGAGGCCAAACTCGAACTTGGTGTCGGCGATGATCAGGCCGCGTTGAGCGGCGTGCTCGCTGGCGCGCTGGTAGATCTCCATGCTGGTGTCGTGTACCTGCTCGGCGAGCCGTTCACCCACGAGATCTTCGACCTCGGCGAAGCTGATGTTTTCGTCGTGTTCGCCGGCTTCCGCCTTGCTGGCCGGCGTGAACAACGGTACGGGCAGGCGCTCGGCCTGGCGCAGGCCCTCCGGTAGATCGATGCTGCACACGGCGCCGCTGGCTTCGTAGTCGCGCCATCCCGAGCCGATCAGATAGCCGCGTACGACGGCTTCGACCGGCAGGGGTTTCAGGCGTTTGACGACCAGCGACCGGCGCCGCAGTTGTTCGGCCAGCGCGGCGTCGTCGAGCACGTCGTCGACCGAGAGGTCGGTCAGCTGATTGTCGATGACGTCCTGCATCTGGCGAAACCAGTACAGCGAGATCTGCGTCAGGAGTTCACCTTTTCCGGGAATCGGATCGGGCAGGATCACGTCGTAGGCCGACAGGCGGTCGGTCGTGACGATCAGGAGGTGTGCGTCGTCGATGCCGTAGATGTCGCGGACTTTGCCGCGGCCCAGAAGCGGCAGCTCCGGTATCGACGATTCAAACAGTGCGTCTTGCGAGGTCATGGATTCTGAGCAGGCTGCGCATGGTGACGCCGTATCATCCTAGTACACACTCGCGCTGGCAAGCGCGCATTGCGGTCCGACAGACGTTAGTGGGCCGCTTGATAAATTCCTACGCTTTCAGCGGGTGCTGCCGGTTCGCTGGCAAGGCACGTCGCGCCGGCAATGGCGTGCCCTTGCCAAGCGGCGTAACGCCGTCCAGCGGGCCGGCAGCGCCCGCCCGAAGGGAGCAAACGGACAGCGCCAGTACCGCGTTGCGAGATGCGGCCATAGCTGGGCTATGGCCACAACTCGCGCCTTGTCCTGACACTGTCCGTTTGCTCTGAAAGTGTAGGAATTTATCAAGCGGCCCACTAGGATGTCGTCTCGAGAACCGGAGACGACGGACGTGTACTGGGGCAAGCTCATTGGCACTCTACTCGGCGCTGCGACACTCAAGCCCATGCTTGCGCTGCTGGGCCTGATTCTCGGGCACCAGTTCGATCGCGGCTTTCAGAGCCGCTATCGGGCGTTTTCCGACGCGGGCGCCAGAACCGGAATGCTGCCCGACGGTTTCGCGCCCGCGCTGTTTCAGTGTATGGGGCATCTCGCCAAGGCGGACGGTCGCGTCACCGAAGAGGAAATTCGCGCCGCGCGGGGCGTCATGCACCGACTCAATCTGGGGCCCGCGGCCGTACGCCGCGCCATTGGCCATTTCGAAGACGGCAAGAGCGCCACGTTTGCGTTTGCGGCGACGCTCAAACGGGTTCGCCGGGACGCCTTGAGGCGGCCCGAACACCGCCTGCTGTTTGTGCGTTTGCTGCTCGAAGTCGGGCTTTCCAAGCCGCGCATGCGCGCGAAAGAACGGGCGCTGATCTGGGAGGCCTGTACGGCGTTCGACATCGGTCGCGTCGAGCTTGCGCAACTGGAGGCGATGCTCAGGGCGCAAAAGGGTTTTCGTCAGTCGCCGGCCGGCGATGCCGACCGCGATCGGGTCAGTGCGGCTTACGCCCTGCTCGGCGTGGCCCCCGACGCGAGCAACAGCGACATCAAGACGGCGTACCGCCGACTCATGAACCAGAGTCACCCGGACAAACTGGCCGCCAGCAAGCCCGACGCCAGGCAGCTTGCGGCTGCCGAGCAAAAAACCCGCGAGGTGCGATCCGCCTACGAATTGCTCAAGACACGCCGCTCCATTCGCTAGCTCCTTTGCCGGTTCTGTTGCCGGTTTTCCCGGGTTTTTCTCTTGAGCCCCCGTTCTTTGCTGTCGTCGCGGCAGCGGCTCAGGTACATTGCGCGAGTGATGAAAACCGGAGGCGCCGACGTGGAGCCGCTCATTGCCCCTTCCATACTTTCCGCCGACTTCGCGCGTCTGGGCGACGACGTCAAGGCTGTCCTCGAGGCTGGCGCGGACATCGTGCACTTCGACGTCATGGACAACCACTACGTGCCCAACCTGACCATCGGCCCGATGATCTGCGAAGCGCTGCGCAACTACGGTATCGAGGCGCCCATCGACGTGCATCTCATGGTGGAGCCTGTGGACAGGCTGGTACCCGACTTTGCCAAAGCAGGAGCCGACTTCATCAGCTTCCATCCGGAGGCCAGCCGGCACGTCGACCGTACGCTCTCGTTGATTCGCGAACATGACGTGAAAGCCGGACTCGTGTTCAATCCGGCTACGCCGCTGACGTGGCTCGCGCACGTGCTCGACAAGGTCGACATGGTACTCATCATGTCCGTCAATCCGGGTTTCGGGGGTCAGGCGTTCATTCCGTCCGCGCTCGACAAGCTACGTCAGGCGCGCCGCATGATCGACGACAGCGGTCTGGAGATTCGTCTGGAAATAGACGGGGGTGTCAAAGTGGACAACATTGGCGCCATTGCCGCAGCGGGTGCCGATACGTTCGTTGCAGGCTCGGCTATTTTTGGCAGTGCGGACTACGCCGCAACCATTGCCGCCATGCGCCGGGAAATTGCCGACGGCTGATGGCGCGCGATTGCCGCGAGGCTGGTCTCAGAGCTTGCGGTTGGGCCGTGCGCCGTATACCACAATGGTCTTGCCGCTGGCCGACACGAGCCCCTGTTCCTCGAGCACTTTCAGGACGCGGCCGGCCATCTCCCGTGAGCAGCCGACGAGGCGGCTGAGTTCCTGGCGGCTGACCTTGATCTGCATACCGTCCGGGTGGGTCATGGCATCGGGTTCGTTACAGAGGTCCATGATGGCGTGTGCGACCCGGCCCGTGACGTCCACGAACGCAAGGTCACCGAGCTTGCGGTTGGTACGATCGAGGCGGGTGGCGAGCTGTGTGGCCAGTTCGAACACGAGGCCGGGGCTTTCGCTGGCGATTTGCCGGAAGCGGGGGTAGGTCATTTCCGCGATCTCGCACTCCGTGCGTGTGCGGACCCAGGCGCTTCGTGTCGGTTGTTCGTAGAACAGACCCATCTCGCCAAAAAACTGCCCCTTGTTGAGGTACGCGAGCACCATCTCGTTGCCGTCTTCGTCCTCGATCATGACCTCGACCGAACCGTCCACGATGTAATAGAGAACATCCGGCAGGTCCCCTGCGTGGATCATGACCGTCTTCGATGGGACAGTGCGTACCCGGCAGTAGCTCAGGAAACGGTTGATGGCAGGTACGTCGCTCAGGGTTTTGGCGGTTGTTTGCATAGTTCTGGGCCCTAAAGATCGCTCAAGCGCTCTCCTTTTAAACCTTTTTTCTTAGGAGAGCAAGCTAAGTCCGTGTTTTTTCTAAAATCGTCTGCTTATAACTCCTCACACCCAGTAGGCCGTACGGGTCATGACCCGAGCCGTGTGGCGCATGAGGTCCTGTACCGGCGGCGGCAGTTCGGCCGCCCCCGCGGCACGTGCGTCATCGCCGTGCTGTTGTTCTTCGTCACGCATCGTACGAACGACGGCGCGGCTTCTCTGATCCGATGCCGGGAGTCCATCGAGATGGCTGTCCAGGTGTTCGCAAACCTGGCGTTCCGTTTCTGCGATGAAGCCCAGGCTCCAGCGATCGCCGAACAGGCCGCTGACGGCTCCGATGGCGAACGCACCGGTATACCACATCGGGCTCAGGCGGCTGGGCGTCTCGCCCAGTTCCCCGAGCCGGCGTTCACACCAGGCAAGGTGGTCGAACTCTTCCGCCGCTGCGGTTTGCATCTGGGCTTCCACCTGGCGGTCACGCGCGACGGTGGCGTGTCCCTGGTAAAGCGCCTGTGCGGCGACTTCCCCGGCATGATTGACCCGCATGAGGCCTGCGGCATGGCGGCGTTCGGCGGCGCTCAACTCCGCTTCGTCCACCGATTCTCCCGGGTACGCCCGGGCGGCTTCGCCCGCCGGGGCGGCGAGGGTCCTGAGCGCGTTGTTCGCGCCCGCCAGCAGGCGGTCGATAGCGGTCAGGTTCCTCGTGCTCATTACATAAGTATACCGCCACACCGCGCCGGCTGCGCCGCAAAAACTGGCCGAGGCTCGGGACGCAGGGCTATACTTCGCGGCCGCCCGGTTTCCCGGTCGGTCTTTTATTTCCGGTAACACTCTTTAAGGAACCACCATGTTGTTTCGCGTTGTACTTCTTGCGCTCGTTTCGCTGCCGTTTTCGGCCCTGGCTGCGGAAGACGAAGGCCCGTTCGGGGGCACGATCAAGTTCGGTTTTCTCGGCACCTCGGGCAATACCGACACCTCCAGTCTCAATTCCGGCGCAACGCTCAATTACAAGAAGGGCAAGTGGGAGCACGAGGCGACCGGCGCGGCGATCTTCGCTGCCGAAGACGACGAGACAACGGCCGAGGCCTACGAAGCCGGCTTGCGGAGCCGTTGGGACATGACCGACAAGGACTTTCTGTTCGGCCGCCTCAACTGGCGCAAGGATCGCTTCGGCGCCTTCGACACCCAGTTCTCGCAAACCCTCGGTTACGGTCGCAGATTCCTCGAAGGACCCGTACACACGCTCAACGCCGAAGTGGGTGCCGGTGCCCGGCAGTCCGAAGACCAGTTCGGCGTGGAATCGGACGAGACGATCTTCTTTGGCGGCATGGACTACAAATGGCAGTTCAGCGAGACGGCGGCTTTCGAGCAGACCTTCGTGCTCGAGGCCGGCGAAGACAACACGTTTCTGGAATCGAAGTCGTCCGTGTCCGCAACCCTGGTCGGTGCCCTGAGCCTCGTGGCGTCTTACACGGTTCGTAACAACAGCGACGTACCGGCGGGCACCGACAAGACGGACACACAGACGGCCATCTCGCTCGAATACGGTTTCTGATCAGCCCCTTCGGCGCACGCGCCGGGGAACGTAAGCCGCTGACCTCAAAGGTTTTTGCGGTGGGCGTACAGGGTTAGGAAATCGCTCGCCCGGGGTTTGCACTGGGCGGGCCGCTCAAGTACAATCTCGCGCCTTTCGCCCGTGAGGAGCTTGGCGCTCCGGGGCGGGCGCCGGATGGCCGCGACGACGGCGCACCGGCAATACACTGAATTCCCGACGGAAAAAGATCATGAAGACGTTTTCTGCCAAACCAGCAGATGTGCGCCGCGATTGGTATGTCGTTGATGCTACAGGGAAAACCCTGGGCCGACTCGCCACCGAAATCGCTCGCCGCCTGCGTGGCAAACACAAGCCCGAATACACGCCGCACGTCGACACGGGCGATTACATTGTGGTCGTGAACGCGGAGAAGATTCGCGTGACCGGCAACAAGCTCAAGGACAAGATGTACCACCGGCACACCGGCTACATCGGCAACCTGAAGTCGACGTCTCTCGAAAAGCTGCTCGACGAAAAGCCCGAGCGTGCGCTCGAGTACGCCGTGAAAGGCATGCTGCCCCGCGGTCCGCTGGGCCGCAAAATGTTCTCGAAGCTGCGCGTGTTTGCCGGATCCGAGCACAGCCATACGGCGCAGCAACCCATACCGCTGGAAGTGAACGCCTGAACGGTCAGGCGCCAGGACAAGACTTATGACTGACACCCATTTTTACGGAACCGGTCGCCGCAAGACGTCGACTGCGCGTGTGTTCCTTCGCCCCGGCTCCGGCGCGATCAAGGTCAACAACCGCGATCTCGATGTGTTCTTCGGCCGCAAGACGGCACAAATGATCGTTCGCCAGCCGCTCGAACTCATGAACCTCACGGACAAGTTCGACGTCACCGTGACCGTCAGCGGCGGCGGCACCACCGGACAGGCCGGCGCCATTCGCCACGGTTTGACGCGTGCGCTAATGCAGTACGACGAATCGCTGCGGTCTCCGCTGCGCAAGGCAGGCTTCGTAACCCGCGACGCGCGCGAAGTGGAGCGCAAGAAAGTCGGTCTGCGCAAAGCTCGCCGCGCAACGCAGTACTCGAAGCGCTGACCATCAACTCCCTTATTTGGGGGATCGTCTAGCGGTAGGACTACGGACTCTGACTCCGTCAACCCAGGTTCGAATCCTGGTCCCCCAGCCAAACCAAAAAGGGCCCCAAAAGGGGCCCTTTTTTTGTGCCTGGAAAGGTGCGCGTCAAACTCGCATTTCGCGCACACCGTCGTCGTCGGCGATCAGCAGAACGTCGGCGGGACGCTGAGCGAACAGCCCGACCGTTACGATGCCGGGGATCTGGTTGAGCCGGTTTTCCATTTCCACGGGGTTGCTGATCGTGAGGTCGTGTACGTCCAGTACGTGATTGCCGTTGTCGGTGACGAAACCTTCACGCCACACCGGTTGCGCGCGCAACTTCAGGAGCTTTCTGACGACAAAAGCCTGAGCCATCGGCAGAACCTCGATCGGCAGCGGGAAATTGCCGAGCATGCCCACCAGCTTGCTGTCGTCCACGATGCAAACGAATCGTCTGGCCGCGCCGGCGAGCACCTTTTCGCGCGTTAGTGCGCCGCCGCCGCCCTTGATGAGTTGCAGGCGCTTGTTGCTTTCGTCGGCGCCGTCTATGTACAGGTCCAGATCGCCTGCTTCGTTCAGGGTGGAAACTTCGAAGCCCTGTTCGACGAGCCTTTTCGTTGAGGCCTTGGAACTCGATACGACGGTATCTATTCGGTCCTTTACTTCAGGCAGCATATCGATGAGGAAGTTGACCGTTGATCCGGTGCCTACGCCCAGTGTCGAGCCGGGCTCGATGAACTCAATGGAGGCGCGCGCAGCGTTTCGCTTCTTCTCAGAACTCATAGTCGTGTCCGATCACAAGAGTGAGGTATTGGCCTGCAAATCCTAACGGAACCCGTGTTCCGGTTGCGTGCCGCAGGTCCCAGAACCAAAAGTGCCCGCTGGATAGCGGGCACTTTATGGTCCGGATATTCGCAGGTTGGTAACGGTCGAAACTTACGCCGCCACGGCCCTGCTTGCCAGACTAAGCAACGTCAGCGTTTCTTCCTGCGCGTAGACGCTTTTTTCTTCGTCTTGCGCTTGGCCGCTTTTTTCTTGGTCTTGCGCTTAGCGGTTTTCTTCTTCGCTACTTTCTTTTTGGTCTTGCGCTTAGCCGCTTTTTTCTTCGTCTTACGCTTGGCGGTTTTTTTCTTGGTCTTGCGCTTGGCCGCTTTTTTCTTCGTCTTACGCTTGGCCGCTTTTTTCTTGGTCTTGCGCTTAGCGGTTTTCTTCTTCGCTACTTTCTTTTTAGTCTTGCGCTTGGCGACCTTCTTCTTGGTCTTCCGCTTAGCGACTTTCTTCTTCGTCGTACGTTTTTTGGCAGCTGTCTTTCTGCGTGCCGGCTTCTTCGTTACTTTCCGCTTCTTGGCGACTTTGCGCTTCGAAGCCTTCTTCCTACTAGCTTTTTTGGTAGCCATGTTTATCTCCGTGTCGGGTACCCGGCGTTGAGTATACGCAACAAAAGCAAAAAATCCAGCGACTTAGCGGTAGTCTGTGAACTACGTTGGCAGCGTTCTTCGCACGTGTTTGCGAGCGTTCCGAACAAACTTCAAAACGACACCGCGCACGCGTTTTGTTTGTCTGAAAAAGTGTGTCCACAATCGTCGTGTTTGCCGTCGTCACGGCACCGGCGTGTCGTTCGAGAGTGTGTGCAAAGTGTCTCGATGTGAGCTGCGTCACAAAGGTATTGTGTCGCCGTAGAGGCTCGGAACGTCTAAAAGACTGCCGGCGTGTTTTCCGTCACTATGCGCGAAACCCCTATATCCCAAGGGTTTGCGATAATTTTCTCGGTTTGCTGGCAAGCAAACGCGACGCCAGTCAAATACGGTATCGACGTGCGATGACGATTCTTGAGGAACGCAAACGCCCGGTCGTAATATCCGCCGCCCATGCCGATACGATGCAGTGCACCATCAAAAGCGACAAGTGGAACGAGTACGCAGTCGAGTTTTTTCGGCGAGCAAACATTGCCGCCGAGGACTTCCCAGATACCAAAACGGTTCTTGCAGAGAGGCGAGTCTGGCTCCAGTTCGGAAAAAAACATTCCGCCGTTGCGCAAAATTTTGGGTGCGAATACCGATTTGCCGGCTTGCCATGCGATCCGCACCACGGCGTCGACGTTGACCTCGTCGTTGCTCGCAAAATACACCGCAAGACGTTTGGCGTTCGCGAACTGCCGGGAACGGACCAGTTGCCGGCAGATGTTCGCCGAGGCTCGGGCGCGATAGTCGTCGCCGAGATCGCGCCGCGCAGCGAGGGCGTGCTTGCGCAGAACGGATGCTGATGAGGCGGAGTCTGACACGGCGGGGTGGCTGGCTGTTTTGCAGGGGGAGGAAGAGGCGCTTCCCGCCTGTGCCGTTACGGGCCGTCGCTCTCGAACCGGAGCAACAGGTGGGGCCGGCCGTGACAGCAACAGGCTTACCGACGAATCGGCCCTGCTCAAATGCTGTCGACAGTACGTGGCCCCGAGGTAGAAATTTAGGGTCGAAAGGTATCCAGGACCGTATCGAACACTGCAGGAAGCGCCAACGCTGGCTATTGTACCGCGTTACAGGTCCAACTGCTGAGCGCTGCCCAATGCCGAGTCGACCCGGTCGGAAATATTCTTGAGCCTCTGGCTGACGTCGCCGTCGAGTTCACGGTCGCGCGCCTGCGCCTGCAGCAGGTCGTTGGCCATGTTGAGCGCCGCCATGACCGCGATACGATCGAGACCGACAATGCGGCCGGAATTCTGGATCTCGCGCATTTTCTCGTTGAGTATCTCCGCAGAATCCAGGAGGTCCGTGCGCTCGCTGGCGGGGCAGGCCACCTGGTACTCCTTGTCGAGGATTCTCACGCTCACCTGGGCATACGGCTCATTCATTCGATAGTCTCCCGACGTTCGCGCCCGGCTGTCGGCCGGCGCCCGTCGATGGCTGGGTCAGGCGTATCAGGAACCCTGTTCCATGGCTTTGAGGCGGCCGATCATTGCTTCGACCCGCGCTCGGACCTGTTCGTTTTTTTGTAGCAGGCTGGCGCGTTCGGCGGTCAGGACGTCCTGCCGCTGTTTCAATGAGCGATTCTCGTCCTGCAGCTGGTCACAGACTTTGACGAGGGCGTCGACGCGCTGTTCGAGACGTTTCAGCTCGTGCTCGAAGCTGTTGCTGGATTGGCTGGCCATGGGAGGAATATAGTCACGCCCAAGTAGAGAATCAATCTGTGCGGGCTCCCACGCGGGCGAGATATTGGTGAGAGTACGGTATCCATGGGATCATTCGCGGCCTGGTTCCAGGGGAAACGAAACCGGACGGCTTCATGGACAACCAAGTACGACACGACGAACTGGACGCCGCGCTGCGGCGTTGCGGATCGTCGTGGGACGCGGCGCAGAGTCACGGCCTGCTTGCCAGCAGGCTGGCGACGGGCGGCGCCGATGCGGGTATCGAGTGGCTGCACCAGGTGCTCGCCGAGACTGACGGCAACGACGCTCTCGCGGCCGAGTGCCGCGGGTTGCTGGACGCGCTGTATCAGTCCACCTACCGCGCACTGTCCGGGCGGCTCTCGGAGTTCGCGCTGCTGCTCCCGGAAGACGACGAGAGCCCCGAGCGGCGCACGACCGCGCTGGCTCACTGGTGCGAGGGTTTCCTGCACGGCCTCGTGTCGACCCGGCACGCCGAGGCGCTGAAAGAACGCCTGGCCGCAGAACCGATGTCGGACATCATCAAGGATTTGCTGCAAATGACCCGCGCGAGCTTCGACGAAAGCGAGGACGTCGAGGAGAGCGAGACCGCGTACAGCGAACTGGTCGAGTACGCTCGCGTTGCGGCGCAACTCGCCTACGAAGAGCTGGCCGATTTCCGGGACGCGGAACGCGATCCGGATGCGGCTTTGCACTAGAGCATCAAGAAAACCCAGCATGAAAAGAGAAGAGTTTTCGCGGCGTCGCAAACAGCTGATGCGCATGGTCGGGGCTGGCGGGATTGCCATTCTGCCGGCGGCGCCCGTTGCGCGCCGCAGCAGGGACGTCGAATACCGGTTTCGCCAGGACAGTGACTTCTATTACCTGACGGGCTTTGCCGAACCGGAGGCGGTTGCCGTACTGGCGCCCGGTAGAGCCAACGGCGAATTCCTGCTGTTCTGTCGCGAGCGCGATCGCGACAAGGAACTGTGGGACGGCCACCGTGCAGGACCCGAAGGTGCCGTGGCCGACTACGGCGCCGACGATGCGTTTCCCATCGACGATATCGACGACATTTTGCCCGGCATCATCGAGGCTTGTCCGCGGGTGTACTTTCAGATGGGGCTGTACGCGGATTTCGACGCCCGCATTACCGAATGGGTCAATTCTCTGCGCGGCCGGGCCTCTCGCGGCAGCCACACGCCGCTCGAGTACGTGGCGCTCGACCATCTTCTCCACGACATGCGGCTGTACAAGAGCCGCGCAGAGATCGCGGCCATGCGCCGATCGGCAAAGGTGGCCGTGGCAGCCCATGAGCGCGCAATGCGCGCAAGCGCACCGGGGCGCTACGAGTACGAAATCGAAGCGGAGTTCCGCCACGAATTTCGTCGCAACAATGCCTGGGTATCGTACAGCCCGATCGTAGGTTCGGGCGCCAATGCCTGTACGCTGCACTACGTCGAGAACAACGCGCAGCTCGAGGACGGCGATCTGCTGCTGATCGATGCCGGCTGTGAACTGGACTACTACGCGTCCGACGTCACCCGTACGTTTCCCGTGAACGGCCGGTTCACGCCGGAACAGCTGGCTGTCTACGAGATTGTGCTCGAGGCGCAGCTCGCCGCGATCGAGAAAACGGTTCGGGACAATCCCTGGAACGCGCCTCACGAGGCAGCGGTCAGGGTTATCACCCGTGGCCTCAAGTCGCTGGGGCTTCTGGAGGGTTCCCTGCCGCGGCTGATTCGCGACGAAGCCTATCGCCCGTTCTTCATGCATCGCACGGGACACTGGCTGGGCATGGACGTCCACGACGTGGGCGACTACAAAGTCGGGGATGAATGGCGGCTTCTCGAAAACGGCATGGTGACCACCGTAGAGCCGGGTATCTATATTCCGGACACGCGGAAGGTTCCGGCCCGCTGGAGGAACATTGGCGTCCGTATCGAGGACGACGTGGCCGTCACCAGCAAAGGACCGGACGTGCTGTCAAAAGGTCTGGCCAAGGAACCCGACGCCGTGGAGGCGTTGGTGCAGAGCGGATGAGTCACTCAGGCTTGCACTATGACCTGGTCATAGCGGGCGGCGGCATGATCGGCGCGAGCCTGGCCGTTGCGCTCAGCCCGCTGGGCTTGAGAATCGCCGTGGTCGAGGCCGTTGCGCGCGGCGCCGCGGAACAGCCGAGCTTCGACGAGCGGTCGACGGCGCTGTCGCGAAGCACCCAGCGGAGTTTCGAAGCCATGGACCTGTGGTCGGAGATCAGAGCGGCATCGACGCCCATAAAGCAGGTACACGTTTCGGACAAGGGGCGCTTCGGGTTTGCCCACATCGACGCTGACGAGCAGAACGTCGAGGCACTCGGCTACGTGTGTATCAACCGCGTACTCGGCGGCGTTCTCGCGGCGGCGCTCGATGCTGCCGACAACGTGACTCTCTACTGCCCTGCGCGAATGACTGCCGCGACGTCGTCGGCCACCGCGAGTAGCGTAAGCGTGACCCATGCCGACGGTAGTGAAGAGCGGCTCACGGCCGGGCTGCTGGTCGTTGCGGACGGCGCGCGCTCGTCGATCAGGGAGATGTTGGGTATTGGCGTCAGCGTTTCCGACTATCGGCAGAAGGCGGTGATCGGCAACGTGCTGACGGAACTGCCGAATCAGGGTATTGCCTACGAGCGTTTTACCGAAGCGGGACCTGTTGCGATGCTGCCGGTCAACAACGGCAGAACGGCTTTCGTCTGGATCGCGGAAACGGCGGCTGCGGATCGTCTGCTGGCGTTGGACGATGCCGGTTTTCAGGACGCACTGCTGAGCGCGTTCGGGACCCGCCTGGGCGCGTTTTCGCGGATCGGCAAGCGCGCCGCTTACCCGCTGTTTCTCTCCCGGGCGACGCGCCTCACCGCCGAGCGTTCGGTATTGATCGGTAACGCGGCGCACGGTCTGCACCCGGTTGCCGCGCAGGGCTTCAATCTCGGAATGCGCGATGTCGCGGCGCTTTGCGATTGCGTCGCCGACGCGCTCGGCCCTGGCGGCGACGGCGACCTCGGGGCTCGCGAGGTCCTGGAGCGATATGCGGCATGGCGTAAACCGGACCAGACCCGACTCGTGGGTCTGACCGACGGACTGGTCCGGTTGTTCGGCAGCGAGCAGCCCGGGGTGCGGGCGCTGCGCAATCTCGGCATGCTCGGTTTTGATCTGGTGCCCGGCGTGCGCCGGCGCTTTGCGGAATACACAATGGGCCTCAAGGGTCGCCTGCCGCGATTGTCGAGAGGCATAGCGCTGCGATGAGCCGCACTGTCGACGTAACGATTGTCGGCGCGGGCATGACCGGCCTGCTGCTGGCGGCACTTTTGTCGCGCGACAGCCGGTTTTCGCTGAGAGTGGTCGACGCAGCGCCCCTGCCGCGCTACGACGAAACCCTGCCGCTCGGTTTGCGCGTGTCGGCGCTTGCGCCAATGAGCGTCGAGCTGCTCGATGCGGTGGGGGCATGGTCGGGCATCGTCGGGCGACGTGCCTGCGCCTACGAGCGTATGCGTGTCTGGGACGCGAGTGCGTCGCCGGAGGGGCCGGCCACGGTGCGCTTCGACGCCGACGAGTTTGCCGTCCCCGAACTCGGTTTTATCGTCGAGAACTCGCTGGTGCAGTACGCCCTTTACGAGTCGCTCTTGAACAGTTCCGTCGTGTTCGAATTCGAGGCACCGCTCGAGCGCCTCGAACGTCGCGGTAGCGGCTGGCGCTACGCAGCCGGCGGCGGGCTCGTCGAGACGGAACTGCTGGTCGGCGCCGACGGCGGTCGCTCGGCGGTTCGCCGCGCAGCCGGTATCGACAGCGCCGAGACGGCCTACGAGCAGCACGCGCTCGTGACCCATCTCGAACCCGAACGTCCGCACGAACACACCGCCCGGCAGCGGTTCCTGCCGAGCGGCCCTCTGGGTTTGCTGCCGCTCGACGACGGGCGCATATCGGTCGTCTGGTCCACGGCCCCCGACGAAGCGGATGCTGCGCTGCGTCTCGACGACGACGCGCTCGGGCAGCGCCTGAGCGATGCGTCCGATCATGTGCTGGGTGCGCTTCGCGCAGGCGGTGAGCGAGGTGTGTTCCCGCTGCGCGCCGCGCACGCGAGCCGCTACGTGGAGGCGGGACTGGCGCTGATCGGCGATGCCGCACATACCGTGCACCCCCTGGCGGGCCAGGGTGCAAATCTCGGTTTTGCGGACGCCGCGCTGCTCGCGACCGTGCTGCGCGCGGCCCTGGACGCCGGCGAGTACCCGGCCGACCGGCCGGTATTGCGCCGCTACGAGCGGGCCAGGCGGGGTGCAAACGCCGGTATGATGAACGCCTTGACTGGCCTCAATCGCCTGTTTGCTGCAGACTCGCCGTTCGTTGGCGAACTCCGCAAGACCGGCATGATGTTGTTCAACCGCAGCGGACCGCTGCGAGAAAAAGCGGTCGCCATAGCGCTCGGAATGTCCCGACGCTGAGCACCACATGCCATAGAGGGGAGGTTCAATGACGGATCGTTACGTCTACGTCCTCGCGTTGATCCTGACAATTACCGGGCTTTCCATTTTTGCCTATCAGTGGCGCGTCATCGGTTTTCCGTTGACGGCCAACGAGGAGGCACCCGTGTGGACGATCGAAGCTGCGGTGGCGTTCGACGGCGGGCCGGGTTCCATAAAGGTCAACCTGCACGTGCCCACGCTGACGCCCGGGTTTCGGGTGCTCAACGAAAATCACGTGTCGCGCGGCTACGGTTTTAGCATCAACTACGGTACCGGAGGGCGTGAGGCCCAGTGGGCGATTCGCCGCGCCGACGATCGTCAGACCATCTACTACCGTATTTCCGTCTATGAAGATCCCGGTGCCCGGCAGGTGGACACCACCCCGCCGTTCCCGTCGGTGCCGGTGATCAACGAGCCGTTCCGGACGGCTGTGGAAGTCATCGTCGCCGACGTCCGTGAGCATTCTGCCGATACGGCCTCGTTTACCTCCGAGCTGCTGCATCGCATGAACGATCGCTCGCCCGATCCCAACATCGAGCTGCTGCTCTCCGAGGTCACGAGCGACGCCGACTTCGTGGAAGCCGCGACCACGCTGCTGGCGGCCGCCCGTATCCCGGCGCGTATGGTGCGCGGCTTCCCGTTGTCGGGGCGGCAGCGCAACACGCAGCCGGTCGCCTGGCTCGAGGTTCACGACGGCGATACCTGGCGCTATTACGATCCGTCGACGGGTGCGGAGTCTCTGCCCGAGCGTTTTCTGATCTGGTGGCGCGGCAACGAGTCGCTCGTCAGCGTCGAGGGCGGCAACAACGTCGAAGTCGATTTTGCCGTACAGGAAAACTACATCGGGGCGGTGGCCATTGCGGAAACGCAAGCGGCGCAGCTGGGCTCCCCGTTTCCCGACATGTCCCTGTACAGCCTGCCGATTCGAACCCAGGCGGTGTACAGCGTGCTGCTGATGATTCCGATCGGCGCGCTCATCATGGTGATCATGCGCAACATTGTCGGCATCGACGCTTTCGGAACGTTCATGCCGGTACTGATTGCGCTGGCGTTCCGCGAGACCCAGCTCCTGTGGGGCGTGGTTCTGTTCACCGTGTTGATTGCGCTGGGTTTGAGTATTCGCTTCCTGCTGGAGCGATTGCGACTGTTGCTGGTTCCGCGCCTCAGCGCCGTGCTGATCGTCGTCGTGCTGCTCATGATGGTCATTAGCCTCGTCTCGGACCGGACCGACATCGAAAGCGGGATTTCCGTCGCGCTGTTCCCGATGGTCATCATTGCGATGACGATCGAGCGCATGTCGGTCATGTGGGAGGAGCGCGGTGCCGCCGACGCGCTGCGCGCGGCAATGGGCAGTCTGGTCATCGCCGTGTTCGCCTACATCGGTATGGGCCTTGCGTGGCTCGAACACCTGATTTTTACGTTCCCCGAACTGCTGCTCGTGTTCCTGGCGCTCGTGCTGATCGCCGGGCGCTACACCGGTTACCGCCTGCTCGAACTGACCCGCTTCAAGGCGTTTACGGGGCGCGGCTGATGTTCGGCGTCGCACGCGAACTCAGAAAGCGCGGCGTGCTCGGTCTCAACGAGCGCAACGCCGAGTTGATCATGAGCCTGAATCCGCGGCGGCTGTATCCGCGCGTCGACGACAAGGTGCTGACCAAGGAACTGGCGCTGGCGGCCGGTATGGCCGTGCCGGATCTTTATGGCGTCATCGCCAACCAGGGCGACATTCGCGGCTTCGCCGACATTGTCGAGACGCTGGACAGCTTTGTGGTCAAACCGGCGCAGGGCAGCGGCGGCGACGGTATCGTCGTCATAACCGGGCGCAGCAAGCGGAAACGCGATGCCTTCCGGATGGCGAGCGGGCTGCTCGTGTCGACCGAAGAACTCGAGTATCACCTGTCGAACATTGTCGGCGGCCAGTACAGCCTGAGCGGCAACCGGGACAAGGCGATCATCGAGTATTGCGTGCAATTCGATCCGGTTTTTGCCGACGTCAGCTATCAGGGTGTGCCCGACGTGCGGGTCATCGTCTACCGCGGTTATCCGGTCATGGCCATGGTGCGTCTGCCGACGCGGGCGTCCGACGGCAAAGCCAACCTGCACCAGGGCGCCGTGGGTGCCGGCGTGGATATGTGCGATGGCAAGACTCTGGAAGGCGTCAGGGAAAACCTGGTGGTCGACGAACACCCCGACACGGGTGCGCTGATCGAGGGTTTGAGCATTCCCGACTGGGACACGATCCTCGAGTCGTCGGCGCGCGGCTACGAAGTGACAGGGCTTGGTTATCTGGGCGTGGACATGGTGATCGACCGGGTGCGCGGCCCGCTCATACTCGAGATGAATGCTCGGCCAGGTTTGAGTATCCAGATTGCCAACCAGACAGGTCTCAAGGACCGCTTGCGGCTGGTCGACCGTGAGTTCGACGCTGAAGCCGACCCGGCGGCGCGCGCCGCATTCGCACGCCAGGCGTTTCCGGCTGCTTGAGACAGACGGGCGGAGCCAGCCGCCGCGACGTCAGAGCTGCTCGCTGATCCAGCGATTCATGCGGATCTCGAGCAGGTCGAGCGGCAGGGCGCCGGCGCCGAGCATCTCGTCGTGAAATGCGCGTATGTCGAACTTGTCGCCGAGCCGTAGTTCGGCAGCCTCACGAATCTCGAGCATCTTCAGCTGACCGACCTTGTAGGCGAGCGCCCGCCCAGGGATACCGATGTAGCGGTCGATCTCGTTGGTGATGTCGTGCTCGGTCTTTGCGGCGTTCTCGCGGAAGAAATCGATGGCCTGATCGCGTGTCCAGCCCTTGTAATGTAGCCCCGTGTCGACCACGAGCCTGACCGCGCGCCACATTTCGTAGGTCAGGGCGCCGAAGTGCGAGTAAGGATCGGTGTACAGGCCGAGTTCGAAGCCCAGACTTTCGCTGTACAGTCCCCAACCCTCGACAAACGCCGTAAATCCGGAATAGCGGCGGAAGTTTGGCATGTCGCCGAGTTCCTGCTGCAGCGCTATCTGCAGGTGGTGCCCCGGCATGGCCTCGTGGACCGAGAGCACCTCGATTTCGTACTTGGGCCGCACTTCGGGTTTGTAGAGGTTGACCCAGTAGATCCCGGCGCGCGAGCCGTCTGCGGCCGGGCGCGTGTAGTAGGCCGTTGTCGTGTCGGGCGCAACCGCCGCGGGAATCGGCTTCACACCGTAGGGCATCCGGGGCAATTTGCCGAACAGCCTGACGAGTTCGGGGTCGATACGCTTGCTGGTGGCGAGATAGGCCTGATAGAGGTCGTCGGGGTTGTCGTAGTAGAACTGCGGGTCGGTGCGCAGGAAATGCAGAAACTCCGCAAAGCTGCCCTCGAACTCCACTTCCTCGATGATTTCCATCATAGCGTCGCGAATGCGTTTCACTTCGTCGAGGCCAAGCCGGTGAATCTCGTCGGGTGTCATTCGGGTGGTCGTGAACTCGCGCGCGAGAAACTCGTACCACGAGCTGCCGTTCGGGAGCGCGGACAAGCCGACGTTGTCACGCGCCGCGGGCAGGTAGCGGCTGTCGAACCAGCGCGCGAGACGCCGGTAAGCGGGCAGCACCGTGCGCTCGATAGTACGCCGCGCGGCTTGCCTGAGTTCGTCGCGTTCCGCTTCGCTGAACGCCTCGGGCAAGTCGTCGAACACGCGATAGAACGGGCTGGCTTCGGGTTCGTCGACCAGTTGCGCTGCAAGCTGACCGGGAATCCTCTCCATCAGCACACGCGGGGGCGCGAGACCTGCGTCGAGGCCGGCTTCCGCCCTTGCGATCTGGCGCTCGACGAGCACGTCGAGCTGTCCCATTCGCGCCAGCCAGTCGCGATAGTGTTCAACGGTGTCGAGCGGCAGGAAGTTGGCGCGGTTGTCGAGGTTCTGCAAACCGCCGCGATGGCTGAACGGCAGCAGATGGGCATTGAATTGATGCCGTTCGACGTCACCCGTGAGTTCGCGCCGGAACAGCTCGTAGTTGAGCTGATTGTCGTCGCCGAGCGCCTCTGCGTCGATCGCAATGAGCCTCCTCAGGAAGCCGCGAGTGGCAAGATGCCGTGCGTCGATCGCCTCGAGGCTGTCGTCACGCCAGGCCCGGTTGTAACGCACGTCGCCGAGTTGAGAGGCAAACAGCGGATTTTCCGCAAGCTGCCACTCCCATACCTCGTCGAGCAGCGCCTCGAACTCGCGGTCGGCGTTAGCCTCGACCGTGCCCGGCAGCAGGGCGACGATCCACAGGCCAGCGGCGGCGGTACTCCAAAGCCGGTCGAACATGCCTAAATCCTCTTCTATCGACTGCACGAAAGCTGTGCGCATTGTTACCACCGGCGCGCTGGCTGGCAACCGTCCGGTCGGTTGGCTATCATTGCCGCTCGATCAAGAGCCCGTACCGAAGAGACCCTGCTTCGCAAGGCAGGGCGCCGAAGGCGCAACACGCCCGGAAACGCTCAGGCAAAAGGACGGTATTGGCTGATTGGCTCTGGAGAGGATCGCAAAATCGGTCCACCGAAGGGGAACGTGGCGTACGCGCCATTGATCTCTCAGGTCACCAAGGACAGAGGGGCTGCAGAGATACTCTGCGTTCGCTCATGCACTCCGGAGGCCCAAGTGTCCAGCACAGGATCAAAAACGGCACTGTATACCCAGCACGTCGATGCCGGCGCGCGCATCGTCGATTTTGGCGGCTGGGACATGCCGCTGCATTACGGTTCACAAAAAGAAGAACATCACGCCGTTCGCCGGCATGCAGGCGTTTTCGACGTGTCGCACATGACCATTGTCGACGTGGCCGGCACGGACGCCCGGGCCTTCCTCAGATATCTGCTGGCCAACGACGTAGACCGGCTCAAGGAGCCGGGCAAGGCGCTGTACAGCTGTATGCTCAACGAGCGAGGCGGCGTCGTGGACGATCTGATCGTCTACTACCTGGCCGACGGTCGCTACCGCCTCGTGGTCAACGCGGCAACCCGCGAGAAAGATCTCGCCTGGATTGCGGCCCGCGCTGCGGACTTCGGCGATCTGAACATCGAAGAACGCGCCGAACTCGCCATGCTGGCCGTGCAGGGCCCGCAAGCCCGGACGCTGGCCGCAACCGTAGTCCCCGAAGCACACCGTGATGCTGCGCTGGCGTTGAAGCCCTTTTTTGGTCTTGAGGCGGACGAGTGGTTTATCGCGCGCACCGGCTACACGGGCGAGGACGGCTGGGAAATGGTCATGCCGGCCGCGGCTGCAGCAGATACGTGGCAGGCGCTGCTTGCCGCCGGTGTGGAGCCCTGCGGCCTGGCCGCACGCGACACCCTGCGTCTCGAGGCGGCAATGAACCTGTACGGCAACGACATGGACGAGGACACCTCACCGCTGGTGGCCGGGCTCGGCTGGACCGTTGCCTGGCAGCCTGACGACCGGGAGTTCGTCGGCCGTGAGGCACTCGAGCTTGTGAAGAGTCAGAGCGATCGGCCACGGTTCGTCGGGCTCCTGCTCGAAGACAAGGGTGTGCTGCGCGCGCACCAGCGGGTCGTGGTCGACGGTGTGGGTGAGGGAGAGACGACCTCCGGCGGGTTTTCGCCGACGCTCGACCGTTCGATCGCTCTGGCGCGCGTACCCGCCGGAGACTATGAGCGCGCCAAGGTGGAGATTCGCGGCCGGCTTCTCGAGGTCCGCGTCGTGTCCACGCCGTTCGTGCGCAACGGCAAGATTTGCATCGACATATAAATGCTTGAGGGAGAGATCGATGAGCGAACTACCGGGTGATCTTGAATATACGGACGAGCACGAGTGGCTGCGCCGTGAAGACGACGGCAGCGTGACCGTTGGTATTACCGACCACGCGCAGGCAGCGCTGGGCGACCTTGTCTACGTCGAACTGCCGGAGCAGGGCCAGGAACTCGAGATGGGCGGCGAAATGGCCGTGGTCGAGTCGGTGAAAGCGGCCTCGGACGTCTATTCGCCGGTCGCGGGCAGCGTTGTCGGAGTCAATGAGGCGCTCGGCGACGACCCCGAGAAGATCAACGCGGATCCCTATGGGGACGGCTGGATCGTAAAAATTCGTCCCGACGATATCGACGCCGCCAGCCTGATGTCGCCCGACGACTATCAGGCGCTGCTCGACAATCTCGACGACTGAGCGTCGCCGCGGTGCCGGACGATAGACCGGCAACCCATACGTTAAACGATACGGAAACAACCATGGCCTTTATTCCGCACACAGACGACGATACCCGGGAAATGCTTGCGACTATCGGCGCCGACAGCATCGACGAGTTGTTCGACGAGATCCCGAAAGATCTCATCGTCGAATCGCTGGACGGCGTGCCCGAGGCCCTGTCGGAGATGCATGTCGCCCGGCTCATGCGGGAACGCTCGCGCGCCGATTCCGGGAAGCTGTGCTTTATCGGCGCGGGCGCTTACGAGCACCACATTCCGAGCGCCGTCTGGGAGCTGACCACGCGGGGTGAGTTCTACAGCGCCTACACGCCGTACCAGGCGGAAGCCAGCCAGGGAACGCTGCAGACGATCTACGAGTACCAGACGATGATTACGGCGCTGACCGGGCTCGACGTCAGTAACGCGTCGCTGTACGACGGTGCGTCCGGCCTTGCCGAAGCCGCCCTGATGGCCGTTCGCACCAATCGCAAGGCGAAGACCTCGGACGTGTTGCTGGCCCCCGGCGTCAATCCCGTCTACCGGCAGGTGGCTGGCGCGATTGCGGGTAACCAGGGTTTGAGTTTCGACTACCTGCCCGTCGACCGGGCTTCGGGCACTCTCGATTTCGCGGCGCTCGACCATGATGCAACGCCCGTTGCGGTCGTGATCCAGCAACCGGGTTTTCTCGGCACGCTGGAGGACGTCGATCGGCTGACGGACTGGGCGCACGAGCGCGGCGCACTGGTCATTGCCGTCGTCAATCCAACCTCGCTGGCTATCCTGAAGGCGCCGGGCCACTGGGGCAGCGAAGGTGCGGATATTGCGTGCGGGGAAGGCCAGCCGCTGGGCGTACCGCTGTCCTCCGGCGGTCCTTATTTTGGTTTCATGACGACGAAGCAGAAGTTCGTCCGGCAGATGCCCGGCCGAATCGTCGGCCGTACGACCGATCTCGACGGCAAGTCGGGGTTCACGCTCACGCTGCAGGCGCGCGAGCAGCACATTCGCCGCACCAAGGCGACCTCGAACATTTGCACGAATCAGGGACTGATGGTCACCGCCGCCACGATATACATGTCGTTGCTGGGTTTCGAAGGGCTCAGGCGAGTGGCGCTGGCGTCTGCAGCCAATACGGCAAAGCTCGTCGACGCGCTGACCGCCGTCGGCGGTGTCGAGCGGGCGTTTCCGGCTCCGGGTTTTCACGAAGCGCTGCTGCTGCTGGATCGTCCCGTTGCGCCCGTGCTGGAGGCGCTGGCCGCCGAAGACATACAAGGCGGTTTCGACGTCTCGGCGGTGCTGCCCGAGTGGGGCAACGGGCTGCTGGTCTCGGCAACCGAAACGAAGACAGATCAGGACATTGCCCGCTACGCCGAATCGATGTCGCGGATCATGGCCGCCTGATACCCGTGGGTAAAGTCATTTTCGAAAGCACGAGCTACCGCACCTACGGCGATCTGCCTGCAGTCGGCAGTCATGCGCCCGACGTCAATCTCGTGGACACGCGGTTACGCAACGTCAACTTCAACGACTGGAACGGCAAGCGCAAGATTCTGAACGTCATGCTCAGCATCGATACGGACGTTTGCGCGCGTTCGGTCGTGGAATTCGACCGCCTTGCAGCGGAGCACGAGGAGCTGGTTCTGCTGGCGGTTTCCTGCGATCTGCCGTTCGCGCACCAGCGCTTTGCCCGCGAGCACGAACTGACCTCGACGACCGGCCTGTCCGCCATCCGTCACGCCGGCTTCGGGGAAAACTACGGCGTGCAGATCACCGAAGGTCCGCTCGCCGGCATGTTTGCACCGGCCCTTGTGGTCATCGATGAAAACAACACGGTCGTACACACCGAGTGTGTCGAAGAACTGTCTCGCGAACCCGATTACCCGGCTGCTTTTCGCGCGCTGGGTATCGAGCTCGCAAACTGATTGAGGAGGCCCCTACCGTGGCGTCAGACAACACCCCCTACGACAAGCTGATCTTCGAGAAGTCGCGTGAGGGCCGGCGCGCCTTTGCACAGGCGCCTGCCGGGCTGGCGGATGTCGATATCCCCCGAGCGCTGGCGCGCGAGGACGTACCGGCACTGCCGGAGGCTTCCGAACTGCAGGTCGTGCGGCATTTCACCCGGCTGTCGCAGAAAAACTTCTCGATCGACACGCACTTCTATCCGCTCGGTTCCTGCACGATGAAGTACAACCCGCGGGCCTGTAATTCGCTGGCCCTGTTGCCGGGGTTCACGGGGCGGCACCCGTACGCACCCGTCGAGCACGGCCAGGGTTACATGACCTCGATGTTTGAATTGCAGGAAATGCTCAAGGCCGTCACGGGCATGTGCGGCGTATCGCTGACCCCGATGGCCGGTGCTCAGGGTGAACTCGCAGGTGTTGCGATGATCCGTGCCTACCACGACGCGCGCGGCGATACCGAGCGCCGCGAAATCATCGTGCCGGATGCGGCGCACGGCACCAACCCGGCGACAGCCAACATGTGCGGCTGCGTCGTGCGCGAGATCCCGACCGGCCCCGAAGGCGACGTCGACATCGACGCGCTCAAAGCCGTGCTGGGGCCAAACACGGCAGGCATCATGCTGACCAACCCGTCGACGCTGGGTGTCTTCGAGCGGCGCATCAAAGAGGTTGCGGCACTGGTACACGATGCCGGCGGACTGCTGTACTACGACGGCGCCAACCTCAATGCGATTCTCGGCAAGGTGCGTCCCGGAGACATGGATTTCGACGTCATCCACATGAATCTGCACAAGACGTTCTCGACGCCGCACGGCGGCGGCGGTCCCGGCTCCGGTGCCGTGGGCGTCGGCGAGCGGCTGCTGCCGTTCCTGCCGATACCCGTCGTCAAGGCGGTCGACACCGGTGACGGCGTGCGCTACGACTGGGCCGACGAAAGCGACTATCCGCAAAGCATCGGCCGGCTGTCCGGTTTCATGGGCAACGCAGGCGTCAATCTTCGCGCCTATATCTACATGCGCATGGTGGGCCGCGAAGGTATGCGCCGCATCGGCGAGTACGCGACCTTGAACGCCAACTACCTGCAGGTGCGGTTGCGCGAGGCCGGCTTCGAACTCGCGTTTCCGACCCGCCGCGCAAGCCATGAATTCATCGTGACCTTGAAGGGCGAAGCCCGCCAGTTCGAGCTGACGGCCATGGACATCGCCAAGGCGCTCCTGGATTACAATTATCACGCGCCCACGACCTACTTTCCGCTGCTGGTGCCCGAGTGTCTGCTGATCGAGCCGACGGAGACCGAGAGCAAGGAGACGCTGGACGGTTTCGTCGACGCAATGATCCGGATCGTGAACGATGCCCGCCAGGGCAATGCGAGCTTCAAAGAGGCGCCGATGAGCCTGCCCGTGCGCCGGCTGGACGACCACAAAGCCGCCCGGCAGCTCGATCTTCGTTTCGAGGCGGATTCGGGCGAGGCTGAAGAAGCCAGCGCGGCATAGGCCCGGAGGCGGCGTTTCTTTTCACACCGCGGAGCCCTCCAGCGGCCCGCGGGGCCGGGCGTCGTGGGTGTATTTCGTCAAAAAGCGGGCGCACAGCGGGCGACAATCGCGCTACCATGGAACCGTCGGGTCTGCGCTCAGTCACTAATAACAGAATGTCTGCGGCGCTCCCCGACGCTATGAGTCTCTATCTCTATGAAAACAACTGCTCGTCTCGCGGCTCTGCCGCTCGTCTTTTTTTCACTGGCGCTGCCTGCTGCCGAAGATCAGGCCTGGGTTAACACACTCGAACGTATTTCCTCGGGTGTGGTGTCGATCCGCGTCGACAGCACTCGGGCATTCGATACCGAATGGAACTCCTCGAGCCAGGCGACGGGTTTTGTGGTCGATGCCGAGCGCGGCCTCGTTCTGACCAACCGGCACGTCGTTACGCCGGGCCCGGTCGTCGCAGAAGCCGTGTTTCGCAACAACGAAGAGGTCAGGCTCACGCCGGTCTATCGCGACCCCGTGCATGACTTCGGCTTCTTCCGCTACGACCCTTCCGAATTGAGCTACATCGAGCCGGCCGAGCTGAAGCTGGCGCCGGAGGGTGCGGGTATTGGCCGCGAGATTCGCGTCATTGGCAACGATGCCGGCGAGCAGCTGTCGATTCTTGCGGGCACGATTGCGCGTCTCGACCGCGAGGCCCCGGATTACGGACGCGGCAAATACAACGACTTCAATACGTTCTATCTGCAGGCAGCGTCCGGCACGTCGGGCGGCTCGTCAGGTTCGCCCGTCGTCAACATCGATGGCGAGGTGGTTGCACTGAACGCTGGGGCGAACAATACGGCCGCCAGCAGTTTCTTCCTGCCGCTCGACCGGATCGAACGAGCGCTCGAACTCATACAGGAAGGCAAACCGGTCAGCCGCGGCACGCTGCAGACGATGTTCGAGCGGAAGCCCTACGACGAACTCAAGCGTCTCGGCTTGAGCGAAAAGAGCGAGCGTGCCGCGCGTTCGAGCTTCCCCGACCAGACCGGCATGCTCGTCGTCGAACAGATCATACCGGACTCGCCTGCGGACGGCCGGATTGCGGTCGGCGATATCCTGGTGCGGATCAACGGTGAACTCGTCACGGAGTTCGTGCCGCTTGCGGCAATACTCGACGACAGCGTGGGCGGCAGCGTGGAACTCGAACTGGAGCGCGGCGGCGAGACGATCGAAACCCGTGTCGAGGTTGACGACCTGCACGCCATTACACCCAGCGAATTCATCGAGTTCGGCGACGGCACCGTCAACGAGCTGTCGTACCAGCAGGCGCGTCACTACAATCTGCCGGTGCGCGGTGTGTTCGTGGCCAACCCCGGATACCTGCTGTCGCGCTCGGCGATACCGCGCGGCGCCGTCATTACCGAGTTTGCGGGCATGCCGACGCCGACGCTGGACGACTTCGAGGCTGCAATCGACACGCTGGCTACGGGTTCGCGGGCGTTGCTGCGATACGTCACGATCGACAATCCGCAGAACAGCGTCGTGCGTTCCTTCGAGATGGATCGGATCTGGTTTCCGGTACGACGCTGTAGGCGCGACGACGACACCGGCATCTGGCCGTGTCGCGCGCTCGCTGACGGCCCCGAGCGGACGCCTCCCATGTCCGGCAGCACGCGATTCACGCGCTACGACGACGCGCGCATTCGCACGGTTGCGCCGTCGCTGGTTGTCGTCACCTTCGATCTGCCGTACACCATATCGGGTGTTGCGGACCGGCACTACTACGGTACCGGGCTGATCGTCGATACGGAACGCGGTTACGTCGTCGTCGACCGCAACACGGTGCCGATCGCCATTGGTGATGTGACAGTGACCTTTGCCGGCTCGCTGGAGGTGCCGGCGCGCGTCGAGCAGCTGCATCCGTTTCACAATCTGGCCATCGTTTCCTATGACCCGGCCAGTATTGGCGACACGCCGGTCAGGGCCGCCACCTTCAATACGACGCCGCTGAACCCGGGCGACGAAGTACTTGCTGTCGGTATGAAGGCTGACCACCAGCTGACCCGCCAGGAGAGTATTGTTGCGTCGGTCGATCCCATGCTGCTGCCGCTGTCGCGCACGCTGCGATTCAGGGACACGAACATAGAGACGGTCAATCTCGTCAACGGACCCGAAGACTTCGACGGTGTCCTCGTCGACAACCGGGGCCGGGTACTGTCAACGTGGTCGAGCTTCCTGGTTCAGTCCAGTTCCGACACCGCGCAGTTCAATCGCGGGATCGCGAGTGAACTGGTGACGGAGTTTGTCGCCACGGTACGGGACGGCACTCCGTTCTACTCGCTGGAGGCCGAGCTGGTTTACATGCCGCTGTTTGCGGCTCGCAACATGGGTCTGGAAGACGACTGGCTGAACCGCCTGGAGAGAAGCAATCCGGAGCGGCGTCGGGCGCTGTCGGTGACCCGGCTGGTCGCGGGTACGCCGGCAGCCAGGCAGCTTCGCAACGGCGACATCATTCTCGCCGTGGACGGTGAAGTCGTCACCAGTTATCGCAGCCTCGAAAAAGCCGTGCAGAAACCCGCCGTCACCTTGACCGTCTGGCGCGACGACGCGGCTGTCGACATTGCGCTGGAAACGGCGGCACTTAGCGGACGCGGCGTCGAACGGGTCGTGTCCTGGGCGGGCGCGCTGCTGCAGGATCCGCATCGGGCCATGGCGGCGCAGCGCGGCATCGATCCCTATGGCGTTTACGTGGCCTTCTTTAGTTACGGATCGCCCGCTACGCGCTACGGACTCTATGCCGGCCGCCGGGTCGTGGCGATCGATGGAATCCCAACGCCGGATCTCGAGCGCTTTGTCGAGGTGGTGGCCAGCAAGCAGAATCGCGACTCGATTCGCGTGCAAACCGTCACCTGGAACGGCTCGATCGACGTCATCACCCTCAAGCTCGACAATCAGTACTGGCCTGCCTACGAGGTGTATCGAACCGGTGACGGCTGGGAGCGTCGCGCTCTCGCGTTGCCTGAACGCACGGCGGGCCGTGCGTCGCCTTAGTGCCGTCCTGCTGCTGACGTTTGCTGCGGCCGGGCCGGCCGCGGCCGACACGCTGTACAAGTACCAGGATGCCGACGGCAACTGGATCTTCAGCGACCGCCCTCCGGCCGACGGCAGCAGCGCCGAAACCCGTCAACTGGAGGCGAGTTTCGAGTCGCCCGAACTCAACGTCCGCCATAGCGTCGCAGGTCGCCGCATCGAGTTTGTCGCCGAAAACCGCTTCCACGCACCCGTTGAAGTCATGCTGCGCTTCCAGAGGCTGTCGGGCATCCAGTACCCCGACCCCGACGAGCCGCTGCGCTGGACTGTGCCGGCAAGCGGAGCGAGCCCGCTCATGGAACTCGAAATCCTCGGCAACAGCGGCACCACGGCCGTCGAGTACCAGTACGAATACGTGGCCGGCAGCCCCGATGCCGTGCACCGGCCGGATCGGCCGTACCGGATACCCTACGCGCTGGCGACCCGATTCATGGTTACCCAGGCCTATCCGGACGCCGTGACCCACCGGACGCCCGATTCGGCTCACGCCGTCGACTTCGCCATGCCCGTGGGCACGGATATTTTCGCCGCTCGCGGCGGTACCGTTTTTGCAGTCTCCTCGCAAAACTATCGCGGTGGACTCGACACGTCCCGGGACGGCGCCCGGGCAAACGTCGTACAGATACTCCACGACGACGGTACGTTTGCGGTGTACGCGCACCTCAACTGGAATTCGATTCGGGTCAAGCCTGGCGACCGGGTCCGGCGCGGGCAATACATTGCCGATTCGGGCAATACCGGCTTTTCGACCGGACCGCACCTGCACTTCGCCGTGCTCCGGAACGTCGGCATGCGCCTGGAGTCCGTTCCGGTGACCTTCGAGGGCCGCAATGCCTCTTCCATCGTGCCGGTCAGCGGTGAGTCGCTAACCGCATACTGAGCCGGCGTCAGCCGGTGCCTGAGGTGCTTCGACGGGTTACGGTAGGCGAAAGGCAACAATCGCCGGCTACAATTCATCCCGAGCCAGCTTCCCGTCTTCCGTTATCATCTGTCTTCCTGGATTGCTGTCCTTCGTATGCAAAACTTCCTGTCCGCTCCTGCGCTGCTTCGTCGCGGCGTCGTCTTCGCTGCGTTTTGCTGTTCGTCCGCTGCCGCCCAGGTGCTGCCCGATCCGGATAACGGTCCTCTTTCCGGCGCCTACAACTTCGTCGACAGTACCGAAGGCGCGGAGCTGCTCGGTAGAGGGCAGCTGTCGCTGTCGTTGTCTTCGATGGTATCGAGTCACTCGGTGGTCGACGAGCAGGGTGCGGAGTCTGTGCTTTTCGACGGTGAAACCGCGCGGCTCGAGTGGCGCCTGCGCTACGGCCTTGGCGAGCGGATCGAACTGGGGCTCGAATTGCCCTGGGTCTGGCACTCCGCCGGCCGCCTCGATTCACTGATCGACAGCTGGCACGACGCGTTCGGTCTGCCGGACGGTTTTCGCGACGACCTGCCGCAGGACCGTCTGCGCTATCGCTACGTCGACGACAGCGGCACCCGGCTGGACTTCCAGGACAGCAGCGGTGGCCTCGGGGATCTGCGGCTCATGGCCGGCGTTCGTGTCGGTAACGCGCCGAACCATCGGCTGGCGCTGCGCTTCGGCGTTGTCCTGCCCACGGGCGACGCGGACGAGCTGCTCGGCACGGATGCCGTCAGCGTCAGCGCCGGGCTGGCGGGCGATCTGAACTCGGTGGGCGGTTCGGAACGCTTCAGCGCCTATTACCGCGCGCACCTGACCTGGATCGACGAGCCGGCACTGCTGCCCGATCGCTATCGCGACTGGGTAGGGCACGTTGCGGGCGGTTTTGGCTACCGTGTGACCCGCGGCTTTGACCTGCGCGCGCAGGTGTCGATGAGGACCGCAACCCACGATTCGGAGCTGCTGGTGCTGGGCGAACCGTCAGTGGCGCTGAGTTTTGGCGGCAACATCCGCATGGGCGAGCGCTACCTGTTGAGTCTCATGGTCGGAGAAGACATCAAGGTGAACTCGTCGCCGGACGTGACCTTCCTGCTCGCGCTTCGCTACCGCAGTGGGGGTGATTAGATAAGCCTTTGAATTACAAAGCGTTCGCGCGTTTCTCGTAAAAATCTCGCGTGCCCGTCGGGTGCTGCTCGGTACTCGCCTGTCCGTGCCTGCTGAGATTGCCGCCATTGTGGATCGAGGGACACACCGTGACGCCGAAAATGACCGCCATTCTGATCGCCACTGCCGCGCTTGCCGGCTGTGCTCCGCTGAGCGAGTCGCGCCTCGAGGCGCGCGTTTACGCCAACGCCGATTACGAGAACCAGTTTCGCGACTATCGCGCGGCTTGTCACAGCAACGGCGGGCGCATCTACGTCATGGCGAGCGGAAAGGTAGGCCGCGACGGGATTCCGAACCGGGGTGACAGGTACTACTGTCACTAGGCGCGCCACGGCGAACCAGGCAGTGCCTCAATAGCCGGCCCAGGAGCCTTCCGGAATACGGCAAACGCCGACCAAGACCCGCGGGTCCGCCCCGCATGTGCCTGTTGCCGTCGATTCTGCCGATCGCGGGAGTACTCCGGGAGTCCACGCAGGACTTCAATCCATGCGTCGGCGTATTGTCGACCCCGTAAGTCGACCCCGGTAAGTCCAAACCACTAGTACGGCCCGAGCTGTCCGCTCGATGGCTGTCTTTTTGCTGTGCGCGTGATCCCTCTCCGGGTCGCTTGTTGTATCCCGTTTTGACGGCCGGGAAATCGTTGACTCCGGTCGCACACGGATCGCCAAAAGCGACAACGACCATTTCGAGAGGAAGCCCGGATGACTGACCTTCTTGCCACAGGCCCGCACGTCGAACGCCGCGGGTCCCTGCGTCCAAACCTTCTTGCCCGGTTGCTGGCGGTGGCACTGCCACTCTGCGCGGCCTGTAGCGGCGCGAGCAGCGATCCCGAGGGCCGCGCGTTGCCCAGCGATCGGCAGGTCGTCAGAGATGTGACTCCACCGGATCGCGACAACGTGGTGGACGTGGATGTCGCATCGGGCAGCAGCGGCGAAGCCTATCTGCATCCTTCTGATCTGGTCTGGTACTTCGATCGCGGCGTCGTCGTGAAGCGCAAGGCGAATCTGGCCGAGGCTCCCGATGCAGTCCTCGTCGTCGGTGGTCTCGCGCGCTATCAGCTGTTCGACAACGAGTACCGATTTCAACGTTTTCTGACGACCTATAACGAGTACGAGGGCATCGACTCACCGTCGGGGCGAGACCTGCGTACTTTCGTGGAAAACAACCTGCAGCAGGTGTTCGTCGGCAGAGAACACAAGGTCCTGGACGTTGCCGAGGTCAGCCTCGACACAGAAACACCGCAGGTATGGCACACCCCTCTGTCGTTTAGCGCCGTGTTTCGCATCCGCTACACGCAGAGGACGAGCGATACGACGCTCGAAGAGCGCCTCGACGACTTCGACGTCCGCTTCTATCGGAACGGCGTCGAGCAACCGCCCGGTTCGCTGATGGCGACGGAGAGGTCGCGGACCGTCGTCGGGACGGAGACCCGACCCGCCAGCGAAATCGACGCGATGAAGAGCCTCCGGACCGGATTCGAATAGATTCGGTACGGATGATCCTCGTGGCGGCTATTTCTTGTAATTCCTGTTGGCAGCGTCGTGCTGCACGGGCAAGTCATCTCGATGAAGGAGATCATGATGAAAGATCGTTTTAGCGCAATAACGGCCAGTCCAATACTCGCGGCTCTGGTTCTCACACTGGCTTACTCAGGCTCGGCATCGGCGGCAGCCTGCAAGGATGTCGTGTTTACGGTGACCAACAATCACTTCGAGCAGCGCCAGATCGAAATTCGCAGCGTGAAGTACCGCAATCCTCACAAGGGTGGGCAGGTGCAAACGGAAGACGTCAAAAACAAAGTCTGCAACTACGGCACGACCTGCAGTACCAGTGGCGACAACCTGAGTAACGCCGACAAGGTCGATCTGTACGACATTCAGGTCGTGTTTCGGCACCGCAACCATGACGGCACCTGGTCAAAGAGCTTCATTACCCAGCCGTTCACGCCCACGTATCGAAAGTGCAAGGACGGCAAGAAGTACGGACCCATTGTCGTTACGGACTCCCGTTGAAGACAGCCCTGTCCACATTCCTGCCATCAACCTGAGGAAAGACCATCCGAGGAGAAACCATGAAACGACTTATGCAAACGACTCTATGCGCTGTACTCCTGTATTCAGGCAGCGCTTTCGCCGGTGACGGCTATCATTGCTACGACTTCAGCCGGCTTGCAGAGGACGTAAACCTGGAGGTGGGTGACGTCATCGAGACACGCCACGCAACGATAAAGATCCAGCCGTACCTGCAGAACGGGCAACCCGCAACGGCTGACGCGAGCCGCGTCGGGGTGGCCACTTCAGCCATTGCCGGCGGCAGCTCGCCGGAACTCGAACTGAAGCTCGTAGCACTCTCCGTTGTGCCGAAGAAGCCCGTCACCGGCGTGAGAACGCGGATTGCGCAAAGTATCAGTCCGTCGGGTGCATTTGCGGACGTCGTTCTCATGGCGAACGGACACCGGCAAGCGAGCGATGACGGGTTTGCCGGCCTGGATGGCGCGGAACTCGGCAACAGCGCCAAAGGGGTCGTGCAGGTCTCGGCGGACGTCGCCGCTCCGAAAACCGGCAACTGGCACAGTGGCCGGCTGGAGCTTCGCGCAAAGCCGGGCAGCGCCATCGAAGCGTTCACGATCAGCGGGCACAGCTGGCGTGCCGACGATCTGTGTCTCAGGAAATAGCCCCAACAGCGCAGCGGGCCTCGGGTCCGCTCGCGCGTTCACGTCACTCCAGCGCATATGCGCTGCCTGCCGTTCCTTCGATGCGGTAGCGGCGGGTTCCGGCGCTCAGCTCGACAAACTCGCGGTTGCCGGGAAGCGTTACCCGCTCGAGTTGTCGGCCGCACGCATCCCGAGCGCCAGCGCCGCGAAACTCGTGACCGGCATTTCGCAATGCGTGCCGACGCAGCGGTAGGCCAGCGTTTCGCCGTCTCTCGGTTTGCGATCGGCCAGTGCTCCCGGCAGTCCGGTCTCGTCGCTCGGGATGGCGAACAGCAGCCGTGTCGGCGCATAGATTCGCGCCGCCGCCTGTCGCCAGTTCTCTATATCGTCGGCGTTGCCGCGAATGACGATCGTCTCGCAGGGTGAAAGCCGCTCCTCGAGCGCAGTCAGCAGCATGACGTGCCCGTGGGGATATTCTTCCATGGCCCGCCATGCAAACCGGAGCGTGGCCTCGGCGGCGTCCAGGTAGTCGCTTCGGCCGAGAAGATAGCCGAGGCGTTGCAGCACGTAGGCTGCCACGCCGTTGCCTGCCGGCAGCGCGTCGTCGGCAACGGGTTTGCCGCGGTGCATCAGCGCTTCGTGGTCGTTGGCCGTGAAAAAGAAGCCGCCGTTCTCGGGATCGGCAAACTGTTCGAGCACCCGGTCGGCGAGGGCCGTAGCAAAGGCGAGCAGCTCGCTGTCCCAGCGCGACTGCAGGTACTCGAGTATGGCGTCGATCAGGAACACGTAATCGTCGAGGTAGGCGTTGAAACGCGCGCGGCCGTCTTTGTAACTGGCCGAGAGGCGCTGATCGGTGAACAGCGTCGACTTGAGGAACTCGAGTGCACGCCCGGCCGCCTCGGTAAGGTCGTTACGGACGAGTGCCCGCCCGGCAATCGCAAGGCCGCGAATGGCCAGCGCATTCCAGGACGTGAGCTGCTTCTCGTCGCGCAGCGGGGGCTCCCGCCTCGCACGAGCGGTCAGCAGTCTTTCGCGCACGCGCGTGCGCGCTTCGAGTGCCTCACTGGCGGCAAGACCGGCCGCCGACGCCGCGTCCTCCAGGGACGCCCGCAGGCACAGGTGCCACCGGCCCTCGAAGTTTGCGGCCTGATCGAGGCCGTAGTAACGGCGGGCAAATGCATAGTCGGCCGGTTCCAGCAGCGCCTCGACTTCTTCGGGCGTCCAGAGGTAGTAAAGGCCTTCCTCACCTTCGGAATCGGCATCACGTGCCGAATACAGGCCGCCGTTCGGCGCCACCATATCGCTTAGCAGCCAGTTTGCGGTCTGCTCGGCTGCGTCCCGGAAATCCTCGTCGCCACTCGCGAGATAGGCCTGGGCGTACAAGGCCAGGAGCGGCCCGTTGTCGTAGAGCATTTTTTCGAAGTGCGGGATTTGCCAGTACTTGTCCACCGAGTAGCGGCAGAAACCGCCGCCTACGTGGTCGAAGATCCCGCCGTCCGCCATACGTTTCAGGGTCAGCGTTGCCATGTACAGCGCTTCGACGTCGGGCTCCCCGTCGTTGGCGCTGCGGCGCCAGGCGCGCATGAGAAAATCGAGTGTGACCGGGTGGGGGAACTTCGGTGCGCTACCGAAGCCGCCGAAGTCGCTGTCGAAGGTTTCCGCGAACACTTTGCGGGCGCCCTCGAGTGGCGTGGCGTCAAATACCGCGTCCGGGGCTGGCGGAGGCATGAGCTTGTCGAAGACCTCGTGGATCTTCGCCCCTTGCAGCTTGGCGTCCTCGCGCTGCTCCCGATAGTACTTCGCCACGGCGTCGAGCAGCTCCCGGAAGCTCGGCATGCCGTAGCGGGCCTCGTTCGGGAAATACGTGCCGCCGAAAAACGGCCGCTGGTCGTCGGGATCGATGAACATCGTCAGTGGCCAGCCGCCCGCACGCTGGGTGATGAGCTGATGGGCGGTCTGATAGATCTTGTCGATATCCGGGCGTTCTTCGCGGTCCACCTTGACGTTGACGAACAACTCGTTCATGGCCGCGGCGGTCGCCTCGTCCTCGAAGGACTCGTGCGCCATGACGTGGCACCAGTGGCAGGCGGAATAGCCGACCGATAGCAGCACGGGCCGATTGCTGCGGCGTGCCTCCTCGAACGCCTCGTCGCCCCAGGGATACCAGTGCACGGGATTGTCGGCATGCTGCAGCAGGTAGGGGCTGGTTTCGTCTTTCAGCTGGTTCCGCATCGCAATACCGGGCTCTTCCGTTTCAGGCCTACAACCGGGCCCATAAACTGACTATGATACAGAGATTGTCCCGCCGCCCGAGTCCCATGCTCACTTACCCTGAAATCGACCCGGTTATCTTCGAAATCGGGGTCCTCAAGATTCGCTGGTACGGCATGATGTATGTCGTCGGATTTGCGCTTGGCTGGTGGCTGGCCCGCGTGCGCTGTTCGAGACCGGGCTCGCCCATTACGGCAGCCCAGGTCGACGACCTCGTGTTCTACGCAATGGTGGGGGTCATCGTGGGCGGCCGGCTCGGCTCGGTGCTGTTCTACGGGCTCGACGAACTCATGCGGGACCCGCTCTACCCGTTCAAGATCTGGGAAGGCGGTATGTCGTTCCACGGCGGGCTTCTGGGCGTCATGGCGGCCATGTGGTGGTACGGTCGGCGAATCGGTCACGGTATGTGGACCATGACGGATTTTGTGGCGCCGCTCGTCCCGCTCGGTCTGGGTTTCGGCCGTATTGGCAACTTCATCAACGGCGAGTTGTGGGGCGGGCCCGCGAACGGCGTTGCGTGGGCCATGCAGGTCCGCTGCGATTTCACCAAGCCGGGCCGGGCGGAACTCTGCAACGGCAAACTCGGTTTGCCCGCCGGTACCGAGTGGACACCGCCGCTGCATCCTTCGATGCTGTACGAAGCGCTGCTCGAGGGCTTCGTGTTGTTCGCGATCTTGTGGTGGTTTTCCTCCCATCCGCGGCCGCGCATGGCGGTGTCGGGCATGTTCCTGATGTTCTACGGCGTGTTCCGTTTCTTCATCGAGTTCTACCGCATGCCGGACCTCGATCTCGGTTATCTGCTGTTCGGCTGGGTGACGATGGGACAGATTTTGTCCACGCCAATGATCCTTGGCGGGCTCGCAATGATCGTGCTTGCGTATCGGCGGCAGCCCGGAGGCACCAAGAGTCATGCTTGAATACCTCGATTTGATGCGCCGCGTTCGCGATACCGGCGTGAAAAAGGAAGATCGCACCGGTACCGGTACGCTCAGCGTCTTCGGCCATCAAATGCGCTTCGATCTTGCCTCGGGATTTCCGCTCGTAACCACCAAGAAGCTGCATGTCCGCTCGATCGTCCATGAGCTGCTGTGGTTCCTGTCAGGCGACAGCAACGTTCGCTACCTCAAGGAAAACGGCGTGTCGATCTGGGATGAGTGGGCGGACGACAACGGCGATCTCGGTCCCGTCTACGGCGTCCAGTGGCGCAGCTGGCCAACACCTGACGGCGGCAGCATCGATCAGATCAGCGAGGTCGTACGGCAGCTCCGGGAAAGCCCCGATTCCCGCCGGATTATCGTTTGTTCCTGGAACGTCGCGGCGCTCGACAACATGGCGCTGCCGCCCTGCCACTGTCTGTTCCAGTTCTACGTGGCGGACGGCAAGTTGTCCTGTCAGTTGTATCAGCGCAGTTGCGACGTGTTTCTCGGCGTGCCGTTCAACATTGCGTCTTACGCTCTCCTGACCCACATGCTGGCGCAGCAGGCAGATCTTGCCGTCGGCGATTTTGTCTGGACGGGCGGCGATTGCCATCTCTACCTCAATCACCTCGAGCAGGCCGACGAACAACTCACCCGTTCGCCGCTGCCGTTGCCGACGCTCGCGATTCGCCGTCGTCCTCCGAGCATTTTCGACTACCGTTTCGAGGACTTCGAGATTCTGAACTACGAGTCTCATCCGCACATTGCGGCCAAGGTGGCGGTGTAGACGACGTGCGTGTTTGCCTCGTGGCTGCGGTCGCAGCCAACGGAGTGATTGGCCGGAACGGTGCACTGCCGTGGCATCTCCCCGAAGACCTCAAGTATTTCAAGCGCTTGACGCTCGGCAAGCCCATCATCATGGGCCGCAAGACCTGGGAATCCATTGGCCGGCCGCTGCCGGGTCGCCACAACGTCGTGATTACCGGCCAGGCGGACTATGCTGCCGACGGCGCAACGGTCGTGCACTCTCCGGACGCGGCGCTCCGCCTGCTGAAGTCGGAGCCCGAGGTCATGGTGATTGGCGGTGGCGGGATTTACCGCGCCTTTTTCGATCGCGCGGAGCGCCTGTACCTGACGGAAGTGGCCGCGGAGGTCAACGGCGATGCCCGCTTTCCGGAATTCGACCGGAGCGAATGGCGCGAAGTGTCGCGCGAGGCACACGCCGCCGACGAGCGGCACGCCCACGACTATGCGTTCATACGGCTAGATCGGTCCGCACCGCCGACAGCGGCTTGAGTCGCTGCACGACCGCCGCCAGCGCGGCGTCGAGGTCGACCCCGGCCATGTCGTCCGCGTGTTCGGTAAACTCCTCGAGCAGCGCGCTTTGTACCTCGCCGCGCTTCTGCGCGGTCAGATAGGGGATGTCGGCGTGGAACATCACCATTGAGTAACGCGGAATGAAATAGCCGGGCAGCCGGCGTTCCAGTTCGAACGCCAGTTCCTTACGCAGCGCAAACTTCGGATCTCTGACCGTGTCGCGCATCTCGATGTAGTTATCCAGCGCCATGTCGGCAATGGCGTTGGCATTGGCGAGCTGCTCCGCTTCGTAGAGCGCAAACACGTTCGGCCAGTCGGGCCCGTGTTCACGAATGATTTTCGACAGCAGCACGCAGTCCTCGAAGGCCAGATTCATACCCTGGCCGTGAAACGGCACGACCGCGTGCGCCGCGTCGCCGATCAGGAGCACGTTGCCGCGTTCGTGCCAGTGTCGGCAGCGCACCGTGCCGAGAATCCCGGTCGGCCGGGCGAGAAACTCCTGCGCCAGGTTGTGGACGAGCGGTGCAGCATCGGGGAAGTGCTCGGCAAAAAACTGCTCGATCGACGATTTGCTGTTGAGGCTCGCGAAGCTGCGCTCGCCTTCGTTCGGCAGGAACAGCGTCAGCGTGAAGTTGCCGCCGGGATTGGGCAGTGCGATCAGCATGAAACCGCCGCGCGGCCAGATGTGCAGGGCATCGGCGCGTAGCTGGTAATTGCCTTCGGCGTCCGCGGGAATCTCCAGTTCCTTGTAGCCGTGCCGGAGCAGACTCTCGATACCGCCGAACGTATCCGAACCGTCGAAACAGCGGCGGATGATCGAGCCCGCACCGTCCGCGGCAAACAGCGGGTTGGCGCTCAGTTCGTAGGCGCTGTCGTCGGTGAGGTTCCGCACGTGTACGATGCGGTCGAGTGCGTCGTAGCCGACCGCCCGCTGCTCGAAGTTGAGTTCGACGCCGGCCGTTTCTTCGGCGACGTCGAGCAGCAGCTGATTGAGGCCGACCCGCGTCACCGAGTAGATTTCTTCGTCCTCTCCGGAGCCGTAACGAAGGAACTCCGAGCGGCCGTCGAGATGGTGCACCATGCGGCCGCGCATGGGTACGAGCAAGGGTTCGACCTTGTCGAAAATGTCGGCCTGCCGGAGTGCGTTGATGCCCCGGGCTGCGAGCGCCAGATTGATCGACCGGCCCGCTTCGGCGTCGAACACGCGCGGGTCTTTGTGGCGTTCGTAGACGTTGGGCCTGAACCCCAGCCTCGCGAGCATGATGGCAAGCAGCGTACCGCACTGTCCGGCGCCAATGATGTTGACTGACTGACTCACGTGTGTGCGCCCAGTTCTTCGAACACGGCCTCGAGCCTGTTGGCAAACTCGAATACGTCCGAGTAGCTGTTGTACAGCGGTACCGGTGCGATTCTGATGACGTCCGGCTCACGCCAGTCGCCCGTGACGTTCCGTTCGACGAGTTTGTCGAACACGGCGCGCGGATCGATGCCCGCTGCCGTGACCCGCAGCGAGAGCTGGGCGCCGCGCGCGTCGTCCGGGGTGATGCACTGGATGTGTTCCGGAAAGCGGCGCGCAATCAGCCAGTCGAGGTAAGCGGTCAGCGTCTTCGACTTGGCGCGCAGACGCTCCGGTCCTGCATCGAGGAATACCTCGAGCGATGCGACGACGGGCGCGAGAGACAGAATGGGTGGATTACTGAGCTGCCACACGTCAGCGCCGGGCGCGGGGTCGAATTCGCGCGCCATTTTGAAGCGGGTCCGCTCGTGATTGCCCCACCAGCCGTGAAGCTGGTTCAGTTTGTCCGGCGACAGGTGCCGCTCTGCGACAAACGCAGCGGCAATCGCGCCAGGGCCGGCGTTGAGGTACTTGTAGGTGCACCACGCGGCGAAATCCGGTGCCCAGGCATTGAGTTCGAGTGCTACGTTGCCGACGGCATGCGCGAGGTCGAGTCCGACGGTAATGCCGCGCGTTCTGCCAAGCCCGCAGATTCGGGCCATGTCGAGCACCTGACCGCTGTAGTACTGAACGCCTGGCAGCAGCAGCAGCGCAACTTCGCCGTCGTGTTCGTCGAGGAGCGCCTCCAGGTCCTCGAGGTACAGGCGTTCATCGGCGCGCGGTTGCCATTCGAGGAGTCCTTCGTCCGCATCGTAGCCCTGCATGCGAATCTGCGACGCTGCCGCGTAGCGATCCGAGGGAAACGCCTTCGATTCGATGACAATCTTGTAGCGGTCGGGCGACGGCCGATAGAAGCTGGCCATGAGCAGATGCAGATTGACGGTCAGCGTATTCATCGCCGTGACTTCCAGCGGCCTGGCGCCGGTCAGCGCGGTAAGCCCGTCGAGGCACTGCGTGTGATAGTGCATCCACGGCCGCTCGGAGTGAAAGTGACCGTCGACCGCCAGCGTTGCCCACGCGTCCAGTTCGTCCTCGACCCTGCGGCGTGCGCGCCGCGGCTGAAGTCCCAGCGAGTTGCCGCAAAGATACACCGGGGCAAGACCGTTCCGGTCAGCGGGAAACACGAACTGCTCGCGCATGCCGGCCAGCACGTCGTCACGATCCATGGTTTCGGCAAACTGCCGGCTGTCTTCGAACGACACGATATCAGGCTCCGGGGCTCTGTTTCTGCGGCAGGGGTTTTACGGTGCCGCATTCAGAACAGCGGCGATGGTCGGGACTGGCGTAGAAGCGCTCGAAAACCGGCGGCAGCTGACCCACGATGTCGTCGACGTAGAGGTATTCCTCGTACAGTTTGTGGTCGCAGTTATCGCAAAACCACATGAAGCCGTCGAGTTCGTGATCGAGCCGGCGGCGCTCGACGACCAGGCCCACGGAATCCGCAAAGCGCTGCGGCGAGTGCGGCACCCGCGGCGGCAACATCAGCACCTCACCCTCGGCAATCGGAATGTCGACGCGCTTGCCGTCCTGGATAGTGCGCAGCAGCATCTCGCCTTCGAGCTGGTAAAAGAACTCGGGACCCTCGTCGGTGTGGTAGTCGTCCCGGGAGTTCGGGCCGCCGACGACCATGACGATGAAGTCGTTGTCGGTGAACACCTGCTGATTGCAGACCGGCGGTTTGAGGGCGTCGCGGTGTTCGTCGATCCAACGCCCGAGATTGAACGCCGTTAGTGAGGGGCGGCTCACGTTTTCTTACCCGCGCCGTTTTGTGCGGCGGGCCGCTGGCCTTCCACCTGGAATATCCTCAAGGCCGGGCGGTCGATACGCACCGCCGTCAGCTGCCGACCCCACACACAGCCTGTATCGAGCGACAGCAGCCCGGGCAGGGTGACCAGGCCCAGCGCCGACCAGTGCCCGAACACAATGCGGGTGTCGCCCCAGGCCGGCGCATCGTCCTCGAACCACGGTCGCAGGCCTTTGCGTGCACGAAAAGGTGAACTCGCGTGGCTGAAATTGAGCCGGCCGGTGGCGGTGATCATGCGCATCCTCGTAAAGGTGTTGACGACAAAACGCAGCCGCCGGTTGCCGCGCAGTCCTCCCGACCACTGCCAGGGCGTGTTGCCGTACATGTTGCTGAGAAACTCCGCCACCTTTTTTCCACGCAGCACTGTTTCCACTTCCTCCGCGCGCTGCAGCGCCTTGCGTACGCTCCATTGCGGGTACACGCCGGCGTGTACCAGCAAGGTGTCGAGTTTTTCGTCGTAGTGCACGAGCGGCTTCTGGCGCAGCCAGTCGACCAGTTCGTCCAGGTCCGGAGCATCGAGCAGGCGTTTGAGCGTCACGAAACGCTTGCTGTACTCGACGCTGCCCATGGCGAGCGCAAGCAGGTGCAGATCGTGATTGCCGAGCACGGAGATGGCGGTATCCCCCAGCGAGCGTACGAAGCGCAAGGTCTTGAGGGACTTGGGTCCGCGGTTCACGAGATCGCCGGTCAGCCACAGCTGATCCGCCGCCGGGTCGAAACGGATCAGATCAAGGAGCCGCCGCAACGGGTCGTAGCAACCCTGAACGTCGCCAATCGCGTAGATCGCCACGCTGTTGTCCGCCGAAACCTAGTGAAGTAAGCCTGGTACCGCCAGCGTAAACGGCGGGATGGGTGCGTCGAATCGCTGGCCGCTGTCGGTTTCCATGCGATACAGCCCCTGCATGGCGCCTACCGGGGTTTCGAGTACGGTGCCGCTGGAGTAGCGAAACTGTTCGCCCGGCTTGAGATGCGGCTGCTCGCCGACGACTCCGTCGCCGTTGACCTCCTGCACCTTGCCGTTGGCGTCGGTAATGATCCAGTGGCGGCTCTTGAGTTTTGCGGCGACGTCACCCTGATTATGGATAGTAATCGTGTAGGCGAACACGTAGCGGCTGGAGCCGGGCTCCGACTGGTCATCGACGTAAGCCGTCGATACCTGGATGCGAATATCGGTGCTGAAGTCGTCCATGGCGGAAACGTGTCCTTCCGGGTATGGGACTATTCTAGCGCAGGCCCCGCGAAACCGTTACCCGTCGGCGGCCAGGCTGTCGGCCAGACGAATCCAGTCCGCCACCGGAACGGTCTCGGCCCGCGCGGCAGGATCGATGCCGGCGGCCCTGAGCGCAGTCTCGTCGGCGACACCCTTGAGTGCATTACGCAGTGTCTTGCGCCGCTTCGAGAATGCGCTGGCGAGCAGGCTGCCGAGTAGCGCCGGGTCTCTGGGGAGTATGGCCGAGTCCGCGCGCGGGTAAAGCCGGACAACGGCAGAAACGACGGCCGGCGGAGGATCGAAGGCTTCTGGGGCGACGTCGAACAGCGCTTCCGTTTCGAGCCAGGTTTGCAGCATGACGCTGAGCCGCCCCCAGGATTTGCTGCCGGGCACGGCGGCGATGCGGTCGACCACTTCTTTCTGCAGCATGAAGTGCATGTCACAGACGGCGTGACGTTGTTCCAGGAGGTGAAACAGCAACGGAGTCGAAATGTTGTAGGGCAGATTGCCGACAACCCTGAGTTCGTCACCCAGCGACGCAAAATCGAAGCTCAGGGCATCACCCTCGTGCACCGTGACGACGTCGCTTCCCGCCCAGCGGTCACGAAGGCTTGCGGCCAGGTCGCGGTCGAGTTCGACGAGGTGCAGCCTGCCGGCGTGGCGGGCCAGCGTTTCGGTCAGCGCGCCAAGCCCCGGTCCGATTTCGACGAGCGTATCGGACTTCGCCGGCGCGACGGCGCGCACGATATCGGCTACGACGCCCGGGTCGATGAGGAAATGCTGACCGAAGCGTTTGCGTGCGCGGTGTGTGCTCACGGGCGGGGTCCCCTGCGGGCACTCATGCGGTTGGCGAGGTCGAACGCGGCGAGCAGGCTGCCCGCGTCGGCGTTGCCGCTGCCCGCAATATCGAGCGCAGTGCCATGGTCGACGGATGTGCGCACGATCGGCAGACCGAGTGTGACGTTGACGGCGTTGCCGAACCCTGCGTACTTGAGTACCGGCAAACCCTGATCGTGATACATCGCGAGCACGGCGTCCGCGTGCCCTGCGGCGGGCGTAAATGCCGTGTCCGCCGGCAGCGGCCCGACAACGTGCATACCTTCTTCGCACAACTCGTCGATTGCAGGTCTAATGATCGAGTCGTCTTCGCGACCGAGGTGTCCGCCTTCGCCCGCATGCGGGTTGAGCCCGCAGACGACGATGCGCGGTGCCGCCACGGCAAATTTGTCGACGAGTTCCGCGTGCAGTATTCGCAAGACCGTCTGCAGCCCGCTGGCGGAGATCGCGTCAGGTACTTGGCGAAGCGGCAGATGTGTCGTGGCCAGGGCCACGCGCAGCTTGCCGGCCGTGAGCAGCATGACGGGAGTGGCGCCTCCCGTACGCTCGGCGAGAAACTCAGTGTGGCCCGAAAACGGTATGCCGGCGTCGTTGACGGTGCTTTTTTGCAGCGGCGCCGTGACGATCGCGCGAAAGCGTTTGTCGAGGCAGGCGTCGACGGCTTTGCCGAGTCCGTCCAGCATGACTGCGGCGTTCCGCGGGTCGGGACGGCCCGGCTCGATAGCCTCCGGATAGTCGAGCGGGACGACAAACAGCGTTTGCCGACTGCGCTCGGGCCAGTCGTGCGGGTTCAGGTCCACGGGGATTACCGACAGTTCCGGGGCAAGTCTCTTCGCGATTGCCCCGAGCTGATCCGGGCAGGCAACAACCGCGAAGTCGGCGTTGCTGCGCAACGTCGCCAGTCGAACACATAGCTCCGGTCCGATGCCGGCGGGTTCGCCGGCCGTCACCAGCAGCGGGATTTGTGCCGGGTTCACAAGCTTGCCGATGGGGGCGGGACCCCCTGTTGAGACTAGATCTTCAGGTCTACGAACGCTTCGTCACGCATACGCCGGATCCAGAGCTGGGTCTCGTCGGCGAGTTTGCCCTGCCTGATACGGGCGCTGCAGTTCTGTTCCTTCAGGTCTTCCGTGTTGTCGTACACGCGTTTGCCGAGCAGCTCGACAATATGCCAGCCGAACGGTGTCTTGAAGGGTTCCGATACTTCGCCGACTTCGAGCCCATCGACCACCTGTTCGAATTCCGGTACGAAGGTGCCGGGGCCGGCCCAGTCGAGATCGCCGCCCAGCGGGGCCGTGGTCGGATCGTTGGAAACCAGACGAGCGATTTCCTCGAAAGGTTCGCCTTCATCGACAATCTGCCGCCGTGCGTCGCTGACCTGCTGCCGGGCGGTCTGATCGTCGATAATCTCGTCGGGAGTGACGAGTATGTGGCGCGTATGTACCTGCGGGATCGTGCTCTGTTCCACGGCACCGCGCATGTTGTCGACCTTGATGATATGGAACGCGCCGCGGGTTCGAAACGGTTCCGACACGTCGCCGGTGCGCATTGGCGCCAGCGCGTCCGTGAATATGCTGGGTACCTGCTCTCCGGGACGCCAGCCTAGCGATCCGCCCTCGAGCGCCGTACCGCTCTCCGAATGCCGGATCGCCATCTCGCGGAAGTCGGCGCCGGCCATGATCTGGTCGTAAACGGCCTGAGCGGCGGACCGGGACTCCTCGATCTGTGCAGCGGTTGCGCCGTCCGGAATCGAAATCAGAATGTGCGACAGGCTGTACTCGGAGTGGTCGATCACGTTGGTTTCGAGATCGATGAGACACTGCTCGAGTTCACGTCGCGTAACGCGGATGCGCTGGCCGACGTCGATGCGGCGCAGCTGTTCCAGGGTGACTTCTTCGCGCAGTCCGGCGCGGAACTCCTGGTAATTGATGCCGTCTGCCGCGAGCAGCGCCGGCATCTCCGCGAGCGTGACGCCGTTCTCGGCCGCAATGTTGGAAATGACCGTATTCAGCATCTGGTCGGAGACTTCGAGTCCGATGCGTTCGGCCCTTTGAAGCTGGATTTCCTTGACGATCAGCCGCTCCATGACCTGTTCGCGCAGGATGTCGGCGGGCGGCAGCGGAATGTTGTTGGATTCGGCCTGGCGGATGATATTCCGGGTCTCGTCCCGGAGCTGGCTGCGCATCACGACGCCTTCGTTGACGATAGCGGCAATACCGTCGAGGAAGACGCCGCTGTCCGAGAGGTCGTCGGCGACGGCCAGAGGCGCGGCCATCGCTGCGAGAATCGCAATCAAGCTTTTGTTTTTCAACACTTTTTACTACCGTAGATCAGCAGAATAACCAAGAATACCACGTTCGAGGAGACGGTCGGCGGCGGTACCCACGCTGGCCATTCCCTTCAATACCAGCTGCAGACCAAACGAGGAATCGCGAGTTCCGTCGCGGCGTGAGATGAAGCGCCGGCTGACGACGCGCAAACCCCAGCAGCAGGACTCGTATTCCAGCCCGAAGAACTGTTCGAGTACCTCGGAGTCGCGGAACGAGAAGTTGTAACGGCCTACAAAATTCCAGCGCCGGCTCAGAGGCCATGACCAGGAGATGTCACCCTGTTCGATGGAGTCGCGGCGAAAGCGGTAGGCAAAGTTGAGTACGCGGTTGCCGCCCGGGTTGTATTGCAGCCTTGCTTGCGAGCGCGTGGTGCCGCGGCTGCCGGTACCCCACTGATGCGCGAGATCGAAGTTGAAGTTCTTGAGCAGCAGAAAGCGAATCTCTGCAATGTAGTCCGAGCTTTCCCCCGTATCGACGACCGTGTCGGGCAGGGTGACGTTACGCGTGCTGAGGTAGCGGGTCTGGCCGACGGTGGCGTTCATGATCTCGCGCCCGGAATCCAGCGCGAGCAATCTGGAGGTCACGCCGAAGCTGATCTGATCCGTATCGCCGATACGGTCGACGCCGATGAAACGATTGTCACGGAACAGCTGTACGAGATTGAGGTCCGGCTCGATCGTGTCGAACACCGGCAGATCGGACTGGTCCCTGAACGGCACGTGCACGTACAAAAGGCGCGGCTCGAGCGTCTGCATCCAGCTGCCGCGGCGTACGTCGCGCTCCAGTGTAAAACCGAGATCCAGGCTGGCAATCGGCAGCGAGCGGTTCGGTGCCGTGTCGGCCAGGGGTTCGGTGTTGTTGAGTTCGTAGTGCGTGACGTCGTAGCGCAGCGACGGTTTCACGAACCAGCCCGGTTGCCTGAGCGGCCAGCTGACCTCGGGAGCCAGGTTGAGCCGCCACCCCGTGACGCCGGTGGAACGATCGAAATTCACCAGTTCGCTGTCCAGCGACAGCGTGGGTCCGCGGGCCGAAACCGGCCAGCTTCCCTTGACGACCAGTTGCGGCAGACGCCGGTAAGGCTCGTCCGCAGCCAGGATGGCATCGTCGATCGTCTGGAAGTCCTGGACCTGGCCCGCAAATTCGAAATGCCTGCCGAAGTAGTCGAAACGCAGCGACCGATCGAGATGGGTGAGACTCGTAGCCGACAGGCTGCCGCCCAGATCCTCGAAATACTGACTGTCCGATACCTGGACAAAATTGATGCGATTGAGCCAGCGTCGGTTGAACTCGGTGCGGTGGCCGAAGCGGGTGAGATAGCGGTTGCTGCGCGTGATGTCGTCGCTCGGCAGGTACTCGGCGTAGGCTGTGCCCTCGTTGTGCTCGGTGAGATAGCGGGCTTCCGTTTGCAGCTGCAGACCGCGCGAGGTCAGGATACGCGGGGTAATGGTGGCGTCGTAGTTGGGTGCAATGTTCCAGTAGTACGGGATGAGTATCTCGTTGCCGCTGTTTCCGGAGCTGCCGATTTCCGGCGTGAGCACCCCGGATTTGCGGGCATCGCTGATCGGAAACGAGATGCCCGGTGCGTAAAGGATCGGGATACCCTTGAAGCGCATCCGGATGCCTCGCGCGGTGCCGATGCCGCTTTCGGTGTCGAGGTCGATGGACTTGGCGAGCAACAGCCAGTTTTCGGAGCCCGCGGGACAGGTCGTGTAGGTCACGGCATCGAGTTCGAGCCGCCCGTCCTGATTGATTTCGAGTACTTCGGCGCTGCCCCGCGAGCCGCGGTCGGCGAGCGAGAATTCCGCTCCTTCGAATCGCACCCGGCCTTCATCGTAGCTGAACTCGGCCGTATCGCTGAGTATTTGGGTGCGGGGTCCTTCGTAGCGGACGTTGCCGCTCAGGTACAGGGCACGCGTCAGCGGGTCGATGTCCGCCGAGTCGGCGCCGGCCAGCCTTGCGCCTTGTCTCAGGACGACGCCGCCGCGGAGTTCGGCGCCCGCGTCCTGCTCGCCCAGTCGTGCGTTGAGTGAGCCGGTCAGAAACTCGATCTGGTTGCTGGTGCTATCGGCCCCTTCAAGCAGTGACGAGTCCAGGTCCAGACGCTCGTCGAGGGACGTGCCGCACACGAGCGGCCCTTCCTCGGCTGCGCACAGCATTGGCAGAAAGGCCAGTGCACAGGCCAATGTCAGAGATTTCAGGGACAAGGTTGGTGACGGGATTCGAATACGGAACCCGGTGCTCCGCCAGTGACTTTCGATCGCGGGATGTTATCAGGCATTGCGAAATGTTACCTTCGCGAGATGTTACCTTCCCATAACGGCCCGGGTGCTTCAACGTGTGACGGAGAGGCTGCATCGTTAGTATCAGTTTGACGAAGGACCGCCGGCTTGACGACCTCGGCGCCTGGCTCTACACGTTTCCCGCCCTGAAGGGTTTCAAGCTCGAAGCGGCGTCCGCAGATGCCAGCTTTCGCCGCTATTTCCGAGTCCGCGTCGGTGAGCGGACCTGGATCGCGATGGATGCGCCTCCCGAGCAGGAGGACAGCCTGCCGTTCGTGCGTGTCGCCGCCTGCCTCGAGTCGATGGGCCTTAACGCACCGCAGGTGCTCGCTGCCGACATGCGGCAGGGTTTCTTGCTGCTGACCGATCTGGGTGACCGCGAATACCTCGGGACGCTCCAAGCCGAGCCTGAAGCAGCGGCCGGCCTGTATTCGGACGCCATGGACGCGCTGGCGCAGATGCAGAGCCGGGGTGTCGCATTCGAGGCAGGCCTCCCGACGTACGACGAGGCGCTCTTGCGCTCCGAGCTGTCGCTGTTTCACGACTGGCTGTGCGCCACGCATCTGTCGATACGCTGGACGGCGGCTGCCGAATCGGAGTGGCAGCGCTTGTGCGATCTGCTCGTGGACGAGGCGCTTGCGCAGCCGACCGTGTTCGTGCATCGGGATTACCACTCGCGCAACCTCATGCATACCGAGTCCGGCAATCCGGGTATCCTGGATTTTCAGGACGCCGTCGCCGGTCCGCTGACCTACGATCTGGTGTCGCTGCTCAAAGACTGTTACGTAAGTTGGCCGGCGGAAGCCGTGACCGAGTGGGCAGCCGCTTACTTCGAGCGTGTCGACCCATCCTTGAGACGGCAGCTCGGACGGGAGCGTTTTTTTCGGGACTTCGCGCTCATGGGTGTGCAGCGCCACCTCAAGGCCGCCGGTATCTTTGCCCGCCTGTGGCATCGGGATGGCAAGGCTCACTATCTGCCCGATGCGCCGCGCGCACTGGCTTACATACTTGCGCTCGGCGACGACTACCCCGAACTCTCGTTTCTGACCGGCTTGATCGAGCAGCAGGTGCTGCCGGGCCTGGAGGCCGCGGTTTGAAGGCTATGGTTTGAAGGTGACAGCTTGAAGGTGATGTTGCTGGCAGCCGGACGCGGCGAACGTATGCGGCCGCTCACGGACACCTGCCCGAAGCCGCTCCTCGAAGTGCGTGGCCGCAGTCTGATAGAGCGCCATCTCGACCGGCTTGCCGCGGCCGGCGTGTCGGACGTCGTCATCAATCTGGGCTGGCGCGGCGAACAGCTCATGGAGCGTATCGGTGGCGGCGAGCGCTACGGAGTCAATGTCGTTTACAGCGACGAACGCAACGCGGTACTCGATACCGCCGGCGGTATCCAGCGGGCGCTGCCGTTGCTGGGTGACGAGCCGTTCATGGTGATCAATGCCGACGTGTTCAGCGACATGCCGCTGCCTTGCCCGCTGCCCTGCGACGACGAACTCGTGCACCTGGTGTTCGTGGAGAAACCCGCGTCCTGGGCGTGCGGCGATTTCGACATCCGCGAGGGCAAGGTCGTCAACGCGGAGACGCCGGCATACACGTACGCGGGCGTCTCGAGCTATCGGCCTGAGTTTTTTGCGGAGCTTCGCCCCGGTAAGGCAGCGTTGCCGCCGCTCTGGCAACGTGCGGCGGATTGCGGACTCATCGGCGCCTCGCTGTACCGAGGCGAGTGGCAGGACGTGGGCACGCCCGAGCGGCTCGCCGCCGTCAATACCGCCTAGCCGTACTGGACGGCGTCCGCGGAGACGCCCATTCGCTCTGCCAGCTGCGGCAACAGTTTGCCGCTTATCCCGGTTAGCGTCTTGTCGATACCCAGGCGTTTGAGGTCGGTCATCTTGAGGCCCTGGAACCCGCAGGGATTGATGCGCGAAAACGGTTCCAGGTCGACGTCGACGTTGAGTGCCATACCGTGAAAGCTGGAGCCGCGCCGTATGCGCAGGCCCACGCTCGCCACTTTCGCGTCGCCGACGTACACGCCCGGAGCGTCTTTCTTTGCGCCGGCCTCGATGCCGTGTTCGGCCAGGAGTGCGACCACGCTGTCTTCCAGCGCCGTCACGAGTGCGCGAACGCCGAGCCCTCGCCGCCGCAAGTCCACCAGCGGATAAATCATGAGCTGGCCCGGTCCGTGATAGGTGACCTGGCCGCCGCGGTCGATCTGCACGACCGGTATGTTGCCGGGCGCCAGCAGGTGCTCGCGGCCGGCGTTGACGCCCAGCGTGAACACGGGTGGGTGTTCGGTAAACCAGAGTTCGTCGGTCGTACCGGCGTCGCGAGCGTCCGTGAACGCCTGCATTCGCCGCCACAGCGGTTCGTAGTCCTGAAGGCCGAGTTCGCGAACGATCAGCGTATCGTCGGCGGTCTTTTCTGCAGCCAGGCTCATCGGTTTGCCCGCCGTCTCTACAGAGCCATGATGACCGCTTCGTGTGCGGTCAGGTCGTGATAGATATCGTCGAGCTGCTCGCGGCTCGTTGCGGTTACCGTGATCGTCACCGAGACGAAATTACCTTTCGCGCTTACCGACGTGTGCACGGCTTCGTCGGCAACCGGACCCGTGTGTTTTTCGACGAGCCGGCGCGCCGTGTTGCGAAACTCCTCGGAATCCCGCCCCATCATTTTGATCGGGAACTCGCAGGGAAACTCGAGCAGGGTTTCTTCGCTCATGGCCGTCGGGGCTGTCCTATTCGAACCACAGCGAGATGCTGTCGCGGGTGCGCTGCCACAGCGAGCCGCGGGGATTGTCGCCCAGCGCCCGGACCGGCTCGCGCAACACCTCTTCGCCGTTCAGGGAAACGGCCAGCTCGGCCAGCGGCTGCCCTTCGGCCACCGGTGCCGACAGCGTTGCCGGAATGTCGAGCGTCGATTCGAGGTCATCGAAAGCGCCGCGCGGAACGGTGATGTACAGGTCCTCGGTCAGCCCAAGCGGCGTCTCGCCGTTTGCCGATTTCCAGATTCGCGCCGATGCAATGGTCTCGCCAGCGCTATACAGAAGGCGGGTCTCGAAGAAACGGAAGGCATAGTTCAGGAGCGACTGGCTGCCGGTGATTCGCGAGTTGGCGCTGGCCGTGCCCATGACGACGGAAATGACTCGCATGTCGTCGCGCATGGCGGAAGAGACGAGGCAGTAACCGGCATCTTCCGTGTGGCCGGTCTTCATACCGTCGACCGATTCGTCGCGCCACAGTAGAGAGTTGCGGTTCGGCTGACGAATTTCGTTCCAGGTGAATTCCTTGACGGAGTACCAGCGATAGTAGTTGGGGAAATCGCGGATGATCGCCTGCGCGAGCGTCGCCAGATCGCGCGCTGTCGTGTAGTGGTTTTCGGCGGGCCAGCCCGTTGAATTCTTCCAGTTCGACGACAGCATTCCGAGGCGGGTCGCGTACTGATTCATCATTTCGGCAAACACGTCTTCCGAGCCGGCAATATGCTCGGCCAGCGCGACGCTGGCGTCGTTGCCGGATTGCACGATCATGCCGAGCAGGAGGTCCTGAATGCTGACCTGCTTGCCCACCTCCACGAACATCCGGGAACCTGCCATGCGCCAGGCCTTTTCGCTGATCGTGACCCGCTCCTCGAGCGTCACCTGGCCCTCCGCCAGTGCGTCGAAGACGACGTAGGCCGTCATCAGTTTTGTCAGGCTGGCAGGGGCGAGCCGGACGTCCGCATCCAGCTCGGTCAACGTGGAGCCCGTCGTGGCGTCGATCAGCAGGTAGCTCTTGGCACCGATGACCGGCGGCGCCGGCACCGGCCGGGGCTGTGCGGCGGCCAGCGAACAGGCGAGACAGGCGAACAAAACGAACGAATAGCGAAGGCTTCTCTGCATGGAATCCGGATTCGAGAACAAAAGTGGGCCGCGTATTGTAACGGTAAACGGCGTTTGGGGGAGGGTGCCGTGTTTACGCGCTCAGCGGGTAACTAGATAAGGGTCGTCAATGCCAATGGCGGCGAGCTGATCGACGATACGATCGTATTCGAAGACGTTCGCGACGGGGCCAATCTGGACGCGGTACAGCGCGGGGCTGCGGCTCGTGTCGGCCAGGATACCGATAGGCCCGATACCGTTTTGGCGCAGCATGGCTTCGCGGCGCTCGGCGTTGTCGCGGCTGCCGAAAGCGCCAACCTGAACAAAAATGTCGTTACCGGAGCGCTCGGGCGCGGGCGCAGCGGGTGTTGCCCGCGGTTCCACGACGCGTACGGGACGATCGCCCGCCGGCTGGTCGAAGCTCAGTACCCGGACTTCGACCATGCTCGTGCCGTCTTCGACCATGTCGAGTTTGAGAGCGGCCCCGTAGGACAGGTCGATGACCCGATTGTGGACAAACGGACCGCGATCGTTGACCCGCACGACGACCGTGCGGTTGTTGCGCAGGTTGCGGACCTCGACCCAGGTCGGCAGCGGCAGCGTCTTGTGCGCTGCGGTCATGGCGTACATGTTGTACACCTCGCGGTTCGAGGTCAGTCTGCCGTGGAATTTCTTGCCATACCACGACGCCACGCCACGCTCGTTGTATCCGGTGCTCGACTCCATGACGCGGTAGGTCTTGCCGAGCACTTCGTAGATCGGACCGTTACCGTAGCGGCTGAGCGGTTCGGGGCCGGGGATACCCGCCGGCGGGACGCTGGCGGCTTCGCCGCGAGCCGGTGGGCCGTCGCGGACCGGACTGCTGCCGCAGGCGCTGAGCAGCGAACTGACGACCAGCAGCATTGCCAAGGGGTACTTAGCCTGCATTCTTGGGTACCTTGTCGAAACGTAATGCCAACGGATACTTAGCCTGCATTCTCGGCTACCTCGTCGGCGATCTCGAGGCCGAGCTGGTGTACCGCGAGGGCGTACATGACGCTGCGGTTGTAACGCGTGATCACAAAAAAATTGTGGAATCCGACCCAGTGTTCGGCGCCGTTCTCGCCTTCGAGTTCGAAAAGCCGGCTCGGGTCGTCGTCTTCCAGCGCCGTATCGAAGCGGACACCACGTGCCCTGAGTTTTGCCACCGTGGAGGAGGGTTTGAGCGCCGGTTTGGCGATCGGGCCCTCGAAGCCGTCGGTCAGCGTGGCCGCCGCGGCGACCTGATCGCCCGGACGCCATTGATGTTTCAGGAAATAGTTGGCGATGCTGCCCGCGACGTCCGACCAGTTGTTCCAGATGTCGCGTTTGCCGTCGCCGGTCGAGTCGACCGCGTACGCCCGGTAACTCGACGGCATGAACTGCGGGCGGCCCATTGCCCCGGCATAAGAACCCGTGGGCTCCGTGGCGTCGAGCGCTTCGCTGCGCACGAGCAGCAGGAATTGTTCCAGCTCGCGGGTGAAAAAGGCCGAGCGGCGCGGGTAGTAAAAGGCCAGCGTCGTCAGTGCGTCGAGGACACGGTAGTTTCCGGTGATCCGGCCGTAGTAGGTCTCGACCCCAATGATGCCGACGATGATCTCTATCGGCACACCGCTGGAATCGGCAATGCGCTTGAGTTCGCTTTCGTGTTGCTGCCAGAACGCAACGCCTGCCTCGATACGTTCTTCGGTCAGGAATATCTTGCGGTATTCCCCCCAGCTCAGCGTGCCCTCCGCGGGCCGGCTAATGGCTTCGAGGATCTTGTCCTTGCGTTCCGCGCGGCTCAGGGTTTCCAGGAGTTCGGCCCGGTCGAATCCGTGTTCTTCGACCATACGGTCTACAAACGCCTGCACGTTTTTCGCAGAGGTTTCGATGGCAGTGGCGGGGGACGCAAGCAGCACGAGCAGCGCGATTGCGAAAACGCGGGTCAGGGTCATCAGCGGGGGAGTAGTTTCCGGTTGGAGTGGATGGCCATGAGAATACCGAATCCGGCCAACAGCGTCACCATGGAGGTACCGCCGAAACTGACGAGCGGCAACGGGATACCAACGACCGGTACGAGCCCGGTAACCATTGCCGTATTGACGAACACATACACGAAGAACGTCAGGCTGATCGAGCCCGCGAGCAGTCGCGAATAGGTGTCGTGGGCAGACGCCGCAATGAACAGGCCGCGCCCGACGACGAACATGTACAGGGCAAGCAGCGCCAGCACGCCCATGAGACCCAGTTCCTCGGCGACGACGGCAAAGATGAAGTCCGTGTCGCGCTCCGGTAGAAACTCGAGCTGTGCCTGGGAGCCGTTGGTCCAGCCCTTGCCGAACAGCCCGCCGGAGCCAATGGCGATTTTCGACTGAATGATGTTGTAGCCGGCACCCAGCGGATCGCTGTCCGGGTTGAGCAGGGTCAGCACGCGCTGCTTTTGGTAGTCCTGCATGAAGTTCCACAGCACCAGCGCGCCCGGCACGGAGGCGACAGCGAGCCCCAGCATGATACGCACCGGCAAACCCGCGAGTACGATCACGATGACACCGGATGCGGCGATCAACAGCGACGTGCCGAGGTCCGGCTGCCGCGCAATGAGTACCGTCGGCACGACGATGACGACGGCAAGCACGAGCAGGTTCACAGGTGAGGGCGGCATCTGCCTGTCGTGCAGATACCACGCGGTCATCATGGGTACGGCGAGCTTCATGATTTCGGAGGGCTGAAAGCGCACCCCGAGATCGAGCCAGCGGCGTGCGCCCTGACCAACCTCACCGGTCACCAGCACGAGAATCAGCAGCAGGACACCCGCCGCGTAACCCCAGGGCGTCCAGCGTCTGAGAAAGTCGGGCGGGAACTGCGCAATGATGAGCATGCCGACTATTGCGATGAGGAGCCGCACCAGCTGGTTGGTCCAGAGCCGCATGTTTTCGCCGACGGCGCTGTACAGCACGACGAGCCCGAACGCCGCGATCAGCACGAGCGCGCTCAGCAGCGGGCCGTCTATGTTGAAGCGGTTGAGCAGCCTGCCGAAGCCGCCCAGTGGCTGGGTGGTTCCAGCCAGCAGCTTTTGGGTCTCACTGAGACGCATCGCCGTAACCCAGATAAGCGTCCATCAGGTTCCGCGCAATCGGCGCGGCAACCCGGCTGCCGCTGGAGCCGTTTTCGATGATGATGGCAACGGCAATCTGCGGATTGTCGATCGGCGCGAAGGAAATGAACAACGCGTGATCGCGCAGGCGCTCTTCGATTTCTTCCTCGTTGTATTCCTCTTCCTGGGCGACGCTGAATACCTGCGCGGTGCCGCTCTTGCCGGCCATTGCGTATTCGGCGTCGAGGCCGGCCTCACGCGCCGTGCCGCGCAGGCCGTGCATGACGTCGTGCATCGACTGGATCACCGTGTCCCAGTGGGGCTCGCTGTCGACGTTGACGGTTCCGATCCTGACGGGATCGAGAATACGGCGCTGGCCGTCCAGCGGGTCTTCGAACGCGGCGACCAGCCTCGGCTGATAGCGGACGCCGCGAGTTGCGGTTGTTGCCGCCGCCACCGCGAGCTGCAGGGGCGTCGCCAGCATGTAGCCCTGACCAATCGAGGCAATGACGGTTTCACCCTGGTACCAGCGCTGTTCCGACGGGTCCCGGCCCTTGAAGCGCTCGCGCTTCCACGCGGTCGACGGGACCAGGCCGTTGCTCTCGTTCCTCAAATCGATATTGGTTTTGGTGCCGAGACCGAACTGGTCGAGGTAGTGGTGCATTGCGTCGATGCCAATGTCGTTGGCGATCTCGTAGAAATACACGTCGCAGGACTGCGCAACGGCCTCGATGATGTCGACGGAACCGTGGCCTTCCGGCTTCCAGTCGCGATAGCGATGGGTATTGTTCGGCAGCGAAAAGTGACCCCGGCACATGGTTTTGCGGGTCAGGTTGGTAGCGCCCGTTTCGAGTGCCGCCAGCGCGAGCATGGGTTTGATCGTCGAACCGGGCGGGTACACGCCAAGCACGGCGCGGTTGTACAGCGGATTTTCGGGGTTGGTCGTCAGACTCCGGTAGTCGTCCGGCGTCATGCCCACGGCGAACTGGTTCGGGTCGAAGGAAGGTGCGCTGACCATCGCCAGTACGTCGCCGTTCCAGGGGTCCAGCGCCACGATGGCGCCGCGCCTGCCTTCGAGCGCTTTTGTCGCCAGGAGCTGCAGGTCCAGGTCGAGTGTCGTGTACACGTTGTCGCCAGGGGCTGCCGATGCATCGACCGGCAGCGTGTCGAGCACCTCCCGGGTATCCACGGCTATCTGCCGCCCGCGTGCGTTCGTGACCAGGTGCCGGTACCCGGCGTAGCCGTGCAGGTCGGTCTCGTAGTTTGCCTCGACGCCGGTCTTGCCGCTTTGCGACGTACCGGCATAGCGCGCCGCCTCGACCTCCTCGAGGTCCTCGGTCGTCAACGCGCTGACGTAACCGACGGCGTGCGCCACCGCCGCGCCGTGCGGGTAGTGGCGTACCAGTCGCGGGCGAAAATCGACGCCGGGGAAACGGGGCCGCTCGACGGCGAAGTTGGCGATTTCGGCGTCGGTCAGCCGCGCATTCAGTGTAACCGGCTTGAAACGCGGGCCGGCTTTGGCCGTTGCTTCGATTCTCGGAATGTCCTCGGAATCGATGAGCCCCAGGGCCGAGAGCCGCGTCAGCGTGTCGTCGAGGTCGGCCAACTGCTCTGGGATCAGCTCGAGCTGGTAGGCCGGGTAGTTTTCGGCGAGCACGCGACCGCGCCGGTCGAGGATGAGTCCGCGTATGGGCGGCACGGGTTCGATGCGCACGCGGTTGCCCTGGGAGCGTTCCGCGAAGTATTCGTGATCCAGCACCTGCAGCTGCACCAGCCTGGCAACCACGACACCGAGCAGCAGGACCGCAATGAGTGAGGACAGCAGCACGCGGGCAATGAACATCCGGCGTTCGGAGTGGTGATCCTTGATCGGCGACAGGAGATCCACGTCAGGCCCTGCCTGTCCGCGGTCGCGCCGCGCTCGACAGCGCAATGGCAATGAGCGGCCAGAGCAGCGTGCCGGAAAGGACCGGTCCCCAGTAGCTGGCAGCCGGTCCGTCGACCCCGGCGACGCCGTTGATCCAGAACAGGAGGAACTGGTAGACGGTCAGCAGGACGAGAACGGTCAGCGTAAGCTGTGACATCGGAAATACGCGCATCAGCAAATGAAAGCGGGATGTCAAGTAGACCACGGCGACGAGCGCAAGTGCATGTTGTCCGAGCAGAGTCCCGTGGGCGACGTCGAGCAGGAGCCCGGTGACCCAAGCGGTACCGACACTGTAGTTGCGGGGCAGCATCATCGACCAGTAGATCAGCACCAGCGCAATCCAGTCGGGCCTGAACGGCGCGGCCGCCGCAGGCAGCGGCATGATGGTCAGGAGCAGGGCGACAATGAGCGAGGCGACCATCGTCAGCGTGCTGCCGCGTTCCGCGCTAGCCATCGCCCGACGCCTCCTCGGCCGGCGGAGCCGCCGCGTTGCCGTTGTCCTGCGCCGGCGGCTCGATGTCGATCAGCATGATCTCGCGGACCTGGTTCAGGGTGGCGGCGGGCAGCGCCGTGACGTCGGCAAACGGTTCCTGCGGGATCCGCGTGACGGAGCTGACGACGGCAACCGGGTAGCCCGGAGGGAATTTGCCGCCCAGGCCGGAGGTTACCAGCAGGTCTCCGCTCTCGATGTCCGCGTTGTTGGGGAGGAACGGCAGATCGAGGACGTCGATTTCGCCGGTTCCAAAAGCAATTGTCCGCAAGCCGTTGCGATTGACCTCGACCGGGATGGCGTGACCCGGATCGCTGATCAGAACGGCCTGTGAGGTCTTGAGTCCGGGCTCGATGAGCTGGCCGACGACGCCTTCGGCGTCGATCACGGCCTGTCCGTCGTAAGCGCCTTCGGCCGTGCCGACGTTGATGACCAGCGTATGTCGATAGGGGTTGGCATCGACGGACATGATTTCCGCGACGCGGATTCTGCTGCCGACGCGTTCGCGTGCGTCGAGAAGATCGCGCAGGCGCGCGTTCTCGGCCTCGAGTGCCGTGAGCTTCTGCAGCTCGGCCTCGATCAACAGACGCTCGCTTCTGAGCCGCCGGTTCTCACGCTGCAGCGTTTCCCGGCTGACCGTAGAGCGGTCCGCCCAGGTAAACAGGCGCGAGGGAGCATCCACGATCAGCCGCAGCGGGTAGACAGCCGCTCCGAGCGCCTGCCTTACGGCGTGCAGGTGCTGGCTGCGGGCATCGGCCAGCATCACGAGGATGGAAAACAGGATCAGCAACACCGCACGGAGTCCGAGCGCCGGTATCCGCGAGCTTTTGTTGCCGTTGCTGCGAGCAGTGACCACGATGCCTCCGCCGCGGTGGTGGACCTATTCGAGCCCGAAAACCGCCGGGCCGTGTTCGTCGATCAGCTCGATGACCCGGCCGCCGCCTCGGGCCACGCAGGTCAGCGGCTCGTCGGCAATCACGACGGGGAGCCCCGTTTCTTCCATCAGAAGCTTGTCGAGGTCACGAAGCATGGCGCCGCCGCCGGTCAGCACGATACCGCGTTCGGCGACGTCCGCACCCAGTTCGGGTGGCGTTTGTTCGAGCGCTTCCTTGACGGCGCCGACGATACCCTGGAGCGGTTCCTGCAGGGCCTCGAGAATCTCGTTGCTGTTCAGCGTAAAGCTGCGAGGCACACCTTCCGACAGGTTACGTCCCTTGACCGAGATCTCGAGCACTTCCTGGCCGGGGAATGCGGAGCCGATTTCGTGCTTGATGCGCTCGGCCGTGGCTTCGCCGATCAGGATGCCGTAGTTGCGGCGCACGTAGTTCGTGATCGCTTCGTCGAAGCGGTCGCCGCCAATCCTGACCGATGCGGCGTAGACGATGCCGTTCAGCGAGATGACGGCAACCTCGGAGGTGCCGCCGCCGATGTCGAGCACCATGGAGCCACGGGCCTCGTGCACGGGCATGCCGGCGCCGATCGCCGCTGCCATGGGTTCGTCTATAAGGTGCACCTTGCGTGCTCCGGCGCCCTCTGCCGATTCGCGAATGGCGCGCCGTTCGACCTGGGTCGAGCCGTACGGGACGCAGATCAGCACTCTGGGGCTCGGCCGGAAATACTGGCTGCCGTGCGCCTTGCGAATGAAGTGCTGGAGCATCTTCTCGGTCACGGTGAAGTCGGCAATCACTCCGTCTTTGAGGGGCCGAATCGCCGTAATGTTGCCGGGCGTTCGCCCGAGCATGCTTTTCGCCTCGGCGCCGACGGCTTCGACCACCCGTCCGCCGCGGCCGCTGTCCTCTCGGATGGCAACGACCGACGGTTCGTCGAGGACAATGCCGTGCCCTCGGGAGTAGATCAGCGTATTCGCAGTTCCGAGATCGATCGACAGGTCATTCGAGAAATAACCCAGGATGTTTTTGAGCATGTGGGGTGGGGCCGGCGCGAGATAAACGCTGTAATCTAGCAACGCCCACGACATTGCACAAGGCGGCGTGTATCATATCGGATGCGCCGGGCTCGGCGCTCTTGCTACCCGATCACTACTCCGGAAAAACCCGTGTCACTCGACAAAGACCAGGTTCGGCACATTGCCATGCTGGCTCGCCTGCATGTTGCCGACGACGACATAGAAGAGACGGCGGACAAACTGTCCCGCATCGTCGACTTTGTGGATCAGCTCTCGAAGGCGCCGACGGACGGCGTGACGCCGATGGCGCACCCGCTCAACGCCAGTCAGCGGCTTCGTGCCGACAGCGTGACCGAGACCGACGAACGCGATCGCGTGCAGCAGAATGCGCCGCTGGTCCGCGACGGGCTGTATCTCGTGCCCCGGGTTATCGAATGATGGATCGAATGACGGATCGAGTGGCTGGAACGACACGGCCCGGAACCGACCCCAAGATGCCGATATGAGTACTTCCTCGCTGCATACACAGACACTCGCCGAGCTGAAGGCCGGTCTCGAGAATCGCGATTTCAGCGCTCTGGAGATTGCCGAGGCGTTCCTCGCCCGTATCGACACGCACGACGCGACGCTCAACGCCCTCCTGACCGTCACGGCGGAACAGGCGCTCGACGGCGCGCGGCGGGCCGATGACCGCATTGCAAAGGGTGAGGCGCGCACGCTGGAAGGTCTGCCGATTGTCCACAAGGATATCTTCTGCACGCGCGGCGTCCGCACGACCTGTGGATCCCGAATGCTCGACGGTTTCGTGTCGCCCTATGACGCAACGGTCGTGAGCCGCCTGGCCGATGCCGGGATGATCATGCTCGGTAAGGCCAACATGGACGAGTTTGCCATGGGCTCATCGAACGAGACGAGCTACTACGGGCCCGTGCAGAACCCCTGGGACCTCAAGTGTTCGCCGGGCGGGTCCTCCGGCGGTTCCGCAGCAGCGGTTGCGGCCCGGCTTGCCCCCGCGGCGACCGGAACCGACACCGGCGGCTCGATTCGACAGCCCGCTGCGTTGACCAACACCGTGGGCCTGAAGCCCACCTACGGCCGCGTATCGAGGTACGGCATGATTGCGTTTGCCTCGAGCCTCGACCAGGCCGGCGTGATTACCCGCAGCGTCGAAGACGCCGCGCTGCTGCTCGGCGGCATGGCAGGGTTCGATGAGCGCGACTCCACGTCGATCGACCACCCCGTGCCGGACTATTTCTCGGCGCTCGAAGAGGATCTCTCCGGGCTGCGCGTCGGCGTGGTGCGCCAGCACTTCGATGCCGGGCTCGAGGAGCACACGGGTGCGGCGGTTCGCGAAGCGCTGGACCTGCTCAAAAGCAAAGGCGCAGAGCTGATCGACGTCGACCTGCCCAACATCGATCTGTCGGTGCCGACCTACTACGTCGTGGCGCCGGCGGAGTGCTCGTCGAACCTGTCGCGTTTCGACGGCGTCCGTTTCGGGCACCGCGCCGACAATGCCGAAGATCTGTTCGACCTGTATTGCAGGAGCCGCGGGGAAGGTTTCGGCGCCGAGGTCAAACGGCGCATCCTGACTGGCACCTACGTGCTGTCCGCCGGCTACTACGACGCCTACTACCTGAAAGCACAGCAGGTCAGGGCCCTCATTGCGGAGGATTTCCGCGAGGCATTTGCCAAGGTCGACGTGATCGCGGGGCCGACGACGCCGACGCCGGCGTTCGAACTCGGCGCAAAGACGGACGATCCGATCACGATGTATCTCAACGACATCTACACGATCGGCGCCAACCTGGCCGGGCTGCCGGCTCTCTCCGTACCCTGCGGTTTTGTCGGCGGGCTGCCGGTCGGCCTGCATCTCGTCGGCGGGCATTTTGCCGAACAAACGCTGTTGAACACGGCGTACAGCTATCAGCGCGACACCGACTGGCATCATCGCGGCCCGGAGGCGTACGCATGAGCGCCCATTGGGAAGTCGTGATCGGTCTCGAGATTCACACGCAGCTGGCGACACGGTCGAAAATCTTCTCGGGCGCGTCCACCGCTTACGGTGCCGTGCCGAATACCCAGGCCTGCCTGGTCGATCTCGGTTATCCGGGTGTGTTGCCGGTCGTCAACGAAAGCGTTGTGCGGATGGCCGCGAGCTTCGGTCTGGCGGTGAACGCCAACGTTGCGCGCCGCTCCGTGTTCGCCCGCAAGAATTACTTTTATCCGGATCTGCCGAAGGGTTACCAGATCAGTCAGTACGAGCTGCCCATCGTCGAGAGCGGCGAGCTGTTCATCGATCTGGAGGACGGCAGCCAAAAACGTATCGGCATTACCCGGGCGCACCTCGAGGAGGACGCCGGCAAATCGATTCACGAAGGACTCGACGGGTTCACGGGCATCGACCTGAACCGCGCCGGCACGCCGCTGCTCGAAATCGTCTCGGAGCCCGACTTGCGCTCCGCGCGCGAAGCCGTTGCGTACATGCGCAAAATCCACACGATCGTGCGTTATCTCGGCATATCCGACGGCAACATGCAGGAGGGGTCGTTCCGCTGCGACGCGAACGTGTCCGTGCGGCACAGAGGCGACGAGAAACTCGGTACACGTACCGAACTCAAGAACCTGAACTCGTTTCGTTTCGTGGAGAAGGCGATCAATTTCGAAGTCGAGCGGCAAATCGATCTGCTCGAGGACGGTGGCAAAGTCGTGCAGGAAACCCGTTTGTACGACGCCGACAAGGACGAAACCCGGTCGATGCGTTCGAAGGAAGAAGCCAACGATTACCGCTACTTCCCGGATCCCGACCTGTTGCCCGTGGAGATCGACGACAGCTTCATCGACGCCGTTCGGGCGAGTCTGCCCGAGCTGCCGGACGCCAAAACCCGGCGCTTCATCGACGATTACGGCCTGCGCGCGGAAGATGCGGCAATCCTGACGGTCAGCCGGCCGCTCGCGGACTACTTCGAGGCGGCGTCCGCGGCAACGGCAGCACCCGCGCAGCTCGTGGCGAACTGGATACTGGGTGAGCTGTCCGCTGCCCTGAACAAGGAAGGGCTCGACGTGGACGAGTCGCGCGTAACGGCGCCCATGCTGGCGTCGCTCGTGGAGCGGATTCACGACAAGACGATCTCCGGCAAGATTGCCAAGGCCGTATTCGACGGACTGTGGGCCGGCGAGGGCAGCGTGGACGACATCATCGAACAGCGCGGTCTGAAACAGATTACCGACGCCTCGGCGATCGAATCGATCGTCGCCGAGGTCATTGCCAACAATCCGTCGCAGGCCGAAGAGTACCGCGCCGGCAAGACCAAGTTGCTGGGCTACTTTGTCGGCCAGGTGATGCAGGCGACCGGCGGTAAGGCCAATCCCGGCCAGGTCAATGCCATACTCAAGCAAAAACTGGGCGGCGCCTGAGCGGCAGAACGCCCCTGGACCAGGTGCATGACCGGCGATCAGCTCGTACCTTTCGTTTTCGAATCCTTGCCCGTCCGCGGAGCATTGATTCAGCTGACGCGCGCGTGGCGGCGCATGCAGCGCGATCACGACTACGATCCGCTGGTCAGAGAGACGCTTGGTCACGCCGCCGCCGCAACCGGGCTCATTGCGCATAGCCTCAAATTCACCGGCAGCGTCACGCTGCAGATGCAGGGCGCGGGTCCGCTGTCGATGCTCGTCATGCAGGCCACCAGTCAGCTGGAGCTACGGGGCATGGCGACGGCCGGGAACCCCGTGGCGGCGAGCGCGTACCCTGAACTGTTCGAAGACGCGCACTGTGCGATTACGATCGACAACGGCGATCAGCCTTATCAGGGTGTCGTCGAGATCAGCGGCGATCAGCTCGCGGACAGTCTGAAGGGGTACTTCGACCGCTCTGTCCAGGTACCCAGCCACCTTGCCTTGTTGTCGGACGTGGACATGGCGGGAGGTCTGCTGTTGCAGCAAATGCCGGGTCAGTCGGTGCTGGAAGCCGACGACTGGCAGCGGCTGGGCTACATTGCCGCCACGCTGCGCGGCGCGGAGCTGAGCCAGAACTCCGGGATGGACATGATTCGCAAGCTGTTTGCCGAGGACGACGTTCGCGTGTTCGAGCCGCGGCAGGCCAGCTTCCGCTGCCGTTGTTCGCGGCAGCGGGCAGGCGAAGTCCTGAAGATGCTCGGCGAGGCAGAGGTACAGGCGGCCGTTGCGGAGCAGGGGCGGGTCGAAGTGACCTGCGAATATTGCGGCGAACGCCAGCGTTTCGACGCTATCGACGTTTCCCGGCTGTTCGTCGACAATACGGTCTCCGGCCCAAAAAGCCTTCAGTAACAAGGCATTACCCGCGCCGCCCGGTCGCGTTGCCGATTCCGGAATTTTTTCCTCGCACCCTGGCAGAGGGCTGTGCTATGCTTTTCGCATCGATATATAAACAAATTCTTATATCTTAATAGAATTCTCTCAGCCGCTGAGCCTCGCGGCATTGGACTCATGAAACCGGCCACCGAACACATGCTTCGCTATTTCAAGGCGCTGGCGGATCCGCTGCGCCTGCGTCTGTTCGTGTTGCTGGGGCGCGGCGAATGCAGCGTTTCGGAGCTCAAGGAAGTGACTGGCCTGAGTCAGCCGCGGGTTTCCCAGCAGCTCAAACAGCTGACGGACGCCGGACTGGTCGAGCGTTTTCGGGACGGGCAGTTCGTGTATTACCGCGCCGCCACCGAAGGTGCTGCCGGTAGCGACCGTCGTCGCCTGATGGCGCTGTTTCCCGAGGACGAGCGCACGTTCGAAAAAGACGCCGAGACCTTGCTGGCGTTGCGCGGCAACGTGCTTCCTATCGAAAGCAGCGCCGCAGATCGCGCACTTCACCGGGCGCTCGTCGAGCTGACGGTATCGGCGCCGGTCGGCGATCTGCTGGATATCGGCAGCGGCGAGGGCCGAATCCTCAAGTTGCTCGCATCGCGCGCGCGGCGGGCGGTCGGTGTCGATACGAATCCCGATGCCCGCCGGCAGGCGGGAGCCGATTTGCTGCTGGCCGGTCTGCCCAACTGCAGTCTGCGGCAGGGTTCGATGTACCAGCTGCCGTTTGCGGCGGCCGAGTTCGACACCGTCATTCTCGATGACGTGCTCGGTTCGGCGGAGCGGCCGGAAACGGCGCTGTCCGAGGCGCGCCGGGTGCTGAAGCCGTCGGGCCGTCTGCTCATTCTGTCGGCGGCCGGAGAGGCGGAAGAACGCGACGTTGCGGCCGAGCTTGCGGCCTGGTGCGTTGCCTGCGGGTTGCGGGTTGCGCCGCTGCGCACGATCCCGGCGGGCGAACACGGATGGCTGCTGGCCGTCGCTACCCACACGGAGCCGCGGGACGCGGCCGCCTGAATTCACTCAATCACTCTGTCTTGACGCCATGATGACGACACCCAACGACGTACAGGTTTCCTTCGAGTTCTTTCCGCCGGCCAACGAAAAAATGCAGGCGACGCTCTGGCAGTCCGTGAAACGACTCGAATCGCTGGCGCCGCGCTTCGTGTCCGTAACCTACGGTGCGGACGGTTCGACTCGCGAGCGGACGCACGACGCGGTGCAACGCATCGTGCGTGAGACCCCGCTGACGGCGGCACCGCATCTCACCTGTATTGGTGCGGGGCGCGGTGAAATCGAGGCCATTGCCGAGGACTACTGGAACATGGGTATCCGCGACATCGTGGCACTGCGCGGTGATTTGCCCAAGGACGAGCCCAACTATCGCCCGCCTGCCGATGGCTTCCACTATGCATCGGAACTCGTCGCCTGCCTCAAGGCCGTGGCGAACTTCGACATTTCAGTGGCCGCCTACCCGGAGGTCCATCCCGAGGCGCGTAACGCGGACGCGGATCTCGATAACCTGAGGCGCAAGCTGGAAGCGGGCGCCAGCCGGGCGATCACGCAGTTCTTTTTCGACGCCGACGTATTCCTGAGGTTTCGCGACCGTGCCGCGCGTGCCGGTATCGACTCCGCTCTGGTGCCGGGCATCCTGCCGATTACGCGTTTCCCGCAGCTCGAGAAATTTGCGGGCGCCTGCGGCGCGAGCGTCCCGGACTGGCTGCGCGAGCGCTTCGCGGGCCTCGAGGACGATATCGAGACGCGGCAAATGATTGCAGCCAGCGTTGCCATCGAGCAGGTGCAGACGCTGCGTGCCGAAGGCGTGAACGAGTTTCATTTCTACACGCTGAACCGCTCCGAGCTGACCTTCGCGATTTGCCATGCGCTGGGTGTGCGTCCCGGTCAGGCAGCGGCTTGAGGAGCGAACGATGACGGAACGCAACGATCGCCACGCTGCTCTCTTGAGCGCACTCGAAGAGCGTATTCTGCTGCTCGACGGCGCGATGGGCACAATGATTCAGGGCTACCGGCTCGAAGAAGAGGACTACCGGGGGGAGCGCTTCAGCGACTGGCCGCAGGACCTCAAGGGCAACAACGACCTTCTGAGCATCACGCGGCCCGACGTCATCCGTGAGATTCACCGGACGTTCCTCGACGTCGGCGCCGACATTATCGAGACCAACACCTTCAACTCCAACGCACCGTCTCTCGGCGACTACGGCATGGAGTCGCTCGTGGGTGAACTCAATCAGCGGGCTGCCGAGCTGGCGCGCGAGTGTGCGGACGCGGCGGCAGCCGCAAGCGGCACGCCGCGTTACGTGGCCGGTGTGCTCGGACCGACGAACCGCACGGCGTCGATATCGCCCGACGTCAACGACCCCGGATTCAGGAACATCCGTTTCGACGAACTCGTGGACACCTACGCTGAGGCCACCCACGCCCTGATCGCAGGTGGCGTCGATTTCATCATGATCGAGACGATCTTCGACACGCTGAACGCCAAGGCGGCAACGCTCGCCGTGGCGCGCGTGTTCGAGGAAAGCGGCCAGACGCTGCCCGTCATGATCTCGGGCACGATCACCGACGCATCCGGCCGCACGCTGTCCGGGCAGACGACGGAGGCGTTCTGGAACTCGGTGCGCCACATCCAGCCGTTCATGATCGGCCTGAACTGTGCGCTCGGTGCGAAGGAGCTGAGGCCTTACGTTGCGGAACTCGCCCGCGTGGCCGACACGCGCGTGAGCGCTCACCCCAACGCGGGCCTGCCGAACGAGTTCGGCGAGTACGACGAAACGCCGGAAGACATGGCTGCCGTCGTCGGTGAGTTCGCGGAGAGCGGGCTCGTGAATCTCGTCGGCGGTTGCTGCGGGACACGCCCGGAACACATTGCGGCGATCCGGGACGCCGTAGCGGACAAGCCGCCGCGCGAGGTGCCCGAACTGCCGGTCCGCTGCCGATTGTCCGGGCTCGAGCCGCTGAACATCGGCCCGGACGACCTGTTCGTCAACGTCGGCGAGCGCTGCAACGTGACGGGCTCCGCGCGGTTTCGCAAACTGATCGAAGCGGACGACTATGCAACCGCCGTGGAAGTGGCGCGCCAGCAGGTCGAAAACGGCGCGCAGATCATCGACGTCAACATGGACGAGGGTATGCTCGACTCCGAGCAGGCCATGCAGACGTTTCTGAACCTGATCGCCGCCGAGCCCGACGTGGCGCGGCTGCCGATCATGATCGACTCGTCGAAATGGTCGGTCATCGAGGCCGGGCTCAAGTGTGTGCAGGGCAAAGCCGTCGTCAACTCGATCAGCCTCAAGGAAGGCAAGGAGCAGTTTGTCGAACAGGCCCGCCTGGTCAGGGCATACGGCGCCGCCGTTGTGGTCATGGCTTTCGACGAAGACGGGCAGGCGGACAGCGTCGAGCGCAAGGTGGCGATATGCCAGCGCTCCTACGACATCCTGACCGGCGAGGTTGGGTTCGATCCGGCGGACATCATTTTCGACCCGAACATTTTCGCCGTGGCGACCGGGATAGAAGAGCATGCCGAGTACGGCGTTGCGTTCATCGAGGCAACGCGGGCAATCAAGGCTCAGATGCCGCATGCCATGGTGTCGGGCGGGGTCAGCAACGTGTCGTTCTCGTTCCGCGGCAACAACACGGTGCGCGAGGCGATTCACTCGGTGTTCCTGTATCACGCCATTCGTGCCGGCATGGACATGGGCATCGTCAACGCGGGCCAGCTTGCCATTTACGAGGACCTGCCGACCGAACTGCGCGACGCGGTCGAGGACGTCGTCCTCAACCGGCGCGCCGACGCGACCGAGCGTCTGCTCGACGTCGCGGAAACCTACAAGGACCAGGGCGGCGGCGCGGAAACGCGAGCGCGGGATCTCGCCTGGCGCGAGCTGCCCGTGGAAAAGCGCCTCGAACACGCACTCGTGAAAGGCATCGACGAGTTCGTCATCGAGGATACAGAGGAGGCGCGACTGGCCGCCGACCGGCCGCTGTCGGTCATCGAGGGTCCGCTGATGGCAGGCATGAACGTCGTCGGCGACCTGTTCGGCGACGGCAAGATGTTCTTGCCGCAGGTGGTCAAGTCGGCGCGCGTCATGAAAAAGGCCGTCGGGCATCTGGTGCCGTTCATCGAGGACGAGAAAGACGGCGTGGCGAGTTCCAACGGGCGCATCGTGCTGGCGACCGTCAAGGGTGACGTGCACGACATCGGCAAGAACATTGTCGGTGTGGTTCTGCAGTGCAACAACTTCGAGGTCATCGATCTGGGGGTCATGGTGAGCTGCGACAAGATTCTCGACGCCGCCCGCCGCGAGAATGCGCAGATGATCGGTTTGTCCGGGCTCATCACGCCGTCGCTCGATGAGATGGTGCACGTCGCGTCCGAGATGCAGCGTCTCGACTTCGAGTTGCCGCTCCTGATCGGCGGGGCAACGACCTCACCTGCGCACACGGCCGTCAAGATCGAGCCGAAATACGAGGGTCCGGTGATCTACGTCAAGGACGCGTCCCGGTCGGTGGGTGTTGCGCAGGCCCTGGTCGAGGACGGTACCCGTGATGCGCTGGTCGCGAAGAATCGCGATGACAACGCACGCCGCCGGGAACGGCACGCAGGCAAGACACGTCTTGCGCCGCAGCTGTCGATCAGCGCGGCGCGAGAGCGCAGGGAGAAGATCGACTGGTCCGCGTACACGCCGCCGGCGCCTTCGTTTACGGGCGTGCGGGTGTTCGACGACATCGATCTCGGCGTGTTGCGCGACTACATTGACTGGATGCCGTTTTTCAACGCCTGGGAATTCCACGGCAAATTCCCGGCCATCCTGACCGATCCAGTGGTTGGCGAGGCAACCAGCACGCTGTTTGCCGACGCCGAAAGCATGCTCGAGACGATAATCAGTGAGCGCTGGCTGACCGCGCGGGGCGTGGTCGGTTTCTTCCCGGCACAGTCGGACGGTGCGGACGACCTGCTCGTGCAGACGGAAAACGGAGACATGCGGTTTTGTCACCTGCGCCAGCAAAAAGCGAAGCGGGAAGACCAGGCGCAGTGGTGTCTTGCCGACTACGTGGCGCCGGCCGACAGCGGCGCCAGGGATTTCATCGGCGGCTTTGCGGTCACGGCGGGTATCGGTATCGACGAGCACGTCGCGCGGTTCGAGGCCGAGCACGACGACTACAGCGCCATCCTGCTCAAGGCACTGGCCGATCGCCTCGCGGAGGCCACCGCGGAGTACTTCCACGAGCGGGTGCGCAAAGAGTTTTGGGGATATGCGGCTGACGAGAGCCTGAGCAACGAACAGCTGATCGCCGAAGCGTACAGCGGCATCCGTCCTGCGCCGGGATATCCGGCCTGTCCCGATCACACGGAGAAGAGCAAGCTGTGGGCGCTGCTAGACGTGGAGCGCAACATCGATCTCCGTCTGACCGACAGCTACGCCATGTTCCCGACCGCGGCGGTGAGCGGTTTCTATTTTTCGCACCCGGATTCGCGCTACTTCGCGGTGGGCAAGATCGACCGTGACCAGGTCGAGTCGTACGCCGTGCGCAAGGGCATGAGCGTCACCGACGTCGAACGCTGGCTGGCCCCGAATCTCGGCTACGATCCCGACGCCGCCGATGCTGCTTAGCCCCAGGCGGGCGTGGTGGGGCATCATGCTCGCGAGCACGATCGTCATCGGGCTCACGACGGCTTATCTGCTGGATCGTTTTACCGGGCTGCAGAAACTCGGTTTCCTGGGTGTCTTGCTGTTCGTGATGTTCGTGGGCGACGTGCTGGTCGCGCTGGGCATGCAGAAGGTTGCGCCGACAAAAGTCAGCATTGGTCCGGGCGAGCGCGCGACCTGTGACGATCTGCCGGCCGAGACGGCGACGGCGATTGCCCATTTCGACGGCAACGCCGGGCGGGTATCCGTGCGCGGCGAGTCCTGGAACGCGCGGACCGAGTCCACCTCCGAGCGATCGATTCGCTGCGGGGACGTCGTGCGCGTACGGGGCCGTGACGGACTGACGCTGGTCGTCAGCCTGGCTGAGACGTAAGACTGAGGCTCGAGATCTGAGACCCGAGACCTGAGCCTCTTCTCCGTCGTTCGCTTCAGCGTCGCGCGATTTCCGTCAACAGCGGCAGGTGATCCGAGCCGACCGGCGACAAGGTGCGGACGTCCACGGCCGCAAGGTCTTCCGATACCAGCGTGTGATCGATCGCAATCATGCCGACGGGCAGAAAAACCGGCCAGGTCGGCAGTATCCCGAAGCCTTTGCGCGTGTTGACGAGTTGTGTTTGCGCAATCAGCTTGCGGTAGTGGTTGGCCCACACCGAAATGTTGAGATCCCCGCTCAGTATGAGGCTGCCGGGGGTTGCGGCCACGAGTTCCCCCACGGCGGCAAGCTGGGTGTTGCGGTCTTCGTAAAACCGGCGTCCCATCGGCGGCAGCGGATGTGTACTGATGATCGTCACGGGCTCGCCGTCCAGATCGATTTCGAATCTCAGATTCGGGTGATCCCGCGGCGGTAGCCCGAAGACAGCGGCATTTCTGAGTGGCCGCTTCGACCAGACGCCCAGGCCGAACGGGTCATAGCGCGTTTCCAGCAACCGGTGCGGATAACGGTCGTCCAGGGGTTCGAGCATCCCGACGTGCTCGGGCGTCAGTTCCTGCACGAACACGATATCCGGTTCGGTCGTGCGGACGTGCTCGAGCATTCTGCTCATGTCCCTGTTGCTCGCCAGAACGTTGACGTGCAGCAGACGGACCGATTCCCCGTTGCCGGGCGTCGGCGCACCCGTGTACCAGGGCAGCACGTAGGTGCCGTTGATGCCGCTGGCGATCACCATGACCGCGGCGAGCTGAGGCCTGCGCAGCGTGCCGAGCAACGCTGCCAGCAGCAGCGATGCGGTCAGGTACTGCAGCTTGAAGTGGGAGAACAGCTCGAGGTAGCGGTGCAGGTGGTCGAACACCGTCGCGAGCGTAAACGCGGCGGTCAGTACGGCTCCGGTCTCGAGGAGCCGGATGAACGCGGGTTTTATCCGTTCCGTCAGCGACATGCCGGGCTGCCGCCGGGCCGAAGCGTGCCGAGCGCCCGGCGTGCCGACGCCGGGCGCTGTGCAGCGTTCTGTTCAGGCAGCTTCGTCAGCTGGAACGTACCTCCAGAATGGTGACCGCCTCGACCGGGACGTCCTGGTGTCCGCCGCGGTTGCCGGTTTCGACGCCGGCAATGGCATCGACGACATCCATGCCGTCGGTGACTTCCCCGAACACGGCGTAGCCGAAATCGCGGCCGCCGTGGTCGAGGAACGTGTTGTTGCTAAGGTTGATGAAAAACTGCGCCGTTGCGCTGTTGATGTCCATCGTACGAGCCATCGCCAGCGTACCGCGACGGTTGCTTTCACCGTTGTCGGCTTCGTTCTTGATGGGCGGGCGAGTCGATTTCTGCTGCATCTCCGCGTCGAAGCCGCCGCCCTGAATCATGAAGTTCGGGATGACTCGATGAAAGATCGTGCTGTCGAAAAAACCGTCCTCGACGTACTGGCGGAAGTTTTCGCAGGTAATCGGCGCCTTGTCCTCGAACAGCGTCACCTGAATGTCGCCGTGGCTGGTCTTGATCGTAATCATTGGGTCTCTTTCTCTCTGCTGTGGTCGGGGCCGCTGTCTTTAGTGCGGGCGAGCGTTGTACCACACTGGAAACTGTCTAAAAACAGATTGTAGCGCCTTACGCACCTCGTTTCGCACGTGTGACCCGCGGCAGGCCGGCGAAATCGCGAAAACACTCGATGGCTCTCCAGCCCGCGTCGTTCAGCAGGTCTTCGACCGCCTGCGCCTGAGCGGCGCCGTGCTCGATGAACAGCAGGCCGTCGTTCGCCAGCACCTCCGGCACCGTTTCGGCGATTTCGAAGATACAGCCGAGCCCGTCGTTTTCGGCCACCAGCGCCGACAGTGGTTCGCGCCGGAGCTTCTCGAGCGCCTTGTCGCCCGCGGCGACATAGGGTGGATTGCTGACGACAATATCGAACTGCTGGCCGCGGACGGGTTCGGTCCACGAGCCCTCCACGAAGCGGACGTTATCGATCTCGAGCGCCCGGGCGTTCTGGCGCGCGACCTCGAGTGCCGCCGAGCTCAGGTCGGTGGCCGTGACCTGGGCCATGCGCCGCTCGTGCGCGAGCGCCAGGGCAATGGCGCCCGAGCCCGTGCCGAGGTCGAGTATTTGCGCGGCGGTATCCCTGGCGACCGCAGACAGCGCCAGTTCGACCAGTCGTTCGGTTTCCGGTCTCGGCACCAGTGTTGCCGGCGTCACCATGAGTTCGAGAGACCAGAACTCCCGCGTGCCGGTGATGTAGGCGAGCGGCTCACCCGCGAGCCGCCGCTCGACGTCGTGCGCGAGGCGTTCGAGCGCCCCGTCGTCGAGCTGATCTTCAGGGTGCGCGAACAGGTAGCTCCGCGGCATGTCGATAGCGCGCGCAAGCAGGAGGTCGGCTTCGAGCCGCGGCGTGTCGCTGATGGCCGCGAGCTGCCGGCTGACCGCTTCGATCAGCTCGCGGATTTCCCGGTGATTTTTCGAGTCGTCGTTCAAGGCGGGTTGCTCAGGTCTGGCGATTGGCGCCGTTTCGTGTGGCTACTGTGCATCCGATGGGTGCTTTGCGTACACTCGCGGCTCCGTCAACCGAGATCCTAAGCCTCATGGCCATCTACTCCAACGTTCTCGACATGGTCGGGCAGACCCCAATGCTCGAAATCAACCGTCTGGACACCGGGCCGTGCCGTCTCCTGCTCAAACTCGAACTGATGAATCCCGGCGGTTCCATCAAAGATCGCATTGGCGTTTCGATGATCGGCGAAGCCGAGCGGCGCGGTGACATCAAGCCCGGGGACACCATTGTCGAAGCAACCGCCGGCAATACGGGGCTGGGTCTGGCGCTGGTCGCTGCGCAAAAGGGTTACCGGCTGGTACTCGTGCTGCCGGACAAGATGAGCCAGGAGAAAATCTTCAATCTGCGCGCAATGGGCGCAGAGGTTGTGCTCACCCGCTCCGACGTTGGCAAAGGACATCCCGAATATTATCAGGATCTTGGCAAGCGGATTGCCGAGGAGCAGGGCGCCTATTTCATCAATCAGTTCGGCAATCCCGACAACCCGCTGGCGCACGAGCTGACGACGGGCCCGGAGATCATCGAGGAGCTGGACGGCAAGCTCGACGCGATTGTGCTCGGCGTCGGTTCCAGCGGCACGGTGACCGGTCTGGGCAAGTACCTCCAGGAGCATGCGCCGCACGTGGATCTCATACTGGCCGATCCCGTGGGTTCGGTCCTCGCGGACTACATCAACAAGGGCGAGCTGAACGAGGGCGGCAGCTGGCTCGTCGAGGGTATCGGCGAAGACTTCATTCCGTCCATTGCCGATTTCAGCAAACTCGTTCGCGGTTACGCCATTAGCGATGCGGAATCGTTCGCCGCAGCGCGCGAACTGCTGCGCAAGGAAGGGCTCCTGGCCGGCTCTTCGTCGGGTACGCTGCTGGCCGCAGCGCTCAAGTACTGTCGTGAGCAGACCGAACCGAAAACGGTCGTGAGTTTTGCCTGCGACACGGGCAACAAGTATTTGTCCAAGCTGTACAACGATTTCTGGATGGAGGATCAGGGGTTCATCGAGCGCGAGCAATACGGCGACCTGCGCGATTTGATCGGCCGGCTGCACGACGAGCGGGCAACGATCACCGTGGGACCGACGGACGTCCTTACGACGGCGCACAACCGGCTGCGTAACGCCGGGTTCTCGCAGCTGCCCGTGATGGAGGACGGCCGGCTGGTCGGCATCGTCACGGAAGACGCCATCATTCAGTTCGTCTTCGGCAAGCCCGAACTCATGAACGCCCCCGTGGCGGACGCCATGGAGTCGGCGTTCATCAAGCTCGACAAGTCGACGACGACCAACAACCTGGTCGCCATGCTGCACGTCCAGCCGTACGCGGCGATCATGGATGGCGAGCGATTCCTCGGCCTGATCACACGCTCGGACGTACTCAACTACCTGCGGCGGCAGATGTGAGATCGATACCATGACCAACAGCACGAAAAAGCACGGCTTTGCCACCCGTACGATTCACGGGGGGCAGTCTCCCGACCCCAGCACCGGCGCGATCATGCCGCCGATTTACGCCACCTCCACCTATGTACAGTCGAGTCCCGGCGAGCATCAGGGTTACGAGTATTCGCGGACGCAGAACCCGACGCGGATGGCGTGGGAGCGCTGCATTGCCGACCTGGAGTCGGGCAGCCACGGTTTTGCGTTTGCCTCCGGCATGGCCGCGATCGCGACGATTCTGGAACTCATCGACAGCGGCAGCCACGTCATTGCGCTCGACGATCTGTACGGCGGTTCACGGCGCTTGTTCGAGGGTGTGCGTAAACGCAGCGCCAATCTCGATTTCAGCTTTGTCGACATGACGCAACCCGGCGCCGTCGAATCGGCACTCAAACCCGAAACTCGAATGCTGTGGGTGGAGAGTCCCAGCAATCCGCTGCTGAAGATTGTCGATCTCGCGGCGCTTGCGGATTTCGCAAAGGCGAACGATCTGCTGCTCGTCGCCGACAATACCTTTGCCACGCCCTACCTGCAGAGGCCTCTCGAACTCGGCGCCGACATCGTCATGCACTCGGCGACCAAATATCTGAACGGGCATTCGGATATTGTCGGCGGCGTCGCCGTGACGGCCGACGACGATCTCGCCGAGCGCCTGGCTTATCTGCAGAACTCGGCCGGTGCGGTTGCCGGTCCGTTCGACAGTTTCCTGGCGTTGCGCGGTGTGAAGACGCTGGACGTGCGCATGCAGCGGCACGTGCAGAGCGCATTGGCGATTGCCGAGTGGCTGGAGGCTGATGCGCGCGTCGAGCGCGTGCTGTACCCGGGCCTGAGTTCTCATCCGCAGCATGCGCTGGCCTCCAGCCAGATGACGGGCGGCGGCGGGATCGTCACGTTTTTCATCAAGGGCGGCATCGACAACGCGCGGCGGTTCCTGGAGAACACGGAATTGTTTGCGCTCGCCGAAAGTCTGGGCGGCGTGGAGAGTCTCGTCGATCATCCCGGCATCATGACCCACGCGTCCGTGCCGCCGGAACGTCGCGAGGAACTCGGTATCAGCGACCAGCTCATTCGCTTGTCGGTGGGTATCGAGGACCTCGACGATCTGCTCGCGGATCTCGACCATGCGCTGACTGAGGCGGTTTAGCCGTTTGCCCGGGCGGTACATAAGACCTGGGGAAATGCTGCGAACACAGTTCGCGTTCTTGCTGTTCCGTCCGATCCAGATCTCACTGCAACGGGACTTCTGGCAGTGGCTTGCTTTCATCCTCGTTGTGACGTGGGTCGCCGGCATGGGGCGGTATTGGGATCACCCGTCAGCGGATCATTGGCAGTACGCGGGTGTCGGCTCCATCGCTTACATCTTCTGCCTGTCGCTATTGCTGTACGTAATCGTCTGGCCGCTTAGACCTTCCAACTGGACCTATCGAGGTGTTCTGGTCTTCGTAGGCTTAACGTCGCTGCCTGCCTTGCTCTACGCGATTCCGGTCGAGCGCGTGGTCGAATTGAAGACGGCTCAATCAATCAATGCATGGTTCCTGGGTGTTGTCGCAGTCTGGCGGGTCGCGCTTCTGATCCGCTACCTGCTTACATCCGCGAAATTGCATTGGTTTATCGTAGTCGCCGTGTCGACACTTCTGTTGTCTGGAATCGTCGTTGCCTTGACTCTGCTCAATCTGGAGCACGTGGTATTCGATTTGATGGCCGGGATCAGAGAAGAAGACGCCAGTCCGAACGATTCGTCGTATCTCATCGTTTTGGGTCTTGCCTTCTTTTCGCTGTGGGCATTTCCAGTTGCCCTCGTTCTTTATCTGGGAGCCGTTATTCATCGACAGCGGTCGAGAAAAAGCAACCCGTGAACGGCCGGTCGGGGCTGCACGCAGATATTTACCAGAATGACCGCTTTTGGCCGGATCCGGCCTCAGGCCCGACGTCGGCTATACTCGATGCTTGCGGCCCATTGCGGTCGCCCGCACTTGTCGCTCTCGGAGACAACAAACAGTGGCTGATGCCGTATTCTGGGCGCTAATCGCGATGCTCGACTGGGGCGCCACGGGCAACGACGCAGCGGTAATCGCGCCGGTCGTTGAAGAACTTTCCCAAATGAGCGTCGAAGAAATCCAACTGTTCGATGACAAGCTAGCATCGAATCTCTTTGCCCTCGACACGCGCGCACACGCGATGGCAATTGGCGAAGGCTCGTATCGTGAGGGGGAGCACTTCTCTGTGGATGGGTTCCTTTACGCCCGGTGCGCAGTTGTCGCAAACGGCCGCGAGGTTTTTGATGCGGTGATTGCCGAACCGGGTTCCTTTCCCAAAGGTCTTGAGTTTGAGTCACTTTTGTACATCGCCGCAGCCGCGTACGAAAAGAAAACCGGGGAAAACTACACGTACTCTCCGACGCCAAGTTACGAGACTTATTCCAACCAAAAGGGTTGGCGCTGAAGTCTGCTTAAGGCCGAATGCGGACGTTCGCTGGCCAGGGGTCCAACAAGTCTGAAAGCAGGCGTCATACCCGAAACCGGACGCGCGCGTGATATCTTCCTCAGTGACCGCAGCTGAGTCGAAGCGGGCGGTCAGAGCAGTATGAGGAAAGGAGAGATACTTGATTTGGACAGTACTCAAGATCGCCGGTGTCATTCTGCTTTTGTTCGCGGCTTACGTGGTCTGGTTTGTCTTCCGCATGAGTAGCAACCTGGGAGAAAGCCCGATGGCGCACGCCGAGTTTCTGAACGACAGAATCAGGGTGACGGTGTCCTTTCCCGAAGCCGATTCCACATACCAGATTACCGAAGTCCTGTTGCTTCGGGAGGCCGCCGATGATCTGGGCGTTTCCTCACCTCATGGCTTCTCTCTCTCGCCCTATACACTCGACGACACCGGAGATCCTGCAAGTGAGGAGTCCGCCGATTGGGTTACCGAAGCGAACAGGAGCGACGTTCGCTGGGTGGGACGCCGGCCTCTCACTTCAGATGCCGCGACGACTCTCGACTTCCCAACACAGAATGAACCACGGACGAAGATCGTCTTTCGATTTCAATACGAGCGAAAGCTCGGAATGGGTGGGGAAACATCTTTTTTTAGTGTTGCCGTAGAGCCCCCGGAGAAGTAACAGCCGGGCCGTTGGGTTGAGGCAGGAAAGCAGGCATCGCGCCGGTCGGGCATCGTGACGGAGACGGCCGCGAGGCGAGTCGTTCCCGATTCAGCTTCGCGCGTCGCGGTCGCTTGTCGGCAATATCAGGCGATAACCAGCCTTGCGAATCGTCAATATGTACGATGGATGCGCAGGGTCCGATTCCAGCTTCCGCCGCAGCTCGGCCACGTGTGTATCGACGGTTCGACTGATGATGGCCGACGTGTGCCCCCAGACTTCTTTCATGAGTTCGACGCGTGAGGCCACAGCGCCGTCGCGTTTCAGCAGGGCAACGAGCAGGCCAAATTCTTTGGGAGTGAGATCCACGATCGTTCCGTCGCGAAGCACCTGTCGCGCGCCGGTATCCACGCAGACGCCACCGAACTCATAGAGCGTCGTTTCGGACGCCGAGCGAATGCCGGCACGTCGAAGCAGCGCCTCGACCCTGGCCATCAGTTCCATGAGTGCAAACGGCTTGGTGACGTAATCGTCGGCGCCCAGCCGCAGTCCGGATACTTTGTCGACTTCGTTGCCTTTGGCGGTCAACAGCAGGACCGGCGTGGACCGGTCGCTGCGGCGAAAACGGCGCAGGAGATCGAGGCCGTTCAGTTTGGGCAGCATGACGTCGAGGATGATCATGTCGGGCGAGTCGTTGAGTGCTTTGTCGAGGCCGATTGCGCCGTCGCTCGCCAACGCCACTCGGTAGCCCTGAACCTCGAGGTTGGTCTGCAGGCCAAACGCCAGGTCGGCGTTGTCCTCGATGACCAGGATGCGGGCTTCACTACTCATTGTTGCCGGGTCCCGGTGGGGCGTGAGCAGGGAGTTCGATGACAACCCGCGTGCCCAGCCCGGATGAAGGTGTCTCGATACGGCATTCGCCGTGCATGGCCTTGATCAGCTTGCGGACGACGGCGAGGCCAATGCCGGTGCCGCCAATGGCCGTGTCCCGCTCGCGGCCGAGGCGGTAGAACGTACCCCAGACGCGCTTGCGTTCCGACTCCGGAATACCGGGGCCCTGATCCTCGACGGCCAGCGTTGCAGCCTCGCCGCTGACGGCTGCGCTTACGGTGATCACCTGCCCGTCGGGGCCGTACTTGATGGCGTTGTCGAGCAGGTTGATCACCACCTGGCGCAGCGCGTTCCTGTCGATCCAGGCTTCCGGCTCGCCGGTGATCGACAGCTCGATCGTCACCGACGGATGGATCGACTGCGCGGTCGCGGCAATGTCTTCGAGCAGCGGCTTGAGTGCTTCCTGGCCGGAGTCCAGCTGTATCTCGTCGGACACCTTCGAGATACGCAGCACGTTCTCGACGAGGTGAGACAGCCGGCGGGATTCGCGGTCGATGATCTCGAGCGAGCGCCGCTCTTCTTCAGGGCTTCGCGCGCGGCCGAGGAGCAGCGTCTCAGCAAACATGCGAATCTGCGTCAGCGGGGTTCTCAGTTCATGCGAGACCTGCGATACGAACTCTTCCCGCAATTTCATGACCGCCGCCTCGCGGATGAACAGCAGGATTGCGGAGACCAGCAGCATGACCGAGGCGGCCAGCGCGGCCAGCAGGATCGGCAGCCGCGTTTCGGGCAGTCCACCGATGATCAGTGTCGACGCGACGTGCGGATCGAGTGAGACACGCACGGAGTAACCGTCCGGAATGCCGCCTCTCGGGTCGGGCGCAAATTCTCTGATGGCTATCAGCGCGTTTTCGAACTGCGGATTCACGCGATAGACGGTGCGCTTGAGGGGGTCGAGCACCTCTACGAACAGCATGTCGTTGTTCACTCTGCCGTTGGCCGCCGATTCGGGCAGGAGCGGCCGGTTGCCCAGCGAGCGTTCGATGAATCCGCGGAAGCCGGCCGGGTCGAGTACGTAACCGAACAACACGCGTGAACCGTCGGCTTCGGCGCGAAACAGGTAGATGACGCGCTCGCCCGAGCTTTCCGTGTGGGCCAACTGAAACGGTGCGAAGAAGTCTTCGTCGTTTTGCTGCAGATCCGCGATCAGGCGCACCAGCTCGTCGGACGGCGCCTGCCCCGACATGTCGAGCTGCATGCCGTCGTGCATGAAGAAGCCGGCGCTAAGGGCTGCCGCAGACCGCACCCATTCGGAGGCGCCGGGGCCGACCAGGTCCTGCATCTCTCCGGCGCTTTCCGCATTTTCGATGGCTTTGATGAGCGTTTTGTGGCCGTAGCCGGACAACGCAGACGTGAATCGCCGCTCGAACTCGTCGGCGGCCAGGGCGCTGTAATCGTGAATCAGGCTGGCGGCCACCGAGGCGTTGGACTGTTGCGCCTGCCAGGCCTGCCAGCCGAGGGTTGCGGTGAAGGCCAGGCAGGCCAGCAGCAGGCTGAGAATGGCGACCGTGCGCTGATTGATGGCGCTCGATTGAGGACGAAACCGGAACATGACCCAGTGTAACCAGCCGACTTCGCCGTGCAAGCAGACACAGCCCCGCGAGCCGCCTGTTCTGACAGTTCTCTGACATTTGCCCAACCTTGCTGACCTTGCGATCGCGTGCAATGGACGCTCTACACAGCGGTGGATCAGGAGCAGTTCGATGATCAGGTTTTACCGTATGGGCTGGACCACAGTACTGATCGCCGGCGTCTTCACGGTCAGCGCCTGCTCGACGACGTTGACGCCGGAGCAGGAGGCGCGGCGCTACGACCGAATGGACTACCAGGCGCAATTCCGCGACTTTCGAACCCGTTGTCTCGCGGCCGACGGAACGATATTCATCGACGCGAGGAAGCGCCCGCTGCGCCCCGGCATGCCCGAACCCGGGGATCGTTACTACTGCTATTGATTGCAGTCGGTCGCGGCGACCGGGCTTAGTTCAGATGCTCGGCGAGGAAGGTTTCCATCGTTTTCAGCGCCTCGAGGCGTTGCTCGTTCGTGCTCAGGTGATGATCGCCGCCGCTTTGCTCGACGTACAGGAAGTCCTTGCCAGCCCGTTCGAGGGCTTTGGCCATCCTGCGGCTCTGTGTGACTCGCACCCTGACGTCCTTATCGCCGTGAATCAGTAACACCGGGATGTCGATGTCTTCCGCCAGGGTGACGGGCGAGCGTGCTCTCAGGTTGCGTCGGCCATCGCCGATCTGGATTTCGGTCACGTCGGAATTCGAGTAGCGCCGGGATGTCTGCAGCAGCGCAAACAGATCAGTGACGCCGGCGAAACTGACGGCGCAGCTGAAGAGTTCCGGCGTCTTGGCTGCGCCCATGAGTGCCGCGTAGCCGCCGTAGCTTCCGCCCACGATGCAGATACGCTCGGGGTCGGCGATGCCCTTGTCGATGAGCCAGCTGGCTGCGTCGGCAACGTCGTCCTGCATCTCCAGCCCCCAGCTTTGAAACCCTGCCGCCATGAAGTCGTAACCGAAACCGCCGGAACCGCGGAAATTCATCTGCATGACGACATAGCCGCGATTGGCGAAGAACTGCGTCCAGTAATCGAAGCCGCTGGAATCGAAACTGATCGGACCGCCGTGCGGAAGGACAATGGCCGGCAGGTTCTGCGGTTCGACGCCCTTCGGGAACGTGACGAACGCCTGGATCGACGTGCCGTCCCTGGCGTCATAGCGGATCGAGTTCTTCTCGGCCATGAGTTCGGGTTTGAGCGCGTTGTAGCGGCTCGCGATCGGAGACATTCTCATCGTGCTTCGATCGAGATAGTAGTAGGTACCCGCCTCGGTGTCGTTTTCGGACAGAAAAATAATACGCTGCTCGTCCTCGCTCAGACTGACGATGACATTGCTGTGCTCCGGCAGCGCCTGGTTGACGGATCTCAGCAGGGATCGGTGCTCCGCAGACCAGAACTCGTAGTTGTCTCCAATGCCGGTACGAATACCGACGACGTCTCCGTGTTTCGGCGAATAGATCAGCCTGCCCGTCACGTCCAGCCGCTCGTTCGAATAGACCAGCTCTTTGCTGAGTTCCGGATCGGAGAGATCGACGCGAAATATCGCAAGGCGGCCCTGGTGGTAGGCGTTGACGTAGAGAATGTTCGGGTCCGCCGCGAAGCCTTTCGGAATGACGTCCTGACCGGCGAGTGCCTGGTACTCCCAGAGCATGCGCCAGTTCTTGCCGTCGATGTCCTGTTCGTAGACCCGCATGGTGGTCTCGTCCTGATAAACGCCGATACGTACCCTGTGCTGCCGGTCGGTTAGCCAGTCGTCGACGTTGCTGCGGCCGCGTTGCACGCGTTTGGTCCGACCCGTGTTCAGGTTGACGCGATACACGTCGGGCCTGTTCTGATATTCGAGGTCCGCCTGCAGCAGGAAATGCTCGTCGTCGTCAGGCATGAGGTCGACAACCCGGTCCTGAAACTGCGGAATCCAGTCGGCGCGGCGCAGGGTGCCTGAATTGATGGCGTTCTTGGCTTCCCGGGTATGAATGTCGACAACCATGAGTCGTGTCGACGTAAAGGCTGTGCCGAGTATTGCCTCCCGGCTCCTGAGGCTGACCAGGAGCTTGTCCTCCGTCGCCCAGCGAATCCAGTTGATCTTGTATTCCCCGTCGCGCAGGGAAAGTACTGGCCTCTGCTCTCCCGTTTCGAGGTGTCGCTGCAGGACAACTTTGCCCGTGAATCCTTCGTGCACAATGTTGGCGATCGCCGCCGCACGCAGGCCGTTGGGCGACAGCTGTACGCCGCTGAAGTCGGGCAGGGACGCAAAATGCTCGGTTGGAATGGTTTCGGTTGCCCAGGCGGGCAAAACGACGACTGCCAGCGCGGCGATCGCCGCGCGGCGGACTGGCTCAATCACGTTCATCCGACCGCCTCCCCGACGTTCAAAGTCACCTGTTGATGCTGTATTGAAAATGCCGCCGACGGCAGGCAGTGCCGCCGCAGTGCCGGCACGGGCTTATGCGTACCCGATTACTTGTGTGAGCAGTATAGATCGGTGTGCTGGGGAGATCGAGTGCTGCCGCTTCAGCCGGAACCGGCCATACACTTGCCTACCGACGGGAGTACGTAGTCATTGATGATGTCGGTGGACTGTTGATGCATGCCGCGCGTGCCGTACAGGCGAGCCGTGACGACGACGCTCAGGTCGAGGTCGTCGAACACGGCCACCTTGTTGCCGCCGTTCCCGGACATGTACCAACCGCTCACGGTTTCGTCGCCGCAGCGGAAGTCTTCCCGCCACCATTGATAGCCATAGTCGTGCTGCTCCCGGGGTTTTACGTGCGGCTGCAGCATCTCCTGTACCCACGACGCCGGCAAAACGGCGTCGCCGTCACGGGTTCCATTGGTTCGCACCAGCTCCGCAAGCTTCAGGAGGTCGCGGGAAGTCAGCTCCGTGCCGCCGCCCGTTTGCACTTCGCCGGACGGCGAGCGAGGCCAGTTGGCGCGGGGGATATCGAGCGGGGCGAACAGGCGGCGCTGCATGTATTGATCGACACCTTCACCGACGGCCCGCTCGATGATCTGGCCCAGCAGAAACGACCCTGCCGTGCAGTAGCTGAAGGGACCGAAACCGCTCTCGTCCCGCGCGTAATCTTCTTTTACGGGCAGGTCCAGCACGAAGAAAACCCAGCGCCGTGCCGGGTACATGTGCTCTTCGTTGCCGGGCGATTCCCAGACGTCGTCGTTGCAATCCAGCGCTGACGACATCGTCAGCAGGTCCCGTAGCGTAACGGCATCTTTCAGCGGTGACTCGAAATGGTAGGGCCGCTCATCGGCGAACCACGTAAAGGCCGGTGTATCGACACCGTCTATGTGGCCGTCGGCAATGGCTGCGCCAAGCAGCATTGCGGTCAGCGACTTGGTGGCCGAGCGCGTGTCGTTCATGTAGTGACGGCCACCGTCGCCCCAGTACTGTTCGTAGACCAGTTCGCCTTCGTGAGACACGAGCACGCTGGTGATTTCGCGAAACCGCTCCGTCGCGATGGCATCGTCGAGTTCGACACCGCTGGCCTCAAGGCGAGTCGGGACATCCGCCTGGGCACAGCCCGCGAAGAAGATCAGCGAGGCGGCCAGTGCCGTGGTGGCCGTTCCGAATCCGTGGGTGTTCTGTTGGTACATCGGCTTTACTCCGTATCGCTGGTCTGTCGTGTGAGTTCGCGTTGCTGCAACCATTCGACGATGGGCTGAATCCCGCTTTGCATGTTTCGTTTGAGTCCGGCGCAGGCGCCCTCGAGATCCCCCGATGCAGCCGCACTGATGATGCGATCGTGATCGTCGTTGGCGGTCTGCACGTTATCGGTTTCCCGGAACAGCGCGAGTTCGTAGCGTTTGGTCCGGAGGATCATCCACTCGATCAGCTCCACGAGCACGCGGTTGGGGCAGTGCGCCAACAGCTCCAGGTGCCACTCGTTGTCGATGTCGACAACGCGCTCGGGATCTCGTGCTTCGCGCATTTTTTCGTTCAGGGCGATCAGGCGATCGATCTGCCGACGGGAGGGCAGGCCGCCCAGCTTGAGCGCCTCGGGATCGAGAATGGGACGGATGCCGTAAAGCTGCTCGAATTCCGCAACCGTCAGCGGCGCGACAAAAAAGCCACGCTTCGGCAGCGGTGTCACGATGCCCTCGTGCACCAGACGGCCCAGTCCCTCGCGGAGCGGCGTGCGGCTGACGCCCAGAGTATCGGCCAGATGGACCTCGTTGATGCGTTCGCCGTCGGGCAGCCGGCCGTCGAAGATCATCCCGCGAACAGCGCTTGCGGCCTGCTCACTAATGTTGGTCGATGCAATCTGCATACTGTATACAATTACTGTCATCCTGCTGAATGTCAAGGTTTGGCCGTATCTCGGGAGCCAGCCGCGGGCGAAACCGCTGCGGAACCTGGCGGGGCGGCGGTCAGTCCGCGAGCGCGGACAGCTGATCCGCCTGATACTCGTTAATGAGCGGCTGTACCACGTGATCCATACCGCCTTCGAGGATTTCGTCGAGTTTGTAGACGGTCAGGTTGATGCGATGGTCCGTCACCCGGCCCTGCGGGAAGTTGTAGGTTCGAATGCGCTCCGAGCGATCGCCGGAACCGACCAGCAGTTTGCGCTGCTCGGCCTGTTCGCTCTCGCGTTCGGCAATTTCTGCATCGAGTAGCCTGGCCTGCAGCAGCGACAGCGCACGCGCTCGGTTCTTGTGTTGCGACCGTTCGTCCTGGCATTCGACGACGATGCCGCTCGGCAGGTGCGTGATACGCACGGCGGAATCGGTTTTGTTGACGTGCTGGCCGCCTGCGCCCGACGCGCGGTAGGTGTCGATTCTCAGCTCCGTCGGGTTGATCTCGACGGCTTCGACCTCATCGGGTTCCGGCAACACGGCCACCGTGCAGGCCGACGTATGAATGCGGCCCTGGCTCTCGGTAGCCGGTACCCGCTGCACACGGTGTGCCCCGGACTCGAATTTGAGTTTCGCATAGATACCGCTGCCGCTGATCCGGCTGATGATCTCCTTGTAGCCGCCGTGCTCTCCCTCGCGTGAATTGAGGATTTCGAGCGACCAGCCATTGGTTTCGGCGTACCGCGTGTACATCCGGAACAGATCGCCCGCGAAGATTGCGGCTTCGTCGCCGCCCGTGCCTGCGCGCACCTCGAGGTACACGTTGCTGTTGTCGTGCGGATCCGGCGGAATCAGCGATTTCTGCAGCTCGAGTTCGACGGTGTCGCGACGCTCCTCGAGGCCGGCCTGTTCTTCTTCGCCCATCGAGCGGATTTCGGGGTCGGCGTCCGCCGCCATCTCCTCGGCGGCGGCGATGTCGTCCACGATGCGTTCGTAGTCGGCGAACAGCTTGACCACGGGCTCGAGGCGCGCGTACTCGCGCGAGTAATCGCGGAACTGGTCCTGATTGGAAATGACGTCCGGGTCCGCGAGCAGTCCCGCGAGTTCCTCGAAGCGATCGCCTACGGCCTCGAGCTTATGTCGTATGGAATCTTTCATGGCTTGCCTGGGGCCTGGGTATCAGTCCACGAGTCCGAACAGTCTACGGGCGGCGGCCACGAGTTCGTCGTCTCCGCTTTCGCCCGCTTCGCGCAGCTTCACGCTCGGATGGTGCAAGAGCTTCTTGAGCATGGCCGCCGTCGCATATTCGAGCACTTCCTGGCCGTCGGCGCCATTGCCGATACGCCGCAAGGCTTGCGCGAGCACTTCGTCGCGAACGCTGTCGGCATGCTCACGCAGGGCGTTGATCGTCGGCACGGTCTGCCGCGCGCGCTGTACGCTCAGGTAACGATGGATTTCGTCGTCGAGAATGCGGTTGGCGTCGGTAACGGCCGCCTCGCGGTTGTCCTGGCCCTCCAGCACGACCTTGTCGAGATCGTCGATCGTGTACAGATACACGTCGTCGAGGTCGGCGACGTCCGGGTGAATGTCGCGCGGGACCGCAATGTCACAGGCGAACATGGGCTTGCGCTTTCTTGCATTGACGGCTTTCTGCATGGCCTCGAGGGTGATCACCGGATCGGGGCTGGCGGTCGAACTGATCAGGATGTCCGCCTCGGGCAGCGTCCCGTCGAGTTCCGACAGCGGCAGCGCATAGCCGCCGAACTCGCCCGCGAGGTTGCGGGCGCGATCGAAGTTCCGGTTCGCAACAAACAGCCGGCCAATGTCCCTGCGCCGCAAGTGTTTGGCCACGAGTTCCATCGTGACTCCGGCGCCCACCAGCAGTGCCGTGTGTTTGGCGAAGCCCGCAAAAAACTGCTGCGCAAGGTGCACTGCGGCGTAGGCGACAGACACCGGGCTCGAGCCGATTTCGGTGTCGGTGCGAACCTTCTTGGCGACCGAGAACGTGTGCTGCATGAGTCGGCCGAGGTCGGTGCCGAGCGCGCCCGCGTCTTTGGCCTCGCGCCAGGCATCCTTGAGCTGGCCCAGGATCTGCGGCTCGCCGAGCACCATCGAATCGAGTCCACAGGCCACCCTGAAAATGTGCCGGATGGCGTCGGCGTCCTCGAGCAGGAACAGGCTGTCGTGAAACCCTTCGTCGAGCTGCCGGACGCTCAGCAACCAGTCTTTCAGCGCAGCCTGGCCCGCATCGTCCGTCATGACATAGAACTCGGTACGATTGCAGGTCGACAGCAACACGGTTTCGCGGACGCCCGCCAGGGCCTGTACCTCGCTCAGGGCAGCCGGGATTTCAGGGCCTGCGAAGACGATTCTCTCGCGAATTTCAAGGGGCGCCGTGTTATGGTTCAGACCAAGGATTTTCAGCGGCATATCAAGGTGTTGGCGGTCGCGGGAAAAGCCCGCCAGCCGATAATGTTCAAACGCCCGCGTATCATAAGCGAACTGAACGGCGACTTCCTTGTCTCTGATAACCTATTTTTCTAAGGAACCGAGTGGACCCGGCACCACGCGGCGACAAGGATGACCAGACCATCAAATGAGAAACACGAGACTTACGGCCTGGCGGCTGTGCTTTCCTGCCTTGCTCCTGCTGGCGTTTTCCACGCACGCCGACGAGGTTAGCGACACAGCAAGCCATCTGCTCGCGGCCGAGCTGGCGCTGAATGCGCAGGATTATCGGGCGGCGGCCGAAGAATACCGCAAGGCTGCGGAGCTCAGCGATCAGGTGGAGGTTGCCCGCGAAGCGACCGAAGTCGGTTTCGTCTACGGTTTCAATGAAGACGCGTTAGCCTCGGCGAAGCGCTGGCTCAAGCTGTCGGACAATAGCGACGAGGCGCTCCTGTACACCGCCCGTCTGCATATGCGGCTCGAGTCCTACGGCGCGGCGCGGCGCGCTTTCCGACAGCTCATCAAGGGTGAACAGGCGGAAGACCGGCTGCTCCGCCTGGTCGGTATATTGCTCGAGGAAAACCCCGAGGAAAGCGACAAGATCATGCGTGCGCTGACGCGCCCGTACAAGCAGTCCGCCAAGGCGCAATACGCGGCAGCCGTCATGGCGCTCGCGGCAGAAGACAACGAGTTCGCGGTAGAGAGCGCACAAAAAGCGATCGAACTCGAGCCGGACTGGCTCAGGCCGCACCTCCTGTATTCCCGCGCGCTGCTGCTCGACGGCAAGCACGACGAGGCGATCGACTACACGGCACGGTTGATTGGCGACGACCCGAGCCCCGATCCCGAGGCGCGCGTCGAGCTGGCCGTCATGATGATGTCGGTCGGTCGCGACGAGGACGCCCTGAGTCAGGTCAACCAGGTGCTGCTGGAACAGCCGAGTAACTTCGACGCGCTGCGCCTGATGGCCATCATCAATTTCCGCCTGCGGCATTTCGACGCCGCCTGGCAGGACTTTCAGGATCTTCTGTCGAGCGTCCGGCACACGATGGAGGCGCGCTATTACCTGGCGCGTATTGCCGATTTTCGCGAGGAATACGATCGCGCGATTCGCCTGTACATGCAGGTCGAGGCCGGTCAGCATGCGTTGGCGGCCCGCCGTCGTGGCAGTGCGCTGATTGCGTTCGAGCAGGACGATCCCGAGTTTGCGCTGCAGAAACTCGACGAGTTTGCCGAAATATCGCCGACGTCGGCTGTCGACATCACCCTTGCCCGGGCGCAGCTGCTTGCGATGCTCGAGCGGCACGACGAATCGCTCGAGGCTTATGACCGGTATCTCGATTTTCGGGACGACGACGAGCCGGCCATGCTCGGAAGAGCCGAACTGCTGCTCCGCATGGACCGCGTGGACGACGCCGTGGCGTCGTACCGCGTAGCGCTCAAGCGCTGGCCCGAGAGTGCGCTGACGCTAAATGCGCTCGGCTACACGCTGGCCGACCGGACCGATCAGTACGAGGAAGCCGCGAAGCTGATCGAGAAAGCGCTCGAGAAGGAGCCCAATTCTCCCGCCATCATCGATAGCTGGGGCTGGGTGCTCTACAAGCTTGGCCGCCACGACGAGGCGCTCGTCGAACTCGAACGCGCCTATGCGCTGTTCGACGATGCCGAAGTGGCGGCGCACGTGGTCGAGGTGCTTGCCGCGCTCGATCGCCGCGACGAGGCGCTCGAGATGCTCGAGAAAGCCGAAGCGAAACAGCCCGACAGCCGCTTTCTCAAAGACGTTCGGAAACGGTTTTTCCCGGACGAACCGGTTCCGGACCCGGCGGGTTCACCCGACGCGGCGGACGAGTAGCCTGCGACGAATGGCCTGCTGCGTCAGGGCGTTCGAGGAACCGGTAAAGTAGAGCCCCATGCCGTACCGCTACTGGTCAAGAGTGTTCAGTCCGCCGCTGCGCGCCGGCTGTACCGCCGCATTGCTGCTGATGCTGGCGGGCTGTGTGACGCCGCGCCCAGCCGCCTTGCCCGACATGTCGGTCTGGGAAGTGCGCCAGCAGGTACTCGGCAATCTCGACGAGTGGGGGTTCACCGGCCGCGTGGCGGTCAGGACCGCGGACGACGGCTTCAACGCGAAGCTCCGATACCGGCATGTCGATGGCGAGTTTCATGCGCGCGTCAGCGGCCCGCTCGGTATGGGAACCGTGGAGTTCGCGAGCGACGGCTCGACGCTGCGCTATACCGACAAGGACGGCATCGAAAGCCTCATGGCGCCGGAGGAGCTGGCGCTGCGGTTTGGCTGGGACGTGCCGCTTGCCAGCCTGCGCTACTGGGCGCTCGGCATTCCGGACCCTGCGCTGCCGGCTGAAATGACTTTCGACGAGGCAGGTGCACTCGAGTCGCTGACTCAGGGAGACTGGACCGTCGACGTCGGCCGCTACCGCGATATTGCCGGCCAGGCGATGCCCGCAAGGCTCACGGCGAGCGGGGAAGAGACGCGGGTTCGGCTGGTGATAGACCGCTGGCAGTTCTAGAACCCGCCTCGAGAACAGATCATGGCGGCGCCCTGGCGTCGCGTTGACAGCCAGCAGCACCGGCCGCACAATTGCGCCGCGCGAAAGGCGTAAAACCAGTGCTCGATTGGGGCGTAGCCAAGTGGTAAGGCAACGGGTTTTGATCCCGTGATTCGCAGGTTCGAATCCTGCCGCCCCAGCCATCACACGTAGTAGCGTTAACAGGCCTAGGGGGATAGATGGACCTGGCAACCATGGCGGTGTTTTCCGGCAACGCACACCCGGAACTCGCACACGATATTGCCCGTTGCCTGAGGCTGCCGCTGGCCCGGGCGCACGTCGGCCGCTTCTCGGACGGCGAGATCAACGTCGAGATTCTCGAGAACATCCGCGGCCGCGAGACCTTCATCGTCCAGCCGACCTGCCCGCCGGCGTCCGAGAACCTGATGGAACTGCTGGTCATGGTGGATGCAGCGCGCCGTGCATCGGCGGCGCGAATTACCGCCGTGATCCCGTATTTCGGTTTTGCCCGCCAGGATCGCCGCCCGCGCGCGTCGCGCGTCCCGATTACGGCCAAGCTCGTCGCCAAAATGATTGCGACGGCGGGCGTCGACCGGGTGCTGACGGTCGATTTGCACGCTGATCAGATTCAGGGTTTTTTCGACATTGCGGTGGATAACGTGTACGCGTCGCCGCTCTTGCTCGGTGACGTCTGGAAACAGAAGTACGACGACATGGTGGTCGTATCGCCCGACGTCGGCGGCGTGGTACGCGCCCGGGCGCTGGCCAAGCGGCTGGACGACGCCGATCTGGTCATTATCGACAAGCGGCGGGCCCGGGCGAATCAGTCGGAAGTGATGAACATCATTGGCGAGGTGGAAAACAAGAACTGCGTGCTGATCGACGATATGGTCGATACGGCCGGCACCCTGTGCCACGCGGCGGGCGCGCTGAAAGAGCGCGGTGCCGCCACCGTGTCAGCCTACATTACCCATCCCGTGCTCTCGGGACCCGCCGTATCGCGCATAGCCGACTCGGCGCTCGACGAGATGGTCGTCACCGATACGATTCCGCTCAACGAAGAAGCGCGTGCTTGTCCCACGATCCGGCAGCTGTCGACGGCGGAGCTTCTGGCAGAGACGATGCGGCGGATTTCCGACGAGGAATCGGTCTCCTCACTCTACGTCGACTGAGCCGTCGGCCGGGCGTTTGCCGGCCGGATACCGCGGAGCGCTGGCGAGGCCCGCCCCGTTGCGTTATATTCCGCGTCCCGCGGACGATTGGTCGCGATCCTGCGGGATTTTATTTTCTTATAAATCAATTAGATATGGAGTTCAGTCATGGCTGAAGAATTCGATCTGATTGCGGAAATTCGCGAAGACTCAGGGAAAGGTGCGAGCCGCCGCCTGCGTCGCGAAGGAAAGGTCCCCGCAATCATCTACGGTGCAGGCCGTCCGCCGCGTGCACTCGTCTTCGATCACAACAAGGTGTTGAAACAGCTCGAGAGCGAATCGTTCTATTCGAGCGTCCTCAACGTCAAGGTTGGCGAGAAGTCTCAGGCGGCGATCCTCAAGGATTTGCAGCGCCATCCGGCCAAGCAGCTGATCCTGCACATGGATCTGCAGCGCATCGTCGAAGACGAAGAGATCCGCATGAACGTGCCCTTGCACTTCATTGGCGAAGACGTGGCGCCTGGCGTCAAGCAGGGCGGCGGCAACGTGTCGCACCTGATGACCGACGTCGAAGTGGTCTGTCTGCCGAAGAACCTGCCCGAGTATCTGGAAGTCGACGTGTCCGCTCTGGAACTCGACCAGATGCTGCATCTCTCGGACATCAAGCTGCCGGAAGGCGTCGAGGTGCCGCAGCTGGCACAGGGCCCCGAGCACGATCAGGCGATCGTCTCGATACACGTCATCAAGGCTGCTCCGGTGGAAGAAGTGGAGCCGACCGAAGAGGAGGCCGGCGCAGAGGCCCCCGAAGCCGATGCGGGCGAGGAAAAGACCGAAGAATAGAGTCTGCTCATGCTCTTGCTACGGAAAGGCCGTCCCTCAAAGGACGGTCTTTTCGTATAGGCGGCAGGCGAAGCGCCGAACGCCGTGTAATCCGATAAGATCGCGCCAATGAAAAACCGTTTAAGGATGATTGCCGGACTGGGCAATCCCGAAGACAAATACGAGCGTACGCTGCACAACGCCGGCTTCTGGTTCGTCGACGAACTGGCCCGCCGATACGGCGGCAGCTTTCGCTACGAGAAAAAGTTCGACGCCGAACTCGCCCGTATTCGCCTGAAGAGCGAAGACGTCTGGCTGGTCAAGCCGCAGAGCTACATGAACCTGTCGGGCGGTCCGGTTCGCGCCGTGCTCGACTATTACCGGATCGCGCCGGCCGATCTCCTCGTCGCCCACGACGAAATTGATCTGCCGCCCGGCACCGTAAAGCTCAAACTCGGCGGTGGCCACGGCGGCCACAACGGTATCCGCGACATCATCAAGCATTGTGGCGGCGAGTTCGTGCGCCTGAGGCTGGGCGTTGGTCATCCCGGCGAAAAGAGCAAGGTGTCCGGCTACATCCTCAAGAAGGGCAGCGCCGACGTCGAGGCGGCCGTCGAACGCAACATCGACGACGCGGCCAAAGCGCTCGAGGTCTGGCAGGACGACGGCCTCAACGCGGCCATGAAGAAGCTCCACACAAACAAGGCATAAGGCACAAACGCTATGGCAATCACCTGCGGCATCGTCGGCCTGCCGAACGTCGGCAAATCGACGCTGTTCAACGCCCTGACCGCGGCCGAGATCGCGGCAGAGAACTATCCTTTCTGCACGATCGAGCCGAACGTCGGTATCGTGCCGGTGCCGGATTCCCGGCTCGGCGTGCTGGCCGGTATTGTCGATCCGCAGAAGATCATCCCGACGACGATGGAGTTTGTCGATATTGCGGGATTGGTCGCGGGTGCCTCGAAAGGAGAGGGGCTCGGTAATCAATTCCTCGCCAATATCCGCGAAACCAACGCCATTGTGCACGTCGTGCGCTGTTTCGAGGACGAAGACGTCACGCACGTCGCCGGAGCGATCAATCCGCTCGACGACGTCGAGACGATCAACACGGAGCTGGCGCTCGCCGATCTCGAATCCGTTGAGAAGCAGCTGTTCAAAGCCGAGAAGAACGCCAAGACCGCGCAGAAAGAAGCGCTGTACGTGCGCGACACGCTGAAGAAGATCAAGGCGCATCTCGACGAAGGATTGCCCGTGCGCTCGCTTGTCCTCGACGACAACGAGCGCGCTTTGATGAAGACCTTGCACCTCATTACGGCCAAACCGGTCATGTACATTGCGAACGTCAGCGAGGACGGTTTCGACAACAACCCCCATCTGGATGCGATCAGCGAATACGCCGCAGCCGAAGGGGCCGAAGTAGTTGCGATTTGCGCGGCGATCGAGGCGGAGATTGCCGTGCTCGACGAGGACGACAAGGCCGTGTTTCTCGAGGACCTGGGCTTCGAGGAACCTGGCCTGAACCGCGTCATCCGCGGCGCCTATGCGCTGCTCGGACTGCAGACCTACTTCACGGCCGGTCCAAAGGAAGTACGGGCGTGGACCACTCGCGTGGGCGCTACCGCGCCGCAGGCGGCCGGCGAGATCCATACCGATTTCGAGAAGGGCTTCATTCGCGCCGAGGTGATTGCCTACGACGACTATGTGGACCGTAACGGCGAGCAGGGTGCCAAGGAGGCCGGGCGCCTACGTCTCGAGGGCAAGGAGTACATTGTCCAGGAAGGTGACGTCATGCATTTCCGCTTCAACGTCTAGCCCATCCGCCGACCGGCTACTCGGATTTGTCCATGAAGCTTGGCAGCGACAGCTTGTAACGAATACCGGCCGCGCGCACTGCAAAACCCGCCAGCACCGCCAGGACGAGGCTCAGGTCGCGGCCAATGCCGAGTGCATCGGCGCCGACGTAGATGACGCCGGCCGCAAAGGCGGCGGTGGCGTAGATGTCGCCCGTCAGGACCAGCGGGATTTCGTTGCAGATCACGTCCCGTATCATGCCGCCGGCAACACCCGTGGCGACGCCCAGCATGACGGCGACGAGCGGCCCTGCGCCGTATTCGAGACTGATCTCCGTACCCAGCGCCGCAAACAGCGCCAGTCCGAGCGCGTCCATCCAAACCAGCGCTCGCATGCGGCCGCCGGGCTTGAACTGCCGCAGGAACACGGCGAGCGCAGCGGCCAGCGCAACGGCCACGTAAGCCGGATTGGCGACCCAGAACACGGGCGTGCGGTCGAGAATGAGGTCGCGCAGCGTACCCCCGCCGACGGCGGGCATGAGCGCCATGACGGAGAAGCCGAAGATATCCATGTTCTTGCGCGATGCAGCCAGCGCTCCCGAGATCGCAAACGCGGCCGTGCCGAGCATCTCGAGGATGAACAGGACGTTCACGATTGACTCCGGACAGCCATCTCAATGCGCGGCATGCGCCTAGTGCCAGGGCTGCGTGCTGGATTCGACCTTGTACAACACATAGTCGCGCATGCGCTCGGCGTCCCTCAGAGGAATGTACGGTAGACGTATGCTGCCCGAGGCGAGAAAAAAGCGCACGCTCGCGAGTCGCTTGCGCCGTTGGTAGGGGCTCTGCGAGACCGTCACGCGCTGCGCCTTGCGCAGCAGAAACACGTCGAGCTGCTTGGCAATGAGGCCGGAACGGCGGAGCAAAGCGTCGCCGCTGACGTGGTAGGCCAGCCGCCGCCAGCGTTGCCAGCAAAGCAGGGACCAAAGAGGGATCCAGAGCAGGAACAGCAGCGCCTTGACGCCGTTGTCGAACCAGAAGAGTGTCGTTGTTGCCAGGGCCGGCAGGATGCCGAAGTACAGAATACGCGGCCTCAGGTAGTGCGCACTGACGCGGCGGAGGGCGGAGTTGTCGAACGTCGTGTCGAGGCCGTCCGCTTCCGGCGCGAAGACGTCCTCGACAAAATGCGCCTCGAAGCCCGGAGCGGCAGCCGGTATGACGAAGTTCTTGTCGGCTTTCTGCGTCTTGCTCGACGCCTGATGCAACACGATACGCAGGCGGTCGAACCAGCGCATGACGAGCGTCTGCCGGATACGCACGAGCTGCACTTTGCCGGTTTCCATGTTGGCTTCGTGGCGGGTCAGGAGGCCGCCGACGGAGCGCAGCCGGCCGTTTTCGAGGTACAGCGTGAACTTGTGGTAGCGCAGGAAGGCCGCCACGATGGAAGCGATCACGAGGATGACAATGATCACGATCGCAAGGGTGACGAGCAGCGTGGCGGCAATGGCCGGTCCCAGTGCCGCGAGGTCCTGAGCGGCGTCCTCGACGGCATTGGCTATGACGGCGCCCATGCGTTCACTGAGCTGTTCCGACAGCGGCGCGAGGATGGCAAGAAACAGGAACGCGCGGCGGTCTGCGAGCCCGATGGCAATCATGTCGCCCCAGTCGAGGCGCAGTATGGGCTTGGCGTCTGCCGGCGTTTCGTTTTCGGCGTCGCCGTCGGCGGGTTCTGCCGTGCTTTCGGGTTTGGCGTGTCCGATGCGCTCGCGCAGCACCTGGCCGAGTTCACTCTTGACGGCGGGCAGCTGCCCCTCGCTGCCGGCACTGCCTGCCGTATCGAAGCTCACCGTGACGAGATCGAAGAAGCGGTAGATGAAGCTCTGTTCCGTATTGATCCCCTGGATGCGGGCGTACTTGATGTCGAGCTGTTTCTTGTTGATGACGCCTTCGCGGATCAGGATGGCGTCGTCGGCGATTGCGTACTGAAAAAACAGGTAGCGGAGCACCGACACTGTCACCGTAATCAGCGCAAACGCCGATATCGCAATAGTGATCTTGGTTTGCGTGTCGCCGCCAAACGCGACAAAAAACGCCGCGGTGGGCGCAAGGACCTGGGCAGCGTTCTTGACGATCGCCTTGATGATGCCGCCGAAGAAAAACAGGATGGCCAGCGGCGAGGTCCGCTGCCAGTGCGGCTCGTCAGCGGGACTCAATACTCGCTCCCGTCTTCTCGAGGACCAGCGCGCGCATCTGTTCGGCCTGCCCGGCAGCCAGGCCGTCGATCTTGAGATCGCCGCCGGCACCGCCGGCCGTAAACAGCTTCAGTGTGGCCAGGCGAAAACGCCGGTCCAGCGGCGAGCTGGAGGTTTCGACGTGCTGGATGCGGTTGAACGGCACGGCCGTCACGCTGCGCCACAGCACCCCGGTGCGGTACACGATGTCCTTGTCGCGGATCACGTAGCCCATACGCGGCAGGGCAATGAACGGCCAAGCCAGCATGATCGCTACGATCACGATAAGGGCTCCGGTCAGCACGGCGATGCGCGGCAGATCGATACCCGGCACGAACACGATCACGGCGATCAGCCCGGCGACGAGAAACGCGGTCGTAATGAGATAGTCGACGATCAGCCGAGAGCGATACGCTTTGTCCAGGGGCTGCCAGTCGAGTTCGTCCGCCCGTGGCAGCTCCTCGAGCGGAATCTCAGCATTCTCAAACATTTACAGCCTTCCCCGGGCGGTCCAGCGCGCATTATAGGCGAGTCGCGGGCGGCAACGGGATCTTTGCTGTGCGGGGAGGGGCAGACCGCGGCAGCGTGGCACGCCGTGGGCCACGGCGTATCTGCGATAGTATGGCGCACCACCAGAGCGGAAAACGGTCAAACGTGTGATGCTCGAATTCTATCTCGTACCCGCCGCTGTCATTTGTCTGTGCATCTGGCTGATCATGGCTGCGCTGAAGAACTTTGGTCTGGGTGTCTGGGGCAGGCGGCTTAGCTTCGTCGCGCTGGCGACCGCGGGTCTTGCGCCGAGTGCCGTGCCCGGCGGCGTAATAGTGGTCGTTTACATGCCGAACGGTGTCCTCCTCGCATTCGGCAGCCTGCCCATGCTTCACAACGAGAAGCTGGTCCACTTTGCACTGTTGTCGTTTCTGGCAACCGCGGTGGTTTCGTTTCTGCTGAGTCTCGTGCTTGTCCGCGCAACAAAAGGCGGGAAACGGCCGGATACGAAGGCACATGCTACAGGCGCCGTTCAACTGGCCCTCCTGGTCGCAGCGTTTTTCGTATTCAAAGCCTTCGTTCCCGACCGGGAAGTGGCGGAGTCGATTGACTGGACACTCATCGAATCCGTCTACGGTGAGCGATTGGACAGGGCGGAAGCTCTGGCGAACATCGACGATGTGATGGAGCGGAACTCGGAGATTGCCGCGCTGCGCGAATGGGTAGCGGCCGAGCCCACGATCGTGTCGCTTCGCGTGTCCAGCGAGTTGCCGGGAAATCTTCAGGACGGCGAAGCGCTGGTGCTGGGGCCGCCGAGGCGGTCACGGGGTTGCTCCAGTAGCGGAGACGGAGCCTGGCGCAACGATCGGCTCATGCGATGTACGAGCGAACTCGAGGGGCGTGGCAAAACAGCGACCCTGAGCTATGAGCGCAATTCGGGCATCGAAGGGAACCGCGTATACATCGAAGTGGAGTTCGACTACAAGCGCTTGCTCAAGGGTGCCGATAGTAGTGACACGCGACTGGCCCTGTCGGGCTCGGACGAGCTGGCGCGCCGGAACGACGCGGCACTGATTGGCGAGTGGTCGATAACGGATCGCTACGAAAGGACCGTCAACGAAGAGCGCTCTCAGAAAGGTGTGCTGTTCATAGGCCCGCGGGAGTCCTTCGGCACCTACGCGGTTCGCGCCGAGGTAGAGGTCGAGAGCAGGCTTCGAACAGACGAGTCGTACTTCGAGCGTCCCGAGTGTCGTCAGGCTGCGGAGCAGTGTTCGTATGTCGAGGCGGTCACGGGTACGCTGCGCATCCGCGGTTCGAAGGTCCAGATCGTTTACGGGCATCCGCGCTGGAGCACCGATATCCTCAGCCTGGAGGGCAATACGATGCTGGGGCGATCCAACAACTGGGGTACCACGACGCGCTTCGAGCGCCTGGAGGCGCCGAAATAGCTCGCCGGGACAGCCGTCGGCGCGGGCCCGCGGAAGTGTTGCACGGGCTGGGGCCGCCAGCTAAAATGCGCCGCCCTCACGACCTTGAGCCTGCTCGAGGCAAGGTGGCGGCGGTTTTGGTGCAGACATCGTATCCCGACCCCGGATACCGTCGTCCCAGGGTGCTAAAATGCTGAATTCAAAGGTGATGTAGCTCAGATGGTCAGAGCGGCGGACTCATAACCCGCAGGTCGGTGGTTCAATTCCACCCATCACCACCATCTTCCTGCTGCGAGTACAACAACTTGCAGCAGCGTTCGCGGCGCGACCGCCATTGCATGGCGGTTGTGTGGCGGTAGTTTCGTCACTACTCCCGTGCGGCTAGCCGCCGCTCGTCGCTAACAGCGGTCAACACAATCTCTAGTATCCTAGCCGCGCGGACGGCGAGGAAAGCAATAATGGATTGTACTACTAGTCTCTTTGGGCTGTGTTTGATTCCAGCATCGGGTCAGTCGGACGCGAGTTTCTTCGGTTTCGCGGAGTTCATTGGTGCCTTCGCTTTGCTTGCCATCGTTTTCACGATCGCGAGTGTCCAGTATCGCTTTCGAGTTAGCGTCGCACCACTACCGTTGCCCAGAGTCACCTTCTGGGCCATTGGTGTGATCGGTTTCGGCACGCTGGCGACTGACTTGTGGGTTGCAGAAGGATGGCTCGTTGCGTACGTCCCATACATGACTTTCGGTGTGGTTCAGGGAGTGTTCGCCGCGGGCTTCCTGACTGTCGCGATGGCATGGCTCTACTTCGCCTTTCTCAGGCCGCCCGTCTTCTCGAGATGGAACGCTCGCCGGTACGGTCAGACGCTTTTCCAATACTTGCTTCAGGGTTCCGACTCTGATCTGCCTGTAATCGCCACTGAGGTCGGTCGCTCAGCTGACCATCTAGTCGAAGTATATGCTCAGCATCGACACAGATTCATAGAACAGCACGAACAGCAAGACCGTGGAGAAGAGGTGGAACTGAACCCCGGCAACTACGCGAGCAGTGTGCTGGAGATGATTGGCAACCGGAAGTTCTGTAGGCACGTTGTATCTGCATCGCCAGGTACTGCGATCAAACTCTTTCAGGCGGCCGCCAACAAGAGAGTCTACGACGCCCCCATGGGGCAGTTCGCCAGAAACATAACTGCCGAGGCGATTCAGAATCCAGACTCGAACCTCTACCATGAAGACAGCCGCTACGACTCTGGACTGTTTGGAGATCTCAAGCCGTTCACACAGGCGGTCTATGGGTCCTACAGCCTCGTCGAGGGCCTGCGCAACAACTCTTACGCGTCTCCGCTTGATGTCGACTATCGGACGTCGCGCAACTGGACTGCTCTGCAGTTACGGGCTTATGCTCGCGCGGTGTTGACAACCTACTCCGACTGGCTGGAACGGAAGCTTTGGCACAGGCATTCATATTCCCTGTACCGAGCCATTGAGACGGTTAGACATGGGTGCCAGGACGCTTATATGCTCGACGGCGTAGAAGACGGAGACCCGGACATAAGCGAACGACTACGTGTGTGCGCCAAGTTTGCGACCGATCTAGTCGAACTCTTGGAGGAGTATGAGGAGGAGATCACTATCCAAAGCTTGAAGCCTGTTGATGTGAGTATGCGACGCGACGTATACGATCAAGTGGCCGAGCTGATGTCGGAGATCATCTACAGCGTGTCTGGCGTCACAAAACCTTTCTGGCCGTGCTGGCATCTTCAACACAACACGGTGTGGAGCGAATTCTTCGATCCCTTCAAAGACAGCAAGACTCGTAGAATTATTGCTTTCAAACTCCGTCGGTTAATCTACGAAGAGATAATCGAGTTCGACAAGTACGAAGATCTGAAATCGTTCAAGGCAGCGCGTTACCTAGGGATCTGTTTGAATTGCATGGGAGTGCGGTTTCGGGGCACTGAGACGATACACGGCCGTACCATCGCACCTCTGCATCGAGTCGTTCTACGATGGGTCAGGAAGAACTATCGTGCGCTGTATGAGAATCATCCGACTGTAGCTCAAGCGTGTTTGATGGGTGGCATCTCGTACAAGCCGAAGAAGAACCGGCTGGTGAAGACCTACGCGCCTCGTGCCGACCGGAAGCCGAGCAGGGAATTTATCGAACTGTTGTAACGAGCGGGATCATCAGATCGTCGCCCACTCCCCAGCGATGCCACATCAATACTGCCGAGTCGCCTTCGTTAGCAAGTGTCGCGACACCTTGAGTGGCACAGGGCCGCCTGAATGCTCATGGTGAGTCCTCCAGTTGGTAGGTGAACGGCGCTGGGCGCCTAAGGGTCCATCCGTACTTCCTTGCGAGGCGTCGCGCCGCGTTGCTGACGTAGTTCGGTGGCTTCGGGTATCGGCGCGTGTCGACCGTCTCGCCCGAGACCAGCGAGTCGTAAAGGAGCTCGGCGAGCGTGCCGGGGCGCGGTCGGACCTTGGCACTCGGCCACAGCAGCGCCGCCGCGTGTGGGCCGTAGGCCCAGCGAGCCCACAGTGCTCGCGGCACTGGTCGTCTGACTACGAAACCGCGCACTCGTGCACCGTCGCCAGCGGTGGCGTGTCGTGCAGGAGCAGGGCGATGTGGAACGCCTGGACGACGTGGTGGTCGTTCACGTTCAATGCCGCCTGTCTGCCGACGGACTCACGGGACCAGCAGCGCACCCAGCCGCGTGCGTCCTCGCCGACGCAGGCTGGCGGATGCTGTCGGCGGCGCCCGTCGAAGCGCGCCATTGGCAGCCAGCCCAGCAATGCCAGTAGGCTCCGGCGGCGAACCCTGAACAGCGACGCGTAGCGCTGCACCTCGCCGGGCGGCAGCTCCAGCTCCGTGGTCTCTTCAATGCGAGACACCAGCGCGCCGATCAGCAGCAGGCGCTCATCCATTGGCGAACGCCTTGTCGAGCCTCGCCTTCTCGTCGGCCTTCGCCTTCCAGCGATGCAGCCGCGGCATCAGGCCGCTCTCGAACGACTGCCTCGCGTTCGCGAGCTTGGCAATGCCCTTCAGCGCGTCCTGCCGCGCGCGGTACGCCTCGCCTGCGAAGCGCTCGGACGCTGCCACGCGCACGGTCTCCACGTGCTCGTCGCTCAGCCCGGACAGGTACGGCGCGGCGGACAGCACCGCGGCGGACAGCTTCTTATCGCCCCGGAGTATGTTCCCGGTGACGAACATCAGCGGGTCCTTCTGCTCACGGACGAACGCCCGCAGCTCCGCCGCCTCCTGCGTGTTCAGCAGCGGCTGAACAGCCTTCGCAATCTCGCCGTCGTGGTGCGCGGCGACCTCCATCAACTTCTCGACAGCGTTGTCGAGTTGCCTCATGGAGCGCTCGGCCGCGGGCAGCGCCTTCGCGACGACGTCCTCGCCCTTGAGGCTCTTGTCGGCCTGCAGCGCGTGGACCTCGTTCTCCGTGTCGAACACACCACGCAGCCCGAGCCGGACGAGGTCGCGGTGCGACTCCAGCAGATTCGGGAAGGAGTTCTCCGTCACGCCGTCCGGGTTCATGTCGAGAGGAGTGTCGACACGCTCCTTGATGCCGGACATCAACGGGGCGGGACCGGTCACGGTGCCCACGGGTGGGCGCCGGTCAACTGGCGCCTTGTGGCGGTTAGTTAGAAACGCCAGCGCCTCTGCCTTAAACGCGGCCTGCGTGGGTGTCAGTTCGGTCTCGGTTTCAGAACTCATGGTTGTCTTCCTCCTTAGTACATGCCAACGGTCGAGCCGCCGGTGATTCGATAGATGGGGTACAGGTCGCGCGCGCCGTACACGAGCGCGTCGAGCCAGTGGTCGGCCTGATATCTGGGGTCGATGTCCTCCGGACGGTGCGTGCCGCGCGGCGCCTCTGGCAGCGTCGCAATCAGGTGCCGGCAGTTCGTCGTGATGTAGAGGCCGGGGCCGTTTCTCAATTTCGCGCCTTCGAGAAGTTGGCTGATGAGGTTCCAGCCGCCGACGCGGTCCTTGCGGAACGGCTTGTGCGCCGGGATCTGGTTGTGCCGCAGCATCTCGATGACAGTGTCGCCCTGCAGCCCGCGGGCGTCGTCACACACCGTGTCCACTGCCTTCCTGCCCCAGCGCTGGAACATCTCCTGCAGCATCTCCGCGAAGGTCTGGACCACAGCACCGGAGCCGACACTCAGGTCGTTCTCGTCGACTGCCGTGTCCGTCTCGTCGAGCACGACGATGTCGCCCAGAGGGGTAAGCCCAAGCAGCAGGCCGACCGCTGGGGCGGCGGCTCCCCAGTCGGCGCCGCAGCGGAGCTTCCAGCCGCTATAGGAGGTCGGCGGTGCGATCACGTGCACGGTCGGGTCGAAGTTGTCGAACATGACACCGCCCAAGACGGACCAATCGCCGTCGAGCCAAGCGTCGGCCAGCGCCTTGTCGCCACCGGCGGACGCGCGTAGCTGCCGCTCGTACTGCTCAACGTCGATGAACGGGTTGTCGTGGCAAGTGCTGTGTGTCCAGAGACACTGGTCGCCGTTGTCGTCGTGGAACGGGTGCCACGGCGGCGCGCGGTTGATCCAGCGCTTGCACAGGACGGTGTGCGCGCGCCCGTGCGGGTTGGCCGTGAACCGGATCTCGGGCTTCTTGCCCGGGGGCACACGCAGGTTGCTTCGCAGACGGTCGAGGAACGCGAACGCCGCGGGGCTGTACGCGCCGACCTCGTCGGCGAACAGTCCCGTGTAGGTCTTGCCCTGATGCCGGACGTAGCTGTCCTCGTCGCCGACATTGGTGAATGTGATCACGCCGCCCGTCGGCAGCGCTATCGTGTTGTCGGCCTTGTTGCGCGAAGCGCGACCGTCCGTCGTCATCAGGCACAACTCGTAGAGCTTCGACTGGAGTTCGAGCAGGCCGCCGTGCGACTCGCGAACGACGAGTGGTTTGGCTTGCGCGCCCCATTCGCTGCAGTGCGCCAGCACAGCCTTGCAGAGCGCGTCGGTCTTGCCGCCGCCACGTCCGCCGGCGTCGATGACGACATCGACGTGTCCGCGCAGACCCAGCGTGACCTGCTGGAAGCGGCTGTTCGACAGACCGTCGGGCGACTCGGTGTTGTAGGCCGGATCGCTCATCGGTTCTCCAGGGCTTCTGCCAACGCGCGCTTGCAGCACTGGCACAGGTCGTACGCGACCACACCGGCGGGACCGCGGTCGCAGTCGGGCCCGCCGTGTTTCGAGCGCTGCAGGTCGTCCAGCTCTCGGCGCCGTCTCGCGCGTCTCTCGACGTCTTCGTTGATGGCCGCCCGGTCGGGCACGGGGTGCCCGAACTCGCGTGCTAGCGCGTCGTTGTGGTCGAGGTCGGCAACCCGCCCGGGTGTACCAAATCTTCCGGTGCTCATCGTTCGATCTCCTGTGTCTTGGCCTCAATCGTCGCGCCACCTCGCTCTTCGACAAACTTCCTGAACTCGTCGGCGCTCAGCGGCGGCGGAATGTTGATGTTGATGCTGGGCTGCGCGCTGCCGTCCGTGGGGCCGGTCTCGCGGTAGCCGAAGCGAGTTTTCAGCAGGAACATCGCCGGTGCGTATTGGCCCTTGCGCGCGCCCTGCACGAGCAGCCCCACGAGTTCGGCCTCTAGCGCCGCCTCGGCACGGCCAACGGCTGCCTCTAGCTCCGGCTGGCGCTCGATGCATAGGGCCAGAGACTTGCGTGAGATGCCCAAGAGGGCGGCGATCCCGGCGCGGCTGTAGCCGACCTGCGCAGCGGCGGCCACGGCCCCGACGCCGCGCTCGGTGACGATGAGTGTCTGGCCGTCCGGAGCCTTCTCTACGGCCTTCTCTAGCGGCTCTACCGCCTTGAATGCCGCCATTGGGGCCGTGGTTTTGGACTTCTTGCTTGCAGCCACAGCTACTTACCTCCGCTGAACAATGGACTGGTGGTCCGAGGCTCGGGTTGCGGCCTCTTTTTCGCAGTCACGGGGACGGCCAAGGCGAACCCCCAGCGGGGGGCTTCCGGCGGCGTCTTAGGGTTTAGAGGGTTTAAAGGGTTTAGGAGGACCGAAACCGAGAGCAATATTTCGACGATCACATTCCACCCAATAACCTCTAATTCGTGGGCGGTGCTCGCAAACCCTTTAAACCCTTTAAACCCTCTAAACCCTAAACTCACGACCATTCTCCATAGTCCAGTTCCGGCTGCCGCGTCATTGCCTCGACCCGCCAGAGCAATCCGAGGTTTCCCTCGCGATTCTTCAGCGCCATTCCACCGACAACGCGGTCCACATACCGCCGCAGATGCCGGCCGATGCTGCGGGCGTTGAACGCGGGTTTCGCAGTCTGCTCGACAAGGAGGTTGTGCAGCCGCTCGCGGTCCGGGTCACCTAGATCTTCCTGGCAGTACTTTCGGACATCTGTGAGGGTCATTTCGCCGTCCCCGAAGCACGCGCGCCAAGCCGTTAGGATCTCTAGCAGCTCGTTCTTCCGCGGATCGTTGCCAAGCACAGCGGCCCGGGTATCTGCCGGGTCCGCTCGACCAAGCCAAACCAGCGGTTCGCGGATCAGGTTCCAGTCTTCAAACGAGCCGATGCGGTCCAGCGGGCGGGGGCGCCCCGCGGCAATGTAGGCGCGAAGGATGGTGAGTCCGGCAACGACAATCTCCGCTCGCCGGTCGTTTGCAACTTCCCGGGGATCGAAGTCGAACTGGCGAGCGTCAGGGCGTTCGACCTCGGCGTTCATTCGGCAGAGCACGGCTCTTCGGGTAACGTCACCCGAGAGCGTAAGGTTGTTCCCGGTGGCCATGATTAATGTGTTGCTGGGGAGCCGAACACGCTCGGAGCGGCCAAGAATTCGGGCCTGAACCATCTCCTGCGTCAGCATGCTGCAGAGAAAGTCGCCCTCCAGCGGCAGGTCGCAGTTGTCGATCACAATCATCGGATCGCCGGCCATTAGCAGCGTGCTCAGTCGCTTCTCGTCCTCCTCCGCCGACTTGCCCTGCGAGATCATCGCCGGTAGGTGCCCGGTCGCCAGCACACCGATCGTCTCGGCAATGAGCGACTTGCCGGTGCCGGCGGTGGGCGCGTCCAGTGCGAAGAGCGGCGCTGTGCGAATGCTCCGCCGTACAAGCGCGGTAAGCGCCGCGGCGAGGACGGTTGATCGCGCCGCGTCGTCCACGAACGGAAATTTCGCGAACAGTGAGTCCAGCAAGTCGAGGGCCGCCGCGGCATCGTCCCGCGAAGGATGCTCAGGCACTAGCGGAAACTCGACCCCGAGCGGATCGTAAATGAGGAGCGATTCGGCGTCGTATCCAGGGGTCTGCAGCAACGAGCCGTCCGGGCGCAGCGTCGGCGTGTGCACGATGCCGAGCAGCGCGGGTACCTTCCAATCGCCAACGCGGGCCAGATAGTGATTGGCATACTTCGCCGGCGGGTCCACTGCCCTGGTTTCACCTTTCGCATTTGAGCGTAGCCATACTGCCGAACGCGCGAATTGCTCAGTCAGCCAGAGGTTGTTTGCAGGCAGCAGCACGACGCTGCCGCGGGCTCGACGCACTCCGGAAGTGTCAGTGCTCGCCCCCAGCATCGCCGTGCGAATCAATGTTTGGCCCCGCTGATAAAGTGGCGCGCCGGACTCGATGAGCCTTGCTTCGGCGTCGTCGACAATACGGACGAGTTGGCCATCAACGAGCACGATGGCGTTGCCCGGAATTTCAATGCCCATCCACGCGCGCATCGCGCCGACATCAAGATTCAGCTGCTCGCAGAGTGCCGGCAGACCGGTGGTCGGCAAGTCGCTTTCTTGCCGCGTCGCTGTTCGGATAGCCTTCCGGCGATCTTCGGCCTCCTCGTCCCCGGCTTGCTTGGCGAGGGTGACCACGATGTCGTCCACCTGTTCTGCCTCGATGTTGAACTTCAGCAACGCGCCCGCGAGTGCGAGGCAGATGTTGTCCCGGCTGCCGTCAGTTCGAGGATAGGCGCGCAGGACGACGGACAAGAGCGCGATCAGAGACGCTATCCGTTCGGCCTCGGCCCAATCCATCGTCGGTAGCTCGCCAAGACCGGCATCCCAAGAGACATCTTCGCCCGCCGGATGAATCGAAGGGGGGAACATGGTCTGACCGCCGGTCGACCGAAGCTCAACGAGCATGTCACCGGCGTATTGGAACTGCCTCGTCTTGGCGGGCTCGTCGACCCGGACAAGCCGGTGGCTTCGACGCTTGCTCTCGCGACCAAACGCCGGTGCGAGGCCGAGGAAGTAGTCGCCCCAGACGATCGCCTCGGGGCAGTCGAGATCGAAGTCGACGAGCCCGCCGCTTGGTTCACCGAGTGCGACGCCGACATTCTCAAAGTTCTGTAGCGTCGGATTCGGTCGAGCGTCACGCCAACCCTTCGCGGCCGGTTGCTTGTCTTGCGGCTTCAGTCTGACGACATGCCAGCCGCTGTCGCAGTACGCCGCGGCCGCGCTGTCGCGCGCGGACACCCAGTCGGCGTCGAGCAGCCTAGCTATGCTCGCCATTCTCGCGCATCCAGTTGTCGAGGTCGTCCCGATGGAAGCGGATCATCCGCGGCCGCGGCCGGTGCGTTGGCACGAGCCCATTCTCGGACATCGTGCGTAGCGCGCGGTCAGTGACGCCGATGTAGGCGGCGGCCTGACGCACGTCGTACCACGGACTGGCGGCTCGCGCGTGCGCGATACCGGCGTCTAAGTGTTGAGCGAGGTGGTGCGCGACCTCCGTCGCGAGGGCTGACCACTGCGGGTCGAGGTCGTTGGAAAGAGGCACAACGGCGGTCTCCATAGTCTGTCGGTTTGCAACAGACCCACTCTCACCGTTGTCGTCCCGTCTTTATTTTTGCTGGCGTCGGCTCCAGCTGCGTGGGGTCAATCTGATGGAGATGATGCCGCAGCAATCTATGCGGCGCAACCCGGCATTGTCGCGGCGGCGCCATGGCGCGAACATCGTCATCGCGAGTGATGGGACCGAGGCCCGACGGTGCTTTAGCCGCCGGGCCTCACTTTGTTACTTGAGAACGAACGTGCAGCGGCCGCAGTTCGCCACGTTATGTCCCAAGCGTCGCGCGCGGTCTATGAAGCCGCGGGCTCCGCGGGCATCGGTGCCCAGCCGCTTCGCCAAGTCGTCGACAGTTATCGGGTCCGCGAGTGGGGAGACGTCCATCTCCGCCGCCGTGGCACTGGCGGCAGCGCGTTTGGTGGGCAGCACTGCCCGGACCCGGGCGACGGCTGTTGCCTTGTCGCGGAAGGCCCGGATGGGTTTCTCGCCGCTGTGCTTGTTGTATAGCGCGACCAGCTCGCGGAGGGTTAGCTTCTCAAGGTCTTTCATGTCACGACTCCTTTTCTAGTGGAGTCGAATCATTCCGCAGCGAGTAGAAAAGACAACATTCAGTCGACGGTTACCGACATGTCATCCGCTACCCAGTAGACCTTGATGTCCAGTATCTTGAGCGCGTGCCGGATCGGCTCGACAAACTCGCGGTGCAGGCTGTTGTCGGGTAGCGCCATGCCCGAGAGAGAAGTCGCGCGCATGGCGGCGGCGCGGTGAAACGCCTTCGGCACGTGTGACGAAATTTGATCTCGTCTGAACGGTTGCCCGTGTCGCGCACTTTCTGGCTTTGACGACGTCCCGCCTTTCGCCTCTATCCTGAGCTGCTCGCCGCCGCGCTCGGCCTCTATGTCGTCGCCGGTCTGCGTCGTGGTGGCGCTGCTGGTGATTGTCCAGCCCTCGCCGCGCAAGTGCTTGCAGACGGCTTCGATGACTTGGTTCTCGGTAATCATGCATCGCAGTGTGACATCAGGTGACTGGAAAGTCGTCCGCGCGCCGGCGCCGAATCAGTCCAGCGGCACGCGATACTCAAGTATTGTCTCGCCGCTCTGACGCAGCGAGATCACAGTGCCGCCGCGGTGGAAGGGGTTGTCTGAACAGGCGAGAATGCTCTCCAGAGCCTCGGCAAGGCACAAGGCCGCTTCGTATTCGCTATCGTACCGCTCGGTCTCGGTATCTTCGCCGTTGCTGATCTCTAAGACGTAAGTCATGTCAGCGCGTCGCGTGCGACATCAGGTGCCGGGAAAGCCGCTCCTGCGCCGCCAGCAGCTCGCGGAACATGGAGGGGATACTGAAGTAGCCGTCGTGGACGTCGCTGTCGATCTTGTGGTTCATCAGCACCTTCAGCAGCAGCGTGTTGATGCCCGCGCTGACTGCCTGAGTGCGGTACGTGCGGCGCAGCGCGTTGCCGAACGCGAAGCCTGGCCGGTGCTGCTCCCTCGGCGCGTCCATGTGGCCGGTTCTGGACTCCGCCGGGAAGATCCACGTTCTGGCCTGCTCAGGGTGGAGCATCGCGCCCGCGCGTTTCGCCTCGTTCAACACGCGCAGCATCGGCCGGGACAGCGGCACGTCGTACGCGCGCTTGGCGCCACCCTTGGGCGCTGGTATTCGCAACCGGCGGCCAGCCACGTCCACGTGCTCCCAGCGTGCGACGATCAGCGCGTGCCCACGCACGGCGGACAGCAGCGTGAAGAGGTGAAAGCAGCGCCGCACCGGGTTCTGTAGGTCGGCTAGCTGCCCAAACCAGTGGTGTAGGCCGTCGCCGTTCAGCGCGTCGTCGCGTCGGCGGTCCTCGTTGAACAACACCGCGATGCAAGGGTGGTCCGGCGGCAGCCTCAAGTGCACACGCCGTGCATTGAGGTAGGTCGCCCGCAGGCAGCGCATGGTGTGGTTAGCGACTGTACCGCCGCGGTCGCGCGTTATGAGCTGGTGCCGCTCCCGAGCCCAGAGAGGGTTCTGCGCCATGTCGCGCAGCGGTACGTCGAGCCAGTCCTTGAGCACGTCCTCTAGACAGTAGCGGTACTGCTTGACGGTCAGTGGCGAGCGGCCCTTGGCGTCTAGCTCCTCCTGCATGAGTCGCCAGCCGTCGCGCAGGGTCGGTTCGTTGCCACGCGTCGCGATTCGGCCGGTGCGGTTGCCCGCGATCCAGTCCTGCGCCGCGGCGCGGGCTTCCTTTAGGCTTACCTCACCGACGCGGCCGAACGACTGCTTCCGAGTCTTGCGGGCGCCGCCGACCTTGACGTCGAGTGAGACAGTGTAGGTCTTGGCGGTCTTGCCCACGTTCACGTAGAAGCCACGCACGCGGCTGTCGCGAACTTGGTACGGCCTGTCGTCGGAGAACGGGAGCCCGAGCACGAGGCGCTCGGTGAGGTCGCGTGGCGGCAGCGTGGCGGTTTTGGACTTCCAAGGTCCGTGCTTTACATTACCCATGGGCGGCAACTATGCCGCAGAGAGTAAGAGTGACAAGCGTTCGCGGCATAGTTGCCGCCTATGCGGAATGAATGGCTCGGACTCATAACCCGCAGGTCGGTGGTTCAATTCCACCCATCTCCAAACAAAGAAGGCCACCCTCTCGAGCGGACGAGATCAAGGGCAACCACTCTGCCAAGCGCAAGAAGCATAATGCTCCCAGAGCCAATTCTCTACAGTCCAGAATTGTATAACTCAGACTGTTCCAAGGGGGCAGCACGATAGTGATTATCGGAACCTTGGTTGCGCTCTTTCTTTCGTGGCTCTTGCTCCGTGTGATGGTGCGTGAACCCCTGGCAGTCCTGGGTATCGTTCCGACCAAACAACGCTTGATCGCGTTCGTGGCCGGATTGTTTTTTATGGCGCTCATAGGGGTCATCAACTTTACGTGGCAGGCCCACTTCAAGGAAATTTCCTACCAAGTCAATCCTGACTATGACCTGTACAAGCTGCTTAATGGTTCTTTCTGGGTACTGTCGGCGGTGCTCTACGAGGAACTGCTCTTTCGCGGTGCGCTGCTTTACCTGCTTATCCGTTACATTGGAGTTGTGAAGGCGTGTCTGCTCAGTTCCATTGCTTTCGGTGTGTACCACTGGTTCAGCTACGAAGTGTTCGGCTCGCGTCTGGTACTAATGATCTACATTTTCCTGGTGACTGGGGCTGGTGGCTGGATGTTTGCGTTTGCCTACGCCAAAACCCGGTCTCTATATGCACCAATAGGGCTTCACCTGGGCTGGAACCTCGTGGCCGCCGTAGTCTTTTCTTCCGGCCCGATCGGTGAGCAATGGCTGATTCAGCAGGGCGAAGGGACTTATAAGAGCGAATGGGTCACTCTGCTGTTCTTTACACTCCAGGCAATCATCGCTCCCGGCCTGGTAACCTGGTACCTGCAGAGATTCTATCGCCCACGAACGGAGTAGCAGTTTGGCGCCTCCAACAGCTTCTGAGGGTTTGCTGAGCTTGCAGCTGCGCGGCCGATGGCCGCTCTGAGCGAGCGGTTGTGAGCTAAGGGTGCATCTTTGCGCCTTTCGTGATCTTGTCGACAATCTTTTTCTTGTCGCGAAGCGCAAGTCCAACAACATTCAGGTCGGTGGTCGCGTACTGTTTGACCGCCTCGCGGTTGGCTGCGTCGTGCCCCGTTGAGAACATATCCTCGATGTAGAGGGAAAGAGTGACTTCGCGTGTAAGTGCGCGGGCATGAATCTTCTTCAGGCCGGCCGCATCGGAGCTTAGGACAATCATCGGTTGAATGATCAATGGCGTGTAGGTTTGACCATCGGAATCCTCATACGGCTCGCCGAGCAATGCACTGTTCGCACCCATTACGCCGCTCGTGAGGAACGCCGTGACATTGAGTTTTTGCCATGTCGCGAGGTCGTCGCGAACAACAATTGCGATCTTCGTGTCAAACATTGCTGCTCCAATTCTCTCTATCGCTCAGTTTCCGTAAGAGTTTCGGAAAGGTATTCCGCGATTTGCCGATGATGTTTGCAGCTTCCTCGTTCAGCAGGTCCATGGCGGCATCGAGGTCACTCTGTTGCTCAACGCCCTTCTGGCTAAGATAGAGTTGCTGGATACGACGGTCCTCCTCGCTCGGTCGGCGTAGTACAAGGCCAAGGGTAACCAGTCTGTCGACAACGCCGGTGATACTGGCGCTATCCAGCACGATTCTTGAGCCTAGCTCGACTCCGCTCAGGCCGCCTGTCTCGCTCAAGCACTTCAACACTGCGTACTGCACTGGCGTTACACCGTACGGCGCGAGCAGTTCTTTTGCCCGGCGAGACACCTGTTGGGCGGCCTTTCCAACCTGAAAGCTGATGCAGTCCTCGATGCGTTCCATAGAGCACCATGAGTAATTACCATGTATACAAGAGTTTCGCATACAAGGTAATATGACTCAATGCCAATGAGCTTGAATCAGGCAATGGGGAGTTATTGACCAATGTTAGAAGTCATCTTGAAACGCTTCGATAGTCCTGACGAGACCATCACATTCGAGAAGGGTAAGTTCGAGACCGTGACCCTGGGTGGGATGACGATTGGGCGAGCTACGTACGAGCCGGGGTGGAAGTGGTCGCAGAACGTTGGCGCAGAGGTTGGCGAGTCTTACTGCACGGTAGAACACGTGGGAATGGTCATATCCGGTTGCGCCACTGCCGCATTCGCAGATGGTCGCGTCACGGAAATGAATGTTGGCGATGTTTTCTACATACCGGCTGAACCACACGATAGCTGGGTCGTGGGTGATGAGCCCTACGTCTCTCTGCATTTTGTCGGCGCTGGCAAGTACGCGAAGTAGATGACATCGCCGGCGAGTTCTCACTGAGGTACAACAGGCGCCCCTGTGGAGCGGTCCGGTTTGCTCCCAAAGTTTCAAAAGACCATAATCCTCGAGTGGGATTGTCACGACGCCGATTTCTTACACTATCGACAGCGATGGGAGCGGTCTGCACTGTGCCGTTCGTATCGTCGAGTGTCACAGCGGCAACGGCGCGTAGTTCCCATCAGCCGAAACCACGCTGGACACCACGCTCCACTAATCGTCGCCCCAATGTCGTCGTAGCCGTTCTGGATGATGTGGGGTTCTCGGACTTCGGTTGCTACGGTTCAGAAAACCTGACCCCCGGTATCGACGGGCTCGCGGCCAACGGCGTTCGATTCAACAACTTCCACGTGACGGCGTTATGCGCGCCGACACGAGCCTGTCTCCTTACGGGTCGCAATGCGCACGCGGTGGGTGTTGGCAACATTGCGGAGTGGGGAAGACCCGATCTGCCCGCTTACCTGGGGTGGATTCGGCCCGACGCGGCTACGATTGCCGAAATCCTGAAGCCGCACGGCTATTCCACCTTCGCTATCGGCAAGTGGCACCTGTCGTCCATCCCGGACCAGAATGCGACAGGGCCCTATGATCATTGGCCCATAGGCCGCGGCTTCGACCGTTGGTACGGATGCCACGGCAACGCGATCGATCACTTTCATCCGGAGTTGTTCGAGAATAAAAATCAGGTGCATCCCGACAAAAGTGACGGTTATCACCTGACAGAGGACATGGTCGATCGCCTGTCAGACTATGTTCGCGATCATCTGGCGACGGCGCCGGAGAACCCCTTCTTTGCCTATCTTGCATTTGGCGCCTGTCATTTCCCGTTCCACCCACCGGCGGATTTCGTACACAAGTACCGCGGTCGGTACGATGCCGGTTGGGACGTGCTTCGAGAACGACGATTCGAAAAACAACGGGCCCTGGGCATCATTCCGGAGGACACGCGGCTCGCGCCGCGCGGGGCCACCGTCGAACGCTGGGAAGAAGTGGGTCCGGACGTGCGGACTATCGCCGCTCGCATGCAGGAGTCCTACGCTGGATTCCTGAATCACACTGACGCCCAGATACAACGACTCGTCGACTTTCTCGCGGCCGAAGGACAACTGGATAACACCATCCTGGTTGTGCTCTCGGACAACGGTGCGGCGGCGGGCAACGCGCCGCAACACGGCATGCTCGATGTCCGGCGTGTGTCCTATCAGGAGCCCGAATCGGTGGCCTGGCTTGCCAAGAACCTGGATTTGATCGGCACCGAACACTCGCAATGTATGTATGGGCCTGGCTGGGGCCAGGCGAGCAACACGCCGCTCAAGTGGTTCAAAGGCGATACCTATGGCGGCGGAACGCGGTCACCGCTCGTCGTCCACTGGCCTGCCGGCGGCATTGGCAGCGGAACGATCCTTTCCCAATATCACCATGCCGTCGATGTCGTACCGAGCCTGCTCGAGATGATCGGTGTTGCCGAGCCCGTCGAGGTTGGCGGTATGACGCAGTTGCCGATTCAGGGCACGAGCTTCGCGTATTCGCTCGACAACAACGACGCACCCACCCAGAAGACCGCTCAGTGTTTTGAAACCGCCGGCGATCGCGCGGTGTGGGCGGATGGCTGGAAGGCCGTCGTGCGACACCAGGGCCAGGGCAATTTCGAAGACGATGTGTGGGAGCTGTATCACCTGGATACCGATTTCTCCGAGACGCACAATCTTGCAGAACAGGAAACCGACCGACTTATGAGTCTCGTCGGCTTATGGGACAGGGAGGCAGAGCGATACGGCATTTTGCCCATGGCGAATAACCTGCTCGAGTTGTATCAGGACATCGTGCCGCCACCGAAAGCGCGGTATGTGTTCTACCCGGGTATGACGCGTCTCGATCGGCTCAGTGCGCCCGACGTTTACCATTTCGACTCCATGATGACCGCCGACGTCGACGTAGGATCAAGCATAGCCGAAGGAGTATTGCTGACCTCCGGCGATGGCGGAGCAGGATACGAGTGGCTTCTACAAGAGGGTCTCGTTCTGTTTCACTATGTATTTACGCGCGAGCAGCGATTCGAGATACGTTCGTCGCGACCGGTTGCGCCAGGGACGCAGTCGCTCGGTTTGCGCATCGACAAGACCGGTGAAGCGTCGGCTCGAGTGATTCTGCTCGCTGACGGCGAAGTGATCGGTGAAGGTGATCTGCCGAGGATGTGGCCGATCTACGCACCGAACGCCGGGGTTCGCTGCGGCGAGAACCCAGGAGCGCCTGTTAGCAATACGTATCCGGATGCGTTTCCATTCAATCAGGTTTTGCATCGAGTCGTTGTCGAGCTTGACGTCTGACTTGCGAAAGCGCCAATCAGGATCACTGACCTCAGATGAAGTTCTTACGTGGGAGCTATGACTATCGGCGAGCAGAACTGGACTTAAGCTGATCTGCGCTGGGCGTCAAAGACCAATGCGAAAGAAAGAGCGACAAAGCCTCGAATCAATACTTGCTTCGGTATCGGATGTTCTATTTCCGGACAAAATGGGTACCGCTAAAGTAGCGGTGAATTCCGTCGATTGCATGGGGGACACGCCTTTGCACGTATTGGCGGGTCGCCCCGACGTCTATGGTGCGGGATTACTCCTGGAGCAGGGGGCAAAGCCGAACGCGGTAGGCGATATGGGAGAAACACCCTTGCATGTTGCAGTCAGCGTTGGCAGCGAGGAGATGATTCAACTGTTGCTGGAGAATGGGGCCGACCCAAACATCTCTTGTGAGTTTGGTGATACCCCTATGGAGAGGGCAAAAGCCAGGTCCAGAAAACTGGCTCGGCTGTTTCGCGCCGGGCCCTCATCGTGAGCCTGGCGATGGACCGTCGTCGATTTCTGGAAAGAGTTGGCTTGCTGGCTATTGCTGGCGCGAGCCTATCGGCGTGTGGTCAGTCCGGAGATCCAGGTAAGAGTCACCTGATGAGCAAAGACGTCCCGCCGTTTTCGCCCGACCGCCTGCATCGGCTACTCGAGGATCTGCGCCTGGCCTTCGAGGCGAAGTCTCTGAATGTCTCGGATACGCTGCTTCCTCCGGTGAACGAAAGCGAGCTGCGGGAGCGCTGTGATTGGTTCCCCGGTGAAGTCGTTCCGGAACTCGTGGCCTTATATTCGTGGCGAGGAGGGCAGGAGCCCGGCCCCTGGGATCTGGCCGACATCGATGACCCCTTCTGGTTCAGAGACTATGCGTTCTCGAGCCTGGCCATTGCAGAACGTGAATACCAGAGCATGATGGAGTCTTACGGCCAGATCCCAGAATTTCACGATATGCTGAAGACGTGCTTTCCGTTTGCTGCTTTCAACGGCGGGTGGCTAGTCATGCCGACAACGTCTCATGACTTTGGTCGAGGTCTATTGCGCCCGATCGTTTCGGTAATACAGGGTATTGACGTGTTCTTTTACTCCACCGAGAAGATGGTAGAAACGTGTATAGATTGGGTGAGCCACCCGGCCTACACAGCAGATGATGCGTTGCCGGATAATGTGGAGCACGATATCTGGCGTAAGCACAATCCCGGCATTTTCTGATCCAGAGCCTCAGATGAAGTTCCTAACCAAGAGCACTGACATAGTTCACCTGCAAATACTCAAAGACCTGCTGGAGGCGAATGGAATACCGGCAGTGATCAAGGGCGAAAACACGGCAAGAATGATTTCGCCGTTTCTGATGACTGAGCCGAGCCTATGGGTGTACCTCGATGAACAAGGCGCTGAGGCTGAGAAGCTCATCCTGGATCCGAACTATGAGGTCGAAAACAAGATCGATGTGGCCGAGTTTTATCGCCTGACGAAAGACGCGGCGGAAAACCCGAAACAAACGTACGACATGCTGCTCAATTGGGCGGTAGGTATTGGAGTCATCATGATCGCCCTGATTCTGCTGCCCAAGCTACTCGGTCAATGAACAACGATCGCGCGACAACGAGGGCCACTTCTGTGCAGGACACATTGTCGGTTTACGCCAGTGCGCACAAGTGGCTTCTGATTCCGATCATCGTGATCTTTGTCGCTTTCACTCCGCTGTATTTCGCAAGCTTCACCAGCGAACCCTGGGCGTATCATGCGCACGCCCTGTCGGCAATTGCCTGGTACGTGTTCATGATCACGCAGCCCTACCTTGCGACTCGAGGCCGGTTGAGAAGTCACAGGAAGTGGGGAATGGTCGGATTGCTTGTCGCCGGGGCATTCATTGCCACCGGAATATCGATAACGCCAACGAACGTCTATTTCGGACAAATAGGAGGATTCCCTCCCGTTTTCCCGGCCGAGTTTTTCTATGGCCTCACGTTTACGGAAACGCTCGCCATGATCGGCTTCGCGGTGTCAGTGTTCATGGCGATCATCAAATCCAAGGTGACCGATGAACATGCGATCTGGATGCTCGGTACCGTGTTCTTCGGGTTCATGCCGGCGTGGCTGCGGCTGAGTATGTTTCCTGCCTTTGCATTCGATATCGAAATTTCCACGACAGTCGCACTGTCGATTTCGATTCCCATTTTCGTGGTGGTCATTCTCTACGTCGGCCACAAGGTTGGCAAATTGACACACCCCATGATTGTTGCGTCATCAGTTGTTACGGTTCTGATGATCTCTACATCCTACATAGGCGGTCTCGAGTGGTATCAGGAGTTCATCACCCAGCTCATGAAACCCATGGTTCCCTGGCCGGAAGCCAACTAGACCTATTCGATTCTCGATCAATTGCTTGGCGTCACGGGCTGCTCGTTAAAGAACATCACCAGGTCTCGAGCGGTATACACCTTGCCGTACATCGAATTCTGTTCGTAATCGTCGAGCGACCGACCTGTCCGCTGGGCAATCGCGTCAACGAGACTCATGTCCACGTCCTCGTCGTCCAAATCGAGGTCTTGCATCAGGTTGTCGTCGGCGCGAATGGGCGCGTCTCGCCAGGCATCGCCGAGCAGGGATTGAACCTCCTCGTAGACCGCACGAATGACCCAGGTGTCGACGGTTTTTGTGTTAAACGCCCTTGCAAAGCCGCAAATCGATTCGCCTTTACGTTCGGCCAGAAATTCGGCGGCTCGGCGCTTATCTCGACGATTGCTTTCCCATAGCAAAAGCGCAAATGCAGGGAAAATCAGCAACCCCAGTGGGTGTGTCCAGAACAGGTAGGTTGCACTCGCAGCCAGAATGGCAACCATCAGCCACCCGGCAATGGGCATTGGGGCGGGCTTGTACGGTGGCATTGTTCTTGAAGGTGCTTTCATTGGTCCGGGGCCTCTAAAGCATCCGACTCTTCGATCAGGATCACGTTGGAAATGCGCAAATCGATCACAGGGTGAGATCCTTTTCGGTTATCCCAGAAGATTTCTGTCGGATAGCCCATATCTGGATCGTACTCGACTCTCAGTACACCCCCGGAACGGTACTGCTCTTCCGTAAGCTTTAGTACGAGCTCATAAAGCTCTCGCATAGTTGGTTTCGCGTTGCAGGCTCCGGGCGCAGAACATCGTGGGTTCTCGAACCAGTCTTCGCGCAACGTGCCTGGATTGGTGACTGTAGCTGTAACTGTAAACGCCGGATTGTGACTCGGCCCCAGGTCATAGGAGTACGGGCTGTCGCCAACGGTAGCAATCCATTGGTTTTTTGCCGCCACGAGGTCGTTTAGCCGATCGTCCAACGAAGGGCCGCACGAGCACATCAGGAGCGAAACGATCAGCGCAATCGCGACGTTGACGGTCCTTTTGGAGACGAGTTGGCGCATAGCGACACCATACCTCTAACAGAGGGCATACTGCCCATCATATTTTCGCAAAAGCCGTGCGGATCGCCCTTTGCGAGCGTCACGTAGAACACATGCGCAACATATCTAGTCGAACCTGTCGTTCGGACCAGGTGGAAGTAATTCAGTTACGATGTAGTAATCTGGAGACCCGTAAGAACCAACGAAATATCCTGTCCTAACTGTCCTTACTCGAATGGTGACAAAGCCGTTCCGGTCTATTTCGATATCAGCCTGTGCGGAAGGGTCATCAATCGACACTGCTCCCGACGCATACGTCCCACCGAAAGTGCCTGTTTTCGCAGTCTTGATCCAGGCGCTAAGCGACACGTCTTCGAACGGACGCAGAACGACGGCCTTGTGGGTTTGGCCACTCTCGTATGATTCGAGTGACTCCAAGACAGCGGTGTTAAGAGCGTCGTCGTCAATTTCGACAACGACGTGACGCGAGTATCGAGGCTCCGCCTGGATTTGCTCGATGTGCCGCTTGAAATCGTCAGGCAAGGATGCAAGTAACGATGGAGCGACCGGCTTAATGAATCTTCCTGTTGTTGCTACCGAAGAAACCGAAATCTCGTTTCCGTTCTCAGGTTCTGGCGAGCCCTCCTCGACAGAAACAATATCTGTTGACGAAGATGGTTCGTCGGCCCCATTTTGTACCGCTATCGCAGATTCGACACTGGGTTTCGGTTGGTCAGGACCGTCGGCTGGCTCAAACAAAGTACTCCAAGCCAAGTAGGCGGCTAGAAGCGCAACTGCGGCAGCAGCCACGAAGACGAGAAGCTGACGGTTCATTGCAATACTGATCCCCAAGCTTTCTGATGATTTTTCGAGCACTGCAATCTCGCGCTAGGAAAAGTCGCAGCTCTAATTATCTAAGTCAAATGTATTCCTAGTGGACCACTTTATGCAAAACCGCGTTGCGAACCAAGTGTTATGAGTCGCAGGGTGCGGAATGCTCCATCAACTAGCCGCGAGAATCACGTGCACTATATCCAGCATGTGCAACGGCGCGAAAGCAGACTCTTCCCGAAGGTCCTATCGATTCGGCTAGTTGAGGACTCCCGAACTCATCCCTCAAAAACTGGCAGTCTGTCGAGCTAGCTACGACCAAGTTGTCACTACGCCTACACGGAGGGTGACGGTATATTCAGAGTGTCTAGCCCATTGAATACTCATTGGATCAGGATCATTGAGTTCGTGCGGTATTTGGCAACGTACGGCTGTGCGGTACCTTCTCCCCCAAGACATAGGGCCCGGTGGGCCCTATGTTTGTCTCCTGTAACTCAGGGCGAAAACTGCGGCAGATCGGCAAGCCGGCCCGGATCGAACGGTTCGTTGCCAAAAAGCCCGGGGTAATAGAATGCGCGAAGTTCGGCATGGAACGCGCGCACTCTGCCTTCGTAGGCAAGCACGGACCGCATATCCGTTCCGGCCAGATTCTGAAGCTGTCGCTCCAGCAGAGCGGGTGGCGCCGCTATTGCAAACAGCCCGGCCATTCGATCGCGCTCGATTCGTCCGGCCGTGTAGGCCTGCGAGAGGTGCTCTGCTGTCTGATCGCCTACTTGCTGGAAGGCGTAATACCATCCCCAATCGAATCCTTCTCCCGTATGCGTATAACCCGCCCATTCAGGATGGCGTTCCAGGAACGGCTCCATGGTGTTCTCGACGGGCAAATCCCAGGCATCGTTGACCGCCTCGCGCTGGGTCATGAGAATGTCTGCCCCTGCGGGAATAGGCACCATCCTGTCGATGATCACGCGGCTGGCGGCGGGCAGTACCGTGCTTAGCAATACCCAAACGCCAATCAGGCTGGCAAGAATCACCGGTGCGGAACGTTTCCAGCTTGCGAACCACAGGCATACCAGTGTCCAGAAGACGACGTAAGCGACAACCGGAACGACGGCGCCGCTCAGCGTTGAGAAGGTCGTGCCGCTCAACACGCCCGCAACCAGTAGCGGCACGATCGTGGCAAGCAGAATACCGCCCGACCTGAGGAAAGCTCTTCGCCACCACAGTGATCGGCTGCTACCCGCGGACGCCACCAGCAAATCGAAACGTCCTGCGCTGCGTTCACTGGCCTGCAGGTCGTGCAGAACGAAAATGAGAATCAGGGGCAGTACAAACGCCACAAAAAACGCGAAGTCGAAGCGGCCTATCAACGCGAGTTCCGGATTGCCCGGGTCGTGCTCGTAGATTTGTCCCTCCAGCGCAAGCATGCGCAGCCGGTGTTTCCACGAGGATGCGTCCCTTTGTCCCAAGGCTGCAAAGGCAAAGTCCGATGGCGGATCGTAGGTTAGATGGAAACCGTAGTAGGCTGCGCTGCCCCAATCACTCTGCCTGGCAAGTTCGGCGGACCGGTCCTGCTGGTCGGCATCCACAAGAAACGCAATGCTCTCGTACTGCTGCCGAACCTCGGCCAGACCTGACCATACGGCAAACGAGGAGAAACAGAACACGACGAGCATCCAGACCACAACTGCGCGATCGCGCAGCATGAATCGGGCCTCGCGTTTGAGCGCGTTAAAACTGTTCAAGGCTTCAGCCTCCCGCCGGCCCAGACCAGCATGCCGGACAACACGGCCAGCCAGGCGACAAGCATCGAAACGGACGAACCGGCGCTTGCAAGTCGTACGGACGCGCTGGCCGGTTCGTAGCGAAACTCATCAATCACCTGCCAGTTGGACGCGCCGATTCGTGCGCGCATCCAGGATTCCTCATCGCGATTGCGATTGATATCGTCAACATAGGAAAGCTCCTCGGCATGTGCCCGATTCAGGCCCTGCACGAATTCGAACCTCAGGTCTTCGGCCTGCCGAAGGAAACGGTGATAGTGATCGAGGTCGGTGCCGGACAGCGTGCGAGACGCAATCGCAACGGCCAGCGCAGGCGTGAGCCAGCCGTACCCTCCAAGCAGGTCAGCCTGGCGCATCTCGGCTTCCATACGTCGTTCGGCATAAACGTTCATCGTCTCGGTCAGCTTTGCCTCAGCCATCCCAGCGAGAATGCCGCGTATGTTGACCTCCAGATCTTCGACCCGATCTACACCATGCTCTTCGAGCAGGCTGGCATGCAGATTGTCGTACACAGTGTCATCGACATCGTGTCCGTCACTCAGATCGCGAACCTCGGTCAGCATGGTGAGTTCGGTCTCGATTTTTCCGGCAAGCGGTGCGGCATGGGACGTGACGTTGACGGCGGCAGCCGGCAGCACAAGGGTTAAAGCGAGCCAGCAAGCCGCAAGAGAGGCAATGACGGACGAGCGCTTGTGCAATAGGGAAGACATCAACAACGTGAGTCCGGCCCAGACCGACAAATACACAACGTAGACGCCAACCAGCGATGCAGCCGCAAGCAGGCTTTCTCCGTTGCCCAGCGAGATCAGGGCGCTTGCGACGAGAGGCATCAGCAACAGCAAAACAAACAGGAACAGCGCCAGCATCTTGCCTGCCAGGAGTGTGCGACCGCTCAAACCCTGTGCAAGCAAGGGCGCGAGGGCCCTGGCTTCTCGTTCGCGAGTGACCGCACCGTGCCCCAGCACGATAATCAGCAGCGGTGCGAATACCTGGTAAATCAATGCCGGCGTCAGCCAGGACAGGCCGCCGAGGTCAGCGCTGCTGCCGGAAGCAGAAAAGGTGGCCGAGTTCTGGCGGTGACCTTCGAGGAACATGGTTTGTCCCGTGACCGAATCCAGTCCCGGATCGAACATCGCCAGCGGCATGGGTGCCCGAAAGATGTAGTGCCCATAGTGCACCATGCGATGCGGGTGGCGATCGGGCTGGGACAGAAAGGTCTCCTCCGCATCGGCCTGATGGTGCGCGCGTTCGTGGGATTCGGCGTGCATGCGCAAGGCGGTAAGCCAACTGACGGAAATCAGAATGACGACAAAAAGCGCAACCACGGCAAGCGCCAGGTTCGAACGCCGCCAGTAGCGCCACTCTTCCGTTGCAATTGTCAGCGTAGCGCTCATGCGGCTTGCTCTCTTCTGGCTTTCCGTTCCGAAAAAGCACGATGAACGGTTTCGGTCTCGATCCGGCCACCTTCGGGGGCGGAGAACTCCCCCACGAGCTTGCCGCCGCGAAGCAAGCCAATCCGGTCAGCAACCTGGCACGCACCGTAGACATCATGCGTCACCATTAGAATGGTCTTGCCGGAATCGGCAAGGTCGCGAACCAGGTCGTGAAACTCATCGATGGCACTGGGGTCGAGCCCCGACGTTGGCTCGTCAAGCAGAAAGATGTCGGTGTCCCTGAGGATGGCGAGTGCGATCGCCACTTTTTGCCGCATGCCTTTCGAATATTCCTTGAGCTTGCGTCCCCTCGATTCCGGATCGAGTGACACCCGATCCAGAGCCGCTTCGATCGCAACCCTGTCCTCCGGCACACCGGCGAGCTGCAAGAAATAGCGGAGATTCTCGTACGCATCCAGATGCTCGTACAGCGATGCCGATTCGGGGAGGTAGGCAATGGCTTCGCGCGCTGCCTTGGGGTCCGTGCCAACGTCCACACCGTTGACGGAGAGACTGCCACCCGAAGGTGGCAGAAATCCGAGGAAACTCAGCAGCGTGGTCGACTTGCCCGCGCCGTTACCGCCGAGCAGCGCGTAAACTTCGCTGCTCTCCACAATGAAGGAAACGCCGCTCAGGACTTCCTTGCCCGAGCGGTAGATGTGCAGATGATCTGCTTGCAGTTTGGCAGAGCTATCCGTTTTCACTCTTGAAACCTCCCTTAGAACCGGAAATTTGCCGACACCCGGAAACTTTGCGGTATACCCGGCTGTACCCAAACGTCGGCAAAGGAATTGGTGTAATACTCTTCGTCGAACAGGTTGTTGACTTCCGCGCGCAACCCTACAGAATCGGAGAGTTCGTAGTTCGCAGCAACCCGAACGGTGGTGTAGCTGGGCAGCCTGAAGGTTGGATCGCCGAATTCCCCGCTTCTGTCATCGACGTACGTCAGGCCGCCAATCAGCGTCAATGCTCTGCCGGCCAGTTGAACCTCTTGAGCCAGTTGCAGGCTCAATTGATGTTCAGCAATGTTCAGGAGGTCTGAGCCGGCCGGAATGAAAGCAAACGAAATGAAATCCGTGTAGTCGTTTTTGGTCTCGGCATCGACATAGGCATAGGACAGCCACACGCTAAGCGTGTCGGTGACATTGCCCGTCAGGTCCAACTCGAAACCCTGGCTTCCTGCTGCGCCGACCGCAGTGGGATTGAAGTCGGCATCGAATGTCGCGATGTTGGACTGGTCGACGTCAAAGATGGCGAACGTTCCTGTCAGTGCGCCATCGTTCAGCGCAAGCTTCACTCCGACTTCCGTCGATTCCGAAATGTTGGGGTCCAAACCGTTTTCGTCCGTTGCGCCGGACAGTGGCCGGAAGTTCTCACCGTATACCGCATAAATGGAGACGGAATCTGTCGCCTGGTACACCACGCCAAATTGAGGGCTTACCTGAGTCTCGGAATACTGAGAAGTGCTGCTCGACAGGCGATTGTTCAGCGATTGCTCGTAGTCGTCGAATCGGGCACCCAGTCGAATATCCAGCTTGTCTGTAATGCTGATTTGATTCTGAACGTACAGGCCGATGGACTCCTGTGTTTCAACTCTGTCGATCTGCGGTGCCAGGGCAAGGCCGGATACCGGAGAATTTCCATAGACCGGATTGAAGATATTGATGATCTGATCCGTCGTTCTGTCTCGAAATGCAACCTGATCGTTTTCGAACTCGTCAACGTCGAGACCGATAATGATGCGATGCTGGATTCCACCCGTATCGAAATCGCCGCTCAACTCCGCCCGAAACACCTGATAGGTTGCATCGTAGTCTCGCTCACGGCTGAAGCGCCCATAGTTGCCGTCAGCATCCGGGGCGCTGAAGCCATTCTCCGATGCAAGCCCGTCGAGTTCGGTTTCGCGATAGTTGAAACCCACGAGGGCGCTCCAGTCGTCGCTAAAATCATGTTGGAATTCCACCTGATGGCCCATCACTTCCGTCTCTATCGGGCCATAGCTTGGTTCACCCAGGAAACGGTCCTCGGGGATAAGGCCTAACTGGTCATCGATAGCGATTACGCCGCGATCGAAAGGTGTTTCCTGAGCGCTGTATTCCATTTCATAGACGAGCTGGCTTGCATCGCTGAGTCGCCAGGCAAGCGATGGGCTGAACACCAGCTTTTCCGTTTCTACCGTATCTCTGAAGCTCTCGGCGTCTTCGTAGGCGCCGACGATGCGTATGGCAACGGCATCAGACAGCGGGGTCGTGTAGTCGAAATCAGCGCGGTACGTGCTAAAACTGCCCGCCGAGATGATGAGTTCTCCCGCCGTCTCAAACGTGGGGCGTTTGGTGACCAGGTTTACCGTGCCGCCAGGCTCACCTCGCCCATACAAAGCGGCACGTGGACCTTTCAGTACCTCAACCGATTCGATACCGGACAGATCCCTGGAACCGCCAAAGCCGCGCCCGGCATTAAAACCGTTCACCAAATAATTGCTCGGCAGGTTTTCGTCGCCAACAAAACCACGAATGGCGAAGCTGTTCCAGAGACCGCCGAAATTGTTCTGCCTGGACACGGAAGCCGACAAATCCAGAGCCTGAACGAGGTCGATAGAGCCGGCATTGCGCAAGGTCTCGGCATCGATCTTCAACTCGGCTTGCGGCGTTTCCAGCGGATCGAAATCCCCCTGATAAGCCTGCCGGGTGCCGGTAACCGTAATGTTGTCGATCTCCGAGCTGTCTGCTTCGGCAGACTGCGCTGAAACGGTGCTGGCCCAAAGGGCAATAGTTGATGCGCCGGCTAACAACGGCACACAAAGTTTGATGTTCATGAGTGTCTCCTGACGGAATCGACACAGGCTGGCCGCCCGAACGGTCCGAGTAACGTAATGTGTTGTGGATTGGGGTGGGCGTGGCAACAGAGCTGCCGAAGCACCGGTGTGCCTCGGAACTTGTCGGCTGGCATTGGGTTCAAGCCCTGACTGTCATACAACGACAGCGACGGGCATCAGACCAATGGGAGCTATTCAGGTACCGGAAGGTGGGCCGGTCTGAGGGGGCCAGGCTTCGCGTAGGGGTACTACCGTAGCCGGCGATACCAACGTCGGCTGTCGCCTCGCCTCGGAGTTGATGCCGAGCTTATCGGCGGACGAGGGCAGGATACTGTCGTGCTCTTCCTCAGACAGTATTGCGATACAAATGGCACAGTCGTGGGAATGAGTCTCGCTGTCGAATTCGGCTGCATGCAGCACGGCAAAACACTGCCCAAGTATGAGCAGCAAGATTGCGGTTGCACGAAGGTAGCGATTCAGCATCAGGTGGTCCTATGCTCCGAGCTTTACAGGACTAAGAGCCGGGGGCGCAACACCGCCCCCGTCTCCCTTCCGCACGTTGGCCGCTCCGCGTCTTCACTTCGTTTCCCGGGTGATACAGTCACTGTGACCTGGCGTACTCGGCCAGCCGAATTGGCGAGAATGAACGTTATAACATAACAGATCTGTGTTGGAGTATTTTCGAAAGTCATTGGGAGGCTATCTCGAGGTATCGCCGGAACGTTTCAATTCCAACCAGCGCCACCCAACAAAAAATGGGGCCCATCGGGCCCCATTTCTGGCGGTCTTCGTTCGACCTTAAGGTCAGTCGCGCGCGTCCGCGCTGGCATCGCGCAGCGCCTTGAATTCGCTGCCCTCCGCCCAGTTCGGCCACCCCGCGCTATTGCCGAGCCGTTCGGCGACCGCGTAGATCAACTGAGCGTCGCGAACGATACCGGTCAGATCCCAGTCGGGCGACCATTCGTCGCTCTGCTGGTGATAGTGTTCCGCCGCATAAGCCGCGGCGATCTTCGCCGCCCGCTCGGCACCGCCATCGACAAGGTTACGGCCCGAGCGGAAGCTGACGGCCGGTACGCCGACCTGCGCGAAGGCGAAATGGTCGGAGCGGAAAAAGCTGCCCGCTGCCGGGTTGGGATCGGGCGAATAGCTCCGCTCCATCTTTGCCGCTTCTTCCGTCATGATGTCGAGCAGACCGAGCTTGGCACTGCCCGAGATCGAGAAATCCCGTGTCGGGCCATGGACACCGGGTGCGTCGGTGTTGATCACCCCTGCCGTCGTCTCCAACGGATAGAGTGGATTGGCGGCGTAATACTTCGCGCCCAACAGCCCGCTTTCCTCGGCCCCGACGGCAAGAAAGACGAGGCTGCGCTCCGTTCCTCCGCTCTGCACGAACGCGCGGCCCATCTCGATCATCAGCGCGATTCCCGTGGCGTTGTCGATTGCACCGTTGTAAATCGTGTCGCCTGTCTCGTCGGGCTCGCCGACCCCCAGGTGGTCATGGTGACCGGTGAAGACGACATACTCGTCGGGGCGCTCGGTCCCGGGCAGTATGCCGATGACGTTTTTTGCGGCGATCTGTTCGCTGCGCGAGATCAGGGTGGCATCAATCGTTGCGCCCATATCCATCGGCTGGAAATTGCGCAGCCGTGCCATGGCCTTGGCGTCTTCGTAGCTTGTGCCTGCCGCCTCGAAAATCCGGCTGGCAACATCGACATGCATCCAGCCCTGCAGCGCCGAATGCGCCGCTGCAGGATCCTCGCGGACGATATCCAGCGTCACGTCGTTGCCGTTCGAGATGACACCCCAGGGATAGCTCGCCGGTTTGGTCTCATGGATAACCAGCACGCCCGCCGCGCCGCGCCGCGCGGCCTCCTCGTATTTGTAGGTCCAGCGACCGTAGTAGGTCATTGCCTCGCCGCCAAAATCGCCTTCGCCGCCTTCGAAATCGGGGTCGTTGACGAGGGCTACGATGACCTTGCCCGTGACGTCGACATCCTTGAAATCGGACCAGTCGCGCTCGGGCGCGTGGGTACCGTATCCGACGAACAGCAGGGGCACGTCGTCGAGCCGAACCTCCGCCATGCCGTTGACCGGCGAACGCACGGCGAGATCCTGGTCCTGCACCATGGCCACGCGTTCGCCGCCGATATCGATGGAAAGCTGGGGCGTATCGTCCATCGTCGACCGGTTGAGGATGACGTCCTGTGTCCAGGCCCGCGAGCCGTCGGGCCGTAAGTCGCCGCCCGGCTCAAGCCCGATGCTGGCGAAGGCGCCGGACAGGTAGGCGACCGTCTTGTCCTCGCCCGGCGTGCCCGGCGCGCGGCCTTCGAACCAATCGTCCGACAATGTGCGGATGTGCTGGTCGAGGCGTTCAACGGAAAAGTCCTGTGCGGCGGCGGGGAGGGGGGCGGCAGGCGCAATAGCGATGGCAATAGCGACGGCAAGCAAGCGGGTCATAAAAGTCTCCTGGAAATGGATCGCCGCGACCCTATGGGTCGGGGGCTTGGTCGAAAACGTCAGTCCTTTGAAGTGCTTAATCTTCTGTCAGCGAGAAAAACTCGATCAGTTGGCCGTCCGGATCGGTGACCTTGAGAAGATGAATACCCGGCTCGACGATGATGTCGGGTGCGTCTTTTCCGTGGCGGTCTCGATGCGAGCCTGAACTGCCGTCAGGTCCGCCGAATGGATATAGGGGACCGCACCGGTGCCCGGAAGAGCGTCGGGAGCGTAAATCTCACGCCTGGCGATGGCGAAAATACCGCCGGCGACGTCAAACGCGATGAAATTCTCGAGCTTGATGATGGGATCACGATCGAACAGCGTACTGTAGAAGCTCTCGGATGCCGCCAAGTCGTCCGACGCAACGTATGCGCCCATCTGGATGAGGTCGCTCGGGCTTTCCTCCGCGACCGTGGCCACAGGCAGGGTCAGGAAAGCGAGTGTTGCGAAAACTCCTGTAACCCTCTTCATGCAGGGCTCTCCTTTTCTTCTGGCGGTTTGTATCATTTTTGTTTGCCCGCTTTTTGTCCCTGTTTTTTGGGCTTGGTTCCGTCGCCCTGGGGCGACGGCTAGAGGCGGTCGACCACGCGTAAGAGCGCGGTCAGGATGCCTTCACCCAGCCGCTCGCAGCGCGGGGGTGACCAGCCGAACTCTGCGTCGGGCAGGTTTGCGTTGTCCTTGAACGGCATCTCCAGGGTCATTGCCAGGGCGCCGAAGTGATCGGCGAGCCAATTGGTTGCCATGGTCATGTTCGCCTGTCCCATCTTGGCCCTGGGGTAGCCGTATTCGGTCTGAAAGTCCGGGTTCGCCGCTGCGAGTTCGGCTTCGAATTCGGCCTGCAGCGCGCGCGTCTCTTCGGTGACGGATTCGACACCTTCGGGCCCGGCAATGAAGTTGTAGGGCAGGGCCTCGTCGCCGTGGACATCGAGAGCAAAATCGAGACCGGTGGCCTGCATTTTCTGGCGGGTCAGGTAGACCTCGGGACTGCGGGCCATCGTCGGCTCGAGCCACTCGCGGTTCAGGTTTGCGCCGGACGCGTTGTTCCGCAGATGACCACGTCGGCTGCCGTCGGGGTTCATGTTGGGCACGATCCAGAAATCGGCTTTGCTCAGCAGCGTGCGCGATGTGGGATCGGTCGAGTCGAGCAGGCGCGCGAGCAGCCCGTCCACGAGGTGCTCGGCCATGCTCTCGCCGGGGTGTTGGCGCGCAAAAATCCAGCACTGTTTCTTGCCCTCGGTCGGCTCCCGGCCGGCCTCGGTGACGCGGAGCAGGTCGAGGTCCTGCCCGTCGAGGGTACGACCGAGCAGTTCCTGGCGCACCAACGGCGACTGCAGACAGCGCGCGACGAGATCGTGATGCCGCTCGATCGAATACGGTGCGAAGTAAGCGAACCAGACCGCATCCTGTTGGGGTGTGTAGGCGATGGTCAGCGTTCCGTCTTCGTAGCGGGTTGAACTCACCCGCCGCCAGTTCCTGCGATCGTAGCTCACGCAGGCGCGGTAGTTCTCCCATCCTTTGGTATAGCTGGCTTCGGCCGCGTTGACGATGGCGAGTTTCAGGTCCACACCACGTGCGCCGCTCACGCGGAAGTGGAACCACTGGTAGTGATCCTCGCCCTCGTCCTTGCGAATGCGGAGCTGAACCCTGCCGGGGTCGCTGAGGTCCAGAACCTCGATGTTGCCTGAGTCGAAGCTGTCGCTGATATCCATGGTATTTGCTTAGGTGTCGCTCTGCGCTGGCGCGCGATCAGTGAGTGGGGCGGCAGTATAGACGGTCACAGTCGAGAGATCAGGATGTGGCCTGACCGCCAATGGCCAACTCGGATATCCCGTAAGGATTTGTTCGGGAAAAGAACGTTATAACATAACAACTTCGTTTCGGAATACTGTTTGGGCTTTCATCCTCGCCGCGAAATCTGCCCAAAGGCTCCTACAAACCAGGGTCAACAGGAAGGAACAATCCCGGGTACAACCGTACAATCGAGAGTCGGGAGTGAAACCATTGCAATCGGTCGATCGCTTGCCGGACCTTGCGGTTGGGCTGTGCAAAACACGATCGATCAACTCATCATCCAAAGGAAGCACATGGCAGAGGTGATCGCGAAAGGCCTACGAACTCTGGCCAAAATACGATTTCGACTGCTCGGTCTGGCAACCATAAAGGACATTCCCACGGATCGTTTCAATGATCTGATCGGCCAGCTAATGGCGTCCGGGTGGCGTTGTACGTCCGAGTATTCCGGCTTCGATGCATGGATCGACTACGGCAAGATAAAACTGCGAAAGGGTCGATACAAGCTGACTCTCGAATGGGACAACTGGACAGAAGGTAGTGTCGAAGGTCCTCGAAACGTTGTCGAAGACATTGCAAGAGAGCATCAGCTTTCGGTATCGAACGAGTGGCGCTGGAGCGAGTACGACAATCACTAAAGCCCGCGGCGGTCGCCCGGATTTGCTGAAACCAGGCAGCTCGTAACCGGGGAAGCGGGCCCCGGCGGGATCCGGTTTCGTTTAATCGATGACTCTCAAGTGATACTCGAAATTCGGCCGGCCCGAAATGCGATTGTTCAGCAACAGGATTGTCATGCCCTCGATCCAGCGCGCGTTGTCGATGTCGCCGACATCGATCGGCTTGAGGTCCATGGCGCTGACCAGTTCCGATACCTTTGCTTTGGCCGCGTCATCGTCGCCGGCCAGAGGTATGGAGATGTCACCGCCGGGCTCGACCATTTGCCGCCAGTTGAGCGTGCTGAACGCCTTGACGACAAACGCATCCGGAGCCGCGTCCTGAATGATGCGCCCGTTGGACGTCGATACGCCCATGCTCAATTCCGTTTCCCAGTCGCCCGTTAACGCGTTGGTGGGGTCAATGATGATCTTTCCCGACAAATCACCGAGACCGCGCGTGATCTCCTCGACGAGTTCACCCGGGACGGCCAGTACCACAATACTTGCGTTGCGAACGGACTCACCGGGCAGCCGGGCCGTGGCATTACCCGGCGTCATTGCGACAATCGCTTTTGCTTTCTCATTGTCCGGGTTTCGCGATCCGTAAACGATGTCATGGCCCTGCGCCGCGAACTCCGGGCCCAGGGCCTTCGCGACGTCCCCCGTACCGATAATGGCTATCGTCTCGGCGAACGCGACAGGGGAAAACGAAACCAGCAGCAATAGGCACGCTACAAAAGCTCTCACAGGCGATTCTCCTTCGTTACTTGCACTTCGATATGACGCATGCGATCGAATTGACTCCAACGGCATCCGTTTGTTTCATGGATTTGCCGGTCTTTGCGCTTCCACTTTTTGCGCTGCAAGGTGGCGGGCCGTCATTGTGGCACGATTGACGGCTCTGCAAACAGAAAGGATGATTACCAACAAGCAGTTAGGAGAAGCTGACCATTCCGGATCGCGGACCACGACGAACGAGAACAATGATAGAACTCCCAACAAGAAACCCTTGCGATCTCTGCGAAGGAATAGCCGGCCGGGAAGAGAAGTGGGCGGTTGTCGACGAATGTGATTACACGCTCACTGTGATCAACCCATGGCAATACGAGGTAGGGCAATGTTGTGTGATCACACGCCGTCATGTCGCGACATTGCTCGACCTGTCCGACGAGGAATGCAGCGCGATTATTGGCTCTGCAAAGAGGGTTGCCCGTGCGTTGGTCGATGCGTACCAGCCTCTGGGGATTCTCACTTTCCAGAACAACGGAGTGTATAGCGGGCAGGAAACGCCGCACTATCACTACCATGTGGTACCCCGGCAACCCGGTAGTGACTGGGGCATCGGACCGCCCCAACTTGCCTACTTCGACGGCGCCGGTCGCAAGAAAGGAACACAGCACGACCCATCGGGTGACGCTGCCCGTTCGCGACGTGTTCAGGTCGATGCGGAGACGCTGCGAGAAACCGCACGTCTCATACGTGCCCAATTGCCGAAGTAGCTCGAAGGCTACGCCTGGCCAGTTCCTGCTGTCCAGACATTCATTGATGACTCAGGCAAGAAAACTATGACGGATGATTCAATTCGGTGGCAAAAGATATCCAGTGAACCTGGACCCGAACTCCCTCTCTTCAACGTACGGTTCGACCGAATGCGCCATCCCGGGAGTGGAGAGGAGTTCCGCAGGATGGTGCTCGAGGCCCCCGACTGGATAAACGTCGTTGCGACGACCGAAGAAGGCGACATCATCATGGTCGAACAGTATCGTTTTGGCATCGAAGATCTTACGGTTGAGCCGGTTGCCGGCATCGTTGATGACGGAGAAGAGCCGATCGACGCTGCGAAACGGGAATTGCTGGAGGAAACCGGATACGGTGGAGGCAACTGGCAGTGCCTTGGTGCGGTACAGGCGAATCCGGCGATTCAGAACAACCTGTGTCACTTGTGGCGAGCAGAGGGAGTTCGATTGATGCACGACCAGAACCTGGACCCCGGCGAGTCGATCCGGGTTCATTTGATGACGGTTCACGAGGTCAGGAAAGCGATTGCCGAAGGTCGGTTCCTGCACCCGCTCGGGCTGGCCGCAATGACACGTGCATTCTCACCCTGGAGTTACGACCACCGAAGGTGATGTTCGAATCTGAGACGACTGATATGGACCCGAAGATTTTCCTCGCTTCGCTTGCCGTGATGGCGATCCTCGTCGTCGTGCTGCCGTGGCGAAGGCGGCAAAAACGCGGAAACAGGCTGTCTCACGATGACCGGGCGGAACGTAACCGCGCGTTCTATCACTACTCGGACGGACGCCCGGATCCCACGCTGGACGCCATTGACGATATCGCCGCTGAGGTATCCGAACCGCCAACGGACGTCTCGACAGGTTCGGGCGACTAGTCACTTTACCCACTCGTGCAACCTTGAAGCCCGGAGGCCACTCCGGTCTGCGGCGGCATCCGCGTTTACGGTGTGACTCCGGTCGTGATCCAGAAACATCGCAACGGACTCGTCCGCCAACTCTCGAATGAGGTAGGCTCGGGAGAAGGCTCATGCGGAGGTCGAGCCGGTCCGGCAGGCGGGTCAAACGAGCCTGCGCGTTGTTTCGTATCGCCCGGTACGATCTTCGAGAACAACGACATTATCCTGCTCGGCAACGCCTACGAGGTGAGGACCTCGGACTGAATCCCATTCAAGACCGCAGGCCTGCCGAGCTTGTCGCTGGTTGCCGATTGATCCATCGCACCTGAAAAGTCACGCCAATGAGAAACAGGACAAACAGAGCCAGATGGCTCGTCTTCATGACCGGATGGTCGATTGAATCCAGGACAGGATTGCCGACTGGAAGTCGCAACAGCCCGTCGGTAACGGCCGGGAGGCAGTGAAACAGAATAGTCGCCGAGAAACTCACAGCCTGCATTTGCCGCGACCACTTTCCGAACAGAGTCAGACTCTCGGCGAGCATTCCAACCGCCAACGCAACAAGGGCAGCGACAGCCATCACGTGTGCCACCCCGAAACCACCGTGTTGATAGATCAGCAAAGCAGTGACTGCGGTCACCAGGGTGGCGAGCAGGTAGACTCGCCCGGATCGGGTGCGGTACGAGATTTCCTTGAAGCGAAACAGCGTCATTGCTCCGCTGACAAGGGCAGCGATACCCACGACGGTATGAAACCAGCCTAGCGGAATCATTTCTGGCAAGAGCGTTCTCCACAAGCAGCTAAAGCGAATCTCTTCGATTCTAGCCCGGAAATCCTCGGATCTCACAATCGGCCGACTGTCTCGGGGCCCGTCCGGTTTCCAGGCGAAGCTCAGTTGAGCTACTCTTCGCTGCCATGAGTACTTCTATTTGCGTTGGTCTGGCGCAGATTGCGCCGGTGTGGCTCAAGCGTGACGCAACACTCAGTCGCGTTTCCGAGCAGGTCGTGGAGGCCGCGGAGGCGGGCTGCGACCTCGTGGTTTTTGGTGAGGCTTTGGTGCCCGGTTATCCGTTCTGGGTCGAGCGCACCGACGGCGCGCGTTTCGAGAGCGATCTGCAAAAAACGCTGTACGCACACTATGCCGAAGAGGCTGTGCGCATCGATCGTGGCGATCTGCAAGACTTGTGTGCGACGGCCGCGGCGCATCGTATTGCCGTCTATCTCGGCACGATCGAGAGGGCTGGCGATCGAGGCGGACACAGCCTGTATTGCTCGATGGTGTACATCGACAAAGAGGGTGAGATCGGTAGTGTGCACCGGAAACTGATGCCCACGTACGAAGAGCGCCTGGTCTGGTCAATCGGCGACGGTCACGGCTTGCGCGTCCACCCGCTGGGGGCGTTTACCGTGGGCGGTCTGAACTGCTGGGAAAACTGGCTGCCGCTGGCAAGGTCGGCATTGTACGCGCAGGGCGAAGACCTGCATGTCGCAATCTGGCCGGGCAGCGAACGCAACACGCATGACATTACCCGCTTCATCGCAAGGGAATCGCGCTCATTTGTCGTTTCGGTGAGTGGCCTGATGCATGCGGATGATATTGGTACCGATCTGTCGCATGCCGAGATACTCCGCAGCAGTGCCGACGGCTGGCTGGCCAATGGCGGTTCCTGCGTTGCGGGCCCGGATGGAGAGTGGTGCCTCGAACCGCAGACCTGCGAGGCTTCGCTACGTGTCGTTGAACTCGATCATCGCGACGTGCTGGAGGCGCGCCACAGTCTGGATGTTGTCGGGCATTATTCGCGTCCTGACGTCACCCGGCTGAAGGTCAATCGCAAACGTCAGTCCACGGCGTCATTCGATGATTAGAAGCGAAGCGTAATGTGCTCTTGAGGGTGATGACATGACCAGACGTATGCTCATCGTGTTCGCGATTGTCAGCCTTACCGCAATTGCTCATCCGAATACGGCAGGTGCCGAGGCGCCCGAACGCTATGACGGCCCGGACCTTCGCCGTTGGTCAGCAGTGGTGTCCGATCTGGACGAGACGATCCGTCTCTATACCGAGATTCTCGGCTTCGAGCTTGGCGATGTATCGGTTGACTCGAAAACGTCCTACGTCTACGAGATCTTCAACATCAGTACGGACATCACCACTCGTCACGCCACGTTTCATGCCGGCGACAAGAAGCGCGTCCTGTCCGTTGTCGAAGTACCCGGTATCGACCTTCCGAAGCTTCCGCAGAGTCCGCGCATGTCCGTAGCGCTCATCAATGCAAACGGCCGGTTCGATGAGATATACGCGCGGCTGGCCCGGGAAGGTTATGAAGTACTGCCAACCCATGCGCTGGGTGACAAAGGTATCGAGGTCGGATTTATCGACAGGGACGGACATCTTTACGCACTGTACGAGTATCCGTACGAGGGCGATATCGAGATCCAGTCTTTCAACGAAGCACAACAACTGCCGGCCGATCTGCAACAAGGCGGCCGACTGAAGTAGGGGGAAGATGATGGTCTATTCGTTCCGGTCTATTACCGTAACCTGTGTGTCGTTCCTCCTTGGCGCGTGCAGCACGCTGCCGCCTGCGGCGGACATTTCCCCGGTCTCGGCAGAGCGGGCCGTTGAGCTGGATGGTGCCCTGGCCGACGTAATGGCCCGGCACAAGATCAACACGGCCGGAGTGGCCGTCATCAAAAACGGCGTGGTGGTCTGGAGCAATCACTACGGACAGCAGTCGCCGGGTGTTCCCGCCTCCTCGGAGACCCTGTATGACGTGGGCTCGATTACCAAGACCGTTGTTGCCGAAACCGTGCTGAGACTGACGGTTGACGGCGAGCTATCGCTTGACGAATCGATGTCCAGGTACTGGCTGGATCCGGATCTCGAGGACGATTCGCGCCATCGGCAACTCACCCCGCGCATGGCGCTTTCCCACACCACCGGGTTCATGAATTGGCGTTTCTTCGCCGAGGGCCGAAAGCTGGCGTTTATCAATGAACCGGGAACGAAGTTCGGCTACTCGGGCGAAGGGTTCGAATACCTCGCGAAGTTCGTCGAGGCTAAACTCGACCAGCCGTTCGAGCAGCTGGCCCGGCGCTACGTGTTTGAGCCGTCCGAGATCAATAGCGCTGCGATGAGTGTCGATCCGGACAAATTCCCGCGTATTGCGCAAACGCTGGACGCGGATGGCCAGTTCCCCGGTTACTACTGCAGACCGGAAGGATGGTGCCGGGAGACAGGGGACTTTTCCGCTGCCGGCAGTATGGTCATTAGCCTCGATGACCTTGCCCGGTTCATGATTCTGAGCATGCGCGGGGAAGGCCTGACGTCCGAGGCCATGGCCGAGCGGAATACCTTGCAGTCCGAACAGGAGCCCATCGACTGTAACCAGGTGCCGGGAGTGCTTTGCCCCATTCGGGTCGGTTATGGCCTGGGATGGAATATCGTCGAACTCGAGAACAACAAGACCCTTGGCCACCGCGGTTCGGATTGGTCAGTGGTGTCGCTCGCGTACTATTACGAGGCCAGCCGCGACGGACTCGTAGTCCTGTTCAATGCACCCAATCGTGCCGGCATTGCCGCGATGGTGGATGTGCTTCAGTTGCTCGATCCGGATTCGCCGGAACTGCATGGGTACATTGCTCGTCGAGCCCGTGCTGACAACTGATTGACCCGCATCGGTCGCCCAAGCACCGACTCCAGCCGTCCCGGTCTTTTCGGTAAGATCGTAGCACCGCAGCCGTTCGAATCGAGGCGAATACCAGGATGCTGAAGCTCTACAAAATGGATGAGCAGCCGCCTCGATACTGGGAGACCTGGGACAACGATGATGGCTCGCACACCGTTCACTGGGGTGTTCTGGGTGAAACCGGAGATTCGAAAACCGTAAAGCCCTCGTTGTTCAAAAAGGCCAGCGACAAGATTCAGGCCGAAGTCGACGAGTATGTCTCACGGGGTTACAAGCAGGTCGATCTGGATGACCACCGCATTTTGCTGGTCGAATATGCCGTTGACGGGTTTGGGACGGCAGATGACCTGGACAAGAGGCATGAACTCGAATCGAGATTAAGCGAAACCCTGGGCTGGACAGGCCTCGGACATTGCGACGGCGGCAGCATAGGTTCCGACACGATGGAGGCCTGCTGTTTCGTTGTCGATTTTGCGCTGGCCAAATCGGTTGTCGAGGCTGACCTCAAGGGAACCCGGTTCGCCGACTACACGCGGATTTACGACGAGGGTGCCGAGAAAGGCTAGGGCGGGCTCATCCTGGCACTCTGGGCGGCGACGTTGGGCAACGTCCGATCCGCTACAGCCCCATAAGCCCGGGCACCTTTGTCCATTCAGCAAAACTGATAGTCTCTCTCACGAGTGACTATAGTTTGTAATGATCGGTATAAATGTTACGATAGCCTCAGTTTGTTCACTCGGGAGGCCTGTCGTGCCCTGGCAAAAATCGTTCGATGAAGACGTCGTGGTTGGAAAAGCCATGAAGGTCTTCTGGGAAAAAGGCTATGAAGCCACGTCGATAAACGATCTCATCGAAGGTACGGGGATCGGCCGTGGCAGTCTCTACAACGCCTTTGGCGGCAAACAGGCGCTGTTTATCCAGGCGCTGACGAAGTATCACTCCGAGAACCACCGGGCAACCCTGGCCAAGCTCGAAGCGCTGGACGACCCACTGAACGCCATTCACGGCCTGTTCGCTGCCGTTGTGCAGGAAACCGTTGAAGATAAAGACAAAAAAGGCTGCTTCCTGATCAATACGACGCTCGAGCTGTGGACACACGACGCCAAGACTCAGGCCGTTATCAAGCAAGGTCATGCCGAGACGATCGCCTTTTTTCGGCGCTGTATCGAGGTAGGCCAGGCTCGTAAAGACATACCTAGCTCCGTGGACGCCATGTCGACGGCGAAGGTCCTGTTGTCTCTTGTCATCGCCATTCGGGTCCTTGGCCGGGGGGCTTTCGACGAGCACGAGCTGCGAGACATTGCCGATCAGGCTGAGCGGCTCCTCACCTAGCCTCACGGTCCCCCCAAAACATTTTTCAGATTAGTGTTGACTGATCGTTCCAAACTCGCTATTGTTTAAACCGATCAGTACAAACTATCCACCCAAGCACACATAGAGGACAACAAAATGACGAATTTCACCGTACACACCAAAGAATCGGCGCCGGAAGGCAGCAAGGCGCTGCTGCAGGGCGCTCACGATGCTTATGGCTTCACGCCGAACCTGCTTGCGGTTCAGTCCGAATCGCCGGCGTTGCTGGAGGGCTACACGACGCTCGCCGGCATTTTCGACAAGACCGATCTGAGCGAGACCGAACGCCAGATCATCCTGATGACGAACAATCGGCTGAACGGCTGCACCTACTGCATGGCCGCTCACACTTCGCTGTCGCAAATGGCGAAAGTGCCGAACGACGTCATCGAGGCGTTGCGCAAGGGCACGCCGATTGCCGATGCCAAGCTCGAGGCTCTGCGCGTGTTTGCCGCCAAGGTCAACGAGAGTCGTGGCTGGGTCGACGAGTCCGATCTGGATGCTTTCCTGGCCGCCGGCTACACGAAGCAGACCGTGCTGGACGTCATCCTCGGCACGAGTCTCAAGGTCATGTCGAACTACACCAACCACTTTGCGCAAACCCCGGTCGACGCCGTTTTCCAGGCCAATGCCTGGTCGGCGGATGAAGCAGCGTAGTGCTGCACGCGGGTGACCCGCCCACTTCAGGGAGCAACGACAATGAAACTCAAAACACTCAGCTTCACTATCGCAACAGCGCTGTTTCTCACCGGCAACGGAGCAATGGCGCAGAGCGCCAGCCCCTACGACGGTTTCAAAGTACCGCCGCTCGAGGTTTCCTCGGACTTTCCGTACGAGCACAAGTACATCGAGATTCTCGGCTCGAAGATGGCTTACGTCGATGAAGGAAACGGGGATCCGATCCTGTTCCTTCACGGGCAGCCGACTTCTTCGTACCTGTGGCGCAACATCATGCCGCACCTGGAAGGTCAGGGGCGCCTGGTGGCACCGGACAACATCGGATTCGGCAAGTCCGACCAGCCCAGACTCCAGTACACGTTCGGCGATCACTACCGCTACTTCGAAGCGTTCGTCGCCAAGCTCGGCCTCGAGAACGTTACGCTCGTCGTACACGACTGGGGATCCGGACTGGGCCTTCACTATGCGGCTCAGAATCCCGGCAACGTCAAAGCCATCGTCACGATGGAGTCGATCATCGGGCCGCTGATTCCGGCAAAGAGTTACGACTCGATGCCGGCCGAGCTGGGCAATTTCTTCCGCACCGTGCGTGATCCGGAAAGCGGACGGAAACTCCTGATCGACGACAACTTCTTTATCGAAGGTGCTTTGCCGGGGTTCATCGTTCGCCCGCTTGCGGAAGAGGCGCATGACGTGTACCGGTCGCCGTTTCCGACCCGCGAATCCCGCATCCAGGTCAACCAGTGGCCGAACGAAATGCCCATTGGCGGTCAGCCGGCGGCAACCGACAGGATCGTGACCGACTACAACAGATTCCTGGAAGAGACCGAGATCCCCTGGCTGTACCTGTACGCGACGCCCGGAGCGCTCAACACGCCCGAGGGTGCCGACTACTGGTCGGAGCGTGCGAAGAACATCGAGACCGTCTACATCGGCGCCGGCCTGCACTACGTGCAGGAAGACCAGCCGTTCGCGATTGGTCGCGCTATCTCGGATTTCTACCGTCGACTCGGTAGCGACTAGAAGCCCACCCGGAGCTGCAGGCCCGGTATGCCAACTCCCCCAAGGGCAATACCGGGTCTGTGGCTTCCTTCCGGCTCACTTTCGACACAAAGGAAAACGCTCATGCTACTCGATACACCCACTGCCAATCTTGGCTGGAAAGCGGCACCGTTTACGCTGAAAGACCCGGACGGCAACACGTTCAGCCTGGACGGGCTGAAAGGCGAGAACGGGACTCTGGTTGCCTTCATCTGTAATCACTGCCCCTACGTGCAGGCCATCATCGGCCGACTGGTTGCTGACGCCAAATTGCTTCAGGACGAAGGCATCAACGTCGTGGCAATCAACTCGAACGACTATCGCTACGTTCCGGCTGACAGCCCTCCGATGATGAAGTCTTTTGCGGAGCACCACGGCTTCAGCTTCCCTTACCTCGTCGACGAGGATCAGTCCGTAGGCAAGACCTATGGCGCTGTCTGCACACCGGACTTCTTCGGCTTCAACGCAGACGGCGAGCTGCAATATCGCGGCCGGCTGGACGACGCGCGCATGGGCGATGCCATCCAACGCACTCCGGAGTTGCTGAACGCCATGCGTCAGATCGCGAAGACAGGCAAGGGCCCGGCGGGGCAAATACCGAGCATTGGCTGCTCAATCAAGTGGAGCTAGGCAGCCCGCTACAGAATGTTGGAGAAACACCATGATCGATCTATACACGTGGACAACACCCAACGGCTGGAAAGCCGCGGTTACGCTGGAGGAGCTTGCGCTCCCCTACAACGTGCAGCCCGTCGACATCACCACGGGGATCCAAAAGTCGCCCGAATATCTCGCGATCAATCCCAACGGCCGCATTCCGGCCATCATTGATCGCGACAACGACGACTTCACCGTGTTCGAATCCGGGGCCATCATGCTGTATCTCGCGGAAAAAGCCGGTGGCCTGTTACCGTCGGACGCCAGGCGGCGATCCGAAGTCATCCAATGGCTCATGTTCCAGATTGGCGGCCTCGGCCCGATGCAGGGTCAGGCGCATGTTTTCCTTCGATACTTCCCGGAGAACATTCCGGCCGCCATCGAGCGTTATCAGAACGAGACCCGGCGTCTCTACGGTGTGCTGGATCAGCGTCTGACCGATCGCGAATTCCTCGTGGGCGATTATTCGATCGCCGACATTGCGCACTGGTGCTGGGCTCGGATTCACAACTGGGCCGGCATCGACATCGACGAGTTTCCGCACCTGCAGCGCTGGATCGACCAGATCGCCGCACGTCCGGCCGCTGCGAGAGGCGTCAAAGTCCCGGGTCCGACGGACTTCAACAATCCGGGAGCGGAGGTCGATGCGTCGGTCACCGCGACTCGAAACATACTCACGAAGTAAGGACGTCACAATGCCCGAGTCGACCCCCAAGCGTATCGAAGCATTGCTGGTCACGAAGGGCCATGCATTCGAGAGAGAGCCCTTTTTTGGGTTCATCGATCGAGTGAAGGTCGCCAACCCGGACACGCTCATTCACTGGACTCACGTCGAGCATCCGGCGGCTCAGTCGGTGCTCAGCCCGGCAGGAGCGAAACCCTTCGATGTCATCGTCTACTACGATATGCCCGGCGTGACCTTTACGAACCGGGAACCGCCGTTTGCGGTTTACGACCCCGGCGAGCAGTTCAAAAGCAACTTCCTTGCGCTGCTCGACGCCGGCAAGCCCATGGTCTTCCTGCACCATGCTGCAGCGAGCTGGCCGACCTGGCCGGAATACGCGGAGATCATCGGTGCGCGCTTTCATTTTTTGCCCGGCGAATTCAACGGCAAGCGCTATCCGGGCTCCGGTTACCGGTTTCGCACGCAGCAAACGATAATCGTGGAAGACCCGGATCATCCGATTACCGCGGGTCTGGGCGAGCGCTTCGAGTTCAAGGACGAAGTGTATTTGTTCCCGGTCAATGAGGACGCCGTTCACCCGATTCTTCGAAGCGACTTCGAATTCGAAGCGAAGAATTTTCGGTATGGCGGACTCGGTTTCGAGGATCACCCTACCGGCAGCAATCTGGTCGGCTGGACGAAGAAAGCCTACAACTCCCCGGTTGCTTACCTGCAATTCGGACAAGACCACATTGCTTACGAGAACCCCATTTTCGCAACGTTGCTGAACAATGCGATCCGTTGGGGTGTGGCGGAGAGCAAGCGAAACGCATGAAGCGTCGCGGGCACGTATACTCCGATCAACGTCCACAGCAAGCGAGACAGCCATGCCTTCCGGACACGCCACACCGCGGTGCCTGATGCCGGTAGCTGCGAACGGCGCAGTTGGCGCAATGCTCCTGGTCTTCAGCTTCAGCATTGCAGAAGCGCAGCAGAGCGGCGGCAGTAACACACCGGAGTCGCAGGCGGCGGTGTTCGCCGGTCTGGACGAAAATCAGCAGCAGCGACTGCTGGACGAGGCTCGCCGCCAACTGGCAACAGAGCAGGCGGAGACGGCAAGACTCGAGCTGCTGTTCGAGTCTCAGGGTGCGCAGATCGACGCGGCGAGGGCAGCGCTCAACGAACGCCTGGGTTGGCAGAGCGAGTTCTATGGCGTGCTGCAGACCGTCGTGGCGGATACCAGGCACCGATTTGACGCTTCGTTGACCCGTGTGCAGTTTCCCGATCGCACGGCGTTTCTGGCCGATCTAGAAGAGACGATAGCGAACCCCGATACCTTGGCGCCGATCGACGATATCGATCAGTTCGTCTACCAGCTGCAGCGCGAAATCGTCGAGTCGGGCAAGATCGTGCGTTTTAAAACCGTCGTAAGCAAAGCGAACGGCCAGCCATCGAAAGAGACCGTTGTCCGGGTCGGCCTGTTCAACCTGGTTTCCGATGCTGGCTACCTGTACATGACCGAGGACGGTCTGGCCGCGGAACTCGAGCGCCAGCCTTTCGACCACTACGCGGACAGTGCGCGCGATCTGGCCAGCGCAACCGAGGGTGTCGTCACGTTTGCTTTGGACCCGACACGCGGAGGGATCCTCGGTTTATTGATGCACCCTGCCGAGTTCCGGGGCCGCCGCCTGGCGGTCCCGGGTACGGGCGGTTACGGGTCCGTGGCCGCCTTCACCGTCGTTGCGTTGGGTTTGCTCGGGCTAATGATTCTTGTAATGCGCTTGCGTACGAACAAAAACCGGTAGCGAATCGAACGCAGCCGGGCTGCTTATGTAAAGGCGGAGCCGGCGCGGTGTTACGACGACGTAAAGGCCGATCCGGCCAATCCTTTGACACGCCAACACACAGGCTCCCGGGCCCGACATAGGGGTAAACCCGTATTGCGAATCATTATCATTTCGGTTAGTGTTTGCCGCCTTCACCACTCTAAAAACAACGGATTCTTCTGATATGTCACTGCCCAAGCTGACGGCAGCCATTGCGCTGACCGTCGTTCCCGGTATCTACGCCTACGCGAACGACGAGGGCGAGGTTGTCGACGAGATCATCGTCGAGGGACGCTACCTGTCGATCGACAAGATCAACTCGGTCAAGACGCCGACCCCGATTCTCGACGTCCCGCAGAGCCTGTCGATTCTGACGGAAGAACAGATCAAGAATCAGGCATTCCAGAATTTTGGCGACGTCCTTCGCTACACGCCGGGACTGTCGATCAGCCAGGGTGAAGGGCATCGCGATGCGATCATCATTCGCGGAATTCAGACCACGGCGGACTTCTTCATCGACGGCGTTCGCGACGACGTTCAGTATTACCGGCCGCTGTACAACGCGGAGCAAATCGAAATCCTGCGCGGCCCCAACGCACTGCTGTTCGGTCGCGGCGGTGGCGGCGGCGTCATCAATCGCGTGCAGAAGAAGGCTGTGGTCGGACAGCAGTTCTCGACCGTTAGCCTCGGTTTGGATTCCTTCGGATCTACCGTTACCTCGGTCGACTCGAACGTCGGCATCGGCGACAGCGCGGGCTTCCGGCTGAACGCCTACTACCAGAGTCTCGACAATCATCGCGACTTCTTCGACGGCGACAGTTTCGCAATCAACCCCACGATGACCTTCGAGTTCAGTCCGTCGACGACGGCAATTCTGTCTTATGAGTACGTGGACGACGACCGAATCGTCGATCGCGGCGTGCCGTCTCGCGTTGTCGATGGTGGACCCGACGTGCCGCTCGAAGGTTTTGAAGACACCTTTTTTGGTTCGCCCGAGGCCAACGTGACGACACTCGAAGCCAGCATCTTTAGAGCCCGCCTGGAACACGAGTTCTCGGACAACCTGAAGGGTAATGTGACCGCGCACTACGCGGACTACGACAAGATGTATCAGAACCTCTACCCCAGCGAAGCGGTAGAGGTGACGAATGGTGTATTCCCCGAAGTCGAGCTGGACGGCTACCTCGACACCACGGAGCGGCAGAACCTCATCGTGCAGGCGAACCTCGTTGCGGCCTTCGAAACCGGGCCGCTCGCGCATACGTTTCTGCTGGGTGCCGAATTCGGGGATCAGAACACCGAAAACGCACGCCTCGACAATGAGTTTGGCGGTCCCGGCGGCCCCGATCAGGATGACATAGCGTTTACCGATCCGCTCGTCATTCCGGCCTTCGGTTTCACGAACCTCGTGCGGGACCGGGATTCGGACGTGCGGTTTGCGTCGTTCTACATTCAGGACCAGATCGATCTGACCGAGCAGTTCAAGGTCGTGCTTGGCCTCCGGTTCGATCAGTTCGACATCGAGGTGTTCGATGCGATAGAGGAGAACGACCCCGATCCGATCAACGGTTCGTTCGAGCGCGACGACGACGAGGTGACGCCGCGCCTCGGTTTCATCTACAAGCCGCGGGAGAACGTGTCGTTCTACGCGAGCTACAGCGAGACGTTTTTGCCGCGCTCGGGCGATCAGTTCCTGACGCTGAATCTCGATGCCGAAAGCACACGCCCGCAGTTCTTCGAAAATACGGAAGTCGGCTTCAAGTGGGATCTGCGTCCCGACCTGAGCCTGACGGCAGCCGTGTTCAACCTGGATCGTGAAAGCTACACGTCGATCGACCCGGAAGACCCGGACCAGCTCATCGTTATCGAAGGTTCCGAAACCAACGGTTTCGAACTGCAGCTGACCGGCAACATCACGGAGAACTGGTCGATGACGACGAGTTACGCAAGCCTCGACGGCGAGGTGGATCGCGTGGACGGTAGCGGCAACAACGGCAACGTGACACGGCAAACGCCGGAGAACATGTTCTCGATCTGGAACCAGTACCGCGTCTCCGAGAAACTCGGCGTCGCACTGGGCGCCACCTATCAGGACAGTTTCTTCGTCCGCGAAGACAACTCCGTCGAAGTGCCGAGCTTCACCCGGATCGATGCGGCCGTGTTCTACGCGTTGAGCGACGCAATGCGTATCCAGCTGAACGTCGAGAATCTGTTCGACGAAGACTACTTCCCGGACGCGCACAGCAACGACAACATTACGACCGGTGAGCCGCTCAACGCCCGCTTGTCGATGACGTTCGACTTCTAGACGATTCTTTTAGCCGTTCCCACCGGGCGCCGTTTGTGACTTCGCAAACGGCGCCCTGTTGTTTCCACCCGTAAAACCGGGCGCGCCTTTTTTTCGAAAGGCTCCGCCGCCGGAGGAGACTGTTGATGTGTTGACAGTGAAATCCGGAGGTACGGAGTATGAGAAAGTGGATCCTGAAAGGCATTGGCGCCGTCGTCGTAGCTGCCTGGCTGAGCCTGCTCCTGGGTATGAGCCTCGATATCGAACGCGGTACGTGGATCGTGTGGGTCACTGCCGTGGCGCTGATCACCGAAGTGGCAATCTGGGCCACGGCGGCTGTGCTGGGTATTGCGGTACTGCAGGCGCGCAAGGCTGTCTGGCGCTGGATCTCGCGGCCGTTTCGTCGCAGAACCCGGAGCTGACGGTTCGCTTCACCCTTCGCCGGAGTTGAGCGCTTTACTGGCGTCGCGAAGCCGCTCGCTCCGGCGGCGTGCCGCCGTCGCCATGCGCACGGACGCCGCAGCGCTGGACATGATGAACAGCAGCGCTGCAAGCATTAGCAGTTTTGGACGCTTGCTGGCGAGGTCCACCGAACCGGCAAACATGACAAAGCCGAGAAACGCGACGGCAGCGAGAGATACGGCAAGCCCTGCCCAGCCCGCGCGTTGCATGAAGCGCGCTTCTTTCTCGAGCGTTTTGACTTCCTCCGAAATTGCCGTGAGCGAGACGCGCCAGGTGCGTCCGCGGGCGTACAGTGCCGCGGCGCCGCCGAACAAGGAGAACACAATGGCCGCAAGGCCGATCTCCAGTTCTCCGCGTACCGTCATCCAGCTCCCGACGGCAACGCCGGCGAGTGAGACGAGCACCTCGAGCAGCAGCGCGATGCGTGATCGAATCAGTGCCGCGCGGACTTCTTTCTTGACCTCCGCGAGAGCGGGACCGCCGTCGGATTGCCAGGTGTTGCTGAGGGCTTCGAGTTCGATGTCGCGATCAGGATTCATCGCCAAGATGCTCCCTTAGTGTCTGTTTGGCGCGTGTGAGTCGGACCGATACGGCATTGGCGCTGATCCCCAGTACCTCCGCAATCTCCCTCGGCGCAAAACCCTCGAGGGTCAGCGTCACCGGCTGACGCTGGTCCAGGGGCAGTTGTCGGACGGCAGCCGAAAGCCGGTCCTTGCGAACGGAGGCGTCGGTGCGGTCCTCGAGTGTTGGCGCTTCGGCGGGAATCGCGTCGAGCGGCTCACCTTGTCGTGGCCGCTTCGCCTCCCGGCCTACGTGCGAAATGGCGCGATTGTGCGCGATCCGCGCAATGTAGGTGCGGATGTTTGCGTCTCCGCGGAATTTCAACAGCGCTCGCCAGATGGCAAGCAGCACGTCCTGATGCAGGTCGCGCCGCAGATCCCGGTCGGCTTCGTAGGCGCCGCAAATCCGCCAGATCATGCCGCTGTACGCCTCCACGATACGATCGAATTCCTGATTCCGAATCAGAATTTGCTCCCGCACTCTTCGGACAGTCCCAGTCAGTAGTCTCGCCTGTGCCCGTTTTCTTTCAGAACGCTTCCGGCCGTCAGCGAAAGAGTCTCGTCGAACCGGAGACTACGCTGAAAACACGCAGCCACGCAGGCGCAGGAAAATCACGGATGCGTAAACACACCCATTGCCTGTCGCACCGGGCGCCAGTCCCGGCTGAGCGGTGAATATCCGGTGCCTTTGCAGGGCCTACGATGCGTACCTGTGCGCGTAGGCCGTGCCGACGACGACGGCGACGCAGCCGGCGATCAGCTGCAGCGAAAGCGGTTCGTCGAGGAACAGGTTTGCACCCAGCAGCGTAATGGCCGGCAGCAGGAGGAGCATCGTACCGGTCCGGTTAACGCCCATGAGCGCACTCGCGTGGTACCACAGGAGATAAGCGAGAAACGACGACAGCAGCGACAGCCAGACGAGGTTGGCCCATGCGCCGGCAGGCAGATCGAGCAGCTGAGCGTAGCTGCCGGACCACAAGCCGGCCGGTGTCAGCACGAGCATGGCGACGACAAGACCCCATAGCGTTGCGGCCCGCGCGCCCAGGCTGCTCGATACGCGTCCGCCGAGCACGTAGCCAATGGCGGCAAAGAGGCAGCCCGACAGCACGATCAGGTCCCCGGTCAGCGAACTCCGGCCGGCACCTTCTGCACCTTCGGTGGTGTCGATCAGAAACAGGAAGGCGGCAACAATGGCGACCGTGGATCCCAGCCACCAGCGCCGCTTCGGGCGGGTTCCGGAGACGACCGACGATACGAGTATCGTCAGAATCGGCAGGAAGGCCATGATGATCGCGGCGTGGCTCGCAGAGGTCCGCGCGAGGCCGGCGCTGAGCAGCAGCGGCCAGAGGACAAAAACGGAGATTGCGTAAACCACGAGTAGCGTGCGCTCCGTTGCCGATCCCGGGCGCGGGATTTTCGACAGCACGATCAGGACGGTGGCAAAAACGCCGGCCAGCCACGCGCGGACAATCGCAATGTCCGCTGCACCGAGAAACTCCAGCAGCGCCTTGTTGGTAATCGCCGTTCCGCCCCAAAAGAGCAGGGCCGTCAGGGCAGACAGGATGGCAATCCGGCTTTGTGCGCCCCTGCGTTCGACAGGGTTTTCCAATCAGCTCTCCCGACAGTAAACGGTGCGGACACGGTCCTTGCTGCCGGCTAGCCTATCAGGACAATGCCGTCGTGACAGGTTGATCGGGTGCAGCCGGGTGATTCAGGATGAACTCCGAGACTACTCTCCGAATTGTTGCGCGAAGAAGTCGTTCTCATTCCAGGTGGGTCGGTCGTCAGCGTTGGCTATTTCTCTGAGAAAGTCCGACGCAACGTCGTAGTACCGGGCTGCGCCCCGTGTGCTGTACGGCAACGAGAGGTCGTCGGTTGGATAGTGATAATGATTCTCGAGAAAGTCGTCCCGAGGTGATCGACCGGAGGCGACGGCTTCGATCGACTGCGAGCCGGGCTTCAGGTTCAGGCCCGGGATTCCTTTCTTGACGAAAGAAAACTGGTCGGATCGAATCAGCCGGACAAGTTCGGGCCTTGGGTCCGGTGTCAGAGTCAGCCCGGTTCGTCGAGCCGAGGCCTGCAACGTGTGCTCGAGCGACGAATGTTCAACGCCCAGCCCTTCGATATCGGTAATGGTGTGGCCGAGAAACGGCATATCGATATTCAGGTTTGCCACAATCGATTCGATCGGGACCGGCGGGTGGTTGGCCATGTAGTCCGACCCCCGAAGCCCCTGTTCCTCAGCGGTATAGGCAGCAAACAGAACGGAGCGTCTCGGCGGGGATTCGACAAGTTCTCGAGCCAGCTCGAGGATGACCCCCACACCGGCAGCGTTATCGTATGCACCGTTGTAGGTTTCGAGGACGCCGTTTTCCATTTGCTGTCCAAGATGATCGAGGTGTGCGGAAACGAGAACAAACTCATCCCGCAGTTCCGGGTCGGAGCCGAACACCAGGCCCAGCACGTTGTGCGATTTCAGTCGTTTCAACCGCGAGCCGCGCGCAATGTTTGCCGTTACGTCCATTTCGAAGCTGTCAGGCGTCCCGCGCGACTGGATATCGAATTGGGTATCGAGGTCCCTGTTCGCCATTTCGAACAGCGTTTTTGCAGCCGGGCTGCTCAGCCAGACGTTTCCCACAATGCCGGGAACCTCGCCACGAACGACGCCGTTATCGTCGACCCAGCGAAGCTCAGCGTCCGACGCAAACGAGTTCATTCGCGGCCAGGTAAGACGGCTGGAGTCGACAGGGGTTCGAATCGTGAGGATGGCGACGGCCCCGTTGCGCGCGGCGCTCTCTTCCTTGACTGCGCTCGATGAATAATAGGCGCGCTCGTCGCTGGCAAAGGAGGGCGGTGCTCCCGTCAGCACAACGGCTATTTTGCCGTCGACATCGACGTTCGCATAGTCGTCGTGCCGCGGGCGCTCCGCCTGTATGCCATGGCCTACAAACACGAGACGGGCCGAAGCGCGCTGGATACCCTCGAGAAAGCCGCCAAACTGTACGAAGTCTTCGCCGAACTCGAGTGTTTCGATTCGGCCGTTCGAGACGAGAGAGACTTCCGATACCTGTCGGTCTATGTGCGAAGAGTAAAAGTCGATGTGCTGCAGGTACGTGCCTTCGTCTCCCGCAGGCTGGACACCCATCTCCTCGAAGAAAGACGTGACGTAGGAGGCGGCGGCGTCGTAACCGGGTGTGCCGGTGAGCCTTCCCCGCATGTAGTCGCTTGCCAGCACTTCCATGTGTCTGCGAATCGCGTCAGCTTTCGACGGCTCCTCGGTGGCCGCGGTCTGAATCCGGCGAGGGTTCCGAGAGTCGTCTTCGCGAGCGACGAAAATCAGGAGACAGACGATCAGGATGGTCGACCCGGCAACGCCCAGGAGACGCGCCAGCGTTTTGCGTGGCGTTGTCATGCGAACCTCATGCGGGTTCCGGAGCCACTGGCCAGCGCGCGCTCGTAAATAACGCCGGCAGCCGCGACGTCCTGAATCGCGGAACCCGTCGAGTCGAAGACGACAACGTTTTGCGCCGACCAGTCGACCGAGGTCCGGCCGGAAACGACGTCGCCAAGTTCTGCCGCGACGTCGGCGACGGTCATGGCGCCGTCGCTGATCGCGTGATGGAGATCGCCGATGTCTTTGCACTGGTCGATCAGATCACAGACGACAGTGCTGTTTGCCAGCAACTCGCTGGAAAGCTCCTGCTTGTCGTCATTGTCGGCTCCGACCGCCGCAATGAACGACCCTGGCGACACGTCATCCGGTCGCAACACCGGGGAGCGCGCTGTCGTACACGTCAAAATGATGTCGCTATTGGTAGAGGCGGTCGCAATGTCGTCGGCAACGATGTATTCCCTGTCCGGGTCGTCACGTCTTGCCGTTTCGGCGGTCTCCACCGCTCTCTGCCTGTCGAGGTCGTACAAATACACCGTTCCCGGCGATCGCACCTCGAGAACGGACTGTAGCTGCACGAGTCCCTGAACGCCGCATCCAATCACCGCCATCTTTTGCGAGTCCGGTCTGGACAGATATTTCGCGGCGACTGCCGATGCAGCACCGGTTCTCATTGCGGTGACTTCGATGGAGTCGATGATGGCGAGCAGTCTTCCGTCTCTGCCGTCGCAGAGGAAAATAGCTCCCTGTATGGTCGGCAAGCCGGTGGACGACGGATTGTCGGGAAAATTCCCGTTTACCTTGACGGCGACGTAACGGGCGCCGTCGGTACATGCGGCGGATTTGACGTGAAACGCGCCGCCTTCGCCGGGTATGTGCACCACGTCCGGCACGTTCATTCTGCCTTCGGACAATCCGGCAAACGCCGATTCGACGGCGTCAACATAGTCCCGCAACGACATGCTTTTCTCGATGTCGCGGCGGCCCAGGAGTAAGGTGGGTTGCGAGTTCACGTGTGAGCCTTTCCCTCTAGACGGGTGGTCGACCTATTGAAATCATGCGTTTACGGTATTGCCAATCTTAGGATACAAATGTAACATGAAATCGTACATTCGTAACAACAGTGCTGATATGGCCCCCTGCGTGCTGCGGTTCGAAGTGTTGATGAACGAAGACGGATCGTCGCAATGACTCGCAGCAAGGAAGCCGCCCGCTGGCTGGTTCTGGCATTTCAGTTTCCGAAAAACGCCGGATCCGCACGTATGAAGATCTGGCGGCGCATTCAGGCGATAGGCGCGATCTCGGTACGCAGTTCGGTCTACGTCTTGCCGAAATCGGAGGAAACGAAGGAAGACTTTGCGTGGTTGTTGAGGGACCTGGAGGGCTACGAGGCTGAGGGCGTGCTCTTCGAGGCCGAGTGTGTTGGCGGTTTGAGTGACGACGAACTGATTCAGGCCTTCAACCGACAGAGGAACGACGAGTACAAGAAGCTCGAATCGGATATTGACGAAGTGCTCGATACCGACCTCGTTTCGGAAGACCTTGGCGATCTGCGCAAGCGTGTGAACCGTCTCCGCAAGCAGGTGGCGGACGTAGAGAAAGTCGACTTTTTTGCTGCCACCGGAAGAGCAGCCGTGGAGTCAAAGATATTGAAGATAGAGAAGGGCATAGATTCAGCTGGCGCAAGCCCGCCTGTGACGGGGAGCGAAGAACCCCAGCCGCATTTCTCCGAGTTGCTTGGGCGCAAATGGGTGACGCGCAAAGGCGTTGGTGTCGATCGTATCGCGACGGCCTGGCTGGTTCGTCGTTGGATCGATTCCGAAGCCAGCTTCGAGTTCGTCGACGAAGCGACGTACGTCTGGCGTTCACCGGACATTCGTTTCGACATGTACGAGGGTGAGTTCACGCATCGACAGGACATGTGCACCTTCGAAGTGCTGGTGCAGCAATACTTCCCGGACGATCGCGGACTGAAGATCATTGGTGAAATCGTTCACGACCTCGATCTGAAGGACGAGCGGTTCGGCCGGCCGGAAACGCAGGGTGTGGCGGCGTTGTTGACCGGCATCCGCCGGGAAAGTGACGACGACTGGGTACGAATCCGGCAGGGAGAGCGGCTTTTCGACAGTCTCTACGAAGCCCTGAAAAGTTAGCCTGGCCCGAAGACCGTATCCGTGCAACACGACAAGGTTTCGGAATCCGGTTCTGCCACAGAATGCGATCTCGACGTCAGCCTGATGGACGCCACCCGGGTATGGGCGAAGATCGGCATCATGAGTTTCGGCGGGCCGGCGGGGCAGATCGCGTTGATGCATCGCATACTGGTCGAAGAAAAACGGTGGATCTCCGAAAGTCGCTTTCTGCACGCCCTGAACTTCTGCATGCTGCTGCCCGGCCCCGAAGCGCAGCAACTGGCCACCTATGTGGGTTGGCTCATGCACAAAGTCAAAGGCGGGCTGATTGCCGGCGGGCTGTTCGTGCTGCCCGGCTTTCTGATCATGCTGACGCTGAGCTTCCTGTACGTCTGGGTCGGGAAACTGGACGCCGTGACCGGCATTTTCCTCGGGCTGAAATCGGCGGTTATTGTGATCGTCTTTCAGGCTGTTGTGCGCATTGGCAAAAAGTCCCTTGCCAACGGCGTTGCCGCGATGCTTGCCGGATCGGCTTTTATCGGCATGTACTGCTTCAACGTGCCGTTTCCCGTCGTGATTGCAATCGCGGCGGTTGTCGGTGCGGCAGCCGCCCGTTATAGGGCCATCCCGAGCGCCTCACACGGCGATAGTCACAGCACGGAATCCCGGGTTGCAGGGGGTGCTGCACGTGATTCGAGCGCGGTTCTTTCGCGCGGGCAAAAACACCGCTTGTGGCCGTCGATCGTGCCGTTGTTGGCCGTCGTTTGGCTTGCACCGACCATCGCCATCGTCGGCTTGCTCGGGCCGGGCGATGTCTTTTCCAACATTAGCCTGTTCTTCAGCAAGATGGCGGTGGTTACCTTTGGTGGAGCGTATGCCGTACTTGCGTGGGTCAGCGAGCAATCCGTCGTCGTGTTTCAATGGCTGACACCCGGCGAAATGATCGACGGCCTGGCTATGGCCGAAACAACCCCGGGACCGCTGATTCTGGTCACGCAACACGTCGGTTTCCTGGCGGCGTATCGGGACCCGGGACTGCTCGAGCCAGGGGTTGCCGGCATTCTCGGCGCATCCCTGACGACGTGGGTGACGTTTGTGCCGTGTTTCCTCTGGATTTTCGCCGGTGCACCCTACATAGAGCGGCTACGCGGAAGTCGCGCACTGAGCGGAGCGTTGGCAGGCGTAACCGCCGCTGTGGTCGGTGTCATCGCCAATCTGGCCGTGTGGTTTAGCATTCATGCGCTGTTCGATGCCACGTCCAAAGTGTCCGTGGCCCAGGCAACCTTCGAGATACCCGTGTGGGCTTCGATCGATCTGGCGGCTCTGACGATTGTCGTGATTGCGGGCGCACTGGCGTTCCGTTTCGAGCGCTCTGTCCCGGTGTTGTTGCTGGTCTGTGGGGCGCTTGGCCTGGCAGCGCGATTCGCCGGCTGGGCGTGATGACAACCATGAATCAGCAAGACGGCCCGAGGGCGTGGAAACCGGACGATCTGGAGGGCTTGTTCGTGCAGTTCGTCAATCAACAAAACCTCGAAGCGTTGCTCGGTCTATACGAACAAGGGGCCGTGTTGAAGGACGGTTCAGGAACTGTGTACAGAGGTGTGGACGAGATTCGCAGCGCCCTGAGCAGATACGTCGCGACCGCTCCGGTATTGGATCGAAGCGACCAGTATCCATCGATTGTCGCTGGCGACATCGCACTGACTTCGTCTCGACACAGTGACGGCTCCGTCAGCGTGGAGATCGCGCGCCGGCAACCGGACGGTACCTGGCGGTGGATTATCGATCAGTTTGCAGTTCCGTAACGAATCAACCGCGCAGGTCGGGCAGTGCTCGTATCCATGTCCTTCCGGGACTCGCTCATGTATTGTCGAGGTTGTGTTGTGCATGTATCCGAGGTTGCCGGAGCCTGCATGTTGCGAAGTCCAAACAAACCAACCGTCTCTGTCCTGCTGACCGTGGCATTGTTCGCCGCCTGTCAACCGGGCTTACGTGAGGCCGGCTCGAACACCGCGACTCCGGCAAGCCGGCCGGCGGCCATTGTCGACGTCACGACAGTCGTCGACGATCTCGAACTCGACATACGTTATGCGGGGACTGAGAATTTTGTCGGCGACGTGATCGACGGCTACCTTGCGCCGAAGTGTTTCGTGCACGAGGAGGCTGCGGCGAGATTGCTGAAGGCGCAGCAGCAGGCAAAAACCGAAGGCTTGAAGCTCAAGGTTTTCGATTGTTACCGGCCGCAGCGTGCGGTCGATCACTTCCTGCGCTGGGCGGCCGACCCGACTGACATGAAGACGCGGGAGGCGTACTATCCCGACGAACTCAAGCCCGAACTCATTGGCCCTTACATTGCCGCCCGCTCAGGCCATTCGAGAGCTGCGGCGATCGATCTGACGCTGGTCGAAAGCGACGGGCAGGGCGGCTGGGTGGAACTCGACATGGGTACACCCTTCGACTTTTTCGACGCGCGTTCGAACACGGACGATCCCCGCATTTCGCCGCAACAACGGGCCAATCGCTACCGGCTGCGAAATCTCATGATTGACGCGGGTTTCAAACCTTACGATCTGGAGTGGTGGCACTTCTCGATTGCCGACGAGCCGTACCCGGATACGTTCTTCGATTTTCCGGTGAAGTAGCGGCACCGCCTGACCGACGAATGACTCGGCAGGTCGGGGGAGTACAGGCGGCGCCGCTGAGCACCCGTTACTCGAAGTCGTACGACAACCGGAGTCCAATCGTGCGAGGGCGAATGTAGATCGTGCGGTATCCCCACTGACCGCCAACAACCTGGAACGACGTCTCTCCGTCTTCGTTCGTCAGGTTGCTTACCCAGAGGCCGGCCGTTACCGGGCCGCGCGCATATTCGACCGAGGCGCCGAGGCTCGTGTAGGCGTCGAACTCGTAAGGCTCGTTCTGATCCTGTCGGTTGCTCTGCACTTCGCCGACGTAGCGCACGTCGAAGCTCGTACGTATGTCGCCGCCGAACGCCGACAGGTAGTAGTCGATGCCGAAGTTGTGCCGGTCGCTGGGTGCGCCGCCCAGTTCGTCACCGTCGAACCACGTCCGGCAGGCCGTGGTTGTGTTGCCTTCGAACAGGCACACGGTTCGGTCTTCGACGAACTCACCCGCAGTGAACGCCGACTCCCAGCTTAGCCCCAGGTTGTCCGTGAGGTCGTAGCGCAGCGCAAGTTCGAGGCCCCGGGTTTCGGCGTCCGGGCCGTTGGTCGTACCGTTGAGCGGGAAGCCCAGGATCGTCTGCGAGTAGTAGGTTTGCGTGTTGTCCCACTCGATCAGGTAGACGTTACCCTGCAAATAGAGGCTGCCGTCGAGGAACGAGCCTTTGAAGCCCAGCTCGTAGTTGGTCGTGGAATCGGGCTCGAATGTCTGCGTGCTGTCGGCAACGACGTTGCCGCCGTCGTCCCGGAAACCGTTCGTGCCGCCGCGGCGGAAGCCTTCCGAGATCGTCAGGTAGCTGAACGCGGAGTCCGTGAAGCGGTAAGCGGCGTTCAGCTTGAAAATCGATTCGCCCGTATCCTCGCCGCGCGACACGTCGTCATTGACCCCAAGGAAGCCCGTGTAGTCACTGATCGTTTTCCGCGTCTCGTCTTCCCAGTTGAAGAAGCGGGCGCCGAACGTAATGTCGAGCCTGTCCGTAAATGAGTACGTCAGCTCCCCGTAAAGGGCCGTCTCCTTATACGTCGTGTCGAAGACCTCGGAGTAGCCGTTGTCGAGGAAGGTCCGCTCCGGGAAATCGACCCGCGGGTCACAGCAGCCGTAGTCGTTCAGGATTGCGTCGTCGAGACCCGGGAAGATTTCCCAGAACCGGAGCGTCGAGTCGCTGTCCGTGTGATACAGGCCGACGATCCACTGCAGGGGTCCGTCCGTTTTCGAGGTCAGGCGGGTTTCATGCACCAGCCCTTCGTAGGCGTTGTCGTAGCGTATGAAGGCCGACTGGTTCGTGTTCTCCGGCAGCACCGACGGGATGAACGCCAGCACCCCGTAAAACAGGTAGCCTTCGTTGAGGTAGTCGCCCTGGCCGACGCGCGTGTCTTCGTACATCGACGTGCTGCTGTGCAGGTTTGCAAAGCCCAGATCCCAGTCGAAGTCGATCGAACCGAGTTCGAAATCCCGGTCGGTGAACTCTTCGTGCACGGACTGCACGGTGTAGCGGTCGACCTGGAACGGCGCGGTTTCGCGGGTCAACGTGCAGTCGGGTCCGGTCAGTCCCGCCTGCTCGCAGGCGACGCCGACGTCGAAGCGGCTCGACGCGCGAGAGCCATGCGCCGTCTGGTCCTGCTTCGCGTAGGCCAGATTGACGGTCAGCGTGTCGGTGAGGTCGGCCTGGAGCTGCAGCCGGCCGGTTGCGGTTTCTTCCCAGTCGTCGTCTTCGTACAGGTTTTGTGACGGGTTCGGCGTCGGCACGCGCGCGTCGTTCCCCGTAAGCCAGACCGGGCTTGCGACGCGATCGGTGAAGCCGCCGTCGTCAAGCCAGGCGAACGAGGCGCGCACGGCTACCGTGTCGGACAGCGGCGCGTTGACGACAAAATCCGTGTCGTGGCTCAGAGAGCCCTCTTTTACCTGGTAGACGTTCGTGTTGGCGGAAAACGTGAACTTCTCCGTGTCGGGTTTGTTCGTGATGTAGCGGATGGTGCCGCCCAGGCTGCCGCCGCCGTACAGCGTGCCCTGCGGGCCGAGCAGCGACTCGACGCGCGCCACGTCTTTGATGCGGTAGGAGATGTTGGGCAGCGGCGTCGAATCGAGGTAGTAGGCGAGCGTGCTGCGCGTAAAGAACTCGATGTTGTTGGCGTTGACCGGCGAGACGTTGAGGCCGCGCACCGTGACCGACTCCGCCAGCCGGTTGTTGTTGCCCGGCGCGCTGATCAGCACACTGTCGGCAATCAGTTCCTTGACGTCGCCGATGTTCCGGCGCCTGAGTTCGTCCTCCGGGATCGCCGAAATGTTCATGGCGATGTCGCTCGCCTGGGCTTCGCGGCCGGAAGCCGTAACGATGATTTCTTCGATCGAGCGCGCGTTGCCGTCGTCCTCGTCCTGCGCATAGGCGCTGGTCGCAGGAAGCGCCCCGAGTATCGCGAGCGATGTTGCCGTCAATAGTCCGTAAGCTGGTTGCATGCTGGTTCTCCCCCGAGTGGAATCGACATAGCAACCCGTGAAAATATATTCTTTCCCTACGGGTGGGCATTCCCGAATTGGGTAGGTTGGGATGCACAAAGGCGGGGCAGACGGCTTTGCCCGGGTGATACAGAGGCTGCTGGTAAATATCGTTCATGAAGTATCTCCAGCCAATTTCCGATTGGAATCAAAACCTTGCGAAGCTCTTCGATCCGGCTGCCGGTGACGGCCTGCTGCAGAACCTGGTAGCCGGCTGTGATGCGCTCCTGCCGTCGGATTCGGCGTTCCTGGCGGTTTTCGGCGAGACGATCAAGCCACTGCCGCTGTTCGACAACATACCCCTCGACATTCGACACCAGCATATCGATCCGTATCTGGACGGTGCGTACCTTCTGGATCCGTACTACCGGGCCGGTATTAGCGGTGTGGCGTCGGGGCTGTACAGCCTCTCCGAAGTGGCGCCACCCGGTTTCGACTACGACGAGTACTTCCTGCGCTACTACCGCGACTCGAAAATCATTGCCGAGCTGGGTTTCATTACGGAGTTGCCGGACGGCTATTTCTCGATTCTGTCGCTGGCCATGCACGAAGGGTCGGCAGGCTTCGACGCCGAGCGTGTCGAACTGCTTCGGACCGCACAACCCGTCGTCGACCGGGTCGTTAGCGAGTGCTGGCGCGGCATTCGCGAGACCGGTGGTCAAAGCGTGGTTGCTTCGCTGCATTCCCAGCTCGAGACTGCGCTGGAGGCATTCGGCGATTCGATCCTGACCAGCCGCGAGGCTGAGGTCATCCGCATGTACCTGCACGGCCATGCGACGAGTTCGATTGCCGAGAAGCTGTCGATCACGACCCACACCGTGGCGATGCACCGCAAAAACGCCTACTCGCGGCTGGACGTCTGCTCGCAGTTCGAGCTGTTTCACCTGTTCATCGATTCGCTGTCCTGCTTCGACCCCGAGGCGGGGGACGATCCCTTGCGCACCTATCTGCAGAGCGGCGCCGGGGCCTAGCCCTGCCGTCCGGCAGGGGCGGTCGTAACAGCTAATGCGCAACTTTTTGGTTGCATATTGGGCGCGCCGCTGTTAGATTAACAGGCAACCAGGAGGTTGCTTATGAATGCTGACGAAAACAAGATCGTAAAAGTGGTGGAGCTGGACGCTCCCGTTGCGCGGGTCTGGCGCGCGCTGACCGACGCTAAGGAATTCGGCGAGTGGTTTCGGGTCGAGCTGGATGGTCCGTTCGAAGAGGGCCGTCAAACGACCGGGAAACTGACTTTCCCGGGCTATGAACACTTGCCGTGGATTGCCACGGTGGAGCGCATGGAACACGAGAGCCTGTTTTCCTTTCGCTGGCACGACTTCGATGAAAACTCCGATCTCGACGCTACGGAGCAACCCACCACGCTCGTCGAATTCCGGCTGGAGGCGACGGCAGACGGTACGCGGCTGACGATCACCGAATCCGGTTTCGAGGCCATTGCGGATCCGCGCCGCCTCGAAGCGCTGCGTAGCAACACCCAGGGCTGGAACATTCAGGCGAATCACATTGCAGAACATGTCGCCGCATAGTCCCGAGTTCATTCCGGCAGAGACCGCCCCGGTTTTCGCCGCGCTGGGCGACAAGGTGCGTCTTGCGCTGCTGTCCCGGCTGCAGGACGGGCAATCCCGTTCGGTCATGCAGCTCACCGCCGGTACGGGACTTACTCGGCAGGGCGTACGAAAACACCTCGGCGTGCTCGAGGGTGCAGGTCTCGTCAACCGCGAACGCGTGGGCCGCGAAAGCCGGTTTACCTACCAACCGGCAGGCATCGAGGATCTGCGAGTGCATCTCGAGCGCGCCTCGATGCAGTGGGACGATGCCGTCGGTCGATTGAAATCCTTCGTCGAAAAAGACTGACGGCGCTTGTCGCCGGCCCGGGCAAGAAGTCGGGAACGTCCCTGTTCCCGGAGGATGCCCGGTTGCTGCGTAACACGGAACGCTCGTGTACGACACGCCGGCCGGCCATGATGCTCTTCTAAAGATCGATCTGTCCGCGAAGCTCGCCTTCGGGGTACGTCGCCGTGACGATGCTGACGTAGAGATTGCCGCTTACCAGTGCACTCGTTTGTGCTGAGTCGAGTTCAGTGATCGGTAACACCCAGTTACCCGGCAGCGATACGTCCGGTGTTAGCGTAAACAGAAAAGCGCCGTTCTCACCCGGTGCGCCCTGGTGCACGAACACACTGACCGCGTTCGCGATATCCGTGTTCACGGCCACGGCGAACCTCGACAGCGCTTCGACCCAGGTTATCGTTGCAACGCCCGAGGCCGTTGACACGACGGGCGGCCCGCTCGTGACCACTTCAGCTGCTGTCAGCTCCTCGTCAACGATCGTGATCGTCTCGTCGACGATCTGACCGCGCAGTTCGCCGCCCGGGCGGGCGGCAGACTCCACGCTGAAGTACAGCTCGCCGGAAGCGAGCTGGTCGAGACCTGTCGTCGTGAACCTGTCGGCGGCGTTGACGTTGTTGATATCCCGGGAGCCCCAGACGTTGGGGTTCGTCATCGACGCCTCCAACGCGATCGCAACGTCGCCGAGTGCACCCGCGATCGCATTACGAATATTCGTCCCGATGACGTCGCTGGCTCCGTTCACCGTTACCCTCGTGCGGTACTCTCCGGTTCGTGCATTGATCGTAATGCCCGCGGTTGCCGCGGCCGTCGAGTTCGACGCCGGAACGACGCTGGCGGCGTCGAGTGGCACCATGCCAACGGTCCAGTCCGGCGGCAGAATCTGGCCCCGCAGCTCACCGTCGGGCGACTGGATCGTCACGTAGTAGCCCGTGGCGTCGAGGCGGAACAGATCCTCCTGATCGAGTTCGGTACCGGCCGGGACGTTCCAGCTACCGCCGCCGGCGTCCGTGAGCGTCACGGCAACGGGGCCGTTTTCGCCCGCGTAGCCCGCGTTGATCGTGACGGCCGTGGCCGTCGTGCCGCTGACGGACACGTTGCCGCTGGCCGTAATGTCCTCGCCGCTTGCGCTCGAGAGCGTTGCCGTCGCCGTGACGGTATCGGCGGCCGGTGTGCCGCCGACGACCTGATCGGCTGAGAAAACCACCTGGTAACTGGTCCTCGTAATGGGGATGGGCGGACCGTCGTCCTCCTCTCCGCCCCCGCCGCCGCAGGCGGCGAGCAGCAGGCAAAAGACGCCCAGGGCCCCGACTTTTTTCTCGCGCTTGTTGATTCGCATCCTCTTGTCTCCCGTTCGATGCCGCGCTCCGGCGGCGTGTTGACCGCGTTCAAGGATCGTGGCCGGCAGCCGGGGAAGCCTGAGGACCGTCTGGAGATAAGTTGATTTTTCTTTGAGGAAGGGCGTTGGAGGCCCGTATTTGGCGTTTCGGGCGCGTGGGCCGGCTTCTAGTGCAGGTTTTCCAGCGGCTGGACGTCGACGAGCGAGTACCAGTCGTCGTTTTGACTGGCATTGAAGACTCGTTTGCGCATTGTTTCGACGTCGCGGCGCATGTCGGCCAGGAGCTGCTGAAAGCGCTCGTCGTCGCGAAATTGCCCGACGACCTCGTCGCGGGCCACGAAGTCCGGAGCTCGCATGCCCGCGTCGTAGGCGTCACGAAGTGCCGTGAGCGTCGCGTCGCGATCACCTTCGAGTGCGTGGAGTGACGCGGCAACGTACAGATCGATCACCGTCACAATCCCGCTCTCCTGCACGCGCCGCACGTAGTCGCGGCTGTGCTCGATGTGTTCCAGGGCCTTGTCTTCCGCACCGACCTTGCGATAGCACCAGGCGAGCAGGCAGTCCGCGGCCGGTTGCCGCACCCGGTAGGCGTCGAGATCCATCTGTGCCGTAATCTCGACGAGCCGGTCGCAGCGGCCCGAGTTGCCCAGAAAGAACACCGCGAACGACAACGCTTCCTCGCGCGGGAGCAGGGTCGTGTCGTCGCGAGCGAGCATGGCATCCACTTCGATGAGCAGCTGATCGTCGTTGCCTGACAGGAGCAGGAGGTCCAGGTGATTGAACAACGGCTCGGTTTCGAACGGCTTGTCGATCTGATCGAGCCAGTAGCGCGCGGACTCGTACTCCTGCAACAAAAGGTACGCGCGCGCCAGGTAGGTCGTATAGACACCAATATCGTCTCCACCCATTCGCCGCGCGAGCTGAAAGTAGGCAACGGCCTTGTCGAGCGATTCGGTTTCCAAATGAAGAAAGCCCAGACTGCTCAAGGCCTGGGCCGCGTCGCCCGTCGTCTCGGAGAGTTCGTAGATATCGATCAGCAGACGCTTGCCCAGTGCGTAATCTCCGTTCAGTCGAGCAATGTAGGCGAGGTTGCTTTTGAGGCGGGCGTTGAGCGGGTCGATCTGTCTCGCGGTTTCGGCGCGGCTGATCGCCCGATCCAGGTAGTTCTTGTCGAGCTCGAACCAGGCCCTGTACAGCAGGTCCTCGAGGTACCAGACGTGCGCATTGACATAGCTTGGGTCGCGCGCGATGGCGGCTTCGAACGAGGCGTCAGCAGTCTCGCGGTCGTACTCCAGAGACGCAAGCAGCAGGCGTGACGCGTAAGGTTCGGCACGCTCGGGCGCGAGTTCGATGGCTTTGTCGATTGCGGAACGCGCGGACTCGAGGCTTGCCTCTTTGTCGAGGCCTTGCGCATCGAGGTACACACCTTCGAGCAACGCATCGGCAAGACCGGAGTAAGCGAGCCCGAATTCAGAGTCGAGTTCGATGGCGCGGCGGAAAGCATCGATGGCCGCCGGCGTCTCCAGGTTTGCGACCTTGTGGCGCCCCAGTAGATACATTTCGTAGGCATCGAGCCCGGGCGGTGCCGAGTTGGCGGAAGCGGGCGCCGCTGCCGAAGGCAGCAGGGCTTCCACAACCACGGCGGCTATGTCGTCCTGAACGGCAAACAGATTCTCTGCGGACACGTCGAACAGCTTTGACCAGACGTGATTGCCGCTGTCGGCGTCGATGAGCTGGGCGGCAATGCGCAGCGACCCGTCGCCGCGCTGGACGCTGCCTTCCAGAACGCTGCTGGCGCCGAGTGTATCGCCGACCTTGCGGATATCCACGTTCCTGCCTTTGAACGCGAACGACGAATTGCGTGCAATTACATTGAGACCCTCAACCTGAGACAGCTGATGGATAAGAACTTCGGCGATTCCGTCGCCGATGTGTGCGTCCTGGCCGTCCGCGGAGAGATCTTCGAAAGGCAGCACCGCAATCGTCTGTGGGCCGATCGGCGTGGATAGCTCACGGTTGAACCAGTAAACCGCCATCGCGACGGCGGCGAGAACGACGATCGTGACTACCATCGGTGTGCGGCGCCGAGCGTCGCCACGCGGCTCTTGCTCACCGGGTCGGATGCTGCCGTCAACCGCTGCCGATTCGACGCTCGTGTCAGCCACCAGCTTGTAACCGCGCTTGCGGATGGTTTCGATGTAGCGGGGTCGTTGCGCATCGTCGCCAAGTGCGCGGCGCAGGTCGGCAATGATGCGGTAGACCGGACCGTCGCCGACAAACTTTCCGGGCCAGTGGGCTTCGACGAGTTCGTCGGTGCTGACCACCTCGCCCTGTTTTGCCGCGAGGGATTCGAGCACCTGCGCTGCCAGCGGTTCGAGCGCAACGGTTTCGCCGCCCTTGATGAGCCGGTTGCTGTTTGCATCCAGCAGCCAGTCGCCGATGCGTATTTTTGTGTTTGCGGTCATGGCTACCGGTAAATACTACCCGCCGGCCGGCTGTCCCGACCAGTTCAGATTGGTATTAAGTCATATGGAGCGGTCGGCGGTTACGTTTCGATGACGAACGTAGCGGGACGTGCAATCAGCAGCCCGTATCCTCGCCGGCCTTCCAGCGTTCGATGGCCAGCCGGATGAACTCGTCGATACGCGTGTCCGCCACGCGGCGGGTCTTGGAGAAGCGGATGCAGCCTTTGCCGACGTTGAGCCCGGTCAGCAGCGTACCGTCCGGATCGATCTTCGAGGCGTTACCGCAGTAGAGGCTGACGTAGCCCCTCTGCGCGTTGAGGTGCAGTACGAAGTCGTCACCCTTGCCATAGCCCAGCATGCGGTAGTGAACGGACTCCTCGAGTTCGGGCCCGAGTTTCTGCAAAAGTGCGCGAAGCTCCAGCAGCGTTGCTTTGCGCCAGTCGTCGTCGAGGAGTTCCAGGTAATCGGCTGGAGTTTTTGCGTCGTACTGCATGGTTGCGCCGTCCTATCGTACGTCCGGATTGATCTTCGTGTCGGCCTGTCGTTCAGGTCGTCCAGAAAAACAGGCGGTCTTCGATGGTCCACTGCATACCGGACTTTTCGAGATAGATCAGAAATTCGCCGCTGCCGCACAGGGCAGGGCAAAAGTAGGAGAGTATCACGGCAGCTTTTGTCCCGTTGTCGTCGAACGCCACCTTCGAAAGCGCGTAAAACCGTTCGTGTTCGGGGAACCGGGCCATGAAGTCCTCGGCGAATTGCCGCGTACGCCAGTCCTTCTCGATCGAAACCTGACACTTGTCGATGAACCTTGCGTTGATCATGACCGGCTGCCAGTCGAGCCTGTCGTCCGTTCGGGTAGCGACGAACAGCCGGTCGAGCAGCCCGTCGGGTACATCGATCTGACTATGGACGTAGGCGCGTATCCGTTCCGAGTTGTTGTCCTCGTCGTTCAGGTACTGCGCTTCGGTGTGGCTTAGCAGGATCACTTCCGTCAACGCATCCTGCAAGCGGTCGTTCATCACCACTTCGTACACCTGCTGTTCGGGAGTAAGTCCGGCCCGTGGATCGACGCATGCAACCACAATCGCTGCAAGCATCAACAGCGTTGCTGCGGCTGGACTCCTCCCGTACACGGATTGCGCGGCGGATGCGCCGGAGAATCGGCGCTACAACTGCGCCAGCGTAATGACGGGGCGCTGATTGACGCAGCCGGAGACGTGAAACTGCATGGGTGTGCCCGAAACGCGGGCCGCGAGGACCATTGCATAAATTTCGTCGAACAGCGTGTGGGTTTTTTCGAGTATGTAGAAGTCCTGCAGGCCACACTGATCAGGGTCCGTCATTGTAGTCTGGGCAATATAGATTCCATTGATGCCCGTGCTGGGGTAGACGTTGGTCAGCTCTTCGCGGCTGCCCCAGCCGCCGGCAAAACTGCTGTGCGAATAGAGAATGCTTGCTGCCAGCAACAAGCCGGTCACCCATTTGGTTTTTATCGCTGTTTCCTCGTGTTGTCGAATCCGGGATGGAAAAGATCTCGAGTATTCTGGAAGTGCAGAAATCCGCCTCGGCGTTCGCGGCGGACGTTGGATCGCGGCCAACTAAAGCAAAATCGTTATCAAGCGTCTACCGTAGTTTCCCGGCTTGTGCGCGACATGATGTTCTGGCCAGAGACCTCAGACTGACACAAGAGCTGACGCCCATACCTACCCAAGTCTGGTTCCCGGATACGATTGTGCCTGTCCCAGATGGTCCGCACAGCAACGACAATGTCACGACCGGTGAGCCGATAAACGCCAGGTTGTCGATGACGTTTAACTTCCAGTTCGTATCACCGCATGGCGCCGTTTCCGATTCTACAAATGGCGCCATGGAGTTTCAGTGTACAAAACCGAATGCTCAGCACGACAACGCCAGCGCTGCACGCATCAGTAAATCTCCGACGTAGTGCGTAACCCGAACAGGCAGAGCCGTCCCGCGAGTACAATCCGGAAACTAGAGCAGCAGGTAAGTCGTGACGATCACAATGATAACGACGTTCTGCTGGTTGTCGCCGGGTGGATTCGAGCCGGCTACAGCCGTTACGGTTTCGCGATTTCCAGCGGCATCATAGACGTAGTCGATTTCGCCCCCGTCGTTGCGGGTAACTTTGACCAAGCGGCCCAAAGCATCGTATTCGTAATCCGTCGTCTGATTGGCCTGTGGGGCGCCGCACATGAAGAGCAGCATCGCGCAAGCCAGCGCAGCGATGCGACGCGGACTGTTTTCGGACGACGACCGAATTCCCAAACCTGTCCTCATTGTCATCTTCATTTCTCCAAAGCCGTTGTGTACGACTGCTCTCATTTAAAGAGGGTTGTCATTTGCGTAGGGAAAAGTTGTCACGTCACGTGTTCACTACCCCATATTTACGTGCCATTGGGACGATGCAGAAATACCCAGGGCGTTCAGCAGCAAACGAATTGCGTATGACGGCCGCGCGACGACCGCTTCGTCTTCGACATTCCCAAGCAGTATCGGCACCGTTGCAGCAATCGAGACATTCTCTTCGCTCTGTCGGACAAAATCGAAATCATGAGCCTTGTACAATGACTCGATCTCATCGACGTTTACGGTGGATACGGTTGCTCTAGGTATCCTTAGCGTGAACTCGACCTTACCCTCGGCCTCCGACGTGCGCTCCAAGGTGAACCATCGTTTCCCTCCGATCTCCCTGAAACGTGCGAAGTCACCGTCCTTTCCAGACGACAACAAGTGCTTCGTTACCGTGCCGAAGTCCGACACACCGACTGTACGCGGCGAAAGAAGGATAAACACCAACCACGCGAGTAGCGATATCACTCCGACGGTTATGACTACGGTCCAAGACATGGTTTAGCGCTGCACCTCTTATACCTACTGGCCGAATACCTTGCCGAGATGTGCCTTTTGGTACATGCCATAGTAGTAACCTGCGGTGTAACCCACGACCGCCACCATATCTCTTGGTGGGCTCGCCGGACTCGGTAACCCCGGTGCGTCATTGTAGCCTTTGTGCGCATTACCCAGAAACAACATGCCGACGTAGACTGCCTGCTTCACTTGTGGTGATCCGGCACTGACTATCACTGACGAGTGAGCCGCAACCCAGACCCGCAGCGAAGCCTCGTTGATAGCTCGCCCTGCCGTTGCCGCCGCTGCACTCACTCCTTCCTTCGCCTGCCTGCCGGTCCTGAGCAACGTGGTTCCAGCTGCGACGCAAGTGACCGACCCGATGCATGCCGCACCTGCGAATCCGACAACGACCAAACCGGATTGTATCTCCGCCACTTTCAACATGGGGTCTTTCGGAATGGACTGGTAGATATCGAATCGCGGCGCGCGATCGGGCAACGAGAACCCGCTGGTCCGCGCCATCGCCTGCGACTCCCGAGTGTGGCCGGTCGAGCGATTGACCGTTTGGGGCCAGTTGTCGAATTGATCTCGGCGTTCCTGGTACTGCGCCGGGTTGAACACACACTGCACGTGTCTGTTGTCGCATTCACCGAGCCCCATCGGATCCGTGTAGTTCATCGGATCGTTGCCGACATAGGCGTACAGATTCAGCTGGTCGGTGTAGCCGATCGGGTCAGGCTGCAGGAATCTGCCGGTTCTCGGGTCGTACGCGCGTGCTTTGAAGTGATAGAGATCCGTACCCGGTATGCTGATCTGACCTGTGTATCCGAAACGCCCCGCGTTGAAGGCGCCGGGTAATCCGTAAGGATCGTAAAGATTCTTGTTCGATACCGAGCCGGAATCGGCGGTTCTGGCTACGATGGAACCGATAGGGTCGTGATAGAGAAACCGTCTCGCTGACGAAGAGACCGATGCACCGATGTACTCCAGCAGGACCTCATCCGTGCGCGGCGTGTGGACATAGCGTGACGAAACGGTTCCTCCCGAACCGTATTCGGCGACGAGAGCATTACCATCGTAGAGAAACTCGACTGTAGTTCCGCCGCCGGTTACCTCGTACAGGCGGCCGTAGGGATCGTATTCGAGGGTGGCCGCGTTTGCCCCGGTGGCACTGGTTAGCCGGTTCTCTGCGTCATAGACATAGGTTGACGTTGAATCGGATTGCAGGTTTCCGTTCGCATGGTAAGTGTAGCTGCTGCCGGATACGCTGGTGTACTGATTCAGTCCGTTTCTAACATACGTATCACTGGCGGACTGGCCAATCAGCTGGGCGAACGCCGAGTTGCTGACGGTTCTCGATACAATCTGTCCTACGGGGTTGAATGACGCCGAGTACGTTACGTCATCCGACGCACCGTAGAAATTGTGTCGAAGATAGTCGAGATTGGACGCGTTGTCGTAATCGTACGTGGATCCGTATCCGTTTGTTCTCGTCAGTGACTCGCGCCTGCCTTGTCCGTCGTAACCGAACGTGACCAACGACGTTCCACCGGAATCCCGTATTCTGGACGGCCGGTTCACGCCATCGTATTCATACGTGAAGTAGGTTCCGTCCGGGTAAGTCGAACGCGTTCGATTACCGTTCTTGTCGTACAGGAAGCTCAACGCGCGACTGGTCGACCCCATGTTTGTCGTCGTAGAGGTCATCTCACCGAAGCCGTTGTAGGCGTTGGTTATCCCCTGACCGCTGACCGAGTTGAACTTCGCCAGCGTTTGTCGACCCTGGTTGTCATACCTGTAGTGCACGTCAGGTGCCGTTCCGGGCAGATCCTTGAGAATGACTTGACTCAAGGCGTCATAGCCGAAACCGATGCTTTGACCGTCCCTCTTGCGAATGCTGACGATGTTGCTGTCGGCATCGTAGGCATACTGCTCGTAGTTCGAGAGATCAGTCGCTCCGGTGGCCGTTTTCGAAGGGAAATACCATCGGTAAGGACGGGCGTGCCCGTCGTAGTGAAGTTCGGCGCGGTAGCCCCTGGCATCGGTAATGCTTTCGACGGTGTTGTTGTCCGTGTAGGTGTAGGACACATACGTCTGCTGCACCGACGTACCGTACGCTCTTACGACCTGGCTGATCCGATTCTTCGTGTCGTAGTAATGACGGGTGATCCTGTCGGGTCCGTAGGTCCCCTGAGTATCGAGAACGCACGCGCTGGCGGGTGGGCTAGCAAACTCGGCGGGGTTCATGCGAACGGCGGTACAGTCCACGCGCCCTTTGGAATCGTAGCTGACTTGCTTCAGCGCCAAGGTGGAAGCACCCGAGAACAGCGTCTCGGACAACATCCGTCCGTAACCGTCGAAGTCGCGGTCGGCGTAGCGATGTACCGTAAAACCGGGCCAGGAGGCGGGCGCAACGGATTCCGATTGCCAGCTCGACAGTTCTCCGGCTTCTATCAGTATCAGCTGTCCGGCGCCGTCATAGGTGTAACGTTCCGCCGGGTATGCCAGCGGGCCGGCTCCATCGGGATCCGCATAGATGACGCCGGTAACGTCACCCGCGAGGTTGTAGCGATAGCCGGTCGTGAATGCGGATGCACTCGATTGAGCGAAACCTTGAGCGGCAAGCGACAGTGCAATGATGCCCGACAGGCATGACAGCAGGCCGCGGAGTGGGAGTTTGCCTTGCTTCGTCGGTGTCAGGGACATGAGCTGACCTCCGCTTTCGCATTGGTGCTGCTGATTCGGTTTCCGTAACTGTCAAATCCGGTACAGAGGCGTCGGGTCTGTCCGTCGGATGAGATCACGGCGCCTTTCTGAAGCAGGTTGTTCGGCCCCGAGTTCGGGCCGTAATCGTACGTAATGACGACTTCATCACCGCTCAGCGCACACCCCGCGCCGGACGCAGCACCGGTTTTGCAGTAGCGCTCTTCGGTCAGTACCCATACGGGAGTGGCGGCCTGCACATAAGGGCCCGACGAGCTCTTTATCCAGGCATACCTTTGCGTGTAGTTGTAACGAGTCTGAGGTCGAACGCCGTTTACCATCGCCGGCTCCGTGACCTTCGAGACCTGGCCGGAGGCTGCGTGGTATTCGATATCGGTTTGGTTCCCCCGCGCGTCTTTGGTCCAGTTCGGTTTGTTGCACTTCTTGATGTTCGAGCAGGTTGTGTCGTAGTCAGCGGTTTCCACAATGTCGGGAAGCGTCGAGCCGGACTTCGGAATTCGGCGTTGCTCAGTCACGTTTCCTCGTGAGTCGTAGGAGTACTCGACGAGATTTTGTCCTGGAGATCTCACGCTCAAGACCCGGCCATGCCTATGCGTCGAAATCGTGAAGTGCTCGCCGGTTGGATACGTGACTCCCGTGGGCCCCCCGGTGTTCTTGAGATACGTCACGGTTTGGTTGCCTTCGGGCCCATGACTCGTCGTTACGTAGTAGGCGCTCCCGGTGTCGTTGTGCGAGTAGGTCGTAACGCCATGGAGATCCGTTGCTTTGCTGACCAGGTTGCTCCGAAGCGTTACGCAACCGGTGGGTCCGCACGAAACCATGTCGTCGTACTCGAATGTCTGTGTGTCGTGGCTCGTGCTTGTGGGTGCACGTATGGCTTCGATCGACGAGGAGGAGCTGAAATTTGCACCGTGTGTTACACGTGTTTCGCCGCCACGAGCGTTCGTAACCGTGAGTATCTTGTCAGCTCCGGATCCTGAATAGGCGATAGTTGCCTCCGGCCAGCTTTGGGAATACGAGCAGGAATCGGCCAGTGGATCGCAGTAGTCGACAGCATTGTTCAGCCCGGTAACGCGAACAATTCTTCGCCATTCTGTTGCCAGAGGCGCTGTAGGCGTCGTATCGCTCTCATAATCGAACTTGAGCTGGTATCCGTCATTCCGGGTTACTGACTGAATACGGCCGCTCGTAGAACCCGCCACAGTGACCTGTTTCCAATGGATGTCGATCTTCAAGCCGTTTGGATACTCGATCGTCTCAAGCGCTCCGTCCACAGCGCTCGGAGACGACGCAGGGCCAGTGGTGTACCGGACGCCGTCTCTGCTCGTGAGCGTGAAGCTGTCGTCCGGATTGCGCACGAGAGTTGACCCGTTTTCCTTTACGGGTTGATAGGTTCCGCTTATCAGCCGAAAACTCTCGGCGGAGGGGCCAACGTAAAATATGGCATCCGTCGGCAAATAGGTCTGCGGGTACGGAATGTAGTCCGTTATGTACCCGAAGTAGTCGTTCCTCAGCTGGCCCGTCGTCTGGAACAATCTCGACAAGGTATTGATGGTGATAGACAGTGGCCGCTCTGACGGACCAACGCTCAGCAACCCGATGCTCTGCGTCAGTTTTCCCGAGATCAGGTTTACTCCGCGGGCGTCCTGCACGTCGTATTCGGGGGCGTCGAATACGCCTTGCCCCTGAACCGGAGCAGCTGAGAGCGCGAACGTTGCGAGGAACAAGCGAAAAGAGAACGCTTTGATGTGCTTCATCGTGTCTTCACCTCTGAACAAGCAGCAGGCTTGGCCGGTTTCTTCGCATGCTGCGGAAACAGATCGGCAAGCGCGACGCCCCGGTGTCACCACCGGTGCTTGCCAGGAACTCGATCATGCGCGATGACGGGTGCGCTTGATGACCAGACTCACGTGGACTTATACGTAAGTCATGCTAGGAAAACCCGTCGCCGCTTGTGATGTGAAACGACTTGCAATAGGCATCATACCTTGCCATGAACGTCAATCGCAATGAAGCGAACAGATAGGGTCAAGCGCATTGTGCGATCGGAAAAAAAAGTAATGGGTGCAGCTTCGTCAACGCAATGTGCACAATGGCGCGAACGAGATTCGCAGCGTCTTCAGTCGCTGTGGCGCGAGCGCCCCTGTATTGGGTCGAAGTGATCGGTATCCACCGATGGTTTCAGGCGATAGTGCACTGACATCCTCTCGACGCAGCGATGGCACGGTCAGCGTCGAGAGGGCAGCCGGACGGTACCTGCTCCGGATGCCCTCCCTGCAACAAGGAACCCGCTATGGCAGCCGAGTTATCTCACGCAAGACGATTGCGGCTGACGCCGTTCGCCTGCCGCATCCGTGCAGCGGACGAACGCGACGGCCTCACTCCGCCGAACGCACTACCGCTATCACCCAGTCGGTGAGCCCTTCGCCATACTTGTCGATGCTGCGGCGAAAACGCTCGTCAGCTTCCCACATCGCCGCAAGTTCAGTATGCCCGGCGGGCGAAAGGTCGTAGAACCAACGGCATATATGCTGCCGATGCCGCTCGGCGATCTCGAGTGCCGCAGGCTTGTCCGGTGACGTATCGGCCTGCATGAGTTCCGCCGCATCTTTCCAGATGCCGTCGAGTTCACCCCTGATCGCGCGCCATTCGGCCTCACCGTAGTCCTTCGTGCGGCGCGCGCTCTCGGCATACGTGTCGGTGTCGCCCCAGCGTTTCTTGGCCTCCTCAGCGTGTTCCGCCGGGTCGAAACCGTCGAAGATGGACGCAAAGTCGATCTTCCTCTCCGGCTGCTCGAGGCCGCTCAGGGTCCGGTCGATGGCCGTAATCATGCCGTTCGTTTCGTCGAGCTTCCGGACCAGCCGGCTTCGCTGCAGGCGCAGGCTTTCGGCGTAGTCGAAGTCCGGATCGTCCAGCGAACGGCGGATGTCTTCGAGCGACAGCCCGAGCGCGCGGTTGATGAGCACTTGCTGCAGCCTGAGCAGATCGTCTTCTTCGTACAGCCGGTAACCGGCCGCCGAGCGCCGGCCCGGCCGTAGCAGGCCAATCTCGTCGTAGTAGTGCAGGGTGCGTATCGACACGCCCGTCATGCGGGTAACGTCTTTCACCTTGTAGGTGGGTTTGTCCGCCATTGTCATCTCCCGCTCCATCTCCCGATTTCTTGCGATGGAGCAAGTCTGCAGCCTCACGCGACTGTAGAGTCAATAGCGCAACGCCACATTCTGATCTGTGTTCTGCTCCGCGATGGCGCTCCGCAACGTCAGCCGGTTTTCTCCTTGACGAAATCGGTCAGACTCTTGTCGAACAGGACCGCGAGTACAACCAGTATCGCCATGACCGCATGTGAGACAAACAGGACGTTCATTCCGATGTCGAAGGCGGGTCCTTCTACGCGTTCGACAGCCCGTGCGACCAGCAGGTTGTCGACGCAACACGGGTCGGTGGCAAACTTCGCAATCTCCCGGTTTGCAAGATGCACGAACTCGAGCAGACTCTTGGTCATCAGGAAATTGATGGCCGCGAACCCGAAGTAAATCGTCAGCGTTGCGGCTTTTTCCAGGCGCTTGAGTGGCCTGTCGACGTAGACAATTCCACCGAACAGCGCCATGTGGATCGTGATGAACAGACCCCATTGCAGATCCGCCCGGTTGGCGGTCGCGGTAGCGATGTCGAACAGCTCGTAGACACTCATACGCGGTTCCGCTGTGTGGCCGATAACACGCCAGTCTAAAGCGAGCGTGCCCCTCTGTCAGTCGAATTCGCTATCATGCGCCCGGGCTGCTGATCGGACGGACACCCCCCCAAACATGGCGAGCAAGCTGCGCAGGTCGACGAAACGAATCCTCGAACCGGTTATGTCGGCGCAGGGTTTTGCCGTCAGGTATCCGCATTTCCAGCGAAAAAGAGACGGCCTTCTCGAACTCGTGAGCCTTCAGCACGACAAGTGGGGTGGCGGCTTCTTTCTGGAGTTTGCGAAGCACGCTGCCGGAGATCTCGAGACCTCGTGGGGTGAACGGGTACCCGAAGCCAGGATAGAGGTTGCGTACACAGACCCTGGAACGCGCGCCCGATTGCTGGCGACCACCCGGCACAGCAATACACCGAAGGACTATTTCCGATACGAGTCTTTCGCAGACGACGGAGAGCAGTGCGACGCACTGGTCTCCGAAGTCGTCAACTTACTGCCCCAGATCTTCGAGTGGTTCGAGAGCGGTTCCGTCGGTCCGAACGTGTCCCCGTTCTCTACGACATCCGCTTCGTAACTCAGCCGCTCCCGCGCCGCTCCTCGAGCGCCGCGCGAACTTCGTGCGCTTTCTCCTCGGTGATCGTATAGCTCGCGATGGCCCAGATGGCGATTGCCGATGCGGCAAACGGCAGCATCGCATCGAAGAAGCGCATTAGCGTTATCGCTTCGGGCGACTGGTTGCCGCCCAGCTCGACGTCGAAACCCGTGGCGACGAGCAGCAGTCCGCCGCCGAAGATGGCAACCGATTGACCGAGCTTGACGACCCACCAGAAGATCGAGCCATACATACCCTCTCGACGCTCGTGCGTTTCGAGTTCGTCGCAGTCGACGACGTCGCAGATCATCGACGGCATAAGAGTGAACAGTCCGGCGAGGCCAAACGCCATGAGCGGCGCCGGGATGAGTATGAGCCAGGGGTTGTCCGGCGTGTAGCAAAACCACTTCAAGGCATAGCCGACCATGGACACGCCCGTCGATACAAAAAACGCGCGTCGCTTGCCGATCCGGGTCGCGAGCCAGGTAACGAAGGCAATGACGGCGAGCCCGGATACGGCCTGCAGCAGGCCGGAGTGACCGACAAACGCGGCTCCCTGTTCGGCATCGCCGCTGAACACGTAGTAAATGATGACGTAGGACTGAAAGCCGGCAATCATGATGAAGCCGTTGAAGACCAGGAACGTTGCGATGCAAAGCTTCAGAAAGGGTTTGAACTTGAGCGTGAGCAGGAAGCCGCTGAGAAACGACTTGGTGTTTCTCAAGATAGCGCTGCCGAGCGATTCGGCGGGCGCCCCGGGGGTGTCATCCGACGTGTCTTTGAAGCGTTCGCGCAGGAAAATAGCCGGCATGACGCCGAGAACGATCACCCCGACACCAATCATCATTGCCAGGTATCCGGCTCCTTCCACTTCGTTCTCGAAAGTCGACGCGTACATGATTGCGAGGAAGTAGGGGGAAATCATGTAGGCGATATTGCCGATGAAGTTCTGGACTCCCATGAGCCGAGTGCGTTCGTGATAGTCCGGGGTCAGCTCATAGCCGAGCGCAACCCACGGGGTCGCGTAGACGGTGTACGCGAGATAGAAAATCAGCGAGCCGGCAAGGAAGTACCAGAAGTAATAGCTGTCGCTCTTGCCCAGCGGCAGCTGCCAGAGCAGGATGAAGACGATGCCAACGGCTATGGCGCCGACAAACAGATAAGGTCGGCGACGTCCCCACCGCGATCGCGTGTTGTCGGAAATGTACCCCATCAGCGGATCGGTGAGCGCGTCCATGAGGCGCGGCAGGGCACCCAGAGTGCCAACCAGCGCGGGACTCAAACCCAACCCTAAGTTCAGTACGATGATCATTCCGCCGATGGCGGCGGCAAGAGTGTTGTTGACGAACGCGCCGAGCCCGTAAACCAGCTTCAGATGAAACGGTATGCGGTCTTCCGGCGCCGTCGCGTAGTGCGTGGCTGCGCTCATTGTTATTTGCCTTCCCCCCGGCGAAACGCCATCGAAATATCATCCGGCAAATTGACAGCGCTGTCAAATATTGCTAAAAGCTATCGTCAGAAAATACCGGCCAAGCATTGCGTGTTCTCGGTTTGCCCGGGGCTTCGCCACCCGACGTCGAATCCGGGTCCAGTCCGGTGCCGGAAATCCTCGCGACCGGGTTTTGCTTACTAACGAGTATCGGATTGTTGATGATCGTCTTCGCTGGATATGGCCCACGCATTTCGACGTGGCGGACAGGCTCATGAACACGGACAGTGCGCAGCACGTGCCGGTCAAACACGTCGGGATCGAGGAGCGCGTCGCGGCGCTGCTCGGACAGATGACCCTGGCCGAGAAGATCGGCCAGATGTGGCAGGCCAACGTCGGCGACAGCTATATCCACGACGATCTTGCCGATGCGCTGAGGGCTGGCCGGGTAGGTTCGGTTCTCAACGAGGTGAACGTCGAGATCGTCAACGAGCTGCAGCGGCTCGCAGTGGAGGAAAGTCGTCTCGGCATTCCGCTGCTGGTAGGCCGCGACGTCATCCACGGTTTCAGAACCGTCATGCCCATTCCGTTTGCCCAGGCGGCAAGCTGGAATCCCGGCGTCGTGCGGGACGGCGCGCGTGTCGCCGCGGCAGAAGCCCGGCAGAGCGGCGTCAACTGGACGTTTGCGCCAATGATCGACATTGCACGCGATCCTCGTTGGGGCCGGATCGCCGAGAGCCTGGGAGAAGACCCTTATCTTGCCTCCGTGCTCGGCAGCGCGATGGTCGAGGGTTTTCAGGGAGAAGACCTGGCGAGTCCCGGCGCAATTGCGGCCTGCGGCAAACACTTTGCCGGTTACGGGGCCGCGGAGAGCGGCCGCGACTATGCGACCACAAATGTCCCCGAGAACGAGATGCGCAACGTTTACCTGAGGCCGTTCGGCGCTGCCGTGGACGCGGGCGTTGCGACCCTGATGACTTCGTTCAGCGACATCGACGGCGTGCCGGCTACGGCGAACCGGCGTCTCGTTCGTGACATCCTGCGTGGAGAATGGGGTTTTGACGGCTTTGTCGTCAGCGACTGGGATTCGATTCGACAGTTGTGCATTCACGGTCTGACCGCCGACGACGAAGGTGCTGCGCTGGAGGCGGTTTGCGCCGGCGTCGACATGGAAATGCACGGCGACGCCTACGCCAATCACCTCGAACGACATATCGAGGAGGGCCGCCTCGATCCCGCTATCGTCGACACGGCGGCCGGCAACATACTGCGTATCAAGTTTCGGCTCGGGCTCTTCGACAATCCGTACACGGATCCGGGCAGCGTCCCCACACCCCTTGATGCGTCGGCCACGGCAAAACAGGCGGCGCTGGACAGTGCCGTGCTGCTCACGAACGAGCACAACGTGCTGCCGCTGGACCGCAGCCGCCTGACGTCCCTGGCAATTGTCGGACCGCTGGCCGACGCGCCCAGGGATCAACTGGGTACCTGGATTTTCGACGGCGATCCGGGCCTGAGCATTACGCCGCTCGAGGCGATCAGGACCTTGCTCGGCGACGCCGTGTCGACTCGCCACGTGCCGGCGCTCGCGACGACGCGAAGCCACGACGTTTCCGGGTTCGACGACGCCGTGTCCGCTGCCGCCACCGCCGACGCCGTGCTGTTGTTCCTCGGCGAGGAAGCCATTCTGTCGGGCGAAGCACATTCGCGGGCGGACATTGGTTTGCCGGGCGCGCAGGCCGAGTTGGTCCGCCGCGTACGCGCGGCCGGCAAACCGGTCGTTGCGGTCATCATGGCGGGCCGCCCGCTGACACTCGCGAACGTCGTCGACCACGTGGACGCCATCCTGTTCACCGGCCATCCGGGGACCATGGGCGGGCCGGCGATTGCCGACCTGTTGTTCGGCCTCGCGTCTCCCGCCGGCAAACTGCCGGCAACGTTTCCGCGCATGGTGGGCCAGGTGCCGATCTACTACGCCCAGAAAAACACCGGCAAGCCGCCCACACCGGAGACGGTCGTCATGATCGACGACATCGATCCGGAAGCCGACCAGCTGTCGACGGGCATGACCGCGTATCACCTCGACGCTGGCTACACGCCGTTGTTCGTGTTCGGTCACGGGTTGTCGTACACGAGCTTCTACTACGAGAACATCCGCTGCTCGACGACCGAACTCCGGTTGGGCAAGTCACTGACCATCAGTGCAGAGCTGACGAACACCGGCGATCGCGCGGCCGTCGAAGTGGCGCAGCTCTACGTTCGCGATCTCGTCGGCAGCGTCACCCGGCCAGTCCGCGAACTCAAAGGATTTCGCCGTGTGCATCTGCAGCCGGGCGAGAGCACGACGGTCGAGTTTGAGCTGCACACCGACGATCTGGCTTTTTACGGTCGCGACAACGGCTACGTCGCTGAACCCGGCGAGTTTCATGCCTGGATCGGCGGTAGCTCCGCGGCCGAACTCATGACGGCGTTTCGAATCGTCGAGTGACGAGAGGCTCGGAGACTCGCGTCATGCGCGACGGGCCGGTGCTGCAGAACAACGGAGAACAGTAATGAAAAAACTGCTTACATTGATGCCGCTGCTGCTTTGTGCAGCGTGCGGCGGTCCCGATACCCCCGCCGGCGCCCATACGCCTGCCGATATACCCACCGGACTTACGCAGTTGCCCGGGGACCTGATCGCCGGTGAGGTCATGGCGATCGCCTACTCGGGTTATCGCGAGGGGCAGCATCCCGATCGCGGCGACGGAGCCGTCAATCCCAGCGACGCCGAGATTCTCGAAGATCTGAACATCCTCGTCGAGCATGACCTCGACCTGATCCGCCTTTACGATACTGGCGAGAATTCGGCTACGACCCTGAGGCTGATCCGCGAGCACGAGCTGCCCGTTCGCGTGCTGCTCGGTATCTGGCTACGCGCAGAGGTCAGCAACCACGAAGGCTGTCCGTGGCTCGACGAGCCGATCCCGGACGAGGAACTTGCCGCAAACGTCGTGGAGAACGCCGCCGAGATAGCGCGCGGCATCGAAATGGCAAAGGAGTATGCGGACATCGTCGTGGCCGTGAACGTCGGCAACGAGGCGCTCGTCGAGTGGAACGACCATATGGTGACTCTTGACGCCGTGATCGACTACGTGCGCCAGGTGAAGGCGGCGATCGAGCAACCCGTCACCGTGGCCGACAACTACGAGTGGTGGATCAAGGACGGCGCACCGCTGGCCGCTGAGGTGGACTTCCTTGGCATACACACCTACCCGGTCTGGGAAGGCAGGAGCATCGACGAAGGCTTGTCCTACACGATCGAAAACCTCGAAGGTGTGGCCGCCGCGCTGCCCGGCAAGCCGATGGCGATTCTGGAGGCAGGCTGGGCGACGACGGCCACCGAGTTTCCGGCGCTGGCCGGCGAAGCCGAGCAGGTCCGCTACTACCGCGAGCTGGGTGCGTGGGCCGAAGCCGCAAACATGACCGTGTTCTTTTTCGAGGCTTTCGACGAGCCCTGGAAGGGTGACCCGAACAACACCGACGGTGCCGAAAAACACTGGGGTCTGTTTTTTGTCGATCGTACCCCCAAAGCCGTCATGCGCGGTGGCGGAACAGACTAACCGCGACCAAACGGCAAACCACCGTGGCGAAATCATCGGTATCGCTGCGCGGACTGCGCACCTTTTGCGCGGCTGCGAAACACGAGAGCTTCAGCGCTGCGGCTGACGACCTTTACATTACCCCGTCCGCCGTCAGTCATCAGATCCGGCGTCTCGAGGAAGAGCTGGATCAACGCCTGTTCGACCGTGGTGCGAGAGAACTCAGACTGACCGGCGTCGGTCAGTCGCTGTATGCCGAGGTCAGTCCGCTCGTCGAACAAATCAATTCGATCGTCGGCTCCTACAAGAAAAGCGTCGTTCGACAATCGTTGCGCATGTCGGTGCAGCCGTTTTTTGCGAGTGAATTCTTCATGCCGAGGCTTGCCGAGTTCACCGCTGCGAATCCCGACATCGACATCCAGGTTTCGGCCAGCGACGAGAGCGCCGAAAGTCTCCCGGCGGATGCCGACCTGTCGATCCGGCTGTTCCGGGCGCCGCCGAAGGGTGTCGAATCGCGCCTGCTGTTTCCGCTGCGCGTGGTGCCCGCCGGTTCGAAAGCGCTGGCGAAGTCGCTACGCGTGAAGAACGGGCGCATCAGCGGTGAGTTTCCGCTCATCGTTCACGAATCTCACCCGAAGGCCTGGAAAAAGTGGGGCAAGAAGGCCGGCATTGCGTGGTCGGAGGGCGGCAAAGTCACCCGGCTCGACTCGATGATTGCCATCGTCCGTGCGGCGGAGCAGGGCATCGGTGCTGCGCTCGTGCCGATTCCCCTCGCGGATCAGTGGTTTCGCCAGGGCACGATTACGAGACTCTTCGACGATGAACTCGTCATGGACGTGAGCTATTTCCTGATCTGGCAGCAGCAGGCCGAAGCGAACGAGCGCGTCATGAAGCTTCGGGACTGGATACTCGAGCGTTTCGCCGACGCGGCCTGAGTCGTCCCCGGCCCGTCCCGACGGCGCCAGGCGGCGGTGAGTTTTTCTCATTCGAGAGTTGAGTTTTCTTCCTTTGTGAAACGGGCGGTGTGGCCCTATCTTGATTGTGCCGGAAAGGATTGCCGACCGGCCTGGTGACACAGCAATCAAGGAGACTCGACAATGTCTGCAAAAAACTACCCCGTACGTGATCCGTTCGCGTTCAGCCTGGGCGGTGTGGCGTCGATCAATTCGCACGCCCTCGTGCCTGCTGTCGCCGACGACAAACTGCACAGGACCCCGGCGAGGCCCGCGAGCCCGAACGATGGCAGCCGGCCCAAGCGGATTCATGCGGTCGAAGATTTTCTCGCCCGTCATTTCGCGCCCAGCTGCCGCGGCGCGGCCTGAGCATCGCGCAACGATCTGACGTCCCGGGCCGGCCGTGTTTTTGCGGGCGGCCCGGCGCAACAAATCCGGCCCGGTGCTCCGTTTTCCTGGCGTATAGGCTTTGATACACCGCCAAAACACCGCTCGCCCGCTTGTCTGAAGCGTTTCTCGCGCGATCCGGCCGACATCCGCCATGCCTGCAGCCAGGAGACGCTGAACACTCGTTGAATTAATCGTCGAGCTGCAACGGCGCTCTGCCGTCGTGCTCAATTTGACAGCGCTGTCAACGTTTGATACTACTGACCCCCAGTTAAGAGCAGTTTCTGAACTGCCACTTGATTCGTTACCCGGGGGGATCACGAATGCTTCGCTCACGAAGACTGCTGCGCTTCGCAGCTCCTTTAGCGCTCGTCTGCTTCTTGTCGGCCTGTGCCGACAATGGCCGGGAGCCGCTGCTATCCGACGTTCAGACCATAGACATCCCCGCGGCGGATACGACCACCCGAGTCAACTTCAATATCGACAACCCGACGCTCGAGGTTCCGGCAACCTTCCCGGTTGCTGACGGCGACCTGCTGACGCTGGTCTGGAGCGACGAGTTCGATGGCGCCACACTCGATCCGGAAATCTGGTTCTTCGAATCGGGTGACGGCAGTCAGTACGGTATTCCGGGCTGGGGCAACAACGAACAACAGTACTACCTGCCTGACAACGCCCGGCTCGAGGGCGGCAGGCTCATCATCGAGGCGAGACGGGAAACCGTTGACCAATTCGGATTCACGTCGGCGAGAATCACGACACAGGACCGTTTTGCTGTCCGCTACGGGCGCATCGAAGCGCGCATGAAGCTGCCGGCCGGCCAGGGCCTGTGGCCCGCATTCTGGATGCTTCCCCAGGACGACGAGGTGGGCTCCCCGCCCGCGGACGGCGTATACGGTGGCTTCTCGCAAAGCGGCGAAATCGACATCATGGAAGCCGTCAATCTGGGCGGCAATCCCGGCCCCGGCGGCATTGGCGGCGGCAACGAGATCTTCGGCACGATCCACTTTGGTGGAGAGTTTCCGGCAAACCGGTTCTCGACGGTGGAGTACGTTGCATCCGAGAGCCTGACCGAGCAGTTCAATAACTTTGCGGTCGAGTGGGACGAATTCGAAATTCGCTGGTACTTCAACGGCATTCTGTTCGCGACGCAAAACTCCTGGTTTTCCGACGCTGCACCGTTCCCGGCACCCTTCGATCAGCCGTTCGAGATCATTCTGAATCTGGCGGTTGGCGGAACGTTCCCCGGTCCGACGGACGGATCGACACCGTCTTCCGCAACGATGGAGGTCGAATACGTCCGGGTCTATTCGGGCGAGGCGCCCCCGGCGACGCCGGCCGACCCGGGAACGATTCCCGACGCCGTCGTGTACGCGTCCGATCCTGCCGTAATGGAGGACCTGGCGTTCCCGGGGCTCGATACTTTCGGTTCGGGTGCCACTTTTGATGCCAACTTCACGGCAGACGCCGACTTCAGTCCCGCCTTCCGCGTCCAGAGCGGCAACGCGTTCGGTGGCGAGGACGTCGGTTTTGTTGCCTTCGTAGGGTATGCCGCCGGATTTGCTTCCGGTTACGACACCTTCGAGTTCAAAGTGAAGGGCTTGCCGAACGACGAGATCGAGGTGAAGTTCTTTGCCCCCGATGCCGGCAACGTCTACAACGTCACCACTTACTCCGGATCGACAGCGCTCGGCAACGGCTGGTACCAGCTGTCGATTCCCATGAGCGACTTCGGCGATGCCGCAGCGATTGCCGCCTACACGGGCTTCCTGATGGGCCCGCTGGGCGATCAGGGTGCGCCGTTCTCATTCCTTCTGACCGACATTGGTTTCAGCGACCCCTCCGGTGGCGGCGGTGGTGGCGGCGGGACACCGCCATTCGATCCGGGTCTCCTGACGAACGGCGATTTCGAGGCCGGCCCGAGTCCTTGGCTGGCGGGTGTGACCAATCCGATCGACGCGTCGAACGTCATCGACGACGGCGGCAACAACGTGTACTTCGTCGACGTCACCGCAGCAGGCAATCCGTTCGACGTGAACCTGAGCCAGCAGCTGGCGATTACGCCGGACGAAACCTACACGTTGACGTTCAGGGCACGTTCCAACGTCATGCGGTCGATCGTGGCCGGCATAGGTCTGTCGGGCGGTTCGTTCGCGAACACGACGGAGACGGTAAATCTGACCACGGCGTGGCAGGACTTTACGCTGGAGCTGACGGCCACAGCGTTCGGCGACGCCACGAGCCGCGTGCTGTTCGACCTGGGCGCCGAAATCGGTGAGGTGTACATCGACGACGTATCGCTGGTCGTATCGGCTGGCGGCGGCGGCGGCGGTGGTGCCACCGGCGATCTTGCCGTCAACGGCGACTTCGAGACGGGCGACTTCACGGGCTGGCAACAGTTCGTCAACTCGGGCCTGCAGTCGATCTCGACGGACATGCCGGCCGGCGGCATGTTCTCGGGTGCGATCAGCGGCAATACGGCGCCGGGCGCCGGCGGCACGACGGAGATCAAACAGGCGAACCTGGGGGCCGGCACGCTGGCCGTGGGCGACGTGCTGACGATCACGTTCGACGTCCGGGGCACGTTCGGTCCCGGCGGCCAGCTGAACGTGTTGAGCTTTACCGAGTTTGGTGGCGGGGGCGCCGACCTGAGCGACCAGACGGTGATTTCCGGTGGCGTCGATAACTGGACCACCCAAAGCTACAACGTCACGTTGAGCGGGTCGGACGCGGGCGGCGGCTTTTCGCTGGCGTTCAACGCAGTCTGCGGCGCGGTGACCGACTGTGTAGCCGACGTCTTCATCGACAACGTGTCGATCGTGACCAACTAGCGGAGGAACGGACGATGACGAAACTGTTCTTCGATATTCCTCAACACAGAAACACAAAAAGAGTGGTCGCTATGGCGGGATTAAGCTTATTCAGGACCCCGAGACAGCTCGGCAATGTGCTCGGAGCCACCATTCTGGCGCTGGCACTCGCCGCCTGTGGCCAGGGCGACGGCCCGGAGGGAATCACCAACTCTCCCGCAACGCCGCTGCCGGATCTTCCGACGGGCTTCTGCGATCCGATCAACTTCGAGACGCTTTGCACCACGCCGGAAATCATCAACTTCAACGGCGGCGCGACGGTTGTCGTCGATAACCCGGCCCCGAGTGCAGTGAACGACACCGAAAGAGTGGCGCGGATGCAGAAGTTCCCCGACCAGGTGTTCGGTGGCACGCGCATCAATCCGCTGGAAACCCCGGTCGACTTTTCCGCCGGCGAGGCTTATACGATCAAAGTCTGGTCGGAGCGCTCGGTGCCGATGACGTTCAAACTGGAAGAAACCACCGACGGCACGCTGGGCGTCGAGAGGGTCGCCACGCACGGTGGCGGCAGCGTTTGGGAAGAACTCTGCTTCGATTTCACGGGCTCGACCGTCAACACGATCGGGCTCACCATTATTTTCGACAACGGTGTTCTCGGCGCAGCCGTCGAAGGCGTGTTCTCGGGCGACTGGACGTTCTACTACGACGAGATTACGCAGGTTGAAAGCTGCACCGGCGGAGGGTCCTCCGCGATCGACCCGGACTCGGCCCTGTTTTCCACCAGCGGCAATCCCGACCTGGTCATTCCCGACGACTACGCGGAAATCACGCCGTTCGGCTCGGGCTCCGTCATCGACCAGTTTTTCGCCGATGACACCACGTTCAGCCCGGTCATTTCCGTCTTCAGCGGTACCACCACCGGAGCCAACCTCGCCCAGATCGGTTTCATCGGCTTCCAGGCGGGTTTTCTCGGCGCCTACCAAAGCGTGGATTTCAAGATCAAGGGGATGCCGAATCAGGTGGTCTTCGTCAACCTCTTTGACGGAGTGGACTCGCTACGTATCAACCTGACCAGCAGTGCTTATTCAACGGACCTCGGCGACGGCTGGTTCCAGGTGTCGATCCCAGTGGCGGACTTCAGCGGCGTCGGTACCGCGACGGGCATCTCCTTCGAGAGCGACACTTCAGCGACGATGCAGTTCCGCATGTTGTTGACGGACGTCGGCTTCAGCGGGACGGGCAGCAATCCGCCGCCACCGCCACCACCGCCGTTCGACTCGGGTCTGCTGACGAACGGCGACTTCGAGGCGGGCACGAGTCCGTGGCTGGCGGGTGTGACCAACCCGATCGACGCGGCGAACGTGATCGACGACGGTGGCAACAACGTGTACTTCGTCGACGTGACGGCGGCCGGTAATCCGTTCGACGTGAACCTGAGCCAGCAGCTGGCGATCACGCCGGACGAGACTTATACGCTGACGTTCCGGGCGCGGTCCAACGTGGCGCGGTCGATCATTGCCGGCATTGGTCTGTCGGGCGGTTCTTTTGCGAACACGACGGAGACGGTGAATCTGACCACGGCGTGGCAGGACTTCACGCTGGAGCTGACGGCCACCGGATTTGGTGACGCGACGAGCCGCGTGCTGTTCGACCTGGGCGCCGAAATTGGCGAAGTGTTCATCGACGAGGTATCGCTGGTCGTGTCGACGACCCCGCCGTTCGATTCCGGTCTGCTGACGAACGGTGATTTCGAGGCGGGGCCGAGCCCGTGGCTGGCGGGCGTGACGAACCCGATCGATGCGGCGAACGTCATCGACGACGGCGGCAACAACGTCTACTTCGTGAACGTCATGGCGGCGGGTAATCCGTTCGACGTAAACCTGAGCCAGCAGCTCGCGATCACGCCGGACGAGACCTACACGCTGACGTTCCGGGCGCGGTCCAACGTGGCGCGATCGATCATTGCCGGCATTGGCCTGTCGGGCGGTTCGTTTGCGAACACGACGGAGACCGTGAACCTGACCACGGCATGGCAGGACTTTACGCTGGAACTGACGGCTACGGCGTTCGGTGACGCCACGAGCCGGGTGCTGTTCGACCTGGGCGCCGAGATCGGCGAGGTGTACATCGACGACGTGTCGCTGGTGGTGTCGACGACCCCGCCCCCGCCGCCGTTCGATCCGGGTCTCTTGACGAACGGTGATTTCGAGGCGGGGCCGAGCCCGTGGCTGGCAGGTGTCACCAACCCGATCGACGCGTCGAACGTGATCGACGACGGCGGCAACAACGTGTACTTCGTCGACGTCACCGCAGCGGGCAATCCGTTCGACGTGAACCTGAGCCAGCAGCTGGCGATTACGCCGGACGAAACCTACACGCTGACGTTCAGGGCGCGCTCCAACGTCATGCGGTCGATCGTGGCCGGCATAGGTCTGTCGGGCGGTTCGTTCGCGAACACGACGGAGACGGTAAACCTGACCACGGCGTGGCAGGACTTTACGCTGGAGCTGACGGCTACCGCGTTCGGTGATGCCACGAGCCGCGTGCTGTTCGATATGGGTGCCGAAATCGGCGAGGTGTACATCGACGACGTATCGCTGGTCGTATCGACCGGCGGCGGCGGCGGTGGTGGTGGCGGCGGTGGCGGCACCGGCGATCTTGCCGTCAACGGCGACTTCGAGACGGGCGACTTCACGGGCTGGCAACAGTTCGTCAACTCGGGCCTGCAGTCGATCTCGACGGACATGCCGGCCGGCGGCATGTTTGCGGCAGCGATCAGCGGCAATACGGCGCCGGGCGCCGGCGGCACGACGGAGATCAAACAGGCGAACCTCGGGGCCGGCACGCTGGCCGTGGGTGACGTGCTGACGATCACGTTCGACGTCCGGGGCACGTTCGGTCCCGGTGGGCAGCTGAACGTACTGAGCTTTACCGAGATTAGTGGCGGCGGTGCCGACCTGAGCGACCAGACGGTGATTTCAGGCGGTGTCGACAACTGGACCACACAGAGCTACAACGTCACGTTGAGCGGGTCGGACGCAGGGGGCGGCTTTTCGCTGGCCTTCAACGCAGTCTGCGGGGCGGTGACCGACTGCGTGGCCGACGTCTTCATCGACAACGTGTCGATCGTGACCAACTAGCGGGGGAAATGACGATGACGAAACAGTTTTTCGGTAATCCTCAGGCACCTAAATACAGAAACAAGAAAAGAGCGGTCGCTATGGCGGGATCAAGTTTGTCAAAACGTATCAAGTCAGTCGCGGGTCTTCTTGCGCTTTCACTCGTGTTTGTTCTGCCGCAAGCAGGCTACGCGCAGGTTGACGAGATAACGACCTACAAGGACGAAAACGGCTGGAAGATCCTCGTGAACGGCGAGGACTATTTCATCAAGGGAATGGTCTGGAGCTACTCGCCCCGAGGACAGAACTACAGCTACAACCTGTTTGGCCAGTCGGACGATTTCATCCGCAAGGTGCTCGACTACGACTTCGGCCTCATGAAAGCGGCGGGCATCAACACGATCCGCAGCTTCACGATGCTGCCACCCGAGTGGGTCGAATACGTCTACCGCGAGCACGGCATCATGACCGTCATCAACCCGTTGATGGGCCGCTACGGCTACAACATCGACGGTAAGTGGGTGCCGTTTACGGATTATTCGGATCCGCGGACGCGCGAGATCCTGATCAGCGACATGGCGGACTTCGTGCGGCGCTACAAAGATACGCCCGGGGTACTGATGTTCGCGTTCGGCAACGAGAGCAACTACGGGCTGTCGTGGTCCAGCTTCGAGATCGAAAACCTGCCGGTCGGCGAGCAGAACACGGCCAAGGCGCGTTATCTCTACAGCCTCTACGAGGAAGTCATCCTGGCCGGCAAGGAGATCGCGCCCGATCACCTGTACTCGATCGTCAACGGCGACATCCAGTACATCGACCTGATTGAAGAACTCGTACCCTCACTCGACGTGCTGGGCAGCAACGTCTACCGCGGCGATAGCTTCACCGATCTCTGGGCGCGCGTCGACGAGCAGCTCGATCTGCCGGTCACGTTCTTCGAATTCGGCAGCGACGCCTTCAACGCCCGCAGCTTCCAGGAGGACCAGGTCTCGCAGGCGCGGATTCTCAAAGAGCAGTGGCGCGAGATGTACAACAAGGCCTACGGCAACGGTGAGGAAGGCAACGCAATCGGCGCGTTCGTGTTCGAATGGCGCGACGAGTGGTGGAAATACCTGCAGACCGAAAACCTCGATATCCAGGATACCAACGCCTCGTGGTCCAATCAGGCCTATCTGTTCGACTGGGCTGAGGGCAAGAACAACATGAACGAGGAGTGGTTCGGTGTCGTGGCGCTGGGCCTGCCGGACTCGGACGGTGTGTACACGGCAAGACCGAGGATGGCTTACCACGTTCTTGCCGAAGCTTTCAGCATCGACCCGTACGCGACCAGCAAAGCAGGCATCAATGCGCACTTTGCGGGAATGAACATGCAAATGCTCGAGCTGCAAGGCGACGTAGCGAAGCTCAAGGCGGATGCTTTCGAGGACGATCGCAAGCTCAAGTTCACGGGCGGCCGCTTCCAGGGTGAGTTCGTCACCCGTGGCAACGAGCAGGACATTACCGAAGACGGCGAGAACGGCGTCGAGTTCTCCGACGGCCAGATGATTTTCCTGGACTTTGCGTTCAAACCGAACGAGCAGGTCGAGGGCCAGATGTCGGTGAACATACTCGGCAACGTTGCTCGCAAGCGGGCGCTCGAGTTCACCTACGGCGATCGGGGCCTGCCGTTGACGATTCAGGCGCAGACGGCGCCGGAAGTGGTTGTGACGCCGGGACAGTTCGAAGAGCGTGAAATCACCTTCGAAGACCGTGAGCGGGTCGAGATCTACGACTTCGAAGCGACTTATAAAGCCGAAGACTTCGACGTCACGGCCTTCTACCATACGCCCCGATTCCACTGGGGTTTTGAAGGCGACTTCTTCGGCCTCGTCGCCGAGACGACCGATATCCTTGGCCAGGACATCTGGAACGCCAAGGCGCCGAGCGGCATCGAGATCCAGGGCAAGAACAAATGGAGTAACGTCAGGCTCGTGGCCGGCCCGGAAATCTACTGGGGCGCCAACCCGAAATTCGTCTTCAAGTACGACTTCAAGCTCGCCAAGTTCGACTGGACCTTCATCCACTCCGAGGACGTCGCGCGCCTGGGTGAAGGCGCAAACGCTACCGAAGCCACGATACGCGAGTCACGACAGACGACGCTGTACGCCTCGCGGGAGTTCGCGAACGGCATGGAGCTGGAGCTTGGCGGCATCATCTCGGCCACGGAGCGCATCGACGAAACCTTCGACCGAATTGATGACGCGGGCAACATCTATGTCGACGAAATCGAGTTCGAAGACACGCTCGGGTTCAAGGCCAAGCTGTCGTTCCCGCTGTTCGGTGCGCAGACGTACGTGTCCGCGCACCACGCCGGGCTCGTCGCCGAGGGTGGCGTGCACCATACGGTTTACGGCGTAACGGATCCGAGCAAGCTGCCTTACACGGGGTTGGGTAACCGCCGGGAGTACGAGGCGGGCATGCAGATGTTCTTCGGCAACCTTATGGTGTTCCCGCGCATCCTCTACCGCGACAACCTCGTGGACGCCAATCCGTTTGTCGAACCCTCGATTTCGGGCGGCATCCTGAGCCCGGGCATCAACCCGCGTAACCGCGATGCGGATCCGTTTGCTGTCCTCAACAATCGCGAGGCGCGTTCGGCAGAGATCTATTTCACCTGGGATCCCACGGGTGCGACACCGTTCTACGACTGGGACAATGAGTGGCGCGAGGACGCAAGGTTTGCGTTCAACTTCGGCGGTACCTACACGGAGTTCCCGACGTTCACCGACTCCGAGCAATTCTTCTTCGAGCCGACCGGGGCGAACGCACCCTTCGGCGTCGGACTGCCGGAAGAGGATGTCTGGGCCTTGTCGAGCCGCATGATCTTCAACACGAAGAACAACACCAAGTTCATCGTCAGGGCCATTCGCGGTTTCGAGCAGTCCACGGGCGATCCGAACGGCGGCACGCGCGACTACTGGCAGCTACACGGCCGCGCGATCTGGGGTAACGGGCGTCACTCGCTCGAAGGCTACTACATGAAGGATGCCTGGGGACCGTACGACTTTTTCCGGCAGTTCAACGTGACGTTCCCCGAGCAGGTCAAGCTCGACTATTCCCTGTGGCTGGGCGGGGGTCTGGGCGGTATTTCCGACGCCAACGCCGAAGCGCGTGCGACCAAGATCGGTATCCGGGCGCTGTATCGTACGGCGGACGAAAACTCGCCGGATGACGAGTTCCTGGACGGCGCGAACGACTACACCTTCCTTACCGTTCTCTACTTCACCTACCAGTTTTAGGCCGAGGATTTGAGATAATGAGAAACATGAATCGAAACGCGACTCAATCGGCCTCCGTGAAAAACAGGTTCTGCACATTGCTGTTCAGCGGTCTGCTGCTGGCCGTGGCTGCCTGCGACAGCGGCGAGCGCGACGCGGACGACGGCCAGCTGATCAATACGATTGTCCTGCCGACGGACGTCGTGCTGAACTTCTACTGCGCAGACGTTGGTATCTACCCTGAGACCTGTGTACTCGACGATCCCGAGAACCCGTTTGCGACAACCACGATTATCGAGTTCGACGTCAACAATCCCGATGCCGACAACAAGTTCGACCTGTTCAACGCGATACAGCCGGGTCCGAGCGGCGCCAAAGCCCGGTTCTACTTCTGGGCAACGGCGCTGGCGCAACGCGGCTCCGGCGAGAACCAGTTCTACACGGCTCTGGCGCTGCACGAGCTGTTCGACGCCAACAGCAACGCCATATCGAAGGACGAACTCGTGCGCGAACAGGCGTTGCGGGCGTACCGGTCGGTGCTCCAGAACTTCTTCGGTTCCGTGACCGTGTTCACCTGCTGCCCAGGTGCCAGCCCGACGGGCGAACCCGTCCCGTTTTCGATACCGCTCAACGAACTGACGGCTGACAACCTGTACCGCACGGACGCGACCGGGTTCATGCGCCTGGTCGAGGGCGATCCTATTCTGGTGCTAGAACTGCTGCTAGACTGGGGTTTCTCTTACCAGCCGGCAACGCCACCGAACTTCGACAACGGAGTCGTTTCCGTTAACGAGGGCTGATGCAGCCAGTATCACGACGCAGAAGACTTGTACTGGCAAAGGCCCTGCTATTGGCAGGGCCTTTGCTTTTTCGCATGGACGTCATGGCAGAGCCGATACCCGTAGAACTCAAACAGACCGAACGCGGCTGGCAGCTGTTTCGCGGCGGCGAACCGTACTGGATTCGCGGCGCTGGCGGTACCCATTCGCTGCAGCAACTCGCAGCCGCCGGCGCCAACTCGGTGCGTACATGGGATGCTGAAAACGTACGCGGGGACGACGATGTCGGGGTTCTCCTCGAAGAAGCGCACGAGTTGGGTCTGACCGTTACCGTCGGTATCTGGCTGGGCCACGAACGGCATGGATTCGACTATGGGGACCCCGCTCAGGTAGCGGCGCAACTCGATCGGGCCCGCAAGATCGTGGAGCAGCACAAAGATCACCCGGCGCTGCTGCTTTGGGGTATCGGCAACGAAATGGAGGGCTTCGACGACGGAGACAACCCGGCGATCTGGGAAGCCGTCAACGACGTTGCCGCCATGGTCAAGCGGATCGATCCGCATCATCCGACAATGACGGTGACGGCCTTTGTTCACGGCGAACGTGTCGAATACGTACACCGGCGGAGCCCGGCGATCGACATCCACGGTGTCAACGCATACGGCGGCGCGGCTGTGGTGTACGAGCGCCTGCGTGAGGCGGGCGCTACCAAGCCTTTTGTGCTGACCGAGTTTGGTCCGGTGGGTCCCTGGGAGATGCCGACAACCGACTGGGGAGCGCCCTATGAGCAAACCAGCACCGAGAAGGCTGCGTTCTACCGGCAAAGCTACGAGCAGGGTATCGAGGCAGCCCCTGGCCAGGCGCTGGGAGCATACGCGTTCCTGTGGGGCAATAAGATGGAGGCCACGTCCACGTGGTTCGGGATGGTTCTGGAGGACGGTGCGCGGCTGGCTGCTGTCGACGTCATGACCGAACTCTGGTCCGGCCGCCCCCCTGACGATCTGGCGCCGTCGGCAATGCCGCTCGAGGTCGACGGAGCATCGGTTGTCGACCCCGGGGCCGAGATTCGCGTTCGCGCTGATGCAAGCGATCCGGAGGGCAAGCCGCTCGAGGCTCGCTGGGTGCTCAGGGCGGAGTCGGGGGAGACGCTGACGGGCGGAGATTACCGTCCCGATATGCCGGCCATCGACGGTGCGATTGTTGCCGGTGACGAACAGGGTGCACGCATCAGGATGCCAGAGGAGCCGGGACCCTATCGGCTGTTCTACTATGCCTATGACCCGGCGGGAAACGCAGCAACGGCCAACGTGCCGTTGCTGGTCGAGGGTGAGGTGCGCACGCGCTTGCCCGTTGTCGTCTATGACGACGGTTTCGAGGGCGTGCCCTGGGTGCCGTCGGGATGGATGGGCGGCACCGAACACCTGACGGTCGACGGCCGTTCGACCGAGAATGTGCACTCGGGTGAACACAGCGTCCGGATACGCTACGAAGGAACGTTCGGCTGGGCGGGTGTTGCCTGGCAGCATCCCGCAAACAACTGGGGCGACCAGGAGGGCGGTTTTGATCTCAACGGCGCCGGCAAGCTCGAGCTTTGGGCGCGCGGTGCCTACGGCGGCGAAAAGGTCGACTTCGGCGTCGGGCTGCTCGGGGCCGACAGAGCGTATCCGGATTCAGCGATGACGAAGCTCGAAGGCGTTGTGCTGACGCGGGATTGGCAGCGCTACGAACTCGAGGTCGACAAGCTGGATCTGTCGAGTATCAAGACCGGCTTTTATGTGACGCTGACCGGCCGGCAGACGCCGGTGACGATATATCTCGATCAAATCCGGTACGTACGCTGACGGTAATCGATCAGCCGGGCACGCGCCCGGTCGACTCACGCACTTTGAGTTCCGACGGCACGACGTGAGTGCCGTTTTTGGTCGAGCCGTTCTCGAATCCGCCAATAAGCGCGTGAGCCGCCCGCTCCGCCATTTCGGGCAACGGCTGGCGAACCGTCGTCAACGACGGGTAGATCTGGCTGGCGAGCGAACTGTCGTCGAAACCAGCGACGGAGAGCTGACCCGGAATGTCTATGCCGAGACGATTGGCGACACGAATGACACCCGCCGCCATGTCGTCGTTGGCGGCAAAGATAGCCGTCGGCGGATTCGAGCCTTCGAGCAGGGCCTCGGCACAGGCCGCGCCGGAACCGATCGAGTTGTCGCCGGCGGCGACCAGCTTCGCGGAGTAGGGCAGTCCCGACTGTTCGAGCCCGTCCTCATAGCCTTTCAGGCGGTTGGCGACGGCTTTGTGCTTGGTATGCCCCGAGATATACGCAATACGCTCGTGCCCCAGTGACGCAAGATAGCGGGTCATCTCGGCGGCAATCTCGCGGTCGTTGGTGCCGACAGAAAACTCGCGGGCACTCCGCGTGCCCGGTGAGAGCCGGACGTAAGGCGTGTTCTTTGCGGCAATCGGCTTGATCACCTGCGGCATGTTCGAAAGCGGCGCGGCAATGACGATACCGTCCGGCCGGCTTTTTTCGATGAGGTTTGTCAGATCGCTTTTGACGCTCCGGTCGCGATAGTTACAAGGGTGGATGAGCAGCTCGTAGTTGGCCGTACGACAGGCTCTGAGCGTGCCCTGCTGCAAACGGATGATGTAACCCGAGCTGGGCGTCTCGTAGACGCTCGGGTCGTCGTAGAGCAGCACAATGAGATGCGAGCGATGGCTCGCCAGGTTGCGCGCCGACAGGTTGGGCCGGTAATTGAGGCGCGCGACCGCCTCCTCGACCTTCTGCCGCGTCGCCTCGCGCACGTTCGGTTCACGGTTGACGACTCGCGAGACGGTTTTGATCGACACGCCGGCAAGATCGGCAACATCGTCGATAGTGACTTTGCTCATGCGAGTCCCGGTTCGTGTTCCATGACAGATCGTGTTCCCGGGGCCAAGGTTAGCGATTCATGGAAAGCGCTGTCAATCAGGACGCCGGAACCTATCTCAAATAGGTTCCAGATCCTGATACAGTTCCTGCATCACGAGTTTCGGTGTGCGGTCGACGTTGAACAGACCCCAGTGTTTTTCGGGCTCGAGCGGGTCCGGAGACCCTTTCCAAGGTTCGTCGAAGGCCTCGAAGACAAAGGTGAGAATCCCTTCGGCCGCGGACCACTTAAGGAGCTGCTCGTAGTAGCTGGCCTGCAGCTCCTCCGACGCGTTGTGCGGTTCGATACCGCGTCCGTTTGCGGCCGTCGTCCAGCCGGCCTCGGTAATGACGACGGTCTTGCCGGGGTAGCGCTCGACCACGGATTCGTAGTTCTCCCTGGTGTAGTCCAGTGCGTCGTGTATCGAGCGGTATTCCCATGCCGGGTAGGTGTGTACGGCAATGAAGTCCAGTTCGTCGGCGAGCGGCGCCAGTTTGTAGGTCCACGGTACATAGTTCTCGCAGAAGGTCACCGGCTGCCCGATCTTGTCCTTGACCGCGCGGACGTAGCCGATGAGGTTTTCCACGGGGACCATGTGATCGGTCCATTCGACGGAGGCCTCGTTGCCTACCGAGACCGAGAATACCGAATCCTCGTACTCGTTGGATAGCGCGATCAGCCGTTCCACCTCTTCGCCATTCGCCTGTCGGTTGGCGTACAGCACGTCGTCGCTGAAATTGGCGCCCCAGGGGCAGTGCGGATTGCTGACCTCCGCCGCCATGTCGAGGCCGAGCATGACCTTGAAATCCAGCTGCTGGTCGCGGATGACCCGAAGCACCGTTTCCGCGTGCGGGCTGCAGTCGTAGAGGCGCAGGTACTGCCAGTTCCTCGCCAGAATCAACAGATCTTCGCGGATCTGTTCGTACGACGGGTAGCTTTTTGCGTGCGGGCTTTGCCCGTTGCGATAACCGGAGTAACAAATGGCATTGCCGTACTCGAAGTGCATGGTTCTGATATCTCGTCCGTGATCCGTGGAATCGATTCGCCGCAAACGCTAGGGCCCGGCCTGGAAGTATTTGGGCACGCCGTCTTTGTCCCAGAGGCCCCAGTAAGCGCCGACGTCGCCCTCTGCCGCCACTTTCCAGGCTTCGTCGAACGACGAGAACCAGAAGATCTCGATGCCTTCCTCTTCGGCCCAGCGGTAGCTGTCGATAAAATACTTGATGGCGTTGTCTTCCGACGGAACCGCGCCGCCTTCCGTCGTGCCGATGTTCGGCCAGCCGGTTTCGCTGATGATGACGGGCTTGCCGTTTGCCGCCTGCTGGGCCCGGCGATACATCTCCTTCATGTACAGGAGCGCGTGTTCGGCCGGGCAGCCTTCCCAGAACGGGTAGCAGTTCGCGAGAATGACGTCGCAGGCCTCTGCAATGGCCGGGTGGTCGTTGAACTCGAAATACGCGTCGACGTAGCCAACGGGTACCTTGCCCGACACGGCCCGTTTTACCCGCTCCAGGTAGTCGATCAGTTCACCTTCGCTGAGATCGCCCCGCAGCAGTACTTCGTTACCGACACCCAGTATGTCCGCATTGCCCGATGCCGCAATGTCGATCGCGTTGGCAAGTTCGATCTCGTTCTGCTCGCGGTTGCCGTCGAGCCACACGCCGACCATGGTCTTGAGTCCGGCGCTCTTGGCAATCGCCGGAATGTGCTGGTTGCCTTCGCTGCAGGAAAACGTACGTATCCAGCGTGTATACGGCTGGATAACGGCGAGGCGCTCGCTGATCTGAGCCGTGCCGACCTCGGTTCCCGGACCCTGGCCCTCCGTGTAGGGGCTGAACGAAATCCCGTGAATACCTGCTTCCAGTATCTGTCGGAGCAGTGAGCGCAAATCGTCGAGAGACAGATTGGCGGCGTCGATTCCTGCGAGAGACAGACGCCGTTGATAGAGACGCGACATGAGTGGTCCTTGGCTTTGGAGTCTAATCGGTGAAGAGCCCGCTCTGCGGGATCAAAACGTCGACGCGGCGGACGAGTCCGCTGCGCTCAAAAATTGCCGCGCTGTGAGTCGCGGACAACTGAAGTTCGGCCAGCGGCAGCGTCGTTCCGTCGTCGAGGGTTGCGGTAGCCGTGCTATGGCTGGCATCGGACAGTGTGTAGACAATCGGCACCTGGCACCAGGTAAACACGAGGCTCTGGCGAGGCGCAGTGATGTCCTGCCATACGCCGTCGACGTCCAGGTAGCGGAACGCGTGCGGTTCGGCCCGGAACTCCCGAGCCCGAAGCAGGCGCGGTTCGAATCGGACGGAGCCTTCCGACACCCGCACACCCAGTTCGCCGAAGCGTGTGAGAATCTCCTCCTTGACCTGGCCCGTCATACCGGGCTGACGCGCGCCCGAGTGTTTGGGTGTGTGCGAGTAGGGGTCCGGAGGAAACGCACCGAACTCCGACGGCGACTTGTTGAATCCTATGCCTTTGCGCACCCGGTAATAGAGCCTGCCCAGCTGCCGGAGCGTATCCGCTTCGGCACCGGTGTCGAGGGCGCGGAAAAAGTTCTCCTGCACGGCAAGCAACAGCTTCGAGACCATGTGCCAGTAGACGCAGCCCAGTCCCTCGAAACCGAACATCGTTCCCGAGCGGCCGGTAAATGCCTGGTGATTGAAGACGCTTTCGTAGAGATTCCTTACCGCTTCGCGTGACGCTTCGATCTCGTTTCCGTAGTCGCCGGCGAGTTCGTCGAGCCGCTGTTCGAGGTCACTCTCGTTGACGAAGTCCGGGCTGAAGCGATAACAGCCGTCTTCGTCCCGAAGCACGAGCCGCGTATCGCCGTCGTCCACCAGTCGCCGCAGCAGCGGTATCTCGTCCATGCGCTCGGGCGCAATGCGATTTTTTTCGAGAAAGCTCGGCAGCTCCCTGTCGGGATACAGCATGAAGCTGTGCTGATCCGCTCGGTATACGTCGCTTTCGAACAGTGCCTCAAGGACGTCCACCGCTTCCTCGGGCTGGATCGATCCGGCACTCAGTGCGGATACCTGCCCTTCGAGCATGGGATACAGCCGCTCGATGTGGACGCCATCCTCGCGGCGTTCGAGCAGGTTATAAGCGTGGTACAGCCCGTCGTCCCGGCGGTTGACGGCAATGCTGTGATCGATCGCTTCGAGGGCGTCGGCAAACAGCGCGCGAATATCGCTCACCGGCTGCTCCGTCTTGCCGGAAAAACCGGCCTGACGATAAACCGTTTCGCGATAGCGGCTGGCGGCTTCGCCCAGCGCCGTTAACGACGCGAGTCGGGCTTCCGGCTCGATCGGGCCGTCACCCAGCGCGGGCGCGAGTCGAGACAGCGCGGCGGCCGTATCTTTCAGCCACTCGGCAACCTCGATCGACAGCTCGCTCGTCTCGCCTGCGTTCGAGACGAGGTCGTCGAGGAAACGGATGTGCCGGCGCAGGTAGTACAACGTCACCATGGACAGGCCGTGACCGACGAGCGCGTTGTTGGCATCGTTCCACTCGGGGCGCTGGGTGTTCATCCAGATGCCGCCGTCGACGACGAGATTGCCGAGTTTCGACAACACGGGTACGAGCAGTTTCTCCAGCAGGTTGACCTGATAAACGCGGTCGCCGGCATCGAGCACGAGTTTGCCGTCGGCGCCGAGGGTCTCGAGGCGGCTGTCGATGCGTCGCGCCAGGTCCTCGTCGTAGTCGACGGTGCTCTTCGGATCGGCGAGGAGCGCTTCGAACGGCCGAATGCGGTAGGGCACGTTCGCGTAAGCGTAGAGGGGTTGCCGCAGCAGCGCGCCGAGCCGCTCGGGGTGGAACTGTTTCGAGAGTTCGAGGAGCTTCTGCAGGTAGATGATCTGATGATCGCCCCAGTAGCCAATGTAACTCCAGGGATCTTCAGGGTCTTCGACTTCCCAATCGATGCCTTCTTTCGTAATCCTGTAGGGGTTGTAGCCGTCGACCGTCGATGCGCTGACGAACTTTGCGATCATGCTCTCGATAAACTCGGGGAAGCTGAATGCCAGCGCCTCCCAGTTCTGGAAGATGTCCCGCCAGTTGCCTTCGTAGGACAAGAGGGGGTTACCGTGTGCGTCCCTGAGCCGGATCGCAAACTGGTTCCAGGGACGGCTGGGGTCGCCGTGGCGCCGGCCAAACGTAATTGGAAGGTACTCGTAAACCAGCCGTTCGAGTTGGGTGTCCGCTGTCTCGGCGACGATCTTCAACAGCGCGGATGCGTCGAGCCGCTCCGGCAAGTCATCGAGAAGCGCACGATGAGCGCCAAAAACGCCGCGGTTGAATGCGCGGATCGTCCGTCGCAAGTCGCTCGAGCTGACCTCGTAGCCGTCGAAGAAAACCCCGCCGCGAAGGATGTTGAAGAGTACGTTGGAGTAGTGATGCGCAGTGACGTTTTCCTCGGCGGCTGCCTGAAAGCCGTCTCCGCTGGCCATGATTCGTGCGAGCCGATCGGAGCCCTGCTCGACCGACTGTGACAAGGCACCGGCGAGCGCAGCCCGGTCATCGAGTTCGCGGCGTAGTGCGACGACGGCTGCCTGCGTCTGTTCGGTGTTGGCGACGATCTGCCAGTGCCGCGAGTCGTGCGGCGCCAGCCTGAAGGCCGTCTTGACGAGGAACGCGCCGCGAATGCCGCGCTTCAGCCGCTCCTCGCCGAGCGCAAAGCCGCGCCGGAACTGCTGCAGCTGCTCCGTCGAAATGAGTATCTGCGGCTCGTCGAGGCCAAGGCAGTAGGCGACGTTGGCTTTCAGCGATTCGCAGGGCTCGGCACGGTCGGTAATGCCGGAGTAGAGCGTAAACAGGGCAAGCCCCGAGTCTGTATCGAACTCGGTCCATTTGTAGGCGTCGACGAGGTTGCTGGAATTGGTCTGCGTAAAGCGTGGCGTCCCGGCTGGCAGAATGTTTCTGAGTCCGTCCAGCACCTCCACCTGCACGGCGTTTGCACTTAGGTTCTCCAGTTCACAATGGCGCACAAAACCGTAGCGATCGCTCGTAAGCCACGTGTAACGGAAGGCCAGTCCCAGGTCGTGGTTGACCTCCTCGAAACACAGCTTGTTGCCGAGCAGATTCTTGTAGAGATTGCGGGTTTTCCGGTAGCGGCCGTTTTGCATGGCGCTGAACGGGTCCCAGTCCTGCCATGCGCCGTCCGTGAGCACCCTGAACAGCGTGACGCTGCCCGTGTGGTTTGTGGAGTCGTGAATTCTGTCGACAGTCGTATACGGAAACAGGGCGGTCTCCGGGGACACCCGGCCAGCGGTAAGGCCGCCGGTCGAGGACACGAACAGCCAATGATCGTCGCTGGAGATTACGCTGATGAAGAACGGCGGCATCCGGTCGACGTTACGAATGGCGTAGAAACGTTCCCCGTAACGGTCGACGAATTCCCCCGCTACGTCGTCCGGTCCGGCCGCGCCGGCGCTGATCGCGCCGTTATCCACTCTCGGGTTTTCCAAGGCCATGAGTCTCACTTCGTCAATATCAATGTGCCGAACAGTCCGGCATCGATCCAGCCGCGATCCTTCGGGCCAACGGGCACGCTCTCGGATCCGATGAAGTTCTCCCTGAGTTCGCTGCCGTCGTTGTCGCAATACGCAACCATGAGGCCCATCGTCTTGCCTGCTTCGAGAGTCTGCCGCCGGTTGTCGTCGCTGCCGTCTACGTAGGCATCGGTGTAGACGTCGATCGCCACCTCCCAGACGATGTGGTTGCCCTGCTGACGCCAACGGCTCTCGACGTGGTGCGAGTAGTCTCTTGCGTTGCGGTCGGTGCCAATGTCGATGGCCCGGTTATCGAGCGACAGGTGGTAGGCGAATGCGTTGTGATTGAACTGGTGGTTGCCGCCGGAGTGATCCTCGTCGAGGAATATCTCCAGCGTGTCGTCGTCCCAGTACTGGACCAGCGGATCCCGGTGCGCGTCGTACAGGATGTCGTCGACGAACTCGCCGAGCAGGTAAATCCTGTGTTCCGTCCAGACCACCTTGAAGCGGCCCGAGAAGTCCTCCGGCACGTACTCGGGCCCTAGCCAGCGGTGGTCGATATTGCGCCAATCGGCACGCCCCCAGGCAGCCTCATCGGCAATGCCGTCGATGACCGGTTGGGTGTCGGCATGTGGCGCCCGGTAAAGGCTGCGGTTCTCGAGATGCGGCGCGTTTTCCGCAAGCGAGGGCAGCGACAGGGCGAGCAGAAGCAGCCCGGCGAAGCTGGCAGTTTTTTCTGGCACGTTGTTCCTCCCCGGAACAGGTCGCTCGCGGCACGCATGCGTTTCCTGTTCCGCCTGTCCCCACGGCCGACGTTGCTCGGCCGGTTTGTCCGGATCGAGGTGGCGATTGGTCGATTTATTGCGTGAGCGCCCCCCGTCCGTGTCTATTGTAATTGTATCTGACAGCGCTGTCATTACAATGGGGGAAGGGCAAATAGCCGTGGGTGCAGCTTTATGGCAACAAGAACTCTTTTTTCACTATTCCTTGCCGCGGCGGGCGCCGCGCTGGCGGCCTGTACGGCGGACTCCGGGTCCGAGCCGGAACTGGCCGCGGTCTCGTCGTGGGCTGTGAATATCGGCGGGACGGACTACCAGAGCAGCGACGGGATCGCCTACGAAGCGGAGGCTTCGGTGCACGGGGGTACGGTTCGCCAGATGACCACGGTCAAAGGCTCTCAGGACGCACAGCTCTACGAGGCGCTTCGCGAAGGTGACATCCGGGTCGACCGCCGTTTCGAGAACGGTCGCTACGACGTCACGCTACATTTCGCCGAGCCCGATGACGTAGGCGGTGGCGAGCGCGTATTCGACACCTTCGTCGAGGATCGACTGGCGATTGACGATCTCGACATCATGGCATCCCGCGACGGCAAAATTCACTCGGCACTGACCGTCACGATTCCCAACGTCGCCGTGACCGACGGCGAACTCTCGATACGCTTCGAGGCGTCGGCCGGGCAGCCCGTACTGAGTGCGCTCGTCGTCAGGCCGCTGCAGCCGGCGGCGGCGGACTGGCAACTCGCGTGGGCCGACGAGTTCGACGGCGATACACTGGACGAGAGCAAGTGGAGTCCCGATATCTGGCCGGCCCGCAAGGTCAACGACGAGGATCAAACCTATACGTCGCGCGAGCGAAATCTCCGCGTCGAGCACGGGTTCCTCGTCATCGAGGCACATCTCGAAGACTACGAGGGTGCCCGCTACACGTCCGCGCGGATACATTCCAGCGGCAAAGGCGATTTCCTCTATGGACGTTTCGAGATTCGCGCTAAACTCCCCGAAGGCAAAGGCAGCTGGCCGGCCATCTGGATGTTGCCGAGCGATCCGTTTCGCTACGCGACTCGCTGCGAAGCCGGCGACGAATGGCAGGGGAGCGCGGACTGCGACGCCTGGCCGAATTCCGGCGAGATCGACATCATGGAACACGTCGGCTATGAGATGGGCCACGTGCACGGCACGGTGCACAACGAAGCCTACTACTGGCTCAAGTGGGAACAGCGTAAAGGGCGCATTCTCCTTTCCGACGTGCACAAGACGTTCCACGTTTACGCCATGGAATGGACGCCGGAGCGCATCGACATGTACGTCGACGACACGCTGTACTTCACTTACGTCAACGAGAACGACGGCTGGCGTTCATGGCCCTACGACCACCCGTTTCATCTGATCCTGAACATTGCCGTCGGCGGCATGTGGGGAAGAGCGGGCGGCGGCATCGACGACAGCATTTTTCCGCAGCGTATGTACGTCGATTACGTACGGGTTTACGGTCGAGGTGAATAGCCTTCGGTCGCCGCGACCGATGCGACGTCAGAAACTGCTGTCGAGAATTCTGCGCTTGATACGCTCGAATTCTTCCTGAGTGACGTGGCCGGCGTCCCTGAGTTCGCCAAGAACTTTGAGCTGCTCGAGAGCGAGCGACAGATTCGCAGGGCTCGCCTCGCCTGGAATTGCAGCGCTTTGTTCAATAGCGGATGCCGCCGTTTGCGCTGAGGATTGGGTTTCCGTTCTCGCCGCGATGTTCTGGCGCTCGGCTTCGCGCGCGCTCTCTTCTTCTGCGCGCCGTTCCGCCTCGGCCTGGATGCGTTGATTCGCGAGGCGTGCCCGTTCTGCCGCGGGGTCCTGCGCCAGTGCGGCAGGTTGTGCAAGCGTCAATCCCAGGAGCAGGGTCGCGGATTTCAGAATAGCGCGTTGCATATGTGTACCCCCCGGGGTGCGGCCGGCCGAGTCCGCACAGTGCGTGTTCGTGTTGACCGAAGAAGAATTCCATTCTAGAGCGCCAGCGGTCCTCGCGCTACTCGAGAATTCGGCGGTTAATCCAGGGGCAAAGTGTACTGGAGTATCGCCTTGCCATCCCTGCGCAGCGAAATCACCGTGCCGCGTCGGTGGAAGGGGCTGTCGGTAAAGACGAGTGTGTCCTGCAGGCGCTCGGAGAAACACGTGGCTGCTTCGTATTCGCCGTCGTATCGCTCGATCTCGACGTCGTCACCGTTGCGGATCTCCACTGTGTATGTCACGTGAATGCCTGCGGTCTTCGTTGCCCGGCGTATATGCGGGTTTATGGCGGTGCACTATGCGTACCGCTTACATCTATAGATGCAAACAGCGACTGTTGTATCAACACGCTTGGTCCCACGCGGTCCGCAAATGGTCGTATACTGCAAGCCGGGTCGGCGGACGCCTGTCTACGCTTCTACGAAGGCGACCGGACTTTCAGCGTCACGCTGGCAATAGGAGTGGCGAACTCAATGAAGAGACGAGAATTCCTGAGTGCCGGCATGGCGGCGGCGGCGACTTTGGGCGTTGAACGGGCCTTCGCCGGCAGCCGCATTGGTATCGGTGTGATAGGCACCGGCATCAGGGGGCAGCAAATTGCGGAGTTACTGAACGCAAGCGCTGCGTTCGATGTCGTCGCGATTTGCGACGTACTGCCGTTTCGTCTCGAGGAGGCAAAGCAGAAGGCGCCTCAGTCCGCCGCCGCGTACAGTGACCATCAACGTTTGCTTGCCGACCGGCGCGTGGACGCCGTAATCATCGCCACCCATTTCAGCAGCCACTATCCCGTCGTAATGGACGCGCTCGATGCCGGCAAGCACGTGTACTGCGAGAAGACCATGATCAAGGGTATCCCGCAGACTCGCGCTGTCGTCAGGGCGGCCATGGACAGGCCGCGGCAGATCTTTCAGGCCGGGTTCCAGTACCGGACATCGCCATTGTATCTCACGGCGGCGAAGCTGATTGCGGACGGCCGCATTGGCCAGGTTGCCGCGATCGACTGCCAGTGGAACCGGAACGGCGACTGGCGCCGGCCGCTGCCCGATCCTGGCCTTGAGCGGCAGGTGAACTGGCGCATGTACCGAGAGTATTCCGGCGGTCTGGCGGCTGAACTGTCCGCACACCAAATGGACTTTTGTAACCTCGTCGACGGCGGGACCATTGCGAGCATGCAGGGTGTCGGCGGTATCGACTACTGGAAAGACGGGCGCGAAACCTACGACAACATCAACCTGATCGCACGCTACGAATCGGGGATGACCGCTACGTTTGCCAGTCAGACGACCAACAGTCTCGATCGCTATCGAATCGCAGTGCTGGGCAAGCAGGGTTCGATCATCCTGACCAACCGCCGTGGCTGGCTGATTCCGGAAGGCACGGATGCGGCGTTGCCGGACGGCCTGGACCTGGTATCGGGCGCCTCGGTGGATACGGGGTCGGGTCGGAGTTATCAAGCGGCGGATAGTAGTGCGATCAGGGAAATATCTGCATCGGGCGAAGAGCCGACGGCCAATGCGCTCGAGGTGTTTGCAGACTCGATACTCGAGGGCGAGCAGCCGTCGTCGAGCGTCAGGACCGGTGCGCGCGCGTCCGTCATGGTGCAGATGGCGCTGGATGCCATGGACCACGGCAAAGTACTGCGCTGGAAGTCCGGCTACGAGCGCTGGCTGTAAAGCCGCATTGCCGTCTTGTGCAAGACATTGGCCCGATGCAAGAATCGGCTGTCGATCGTCACAGTAAGCGGTAGCTCGAACAGTGGATGCCCTGCGCAGGATTTGTAGTCTCTCGGTCGCCCTGCTGCCTGTCTGCGCTTGTTCTCTTGCGCCGGTGCACGACGCGGCTACCATGCCGCTCGCCGTCATGAGTTTCAACATTCTCCACGACAACGGTTGGGACCGCCGCAAGGTGCTGGTGGTCTCGGCCATCGAGAGCGAAAAGCCCGACATCCTGGGATTGCAGGAAGCGTTTGTCTGGCAGCTCGAGTATCTCGTCGACGCTCTGCCCGAATACGCCTACAGCGGGGCAGGCCGGGATGACGGCCGCCGGGGCGGCGAGTCGGTTGGCATCCTGTTTCGCAAGGACCGCTTCGAACTCGCGGACTCCGGCACCTTCTGGTTTTCGGACCAGCCGGACGTGCCGGGTTCGGTGCCCGGTGAAGATTGGGGCAGCCCTACGCTTCCGCGTATCTGCAGTTGGGTGCGGCTGGTCGAGAAATCCACCGGGCGGGGAGTTTTTGTGTACAACGTGCACCTGCAGCACAACGCGGGTGGCGATTCCGATCTTGCGCGCACGGCCAGCGTCGATCTGCTGCTGACGAGGATAGTCAGGCGCGAACACGCCGATCCCTTGATCGTCACGGGTGATTTTAATGCCACCGAAAACGAAGCGCCGATACGCCGCATGACCGATGCCGGATACGATGGACCGTTTGTCGACACCTATCGCGTACTGCACGGTGGTTCTGCCGCCGGCACCCGCTGCTTCGAGAGCGACGATGCCGGCAGGAGGATCGACTACGTTTTTGCCGGCAGCGGCAGCGAAGTATTGCAGGCCAGGATCGGCAAGAAACAGGATGGCGCATGTGCGTCCGATCACCGCTACGTATTCGCGCTGATCGACCCCTGGCGGTGAGCGGGCGGATCGAAGTCGAGGCAGGCGTCAATCGTCGTTGCGCGCCGCCCGCATGACGTTCAGCCGGCCCACGTACTCGTTCTCCAGATCGTATTCCCGGTTCCACATCATCGCGGCGGCGACGGCAAACTGTTGCCACGGATCGTCAGCGAAGTGCAATTTGCTCTCTTCGACAGGCTGTGTGGCCTCTTCGTGGCTGCGGACGAGGCCGAGTATTACCCACGCCGCGAGTTCCGCGTCGTCGGGATACTTCAATAAAGTCGAGCAGGCCGAATAGTGTACTCCTAAGCCGGTTTCCTGCGTTTCAAATAGACGATGCAACCCAGAATCACGGTGCCGTGGATTACGTAGAATCCGATCCCGCCCGCAATCTGCGTGTTTAGCAAGGATGTGTCGGCGATATCGAGCTGCCACGGCCCCGGTCTGCTTTCGCCTTTGCCGCTGGCCAGCCACTCGCCGATGTTCCAGGCGGCGTGCAGACCAATAGGCAGCCCCACCCCTCTGGAAGCCAGCGCGGCGTAACCGTAAGCCAGGGAACCCACAGTCGTACCCAAAAACGCCATCTCCCAGGGATGGCCCGCGGCAAAATGATAGGCGCCGAACACCAGAGCGACCATGAGCTGCGCGGGCCAGGTTCCGAACGCGTCCCTCAGCCGGAACAGCGCATAAGACCGGAAGCCCAGTTCTTCGACGGCGGCCCATGCGAGGTAGGACGCGAGTGCCAACAGAATTGTGTTTGCACCGAGCTGACGACCCTCGACGATCGTCACGTCGCCGCCGAAAGACAGCACGTTGGCGATCTGCAGGCCGATCATCGCAAATCCGATGCCGAGTCCGGCCGCGAAGCGAACCGGGGACAGCAAATCGACAGCGATTCCGTAGTCGCTCCTGCTCGTGTTCCTGTCGAAGCGAGGTACGACGACATAGAGAACGAACACCGAGCCAAGAGCGACGAGTGTTCCTATCAGTGCGCTTCGCAACGTCGAGGAACCAACGGCAGGAAGGAACTGAGCAGCGCCGAGCAGGGCGCCGAGCATTACCCATAGCGCAACAACGTTGCTTACGATGACTCGCCAATTTGCGGAATATGGCATCCTGAACGCCCTCCTGGTGAGTGGCCGTCTCGATGACTTCCCTATGTTGCGTTTCGTCTTTCGAACACTTTCACGCCGCCGGCCGTTTTACGCTCTGCCGTTCGCGCCAAACAGGCTCTCACGAATTCGCCGGTGCAGCTTTGCGTTCAGCGGGTAGCGCGATAAAACTACGAGGCACAGCAGCAGAAATCCTGCCGGGACCAGCGTCATACCCGCCTTGATCGTCGTGACGGTCAGCTCGGATTGCTCGACGGAGGGTTCGAATCCGACGCTTGCCAACACCCACCCCATGAGCCACGCAATCGCCCCAATCGACAGCTTCTGCACGAACGCCGCAAAGCCGAAGAACACGGCCTCGGCTCTGTAGCCGTTACGCCACTGGCCGTACTCGATGGTATCGGGCAGCATCGACCAGAACAGCACGCCCATGGCCGCGAAACTGAGCGACATGGGCACGAGCAGCAGCAGGAAGCCGGCTACCGAGCCCGGTTCGAAGACAAACATCGCAACGGCGCCGGCGGAGATCATCGCGGTGGAGTAGATCCATGCGGCTCGCCGGCCCCAGCGGCGAGCGAACCAGGCCCACAGCGGGGTTGCGGCGAGCACGGCAAGGCCGTGCGTAAACAGCACGACGTGTTGCTGCTCGTGCGCTTCCAGACCGTATTTGACGTAGTAAACGAGGCTTTTTTGCATGACGGCGGCAGCGCCGGAAAACAGTGGAATCATCGCCAGGAGATACAGAAAAGCCGTGTTGGTGCGAACGATCATCAGCACGTCTTTGAGCTGATAGCGCTTCTCGACTGCTCCTGACTCAGCCTGGTCCTCAGCTGGCTCCGACGTCGAAAAGAAGCACGTCCAGGTCGTCAGTACCGCCACCGTGCCGGCCAGTAGCGCGAGATAAAAAAAGCCGCTCCGCTCGTCGCCACCACCGAGAAAGTGAACGATGGGGAAACCGGCCGCGCTGATGAGCAGCGACCCGGTTGTCGCTGCGATCATCCGGGCGCCTGCCAGCGACGTTCTGTCTTCGCTGCGATGGCTGATACGTGCCGATAGCGCGGAGTAGGGTACGCTGACGACCGTATAGGCCGTGCGAAACAGGAGGTGCGTTGCGAGCAGCGCAATGACGAGCGCAGTGCCTTCGAGTGGCGGTACCCACAGCAAAAGCGCAAACGAGATGGCCAGAGGTATGGCTCCGATCAGCAGAAACGGCCGGTATCGGCCCCAGCGCGAGCGGTTCCGCCCGGCAAGAAAGCCAACCGTCGGATCGGAGATCGCATCCCAGAAGGTGCCGACAAAGAAAACGAAACCCGCGACGGCCGGGGGCAGCCCGACAACGTCGGTGTACCAGTAGAGCAGGAAAAACGACAGCGAACCCCAGTACAGATTGAGCGCGAAGTCGCCGGATCCGTAACCCACCGCCGTGCGTGTTGTCAGCCGATTCGTCTCACCTTGCTTGGCTTCGGACATGTCTCGACGCGCGCTTGAGAGTCGCGCTTACGTTTCGCGAACCGTGCTCGGAGCGATTCCCGTGGACCGGCGTATGATCAGGCGGGTTTCGAGCGGCGCATCGTCTTCCGCAGGGCGGTCGGAGATGCGGTTGATGAGGTTTCGCGCCGCGCGCTCGCCCATGCGGTGCACGGGCTGATGGATCGTCGTCAGTCCAGGCCAGATACGCGCGGCCAGTATGGTGTCGTCGAAACCGGCAACGCTCAGATCGTCCGGAACGCGCAGGCCCAGTTCCTGCGCTTCGAACAGCACGCCGGCCGCCATGTCGTCGTTCGCAGCGAAAATCGCCGTCGGGCGCAGTGTTTGCGCCAGCAGCTCCCTGGCGGCGGCCTGACCGCTTTCGAACGTGTTCAAGCCGCGGCGGACGTCGAGTTCGACGTTTGCATTGCTGGATTCGGTAATGGCCTCGCGCACGCCTTCGAGCCGTTCCGACATGGCCAGATGGTCGGGGTGACCGCTAATGTAGGCGATCCGCCGGTGGCCGAGTTCGAGCAGGTGCTCCGCCATGTGGCGGCCGGCAGCACGCTCGGTCGTGGACACGTCGATACCGCCCGCCTGCGGCGTTCCGGGCGCAATCCGGCCGTACAGGATGTCGTCGCGGTCGAGCGCGGACAACAGCTGATCGTTGTCGGTCATGGGAGGCATCATTAGCAAGCCGTCGAGCCGCTCCCGTTCGATGAACTCCAGCACGCTCAACACCAATTGCGAGCCTTGAGCTTCGGTTTCATGCAGGATGAGTTCGTAGCCTTCGTCCCTGCAAACGCGGCGAATACCTTCGACGAGGCTGATCACAAAATAGGACGACGGCGTTTCGTATACGAACGCCACGTGAAACGACTTGCCGGAACGCAGACTGCGGGCCTGTCGATCGGGGATGTAGTTGAGCTGATCGACAACCTTCTCGACCCGCTCGCGCAAGTCCGAACTGACGTATTTATCCCGGTTGACCACTCTCGATACGGTCTTGCGGGAAACTCCTGCGTGCCGCGCAACGTCACCTATCGTTACGCGGCGCATTCACGATGTCTCTGAGTCGGGCACCTGGTAGTGCTTGCGGAGTCTTTGCAGCTCGTTCCGCATTTCGCTGATCTTCGCTTGTACGGATGGATCATCGATCCGATTATGCATTTCGCCCGGATCTGTCTCAAGGTCGTAGAACTCCCAGGTATCGATATCGTCGTAGAAATGGATCAGCTTGTAGCGTTCGTCGCGAACGCCGTAGTGTTTCTTGACGGCGTGAAACCCCGGGTATTCGTAGTAGTGGTAATAGATGGATTCGCGGATCGGTTCTTCGGATTGACCGGTCATGACGTCGACCAGCGACAGGCCCTGCATGTCGTCGGGCACCGGCAGGCCGGCGATTTCGAGGAAGGTCGGCGCGTAATCGACGTTCATTATCATCTCGTCGGTGGCGGAACCGGGTGCGATACGCCCGGGTAGCCTGGCCATTAGCGGCGTACGCAGCGATTCCTCGTACATGAAGCGCTTGTCGAACCAGCCGTGTTCGCCGAGGTAGAAGCCCTGGTCCGAGGCGTAAACGACCAACGTGCTGTCGGCGAGACCGGCCTCGTCGAGGTAATCGAGGATCTCTCCAACGCTGTCGTCGACTGCGGAAATCGTACCCAGGTATTCGCGCAGGTAGCGCTGGTACTTCCAGAGCGCCATCTCGCGTTCGTCCATGTCGGCGTTGTTCATTGCGTCATTGCGCGCCTGATAGGCAGCATCCCATTCAGCGCGCTGCTCAGGCGTCATGCGGCCGAAATGGTCTTTCCACGGATCGTAGCGCAGCTCGCTGGAGCCGGCGGCCACGGTCATTTTCAGGTCGTGGCCTTCGTACATGTCGCGGTAGATATTCATCTCTTGCTCGGCGGCCGCCTGCCGTCCTTCGTAATCGTCGAAATAACTGTCCGGTACGGGAAACTCGATGTCCGCGTACTGCGTTGTGTGACGGGGCGACGGCATCCAGTTGCGATGCGGTGCCTTGTGGTGCACGAGGATGGCGAACGGCCTGTCGGGGTCGCGCCGCTCTTCGAGCCATTCCAGGCTGAACTGCGTCACGAGGTCGGACGCATAACCCTCATAGCGTGTCGTGCCATCCTCGGTAATGATGTCAGGATTGTAGTATTCACCCTGATCGTTGAAGATCTTGTAGTGGTCGAACTGCATACCTTCTGGCGTGCGATCGAGGTGCCACTTGCCGATCAATGCTGTTTGATAACCCGCCTCCTTGAGCAGTCTGGGCCAGGTCGGCTGGTAGCCGTTGAATGTTTGGCCGTTGCGGTAGAGGCCGTTGACGTGGCCGTATTTGCCCGTGAGCATTGCGGCCCGGCTCGGGGCGCACAGCGAATTGGTTACGAACGAGTTCTGGAACAGTATTCCCTCTCGGGCAATGCGATCGATGTTCGGCGTGGGCGCCAGTTGCGATACCGGGTGGCCATAAGCACTTACGGCCTGCACGGCGTGATCGTCGGACATGATATAGACGATGTTGAGGCGTTGTTGTGTTACCGCAGGCGGTTCAGTGGCTGCCGGTGCCTCCTGCTTGCCGCAAGCCGTGAGTAACGCAATGCACAGCATCAGCGCACCGGGAGACAATGAGCCGTTGTTCACTGGGCTCACTGCGAGGCTCCCAGCGCCATCTGCTCGGCGTCGCCGGTCAGCGTAAAGCGGGCTTCGGCGACGTCGTCCGACGCTGTGCCGATGTAGAGTTTGAAGTCGCCGGGCTCGGCGCCGTAGCTCATGTCGTGGCGATAGAAGGCGAGGTCGGCCACGCCGAGTTCGAACTGCACTTCGCGGCTTTCGCCTTTCTCGAGATGTATCTTCTCGAAGCGTTTCAGCTCCATGACGGGACGCGTCACCGAACCGACGAGATCCTGAACGTAAAGCTGTACGACTTCCTCGCCGGCGTAGTCGCCGGTATTCGTTACGGTGACCGATGCGCGCAGCGTGTCGGCGGGAGCGATCCGCGACGAATCGAGCGCAATACTGGAATAGTCAAACGTGGTGTAACTGAGTCCATGCCCAAACGCGTACAGGGGTGAGTTGGGCGTCACGAGGTAGCGGGACAGGTACTTCTGCCCCTGTTTCTCGGCCGTGTATGGCCGGCCCGTGTTCTTCATGTTGTAGAAGATCGGCACCTGGCCGACGTTGCGCGGGAAAGTGACGGGTAGTTTCCCGGAAGGGTTGTAGTCACCGAACAGTACGTCCACAACGGCGTGCCCTCCCATCGTGCCCGGATACCAGGCGTACAGGATCGAATCGATATGCTCGTCCGCCCATTCGACGGCAAGCGGCCGGCCGCTCATCAGCACGAGCACAATCGGCTTGCCTGTGGCTTGCAGCGCTTCGAGCAGGGCTTGCTGCGACCCTGGCATCGTCAGCGACGTGCGGCTGGCGGCCTCTCCGGTCATGCTCCACTTCTCGCCCATGACGACCACCACGGCGTCGGACGACTCTGCAGCAGCCACCGCGGCATCGAAATCCTGCGTCTGATCTTCGCCGCCGAATTCGTAGCTTGCGCCTTTGACGAAGTTGATGTCGACGGCGCCGCCCAGCCGGGCGCGCAGCGCTTCGAGCACCGAGACGGGCTTGCTCTTGCGGTCGCCGGCTGCGGCCCAGCTGCCGATCAGATCTGCTTTGCTGTCGGCGAGCGGCCCAATCAGCGCAATCGAGGCCAGATCGTTGGAAAGTGGCAGCAGCCGGTTGTCGTTCTTCAGGAGGACCATCGATTTCCGGGCCACGTCGCGGGAGGCAGCCAGGTGCTCCGGCCTGTACACCTCCGCGGCCTGGCGCTCCGGGTCGGAGTAGCGGTACGGATCGTCGAACAGGCCAAGCCGGTACTTCATCTCGAGAATACGGCGTGCCGCGGTGTCGATCTGCTCAGTCGAGATAACGCCTTCGTCAACCGAGCCGCGAAGATGATTCATGAACGAGGCGCCTTGCATGTCCATGTCGACGCCTGCCAGCAGGGCCAGTTCGGCAGCGTGTTTTTCGTCACGCGCGTAACCGTGCTGCACCATTTCGTTCACCGACGTGTAGTCGGTGACGACAAAGCCGCCAAAGCCCCATTCATGCCGCAGTATGTCGGTTAGCAGATAGCGGCTGCCGGTTGCGGGGATACCATTGAGTTCGTTGAACGCCGTCATGACGGTGGCGGCACCGGCGTCGAACGCGGCCTTGAACGGTGGCAACTGCACGCTGCGTAGTTCGCGGTCGGACATGTTGGTCGTGTGGTAGTCGCGACCGGCCTGCGCCGCGCCATAGGCGGCGAAGTGTTTGGCCGTGGCCAGCACGGTATCCAGCGCCCGAAGGTCGTCTCCCTGAAAACCACGCACGCGCGCCGCGGCGATCTGCGAGCCGAGATACGGGTCTTCACCCGAGCCTTCCGAGATTCGGCCCCAGCGCGGATCGCGCGCGACATCGACCATTGGCGCAAAAGTCCAGTGGATACCTTCGGCCGAGGCCTCGACCGCGCCGATGCGTGCGCTGAGCTCGATGGCGTCGAGGTCCCAGGAGGCCGCTTCGCCCAGCGAGATCGGAAATATCGTGCGATGCCCGTGGATGACGTCGTAGCCGAACAACAGCGGAATGCCGAGCCGGGTTTCCTCGACCGCCATCTCCTGCAGGGAGCGCGTGAACTCCGCCGTGAAGGCGTTGAAGACCGCACCCACGCGGCCGGCTTTGACGTCTTCTCGATAGCCCTCACGAATGGACGGCCCGGTGATCGACCAGTCGGTGCTGAACAGCACTAGCTGACCGATCTTCTCGTCGACCGTCATCTTGCCCATGAGATCGTCGATGAACGGTGCCATGGCATCGTCGTCGCCCCACGATGCGGGTTCTTCCATGGGCTGCCCCACTGCCCGAAAGGTCAGAACCAACAGCAGAAGCCAGGCGGCGGCTCCCCGTGTCGTTGTGATTTTTGTCCACCGATTCATTGTCTTGTGACTCTCTCTTGGTTTTGGGAGGGGTGCAAGCGGGATCTTAGACATCGATGTCAGAAAAATCAATAAAAGCAATAAAAACATACGTTATAGCCTTGAAATCGATGTCACACCGGGCTAGAGTCAGGCCCATCGCCGAAGCGATATTCAGCCACCGCAGGACCTCGAGTCCTGCTCGCAGACCGGCGGCAAGACCGGCATTCAGTGAACCCGGGGGGAATCATGAAACGCTTTATCCATAGCTTTGTTGAAATGACGAAGTGGCCAGCGGCCGCAGCCTGTGCAGCAATCTTCGGCATGCTGCTTTCGGGGGGCGCGGTCTACGCTCAGGACAGTAACGCGTCGCTGCGCGGTCAGGTCGTAACCGCAGACGGACAGACGCCCGGCGGCATGCGCGTGGTCGCCAGCAGCACCAATAGCGGGTTTCGCCGGGAGGTTGCCGTTCGCAGCGACGGTTCCTATCTGTTTCCGTCCCTGCAGACCGGGCCATATCGGCTGGAGCTGATTGCGGCGGATGGCAGTGTCGAGACTTCCCGTGAAGTCACGCTGCAGGTGGGGCAGGATGCTTACCTCTCGCTCGTGCCGGACTCCGATAGCGCCACCCTCGAGGAAGTCATCGTATTCGGCAAGGCGATTCGCACCCTAGATTCCGGTGAAGTCGGGCTCACGATTTCACAGGAGCAGATCGACAGCCTGCCGCAGAACAGCCGAAATTTTCTCGCCTTCGCGGATCTCGCACCGGGCGTGACGTTCGAGCGCGGCAGCAATGGCGCAACCCGGATTCAGGGTGGCGCGCAGAACAGCCGCAGCGTCAACGTGTTCATCGACGGCGTCGGTCAGAAAGACTACGTGTTGAAGAACGGCATTACCGGGCAGGATTCTAGCCAGGGCAATCCTTTTCCACAGTCGGCGGTCGGGGAATACCGGGTTATCACCCAGAATTACAAAGCGGAATTCGACCAGGTCAGCAGCGCGGCGATTACCGCGGTTACGCGTTCCGGCACCAATGAGTTTCACGGCGACGTGTTCTGGGATTTCACCGACGACAGCTTGCGTGCAAAGACGCCGCGCGAGATCGAGCTGGACAACGAGAAAGTAAAGACCGAGGACAATCAGTTCGGTGTGTCTCTGGGTGGTCCCATCATTAGGGACAGGTTGCACTTCTTCGTCGCTTACGAGGGAAAGCGCAACGATACGCCCGTCGAGGTAACGCCGGGCCAGGGATTCGATCCAGCGGATTTACCGGCGCAGTACCAGGACTTCATCGGCGTGTTCAGCCGCGATTTCGAACAGGACCTGTTTTTCGGCAAGCTGGACTGGTTTCCGAGCGACCGGGATCTCGTACAGTTTTCGGTAAAAATCCGCGAGGAAGCGGGTCTGCGCTGGGACGGCAACGTCAATACGCGCAGCTATACGCACCCGATCAACAACGACGAGACGCGCGTGATGTTTCGCTACGAGCGTAGCGGCAACGACTGGATCAACGACCTGCGGCTGACCTACGAAGATTCGGCATGGAACCCGCAGCCGGATCCGGATACCAATGCCCAGCTGCTGCACTTGTCGGGTGGCGTGAACCAGCGTGTGCTAAACGTCGGGGGGCACCCCAACTTCCAGGACAAGGGTCAGGAAGGCTTCGGCGTGCAAAACGACTTCACGTGGATCGGGTTTGATCGGCACACCATCAAGGCCGGGATAAAAGCCAAGTGGATAGAGCTGAATACCGAACAGCAACAGCCGTTCAACCCGGCCTACTTCTACAACATCGAGTTCGATCCGGACGGTATGACGACATTCAACGATCAGGTGCCGCATCGGGTGAGCATCGGCACTCCACTGACCGGGATCGGCGACGGATCGGCCGTATCGGACAACGTGCAGCTTGGCATCTACATTCAGGACGACTGGCAGGTTACCGACCGGTTGGAAGTCAGTTTTGGCGTGCGATACGACTATGAGGAAACGCCGGTTTATCTGGACTACGTCACGCCGGACGACGTGCTGGCGTCGCTGACGACGTGGTCGGGCGCAGCCAACGCCAACTATAACCTCAACGATTTCATCTCCACAGGAAGCAATCGCGACACGGAGGGTGTCTTTGCGCCGAGACTGGGATTCAGTTTCGCGTTGACCGACACGTATACGCTGTTCGGCGGCTACGGCCGGTCTTACGATCGCAACCAGTTCGACTTCATCAGGGCCGAGAGTTCGGCGCAGACTTTCCGCACGTTCCAGTTCAATTTCGATACGGGCGACCCGGACTTTACCTGCACCAACTGCCCCGCGTGGGATCCGATCTACCTGACGGAAGCAGGCAGGCAGCAGCTGCTGACCGGTAACGTGTCGGCGGGAGGCAGGCAGATTTTCCTGATCAACAACGATCTCGACATGCCGTATTCGGACCAGTTCAGCCTGGGGCTTCGCGCCAACTTCGACGCCTGGGATGCGGAAGTCGGTATCTCCCACATTGCGGCACGGGACGGTTTCGCCTGGCTACTCGGCAACCGGCGGGATGACGGAACGTATTTCGCGCCGGGCGCCATCTGGGGACAGCCGTGGGGCTTTCCTCCGCCGGGCTTCGGCAATCTCCTGCTCGGCGTCAACGGCCTGGAGTCCGATTCGGACTCCGCCTACCTGAAAGTCGGCAAACCGTATGACGAACTGTCCGGCTGGGGACTGACGGCGACCTATACGTTCACGGATGCCGAAGAAAATCGCGTGTTCGGTCAGACCTTCTCACTCGACTATCCGTCGCTCGATGACTATCCGGTACTGACCTCGGCCGGCGTCTCGAGACACCGGTTCGTGGCCGCAGGCAGTCTGAATTTGCCCTGGGGGTTGCGGCTTTCGGGCAAGTTGTCGTTCCGGTCGCCCATTTACCGCTACGGCATTGGTATGCCGGGCGATGCCAACGACCAGCGCGTGCCGCGCGTGATCGAAGCCGCTGACGATTTCCAGCAGGTCGACCTTGCGCTGACCAAGTACTTCAGCGTTGGCAGCCCGGTTGGGCTCGACGAAAGCCGGCTACGCGTCCGCGTCGACGTCATCAACGTTTTCGATAATGCCAACCTGACCAACTTTGTCGGAAACGGCACGAGCGAGGATTTCGGGCAGCCCGCCAACCGCAGTATTGGAGGGAACCTGCCGAGAACCGTCAAGTTATCCTTGGGCTACAGCTTCTGAACCCCCCTTGAAGCAGAGTGTCCAGCACGGACGGACCGTCGCGTTTCGGCGCGGCGGTCTGTTTTTTCTCAAGCTCAAGATAGAAGGCTACACTCGAGGAGTCCCATGCGAGCCTTACCCGTTGTCCTTGCCGCCCTGTGCTGCGCCTGCAGTCCCGCAACCGACCGGGAAGAACCGGCTGTCGACCGCCCGGAGAAGATCGATACGGAACAGGCATTCCTGGATGACCTGAGCGAACGCACGTTCCGGTATTTCTGGGAAACTACGGATCCGAACACCTGTCTGGCGCCCGACCGCTGGCCCTCAGCGCCGTTTTCGAGCATTGCGGCCATCGGTTTTGCGATAACGGCGTACGGCGTGGGCGCGGACGTTGGCTATGTGACGCGTGAGGAAGCTGCCGATCGCACGTTGCGCTGCCTCGAATTCTTCGACACGGCGCCGCAGGGCCCCGAAGCAACCGGGATGACCGGCTACAAAGGTTTTTTCTACCACTTTCTGTCGATGCAGGACGGCACGCGCCACAGGACCACGGAGCTGTCTTCTGTCGACAGCAGTCTGCTGTTCGCGGGTATCCTGTTTGCCCAGTCGTACTTCGACCGGCCCGACGCGGTAGAGACGGCGATTCGTGAGACGGCGGATCGTATCTACCGGCGCGCGGACTGGACCTATTTCCTGCGCGGCCCCGACGACAATCAGGCGACCAATCTGCCTGGGTCCAAGGGCATAGCGATGGGCTGGGAACCGGAAGTCGGTTTTGGGAAGCACGATTGGGTGGGCTACAACGAAGGCATGCTCGTGTACGTGCTGGCACTCGGTTCGCCCACCCACCCGGTCAGCCGCGACGCCTGGGACGAAGGCTGGGCGGCCGAGCTCGAGTCGAACTGGACAACGTTCTACGGTTACGAGCATCTCAACTTCGAGCCGCTGTTCGGTCATCAGTACTCGCACGTGTGGATCGATTTCCGCGGCATCCAGGACGATTTCATGCGCGCGAAGGGCATCGACTATTTCGAGAACAGCCGGCGGGCCACGCTTGCACAACGCGAATACGCAATCGATAACCCGAACGGCTGGGCAGGTTACGGGGAAAACATCTGGGGCCTGACGGCCTGTGACGGACCCGGCTATTCGAAGATGGAGTATTCGTTCAACGGCGAGCCGCGCCTGTTCATGGGGTACTCGGCGCGCGGCGCAAGCGCCATACGCGTGCGCGACGATGGCACGATCGCGCCGACGGCGGCCGGCGGTTCGATTCCGTTCGCGCCCGAGATCACAATTCCTGCGCTCATGGCGATGAAGGATCGATACGGCGACGCTCTGTACACAGGCTATGGATTCAAGGATGCATTCAACGCGAGCTTCACCTTCACGGAGCATCAGACGAACAGCGGCGAGATAAGGCCTGACACTGGCTGGATCGCCGCTGATCATTTGGGCATCGACCAGGGTCCCATCTTCCTGATGCTGGCGAACCACCGCAGCGGGATTGTCTGGGAGACGATGCAGAAGAACGCCTACATCCGGAAGGGTCTTCGCGAGATCGGTTTTTCCGGCGGGTGGCTGGATTGATTCGTCTGCAGCGAGCCCTCGGAGTAGCGTTTTGCGCGGCGGTACTGAATGCTTGTGCAACGGCTCCGGCTATGCTGGAAGATACCGGTGTCGCGACCCGCGACGACGGCAGTGAAATGTCTTATCTCGCTGCTACGCCGGCCCGGCTGGGACCGCTGGCGAGCGGTTGGCCGGTGATCGTCTTCTTGCACGGCAGCGGCGAAAGGGGCGGCGAGCTGTCGCGCGTAAAGATCCACGGACCGCTCAAGGCGGCTGCCGCGATACCCGATTTCCCGTTTCTCGTCGTGGCGCCGCATCTGCCGGTCGACGGTCGCTGGAAACCCGCCGATGTACTTGCCGTTCTGGACGACGTGGAGAGGCGTTGGCGAGTGGACGCCGCGCGTATTTATCTGACCGGCCTGAGCCTCGGCGGCCACGGCAGCTGGGCGACGGCTGCCGACAGCCCCGAGCGGTTCGCGGCCGTTGCACCGATCAGCGGTCGCGGAGATCCCGCGCGGGCCTGTGCGTTGCTGGACCTGCCGGTCTGGGCCTTCCACGGCGTTGCCGATACGGTCGTGGATGCTGACGGGAGTCAGGATATGACCGATGCGCTCGAAGCCTGCGGCGGCAACCCGGGGCTTACGCTGTATCCGGATACGGGTCACGACGCCTGGACCCGAACCTACGCCGATCCGCAGTTTTACAGGTGGCTGCTCAGCCACAAGCGAAGCGGCGTGCGAGAAGAGTGATGCCGTATGCGCATAAACCAATGACGGACCGGTGCCGCCGTTGCGGGCAAAGCCAGGACGGGAGATACGAACATTACTCTGTCGACAATTGATCTGACCATTGTGCTCGGCTATGCCGTTGCGCTGATCGCTATCGCCACGCTCGTCTCGCGCGAACCGGCCGGGCACGCCAAAAACTCCGAAGACTATTTCCTCGCCGGCAAGGCGCTGCCGTGGTGGGCGGTGGGCGCCTCGCTGATTGCCGCCAACATATCGGCCGAACAGATCATCGGGATGTCGGGTTCCGGCTACGTGGTCGGACTGGCGATCGCCTCCTACGAATGGATGGCCGCGGCCACGCTGCTGATCGTCGGCAAGTATTTTCTGCCGGTATTCCTGAAGCGCGGTATTTTTACGATGCCGCAGTTCCTCGAGCAGCGCTTCGACAGCCGGGTGAAGTTTGTGATGTCCGTGTTCTGGTTGGGGCTGTACACCTTCGTCAACCTTACGGCGATACTCTGGCTCGGGGCCACCGCTATCAACGCGCTCACGGGCTTCGAAATTACCTACGGCCTGATTGCGCTCGCGCTGTTCGCCGTTGCCTATTCGCTGTACGGCGGTCTGAAGGCCGTGGCTCTGACGGACATCATTCAGGTGACGCTGCTGGTGCTCGGCGGGCTGTTGATTGCCTGGATTTCGCTCGACAAGGTGGCGGGCGGCAACGGACCGATCGCCGGTTTCGGCGTGCTGCTCGACAACGCGCCGGAGAAGTTCGACATGATCCTGTCGAAGGACAATCCGGAGTACATCAACCTGCCCGGCATTAGCGTGCTGATCGGCGGTATGTGGATGATGAATCTGTCGTACTGGGGCTTCAATCAGTACATCATTCAGCGCGCGCTGGGCGCGAAGAACATCGACGAAGCGCAGCGGGGTATCGTGTTCGCTGCGTTCCTCAAGCTCCTGATGCCGCTGATTATCGTCGTGCCGGGCATCGCTGCCTACCTGCTCGCGCAGGACCCGAACAGCGGCGTCAGCGTGGCGTGGCCGGATGCGGCGTACCCCAGCATCATGGCGCTTGCGCCGGGCGGGATTCGCGGGCTGATCTTTGCCGCGCTCGTTGCGGCCATCGTCTCGTCCCTCGGGTCGATGATGAATTCGATTTCGACGATCTTTACGCTGGACGTGTACCGGCCGCTGCACAAGGGCGACGAGTCCGAAAAGGAACTGGTTACGATCGGCCGCATTGCGAGTCTGTCGGCGATCACCATTGCGGTGCTGGTCGCGCAGCCGCTGCTCGGCAATTCGCCGCAGGCGTTCCAGTACATCCAGGAATTCACCGGCTTTTTTACGCCCGGGATCTGCGCAATCTTCATTCTCGGCGTCTTCTGGAAGAAGGCGACGGCCAACGGTGCACTGCTGGCCGCGCTGGCATCGTTCGTCCTGTCGCTGACGGGCAAGCTGCTGCTGCCCGCCGTGCCGTTCATGGATCGTGTGCTGTACGTGTTCATTGCGTGCTGTTTGCTGATCGTGCTAACCGCGTTAATGGAGCGCAAGCCGCAGAGCAACGCCATTGATCTTGCTGACGTCAGTTTTTCGACCTCGACGGGCTACTGGATCGGCTCGTCGGTTGTCGTGGGTGGACTCGTCGCGCTGTACTGGGCGTTCTGGTGAAGTTCGGCGGTCTCACGTTGCTGCTGACCACAGCGACGACAGGCGTGCAGGCTGCCGAAAAGACGCTTGCAGAACCTGAGCTGCAGTTCGGTGCGGAGCTGCCGAACATCGTTTTCATCCTGGCCGACGACATTGGCTACGGCGACCTCGGCGCTTATGGCGGCAGCATTCCGACGCCGAACATCGATTCGCTGGCACAGAACGGGATGCGTTTCACCGACGCGCATTCATCGGCTGCACTCTGTGCGCCTTCGCGTTTCAGCCTGCTGACGGGCAGTTATCCGTATCGCAACGGCCGACCGGGCGGCAGTTGGGACATCAACTACAGTTCCGGGTTTACCGAGGGCAGCGCACACTTGCGGGAGGGCCGTCACCTGACGCTCGGCGATGTCCTGCAGCGAGCCGGCTATGTCACGGGTTTCGTCGGCAAAATGCACGTGGGCGGCGATGTGTTCGACACGAGCGGCATCCTCATCCGCGAAAAGGACCGCCTCAATGAAATGGACTTCAGCCGCGGTATTCGCAACGGCTTGAGCAGCCACGGTTTCGATTACGTATTCGGCCTGCCGAGCGGCATTCAGCACGAACCGTATGCGTTTTTCGAAAACGGGCGCTACCGGCCCATCGATCCGCGCGATCCGGCGAACAACTCCAGCACCGTGTTGCTCTACGACGGCGAATACCGGATCGGTAACAACGGCATCTCCGAAATTGTCGAGGCCGGCAAAATTCCGGCCCGCACCGACCGGCGCTACGACTCGAGCCAGGTAGGCCCTATGTTGACCGACCAGGCCCTGGCCTTCATCGATCGCTCCCTCGAGGAACGTCAGCGTACCGGCCGGCATCGACCGTTTGCGCTGTATTACGCATCACAGGCTATCCACGTGCCGCATACGCCGCCGATCGATTTCGATGCCGATCCCACGGTTGTCGACCTGCCGGTCAAAGGCGTCACGGGTGGCTCTACGTCCGACATGATCGTGGAACTGGATCTGCAGGTCGGGGCGTTGCTCAGCAGGCTCGAGTCGGCCGGGCTGCTCGAAGATACCCTGGTTTTCTTCACCAGCGACAACGGTGCGTTACCTCCGACGGTCACCGACTACGGGACCTACGCGCACGACAGCAACGGCCCCATGAGAGACTACAAGGCGTCCGTGTACGAGGGAGGCCATCGCGTGCCGTTCATTGCGCAATGGGGCGACGTTGAGCGCAACAGCTTCAGGATTCCGCCGGGAACGGTGGCGGACCAGACGATCATGGCGCACGACTGGGTGGCGACGATCTACGCGCTGACCGGCCAGGTCATGGCCCCGGACCAGGCCATGGACAGTGCCTCGCTGTTGCCCGTGCTGCTCTGCGGCAGCGATGAACCCGTGCACGACTTCGTGTTGTACCAAGCTGGCTTTGCGATGCTCGGCGCAATCCGCCGGGGGCAATACGTGCTGGTGATCGACGAGCACCGGCAGGCGACCGAACTCTACGACCTTGCACGCGACCCGGCGCAGACCGAGAACCTGATCGGCGAAGCAACCCATGCGCCGCTTGTCGACGAATTGCGGCGCATCTACCTTCGGCATCGCGACCGGGACACGACGACGTTCGACGAACCGCGTACGACGCCGGTTCTGGGTCGTAACGACGCCCCGAACGGTAGCCGGGATATCAAAGCTGGCCCATGAAGCCCCAGACCAGCAACGGGATCAGGATGAACGCCGCAACGGTTTGCGCAGTAATGATCGATGCCATGACGCCGCCGTTTCCGCCGAGCTGGCGCGCGAGGATGTATGCGGAGGGAGCCGCCGGCGTAACGAAGGCGACAAACAGCACGCCCGCGGGCACACCGGTCAGGCCGGTAGTTCTCAGCAGTACGAACGCGGCCAGCGGTTTGAGGGCAAACTGCACGACCGAGGCAATCGCAATCGGCATCGCATGTGCCCGCATCGAGCGCGGTTCGAGTACGGCGCCGACGGCGAGCAGACCCAGCGGCAAAGCCGCGCGTGAGGTCAGGTCGAGCACCTGTTCGGTTACCCCCGGCAACCCGATGCCGCTCACGCTGAGCCCCAAGCCGAGGAGGCAGGCGAGTATTAGCGGATTGGTGGCGATGTCGCGCAGAAAAGCGCGTGGCCCTTTACCGGAGCCGTTCTTCCAGATGGAAAACGTCTCAGCCTGCGGCTTGTTGCCATCCCTATCCCCCCAGATGGAAAACGCGGCGACCGACAAGATGTTGATCACGACGATCAACAGGCCGATGGCCACGGCGCCGAGGCGCAGGCCGCTGACGCCAAAGAATGCCTGCGACAATGCCAGGGCAATGTACGAGTTGAAGCGCACCCCGCCCTGGAATATGGAAGTGAACGTCGGGCCGTCGTACGGTTTGAGCGCTACGTACCAGGCCGTCAGCACGAACGCGGCCAGCAGCACCGTTGCCAGCAGCACGCCGAGCATGTGCAGCCAGGGAACGCCGTCCAGGTCCTGCACGGCCAGGTTGCGAATCAGCAATGCCGGGAACAGCACAAAATACGTCAGCTTTTCGATGCCGGCCCAGATCTCGACGGGCAGGAATCCGACGCGGCGGAGCAACTGCCCGGCGACGATCAGCGAGAGGGTAGGCGCAAGCGTTGTTGCAATGTCGATCATCGGGCGGCTGTTGTCCGTGAGACCGCGGCAACGAACGGCCGCAGCGGCAACGATAGCCGATGTCGGCCATCAGGCCCAGCCGGAGGGGGCTGCTACGTGCGGGCGCTGATCACGAGTTCTGCGTGCGTCGCAGCTGCATTGATTCTGGCCTCGTGTGTCACCGAGCCGCCCGCGGCGACGGTGCTTTATCGTTCGGATGCGTTCGAGCTGCGTGCCGACGCCGTCGTGCAGGGTCCGTTCGACGCTCGCGCTCATTCGGCGGAAACGATCTCGAGCAGCTACCCGCGTGCGGCGCACGAGGTCATGTTCAAGTTCAGCATCAACGGCGCCGAGAACGAGTTCCCGCCGGGCAAGGACCAGATGATTTACCTGCGCGGGCAACAGGGACAACTCGAGACGCCGGTCTATACCTTCGGTGTCTTGCACGGCAGCGAAACGCCGTTGCCGGTGCCGGGCGCACCCTCGGAGGAGGGGCCGCTTGCCGTCACCTTCAGGGTCGACATGAACGCCGTATTGCAGGCTTTCGACGCTCGCGGTGAATACACGCCACCCAACGGCACGGTGATCAAGGCTGAGGACTTTCACGGCGTCTACATCATGGGCAACACCGTCCCGTTGAGTTGGGAAATGAGTTCCCTTCGCCCCGGCTCGCCGCGACAGTTGCAGGACCCGGACGGCGACGGCATCTACGAACTGACGCTCGTTTTCAACGCCGCTTACAACCGCCCGCTCGACAGCGACGGGCGTGCGGTCTGGACGCTGGGCGAGGATCTGTCGGCGTTACCGAAGTACCGCTCCGACCAGTTGCTGATCGATGCGATCCACAACCTCAGTCTCGAGGAACTGCTGCAACTCGTCCGGGACGACGGCGGTATCGTCGCCGGCGCGCGCTGGCCGAACGTGTGGACACGCGACATCGCGTGGGGCGCGCTGTTGGCGGCCGCGGCCATCCTGCCGGAGACGGTACAAAAGAGCCTGCTGCTGAAAGTGGATGAAGAAGGCAGGATCGTCCAGGACCTCGGTACCGGCGGCTCCTGGCCAGTTTCGACGGATCGCGTGGCGTGGGCCGTGGCGGCGTGGGAAGTGTACGCCGTCACGGGAGACAGAGACTGGCTGCGGTCGGCGTTCGATATCATCAGACGCTCGGCGGAAGCCGACCTCGAAACGGCGTTCGACGATGAGACGGGATTGTTCTACGGCGAGTCGTCGTTCCTCGACTGGCGCGAGCAAAGTTATCCGCGCTGGATGCAGCCCGCCGACATTTATCGGTCGCAGGCGCTGGGCACCAACGCACTGCACTACGCGGCCTACCGGATACTGGCGAAGATGGCCAACACGCTGGGCGAAGACTCCGGTCCGTACACCCGGCGGGCAGACACGGTTCGGGCCGGCATGAACCGGTATCTGTGGCAGCCGGACCGCGGCTATTACGGCCAGTTTCGCTACGGCCGCAACTACCCGAGTCTGTCGCCGCGCGCCGAGGCGCTCGGTGAAGCGTTTGCTGTCCTGTTCGGCGTAGCAACCCCGGATCGTCGGACCCGGCTGGCTGCGTCGATGCCCGTCGTGTCCTTCGGCATTCCGAGTTTCTGGCCGTACAGTGCCGACGTGCCTGCCTATCACAACGCCGGTATCTGGCCGCAGGTGGGTGGTTTCTGGACCTGGGCGGCGGCAGAAGCTGGAAACACCGCGGCGGTCGAACACGGCCTCGCGTCCCTGTACCGCCCTGCGGCCCTGTTCGTGACCAACAAGGAGAACATGGTTGCGGCGACCGGGCACTTCGAAGGCACGGAGCTGAACTCGGACCGCTTCCTGGGCAGCGTCGGTGCATCGCTAGCCGGTATTTACCGGGTATTGCTCGGCATGCGTTTCCATGAAAACGGTCTGGAATTCCGACCGTCCATTCCGCGCGCCTATGCAGGCCAACGTCAGCTGTCCGGTTTCACGTATCGCAACGCAGTGCTGACCGTCGATATCGAGGGTTTCGGCAATCGCGTTGCCGAGGCGTATCTCAACGGCGAACGTCTGGCATCGGCCACCGTCCCCGACGACCTGAGCGGCGCCCAGCACGTACTGCTGATCATGAACGGCGAATGGCCGGATACCCGCCTTAACCTGGTCCGCAACGTCGACGCGCCGGCGACGCCGAATCCTCGCCTCGAGGACACCAGGCTATCGTGGCCGGCCGTTGCCGGAGCGGCTTACTACCGGCTGTATCGGAACGGCGAGCCGGTCGAGCGCGTGGCGGGCACGCAGACGCAGGTAGAGATATCCGATCGTCTTGGCGAATACCAGCTTGCGGCAATCGATGCGAGCGGCAGTACGTCTTTTCTCAGCGACCCGCTACGCGTCGTGGCGCAGGCCGGCGTTGCCGTTTTGTCGCCCGACGGGGTAGCGGACCGACCGGAACCGGATAGCTGGGTGCTGCTGACGCCGAAGCAAAACACCGCAGTGACGTTCAGCTTCGAGGTGCCGGCAACGGCTTGCTACAGCGTCGATGCCCTGTACGTCAACGGCAGCGGGCCAATCAACTCGGGCAACAGTGCAGCGATTCGCTCCTTGCTGCACAACGAAAATCGCGTCGGGCCGCTGGTCATGCCGCACCGTGGCAAGAACAACTGGGAGGCGTGGGGCTACAGTCACTCGCTGCGGGTTGTCCTGGAGCAGGGCGAGCATGTCTTTACGCTTGCCTACACGGACGACGACAGGAATATGAGCATCGACGTCAACGACGTGAGGCTCAAACACCTGCGTGTGACGAGGTTGGCAGCCGACGCGTCATGCCGGGAGGCACGGACGGAATAGCGCTCCGGAAGCACCCGGGCCCCTGGGACGAGGCCGCGACACTTCGGATACTACTTGTTAATCGCAGAGAGGCCGTGTACGTACTCTGCGCCGATGCTCTTGCTCTCGTGAGCACAGTACCTGATTTGCTTCCATAGTCAGTCAGCAAGGGTGTCATGCGTGAATGGGCGTGGGCGCCACGCATGACGGCGAATCGCCGCCTATTTCGTTAAACGTCAATCAAATGGAGGTACGTAATGACAAAGAAGCTTTGTGTCGCGATGACTTTGGTCTTCGCATTATCGGCTGCAACTGCGCAAGCAGGAGGTCGGATTGACCCAAGAGTCGTCGACAAACTTGCCTTCAATTCGGGAGGGCTTTTCCTGTACGCGAGCGGCTGGTCAAATCCCAATTCCTGTACGCGCAGCGATGCTATCGTTTTGCTCGATACCGACATCAACTACGACAAGGCCTACTCACTCATCCTGACGGCTTTTGCTTCCGGCAAGACCGTCGAAGGTTATTCGGACGGGTGTGCAAGTTTCGACGGCCAGGCTTACAACACCATTCGCGGCTACAAGTATTTGCTCATCGAGTAAGGGGAACGAACGGTCGTTCGCGCGGTACGGGTATCCAGTCCGCCTGCGGTCATCGTAGTGCAGGCTGGATTATTCGTTGCCTGATGAGCAACCGTCGAAACGGGTCTGATTGTACCTGCACAAAAAAGCCCGGACTCGAGGAGTCCGGGCCCTTCCCGATTGACGGAGAGAGCTTGCCTCAGGCTGCTCGGGAGGCGCCTTCGGGATCGTCGTTTGCGTTGGCTTCAGCGTGCACCGCGTCGACCAGCTGCGGCGGCAGTTTCAGGAGGTCCGCCAGCCGTCTGAGGTAGGTTTGACCTTCGTAGGTCAGCTCGTCGATGGCGAGCAGCGAAGCGGCGTACACTTCCACGGCAATGGCCGGGTCTTGGGCACCTGCAACGATTGCTGTGACCGGTTGCGGATTGCGCAGTTCGTCGAACAACGTCGCTTTGTCCTCGTTGCTCAACGGCAGCTGTTCCGCGTGTTCGAAGATCCGCATGTGTTCGGCGCTGTCGATGTGGCCGTCCGACATGGCTGCCGTCACCATGGCTCGAATGATGAGGAGGCTGTTGCCGCCGGCATAGCGTGCGTCCACTTTCTCGACATCGAAACCCTGCTCGGGGAGGTCCTGCCACGCGGCCTGTGTTTGTGGCGCGTTTTGGCCCGCGTTTTGTTGCTGGTAGTTTCGGTAGGCGTTCCATGCGAGGCCGCCAATGGCCGCGACACCGCCCAGCTTCAGCAGGTTTGCGGCGGTCTTGCGGCCTTTCTTGCTGGTCAGCGCGCCCGTAAGCGCTCCTCCGGCGAGGCCACCGGCCAATCCGGCTGCAACGCTACTTTGCGTGAGGCCCGAAAGAACTTTGTTGAAGTCGACCATCGGCATTTCTCCTAAATTCGGTCAAACAGTATGAGTTCGAAGAAAGCTTCGTAAAATCGGAAAAAAGGTTCGAAAATCATCGGTTTTTCCGATGTTTTCCAGCGTTTTCCGGATGGTCGTTGCCACCGTAAACGGCAGGTTTCGGCTTTGCGGCAGCAACATGACGGCAAGCCGCCGTTCGGTCACGCAAACGTAAAACCGCGATTACGGGACTGTCACAAGGGGGCCGCATTCTGGTTGCCCTCAGGGGACAGACAACGCGGCCGCCAGGGCCGCGAGGGGAAATCATCGTGAACCACAAAACCATTGCGGTCGGCGCCGTAGCCGCCGCCGTTTCGTTGTGCTCCATGCTCGCTCCTTCCGCCGCCACTGCGCAGGCAGCAGACGCGAACGACGTCGAGGAGATCATCGTGTTCGGAACCGCGCGTAACCGCGTCGAATCGATCAGCCGCAAGCGCGACGCGGACCGTATCATCGAAGCGCTGGGAACCGATGAACTCGGTCAGCTGCCGGACAAGAACGTTGGCGAGGCGCTGAATCGCGCGCCGGGCGTGTCGATGCTTGTCGAAAAGGGAGAGGGCCGTTACGTGCAGATCCGCGGTGTCCGCCCGGAACTGAATAACGTGACGCTGAACGGCATGGCGCTGGGGTCTCCCGAGGCCGAGGGCGGAGGCCGCGTGACGCCGTTCGACGTGTTGTCCTCGAGTCTGCTGAAAGCCGTCCAGGTCATCAAGACGCCGACGCCCGACATGGACGGCCAGGGTATCGGCGGCACCGTCAACGTCGAGACGCGCATGCCTTTCGACAACCCGGAGACGCTCTACGGTTACGCTACCGCGCGCATGGGTTATGAGGAAATCCGTCCCGAAGACGAGTCGTTCGGCGGCGAAGACCCGATGGGCGTCGACGGTCTGTTGTCGGGCAAGACCGCCGACCAGCGAGTGGGCTGGCTGCTGGGCGGCACGTATTCCTCACGGGAATACGTAGCGCAGGGCATCTTCCAGGACGACTGGCGAGACGTCGGCGGCGCGACGCTGCCTGAAGAGGTCAAGAACAACTACTATCTGATCGGCCGCGACCGCATCAATCTTTCCGCAGCGCTGGAGTTTCGCCCGAACGAGTTTTCGAGTTATTTCGTGCGCAGCTTCTATGCGAACTGGGACGAGTTCCAGCATCGCAATCGCTTCCAGCAGGGTTTGACGGACGGCGTGGTTGCAGAGTCCGCAGAGCGGGGAGCGGCTGACGGCAACCGCATTTCCTCGAACATCCGCCTGGAGGAAGTCGAGAAGACCCTGCTGTCGTTTACGGCCGGCGGGGAAAACCTGCTCGGCGAGCGCCTGCAGCTCAACTACGAGCTGCAGTTCAATCGCAACGATATTGCCGAGCCGTACTCCTATTGGGAGTTTCGTTCGGGCCGCGATTTTGGTCCCGATGCGTGGACAATTGCCGGCAACGGCGTCGTCACCGTAACGCCGGACGCGGCAGGACCCGATCGCCAGGATCCGAACCTGATCGATTTTCGCCGGGTGCGTTTCCAGGATCGGGATCTGACCGAAGACACGCTCATAGCGGGTGCGGACCTGACCTGGGATTTTGCCGATGCCTACGTCAAGACCGGCTTCAAAGCGACGCGGACGGAGCGTGAGAACGACTACACGCGTACACGCTACGACGGCGGCGCACAGGATCTGACACTCGGCACCGATGCCTCGTTCACGAGCGGCGGTTTCATCAACGACACTCCGGCCGGCGGCGCTCCGAACATCTGGATGAACATCGATGCCATGAACCGTTTCTTCGCCGATTCCTCCAATGCCGGGTTCTTCGAACTCAACGAAGGCGACACCTTTGCATCCAACTTCGCGGGTGACTACGACATTACCGAAAGCGTCTACGCAGGCTACCTGATGGCATCGCGCGAGTTTGGCGCGCTCAGCGTTACGGGTGGCGTTCGGGTCGAGCTGACCGACGTCGACTCGAGCGGTTTTCTGCGCAGCGGCGGCGAAGCGACGCGTGTCGGTGCCAGCGGCGACTACACGTCCGTACTGCCGTCGCTGATCGCAAACTGGCGGCTCTCCAACGACGTCGTGCTGCGCGGCGCCGTGAGCCGGGCTTTGGGACGCCCCGACTACGACGACATTGCACCGCGTTCCAATTACTCCGAGGAAGCGGGCGAAGGAGTCGTTTCGATCGGCAACCCGGCACTCGAAGCGCGCCACTCCTGGAATGTCGACGTGTCCGCGGAATGGTATCCGAACGAACTCACGCAGCTTTCGCTGTCCGTCTTCTACAAGGATATCGACAACGAGTTCGTGAGCCGCACCGAACGTTTCGTTGGCCGGGCCGACATTGATGCGGCGGTTGCCTCACTGGGCCTCACCGGCAGCATCGACACGTCGATTCTCGACGAGCTTGCAGTATCGCGGGTCGAAAACGGCGAAGCCTCCGAGCTGTTCGGCGCAGAGGTCTCCGTGCAGACGCAGTTCGACCGGCTACCGGCGCCGTTCGACGGGTTTGGCGCAGCGGTTTCTGCGACGTTTATCGATGCCGAAGTCGATATCGAGCGCGACGGCGTCGTCGAAACGCTGCCGCTGCCCGGACAGGCCGAGTCGACTTACAACTTCTCGCTGTTCTACCAGAAGGGTGCTATCGACGCCGCACTGTCCTATGCCTACAACGACAGTTTCCTCACCGACATCAACGGCAGCCGCGACGAGGATCTCGATCAGGGCGAGTTCGGCCGCTGGGACGCCCGCGTATCGTACTCGTTCAGCGAGAACATCCGTATTTTCTTCGAGGGCGTAAACCTCAACGACGAACCGACCAGCGAGTTTCAGGGCGGCCGCGAGCGGCAGAACACCGAGTTCGAATACGTCGGCCGGTCTTACTACCTCGGTGCATCGCTGGGTTTCTGACCAGTCACGGCGTTACCGTGATCGGCGCGCGCCCATTCACTATCGAGGCGCGCGCCGTGAGGCTCTAATCGAACAGCACCGGCTCGTCCGGATTGGCGCGGAACGAAAACGCCGCGGCAATATCCTGTTCGAGGACTCTTGCCGACGACAGCGGCGGCAGATCGTCAAGGCTGAAGAAGCCGACAGCTGTGGTTTCATGCCCGGCCTTCGGCGTTAGCTCACCGCGCGGCTCGCAAAGGAAAAACAGCTTGTAGATATCGCGGCTGTCCGGCGGGTAAGGGTGCCTGGCTTTGTGTCGGATGCCGTAGACGGCAGTCGCCGCGACGTCGATGCCGGCTTCCTCCTGTACCTCTTTCTCGACATTCTCGGCTGGCGATGTGCCAACCTCGGCGAATCCACCAGGTAGGGTCCATAGACCATCGCTGGCTTCACGGACCATAAGCACTTTGTCGTGTTCGAACACGGCGCCGCGGACGTCTACCCTGGGTGTTGCGTAGCCTGTCGCGAAATCGGAAACGAGGCCTTCGATTCGGCTCACCGGTACGTTGCCGAGGAGCGCGAGCATTTCGTTCGCAATGCCGGCGACTTCGGCATAACGTTCCCGGTCGAATTCGTTGCTGCAAAAGTGCAGCCCCGTAGAAGCGAGCGCCTGCAGGCGCTTGGCCCAGTGCAGCCAGCGGTCTTCCATCGTGTCTTCCCCGAACTGTCGAAGGACGGCAGAACCGAATGTACTTCACGTTTGTTCCAGGCGGCAACTGCTACACTCGCCCCGCCACTTCCGCTTTTTCCGGGAAGAATCATGATGTTGCGTCTCGCTATCGCCATTGCCGCCGTCGCTCTGCACCTCACCGCATCCGTGAGCGACGCTGCTGACGAACCGGTTCCGATCCTCGTCTATCACGGCGGTCCCGTACCCCACGTCGAGCGAACACCTCTCACGGCGAACCAGAGCCAGGGGCTGGTACTCGACTACCTGACGCGAAACGTGCCTCGCGCGCTCGCCGATCAGCGCCGGCAGGTCGCCGAGGCGTCTTCTCTCGACTTCCTGCTCGAGTCGACGTTCAGCTTTCACTGCGTCGGACTGGATGCATCCGCGGGTGCGTGCCGCCAGGTGCACTTCATCGGGCCCCGTGCGCCCGCTGTCGATTTGAACCGATTTTTTCCGCGAGAGGCGACCGGTCTGGTTGCCGTGGTCGTCAACCACGAGGCGCATTTCCAGGGCGGGCGCTTCCGGGTTCGATCGCTCGTGTCGTTCATCGACCGGGAAAAGCCGGCCCCCGAAGGGCCGAAGTTTGTCCTGTCTTCGGTTTCGGAGCGTGCGCCGGCTTCGGCACGCACCGACCCGCTGTACGACTTCAAGACCTCATCGGCGCCGAGTGAGCGCGAACGGAAAAAGCGCAAAGCCTCGCGGGAGTATTGGTTCGGCGGCGAGCAATCGCGTATGGATGCGGTTTTCCTCGAACACCTCAAGAAAGTGGCGGTTGCGCTGGATCGGTTCCTGCTGGCGGATGGCTACGGTGATCCGGCGCCGGCGTTCGAGGACTGGTTCGAGTCGCTACCTCGGGGCAAGGAGTTGTTCGAATCCCGAGACGAGAAGTGTCCGAAATCCTGCGGCAAACGCTACATCGATCTCGAAGACGGCCACTACCTGATCGTGTCCCGCAACAACGGCTATTACGTCGACTACATCGTCGACTATCTCTAGCGCAGGCAACGCTCAGGATGCCGGCGCGTCAGGCTGCTTTTCCGGCACGGCTGCGGCGAAGGCGGGCAGCTCGAGACAACGCGCGTCCACGGCAACGAGTTTCGGGAACGGCGTCAGGTCGACGTTGAAACGCCGGGCGTTGTAGATCTGCGGCACGAGACAGACGTCCGCGGCCGTCACCGTATCGCCGAAGGTATAGTCGCCTTCCGAGCAGGTCTTTTCGAGCGCGTGGAACGCCTCGTGAATCCAGTGGGCGTACCACGTGCTGACCGCGCCCTCGTCGGCCGCCAGCGGTCCCTTGAGATATTTGAGCACGCGAAGGTTGTTGAGCGGATGCACGTCGCAGGCAATGGCTGCGGTAAACGCTCTGACCTTTGCGCGCGCGGCGGGGTCTTGTGGATACAGCGGCGGCTCGGGGTGCGTTTCGTCGAGGTATTCGAGGATCGCGAGCGACTGCGCAATGCCCGTGCTGCCGTCCTCGAGAAACGGCACCAGCATCTGCGGGTTGCGCTCGGCATAGTCGTCGCGGCGATGCTCGGCGTCCACCAGGTCGACGGTTACCGTCTCGTAGTCGAGGCCTTTGAGGTTGAGCGCGAGGCGCGCCCGGTACGCGGCCGTGGAGCGCCAGTAGCTGTAGAGCCTGATTGCCACCTACGGTCCTTCGTAGCGTTCGACGAACTGGTCGATTGCGCCGAAAATCGAGTGGCCTTGCGCGTCGAGCATTTCGATGCGAATACGGTCGCCGAATTGCATGAACGACGTCTGCGGTTTGCCGTGTTCGATGGTTTCGATAGTCCTGAGTTCGGCCAGGCAAGAGTAACCGACGCCGCCGTCGGCAATGGTTTTCCCGGGTCCGCCGTCGAGCTTGTTGGAGACGGTGCCCGAGCCGATGACCGTGCCGGCGCCGAGCGGGCGGGTTTTGGCCGCGTGCGCAATCAGCGTGCCGAAATCGAAGGTCATGTCGACACCGGCCTCCGGCTTGCCGAACGGGTTGCCATTGAGCGTCGACAAGAGCGGCAAGTGCAGCTTGCCGTCTTTCCAGGCGTCGCCCAGTTCATCCGGGGTCACCGCCACCGGCGAGAAAGCGCTGGACGGTTTCGACTGGAAAAAGCCGAAACCTTTTGCGAGTTCCGCGGGGATCAGGTTTCTCAGCGAGACGTCGTTGACGATCATAACGAGCCGGATGTAGCCGATCGCATCGGCAGCGCTGATGCCCATCGGCACGTCGCCCGTCACGACCGTTACCTCGGCCTCGAAATCGATGCCCCAAGCCTCGTCGGCTGCAAGAATCGGGTCCTCGGGGCCGAGAAACGCGTCGGAACCGCCCTGATACATGAGCGGGTCGGTCCAGAAGCTCTCGGGCATTTCGGCGCCGCGTGCGCGGCGCACCAGCTCGACGTGGTTGACGTAGGCGCTGCCGTCGGCCCACTGATAAGCGCGCGGCAGCGGCGCTGCACACTCGGCGGGTTTGAACGGTTTGCCCGACGTGTCGACATCGGCAGCAAGCTTGTCGAGCGCCGGTGCCAACTGATCCCAGTCGTCGAGCAGTGCCTGCAGTGTGGGTGCCACAGAGGCGGCGGATGCGTAGCGTGTCAGGTCGCGGGATACGACCACGAGGTCGCCGTCGCGACCCGATTTCAGTGAGGCGAGCTTCATTCCTGCGTAGTCCTCACTTCCGTAGTTCCTGTGAACTCGAGTTCGTGCAGCCAGGCGGCGTGCCGTGGCGCTTTCTTGGTTTGGCTCCATTCTTCGAGCATTGCCGGCGCCACTCGCTTCAGCTCGGCCATCTGCTCTGCCGTTTGCGTATTGGCGACAAGCTCCAGGCGATGGCCGTTCGGATCGAAGAAATAGATGGACTGGAAGATACCGTGATTGGTCGGCCCGAGAACCTCGATACCTTCGTTCTCGATGTGAGCCTTGGCGGCCAGCAGCTCGTCGTAAGAGCCAAGTTCGAAGGCAATGTGCTGCACCCACTCGGGCGTATTGTGATCGCGATCCATTGGTTCCCGCGTCGGCAGCTCGAAAAACGCGAGGACATTGCCCATGCCGGCATCCAGAAAGACGTGCATGTAGGGATCGGGTTCCTTCGTGGACGGGACCTGGTCCTCGGCAAACGCCACCGTGAACTCCATGTCGAGTACCCGCTGATAGAACTCGACGGTCTCCTTTGCGTCTTTGCAGCGATACGCTACGTGGTGAATACGCTGAAGTTTCATACCTGTTCCTCGTTCCGTACCCGGTCGGACATCCCGCTGGCTTCGCTCAGCCGTCCGCCGCGACGACGCCGCGCGCCACCTGGTCGCGTTCGATCGATTCGAACAGCGCCTTGAAATTGCCTTCGCCGAAACCTTCGTCGCGCTTGCGTTGAATGAATTCGAAGAACGTCGGCCCGACCATGTTAGCGGAAAAGATCTGCAGCAGCAGGCGAGGGTCGTCGTTGTCGGTGCTGCCGTCCATGAGTATGCCGCGCGACTGCATTTCGTCGACCGGTTCGCCGTGGCCCGGCAGCCGCTCATCGAGCATTTCGTAGTAGGCGCCGGGCGGCGGCGTCATGAACTCGATGCCGCGGGCTTTGAGGCGGTCCCAGCAGGCGTAGAGATCGTCGCAGGCGAGCGCAATGTGCTGGATACCCTCGCCGTTGAAGGCCATCAGGAATTCCTCGATCTGTCCGGTCCCCTTCGATGCCTCCTCGTTGAGCGGAATACGAATCCGCTCGTCGGGCGCCGTCATGGCTTTGGAGAACAGCCCGGTGTATTCGCCCTTGATGTCGAAATAGCGGATCTCGCGGAAGTTGAACAGGCGCTCGTAGAAATCGGCCCAGAACCCCATGCGGCCGCGGTAGACGTTGTGGGTGAGGTGGTCGATTTCGTAGAAGCCTGCGCCTTCCGGATGCCGGTCGACGCCGTCTTCGAACTCGAAGTCGATATCGTAAATGGTGCTGCCTTCCTGGTAGCGGTCGATCAGGTACAGCGGCGCACCGCCGATGCCCTTGATGGCCGGCAACCGAAGCTCCATGGGGCCCGTTGGGATGTCGATCGGCTGTGCGCCGAGTTCAAGCGCGCGATGGTAGGCCACATGCGCATCCTTGACGCGAAACGCCATACCGCACGCGGACGGTCCGTGCTCCTGCGCGAAGTAATAGGCGTGGCTCGCCGGCTCGTTGTTGAGGACGAAGTTGATGCCGCCCTGGCGCCACAGCTCCACGTTTTTGGAGCGATGACGGGCGACACGCGTGAAGCCCAGAAGGTCGAAGGCCTGAGTCAGAATCAACGGGTCGGGTGCTGCGAATTCGACAAACTCGAAGCCGTCGAGTCCCATGGGATTTGCTGCATCGTTCATCGTCGTTCCTCCTTCATCGCGTCATTGGGTTGCCGCCGGACCGGCCACGGCACGGCCAGCCTAGCAAAACGGATAGTTTGTACGCGATTGCGCGCATTTACTGCTCAGAAATGCGAAGATAAGCCCTCAGTTAACAGCAAAATGCCCAGATTACATTCGATCATGAACAAGAAGATCATAGCGCTCAGCCGCACCGATCGCAGGCTGCTGAATGCCCTGCAGGACAACGCCAATCTGAGCCAGAGCGAACTCGCCGAGCGTGCGGGAATGTCACGAAGCTCCGCGGCACGCCGGATACGCGATTTCGAAAACGCCGGCCTGATCGAGCGCCAGGTGGCACTCCTGAATCCGCGTATGGCCGGTTTCAATATCGAAGTGCAGCTGGCGGTGGCCATGGTCGAACATACGGACGAAAACCGCCGCTCGTTCGAGTCCTACGTTGGTGGACTGGACGCTGTGCTCGAGTGTTTCTCGGTATCGGGTGATCGCGACTACGTCCTGCACGTACTCGTCGCCGACATGGAGTCCTACACGGACTTCCTGAACACGCGCATTCTGTCACACCCTGCCGTGGGCTCTGCGAGTTCCACGTTTGTGCTGAAGCGGGTCAAGTACACGACGCGGTTGCCGTTGGGTTAGATCGGATAGAGCGCTGCAGAGATTGAGGAACCTGAAAAGCAGGTGATATAACCTAAATTTTAGGTAAAATAACCTGGTGTTTAGGTGGCATGGGCGATGCAACACATGACCAGTACAGCCAGTATTTCCGAAGCTCCGCTGACAGGGCTCTTCGGCAGCAAGGCGGCGTATCAGGTACTCATGTTTCTCGAGAACTATGAGCAAGGCTACCCGTCGCAAGTTGCGAAGACGTTTGGGATGTCGCTAAGCCAGGTCCAGAATCAACTCCAGAAGTTCGAGCACCTGGGGCTACTTGTCAGCCGCAAAGAAGGCCCGATTCGCACCTACTACTTCAAGCGAGGTCCGGTTGTCGATGCGCTACGCAAGTTCCTTCGCGCCATACTCGATAATCTCCCGGAAGCGACAATTCGCAAATATTACCGAGAAAGGAGAAGACCTCGGCGTCAGGGGAAGCGCTAGAGTAATTTCACCGACTGGCATGACCCAAGGACGTGGTGGCCTTTCGTGGAGGGGATCACCGAGACCACGACGTTAACCGAACTCGCAGCCATCGTTTCCGCGGCTCTAATACGTTCAGGTATCGTCGCAACACTTTCCGGTGGAGCAGCCGTATCCATCTACACCCAGAACCGCTACCAGTCGGAAGACCTCGACTTCGTTACGACGGCGCTGATCGATGACTTGAAAGTCGCTCTCGCACCGCTCGGGTTTGAGCACACTGGGCGCCGACGGCTGTCGGTGTTCGAGCATGCGAAGACGCGCTGGTACATCGAATTCCCTCCAGCTCCACTGAGTTTTGGCGGCGCGTACGTAGATCCGTCCAATTGCGCCCTGATCAACACCCCGTTGGGGAAGCTTCGAATCATCACGCCAACACAGTCCGTCATGGACAGACTTATTGCCGCTGTGGCATGGAATGACGCCCAGTCTTTCGAACAGGCAATCCTGGTCGCGTTTCATCAGGCAGAACATATCGACTGGAAGGAGCTAGACGGCTGGGTGCTTCGTGAAGGTATTGCAGCCGATAAAGAGGTGCTCGATTTCTATCAGAAGACTAGGCGCAAACCGCCGTAAAGCGTAGCCGATCGTTACCACGCTGAAACTACCGGAACATTTGTGGATAATCGGTGCTGGCAATCGTCGCCGCAATTTTACCGGAAGGACAAAAGCTCAATGAAGCGAGGTCTCGCCTGGAATTGTCGGAGCGTATGAGCGACGACAATCCCACCGTTTTCATCAGCTACGCGCACGAAGGTGACCTGGGCGAACGCGTAAGAGATCTTGCTGCCTGGTTGACGGAGCAGGGTGTAAGGACGGTAACGGATCATCCGTTCCAAAACCGCCCGCCGGAGGAAGGCTGGCGAGCCTGGATGCAACACAACATCGAGGATGCAGACCTTACTTTGATTGTCTGCTCCGAGCGCTACCGGCGCCTGTTCGAGAAACGCGAAGTCGACGATGCAGGCGGCCGGGGTGTTACCTGGGAAAGCGCAATCATTACGAGCGACCTCTACGGGTCTCGGCTGAATAGCAGGCGTTTTTTTCCTGTACTCCCGGACGACGGCGAGCAGGATCATGTTCCCGCGCTGCTCCAGGACTGGAACAACAATCACCGCTTTCCATCGGGCAACGAACGCATACTGTCGCTGATACGCGATGAGGTCACGCAGCCTGTCCCCGATAAGTCCTTCCCAAGACTGTTGCCCGGAGAGCTTAACGGCAGTGATGATCCACGCCTTCTGCCACGGGAAGGCGAGGTCCTCGGTCGTGAGGAAGAGGTCGGTGAAGTACTCGATTTCCTCAACGGGGGGCGCGCTAGCGCAGCCGTCAGCGGACACGTTACGGGCAGCGCGGGCATCGGCAAGACCGAGGTCTGCAAGGCTGCACTTCGGCGCTGGCTTAGAGACGGTCGCTCGACCCGTGCGTTCTACGTGCAACTCAGCGACGATGCCGATGCAAGTCAGCTGCTGGTGCAAATGGGAGAGGCTATCGGACTCTCGCCGGAGGTGATTGCACAAAGTCAGCACATAGCGCAACTACGCCGACACCTGCCTGAAGCCCTGTATTACCTTGACAACGTAGAAAACCTCGCGGAATCGGCAGACGGTATCTCGCTGCTTCGTGAGCTGTCGAATTCGCCCGGCTTGCGGCTTCTTGCTTCGTCGCGGGTCGCACTCGACGCTGCACTCGGCGAGAGCATTACGGTCGGTCGGCTGGACCCCGAAAGTGCCCGCGATCTTTTTCTCAGAATCTGGAATGGAACTGAAAAACTCGATGTTTCGGCCGTGAAGCGTTTTGTCGATCAGGAGCTTGGCGGCCACGCGTTGAGTATTACGCTGCTCGCTCGCCTCGGACGTGCGTACGGCTGGCAAACGGTACTCGAGAAATGGCAGCTTCAGGGCACTCAGCTGGCCAGAGCGCGCAAGGCCTCCGATCGGATGGACAGTCTCGACGCTTCGTTCGCAATTACTCGGGACTTGCTATCGAAAGAGCCCGGTTCGCTCGACTTGTGGGTGTTTGCTGCGCTGTTTCCGGAGGGAATAGAAAGCGAATTACTCGAACTCTGGGGCGATGTAAGTGGTTTTCCGCAGGCGCGTGTCGCGCTTGCTGACCACCATTTGTTGATAAGGACGGAGCGCGCGGACCGATTCAGTGTGTTGCCGCCCGTCGCGCGTTATGCTTTGGGGCAGGCGCTGGGTGAGCAGGAGACGACAACGGGTTTCTCTTGGGAAAGTGCCAGAGATAGTGCATATGCGTGCTTCATTGAGTTGTCGCGACTGGCTTCTGAGGTCGTTAGCAGTCCGGAATCGATCAAATCGCGAACGAAGAGTGCCCAAAACCTTGCGCCAATCGGGCAATTGATTGGTTCGGACGCGCACTCTGGAACGCCAAGCCTGGACAGCGTCCGGCGACTGCACCGGCAACTACAAGCAGCTTATGCATACAACGCCCTAGACTCACGAACCACGTTATTGTTGATCCAGCGCCTTTTGAAGGACGGGCTTTCCAAAGAAAGGCTCGGTCAGCTCGCGAGCCGCCTCGGTGAGGTCAATGAGGCGCGCCGTCACTACGACGAGGCCATCGTGCTCTTCAAACAGGAGCAAAATCGGCTCGGTCAGGCGAATACCCTTCTATCGCTCGGTGACCTGCTGAGGCGGCTCGGTAAAATCAGTAAGGCGCGCCATCACTACGACGAGGCTATGGCGCTCTTTAAACAGGAGCAGGATCGGCTCGGTCAGGCGAATACCCTTCAATCGCTCGGTGAGCTGGCTAAGCGGCTCGGCAAAGTCGACGAGGCGCGCGGGCACTATGACGAGGCCATGGCGCTCTTCAAACAGGAGCAGAATCGGCTCGGTCAGGCAAATACCCTTCAAATGCTCGGTGAGCTGGCGAAGCGGCTCGGTGAAATCGACGAAGCGCGCGTGCACTTGAACGACGCCATGGCGCTCTATGAACAGGATCAGAATCGGCTCGGTCAGGCGAGAACCCATGGAGCGCTCGGCGACTTGGCGATGCGGCTCGGCGAACTCAAGGGCGCGCGCGGTCATTATGATGAGGCTATGGCGCTATCTAAACAGGAGCAGGATGGGCTCGGTCAGGCAAATATCCTTCAATCGCTCGGTGAGTTGGCGTATCGGCTTGGTAAGGACAATGAGGCGCGCGTGCACTACGACGAGGCAATAGCACTTTACAAGCAGGAGCAAAATCGGCTCGGTCAGGCAAATACCCTTCAATCGCTCGGTGAGTTGGCGAGCCAGCTCGGCAATGTCGATGAGGCGCGCGGGCACTATGACGAGGCCATGGCGCTCTTCAAACAGGAGCAAAATCGGCTCGGTCAGGCAAATACCCTTCAATCGCTCGGTGATTTGGCGAGCAAGCTCGGTAACGTCGATGAGGCGCGTGAGCACTACGCCGAGGCCAAGGTGCTCTTTGAACAGGAGCAAAATCGGCTCGGTCAGGCAAATACCCTACAGGGTTTGGGAGATGCTCTGCTAGCAGCCAACGAACCTGCCCAGGCTCTGCCACTCTACTTTGACGCCCTCAAACTCTATCGGTTTGAGCAACTTCCAATGGGCCAGGCGTATGTGCTCGCCGAAATTCTCCGATGCCGGAGTCTGTTGGGAGACCTCGATGAGGACCAGCTGGTCGAGACAGCGGCCGCCGCCCTAGCTCAGGCGGCGGCAAGCGGCGTAGATTTGGTCACGAAATACGTGTTGGCAGCTCTGCGTGAGATCTGTGGTGAGGATGAAGAGAAGCTTGCTGCTCTTCTCGAAAAAGTGCCAACGGAACAGGGTGATTGAATCCCAAGAGGTTCACCGGACGGACTGTTTCTCGCAAAGGCAGACCCGAACCAAAACGGCTTCCGACACTGCCTTGAACACTCTGTTCGAAATCGCGCCGTAACAATAAACCTTCGAAAAATCCGGTGGTTACCGGGTGACGTGGGTCACATTTTTGCCGATAAAGACAAATGTGACATTTTTGCTACAAAGCGGGCTGTCGCAGGTGAAACGCCGTGTGATCGGCTGTTGTATTCCGCTTCGGGACGCGGCTTGCGTTTTTCGGCACAGATAAAACGTGCTGCAGTTCGCAGTCAAGACGCCCACGGATTGGTACTCCCTTAGGCACGGAAAGAAGGATTGTTTGCCGGGAGGGAGTCGGATGAAGTGGTTACTATGTCTCGGAATGCTGGCGCTGGCGAGCGCCTGTGCGCCGATGAAGACACTAGAAGAGCTGGAAGCCGAAGCGCTCAGGACGGGTGACTGGACGCTGGTGGAACAGCGCGAACGATTGATTGCAAAGCGCAACGCGCGAAGACCGCCGTCCTGTCCGGCCGGTCAGCTCAGCTACTGCGAAAAGAACATAGGCATCCTGGAGTGCCAGTGCGTGTCGAAATCCATCGTGAGCAGTGCGTTTGCCAGCCGCTAGGTTTGCCAGCCGCAAGGCTTATCTGCTAGAGAGACAGTTCAGGATTTGGAGGCGAGCAGCGCTATCGAGCGGCCGCCCATGACGAATCTGCCGTTGGTCACGCGAGCCTCGGGATCGGCGGAGGAAAACAGCAGGCGCCACGGCGCCGGATCGGCTTCCGGCAGCGTGAAGTAAACCTCACGGTTTGCACCGTTGACGACAATGGCGAGTTGTTCGCCCGCAAGAGATTCGCTCTCGCGTTTCAACAACACCAGTTTACTCTTGCCGTGCTGCCACTCGTGTTCTTCTATGGGGTCCGCATCCGGACTCAGCCAACTGATACTGACACGCCCGGTTGCGGTATCGAGCCCGTCGTGGATGTAGTTCCCCAGGCGTAACAGCGGAAGCTCGCGCCGCAACCAGACGAGTTCACGGATCTGCTCCGCGAACTCGGGATCGTCGGAGAGTCCCCTCCAGTCCACCCAGCCCGTCTCGTTGTCCTGCGCGTAGGCGTTGTTGTTGCCGCCCTGGCCGTTGCCGAACTCGTCGCCGGCCAGCAGCATGGGTGTGCCCTGGGACAGCAACACGGTTGCCATCAGGTTCAGGCGGTGACGGCGCCGCCGGGCCAGTATGCCTTCATCGTCGCTGGGGCCCTCCACACCGTGATTGCTGCTGTAGTTGGCGCCGTGTCCGTCACGGTTGTCTTCACCGTTGGCTTCGTTGTGGCGGTGTTCGTAACTGACGGCATCGTGCACCGTAAAACCGTCGTGGGCCGACACGAAGTTGACGCTCGCAGAAGGCTGGCGGGTGCCGTCGTCGAAGATGTCGGCCGAGCCGTGAAGACGTCTCGCAAAATCGCCGCTCATGCCTTCGTCGCCTCGCCAGAATCGGCGTACGTCGTCGCGAAACCGGTCGTTCCATTCCGCCCAGCGCCCGGGGAACCGGCCCAGCTGATAGCCTCCCGGGCCGGGATCCCAGGGTTCGGCAATCATTTTTTTGCTCTTGAGCGCCGGGTCCTGGACGATCGCCTTGAGCAACGGATGTTCGGAGTCGAAGCCGTTGGCGTGGCGGCCGAGTATCGATGCGAGGTCGAAGCGAAAGCCGTCGACACCCATTGTTACTGCCCAGTGCCTGAGGCTGTCCAGCACGAGCCGCTGCACGGCCGGGTGATCGGCGTCCATTGTGTTGCCCGTACCGGTGTCGTTGATGTAGGCGGACGGCACGTCGGGCTCCGTGCGGTAGTAGGCAAGGTTGTCGAGGCCGCGAAACGACAGCGTGGGGCCGCGGCCGTCGCCTTCTCCCGTGTGGTTGAGCGCAATGTCGAGGATGACCTCGAGTCCCGCATCATGTATCGCCCGCACCATGTCGCGGAACTCGGCGTTCGGGTCATCACCTGCGAGACGAGGCATGGGTGCCATGAAGGCTACGCTGTTGTAGCCCCAGTAGTTGCGAAGGCCAAGTCCATCGAGATGATGCTCGTCGATCCAGGCCATGACGGGCATCAGTTCGACGCTGGTAACGCCCAGCGCTTTGATGTGTTCGAGCACGTCCCGGTTGGCCATGCCGCTGAAACGTCCGCGAAGGCGCTCGTCCAGGGCGGGGTGTCGCATCGTGTAGCCGCGGACGTTGGTTTCGTAGAATATCGTGTCGGCCCAGGATATCTGCGGCCCCGGGGACAGCGCCTCGAAAGGCTCACGGAGTACGCACTTCGGTACCCAGGGAGCGCTGTCTTGCGTGTTCAGGTCGAGCGGCTTGGTATTGCGAACGTGGTCGAAGACCGCATCGTGCCAGTGAAAGCTGCCGCGGATCTCGCGCGCGTACGGATCCAACAAAAGTTTTGCCGGATTGAATCGCAATCCACGTTCCGGTGCCCATTCGCCGTTTGCGCGAAAGCCGTACAATTGGCCAGCGGCAACGCCCCGCAGGTAGCCGTGGTGTACACCGTCGTCGTTTCCCGGCAGCCTGTGCCGTGCCGTTTCCCGACCGTCTTCGGAAAACAGGCAGAGTTCGACGTAGTCGGCTGCGCCTGCCCAAACGGCAAACCGGGCGCCCTTCCTGTCGGCGATCGCGCCGAGCGCCGCCGGGTCACCCGTCTCCATTTTGGGTTTCAGGATGCGTTTCAAGATGCGCGTCAAACCTTGAGTTTGATGTCGTCGAGTTGCCAGATGTCGCGGTTGTAGTCGCGCATCGTGCGGTCGGTCGAGAACCGGCCCGAGCACGCGCTGTTGAGGATACTCATCCTTGTCCAGCCCTCGACGTCCCGGTACGCCTTGTCTGCACGCTGCTGGGCGTCCACGAAGCTCCGGAAATCGGCGGCAGTCATCCACGGGTCGGCCGCCTCACGAATCGACGACAGCACGGAGTCGAGCGCGCCGGGTTCGAAACGGCAGAAGTGACCGGACTCGAGGAGCCCCATGACGCGTTCGAAGTCGGCGTCTTCAGCAATGATCGCGTTGGGGTCGTAGTGGTTACGGCGTTCGCGTATTTCCTCGACCGTGAGTCCAAAGAGGAAAAAGTTCTCTTCTCCAACGGCTTCGCGTATCTCCACGTTGGCGCCGTCGAGCGTACCGATCGTCACGGCACCGTTCATCATGAATTTCATGTTGCCCGTGCCCGACGCTTCCTTGCCGGCCGTCGAGATCTGTTCGGACAGGTCCGCCGCCGGGCAGATCAGTTCCATGGCGGATACGTTGTAGTCCGGGTAGAAGATCAGGCGCAGACGGTCCTCCATGGCAGGATCGCTGTTGATCACCCGCGCCACGTTGTTGATCGTTTTGATGACGTTCTTGGCCATGACGTAGCCGGGTGCCGCCTTGCCGCCGATAATGATCGCGCGAGGCATCAGCCCTTCGCCGTCACCACGCCGGATTCGGTCGTACAGGTGTACGGCGTGCAGGACGTTGAGCAGCTGGCGCTTGTATTCGTGAATACGTTTGACCTGTACGTCGAAGAGCATCGTCGGGGGCACTTCGATCCCGGTCTCTTTTTGCAGCTCACGCGCAAGACGTGCTTTGTTCTTGAGTTTGACCTGACGCCAGCGGTGCTGAAACTCTTCGTCGGCGGCATGCGCTTCGAGGCCCTTGAGCTGCTCGAGATCGGTCACCCAGCCGTCGCCGATGCGGCTCGTGATCAATTCGGCCAGACCCGGGTTGCAGGCGGCGAGCCAGCGACGCTGGGTTACGCCGTTGGTCTTGTTGTTGAACTTGTCGGGCCAGAGTTCGGCAAAGTCGCGGAACAGACCTTCGGTCAGGAGCTTCGAGTGCAGCGCCGCTACACCGTTCACCGAGTAGCTGCCGACGATGGCAAGATACGCCATGCGTATCATGGGCTCCGAACCTTCCTGAATCAGCGACATGCGCTGGATGCGTTCGTTGTCTCCGGGCCAGCGTTGGCTGATCTCGGCGATAAAGCGCGCGTTGATCTCGTAAATGATGTCCAGCAGCCGCGGCAACAGGCGGCGGAACATCGACACGGGCCACAACTCCAGCGCTTCCGGTAACAGCGTGTGGTTGGTGTAGGCCATGGTCTTCCGGGTAATCTCCCAGGCCCTGTCCCAGCTCAGGTAGTACTCGTCGATGAGTAGACGCATAAGTTCGGCCACAGCGATTGCCGGGTGGGTATCGTTGAGCTGAACGCAGTTCTTCTCGGCGAAACGGCTGAAGTCGTTTTCGTACTCTTCCCGGTAGTAGCGGATCGTATCCTGCAGGCTGGCCGAGGCGAGGAAATACTGCTGCCGAAGCCGCAGCTCCTGGCCGTTTTCGGTCGTGGCGTTCGGGTACAACACCATCGTAATGTTCTCGGCGTTGTTCTTCGCCGCAACGGCATCGGCGTAGCTGCCCTGATTGAACTCGTCGAGATCGAACGCGTCGGTGGCGGCCGCCGACCACAGCCTCAGCGTGTTGACCACTTCGTTGCGGTAACCGGGAATGGGAATGTCGAAGGGGATGGCGAGGACGTCGTTCGTGCCCTGCCACTCGTAACGCGTGTTACCGGCGCCGTCGGTGTAGCTCGTCGTGTGCCCGCCGAAGCGTACGGTCTGCGCCAGTTCGATCCGCTCGATTTCCCAGGGAAAACCCTCACGCAGCCAGGAGTCGGGCTCCTCTACCTGGTGGCCGTTTTCGATGCGCTGATGAAACATGCCGTACTGATAGCGTATGCCGTAGCCGACGACAGGCAGCTTCAGCGTGGCGCAGCTATCGAGAAAACAGGCGGCAAGCCGGCCGAGACCGCCGTTGCCGAGGCCGGCATCCCACTCGCGTTCGTACACTTCCTCGAGTTCGATACCGAGCCGGCTCAGCGCCTCGCCGGTTTCGTCTTCTATACCTAAGTTGAGCAACGCGTTCCGCAACAGCCTGCCCATGAGAAACTCGAGCGACAGGTAGGCGCAGCGCCGGTTGTCGTCACGCTCCATGGCCATGCGCGTGCGCGCCCAGCGTTCCATGAGCCGGTCGCGAGCGGCGTAGACGACCGCCTGGTACAGAAACGGCGAGCGGGTGCGGATGGTCCGCCGGCCCAGCATTCGGCCGAAGTAGTGGGTGAAATCCTTGAGTATGGCATCGGCATCCATTGGCAGATCGGGCGCCTGCAGGAGTTCGATGTCGCCGATTCCCGCGGTCTTGTCAGATCGTGCAGCCATGTCGTTTTCCTCTCCCTGTTGTCATGCCTTGGCAATAATGATCGTTGCAAGCGGCGGTACCGACAAGCGAACCGAAAACGGTCTGCCGTGTGCACCTTCGGCGTCAGCATGCAGCGAGTCGTTGCCAATGTTGCTGCCGCCGTAGCGGCCGTTGTCCGTATTCAGGAGTTCCCGATACGCACCATCTTCCGGCACACCCAGCCGGTAATCGTGGCGCACAACGGGCGTAAAGTTGGAGACGCAAATCACAAACCCGCCGTGGTGATCGCGTCGGAGCCAGGCGAGAACGCTGTTGTCGCGGTCTTCCCAGTCTATCCATTCGAAGCCGTCTTCGCTGAAGTCGCGTTCGTAGAACGCCGGCGTATTGCGGTAAACGGCATTGAGGTCGCGTAACAGGGCCTGCACGCCCTGATGTGGTGCATAGTCCAGGAGGTGCCAGTCGAGCGAGCGGTCGTGGTTCCATTCGTCGGACTGCGCTATGTCGCTGCCCATGAACAGAAGCTTCTTGCCCGGATGTGCAAACATGTTGGCGTAGTAGGCGCGCAGGTTCGCGAAACGCTGCCAGTCGTCGCCCGGCATGCGACCCAGGATCGAACGTTTGCCGTGTACCACTTCGTCATGTGACAGCGGCAGCACGAAGTTCTCGTTGAACGCATACACGAGGCCAAAGGTCATCTTGTCATGGTGGTACTTGCGGTGAATGCTGTCTTCACTCATGTACAGGAGCGTGTCGTTCATCCAGCCCATGTTCCACTTGTAGGTAAAGCCGAGGCCGCCGTGATCCACCGGCCGCGAAACCGCCGGCCACGCCGTCGACTCCTCGGCGTAGGAAACCGCACCGTGCGCGTGCAGTTCGGTATTCAGCCGCTTCAGAAACTCGACGGCTTCGAGGTTTTCGTTGCCGCCGTGTTCGTTGGGAATCCATTCTCCGTCCTCGCGCGAGTAGTCGAGATACAGCATGGACGCGACGGCATCGACGCGAATCCCGTCGATGTGATACTCGTCGACCCAGTACAAGGCGCTGCCGATCAGGTAGTTGATGACTTCGCGGCGGCCAAAATTGAAGATCAGCGTACCCCAGTCGGCGTGCTCGCCTTTGCGCGGATCCTCGTGTTCGTACAGTGCCGTGCCGTCGAAACGGCGCAGGCCGTGTTCGTCGCGCGGGAAGTGTGCCGGCACCCAGTCGACGATGACACCAATACCGGCCGCGTGGCAGGCATCGACGAAGTAGCGGAAATCGTCGGGAGGGCCGAAACGCTGCGTCGGGGAAAACAGTCCGATCGGCTGATACCCCCATGAGCCGTCGAACGGGTGTTCGCTGACCGGGAGCAGCTCGATGTGCGTGTAGCCCATGTCACGGACGTAGTCCACGAGTTCACTGGCGAGTTCGCGATAGCTCAGGTAGCGATTGTTGTCTTCGACGCGCCGCCGCCAGGAACCCAGGTGAACTTCGTAGATGCTGACGGGCTGGTCGAGACGTGGTGTGGTGGTGCGTTCTCGCATCCAGTCCTCGTCGCGCCATTCGTAGCGGCTTTCGTACACGATCGAGGCATTGCCGGGAGGCGCCTCGTGATAGCGGCCGTAGGGATCCGACTTGAGCGGCAGCAGCCGGCCAGCCGAGTCGAGCAGTTCGAACTTGTAGCGCGCACCGTTGCCCGCTCCCGGAATGAAGATCTCCCAAATGCCGTTGGCAGGGTGCAGGCGCATCGGGTGTACACGGCCGTCCCAGTCGTTGAAGTCGCCAACGACGCTGACGCGGGAGGCGTTCGGGGCCCAGACGGCAAACCGGGTGCCCCGCACGCCGCCAACCAGGCTGACTGTGGCCCCCAGTTTGTCGTAGATACGTTTGTCCGAACCTTCACCGAGCAGATACAGATCCAGGTCGCCGAGCGTCGACGCAAATCGGTACGGGTCTTCCACCAGTTCGCTGCTGCCGTCGGCGAACTCCAGTTTCAGGAGGTAGCGGCGCTTCCCGGCCGGCATGACGGCCACGAACAGCCCGTAAGGATGCACACGCTGCAGTTCGCACAGCGCTTCACCCGACGTTGCGACGAGACTTACCCGTACTGCCTTTGGCTGGAAGCAGCGGACCAGCCGCGACTTGCCGCTCTTGTGAACGCCGAGCAGCGAAAACGGATCGCCATGTCGGCCCTCGACAAGCGCTTCGAACGCGGCGGCATGCCGCTGCAGGTCGGATTTGATCTCGAGTTCGATTGGATCAGGAGAGTTCATACACTTGCCCTACGTACTGCCTGGCGGCGCTGTCCCAGTCGAAACGCTGCTGTTCGGCGCGCTGAACCAGTCCTGTCCATTTGACCGGGTCGTGGGCCCTTTCGTCGAGGGCGCGTGCGACGCACTGCACAAACGCTTCGGCCTGTTCGGCAGGTGTGGCGCCATGAAATACAAATCCCGTTTCGTTGTCCGTGACGGTGTCGCAGAGTCCGCCAACGCCATGGACAACACACGGCTGGCCATCCCGCATAGCCAGCATCTGGCTGATGCCGCAGGGCTCGAAGCTCGACGGCATGAGGAACAGGTCGCCCCCCCGATACAGCGGGCCGGCGACGGACTCCGAGTAGCCGTTGAGAAAGACGAAGTTCTCGTGCCGTTTTGCGATCTCGAAAAACGCGGTTTCCAGGTCGGGATCGCCGCTGCCGGTCAGTACGAACACGCCTCGCGATGCCAGCGCTTCGAGAATGGCGTCCAGCGCGCTTGCAGCCTGCCCAACCGGTTCCAGCATCAGACTTGCCTTTTGCGAAACCAGCCTGCCCACGCTGGTTAGAAGGTGCAGCGGACGGCGTTTCGGCAGGGCGGCGATCCGCTTCAGCGCAAGTTCGTGAACCGCGCGCCGCGACGACCCGTCCGGTGTTCCGGCAAGCCAGTCCTCCGCCTGGCTTCTGAGCACGCTCACGATCCGCTGCCAGCCGGGTATCGGATTGCGTTTCACCGGGTATTCGCAGCCGTTGAGGATGCCCGAGAGCCTTGAGTCGAGGGCAATGGCGCTCAAATCGTCCTCGAGTCCTTCGCCGCCGAAAAAACCGCGCTCCGGAGCGCTCGGACGGCATATCTCCCGTGCGTAGGTGGGTGAGACCGTGTTGACTGCATCGCTCGCGCGAATGGCAAAGGCCATTGGGTTGATGCAGTCGTCGATGTGCGGATCGACAAGCAGCGACTCGTCGACGGTCAGATCGGGGAACCACTCGGCAAGCGAGGAAGGATCGCCCCGGAACGGCCGCTGTCCCTGGTAGGCGAGGTTGTGTATGGAGAACACCGTACGAATGCGTTTGAGTGCCGCCGCTGCCGGGCCGAACTCACGGCACAGGAGATAAAACGCCGCATGCCAGTCGTGCAGGTGAACAACAGCCGGCTCGGGTTCCAGCGATCGGACCCAGGCTGCAGCGGCCGCGCCGAGGAACGCAAACTTGGAGGCGTCGGCGGCGTAGGGCCGGGCGGCACCGTCGTCGTGGTAAATGAGACCAGGCGTCGTCGGTGCGAACAGGGCATGATCGAGAATGACCTGGGTTACCGGTTCGCTGCCGATCGTGTACACGTCGAACTGGCGCTCGCTGCCCGCGAACGACGTTTCGAGCGTCGTGCTGAGCCGGCTGCCTTCGAGTTTGTGCAGCGTTCCGTAAGAAGGGGTGACGACGCTGACGCGAAATCCCTGCCGCGCGATTGTCACAGGCAAATCACGCAGCACGTCGGCAACGCCACCCACCTTGCCGCCGGGCAGGGCGCCGTTTTCGGAGGCCAGGAAAATAACGTGCGGACTATCGATCTTGAACGTCCCAGGCTTTAGCGGGTGAAATGCAGCTGCTGGCCGAGCATGTCAGGCGTCACGAGCGTAATGCCGCTGTCGGTGATGCGGAAACCGCGCTCGCGGTCAGCGTCGGGGTTCACGCCGATTTCGGTACCGGCCTCGACGATCGCGCCCCGGTCAATGATCGCGCGCCGGATTTTGCAGCCTTCGCCAATGTCCACGTCGGGAAGAATCAGTGAATCGGTCACCTCGCTGTAGGAGTGCACCCGGCAGCGCGAAAACAGCAGTGAATGATGCACGCGCGCACCTGAGACTACGCAGCCGCCCGATACCATTGACTGAATGGCTTCGCCGCGGCGGTCGTGTTCGTCGAACACGAACTTGGCCGGTGGCGACTGCCACTGGTGCGTGTAGATGGGCCAGTCCTTGTCGTACATGTTGAGCTGCGGCGTAACGGACACGAGTTCCATGTTGGCTTCCCAGAAGGCATCGAGCGTACCGACATCCCGCCAGTAAGCCTGTTTGCCCGTGTCGAGATCCCGGAACGGGTACGCGTAGACCCGGTAGTCGTTGACGATCGATGGAATGACGTTCTTGCCGAAGTCGTGCTGAGTGCCCGGCGTATCCGCATCCTTGATGCACTGCTCGTAGAGAAACTCGGTGTTGAACACGTAGTTGCCCATCGAGGCCAGGCACAGATCGGGCTTGCCGGGTATCGGCGCCGGCTCTTCGGGCTTTTCCTGGAATTCCAGGACCCGGCCTTCGCTGTCCACCTTGAGGACGCCCAACTGGCCGGCCGCTTCGGCCAGCGGTACTTCTATGCACGATACGGTCATGTCCGCCTCAAACTCGTCGTGGGCGGCGAGGAAGTGCCCGTAGTCCATCTTGTAGACGTGATCGCCCGCCAGGATGAGCACAAATTTTGGGTCGTGCGTGCGAATGATGTCGAGATTCTGATACACGGCGTCGGCCGTGCCGCGGTACCACTCGCCGCCGACACGCTGCGAGGCCGGCAGAATTTCGACAAATTCACGCTGCGACGCCTGGAACAGCGACCAGCCGTGCACCAGGTGGCGGATCAGCGAGTGCGCCTTGTACTGTGTCAGCACGCCGATACGGCGTACGCCTGAGTTGATGCAGTTCGACAGCGGGAAGTCGATGATTCTGAATTTGCCGCCGAAATACAGGGCGGGTTTGGCACGCCAGTCGGTCAATTCGCGCAAGCGCGATCCTTGTCCGCCGGCCAGTATCAAGGCTAGCGTTTCCCGCGTCAGGCGGCTGACGTATCGGGCGTCGTCCATGGGTTGGGCGGTAATCATTGCGGCCGGGCTCCTGCATCGTCACAGCGGTAGGCTCAATGGCGCCGGCCACCGGTGTCGTGCTGCCTGTAGGGGTCCGCTGTCGCGGATCAGACGGCGCGTCCCGATTCCCGCACCATTGAGGCTACATTGTCGCAGACTTCTTCAGACAATTGTGTGTCGAGAATCCGCCAGCGCCAGTTATCGCTCGACGTGCCCGGCGTGTTGATGCGTGCCTCCGAGCCCAATCCCAGGAAGTCCTGCATCGGGGCAATGGCGAGCAGCGACGGGGCCGAAAACGCAGCCTTGATGAGGTCCAGGTGCACACTTTCGGCGCTGCCGCCGGTAAATTGCAGCACGGTTTCCTGCGTACGGCGAATTTCCTCGCTGGAACGCATGTCGTTCGGGCTGCCCCGAAACCAGCCGATCGTCGTGTCGTTGTCGTGCGTGCCCGTGTAGCAAACCGTGTTCTGGCGAACGGCCTCGAGCGAGAACGTGGGATCGGTGACGTCGAACTGCAGGACCACCATGCCGGGAATCCGGTGCCGGTCCCGCAGCGCCTCGACCTCGGGCGTAATGACGCCCAGATCCTCCGCGACGATCGGCAGATTGCCGAGCGCATTGCGCATGGCATCGAAGATCGCGTCGTTGGGGCCGGGCTCCCAGCGCCCGGTGCGGGCGGTTTCCGACTCGGCCGGGATGGCCCAGTAGGCCTCGAATCCGCGAAAGTGATCGATACGGACGAGATCGGCCAGTTCCGCCGAGGCCCGCATGCGCTCGATCCACCAGGCGTAGCCCGTGGCAGCATGGTTCTCCCAGGCGTACAAGGGGTTGCCCCAGAGCTGGCCGTCTTCGGAAAAATAGTCGGGCGGCACGCCGGCTACGCTGTCGGGCCGGCCTTCGCGGTCGACCCTCAGTAGGTCCCGGTGTGCCCACGCGTCTGCGCTGTCCAGAGCAATGCAGATGGGCATGTCGCCAAACAGCTCGACACCGTTGGCATGGGCGTACGAGCGCAAGGCCTGCCACTGCGTGTGAAACCAGTATTGAACGATCTTGATGGCGCGGATTTCGTGTGCTGCGGTTTCGCCGAGTTCCCGCAGTGCCGCCGGCGCTCGCTCGACGTAGTCGCGTTGCCACTCCGGCCACGGTCTTTCGCCATGGCGGCTCTTGAGAATTCGAAACAGCGCATAGTCGTGCAGCCAGCTCTTGTCGTTCTCGGTCAGAAACGTCCGAAAAGCCCGCCGCGTCGCCGCCGAGGCGCGATCGTCGAAGCGGCTGGCAGCGAGATTCAGGATGCGGTGTTTGACCGGGATGACCGCGCCGTAGTCCACATAGCGCTCGGGCATCGTCGTGAGTTCGCTGACCTCGTGGTCGGCGAGATAACCCTCGGCAATGAGCGTTTCCGTGTCGATCAGCATTTCGTTGCCGGCAAAGCTCGACAGCGGCTGATAGGGCGAGTCCCCGTACGCCGTGGGACCGAGCGGCAGGAACTGCCAGACGGACAGCTCCATCGCCCGCATCTTGTCGATGAACCGGCGTGCTTCAGCGCCGATTTCGCCGATGCCGCAGCGGCCCGGCAGCGACGTTATGTGTAAAGACACGCCGGCGCGGCGCTGCGGTTTGAGTACCTGATGCGGCGCAATATCGAGCGACTTGGCTTCCGATACCATGCGCTAGCCCTTAAAAACCGTGTACGCCGGCCAGCGGCGTTTGTCTGTGATGGCAACGGTTTGCACGTGGCAACCCCCCTTAAGCTATCAGTCGGCCGTACCGGAGTGTACTCGCCAGACGACGACGGGGCTGCGTCGGCTCAGCGAGCGCATGCCCCGTTCCAGTGCATGAAAACACGCCCTGGACCCCCCCCCGGATCCGTTGGATATGAATCGCAAGGTATCAGCGTGCTCCAGTGTCGCAAGAGAATGCATACGTATTCAGGAAATGAATACGTATGCAGTGCATTGCCCCACGATAGCGCCGTTCATAAGATGCCTCAAACGCCTATAAATTCAGACCAAGCGGGGGGAAACCAAATGGTCCAGCAGAAGCGCAAGTCGGCGCAATCGTCAGCACAATCGGTCGCTCGTGAAGCGAGCCTCACACTGAACGTTCGCCGCACGGCCATCTCACTCGCCGTGGCTGCAGCGCTCCCGGGCGCCGCTATGCTGCCCCAGGCCGCCTTCGCGCAGGACGACGGCGAGGTGATCGAGGAAGTGGTCGCCACCGGCTACCGCAGCGCGCTGCGCAACGCCATGCTCATGAAGCAAGGCAACGACAGCATTGTGGAAGCCGTAACGGCAGAGGACATTGGCAAGCTGCCTGATGCCTCCATTGCGGAATCGCTCGCGCGCCTGCCGGGTCTGACAGCGCAGCGCCTGAACGGCCGCGGCCAGCAGATCAGCGTGCGCGGCCTCGGTCCGGACTTCACGACCGCGCTCCTGAACGGCCGCGAACAGGTGACGACCGGCGACAACCGTGGCGTAGAGTTCGATCAGTATCCGTCCGAGCTGCTGTCCGGGGTCGTCGTGTACAAGACGCCCGACGCCTCGCTGATTGGTGCCGGCCTTTCCGGTACGGCCAACCTGCAGACGATCCGGCCGCTGACGCACGGCAGCCGCATCCTGGCAGGCAGCGCCCGCTACGAGTGGAACGACCTGAGCGCCGTGCCCGGCTCGAGCGACGACGGTGCACGCTATTCGCTGACCTACGTCGACCAGTACGCCGACAACACGGTGGGTCTGGCGCTGGGTCTCGCGCACATGAGCAACCCGAACCAGGAAGAGCGCTTCGAAGCGTGGGGTTACGCGGACGGGCCCAACGGCTCGAACGTCATTGGCGGCGCCAAACCGTTCGTGCGCTCCGGCGAACTCGATCGTACCGGCATCATTGGTACCCTGGAGTTCATGCCCAACGAACGGATGACCACCTCGATCGACGTGTTCTATTCCGAGTTCGAGGAAAACCAGCAGCTCAAGGGTGTCGAGGTACCGCTGCAGTGGGGTGGCCATCCGCTGTCCAACGAAACCATCGAAGACGGTCTGGTCACGGGCGGTCAGTTCAGCGACGTGAACTTCGTCGCGCGCAACGACATCCTGCGGCGTGAGTCGGAACTGCTGTCGGCCGGCTGGAACATCAACTTCGACATCAGCGAAAACTGGGTCATGACGGCCGACCTCAGCACCTCTCGCGTCGACCGCACGGATACCGACCGCGAGTCGTACTCGGGAACGGGCTACAACGGCAGCGGCGCGACCGGCGATACGACGTTCCGCATGACGGATAGCGGCGCCGTGTTCAATTCGTCGCTCGGTTTCGACGATCCGAACCAGATCGTGCTGACGGACCCGCGCGGCTGGGGCGGCAGCAACGTCCAGGCCGGTTACCAGAAGATCTTCGACATCGAAGACGAGCTGAACCAGCTGGGTCTTGCGCTCGAGCGTGAATTCGACGGTGCCATCAGCAACATCGAGATTGGCGTCAACGTCGCGAACCGCGAGAAGATCAAGGATACCGACGAGGCGCTGCTGAACTTCGGCGGCGCTACGGAAGCGGCGATTCCCAACACCACCGGCGTTGCGGACCTGTCGTTCGTCGGCCTCGGCGGCCTGATCACCTACGATCCGCTGTCGGTCAACTACACGCTGCAGCCGAATTTCAACGGCGACATTACGCTCAAGAACTGGAGTGTCGAAGAGGACGTCAACCTCGCCTACGTCAAGCTGGGCGTCGACACCGAATGGGGTAACGTGCCCGTGACCGGTAACTTCGGCGTGCAGGTGATGAACGTCGAGCAAAGCTCGACCGCTTTCGCCACGCAGGGTGACGGCGTGACCGGCAGCAGCTCGACTCGCGGTACGGACTGGACCGAAGTGCTGCCCAGCCTGAACCTGACCTTTGCCTTCGCCAACGACAACTACCTGCGCTTCTCGGTGGCACGGACGGTGGCTCGTGCCCGCATGGACCAGATGCGCGCGGCGTTCAGCTACGACTTCAACGTCGACAACATCGACAACACGGACATCGACAGCAGTCCGTGGAGCGCCAGCGGCGGTAACCCGGAAGTCAAACCCTGGGTGGCCGACGGCATCGACCTGTCGTACGAGAAGTATTTCGAGGACGGTGCAGGCTACGTATCGCTCGCCGTGTTCTACAAGGACCTGAAGGAATTCATCATCGAGCAGGACCGGCCCTTCGACTTCACGGGCTTCCCCGCGCCGGTGCCGCCGGGTACGCCGATCGGCACCAACCTTGGCTTCATCAATACGCCGATCAACGGTCAGGGCGGCGACATCCAGGGTGTCGAGGTGGCCGTGCAGTTCTCGGGCGACCTGATCTCGGAAGCTATCCGCGATTTCGGCATCGTCGCGAACTACTCGCACACGACCAGCTCCGTGAAGGCGGACGGCGTGAACGAGATCAAGATCCCCGGTCTGTCGGAAGACGTGGCTAACGTGACCGGCTACTACGAGAACGAGAACTTCTCGGTACGCGTCAGCAACCGCTATCGCTCCGAGTTCCTCGGCGAGGTGGCTGGCTTTGGCGGCGATCGGAACTTCCGCACGATTCAGGACGAGTCGGTACTCGACGCGCAGATCGGTTATGTCTTCACCGGTCGCCTGGAAGGTCTGACTCTCATGCTGCAGGGCTTCAACCTGACCGACGAACCGCTGGGGTCGTTCGACAACGACGACGAGCGCTTCGTTCGCGACAACCAGCGTTACGGACGCTCGTACATGATCGGTGTGTCCTACCGCGTCGAGTAAGTGTGCTGATGGCAAACACGGCTGACCTGAAGGCAGCCGGAAAAACGAGGCCTACTACCCCCAGGCCTTAATCGAACGCCCCTGCCGGGTTATGCTCGGCAGGGGTTTTTCATAGCGGCGCGGCGATGAACTATCTTGAGACCGCTTGCAGATGAAGCGGATACAAAAAGTCGTTGTGGTCGGCGGCGGGACGGCAGGCTGGATGGCCGCCGCCGTGCTGTCGCGCGCGCTCGGACCGCTTGCGCGCATCGAACTCGTCGAGTCCGAGCAGATCGGCATCGTGGGCGTCGGCGAGGCAACGATTCCGCAGATCCACCTGCTCCTGAATCTGCTCGGCATCGATGAACACGATTTCCTAAGGCACACCCAGGGTTCGATCAAGCTCGGGATACAGTTCGTGGACTGGGCCGCGGAAGGCGACCGATACATCCACGACTTCGGCCGGCCGGGCAGGGCGCTCGGTATGCTGGGTTTCCAGCACTACTGGCTGCGCGCCCGGGCGGAAGGTATCGGCGGGTCGCTGGCCGAGTATTCGCTGAACGCCGTTGCAGCGGCGGAGAACCGCTACGGCGCCTTCGACCCGTCCGCGGACAACACCGGCATCGTCGGACTCGAACACGCGTTTCACTTCGACGCGTCGCTGGTCGCCCGATATTTGCGACGGATCGCCGAAGCTAACGGCGTCGTGCGTACCGAGGGCAGGATCGTCGATTTTGCACTCGAGCCCGAGAGCGGCTTCGTGCAATCGGTGACGCTGGAGTCGGGGGATGAGGTCGAGGGCGACCTCTTCATCGACTGTTCGGGGTTTCGCGGTCTGTTGATCGAGCAGGCACTGGAAACGGGTTACGACGACTGGACACACTGGCTACCCTGCGACCGGGCCATGGCCGTGCCTTCTGAATCCGTCGAACCGCTGACGCCGTACACGCGCTCGACGGCAAGGAAGGCCGGCTGGCAGTGGCGTATCCCTCTGCAACATCGTATTGGCAACGGTCACGTGTATTCGAGCGCCTACGTTTCGGACGACGAGGCGGCGCAAACGCTGCTCGACAATCTCGACGGCAAACCGCTGGCGGAACCGAGACCGCTCAGGTTTACCACCGGCCGCCGGAAACGTTTCTGGAACCGGAACGTGGTTGCCCTCGGGCTTGCCAGCGGATTTCTGGAGCCGCTGGAGTCGACGAGCATCCATCTCGCTCAGTCGGGTCTGAGTCGACTCATTGCGCTGTTCCCGGACGGTGATTTCAGCGACACCGTCGTCGACGAGTACAACCGCCAGTGCGCCTACGAGTTCGAACGCGTGCGGGATTTCATCATTCTGCACTACCACGCCAACGAGCGGACGGACAGCCCGTTCTGGATCGACCGGCGTGAAATGCAGGTACCGGACACGCTGGCGGAGCGCCTGAGCCTGTTTCGCGATTCCGGGCGCTTCGTCGATGATGCGGAAGACCTGTTCAAGGAATCGTCGTGGCTGCAGGTGATGATCGGCCAGCGCATACGGCCGCAGGCCTACCATCCGATGGCGGACGTACTGAGCCGGGACCAGCTCGGGGAATTCCTCGGCGGTATTCAGAAGCTCGTCAGGCACCGCGCGACACAGCTGCCAGATCACCGCGCGTACTTGGACCGGTACTGCCCCGCCGTTGCCGGTACCTGAGGGCCGGCCGGGTTACTGCATCGAGTGCAGACCGAACATGTTGCCTTCGCTGTCTTTGGCGTGCGCAACAAACCCGTGTTCACCAATCGACATCTTGTCGCGCAGCAGTTCGCCGCCGGCATCCCTGACCCGGGCGGCTTCGACGGCACAGTCTTCGCAAGAGAAGTACACCAGCGTGCTGTTGCTGCCGGCCTTCATGCCGGGAACGTGTGCCAGCGCGCCCGTGCTGCCCGGCATGCCGTTATGCGCAGGGAACATCCACATGTCGAGATCGCCGCCGCCAAGGGACGTCAGCTCGAGGGCCAATACCGTCTCGTAAAATGCCCGCGCGCGCGCCATGTCGTCCACGTAGATTTCGAACCAGCCAACCGGATTCATTGCCATAGCCTCTGTTCCCCGTTCTGATTGCCGTCAGGTTTCCGCCGCCACCTGTAATGTGCGGCTTTGGCGAAACCTTAGTCTTTGCGCAGCAGAAATTCGAGTGGAATGTGTACCCGTTCGCGCCAGTAGCGCTCGGCGTGGCCGGCGCCCTCGAACTTCTGCGTGACCCAGCGGTCGCCTTCCGCGAAACCCAGCTCTCGCAGCACGCCGTCCACCTCGAGCTGAAAGACTTCGTATGCGGCGTCGAGTTCGGTCGTGCCGTAGTCGAAGTACCAGCGCCGGTCGTTGAGGTTCGCCATGGATTCGCGGAGATGGTCGAGCATGGCTTCGGTGTGCTCGCGGTTGTCGCCGTTGCCGAACACGGCGGGCCAATGCGTCGACAGGCAGGCGGCGCCCGCGAACAGATCGGGATGACGCTGCATGGCGTACTTCGAAATCAGTCCGCCCATGCTGGAACCCATGAGGAACGTGTCGTTCCGGCCCGGTCTGGTGCGGTAGTTGCGGTCGATGAACGGTTTGAGTTCCGTTGCGATAAAGCGCAGATAGTCGTCGGACAACGGTGCGCCGCCTATGAAACCGTCAATGCGTTGCCGCGTCGAGCTGTCGGTCAGTTTCCGGACATAGGCGGGGTGATATTCCTGGCGGCGTTTGGGTGTGTTCCAGATGCCGACGACAATAGTCTTGCGCACCGAGCCGTCGGCAATGAGCGTTTCCAGCGCTTCGTCGACACCCCAATCGATACCGGTATAGCTGGTGTCGGGGATGAACAGGTTCTGGCCGTCATGGGCGTACAGTACGCTGTAGGGCTCGTCGTCCTCGTGATATCCGTCCGGCAGGAAGACATCGACGTGCCGCGGTTCGAGGTAGGCCGAACCGAAGTCGTCGTGGCGTTCTATGTCGCGCGGGCCGAGCCTTAGAACGACCGATTGCAGCGGCGCCAAGGTCAGCCTGACGGCGGCCCTGCCGTCGTCGACGAGCAGCCGGCTTTCGCCGTTGCCGTACAGCTGTTCGTCGAGGCGGTAGCGGCCTTCCTCGAGCTGCCATTGCCGGAACAGCGGTTCCGGCAACTCCAGCGCGAAGTCGTAGGCAGACTCCGTGTTGAAGTTGCTGACCACGATCAGGCGCTCGTCGTCGTTCCAGCGCGCAAACGCGAACAGGCTGTCGTTGTACCCTGCATCGAGTGCGCGATTGTGGCTGTGCAGCTCGAGGTACTCGCCGAGGAGTGCCGGGCTGGTTGCGCTGAAACGCATCAGGCGTTCGTAGAAATCGCGCAACGCCTTTTCTTCGGGGGTCGAGCGGCCGCCGTCGAATGCACCGTCGTTCATGAAGCGCTGGTGTGCAGGTACGCCCCAGTAGTCGAAGATGGTCGTACGTGTCGGATCGCCAAAGCCCGCGTCGCCGTCCCCGGGTTCGCCCAGGTCCTGTGCAAAGTAGAGCATGGTCGGTGCGCTGCTGATGAGTGCGGACACGACCATCCCGGGGCGGCCGTTTTCCGCACTGCCGGCAAACCCGCCACTGGCGATTCGCTGCTCGTCGTGATTCTCGAGAAAGTGCAGCATGTGCTGCTCGATGTCGAGCACGTTTGCATGTGCGCCGGCGAGGTCATCGGTGCCGGTCTTGCCCTGCATGATCGGCTTCAGCGTGTCGTAGAAACCGACTTTGTCGTACAGGTAGTCCATGCGGCCCAGGAACAGGTAGTCCCGGTACAGGTCCGGGTTGTACACCTCGGCGAGCAGGAACGCATCCGGACGCACCGACTTGATGGACGAATTCAGGTAGCTCCAGAACTCGACCGGTACCATTTCGGCCATGTCGTAGCGGAAGCCGTCGACGCCCTTGTCGAGCCAGTACAGCACAATGTGGCGGAATTTCTTCCAGCTGTCCGGCACGTCCTTGTCGGCCCAGAATGCCGCATGCTCGGCCGTCGTCCATCCGGACGCGGAGTCCGGCAAAGTATCGAACGCATAGCTGCCGTCGGGACGTACGCCGTAGTTGACCTTTACGGTCTCGAACCAGTCGTCGAAACGCGGTTGTGGTGCACGCGAGCCGTTGCCGGTCCATTTGGCCGGCGATTCATCGAAACGGCCGTCGGCCAGCGGATGCGGGTCGCCGCCGAGTGGTGCATAGCCGTCAGGCGAGGCCGGTACCTCGAAGTCACGGCCCACGACGTAATAGAAGTTGTTGTCGCGCGCCCATTCGACGCTCGTGTCGTCACTGGCGCCAAAGTCCTCGACGCCTTCGGGTTTTGCCGTCGACTCGTAAGCCCGGGCGACGTGGTTGGGCACAATGTCGATCAGCACTTTCATGCCGTGCCGGTGTGTGCGCTCTATGAGTGCCTCGAATTCCTCGAGGCGACGGGCCGGGTCGTCGGCGAGATCCGGATTGACGGAATAGTAGTCCTTGACGGCGTACGGCGACCCGGCACGGCCTTTTACGACGTCCGGATCGTCGTTCGAGATGCCGTAGGCCGTGTAGTCGCGAATGACGGCGTGGTGCGGTACGCCCGTGTACCAGACGTGTGTCGTGCCCAGCGCACGGATACTCCTCAGCGCCGTATCGTCGAAATCCGAGAATTTGCCAACACCGTTTTGCTCGACGGTACCCCAGGGTTGGTTGTTGCTGACCGTGTTGCCGAACAGCCGCGTGAACACCTGGTAAACCACGGCTTTTCCGTGTCCGGGTGTGGCTCTGGGTGCTGCGCTGTCGCGGTTCATCGCGGGTTCGGCTACGGCTTCACGCGTTTCCCCGTCGCCGGTCGGAGCGGACGGTTCGGAACAGCCCAACAGTGTCATGCCGAGGAGAACAAACGTTGCAGAGCGGATCATGGTTACTTACCCCCGGCATTCCCGGTAATGGTGAGCGAACTGGGCTGATGGTCCCAGTAGAGTCTGATGGTCAGGGTGGCATCGTCGAGGACGGCGGCGTTGCCGAGGTCCGGAAGGCTCTCGTGCATAGGGACCTGGCGGTCATCGAAACGGACGTCGCGGACGCTGCCCTGCCAGTTGTGGACAACCACGTTCAGTTCCCGCCGGTCCGGCCTGCCGGGGTAGTTGCCACCTGACCGCGTAAACGACAGGCGAAGTGCATCCGCTGAATGCGCGGCCTCGAAGTCGAGCAGTTCGTACTCGCCCGTGTCGACGCTGCCCCGGGTTTCGCCGTCGTCTTCGAACATGCGGCCCGACGCGGTTGTGACGCTCGCATCCGCGTAGTAATGCACGGTAAGGCGCTTGCTCGAGTAGTCGGCCGTGGTTTGCACAGCGTCGACCATGGGCACGAATCCGCCGGCGCGGACGAACACCGGGATGCGGGCCAGCGAGACCGGGGTGCGGTGGGTGCTGCCGCCCTCGACACGCTCGCCGCTCCAGAAGTCGAACCAGACGCCCGGCGGTAGCTCGACGGGCACCTTGCGCAAGCCCGGATCGGTGACCGGGTGTACAAAGAACGCATCGCCGAACAGGTAGGCGTCGGCGCGATCGTAGAGGTCGAGGTTGCCGGGGTCTTCGAAAAAAAGCGGCCGCATGAGCGGTAGCCCGGTGCGGCTGTTCTCCCACGCCAGCGTGTACAAGTAGGGCAACAGACGGTATCGGAGTTCAATGAACTCGCGCGCAAGGCGTCGCGTCCTGCGGTCGTGAAACACGGGTTCCGGCGCAATGTGTTCCTGCGCGTGCGGGCGGTACACGGGCTGGAATACGCCGTACAGCAACCAGCGCAGGTACAGCTCGCGGTCGAAGCGTTCTCCGCCGGCGAAGCCGCCCAGGTCCGAGTGTGTCCAGGCAAGCCCCAGAAGCCCCATCGACAGGCTCAGCTCGACCTGCGGTTTGAGGCCGCCCCAGCTCCTGCTGACGTCGCCCGTCCAGGGTACGATGCCGTAACGTTGTGTGCCGGCGAAGCCCGAGCGCATCATGATGAGCGGGCGCATGTCGGGGTACGCCTCGATCTGCTTCTCGTACACCATCTGCGCCCAGCGGTGCCCGTAGGCGTTATGCACCTCGTCGGCGGTTGCCCATGCGTCGATGTCGCTGAGGTAGTGCAGGGCGTCGCCCGGGTGAACCTCGGGTTCGCCGAGGTCGCCCCAGGTACCGCCTGCGCCCTGCTCGAAGAGCATCCGATACGGCTGCCAGAACCAGTCGCGGGCGCGTTCGTCGAAGACGTCGATCAGGCCCGTGTTGCCGAAATAAAAATCGAACCGCCGCGGAGCGCCCGTTGCGTTCCTGGCAAGCACTTCGTTGTCGACCGCGTCGTCCCAGCGCTTGGAGGTCGACAGCACGAAAGGCTCCGCAATGGCAATCGTTCGTATGCCGTCCGTGCGGAAATCCGCCATCATGCCCTCGGGGTTCGGCCAGGCATTCCGGTCCCAGTCCAGATTGCCCATGTGCCCCTGGATATGGGGGCCGAACCAGTAGAGATCGAGAATGACGGCGTCGAGCGGGATCTGTTCGCGCTGAAAGCGGCGGACGACTTCGCGCGTCTCTTCCTCGTTGCGGTAGCCGAACCGCGATGCGTAGTTGCCCAGCGCCCAGCGAGGCGGCAACGGCTGGCGCCCGGTCACGGCCGTATAGTTTTCGAGCAGCTCGGGATGATCGTCGCCGGCAATCGCAAGGTACGCCGTGCGCCCGCCAACAGCCTCGAACCCCAGTACGTCCGGCTCGGTGCTGCCGATATCCACCCAGCCGGAGGCTGAGTTATCGAAGACGATCATGTAGCGGTCGCTCGACAGGACGGCGGGCACGCTGTAGTACATTTGTTCAGCGTCGGTTTCGTAACCGTAGCTTGCGCGGTTGTACAGCGGCAGTCGTTTGCCGCGGCGGTCCATGCCGACGACACGCTGTCCCGCGCCCAGTATCTTTTCCCCGTCATCGAGTGCAAACCGGAAACCGCGCACGGTGTCGTAGGCGTAGTAGCCGTGCTCCTCGGCGAACAGCGGTTGCCCGTCCTTCAGGAACTCGACTCTGACCGGCGATTTACCGATGACGGCGGTTAGCCCGGGCAGCGCAAACGCCACGTCGCTTGCCGATTCGCTGACAACGGTTCGGATGGCAGGCGGGTTCCGGTCGAGTTCAGCGGTAAGCGCAAACGACGGCAGCTGCCGGACGCCTGGCTCGACGTAATGCACTTCGAAAGCCGCCTCGTTGACGGCGGTAATTCGCAACTCGCCGCGGTCGCTGTGGACCGTCAGCGTGTTGCCGTTCTGCGTATGACTCTCGTAGCGGCCGAAGTCGGCGCACGCGTCGACCGCAAACAGCAGTGCCGATAGGGCAAGCGGCGCGTACAGTCGGGGGTTCAATGGCAACCCTCCTCATTTGAGCAGTTCGGGCCGGCGCATCCGGCCCGGGTAATGAAATAGTGCAGCGCTAGCGCACGAGTTCCAGCAGCAGAACGGAGTCCGGACCCAGCTCGAGCGGTGCATCGAGCGGGTAACGCCGGTCGGTCAATACGTCTCGTGCAGACCGAAAGCCCTCGAGCCGCTCCGCGTAACGCGCCGTGTCGAGGCTCACCGTTTCGTCGCCGCGGTTGAACGCCACCATGACACTGTCATTGTCATCGTAGCGAAAGTACACGTAGCTGTGTCCGTCGGGCGCGAAGTGCATGAACCGGCCAGTGTGCACGACCGTTGCCGATTTTCGCCAGTTCAGGAGTCTTTTCATGAGCGACTGAGCCGCGCGTTCCTGGCGGTTCAGGCCTTTGCCCGTAAACGCGTTCTTGTCGTCGCCGTCGAAGCCGCCCGGAAAGTCGCTGCGAATGACGCCGTGGCTGTCGGTGCCGGGATGCGACATGAGCACTTCGGTGCCGTAGAAAAACTGCGGGGTTCCACGCATCGTGGCATAGAAGACCAGCGCCATCCGGTAGCGGTCGAAATCTTCGTCGACCTGGGTATAGATCCGGCTCATGTCGTGATTGTCCGGAAACACTACGAGCGCAAAAGGATCCGGATACAGGAAGTCCATCCCGAGGGTTTCGTACACGGGTGTCCAGACGCTGCCCCATGGGGGTTCGGGCGCAGTGAGCGCATCCGATAGCGCAGCCTGCAAGGGAAAGTCGAACACGCTCGGCAGATGCGAGACGTAGCCGTCGTGGTTCTGCTTGCCGGCCTGCCAGTAGGACGTGACGTTCGGGTTGTGACTCCACTCCTCACCGACAATGTTGAACTGCGGGTACTCGGTCATGATGCGCCGCGTCCATTCGGCCATGTAGTGTTTGTCCGGGTAGGGATAAGTGTCCTGACGTATCCCGCCGAGCCCGAGGTATTCGATCCACCAGATCGAGTTCTGAATCAGGTAATCCGCCAGCAACGGGTTGCGCTGATTGAGGTCCGGCATCGTGGGTGCGAACCAGCCGCTCGCGTGCTGCTCGGTATCGAACTGCGAAGCATAGGGATCCTGGTTGGTCGTTCTGGCGTGGTTGGTAGGCGCGTAGCGATTGTCGAAGTTGATCCAGTCGCCGCTCGGGAGATCGTCGAGCCACCAGTGTCCGCTACCGGCATGGTTTTCGATCTGGTCCATGATCAGGCCAATGCCGCGTGCCCGCGCCGCATCGGCCAGACGGCGATAGTCGGCGTTGCTGCCGTAGCGCGGATCCACTTTGTAGAAATCGGTAATTGCGTAGCCGTGATAAGACGCTTCCGGCATTGCGTTTTCCAGCACGGGGTTGAGCCATATCGCCGTAAAGCCCATGTCCTCCATGTAGTCGAGGTGTGCTTCGATACCCGCAAGGTCGCCGCCGTGACGGCCGTATGCCTCGGATCGATCGGGCAGGTCCGAGTAGCCGTCCACGGCATCGTTGCCGGGGTCACCGTTGGCAAACCGGTCAGGCGTAATGAGGTAGATGGCGTCGGCCGAGGAAAAGCCGCGGGTACGCTCCGGGTCCGCTCCGCGCTCTTCGAGGCGGTAGCGAAACGTCCGCGTGCCGTTGCCGTCATCGAACACGATGTTGAACTCGCCGGGGCGGGCCTCGTCGGTCAACTCGAGGTACACGAACAGGTAGTTCGGACTGTCGACGCCGATCGTCCGCGCTACGCGCACACCCGGGTAGTCGACCGTGGCGCGGTAGCGGCCGATCTCCGGACCGTACACCAGCAGCTGAAGTTCGGAATGCTCGAAACCGAGCCACCAGCCTGGTGGTTCCACACGCTCTATGCCGTCCGCCGAAACTGCCTCGCCTTTCGCGACGCCGACAGAAACCGTTGAAGTGACCGTGAGCAGCACGGCAGCCAGCACAATCGACCGCACGGATGTTCCCCCCCAAGTGTGTGATTGGACTCCCCTCGGACATTCTAGTCAGCGGTCCGGGTGCGTACTATGTGAATACGTATTCATTCAAATCCCTGCGATACGGCTTGATACACTGAATCGAAGACGCTTCGAACGCAGGCCGCAACGGCGGCCGGCACCGGGGACGTTCTTCGGTGGGGGCCTCGGCAGTCGTACTTTACGGCGGCTGTATCGGGGAAAAATAACGACAAGACGCCGGGCCGGCCTCCGCCGTGCCCGCAACGCGGGACGTGCTACCTATGGCTGGGACCGAGCCTCTTCGTCATATTGCGGTCATCGGCGGCGGCTCCGCCGGATGGATGGCAGCGGCAACCCTGGCCAACACGCTACAGGGCAATTGCCGGATTACCCTCGTGGAGTCCGAAGCGATTGGCACGGTCGGCGTCGGCGAAGCGACCATTCCGCCGATCAAGGCGTTCAACCAGCGACTCGGTATCGCAGAAAACGACTTTGTGCGCGAGACGCAGGGTTCGTTCAAGCTCGGCATCCAGTTTGTCGACTGGGCACGTGAGGGGCACCGCTATTTTCACCCCTTCGGGCCTTTCGGCGCCGATTTCGATCCGGTGCCGCTGCATCACTACTGGTTGCGCGAGCAGCAGAACGGCGATCGCTCGAGCCTCGACGACTATTCGATGGCCTGGGCGGCCAGTGCCGGCAACCGCTTCGACCGGCCGACGCGCGACCCCCGGCTCGTGCAGTCCACCTACGACTATGCGTACCACTTCGACGCGGGGCTGTATGCCGGCTACTTAAGGCGTTACGCGGAAAGCCGGGGCGTCGTCCGTATCGAAGGCCGCGTGGAGACGGTCGGGCGGGATGCCGAATCCGGCCGCGTGACGAACGTGACGCTGGACAACGGCAAGGTTGTTGACGCCGAGTTCTACCTCGACTGCACGGGCTTTCGCGGTCTGCTCATCGAAGACACCCTCGAGACCGGGTACGAAGACTGGACCCACTGGCTGCCGTGCGATCGCGCCGTCGCCGTACAGTGTACGCACGGTGGCGAGTTCACGCCGTACACGCGCTCGACCGCGCATGCGGCAGGCTGGCAGTGGCGAATTCCGCTGCAGCACCGTATCGGCAACGGTTACGTGCACTGCAGCCGCCACATTTCCGAGGACGAGGCCACGGCAACGCTGCTCGATAACCTGGACGGTGAGGCCATCACCGAGCCGCGCGTGCTGCGCTTCCGTACCGGGCGGCGCAAGCGCTTCTGGAGCCACAACGTCGTGGCGATTGGTCTGGCTGCCGGCTTCATGGAGCCGCTCGAATCGACCAGCCTGCATCTGATTCAGACCGGCATCACACGTTTCATGGCGCTGTTTCCGGATCGGCACGTCGACCCTCTTGCAGTCGAGGAGTACAACCGGCTGACGACGCTCGAATACGAGACGATCCGGGATTTTCTGATCCTGCACTACTGCGCAACGGAGCGCGACGACTCGCCGTTGTGGCGCGAGTGCAGGGCAATGCCGATCCCCGAGACGCTGCGCTACAAAATCGATCACTTCCGGAGCTACGGTCGGATTGTGTCGACCGGTATCGAGTTGTTTCAGAATCCGAGCTGGCTTGCTGTGTTTGTCGGCCAGTTCGTGACGCCAAGGCGCTACGACCCGCTCGTGGACCAGCGCCCGCAAGTCGAGGCACGGCAGAGACTCGAAGGTCTGCGACGTGTCATGCGCGAGGCGGCCGAAGCCATGCCGACGCATCGCGAGTACATTCATAAACACTGCCAGGCGGCCGAGATGTAATGCGCAAGGGCAGGGGGGTATTACTGGCGATTGCTGCGGTAACGGCTGCCGCTACGCTTCTATGGCGGGCAGCGGACGCGGTTGCTGATCAAACAGCGCGTACCGACGACTATCGCGTCGAGTCGCCCGATGGACGCATCAGTGTCGAACTGGGTCTGTCGACAACGGGCCAACCGCAGTACACAGTGAGTTTCGACGGTGCGGTCGTCGTCGAGGCATCGCCGCTGGGCCTGTATTTTGCGTCGCGCGTGAATCTCGTTTCGGGTATGCGTATCGATCGCGCCGACAGGCGTTCGGTCGATCAAAGCTGGGAGCAACCGTGGGGCGAGCGTCGCGTCGTCCGCGACCGTTTCAATGAGCTGACGTTGAGTTTGTCGGCGCGCGGTCCGGACCGCCGCTATCGCCTGCGGTTTCGTGTCTACGACGACGGGCTCGGCTTTCGCTACGAGGTACCCGAACAGGACGCCTATCGCGAGATCACGCTGACCGGCGAGACGACGGCGTTTCGCGTCAGCCGCGACGCCCGCGCGTTCTCGCAGCCTGCAGACGCAGAGCTGCGTTACGAGGAGCTGTATACGGAGAGCGCGCTTGGGCTGCTCGACCGCGTTTCCTCACCGCTTGCGCTGCGTTTGCCCTCGGGCGTGCACCTGGCGATTCATGAAGCGGCGCTGGTGAACTACCCGGGGTTCAGTCTGGAGTTCGATCCCGTCAACAGGCTGCAAACGGTGTTGAGGCCGTCGTCGGAGGGTTACCGCGCAAAACTTGAGGCACCGTTTATGACCCCGTGGCGGACCATCCAGGTGGCCGATCGCGCCGTGGGACTCATCAATTCCTCGCTGATTCTGAACCTCAACGAACCGAACGTGCTGGGCGACGTGTCGTGGATAGAACCCGGCAAGTTCGTCGGTATCTGGTGGGCCATGCACCGCGGCTTGTGGACCTGGGGTAGCGGCGAGCGACACGGCGCCACGACGGAGAATGCGAAGCGCTACATCGACTTTGCCGCCGGGCACGGTTTCAGCGGTGTACTTGTCGAGGGCTGGAACCTTGGCTGGGACGGCGATTGGGTGAGCAACGCGCAGTTCAGTTTCACCGAGTCGTATCCGGATTTCGATCTCGGCGTTGTTGCCGCTTATGCGCTGGAACGCGGCGTGCGAATCGTAGGTCATCACGAGACCGGCGGGCACATGTCTCACTATGCAGCAGCCATGGACGACGGTTTCGACCTGTACGCACGGCACGGTGTTCGGCAGGTAAAAACCGGTTACGTCGGCCCGGCGGGTAGCCTCAAGCGGATGGACGACAACGGCGACCAGCACTACGAATGGCGGGACAGCCAGTTTGCCGTGGCTCACTATCAGGCGGTTCTGGAAGCGGCGGCGCGCCGGCAGATCAGCATCAACACGCACGAGCCCGTAAAAGACACCGGCTTGCGGCGGACGTATCCCAACTGGCTGACCCGCGAGGGGTCCCGCGGCCAGGAGTTTGCCGTCTGGGGAGAGACGCCGAATCCACCCGAGCACGAGGCCATGCTGGCGTTTACCCGCATGCTGGGTGGTCCCATGGACTACACGCCGGGGCTGTTCGAACTCGAATTCGAGATCGACGGAGTCCCGAGGCGCGTCCAGTCGACACTCGCCAAGCAGCTTGCGCTGTACGTCGTCCTCTACAGCCCGGTACAAATGGTGCCGGATCTTCCCGGGAACTACCTTGCACGGCCGGATGCGTTCCAGTTCATCGTCGACGTGCCGACCGACTGGGAGGAGAGCATTGCGCTTGCCGGCGAGATTGGCGATTACGTCGTCGTGACGCGACAGGAGCGCGGCGGCAGCGACTGGTACCTCGGCGCCGTTACCGACGAGGTGCCGCGCCGGCTTTCCGTGCCGCTCGACTTTCTGCCCGAAGGCCGCCGCTATCTCGCCGAGGTGTACGCCGACGGCGAGAACGCGCACTGGGAGTCCAACCCCTATTCGATTGATATTCACCGCGGCGAACGCGCGTGGACACACGAAGATACGCTTGAACTCGAGCTCGCCGCGGGGGGCGGCGCTGCCGTGCGGTTCAGGCCAGTACCTGAGGCAGACCGCCCATGAAGCAAAAACCCGCGTTGAATTTCTTCCAGATCTGGAACATGTGTTTCGGTTTTCTCGGCATCCAGATTGGCTTTTCGCTGCAGAACGCGAACGTCAGCCGTATCTTCCAGACGCTGGGTGCCGATACCGACAACCTTGCGGTCTACTGGGTTGCGGCCCCGCTGACCGGCCTCATCGTGCAGCCGATCATCGGCTATATGAGCGACCGTACCTGGAACCGGTTCGGCCGCCGGCGGCCGTATTTTACGGTCGGTGCCGTACTGGCGACGCTGGCGCTCCTGGTCATGCCGAACTCGCCCGCGCTGTGGTTTGCGGTCGGCATGCTGTGGATACTCGATGCCAGCATCAACATCTCGATGGAGCCGTTTCGCGCCTTTGTGGGCGACATGCTGCCGGAACGTCAGCGCACGGCTGCGTTTTCGATGCAGACGTTTTTTATCGGCATTGGCGCCGTGTTCGGGTCCGCCCTGCCGTGGATCGTGACCAACTGGTTCGGCGTTTCGAACGTTGCCGAGGCCGGGGGCATACCGGACTCCCTGAAGATAGCGTTCTACGTTGGCGGTGCCGTGTTCCTGTCAGCGGTCATGTGGACCGTTTTCAGGACCCGGGAGTACTCGCCGGAGGAACTCGCGGCGTTCGATGCAGCAAGGCCCGAAGCGCACGTCCACGTGGACTCCGAACCACGACCGGCGAGTCGCTATCGCAACGGCGGCATCCTGACGGCGCTCGTGGGTGCCGTGGGCTGGTATCTGATCTCGAGCCTGGGCCTCGACAAGCAGCTCTACATCATGGCCGGCGCGTTCATTGCGTTTGGACTGCTGCAGCTCGTGGTCAGCTATCTGCAGCATGCCGGGCGCACGAATAACGGTGTGTACGAGGTTGTACACGATCTGTTCCACATGCCGCGGGTCATGCGTCAGCTTGCCGTCGTGCAGTTTTTTTCCTGGTTTGCGCTGTTCTGCATGTGGGTCTACGGCGTGCCGGCCGTGACGAGTCATCACTACGGAACCAGCGACCCGACGTCTGTCGCGTACAACGACGGCGCGGACTGGCTGGGACTCCTGTTCGGTGCCTACAACGGCGTCGCGGCACTGGCGGCCATTGCGATACCGTTTCTTGCGCACAGACTCGGCTGCCGCTGGTGCCATGCGCTCAACGTCAGTCTTGGCGGTCTGTGTCTCGTGAGCTTCTATTTCATTGCCGATCCAAAAATGCTCGTCGTGCCGATGATCGGTATCGGCATTGCCTGGGCATCGATCCTGTCCTTGCCTTACGCGCTGTTGTCGAGCAATCTGCCGTCAAACAAAATGGGCGTTTACATGGGCATCTTCAATTTCTTCATCGTGATCCCGCAGGTCACGGTTGCCGGCGTGCTGGGCCCCGTGCTCAAGGCGTTCTTCGACAGCGAGACGATTTTTGCGCTGGTCATCGGCGGCATCCTGATGATCGTATCCGGGCTGGCCACGCTGTTTGTGGACAAAGCGGCGGAGCCCGCGCTATGAGGCGGTTATCTACGCTACTGTCCTGCCTGCCGCTGTTTGCTGCCTGCAGCGTCGCGCCGCCGGAGCCGGGTCCGCCGGTATCCATGCCGCCCGTCGAAAGGAATTACGCGGGGACCTCGCTGCCGTTCGCCAGCGAAGCCGTGTACTTCCTGCTGACCGACCGTTTCGTGGACGGCGATCTCAGCAACAACTACGAGGATCAGGGCGGTGCCGAGCGCGGTACGTTCGATCGGCCGATACGCCTCGAGGGACGGGCGCCGGCCAACATCGGCTACCTCGGCGGCGACTTCAAAGGGGTGGCGGACAACGCGAACTATATTGCGGACATGGGTTTCACGGCGGTGTGGCTGACCCCGATCGTCGACAATCCCGACGAGGCGTTTACCGGCGGTATCCGGCCCGGCGAAGGGATCTTCACCGACCGCGGCAAGACGGGTTACCACGGCTACTGGGGCGTGAACTTTTTCGTCGAGGACGAGCACCTGGTGTCTCCCGGAATGTCGTTTGCCGATCTCACGCGCAGGCTGTCGACGGAACATGACATGAAACTCATCCTGGACGTCGTGTGCAACCACGGTTCACCCGCCTACACGATGCCGGAGGACCAGCCGAAGTACGGTGAGCTGTACGACCGGGACGGCCGTTTGATCGCCGATCATCAGAACCTCCACCCGACCGAACTCAGCGCCGATAATCCGCTGCACGCGTTTTACAGTAAGGAGCCGGATCTGGCGGAGCTGTCGGATTTCGACCCCGACAACCCGGCGGTGCTCGACTACTTCATCGACGCTTACACGCAGTGGCTGGATCAGGGCGCCGCGGCGTTTCGCATCGACACGATCAAGCACATGCCGCACGACTACTGGCGGGCGTTCGCCGCACGGATTCGCGAACACAGCCCGGACTACTTCCTGTTTGCCGAAGCGTTCTCTTATTCCGCAGAGGAAATTGCCGAATACACCTGGCCGGAGAACGGCAGCATACGCGTGCTGGATTTTCCCGGACAGCAGGCGATGGGGGCCGTGTTCGGGCAGGACGCCTCATACCGGGAACTCGAACGGGTACTGCATCTCGACAGCGGCATCTACCAGAACGCCTACGAACTCCTGACCTTTTACGACAACCACGACATGCCGCGCATTGCGGCAGACGAAGACGGTTTTGTCGACGCCCACAACTGGCTGTTTACCAGCCGCGGCATACCCGTCGTGTACTACGGCTCCGAGATAGGCTTTCGCGCCGGCACCGATCAGCATGGCGGTAACCGCGACTACTTCGGTCAGCACAACATCGACAGCGCAAAACACCACCGCATTCACCGTGAACTCAAGCGGATTGCCACGGTGCGCAAACAATCGGTGGCCTTGCAGCGGGGTCTGCAGGCAAACATTGAGTTCACCGACGATACGGCAGCGTTCTATCGCGTCTATCAGGACAACGGCCTGCGCCAGACGGCGTTGGTGTTGCTCAACAAAAGTGACGGCGAGCGTGACGTGGCCGTGACCTACGGCCTCAGCAGCGGCGACTGGCGGGACGCGTTTTCCGGCCAAACGATCCGGGTACGCTCGGACGATCTGTCGCTCGTGCTGCGTGTTCCTGCACACGGCGTGCGCGTGCTGCTGCTCGACATGGCCGTCAACAACGTCGATCTGATGCGCGAACTCGACCGGCTGCAGGCGGCCGCGGAGCGTCCGCTTCGAAACTGAACCCCGGAGTCGGGGACGGCGCTAGCTTGCCTGGCCGCCGCAGGACTGACGCACGACGAGCTTCGGCGCCATCAACGTGGACTTGATCGGTTCCTCTTCGATCAGGCCGACGATACCGCCGACGAGCCCTTCGGCGGCCAGCCGGATATCCTGTCGAACTGTCGTTAGCGCGGGCGTTACGTGGGCGGCCAGCGGCATGTCGTCGAAGCCCACGACGCTGACGTCTTCGGGTACTTTGAGCCCGGCGTCCTGAAGCGCGCGCATGGCGCCAATGGCAATGACGTCCGTGACGGCAAAGACCGCGTCGAATTCGGCGCCGGACTCGACCAGCTGTTCTGCTGCCTGGTAGCCGAGATCCTCGAGATTGTGGGCATCCACCTTGAGAGCAGGGTCCGGCGTCTCGCCGACGCTGGCCAGCGCCTCGACGTAACCCTGATGACGAGCGCTGAATTCGGGGCTGCGCCGCGACGTTTGGCCAAGGAACGCAATACGCTTACGACCAAGATCGAGCAGATGGCGCGTCGCCTGAAAGCCGCCGTTTTCGTTGTCGCAGCCAAAGGTGTGTCCACCCTGATCCTTGATGATCGGGCCCCAGATGATGAAGCGCGTATTGGCTGCGGACAGTGCCGCGAGTTTCTCGCGGTAACTCAGGTAGTCGCCGTAGCCGAGCAGAATCAGACCGTCGGCGCGATGGCTGGCCTGGTACTCGATGTGCCAGTCGTTCGTGAGCTGCTGCAGCGAGATCAGCACGTCGTAACCGCGCCGGGCTGCCGCTCTGGAGATGTAGCCGAGCATCGACAGGAAGAACGGGTTGATCTGAGCGTCCGCACCGCCCGTTTCGTCGAACAGCAGGAGCGCAATGGTGTTGCTCTGGTGAGTACGCAGTCCCGCCGCGTTGCGGTTGACGAAGTAGTTGAGTTCCTTGGCAATTTCGTGGATGCGCTCGCGCGTTTCCTTGCGCACCAGCGGGCTGTTTCTGAGTGCGCGGGACACCGTCGCCTGTGAGACGCCGGCTATATCCGCAATGTCTCTCGACGTCGGATTGGCCACCTTGAGTGTGGACACGCGCGAAACCCCCTGCCACGAGTCCTCCTTTGATACCACAAAGTTACCGCTGCAATAAAATCTGCAGCGCACGGATTCGTAAGCATTTGTATCTGTGGGGGAATATTGAGCACCGCGCAGGCGTCCCTGCAGCGGCCGGCGCGTCCGAACGAGCCTACTGGCGCAGGGACGACAAGGCCTGTTTGCTGCGCTTCAGGTGCAGCTCGGCAGCGGTCCCGAGTTCGAGCGCCAGCGCCACGTGCACGGCGTCGAGCAGGGCCAGTTGCGCAAGCCGGGAACTCATTGGTGTGTACACGCTCGTATCCTCGACGACCTGCAAAGGGAGCAGCACATTCGCTCGGCCGGCCAGCCGGGATCGAGGGTCGGTCAACGCAATGACGGTTGCGCCGCCCTCATGTGCCAGCTCGGCGGCCTGGCTCAGTTCCTCCCACTCGCCCGTGTGCGAGGTCAGTACCAGAACGTCGCCAGCCCCGGCGACGGCGGCAAACTGAAGGATGCCGGGTGCATCGGTTAGCGCCGAACACGGAATCCCGAGGCGGAAGAATTTGTGGCGCGCGTCCCGGGCGACGCTTCCCGATGCGCCAAGCCCGGCAAAGACGATCTGCCGGGCGTGCGCGAGCGCGTCGACGGCGGCGGCAATCGGCATGGCGGACAAGTCCGCACGCAGGTTGAGCAGAGCCTGGATCGAGGCGTCCAGTACCTTGGTGACGGCATCCGGCGCTGCGTCGTCTGCATGCACGTCGGAGTGCACGTAACTGACCGGCCTGCTCAGTGCTTCGGTCAGGCGCAGTGTCAGTTCGCGAAAGCCGGCGAGACCGACGCGCCTGCAAAAACGGACGACCGACGGTTCGCTGACGCCGCTGGCAGCCGCAACTTCCCGGAGCGTCGCGTCCGCAGCCTGCCGCGGATGCCGCAACACCCACTCGCCGACTTGTCTTTCGGTGCGGCTGAGCCGTTCGAGCTGCTGTTCGATACGCACCAACATGTAGCAAAACTACAAAAATGGCCAAGCAAAATCCAGAGAATTCTCGGATATTGGTCAAAAAAGTAGTAAACTTTCAGCACACCAGGGGAGAAACGATGGCAAAACTCATACCGGTCGAATGTTTCGATCTGGTTATCTTCGGCGGCACCGGAGATCTTGCGATGCGCAAGCTCCTGCCGGCGCTGTATCACCGCGAACGTGACGGCCAGATCACGGACGACAGCCGGATCATTGCGGCGAGCCGCGGCCAGCTGGAGCGGGACGCCTATCTGGACAAAGTCCGTGCTGCGCTCGAAAAGAACCTCGCCAGCGGCGAGTTCGAAGAAGCGCAATGGCAGACCTTCGCCGCGCGTATTCACTATGTCCAAGCCGACGCCGCCGCGCACGACGAGTGGCAGGCGCTCGTCGACCTGCTTGCCGGGCACGAAGATCGCATTCGCGTTGCGTACCTCGCCACCGCACCCAGTCTGTTCGGCGCCTTTGCCAGCGGACTCAAACACAACGGGCTGATTACGCCGCAGAGCCGGATTGTCCTGGAGAAGCCGCTCGGGCGCGACCACGAGTCCGCATCGGAGATCAACAACGTCATTGGCGGCTGTTTCCCCGAGAACCAGATCTATCGGATCGACCACTATCTCGGCAAGGAAACGGTGCAGAATCTTCTGGCGCTGCGTTTCGGTAACTCGCTGTTCGAGCCCCTGTGGCGCCGCGGTGCGATCGACCACGTGCAGATCACCGTTGCCGAGCACCTTGGGGTTGGCGGGCGCGTCGAGTTCTACGACCGGATCGGCACGCTGCGGGACATGGTGCAAAACCACATGCTGCAGCTGTTGTGTCTGGTGGCGATGGAAGCACCGAGCAGTCTGCATCACGATGCGGTCCGCGACGAGAAAATGAAGGTGTTGCGTGCGCTCAAGACCATTGGTGCGGACGAGGTGCGCAGCAACACGGTGCGGGCTCAGTACACGAGCGGGGCCATCGACGGCGAAACCGTTCCCGGTTACATCGACGAACTCGGGGGTGCGGAGAGCACCACTGAAACCTTCGTTGCGCTCAAGGTCGAGATCGAAAACTGGCGCTGGTCGGGCGTGCCGTTTTATCTCCGCAGCGGCAAGCGTCTTCCCGAGAAGCACTCGGAGATTGTCGTGCAGTTCCAGGAAGTGCCGCACTCGATATTTCCGGAGCAGCAGTACAACGTCCGTGCCAATCGGCTGACGATTCGCCTGCAGCCCGACGAGGGCGTGAAGTTGTCCGTCATGGCGAAGGAGCCCGGGCCCGGCGGATTCGATCTGAGGCCCGTGTCGCTCGATCTCAGCTTCGAGGAAACCTTCGGTATACGTTACCCGGATGCCTACGAGCGTCTGCTGATGGAAGTGCTGCGCGGCAATCCTGCGTTGTTCATGCGCCGCGACGAAGTGGAGGCGGCCTGGCGCTGGATCGACGATATCGTGGCGGGTTGGGAAAGTACCCGGCAGAAGGTGGAGACCTACGTGTCGGGATCGTGGGGGCCTTCAGCGTCGTCGCTGCTCCTCGATCGCGACGGTCGGACCTGGCAACCGGAGGGATAGACAATGCCGGAACTCATATTCGACAGCCGTGCAGCCGCGTCGGCGGCAGCGGCAGAAACTATCCGCGGACTCATCGAGCGCCGCCAGGACGGCAACGGCAGGGCATCGCTCGTCGTCAGCGGCGGTACGACGCCGGCTCAGTGCTTCGACGAGCTGGCGAGCTTCGACATTGCCTGGCGCGACGTTGACGTTGTGCTCAGCGACGAACGCTGGGTGCCGGCGTCGAGCCCCGACAGCAACGAGAATCTCGTCCGTTCGAGATTGCTGACCGGACACGCCGCAGAGGCGACGCTGTTGTCCGTCTACAGCGGAGAAAGCACTCCGGCCGAACGCGTCGAGGAATTGAATCTCGAACTGCGCAGTCTGCCGTTCCCGTTCGCCTGTGCGTTGCTCGGTATGGGTGCAGACGGTCATTTCGCGTCGCTGTTTCCCGATGCCGACAACCTCGAGGAAGGACTCGACATCGACAACCAGTCGCTGTTTCTCGCCGTCGATACCGAGGCCAGCCCGCACCCGCGCATCAGCCTGACGCTGTCGGCGCTGTCGCGCAGCGACGAGGTCGTGCTGCTGGTCTTCGGTGAGGCGAAGCGCGACGTATTGGAACAGGCGAAACAGGCCGATTGTGAACTGCCCGTTGCGAGTCTGCTCAGGCAGAAGCGCGCACCCGTCAATATTTACTGGGCACCCTGAACCCGGAGTCACACCATGCATTCTGTCATTGAGCGGGTTACGGCGCGCATCCAGAAAAACAGCGGACCGACCCGCAAGGCCTACCTGCAGCGGGTTGCCCGCGCAGCGGACGACGGACCGGCGCGCAGTTCCTTGTCGTGTTCGAACCTGGCACACGGTATGGCTGCGGCGCGACGTCCCGACAAGCAGGTGCTGTCCGGACACACCGTGGCCAATCTCGCCATCGTCTCCGCCTACAACGACATGCTGAGCGCCCATCAGCCGTTCGAGACCTACCCGCAGCAGATTCGCGACGCCGCGCGCGAACGAGGTGCCGTGGCGCAGTTTGCCGGCGGCGTGCCGGCGATGTGCGACGGGGTTACCCAGGGACAGGACGGCATGGATCTGTCGCTCTTCAGCCGCGACGTCATTGCGTTGTCGACGGCTGTTGCGCTGTCGCACAACATGTTCGATGCCGTGGCCTGTCTCGGCATTTGCGACAAGATCGTGCCCGGGCTCATGATCGGCGCGCTGTCGTTCGGGCATCTGCCCGTCATCTTCATTCCTGCAGGCCCGATGGTAACCGGCGCCTCGAACAAGGAAAAAGCAACGGTCCGCGAGCAATACGCGGCCGGCGAGGTCGGGCGCGAAGAGCTGCTGGCGAGTGAATCGGCCTGCTACCATGCGCCGGGCACCTGCACCTTCTACGGCACGGCAAACAGCAACCAGATGCTCATGGAGTTCATGGGCATGCAGCTGCCCGGCGGGTCTTTCGTCAATCCCGGCGCGTCGCTGCGCCCGCACCTGACGCGCGAGGCCGTGCACCAGGTGCTCGAACTGACCAATCTGGGCGATTCCTATACGCCGATTGCACACGTCGTCGACGAAAAAGCGATCGTCAACGCTGTCGTTGGCCTGCTTGCCACGGGCGGTTCCACGAACCACACGCTGCACCTCGTCGCGATTGCGCAGGCTGCGGGCATTCGGATCGACTGGAGCGACTTTGCCGAACTGTCCGATGCCGTGCCGCTCCTGGCGCGTGTTTATCCGAACGGCTCTGCCGACGTCAATCACTTTCACGCCGCCGGCGGCCTGGGTCTTGTCATGCGCGAACTGCTCGCCGCCGGACTTTTGCACAACGACGTCAATACGATACTCGGTCACGGCCTCGACAATTTTTGCCGGGAACCCGTGCTACGGGACGGTGCGCTGGCGTGGCAGGACGCTCAGGCAGCCAGTCTCGACACCGAGATCATCCGCGGTGTTGCCGAAGCCTTCGACCGCGAGGGTGGCATCCGTCTGGTACAGGGTTCGCTGGGCCGCGCGATCGTGAAGGTATCCGCGGTCGACGCCGATCACCGATCGATCTCCGCGCCGGCCCGCGTGTTCGATTCGCAGGCAGCGTTTACCGAGGCGTTCAACGCCGGCGAACTCGAAACCGATTTTGTGGCTGTGCTGCCCAACCAGGGGCCGCGCGCAAACGGCATGCCCGAGCTGCACAAGCTGACGCCGTACCTCGGTGTTCTGCAGAACCGCGGTTTCCGTGTGGCGCTGTTGACCGACGGCCGCATGTCGGGTGCTTCGGGTAAAGTCCTGGCGGCGATACAGCTGACCCCCGAGTCGTATTGCGGAGGCCTGCTCGGGAAGATTCGCGACGGCGATCAGATTACGATCGACAGCAACGCAGGTGTCCTCGATGTCGCCGATGCCGATACGGTCGCGAGCCGCGGTGCAGCTGCCGCCGATCTCAGCGACAGCCATTCCGGTATGGGCCGCGAGTTGTTTTCCGTTTTCCGGACGCAAACCGGAGAAGCCGAAGCCGGCGCGTCGATTTTCGGTCCCTAGTTCCCGGCTCCCCGCTTTTGTCGCCGGACGACAGGGCAGCGAAACCGCGCGCTCGGGCTATACTCCGCGGCTGGGGTCCGGGCGGCGGACCGGAACGTGAAACATAGAGTATTCGTGCATGGACGAACCCATCTACCTCATCGGCGATATTGGCGGCACGAACGCGCGCTTTGCGCTGGCCGGTGAAGAGCAGGGTTACCATCTCGAGCATACGCTGAACTGCGCGGATTTCGATTCTTCGATCGACGCCATACGGCATTACCTGGATACGGTCGCGGCGCCGACGCCTGAACTGATTTGCCTGGCGGCTGCAGGCCCCGTGGTCGACGACACCGTGCGGTTCACGAACAACCACTGGGTGCTCAACGTTGCCGACCTCGAGAAGGCGTTTGCGAATGCCAGGGTGTCCCTGATCAACGACTTCGAGGCGGTCGCGTGGTCGATTCCCGCCCTGGGCCCTGAGGATTGCCGGACGATCGGTTTGCCTGCACCGGTGGCGCTCGACGGCGAACGTTTTTCCGTCGCCATCACGGGACCCGGTACCGGCCTGGGCGCCGTGGGTCTCAAGAAGTACGGCGGCGGGCTAATGCCGATACCGGGTGAGGCGAGCCACAGCGGCTTTGCGCCGGAGACGAAGGTGCAGATCGAGATTCTCGAGGCGCTGAGAGAGCGTTTCGACCGCGTATCGTTCGAACGTCTGGTGTCCGGCCCGGGCATCGAGAACCTGTACTGGGCGCTGTGCCTGATTCACGGGGAGCAGCGCCAGCAGCTTGCTGCGTCCGACGTATTTGCGAAGGCGGACGCGCAGTCGGATTCGCGCGCGGTCGAGGCCGTGCAGGTGTTCTTCGAGGTCCTGGGGCAATTCGCGGGCGATCTCGCGTTGACCTTGAATGCCCAGGAAGGTGTCTTCATTGCAGGAGGGATCGCCAAACGCTATCCCGAACTCGTCGAAAACAGCCGGTTCCGCAGTGGCTTCGAGAGCAAGGGGCGGTATCGGGCCATGATGGAGCGCATACCCACCCAGCTGATCATGCACGAGGAGCCAGGGCTGCTCGGGGCCAGCTACTACACGCGTCGAATGGTCGCAGCCGCCTAGCCGCTTCGGGTCGCCTCGTCGGCCACCGCGTCCGTTTCCGCAGGCGCAGGCGTTCGCGGCGTCGCCGTGATACCGATCTCGTGGCGCGGGAATGCGCTGGCGTCGATCGTGTCGAGGTAGCCGTGCCAGGCGGCATAGCCAATCAGCGGCACGATGATCACGAGACCGACAAACGCCGTCGCAACGCCGAGCAGCAGGCCCAGCACGATCAGGGTCAGCCAGACCAGCATGGCTGCCCGATTGCGCAACACCGCATTCACCGAACTGACGATGGCGGTCACGCTGTCGACGTTGCGGTGCATGATCATTGGCAACGAAAACGCGCTGGCGGAAAACGTAATTGCCGCAAACACGGCGCCGACGGCTGTGCCAAACGCGAGAAACCCGGCGATCTCGTCGAAGCCGGCGTTGCCCTCGGTCGGAAAAAACACCGTTACCATGGCGGCAGCCCGTGCCCACACGAGGAAGATGACCAGGAGCACAATGGCGAACACCATCTCGTTGCCGACGTGGCGCCTGAGCGCCGCTCGCAGGCTGCGTACGAGGAGCGGAGGCTGTCCGCGCTCGAGCTGTGCACTGATGGCGTAAAGTCCAATGCAGATCAGCGGTGCAATGAAGACAAAACCGCCGAGCATGGCAAACATGATCCACTGACTGCCGCGAAACCACGCGAGCAGCGAAACGCCGGCAATCAGGACAGCAACCACGAGACCGTAGAGCAGACTCTGTTGCGGGGCCTTGAGGAAATCGTTGAGGCCGAGCCGCAGCCATTTGAACGGCGCCCACAGCGGCAGCTGTCGGCAGGGCGCGACGAACGGCATGTCTTCGCGCGAGAACGGTTGTGCGGTTTCGTGCTTCATGACCCCCCCGGGGCGCGACGGCCGCGAGCGACGATCATCAGCGATTCCCACCGGCATCGCAACGGCACCGGGTCGTGGGGCCAGTTCTTGTGCAGTGCAATATATCGGGCATAATGACGCCTCGCGGGCGCCGGCCGGGTTTGCGCTGGAACCAGATAAGTATTTTTAAAACAAAGGGTTATGAAAATGGATCTACAAGGAAAGAGCATTGTGATCACAGGCGGCGCGCGGGGCCTCGGCGGTGCAATGGCCACGCGCCTGGCGGCGGCCGGTGCGAAGCTCGCACTCGTCGATCTCGACAACGACGCGCTGGAATCGATGGCAGCCACCTGCCTCGAAGGCGGCGCGGGCGATGTCAAAACCTACAAGGCGAACGTTGCGCGCGAGGACGACGTCGTCGCGCTGTTCGACAAGGTCGCAGAGGATTTCGGTGCACTCGACGGACTCGTCAACAACGCCGGCATTACGCGGGACGCCATGCTGCTCAAGTACAAGGACGGTGAGCAGGTCGCCAAGATGAGCCTGGAGCAGTGGCAGGCGGTCATCGACGTGAATCTGACCGGCGTGTTTCTGTGCGGCCGCGAAGCAGCCGCGAAGATGATCGAACTCGGCAGCAAAGGCTGCATCATCAATATTTCGTCGATTTCCCGTGCAGGCAACATGGGGCAGACGAACTACAGCGCCGCCAAGGCCGGGGTTCAGGCTATGGCCGTCGTCTGGGCGAAAGAGCTTGCGCGTTACGGGATACGGGCAGCCGCGATTGCGCCGGGTTTCATCGGCACCGAAATGGTCATGTCGATGAAGCCGGAAGCGCGTGAAAAGATCGAATCCATGATTCCGGCACGCCGCGTCGGCGATCCCGACGAAATTGCGCGAGCCGTGCAGTTCATTTTCGAAAACGACTATTTCAGCGGCCGCTGCATCGACGTCGACGGCGCACTACGGCTGTAGCCGTCGGACCCGCTTACCGGGGATCGGGCACCAGTTCCCGGTAGAGCGCCAGCGTTTCCCGGATCGTAGTTTCGTTGCGGAAGTCCTCGTCGATCCGCCTGCGCGCCGCCGCGCCCATGTCGCGGCGTCGTTCGGGATTGCGATACAGCGTCACGAAGGCATCGGCGAGTGCCGCCGCATCCATAGGCGGTACCACGATGCCGGAGTGCCCGTCGACGACAAGTTCCGGGCTGCCGCCGGCGTCGGTCACGACGGGCGGCACCCGATACACCATTGCCTCGATCACGGCACGCGGCAAACCCTCTCGCTTGGTCGACGGCAAACAGAATACGTCGCAGGCTGCGCTCAACGACGGTGCATCGTGACGGAAACCGACACGGTGAATCCGTTCGCGGGCAGGACTGTCGTCGATACGGCGGGTCAGCGCTTCGGCGTCCATGTGTCCGACCAGGAGTAAATGCGCCGGTATGTCCTCGGGCAGACGCTCGAGTGCATCGACCAGGTACTCGATGCCCTTGCGTGGTCTGTAGTTCGCCGTGCAGCCAATCACAAACGCATCGACCGGCAGACCCAGCTCGGTGAGGTCGGCGGGTTTTGCGTCGTACCATTCGACTTTATGGCCTTTGTAGATGCGCACGGGGCGTGATTCCGGCATGCGCAGGAACTTAGGTTTCATGGCCAGGAAATAATCGCGGATGGCGTCGCAAACGCAAATGATGCGGTCGATACGCGGGTTCAGGTAACGCATCCAGGACATCGGGTCGAGAAAACTCACGGCGCCGACGATGCCTCGATAGCACACCACCTTGATCGGCAGCCCCCGACAGGCTTTCAGGCTGTTCGTGACGGCCTTGTTATTGAAGGTGTGCACGACGTGATACCGGCCTTCGACGAGTTCGCTCCTGAGCGCCGCAATGCCTTCCCGGTCGAAGTTGCGTCTGAGCTTCAGTCCCAGGACCCGCACGCCGGCGTCGACGAGCACCTGGTAGTTCGGGTGTTCGGGCGGGCAAATGACCGTAATCCCGACGCCCGCCTCGTGCAGCCCGATGAAAGTGGCAACGGTGGGCCGGTCTGCGCCCTCGGTGACGCAAAGAGATCGTATTGCCATGAGTCTGTCCGGGTGTTACGTCGAGGTGCTGGTCGGGAAAGCCGAAACGCTAACACATGTGACACGGACATGCCTTGTGGGGCCGGGGCAGGCGGTCACTCGATACGGGTTGCGAGCCGCAATACGAAAGAGGGTGAGCCCCCTGTGGCGACGCCGGCGAACGTGCCTCCGAGCGTGATCCGCACGGCGTCGACGTTGCCGTCGAAGCCGGCCGCATCGGCCGCCGGTACGTAGTCGAAGCTGGCGCCGCCGTTGTTCGAATACTCCACACTCAGAAGGCTGACGCCCGGCGTCACGGGTGAGCCCGACGTATCCAGCACGATCGGGCCCCCGGTGTAGCAGGCGCTGGTGACGCACAGAGCAAGCTCCGGGGGGATCGTATCGGTCACGATCAGCGTGTCGTTGTCGGGCGAAGCGGAGCCGCGGTTTTCCACCTCGATCGTGTATTCCATGATGGCCGATGGAATCGATCTCGGGTTGCCGGTGCCTCCCAACGGATCGGACAGTGACTGCACGCTTTTCGCAACGGCGACGTCGACGGCGAAGTTGACGTGGAAAGCGCGTGATGCCGCAACGATTCCGGCTCGTTCGTTGATGTGGTTGCGCTCGGTGTCGTTGTCCTGGTCTTCTTCCACGTGCAGACCGAGTGCTGCGGCCGATTCGCTGCAGCGCCGGAACCAGCCTCCGTTGTTGCCGTTGCGGGTGTTCATGGACGCCACGGCAATCGGTGTACTGGCAAACGCAGCGCCGTAGCCAGCGGTAAAACAGCCGTTGTCGCGGCCGCGTATGTTGTTGCCGGAGCGAACGCTGACCAGCGTAACGTCGTTGTTGAATCGGTCGACGAACGTGCTGCTCACGTTGGCGTCGATGGCGAGCATCGCAATGTCTTCGGCAACACCGACGTTGCCGTCCGTCGTTTCGGCGCGATCGAGCGAGGCCTGCAGGCTTGCTGCACCCACGTTGCGGATACCCGCGACCAGAAACGGCGCCGACGTCGTGACGGGTGGATTACGGGTCTCGTTGCGAACGCTTTGCACGGTGGCGAGCACGGCCGGCGTCCCCGTGAATCCGCCGGGCAGGGGTACGGTATCCCAGGTGCTGCCGAGCAGCCTGCTGACGGTACTGGCGGTCGTGTGGGTGATTGCCGTAACCCGCGTGCCGTCGGGCAACCGGTGGGTCCCGGGCACGACCGCGAGATAAGCGGTCTGCATTGCCACGTGAGGTCCGTCCGTCGCCGAACTCTCGTGCTGCGCCACCTCGAATCCCGTGGTCGTGACGTTGCGGATACGCAGGCTGGCCGGGTCGTCGCCGTCGCTGGTCGGCAGTACGAACACGAGCGGGGTCGTTTCGAACGGTGCGAGGAAGCTGACCTGCGTCCACGCGGGTACGACCAGTGTGTCGTTGACCGTCATGGGCGCCATTTCGAGCTGCCAGGCGAGCGCGGCGGAGGGCATCAGGCCTGCGCCCAACACCAGGGTGTAACAGCGACGTAAGGAGAGCCAGCGGAGCATGGATGGCAGCGCGTCAAAACGATCAGCTTAACGGCCCGGGCAGGGTCATGCACGGCTATCCGTCACAATACGCCGCTCGGAGCCGGGAAACACCGGCGTGCGGCGGAAAAAACGCCGGGGGTTATTGCGCGGAGCGGCTTCTGCTACAGTCCGCTACTGGGGAAACACGGAGAAAATCAGAGCTAATGCGATCCATTCTCGTACCGGTCGCGGATCGACCCGAATGTGCCCGTGCGCTGAGCACGGCGTTCAGCATTGCTCGCCGTCTCGATGCGAGCGTCAGCGGTTGTCACATGCGGCCGCATCGTTATTCCGATACCCGCTTGTCGCCGGCATTTGCCGAGGCGGCCTGGCGGAGAAAAAGCAACAAGAAGTCACCTGCCGCGGCGAAGGCGCTCTACGAGCAAATCGCCAACGACGCCGGCTTCGACCTGAAAAAGCGCGCAGGTGCTCAGCCGGCGGCGCTTTGGTCGGAGAAGGTGGGCTCTCCGGATCGCCTCATGGCGATCGTCGGGCCGCTCGCGGATCTGATCGCGGTCAGCCGGCCCGAGAGGCAGGGCAGCGTGGCGGACATGTTCCTGAACGCGGCCCTGCTGCAGTCCGGCCGGCCGGTGCTGGTATTGCCCAAGGCAGCGCGCCGCAACGTTGGCACCCATGTCTGTATAGCCTGGAATCAGACCACCGAGGCGGCGCAAACCGTTGCTGCCGTCACGCCGCTGCTCGCAGCGGCCGAGACGGTGACGATCGTAAGCTGCGGCCCCGAGGACCAGCCCGGTCCGAAGTCGACTCAGCTCGTGCAGTATCTGCGCCATTACGGTGTGACGGCCGAGCGGATCAGCACACGCGGGCGGGACGTCGAAGCGGAGCTGACAGCGACCTGCAGGGAGGTGGGTGCCAATCTGCTGGTGGCCGGGGCTTACAGCAAAAGCCGTTGGCGGGAGAAAGTGTTCGGCGGTACCACCGAATGGCTGCTCCACAAGTGCCGTCTGCCCGTTCTGCTGCAGCACTCGTAGCGGCTCGGTGCCGGCCGGGCAATCGCTGACCGGCGGTATCTGACCGGCAGTATCTGATAAGTTGTTCGCGTGTCGCTTCGGCGACACGTTAATTACAGTGGAGAGAAATGAATGAGTGTTGCGAAACATACAGAAATCACCTCGAGTTCGGCAAAGAGCTTCGAGGACGCCATTGACGAGGGCGTCAGGAAGGTCGCGAAGACCGTAGACAACATTGAGGGCGCCTGGGTCAAGGAGCAGAAGGTGGTTGTCAAGGACGGCGAGGTCAGCGAATATCGCGTAACGATGAAGATCACGTTCATCGTCAAGTAAGCAGTAGACCTAGCAGATCAAAGAAAAGAACCAGAAGTACAATAAAATAGTTGAGTCATCCGTCGAATTCGTTGGCAGCCTGTGGAAACAAACCCAGCGCCGGGGGTAGCACGTCGGACGTGCAAAACGACACACAAAACGATGCAAAAAAACTATTGGTAACGCAAAGAAACAAGCAGGAGATTAACGATGCCAGGCAAGTTTGAAATTTACAAAGACAAAGCGGGTGAATTCCGTTTCCGCCTGAAAGCGGCGAACGGACAGAACATCCTGAGCAGTGAGGGTTACGGCAAGAAGGCAAGTTGCACCAACGGAATCGAATCCGTGCGCAAGAATTCTCAGAACCCCGATCGGTTCGAAAAGAAGACGACAAAATCGGGCAAATACAGCTTTTCCCTGAACGCGAGCAACGGACAGGTCATCGGCGTGAGCCAGACCTACAAATCGTCTTCCGGCTGCTCGAACGGCATGAAAAGCGTAGCGACCTGCGCGCCTGGGGCATCGGTAGACGATCAGACCGCCTGATCCGCGGTCCAAACCGGTCTACGACAGGCCCGGAGAGCTACGGCTCTCCGGGCTTTTTCGTTTCTGAAGCATCGCGCCTGTACAGCAGTTCGGCATCGACGCCCCATTGGGTAATGGCGGAGATCGTATCGCTCACGCTGGCATTCAGCCGCCTTATCCGGTCCTCCGGCACGATGAGCACGTTACCCACGGTTGCCACGGGGGCCGAAGGAATGAACACCGCCGCGCGCTGCCCGGGCAGTTTTTCCACCAAAAAACCGATGGCGAAACTGCCGGATGCGTAGACGTCGACTTCCACGGGCACAAAGTCTTCGCCGTCGACGCCTGCGAAACGCTCGGTCATTGCGGTAATCGCACGATACATCGGTATCCGGCTCGCCACGCGGCGGCCGAACCAGTCGCGCAAGGCAGCGCCAATGCGTGTCCTGACGAACAGTCCGGTCGCGAAGCAGAGGCCGATCAGTGAGGCAAGCGCGAGCAACATTACGAACACCGGGCGCTCGGCGACAAAGCCGGGCAGGTGTTCGAAGTCAATCAGTTCCAGCCAGAGGCCGTACAGTCCGAACAGTAGCTGGCCCAACACGAACACCACCACGGCGACCGGAACGATGACCAGTAGCCCGCCGATCGCCGTGGTGCGAAGGAATTCCAGAGATCGTCTTACCGCCATGCACAAAAACTCCGCCGTAACTCCGCAACGAGGACGTCAACCGGATCGTTTCCCGACCGTTGTACATCCTGAAACACGTTTTCAAGCATACCAAGGAGTTGGACTATGAAACGGTTGAAATGGACCTTCACGACGCTTGCACTGCTGCTGGCCTTTCCGGCGGTGGCCGAAGAGGCGGGAACTCCGCTGGAGGATCGTCTCGATGAACGAGGTGACCGCATCGAGAACCGCCTGGACGAACGCGGCGATCGCATAGACGATCGGCTCGACGACAAGGGAACGCGCATCGAGGACCGGCTCGATCAGCGTGGTGACCGTTACGAAGAGCGCCGCGACAACCAGGGTGATCGCATCGACCAGCGGCTCGACAATCGTTCGGACCGCGCGGCTGAGGCCGGATACGACGGTGCTGCAGAGCGCCTGGACAACAAGGGCGATCGCATCGATGCGCGTCTGGACCGCAACGGCAACCGCGTCAACGAGCGCCTGGACAATCGCGGCAATCAGGCGGACAACCGGCTGGATCGGCGTGGCGACCAGGCAAACCGCCGCCTCGACCGGCGTGGCGAGCAGGCGAACCGCCGTCACGATCGAACGGGCCAGCGCGCCAGCCGCAGAAACTGAGACCAGCCGGTTCGTCCGACGTGACGAGACCCCGGCCGGACTTTCGTTCGCCGGGGTTTACTGGATGCGGACTCGAAAACGTAGCGAGAATTCGCGGTCGCTGCCGGCGTGCGTTAGCTGTGCCGTTCAGGCCACCGTGCGATACCAGTTGATACCTTCGGCGTCCGTTTCGACGGCCATTGTTCTGTCGGCCCGGTGGTAGTTGAGGTGGGCAATCGCCTCTCCCGTGGCCATGATCAGGCTGTCGTCACTCGCACGTGAACGGAACAGCGCAGGGAAGGTATCGACCACGCGGCGGGGTTCGCGGCAGTAATCGAGTAACCGGTCGAGCCGTTCGCGGTGTTTTCGGAGGAGTTCGTCGAGCCGTGCATGCGCGCCGTAGAAGGGCCGTCCGTGGGCCGGCAGAACCAGGACGTCTTCCGGCAGTTCCCGGCGAAATCGTGCAAGCGAGTCGAGCCAGTCCGCCAGCGGATTGGCGTTCGGTTCGGTGGGGAACACGCTGACGTTCGACGAAATGGTCGGCAGCAGCTGGTCGCCTGCAATCAGCAGATTGCGGTCGGCGTCGAAGAGGCAGGCGTGTTCGGGTGAATGTCCGCGACCGATGAGTATTCGGAAATTGTGCTCGCCGATGCGGACGCCGTCGCCCTCCTTGAGGCGCTGGAAAGACTCCGGCAACGGCGACACGTAACGCCCGAACATCCCGAACAGTTGCTGATAACCGGCAAGCTGCCGTTCGGTAAACCCAGCCGTCCGGTAGAAACCGAGACCGGCTTCGGGAGCGGGCCGCCCCGTGTCGGCGACCAGTACCCGGCAAAGTATGTACTCCTCGCGCGTCATCCACAGGTCGACGCCGTAGCGATCGGCAAGCCAGCCGGCACAGCCGATGTGGTCCGGATGCAGGTGTGTGGCGAACACGCGGGTGACGGGTTCGTCTCGCATGAAGCCCGAGAATGCGCTGGTCCACGCTGCCCGGCTGTCCTCGGTGTCGATGCCCGTGTCGACGACCGCCCAGCCCCCGTTGTCGCGCAGGACCCACAGGTTGATGTGTTCGAGTTCGAACGGCAGCGACATGCGCAGCCAGCACAAGCCGTCCAGGATCTCGGCGGCACTGCCTGCCGGCGGCGTGTCGTCGAATGCGTAGCGCAGGGAGCTGGTCGTCATGCGACGATTCTCCCATGCTGCACTGCAAAAATCGCGCTTGACTTTCACGCCCGGGCACCGCGAATGGCGCGTTTTCGAAACTCCGCCAATCTAATTGCCGTTAAAATTCAGACGGTAAAAGCCCCGAACCGGGCTTCGGTGGAGAGCGCATGAGCATTGCATCAACAGGGGTCGTTGCCGAGCAGGCCGAGCGGCAAAATGCCTACAGCTATGAGGAACTTCTGAAGTGCGCGAACGGTGAACTGTTCGGCATGGAGAACGGCAAGCTGCCGCAACCGCCCATGCTGATGACCGACCGTATTACCCACATCAGCGACGAGGGCGGCCGTTTCGGCAAAGGCGAACTCAAGGCCGAACTCGATATACGCCCAGATCTGTGGTTCTTCGATTGCCATTTTACCGGCGATCCGGTGATGCCGGGATGCCTCGGACTGGATGCTCTGTGGCAGCTCGTGGGCTTCCACCTGGTCTGGGCCGGCTACCAGGGCCGCGGACGCGCGCTGGGCTGCGGTAAGGTCAAGTTCACGGGTCAGGTGCTGCCGAAGTCCCGCCTCGTCAGCTATCAGCTCGACATCAAGCGGATCATCGATCGAAAACTGATCATGGCGATTGCGGACGGCACCATGTCCGTCGACGGCCGCGAGATCTACACGGCGGAGGATCTGCGCGTCGGTCTCTTCACCTCCACCGATAATTTCTGACGACAATTTAATTCGGGTTACAGCATGCGACGAGTAGTGGTCACCGGTATCGGTGCGGTCTCCTGTATTGGCAATACGCCGGACGCGATCACCGAGGCGCTCAAGGCGGGACGCTCGGGTATCGTGGCGAACGAGAGCTTCAAGGAAATGGGTCTCAGGAGCCAGGTGTCCGGAAGTGTCGACATCGATATCAAGGAGCATATCGATCGCAAAGTCCTGCGCTTCATGGGCGACGCCGCGGCATACGCGTACATAGCGATGCAGAGAGCCATCGAAGACGCCGGCCTCGAGGAAGGCGAGGTATCGAATCCGCGCTCGGGTCTGATCGCATCGTCGGGCGGGGCATCGAGCGAGAACATCATTCATTCCTCGGATACGCTGCGCAATCGCGGTGTTCGCAAGATTGGTCCCTACATGGTGCCTCGCTCGATGTCGAGTTCGGTTTCCGCCTGCCTGGCGACGCCGTTCAAGATCAAAGGCGTGAACTATTCGATCACGTCGGCCTGCGCAACGAGTGCGCACTGCATCGGCGCAGCGGCCGAACAGATACAGCTTGGCAAGCAGGACATCGTGTTCGCGGGGGGCGGTGAAGAAGAGCACTGGAACCTGTCGAGCATGTTCGATGCGATGGGTGCGCTCTCCACCAAGTACAACGATGAGCCGGCGCTTGCGTCGCGGCCTTACGACGTGAATCGAGACGGCTTCGTGAGTTCTGCCGGATCGGCCATGCTCGTCGTCGAGGAATACGAGCACGCCAAGGCGCGTGGTGCCAGGATTTACGCCGAAATCGTCGGTTACGGTGCCACCTCGGACGGTCACGACATGGTTGCTCCTTCCGGCGAAGGTGCGGTGCGCTGCATGGAGCTGGCGCGCGCCACCGTCGACGGTCCGATCGACTACATCAACACGCACGGTACCAGCACACCCGTCGGGGACGTCGTGGAAGTCGAAGGTATGCGGTCGATGTTCGGCGACGATATGCCGCGCTTCAGCTCGTCGAAATCGATGTGCGGTCACTCTCTCGGCGCCACCGGTGCGCAGGAGTCGATTCACTGTCTGCTCATGCTGGAGCACGATTTCATTGCGCCGTCGATCAACGTGATCGATCTCGATCCACGCGTCGAAGGCACGCCGCTCGTCACCGAGACCGTGGAAAACGCGGGTATTCGCACGGCGATGACCAACAGCTTCGGTTTCGGCGGCACCAACGCCACACTGGTGTTCCAGAAACTTTGATCTTGAGCCTGCGGTCGTCATAATGCGGCCGCATGAGTATCGAAACCTTGACCGAAACCCGCTGCTTCGGCGGCCGCATGGGTTTCTATCGCCACGCATCGGCGGCCAACCGCTGTGATATGCAGTTTGCCGTGTTCGTGCCTCCACAGGCCGAAAGCGGCCCGGTGCCGGTGCTGACGTTCCTTTCGGGGCTCACCTGCACCGAAGAAAACTTCATGGTCAAGAGCGGAGCACAGCGCTACGCGGCCGAGTTGGGTTTGATGCTCGTCTCTCCGGACACCAGCCCGCGCGGCGACGGCGTGCCCGACGATCCCGACGGCGAATACGATTTCGGGCTTGCAGCCGGCTTCTATCTGAACGCAACCGAAGAACCCTGGTCACGCCACTACAACATGTACGACTATCTGCTCGACGAGTTCTGGCCGACCGTCTTCGACCATTTTCCGGGCGACAGGCAGCGGCACGGGCTGACCGGCCACTCGATGGGTGGGCACGGCGCTCTGACGATTGGCCTGAGGAACCCCGAACTGTTCCGCTCGCTATCGGCCTTTGCACCCATCTCGACGACCGTGCATTCACCGTGGGGCCAGAAGGCGCTGGGACATTATCTGGGCGCCGATACCTCCACCTGGCTGCCTCACGACGCAGCCGAGGTCGCACGTAACGTCGCCAATCCCGAACACTGGTCCCGCGTACTCGTCGATCAGGGTTCCGACGATCCGTTTCTCGAAGAACAGCTCAAGCCGGAACTCCTGGTTGCCGCCGCTGAAGAAAGCGGCTTGCCGCTCGAGATGCGCTATCACGAAGGCTACGATCACGGTTACTACTTCATCTCGACCTTCATCGAGGACCACCTGAAGCATCACCACGCCGAACTGACGGGTTGACGCCGTTGGTGGTCGACTGGCTGCCCCTGATTATCGCGATGCTCGCGACCGGCCTTGCGGCCGGCGTATTGGCGGGCCTGTTTGGTATCGGTGGCGGCGTGGTCATCGTGCCCGTGCTGGAAACGACGCTGGGCGCACTGGGTGTCGATCCGGCCATTCGCATGCACATTGCCGTCGGCACCTCGCTTGCGACGATCGTACCAACGTCGATTTCGTCATCGCTGGCGCATCATCGCCGACAGAGCCTCGATATTGTCGTGGTCCGGCACTGGGCGCCGTTTGTGCTCGTCGGCGCTTTGCTCGGTGCCTGGTTGGCGTCCGAGGTCCACAGCCGCGTGCTGGCGCTGGTGTTCGCGGCCATGGCCGTACTGATTGCGGTGAAAATGCTGTTCTGGCCGAACGTCGCCCGCGTGCGAGAGACCGTGCCCAAAGCGCCCTGGGTGCCGTTGATACCGACCTCGATCGGCGCGCTGTCCTCCATGATGGGTGTCGGTGGCGGCATCATGTCGGTCACGGTTTTGTCCCTGTTCGGACAGTCGATCCATCGCGCCGTCGGCACGGGTGCGCTGCTGGGCCTCGCCGTTGCGCTGCCCGGCGCACTCGGCTTTGTCGCCGCCGGTCTCGCCGACGCGCGGGTGCCGGCCGGCAACCTCGGTTACGTCAGCCTGGTGGGCTTCGCCTGCATTGCGCCGATGACCGTGCTGACGGCACCGCTCGGAGCCCGTATTGCACACGCGTTTTCGGAACGGCGCTTGAAGATTGCGTTCGGTGTGTTTCTGGTGTTCGCGTCGGTCCGGCTGGTTTACCGCGCGTTGGGCTGAACCGCCGTCAGCGCTCCCAGTCGGAACGCTCGAGCTGCATGACCAGGCAGTCGTCGGTCCCGAAGCGGCGTTGTTCCACGGCCGTGAAGCCCAATCTCTCGTAAAAGCGGATGGCGTCGACGTTCGACGCGAGCGGATCGATGAGCACCGTGTCGACGTTTGCGTTGTCGAAGCAGCGACCGAGGGCGATCCGCATCATTTGCGTGCCGTAGCCGCGGCCCAGGTCGCGAGCCTCGCCGATCCATATGTCGATGGCGCGGAAGCCCGGACCCATCTCTCCCCAGTAGCGGGTCTCTTCGAGCGCGGGATCAATGATCTGCACGACGCCGATGGGCCGGCCGTCGATCTCGGCGATCAGCTGCTCGCGCCAATCGAGTTTACGGGGGATTTCATAGTGCCAGTCAAACCAGTCATCATCCCCGCCGGCTTCAAGGACGTGCGGCTGGCGGTCCCAGTGTTCGAGGACGGGAATGTCGTCCGGCATCGCTTCGCGAAGTCGCATGGCTTGCCCTTGCAGGGTGTGAATGCTCCAATGCGCGCAAGAATAGCAAACCGTGCATCGGGGGAAGCGTGGAACAAACGACGTTGATGGGCCGCCTGGCGAGCGGCAACCTGATCCTGCAGATTGGTATTGGCATCGTTGCGGCGATCCTGCTGTCGCTCGTAGCGCCGTCCTGGGCGGCGAACGCCATGCTGTTGGGGCAACTGTTCGTCGCCGCGCTGAAAGCGGTTGCGCCCGTATTGGTTCTCGTGCTCGTTGCCTCTGCGCTGGCCAATCAGAAATCCACGCATACGGCGCAGATGCGGCCGATCGTCGCGCTGTATCTCGTCGGAACCTTCAGCGCTGCACTGCTTGCGGTCACCATGAGCGCTTTGTTTCCGACCACCCTGACGCTGGTGGTCACCGCAACCGATCTGGCACCACCCGAAGGCATTGCGGAGGTGCTCAACAACCTGTTGTTCAAGCTGGTCGACAATCCCGTCAACGCAATCCTTACAGGCAACTATATCGGCATACTGGTCTGGGGCATTGCGCTGGGCCTGCTGCTCAGACGAAGTGCGGAGTCGACCCGCGTCTTACTGAACGATGTGTCCGACGCCGTGACGCAAATCGTTCGGATCGTGATCCGCTTTGCACCGCTCGGGATTTTTGGCCTGGTTGCCGGCAATCTGGCGGCCGGGGGCCTCGGTGAGCTGACGAAGTACGCGCATCTTCTCGGTGTACTGTTGGGCTCCATGCTCATCATGGCGCTGGCGGTCAATCCGCTGATCGTGTTCGTGAAAACCCGCAGGAATCCGTATCCGCTGGTGTTCACCGCTTTGAGGGAAAGTGGCATTACGGCCTTCTTTACGCGCAGCTCAGCCGCCAACGTGCCGGTCAACCTGGCCCTGTGCGAACGCCTCGACCTCGAGCGAGATACCTATGCCGTGTCGATACCGCTTGGGGCCACGATCAACATGGGGGGTGCGGCGATCACGATTACAGTACTGACGCTGGCGGCAGCGAACACGCTGGGAATCGAGGTGGATATGCTGACGGCTTTGCTGTTGTCTTTCGTCGCCGCGTTGTCTGCCTGCGGTGCGTCGGGTGTTGCCGGCGGTTCGCTGTTGCTCATACCGCTCGCCTGCAGCCTGTTCGGTATTTCCAACGACGTCGCCATGCAGGTTGTCGCCGTGGGGTTTGTGGTTAGCGTCCTGCAGGACTCCGCGGAGACGGCACTGAACAGTTCGACCGACGTCGTGTTTACGGCCGCCGTCGCCGGCAAGGACGAATGAAGACAGCGCCCACCGCCGCTTCGCTGGCTCTGGTGCTGGCCGGTTGCACGGGCATTCCCGAGGGTGTGGAGGCGGTCGATGACTTCGAACTCGACGCGTATCTCGGTACCTGGTACGAGATTGCGCGACTCGACCACCGTTTCGAACGCGGCCTGAGTAACGTCACGGCGACCTACAGTCTGCGCGCCGCCGGTGGTGTTACGGTGCTCAATCGCGGTTATCGAGCAGCGGAGGGGGAGTGGGACACGGCCGAAGGCAAAGCGTACTATGTCGGCGACAGCAACGTCGGGCGCCTCAAGGTCTCGTTCTTCGGGCCGTTCTACGGCGGCTACAACGTGTTTGCTCTCGACCGCGAAAACTACACGTACGCAATGGTAGCCGGTCCGGATCGTTCCTATCTGTGGATACTGGCTCGCGAGCCGTCGTTACCGGCTCCCGTGCTGGATCGCCTGGTCGCTGAGGCCGAGGCTCTGGGCTTCGCAACGGACGAGCTGATCTTCGTCGACCACAGCCTCGTCGTCGACTAAGTCAGCGACTGAACGGGAAGCTCCCGGACCGGCCTTGACGGCACCCGCCTCAATGATCTTGCGCGTGCGGGTCGACACCGAACGGGCAATGGGTCAGCTGGCGTGCCGCGGCGACTCGAGTACTGCGTCGGGCCGGCTTAGTGCGACCACGATTAGCACGCCCGCGGCCATCACGAGGTAATAGCCGAGCACAAGTCCGCTCCAGCCGAACAGGAACGGTGCGGCCACGAATCCGATCGCGGCAGTCAGGTCGAGCGCAAGATGTGCCCGAAACGGCAGCAAGCCGAATACGCCGAATGCATAGTCCGTGAGAAGGCTGTAGGCGATAAGCACAACGCCCGCTGCGACCGAGAGCCAAAGCGCAAGCGGCGAGGTCTCGCCTAGCCCGAGCAGGAACGGCAGCACAATCAGGCCGGCCGCGGCCGCGTAGTCGAGAAGCCCATGCAGTGTGGGTGTCAGAAAGCGGAAATTCATATCGGTTCTCCATTCATGGCGTCGGCGCCAAAAAAATCAGGACGCCATACTGGCACAAGGTCCGAGACTTAATGTATCGTTTAGTACTCAATACTTGACAAAAAGTCTCAGCATGCAGGATCGACTAGTTTGGCTGCTCAAGCGTTTCGAGCTTCGAGCCAGCGTCTTCCAGGCCGGACCGCTGGCCTGCCCAGCCCCGGCGCCCGAAGTGGCCGGCACGGGCTATCTGCACCTGCTACAGGCTGGCCGTGTGCGGCTGGTCTCCGCCCACGGTCCGGATATCGATATCTGCGAGCCGAGCGCGTTCTTTTACATGAACCCGACACAGCACCGGCTCGAGCCGCTCGACGACGAAGTGAACATCGTGTGCGCCACGTTCGAATTCGGCATTGGCGAAGGCAACCCGCTGCAGTCGGCGTTGCCTGAGCTGGTTGTTCTCAAACTCGCGGATTCACCCGAACTCGAAGCGACGCTCGACCTGCTGTTCCGGGAAAGCGCCGAAGATCATTGCGGGCGCGACGCGATCCTCGATCGGCTGAGCGAAGTTACACTGATCCTCCTGCTCCGCGATCTGATGGATCGAAAGCGCCTGGACGTTGGCCTGCTGGCAGGGCTTGCGGATCCCAGGCTGTCGCGCGCGATCAATGCGATCCATGCCAAACCCGACGACGACTGGACGCTCGAGAGCATGGCCGCGGCAGCGGCAATGTCCCGCGCGCGATTCGCCGAGCGGTTTCACGATGTCGTCGGGATGACGCCGGGTGCTTATCTGAGCGACTGGCGCTTGGGGCTCGCGAAGTCGATGCTGTTGCGCGGGGCAACCGTCCAGACGATTGCGCTGGATGTCGGGTACGGCTCGGCAAGCGCGCTGTCGCGCGTGTTCTCGAATCGGCTGGGCATGTCGCCCACCGAGTGGCGGCGGTCTGCGCAGGCCTGAATCGGCTACGCGGCGGGTGTTTACGCAAAAAAAGTCACGGCGGACACAACGTATCCGCCGGATTTATTGCAGCCGAATTTGCTACAGCGAATGCGCTTCCTTGCCGCGGATCTGCCGCCAGTTCTTTTGAGCCTTGGCTATCGTTCCCGCCCGGTCCTTCTGGAATTCATTGAAGATCTGCTCGTTCAGGAATACGTACAGCTTGCCGTTTTCGACGGCGGCGTAGCGTGGATCGCCGTCGAATTTCTTGGCGACGGATACTCCGAACGTACAGAAACCGCCGAATTGCGGCAGGTACCTTGCCGGCGACTTCTCGAACGCCCGCTTGTTGGCCTCGCTCGAGAAATAGTAGGCGACACCATCGTGGACTGCGGTATAAGCGGCAGTGCCATCGATGCGGTTACCGATGTCGATGAACGCAACGGGGTCCACACCGTGCAGGCCCAGGGGGGCACCGGCGGCTGTCAGGCCCGTTGCAACGTTGTATTCATCGGCCGCAAATGCGCTCGTGGAACCCAGCATGCTCAACAGCACGACGGCAATTACAGTTTTGGTTTTCATGTCGGAATCTCTTCGATTGGTTGAATAAAGTGTCCGGAGACGCGGCGCAATCTATTCGCGGCGGGAAAGGCAAACAAGAGATTCCGCGGGCTTTGAGACGGGCGGTCAGTCCTTTGAGACTCGTGGCAAATTTCGGCCGTCGCGCAACGATGCGCTGTCTACAGCGCTTGCCCGCTAGTGATGTGCGTGCGGGTCGGCACCGAACAGCGCGGTCAGCGGCATCCACAAGGTAATCAGCCCCATGACGACCACCAGCAATCCGGCGCCGCGGCGGGCCCAGCTCTTGCTCATGAACGCCTGAAGCTGCGCCGAGCCGAGACCCGTCAGGAACATGGCCGGCAGCGTCCCGAGCCCAAACGCGGTCATGACATAAGCGCCGTTCAGGGCATCGCCGCTGGTAGCGGCAATCAGCAGTGCGCTGTAGACGAGGCCGCAGGGCAGAAACCCCCAGAGGAAACCGAGTGCCAGCGCTTTCGCCGCGTTGGTTACCGGCAACAGCCCGCGTGCCGATGGCGCTATGCGCTGCCAGATGCCCGCGCCGCCGCGTTCGAGCACGGCAAGCGGCCGCCAGTTGAAGGCAATCTGCAGTCCGACCAGGACAATCAGCACGCCGCTGGCGATGCGCACCGGCCCGGTCAGCATCGGGATGACGCCCGCCATCGTTCGGCCAATGCCGGCAACGACAAAACCGAGCAGTGCGTAGCCCAGTATTCGGCCAAGGTTGTAGACGAACGCAAGATGCGCCCGCCGGGAGAGGCGGGCAATGTCGGCCTTGACGGCGAACAGGCCGGCAATACCGCCGCACATACCGAGGCAGTGCGCGCTACCGAAAAAACCCGCAAGGAGGGCCGCGCTAACCGCGGCCAACAGTGCTTCTTCCACTAGGGGTCTTCCGCCGGTTTACTGTCGTCGTCGAGCACGATGCGCATGGCCGGCGTGTCGAGGTCGTCGAACTGTCCGCTGCCCACCGCCCAGAAAAACGCCCACACGGCTGCACCGAGAATCACCAGCGCAAGCGGAATCAGAAAATAAAGGATACTCATGCAGCAGCCACCCTGTCGGTTGAGCCCATGCGGCTGAGCCGCAGCGCGTTGAGAACCACGATAAGAGAACTGAAACTCATGCCGATGGCGGCAAGCCAGGGCGGCACGAGTCCGGCGACGGCCAGCGGCAGCGCCGTAATATTGTACAGAATCGCCCAGCCCAGATTCTGACGGACGATGGCGAGCGTTTTCCGGGCTACGCGGATTGCCGTGACCACCGGCATGAGTTGCTCGCCGAGCATGATGACGTCGGCGCTCGTCTGCGCCAGCAGCGCGGAGTGTGCCGGCGCAATCGAGGCGTCCGCGCCGGAGAGTACCGGTGCATCGTTGATACCGTCACCCACCATGACGACAACCTCGCCGTTGTCCTGCAGAGCGGCGAGCCGTTCCAGCTTGTTCTGCGGCGAACACTCCGAGGCGTAGCGCAGAACCCCGAGTTCTTCGGCCACACGCCTGACGGACGCTTCCCGGTCGCCGCTCAGTAGCGTAACGCCGAGCCCGAGTTCGCGGAGCGTCGCGATAGTTTCGCGGGCATCGTGACGCAGTTCGTCGTCGAGCACGAACACGGCATACAGCGATTCTCCGTCACCGAGGAACACGTTGAGACCAGTGCTCGGATGAATGTCGTCGGCGTCGGCCGCTTCGCTCCGTGCCGCAAAACCGGCGCGTCCCAGATGCCAGCGGCGGCCGTCGACCGCGCCGCTGACGCCCTGGCCAACGGTCGTCTCGACGTCTTCGGCCGAAGCGTCGGCCTTAACCGACTCGAAGGCGCGCGCCAGCGGGTGCGTGGATGCCGATTCGATGGCGGCGGCAATGGCGAGCAGCTCCTGCTCCGAATACTCATCGTTCAGCGCGCGCGTTTCCACGATGTGCGGGCGGCCGCGAGTGAGCGTACCGGTCTTGTCGAACACCACGTGAGTGGCACGCGAGATGGCCTCCACGGCATCGCCGTTGGTGACCAGCAGGCGCAGCAGCGACAAGCGGCTGCCCGCAGCCGCAAATGCAGCGGGCGTCGCGAGCGCCAAAGCACACGGACACGTAACGACCAGCACCGACAACGTGATCTCGAACGCCCGCTCGGGCGCCACGATGCTCCAGCCGATGGCGACGAGCGTGGCGACGACGAGAATCGCGACGACGATATAGCTGGCCACGCGGTCGGCAACACGCACGAATCCCGGCCGGGTGTAGCGGGCGCGCTCGCTCAGCCGGCTGATCGTACCGAGCGTCGTGTCGACGCCGGTGACGTTCACCTGCATCTGGATTTCCCGATCCAGGTTGATGCTGCCGGCAAAGAGGCGGTCGCCCGGAGATTTCGGCAACGGCTGCGACTCGCCGCTCAGGAGCGCTTCGTCGACGCTACTCGTGCCGTCGACGAGGCGGCCGTCGGCAGGAATGGGTTCACCCGCGCGGATGCGGACGAGGTCACCCGCTACGAGCTGGTTGGCGGGCACCGTCGACTCGGAGTCGCCGTCGACGCGAATGACCGTATTCGGGAGGATCGACGACAGCGCGACACTGCGATCGATCGATCGATGCCGGGCGCGCATTTCGAGAAAGCGGCCGACGGTAAGGAAGAACACGAACATGGCGACTGAATCGAACCAGACCGCAGGGCCGTCGTAGAACGTCGACCAGACCGACGCGGCGTAGGCGCCGCCAATGGCAATGGCCACAGGCAGGTCCATGCCCGGATGCCTTGCGCGAACGCCGCGAATGGCGCCGGAGAAAAAAGGTCTTGCCGAGTAGAACACGACGGGCGTGGTTACAAAGAAGCTGACCAGCCTCAGGAAGCGTTCCATGTCCGCGCTGATCCCCTGGAACTCGCCGGCGTACAGCGCGACCGCAAACATCATGGCCTGCATCATGCCGAGCGACGCGACCAGCAGGCGTTTCAGCGCCGTGCGTTGTTCGAGCAGCTCGGGCGCTGCGCTGCTTTCCGGCGCCAGCGGCTGCGGGTGATAGCCGAGTTTGGCCAGTGTCGCCAGTACGTCGCCAAGCCCGATCGTCTTGCGGTCGAAGGCGAGTCGAAGTCTGTGAGTGACCGGATTGACGCCGGCGTCGAGGACGCCGGGCAGTGCGCTCAGCGTGGTTTCGATGAGCCAGCTGCACGCCGCGCAGTACATGCCGCCGACGTACACGATGCTTTCCGTGCGCTTGTTGTCGACGGTTGCGAAGGCATCGAGCATGTCTTCGCGGTTGAAGACCTCCCACTCACCGGCCGATTCTTCGGGCTTGCCGACGCCCGGTTCGGGAGCGTCGCGCAGGTCGTAGTAGCGGCTCATGCCGGAATCGCGAATGAGTTCGGCTACGGCTTTGCAGCCGGGGCAGCAGACCGCCTCGGCGGTGCCGTCGATGTTTACGGTAAAGCGGTCATCGATAACGGGCAGCGCGCAATGAAAGCACGCACTCGCATTATTCATTGCCCTTCGCGTGGTCCAGGCCGCCGGGCGTCAACCGCAGCTGCGGTTCACCGTTCCAGACTCCGTTCAGGCGCCAGCTGTCGGCCGCGCTGAGCACGATGTAGTGGCGGTCTGCGGGTGTGTCGAGCAGAAACCCCGACCAGCGCGGCCGGCCGCTGTCGTCGGCGAGCGCGGTCGTCAGCGTGACTCGCTGGTCGCGCTCGGCCACCGTTGGGTGCGACAACCAGAGTTCGAGCGTTCCGGGCGCGGTGTCGAGCACGCCGTCGACCAGAGTCACGTGCACTGCGCGCGTGCCGCTGTCGAACATCAGTTCGGCGTCCAGAGCAAGTGCGCGTGCGTTGGCGTCGGCCGCCAGGTTGCGTGCGGTGACGACGTCGGTGCCTTCCGTCCGGTCGATGACGAACGAGTCTTCGCTCTGGAGTGCGAGATACAGCATGAAGAAGCTCGCGCAGACCGTCGAGCCGAGCAAAGCCAGCACGAACCACGGCCAGAAATGACGGTACCAGGGTGCGACGTCGGCGCGCTCAGTCATGAATGTAGGCTCTTTTGCAATTGTTGAGGGGCAGCATGCGTATCGACAGCGCCGGTCAGCCGATAGGGCCGAAGAAGCGGCTTTCCGATACGCGGCTGACTTCCGAATTGTCGATGGCCGTCGCTATGAAGGCAATCTCGCGGCCGCCCGAAATGGCGTCTTTCGGCAGCCGGGCGCGAACGGGCAGAGACTTCACGCCGCCGCCCTCGACCTCGATGATCTCCGGAACGCCGTCGAGAACGAGTCCCGGCAGGCCTTCGACCGTGAGCGTGAATTCGCGAGTCTGGTTGCTCTGGTTGATCAGTTTGATGGTGAACGTGTTCTCGATCATGTCGGCCGGCAGCTCCCGATACAGCGCGTTACGGTCGCGTATGACGTCCAGGATCAACGGCGTGCGCATGACCATTGAGGTCACGAGTCCCGCGATCAGTACCGTCAGCAGCCCGGCGTAGACGAAAGTCCGCGGCCTGAAAACCTTGGTCTTCTCGCCGCTGAGCGCGTGTTCCGTCGTGAAGCGCACCAGGCCACGCGGGTAATTCATCTTGTCCATGATGGAATTGCAGGCGTCGACGCAGGCGCCGCAGGCAATACACTCGTACTGCAGACCGTCGCGGATATCGATGCCGGTCGGGCATACCTGCACGCACAGCGTGCAGTCGATGCAGTCGCCAAGGCCTTTTGCCTTGTAGTCGGCGCTGCGGCTGCGCGGGCCGCGAGGTTCGCCGCGAGCCTCATCGTAGGAAATGATCAGCGTGTCCTTGTCGAACATGGCGCTCTGAAAACGCGCATACGGACACATGTACTTGCAGACCTGTTCGCGCATGTAACCGGCGTTGCCGTAGGTTGCGAAACCGTAAAACAAGGTCCAGAACAGCGCCCAGCCGCCAATCTGGCCGGCGAGGATCTCTACGCCGAACTCGCGGATCGGAGTGAAGTAGCCGACAAAGGTGTAGCCGGTCCACAGCGAGAACGTAATCCACAAAAACTGCTTGGAAAACTTGCGCCGAAACTTGTTGAAACTCATCGGCGCCTTGTCGAGCTTCATCCGTTGCGAGCGCGTGCCTTCCGTCCACTGCTCCATCCAGATGAAGGCTTCCGTCCAGACGGTTTGCGGGCAAGCGAATCCGCACCAGAGTCTGCCGGCCAGCGCCGTGAAGAAAAACAGCGAGATGGCGGCAATGATCAGGAGCAGTGCGAGAAAGGGGAAGTCCTGCGGCCACAGAGTCAGTCCCAGCAGGTAGAACTTGCGCTCGGGCAAGTCGAACAGAAATGCCTGCCGGCCGCTCCACTGCAGCCAGGGAACGAAGTAGAACAAGCCCAGAAGCACGAGGGTCGACCAGCGGCTCAACGTGGCATAGCGCCCCTGCATCTCTCGTGGGTAGATCTTCTTGGCGCTCTCGTACATCGGCGGCGGTTCGGCTGCCGGAGTCGTTTTGGCTGTGTTTGTGCTCATTTTCGCCGTCGCTTCTCGCGTCGCGGTGCCGTGCGAACGAGCCAGGCCGTGATCGCGGAGCATGCCGCGCAGAGCGCCCAGAAAAAGAAGAAACCGACCGCGTAACCCGCGTCGCGGCTGACGTTGAGGTCAGGCCGGAAGATGCCGCTCAGGTCCACCGGGTCGAACAGCGCAAAGAACACCATGGTGCCGACGGCCGCGGACAGAAACGAAATCCACACGACAATGGCGATCGCCTGGCGATTTCGGCTCCACTTCCGGGCTCCACGATATTCTTCGCTGATCATCGAACCTGTCTGTCCGGCTTATGGCGCCCCGGCGGCAGCGTTGTCGTCGAGCGACAGGCTGCGTACGTAGGCGGCCAGAATTTTCGTACGGTTAGCGCCCAGCAGTTCGCCGTGTGCCGGCATGATGCCGTTACGCCCGTTGACGATTGTACTCCTAACGTCCTCCTCGGAGGAGCCGTACAGCCAGATTTCGTCGGTCAGGTCCTGCGCACCGAGCAGCTGATTGCCTTTGCCTTCGACGCCGTGGCAGGCGCTGCAGAGCGCGACAAACATGGGCTGCATGGCTTCCGCGGCGGCATCGGCCTCGACGAGACCGGACAGCGAGCGCACGTAGTTGACCATGTTCGTTACGCCCTCGTCACCGCCGAGTGCCGGTGTCAGGACGGGCATGACCGCGGTGCGCCCGGTCTTGATCGACGTCACGATCTGCTGCTCGCTGTTGCCCCAGATCCATTCGCCGTCGGCGAGGTTCGGAAAGCCTTTTGCGCCACGGGCGTCCGAACCGTGGCAGGTCGTGCAGTAGCTGGCGTAGAGGCTCGCACCGAGTTGCCGGGCTTCGGCGTCCGCAACGAGATCGTCCCAATCCATGGCCGCAAAACGCTCGTAGATCGGCTCGTATTTTGCAGCGGCTGCGTCGACTTCCTCGTAGTACTGACCGCTCGACGACCAGCCCAGCATGCCCTGATAGCCGCCGAGTCCCGGGTAAGCCACAAGGTAGCCCAGGCCCCAGAAGATCGTAATGAAGAACAGGTACAGCCACCATTTCGGCAAGGGATTGTTCCATTCCTCGATGTCGCCGTCCCACACGTGACCGACAAGGTCTTCGTCCCCTTTGTTCTGCGGGCCCTGTTTTGCCGACCACGCGATAAGCCAGCCGCAAAACACAATCGTAATGAGTGTGCCGGCCGCAATGTAGATGTGCCAGAACGTGGGCATTATGGTTTCTCCAGGCTATTGTTCGCCGAATACTCTTCGGTGTTCGGAACGTCTTCTTCGAGCGGCAGGTTGGCCGACTCCTCGAAATCGCTCTTGCGTTTCTTGCTCCAGGCCCAGACCCAGACCCCAATGAAGCCCGCAAAAGCGAGTACGAGCACTGCGCTGCGCACGGTGTTGATATCGAAATCCATGCTGCTTACCGCCTTACCCTTGGGTTGGTGCCGAGTTCCTGCAGATAGGCAATGATGGCGTCCATTTCGGTCTTGCCCTCTAGCTCCGCCGCGGCGCCGGCAATCTGCTCGTCCGTGTACGGCTCACCCAGCATCCTGAGTCGCCGCATTTTCCTTTCGACGAGTTCCGCATCGAGCGTGCGTTCCGCAAGCCACGGATACGCCGGCATGTTCGATTCCGGTACGACGTCGCGCGGATTCATCAGATGTACGTACTGCCACTCGTCGCTGTAGCGGCCGCCGACCCTGGCGAGGTCCGGTCCGGTGCGCTTGGAGCCGAACTGGAACGGCCGGTCGTACACGGATTCGCCGGCGATCGAGTAGGGACCGTAGCGTTCGGTTTCGCTGCGGAACGGTCGGACCATCTGCGAATGGCAGTTGTAGCAGCCTTCGCGGACGTACACGTCGCGGCCTGCGAGGCGCAGCGGCGGGTAGGGCTCGATACCTTCGGCAGGCTCGGTAACCTCCGGCGATACCATGAGCGGAATCAGCTCGATGAGACCGCCGCCGCTGACCGCGAGCACGATCAGCACCATCATCAGGTTGACGCTTTTCTCAATTTTCTCGTGACGCATGCTGATAGCTCCTAGTGGGCCGGCTCGAGGACATTCACAGGCTCAGGTTTCCGCTGGCGCACCGTCATGTACACGTTGTAGACCATGACCAGCATGCCGGCGAAGAAGATCACGCCGCCGAGCAGGCGCAGTCCGTAGTACGGATACGTGGCCTTGAGACTTTCGATGAAGGCGTAGGTCAGCGTGCCGTCCTCGTTCACGGCGCGCCACATCAGGCCCTGAGTAATGCCTGCAACCCACATCGAGACCGCGTACAGCACGACACCAATTGTCGAGGTCCAGAAATGCACGTCGATCAGCTTGGTCGAATACATGCTGTCGCGATTCCAGAGTCGCGGAATCAGCGTGTACAGCGAACCGATGGTCATCATGGCGACCCAGCCGAGCGCGCCCGAGTGCACGTGACCGATGGTCCAGTCCGTGTAGTGAGAGAGGGCGTTGACGGTCTTGATTGACATCATCGGGCCTTCGAAGGTCGACATGCCGTAGAAGGACAGTGCAACGATCATGAATTTCAGGATCGGGTCGTTGCGCAGTTTGTGCCAGGCGCCGGACAGCGTCATGATGCCGTTGATCATGCCGCCCCAGCTGGGTGCGAGCAGAACGACCGAGAACACGGCGCCGAGCGTCTGCGCCCAGTCGGGCAGCGACGTGTAGTGCAGGTGATGCGGTCCGGCCCACATGTAGATCGCAATCAGGGACCAGAAGTGCACGACCGACAGGCGGTAGGAGTAAACGGGGCGGCCCGCCTGCTTCGGAACGAAGTAGTACATCATGCCGAGGAAGCCGGCGGTCAGGAAGAAGCCGACCGCGTTGTGGCCGTACCACCACTGCATCATGGCATCGACGACGCCCGAGTAGATCGGGTAGGACTTGGTCAGCGAGATCGGCATCGACAGGTTGTTGAAGATGTGCAGGATCGCGACCGTAATGATGAAGGCGCCATAGAACCAGTTGGCGACGTAGATGTGCTTGATGCGGCGTTTGTAGATCGTGCCGAAAAACACAATGCCGAAGGCTACCCAGACGATGGCGATCATGATGTCGATCGGCCACTCGAGTTCAGCATATTCTTTGGATTGGGTAATCCCGAGCGGCAGCGTAATTGCAGCCAGCACGATAATGAGCTGCCAGCCCCAGAACGTAAACGCCGCCAGTTTGTCGAACGCCAGCCGGACGTGACAGGTCCGCTGCACGACGTAGTAAGCCGTCGCGAACAGTGCCGAGCCGCCGAAGGCAAAGATCACGGCGTTGGTGTGCAGCGGCCGCAGTCTGGAGAAAGTCAGAAACGGCAGGTCGAAGTTGAGCGCCGGCCAGATCAGCTGCGCGGCGATGAAAACGCCGGCTAACATGCCGACCACGCCCCATACGACGGTCATGATCGCGAACTGGCGCACAACGGTATCGTTGTACTGTGCTTTGGTATCCAAAGGACTACCCCTTACTCGATGGGTTGACGGATGTGCTTGCCACCGGCACGGCTGCGGGCAGCCCGGCGGTTGTGGACCCTTTGTTCTCGTTATTGGCCATTTTGGTTATTCGAGAGTTGCGATAAGGTTCTGAGTTGCCGGTGTTTTTCGAGCGGACTGCCGGCGGCGGCCAACTCTTTGGGGCACGCATGCTGCGCTGCGGCACGGCGCCCAGTGAGAAGCCTAGCAACGTCCGTCATGCGGACCTATACGTGAGGTTACGTATGGTTTACAGGGGTGCGAAACCTGATCCTTAAGCTCCCTTAATTCGATATACTGGCCGCCAATCCGCTACCGATGTTCAGTTTCTTGAACGGCTCAGCCCCCTCGCAGCGACTCAACGACACGAGTACGTTCTTCAGGACGCTGCTCGAGTCCGCCCCGGACGCCATGGTCATCATCGATGAGCAGGGCACGATTGCCGTGGTGAACAATCAGGCGGAAGAAATGTTCGGCTACGATCGCGAGGAATTGCTCGGCCAGCCCGTCGAAGCCCTGCTACCGGAGCGCATGCGGATGCGCCACCAGCAGCATCGGAAAAATTACGCCGGGAAGCCCACGCTGCGCCCGATGGGCATTGGCCTCGAGCTCTACGCCTTGCACAAGGACGGCAGCGAGTTTCCGGTGGAGATCAGTCTCTCCCCCGTGACGACCAGTGTCGGAAACTTCGTATCGAGCGTCATTCGCGACGTGACCGAGCGCAAGCAGCTCGAAGCGGAGATTCATGCGGCCAGGGAGGCGGCAGAACTCGCGAACAAAGCCAACAGCGCTTTCCTGGCTGCAGCCAGCCACGATCTGAGGCAGCCGGTGCAGGCGCTGAGCCTCCTGAACGGTGCGCTGCGCAGGACGGTCAACGAAGCCAAGGCGCTCGCCATGATCGAAAGTCAGGATCACTCCCTGACCGCAATGACCAACCTGCTGAACTCGCTGCTGGACATCAGCCGCCTGGACGCCGGCAAGGTGACGCCCGAGATCGAGGAGTTCCCGGTGCAGCGGCTCGTCGACCGCCTCGCGGCGGAGTTCGGCCGCCAGGCCAGCCAGGAAGGACTGACGTTCCACGCGGAGCCCTGCGACGTCTGCGTAAAAAGCGATCCGAACCTGCTCGCCGAGATCATCCAGAACCTCGTATCCAACGCGATCCGTTACACGGATCAGGGGAGCGTGACGTTTGCGGCCTCCGTCGACGGCGATCGCTGCCGGATCGACGTCATCGACACCGGTATCGGCATCGAAGCCGGCCAGCTGCAGTCGATTTTCAACGAGTTTTATCAGTGCAACGCCAAAGGCTCCAGCAAAGAGGGTTTCGGTCTGGGCCTTGCCATCGTAAAACGCCTGGGCGAGCTGCTGGATCATCCTCTGGACGTCGACTCGACGCCGGGCAAGGGGTCGCGGTTTTCGCTCTGGGTGCCGGTGGCGGCCCGGCAGGTGGCCGCCAACGACGAACAGGCCGACGTCGTGCACACCGAAGATGCGAACGGCCTGCTCGTGCTGATCGAGGACGACGTCAACGTCGCCAATGCCTGGGAACTGCTGCTCGAGGCCGAAGGTTTCCAGGTGGCGACGGCAGCATCGCTGCGCGAGACCGAGGCGCTGGTCCGGCATCTCGACACGGAGCCCGACCTCATCGTTTCCGACTTTCACCTGCTCGACGGTTCCACTGGCGTCGAGGCGGTCAATGCGATTCGAGAGTTCTACGATGCAACGATTCCGGCGTTCATCGTCAGCGGCGACACGTCGAAAGTCGTCAAGGACGCGCGCCTGCTCGACAACTGCACGCTGCTGTCGAAGCCCGTCGATACCGAGCGTCTACTGACCTCCGCGCGGCGAGCCGTAGAGACGGGCGTCGTGCCGCGCGATTAGCACAACGCCGGTTTCGGTTCTCAGATCAGGCTGATCCAGCTCGCGGGCGATTTCGACAGCGCCACGCCGTAGATATAAGCAAAGACCAGCAACGCCGCAACCAGCGCCGTTTTGCGGATCGTCCTGGTTTTGCCGCGCTTGATCGCAATCGTGCCCAGCACGATGTAGACGAGGAGCCCCGCGATCTTGCAGAGCATCCACGCGCTGCCGAGCGTTCCTCCCCCCAGCTGCACGAGCAGCAGTATGCCGGTGACGAGAAACACCGTATCGATGACGTGCGGCAAAATCCGCGTGAGTTTGGCGTTGAGTGCCGGGTTTGCACTCAGCATCCAGTATCCGCGCAGCACGAAGCCGAGAACGCTCACCAGCGCCGTTACGGCATGGACGGATTTCAGAACGGAATAGGAGACCATGGCTTATCGCTCGCGCATCGGTGACGTTCGCGAAAGTGTAAGCCTTTTGCGGCGCGAGGATACATTCGAAGGACAAACCCGGCCTGCGACCGGGAGCCGAGCCCGATCGCAGGACGATCGCAGGCCGTCCGCAATGCGCTTAGGCGGCCTCGTGCTTTTCCAGGTCCACCGGCGTGTGAAACCAGTCCGGCTTCACGATGAGCAGGTCGCACGGCAGGTGCTCCAGCGTGCGTTCGGCGGTTGCGCCGATAAACAGCCGCTTCCAGCGATTTCTGGCCACGGCACCCATGACGACAACCGATGCCGCGATTTCGTCGGCGACCCGCGGTAGCTCCTCGTGAGTGACGCCCGACGCGAGGATGGCATGATCCGCACTGATCCCGTGAAAGCTGACAACCTCGCGGAACCGTTTCTCGTGATCCTCGCGCATCTGCTTTTCGATCTCGTCGAACGGCAGAGACACCGGTATGTAGGCATTGGCCGTTGCTGTTGCAACGGCAATCTGCGGGTCGTAACTGTGAAACGCATAGATTTCGCCGCCCAGACTCTGCGCCATCTGGTCTGCGGTCTTGATGATTTCGTCGTCCAGCGCCGCGGGCTTGTCGTGGCGGTTCATCGGGTCGATGGCCGAGAGGAAAATGGGCCGCTCGCCGAGATCGCGAGGTTTTACCAGCCACAGCGGCACCGGGCAGGTGCGTATCAAATCCCAGTCCGTGTGCGACAAAAACGCGCTGGTCACGGCAGAGTGGTGATGTGTATCTTTGAAGACGATATTGGCGCCCGTTTCAACGGCATGCCGGACGATCCCCTCGTACAGCGGATGGTCCCAGGCGGCGGAGGTCTTGACGACGACGCCGTCGTCGCGAATCGGCTCCGCAAGCGCTTCCAGGTGCTTTTCGTGATTGGCCATGACCTCGGCGCGGGCTTTGGCGAGCGACGGAGAATCGAAGAGCCGGTCGCCGCTCAGGTATTCGTTGTAGTAACAGACCAGCAGCTCCAGTTCGGCGCCCACTGCCTTCGCCAGATCGGCGGCCCTTTGCAGGGCGGGCTGGTCTTCAACTGTCGGGTCAATGACAGAAAGGATCTTGGCAATGTTCTGCATGACGATACCCGTGAGAGAAATATAGGGAGTAAACGTGATACTTCTGCGAACTCAGAGCATAGGACTGCGCTGGAGCGGGCTGTATCAGGCGACACCCGTAGAACTTCTCGGTTATTACCTATCTCACGGTAAGTGCATCTACGGATTACCGATTCTTTACGGTCGGATTATCTTGTTTGCGGAGTGTGCAAAGGTGAGATCGACATGCCTGAACCGCGGCTGGACGGTATAAGAGAAGAACTCGAAACCCAGAAGGGGCTGCTCGAAGAACGGCTCGAGAGGATAAAAGCCAACGTCCGGCGCGGCTTCAACGCGGATTCCGCGGAAATGGCGAAAGAACTCGAGGACCGCGACGTCGTCGACGCGCTTGGCAACGAGGCAACCGAAGAACTGGCGAAGATCGGCGCCGCTCTCGAGCGGATCACGTCCGGCGAATTCGGCCGGTGCCTGGACTGCGGCGACAGGATACCGGAGGCGCGGCTTGCGGCGGCGCCGCTGGCCGAGCGCTGCATCGATTGCGCAAACGAGGCGGAGAGGATCTGAGAGCCGCTGCGGAGCCCTCCGCAGCTCAGCCGTCTTTCTTGTCGCTGCCCGCGCAGGCGAGCTGCATACGCACGAGGTCGGCCAGTGAGCGGGCCTTCATCTTTTCCATGACCCGTGCACGATGAATCTCGACCGTGCGCTGACTGACGCCGAGTTCGTAGGCGATTACCTTGTTGGGTTTTCCGGTAACGACGAGATCGAAAACCTCCCGCTCGCGCTGCGTCAGCCGCTCGACCAGCTGCCTGACCTCGCCAACCCGGCGGGCCTCGCTGCGGCGTTCCTCGTCGGTGCGCAGGGCTTTGTGTACGCGGTCGAGAAGTTCTTGATCACGAAAGGGTTTTTGAATGAAATCGACGGCACCCTTGCGCATGGCCTCGACCGCCATGGGGACGTCGCCGTGGCCCGTAATGAAGATGATCGGCATCGAGTTGTCCCGGCGCAGCAGTTCGTCCTGCAGCTCGAGGCCGCCCAGGCCTGGCATGCGGATGTCGAGGACGAGGCAACCGGGCCCCGGGTCGTCGCCGTACTTTTCCAGGAAACTGTCGGCGCTCGCGAGGATCTCGTGTGGCAGATCCACGGATTCCATGAGCGCCTGCATGGCGACGCGGATCGCCGAATCGTCGTCGACGATGTAGACCTTGGGTTCGGCTTGCTCTGACTGCATTGCGGGGGTGACCTCCGGCGGGCGCGCAGGCCCAGGTTCGAGCCTTTGTGAATTATGGCGAAGCGTTTGACGAGACACAAACCTCGTCACGGCCTATCGGTCCGGGTGTCATTGACCAGGTGGCTAGTCGAGACGCTTGCTGAAGCGGGATGCCGCGAGCGTCATGGCGATCGCAGTGAATGCGGCGAGCGCAATGACGGCAGGATACAGTTCCGCGAAGCTTGCCTCGCGCAGCATGATGCCACGCGTCAGTCGAATGAAGTGCGTTGTAGGCAGCAGTTCACCCAGGAGTTGCGCGAAGCGAGGCATGCCGTCGAACGGAAACATGAAGCCGGATAGCAGGATGGACGGCAAGAGTACGAACACGGTCATCTGCATGGCCTGGAACTGGGTGCCGGCAAGCGTTGAGATCAGCAGCCCCAGCGCAAGGTTGGCGGCGATGAACAGCGAAGCCGCGAGATACAGGTCCACGATGCTGCCGCGTACGGGTACGTCGAACAGGAGGTCTCCAACGCCCAGGATCAGGGCCAGTTGCAGCATGCCGATCAATATGTAGGGAACGACTTTGCCGATCATGAGTTCCGCGGAGCTGACGGGTGTATTGATCAACAACTCGAGGTTGCCGCGCTCGCGTTCGCGAACGATTGCCACGGCCGTGAACAGCATCATGGTCATGGTCAGGATAATGCCCATGAGCCCGGGTACGATGTTGACCGGCGTGCGACGCTCCGGGTTGTAGTACGGGCGCACCTCGATGGCACTCACCGGGTCGGCCATCGGCGGCATGCTGTCGAAACCGATCGGCATCGAACGCAGCTGATTCGCGACACTGAGTATCGTCGGGTCGCTGCCGTCCACGAGGATCTGCACGGCGGCGCGTTCCCTGTCGATCACGCGGCGGTCGAAATCATGGGGGATGTGCACGCCGATCGAAATCCGGCCGCGGCGCAGCAGTTCCTCGAGTTCGGCCGGCGACGTGCTCCGGTAGCGAACGTCGGCGACCTGGCTTTGCTTCAGATCTGCAATGAACTCCCGCGAGAGGTGTGTGTCCGCCTCGTCCGCGAACGCCGTCTTGAGGTTGCGCACGTCGGTGTTGATGGCGTAGCCGAACAACAGCATCTGTATGATCGGCAAACCCACAACCATGCCGAACGTGAGGCGGTCACGGCGCAGCTGCCGCACCTCCTTGCGGATGATGGCGCCCAGCCTGGAGAGGCTGTTCACGCGGCGGCCCGTTGGGGTTTGAGCGTCACCGCGACGAACACGTCTTCCAGGCCGGCTGAGGAGAGCGTGGCGCTGGCAGACAGATTTCCCTCCTTGAGCTTGGCGGCAACACGCTCGACGGGATTGTCCATCGAGTCAGGGATCAGCACTCTGAGCCGGATGCCCAATTGCGTGACACTGACGACGCCGGGTACCGTGTCGACGAGCTTCTGCGCAGCGAAAGGATCGTCCGCCAGCACTTCGACCACGTGCATCCCGGTGTTTTCCTTGAGTTCCTGCGGCGTGCCGTCGGCAACCTTGACGCCGCGATCGAGAATCGCGAGCCGATGGCAGCGTTCCGCTTCGTCCATGTAGTGCGTGGAGACGAGGATGGTCGTGCCGGCCTCCGCGAGTGCGAACAGTTTCGCCCAGAAGTCGCGCCGGCTTTGCGGGTCGACGGCGCTGGTCGGTTCGTCGAGCAGCAGCAGGTCGGGTTTGTGAAGTACGGCACATGCCAGTGCGAGGCGTTGTTTCTGACCGCCGCTCATCGTGCCGGCCAGCTGTTTACGCCGGTCCGCCAGGTCGTACAGCTCGAGCAGTTCGTCAATGCGCCGCTCGCGATCCGCACGTGGATAGGAATAGATCTCCGCGATGAACTGCAGGTTTTCGTAGTTCGTCATGTCGCCGAACAAAGAAAACTTCTGTGTCATGTAGCCGATACGCGCCTTCAGCGCCGCGGCGTCCCCGGGCACTTCGATACCCAGCACCGTTGCACGTCCGCTGGTCGGCGTCAGCAGGCCGCACAACATGCGAATCGTCGTGGATTTGCCGCAGCCGTTGGGTCCGAGAAAGCCGTAGATCCGGCCGCGCGGAACGTCGAGGTCCAGTTTGTCGACTGCAACCAGGGAGCCGAAGTGTTTGCTCAGGCCCCGGGCCTCGATGGCGCAGGGCTCGTTCATGGAGCCGCGTCCGTGTGCAGCTCGGCTTCGAGGGGCACGCCGTCCGGGAGTCGTTCGATGGTCTCGTCGATGTCGATCTTCGCCGCGTAGCTCAGGCGACCGCGGTCACGCTCCGTCAGGGCGTAGTAGGGCGTGAAGGCCGCCTCGCTTGCGATCCAGCGAACCGTGCCGGCAAGGGCAGAGTCCAGACCGTCGACGTACAGCGTCGCTTTGCTGCCGGGTCTGAGCTGCACACGGACCTGCTCCGGGACGTAGACGCGAGCGTGTGCCTGATGACCGGCCAGCATCACGAGTACCGGCTGGCCGGCGGGCGGCCGTTCGCCGACCTCGAACAGGCGGCTGTCGACGACGCCGTCGACCGGCGCGCGGATCTCGTGACGTTCGAGATCCAGTTGCGCGCTGTCGACCCTAGCGCGAGCCTGCTCCACGCTGGCCTCCGCCTGTGCCAGTTCCTCGACAGTCGTTCCGGCCAGTTGTTCGGCCAGTTCCGCACGGCGCAGATCGACCGCCGCGGTTGTGGCGTCGAGTTCGGCCTTGGCGCGGTCGAGCGCTTCCGGCGAGGCAAGGTCTCTCGCCGCCACCTCGCTCGTACGCTCGTATTCGGCCTGACGAAACACGAGGTCCTTCTCGGCGCCCTCGAGATTGGCCCTTGCGGCTGCAATACGTTCGGACCGAGGGCCGCGCAGCAATTCGTCGAGGCGACTCTGGGTCTGTTTGAGCGCTGCCTCCAGTTCGGCCAGCCGCGCGGCGGCGCGCGCAGGATCCTGTGAGACCAGCAGGTCGCCGGCGTTCACGGCGGCGCCTTCGTCGACCCAGATCGTCGTGATCGGTTCGGTCGTTTCGGCAACGAGTTCGATGCGGTCGGAGGCGAGCTCGCCGACGACGCGACCTTCGTCGCTGCCGTTGTCGCAGCCTGCGATACCGAGGACCAGCGAAACCAGCGCAACGATGGCCGGATTCGAGCCGGTGGTGATTCTCATGCTTCTGTCCTCCCGGTCGTGCCCAGGTGTTCGAGCAACATCTCAATATGACTGTCGATCAACGCGTCGCTGTCGAGCCGCTGGTCCCTGAAGATCAGTCCGAAAAGGACCGCAACGACGGCCGGCGCCATGATCAGGTGCGGGAACTCGCCAATGGGGGTCTCGCGGAACTCGCCGCCGCGCACACCGCGTGCAATGAGCGCCCGCAGCGCATCGAGGCCCCGCGAAGCCACGTTATCCCAGTAGAAATCGACGAGATCGGGGTGCCGCGATCCCTCGGTGATCATGAGTTTGATCACGACGGCAATCGGTGAGCCCGGCAGGGACTTCATGAACTGGCGCAACGGTCCTCGAATGAAGGCCTCGGCACTGTCCGCGTCGCTCACGGCTGCCTCGGTCAATGCGTTGACGCGCGGAATCACGACGCTGCGGACCACGGCTTTGAAGAGCTCCTCCTTGGTCTTGAAGTACAGGTACAGCAGTCCTTTGCTCACCCCGGCGCGGCGCGCGACGTCGGCCACCTTGGCGTTGGCATAGCCCTTTTCGGCGAAGGTCTCGAAAGCCGCGGCGGTAATTTCGGCGGGACGGTCCTCTTTACGGCGTTGATAGCGCGGGGGTGTGCTCATCGTCCAGGCTGCTTGCTGACTCTTGGGTCAGTAAGGATACATTAATGACCCATCGGTCAGCAAGCGCCGATGCAGATTTCGTGCAGCCATGCGTTCATAATCCGCGCCATGTTTACCTACCTCGATCCAGGCGTCCGCGAACGCCTGCTGGCCGCGGGCAAACTGCGCAGAATCGATCGCGACGGCAACGCCGTCGCGGTCGAGCACTGGGAAGCCGGCGGCAACACGATCAGTATCCTTGGCCCGATTCCGCTGCCCGTGGAAATGGCTGGCCGCCGCAGAGAGGTCGAGTGGTACGCCTGCGTGCGCAACACGGAACTCGAGAAACTCGAAAATCTGGCGGAGGAGCTGCGCGAAGAAAACGCGCCCAGACTGTTCGCGGGGCTCGCGTCATTCATGGCCGTGAACAGCGTACTCGTCATCGGCGACAGCAGCACATGGAGCGAACCGCTGGTCCGCGTGCACTCGAGCTGCCTGACCGGCGACGTATTCGGCTCGGAGCGCTGTGAATGCGGTCCGCAGCTCGACCACGCGTTCGCGCGTATCGACGACGACGCCCAGGGCGGGCTGCTGATCTACATGTCAGGTCACGAAGGGCGCGGTATCGGGCTGTGGGCAAAGGCGGCTACGTACATTCTCCAGGACGCGGGTGAAGACACCTACCAGGCCAATCGCTCGCTGGGGTTGCCGGACGACAGCCGCGATTTCAGCGACGCAGCAGCGCTGCTCAAACACTTCGTCGGCGACCGATCGATCCGCCTGCTGACGAACAATCCCAAGAAAATTCGCGATCTTGCAGAGCACGGCGTCGTGAGCGTAACCCCCGTGAAACACGTGGCCGGCGTCGGCGACAGCAATCGCCGCTACCTGGAAGCGAAACAGGATTGGGGGCACGAACTCAGCTCGGAAGACCTCGACGGGGACTGAGCTGCCGCCTACTGATTCCAGAGCCTCGCGTTCGCGGGCACCGTCTCGAAGTCCGAGCGAAACGGATTGATGTCGATGCCGCCCCGGCGCTGGTAGCGCGCGTACACGCTGAGCCGCTCCGGCCGGCAGTGTTGCTTCAGGTCGACGAACATTCGTTCGACACAGGCTTCGTGGAAATCGTTGTGCTCACGAAACGAGACGATATAGCGGAGCAGAGCGTCCCGGGCGATTCGGGGCCCTTCGTAGCGAATCACGAGTGAGCCGAAATCCGGCTGACCGGTGACCGGGCAAAGGCTGCGCAGCAAGCGGCTGTGCAGGCACTCCGAAACCACCTCCGCGTCATCGGACTCGAGCAGGCCGGCGTCCACCTCGTACACCGAGCACGCAATGTCCTGCTCGTCCAGCGACTCGCCGGGCAAAGCCTCGATCGCGGCGCTGTGTCTCAGGGTCACGGCAACCGGAGCGCCGGCAGCTGCCGACAGGTCGTCGCGGACGACCGCAGCAATGTCGTACCCGGTGGCTGCGGAACTCATGGCAAACGAGTTGAGATACAGCTTGAGCGATTTGGATTCTATGATGTTCGTGGAGCCGGCCGGAACGCAGATGTCCGCCGCAGCCGCCCTGGGCGTCCCTGCGCGCGTAAGCCAGGTAAGTTCCCACGCCGTCCAGAGGTCCGCGCCGTCGAACGGCAGGGTTTCCCCGAGCCCCAGCGATCTGCGGCTGTCTGCGCGGGCAATCGGGCACAGGACCTCGGGTGAGTACATCTTGGGATAGTCTGCCGCTTTGCCGAGCGGCGAGCCTTCTATTGCCTCAGGCAAATCTTGCATCGCGTCAGGTAAATCTTTCATCAGCCTAGTGTACGTCAAGCCCCCGACGCTCATGTAAACTAGCCGCCTTTCCGTATCAACGGCTGCATCTTGCTAAAGCTGTCCAACGCGAGCGTCTACGCGCCCGAACCTTTACAAATCTGCGATCTGCTCGTGGCAGGCGGCCAAATAGTGTGGCTTGGGAAACCCGGTTCGGCGCCGGTCACGGCGGCCGTGGAGACCGTCGATCTCGAGGGCAGCCGACTCATCCCCGGGTTCGTAGACGGCCACGCACATCTGACCGGCGGTGGGGGAGAGTCCGGGTTATCGAGCCGGGTTCCGCCCGTACCCCTGTCGCGATTTACGGCGGCCGGCGTTACCAGCGCCATCGGCGTGCTGGGCACTGACGACACGACGCGCGATACGGCCGGGCTCGTGGCCGCAGCCTATGGACTGCGCGAGGAGGGGCTCGGCGCGTGGTGTCACTGCGGAGGCTATCACGTGCCGCCCGTCACGCTGACCGGCAGTGTCCGCCGCGACATCGTCTACGTCGATCCGATTATCGGTGTGGGTGAGATAGCCATTAGCGACCACCGTTCGAGTCAGCCGACCCTGGACGAAATACTGAAAATCGCGAGCGAGGCTCACGTGGCGGGCATGATGACCGGGAAGGCCGGTATTCTGCATCTTCACCTGGGTGACGGCGAACGCGGCCTCGGACTCGTGCGCAAGGCCCTCGAAGTCAGCGAATTGCCGGCTCGTGTATTCAATCCTACCCACGTCAACCGCCGCCCGGAGCTGTTCGAGGAGGCTCTCGAACTTGCCCGCGGCGGTTCCACCGTCGACATAACTGCTTACGGCGTCGTGGAAAAGGATCCGTCGATTCCCGCGGCGGCCGCGCTCTCGCGGTATCTCGACTCGGGTGCGCCCGCCGATCGGGTGACCGTCAGTTCCGACGGTGGCGGCTGCCTGCCCGAATTCGACTGCGAAGGCGTGCTGACGCGGATGGGCATTGGCCATCCCGACAGTCTGATCACGACTTTGCGGGAGCTGCTCGAGGCCGGCATGCCGCTCGAAACGGCGCTGCCGGCGTTTACCAGCAATGTGGCAATGCTGCTCAGGCTGCATGATCGCGGTAGAATTCGCGCCGGCGCTCGTGCGGACCTAGTCGTGCTGGACGAGGACAACCGCGTAGCGAGCGTCATGGCCGGCGGCAGGTGGCATGTGAGAGACGGCGTGCAGCAGATCCAGGGAACGTTCGAATAAACGTCATACCGCCGCTGGCACCACCACAATCGAAACGAGCAACAAGAACGGCGTATGAGCCCAGCAGCAGTAAGCAAAGACACCAGCCGCGGCTACGTGATCCCCATCGGCGGCGGCGAAGAAAAACTCAACAACCCTGAAATTCTCGACCGTTTTGTCGATATCTGCGGCGGTAAGACGTCACGTATCGGCATCATTCCCACGGCGTCCGAACTCGAGGACACCGGGCGCAACTACGAAAAACTGTTTCGTCGCCTGGGTGTGCGACACGCTCGCGTACTGGGTTTCGAAACGCGCGAGGACTGTCAGCACGGTGCGGACCTCGAATACATCGACAAGGCCGACGGCGTGTTCATGACCGGCGGTAACCAGCTGCGCCTGTCCACGACGCTTGGCGGCACCGAGGTCGCCACCCGCATTCGCCGCCGCAACGCGGCCGGCATGCACGTCGCGGGCACCTCGGCGGGTGCGGCGTTCATGCCCGAACACATGATTGCCGGGGGCAGCGAAGGCTCGACCCCGCGGCCCGATATGGTCACGATGGCGCCCGGCCTCGGGCTGACCAACAAGTTCATCATCGATCAGCATTTCCGCGAACGGGACCGGCTCGGCCGCCTGTTGACCGCTTTGGCCTACAACCCGTTTGCGGTCGGGATTGGCCTCGACGAGGACACGGCGGCGTTCATCGGCCCGGGTGACGACTTCGAGGTGGTCGGTTCGGGTGGCATTACCGTGATCGATCCGACCGACCTGAGCTACTCCTCGATGGACCGCGCGCGGCGGGGAGAACCCGTTAGCCTGCTGGGCATCAAACTGCATATTCTGGTTGCGGGAGGCCGTTTTCAGATTCAGACTCGGGAGGCCAGCGCAGAATAGGGATCACGACAAGACGACGCTGGCCTGGAGAGGAACACAAGAATGAAAATAGTCAGCAGCAACGTCTACGTCGGTCCTTCGATCTACGCGCACTTCCCCGTCATCCGCCACGTCCTCGATCTGGGCGTACTCGAGGAATGGCCGACCGGTAGGCTCGGCAAGCCATACGTCGACGGGCTACTGGAAGCCCTGCCCGGACTGCACGAGCACGGCTGCTCGTACCGCGAACCCGGCGGCTTCGTCCGGCGCCTGCGCGAGGACGAGGGCACCTGGCTGGGTCACGTCATGGAACACGTTGCGATCGAACTGCAGAACGTCGCAGGCTCGCCCGTGACCTTCGGCCGAACCCGCTCCGTCGAGGGCCAGCCGGGACACTACAACATGGTGTTTCAGTACCTGGACAAACCCGTCGGCCTCGAAGCGGGACAGCTGGCGCTGAAGCTCCTGCACAGTCTGCTGCCGGAGGAAATTCGTCCCGAGGAGGCGCCAGCGGGGGACTGGGACTTCGCCGAAGAGCGCGACGGCTTCATTCGCTACGCGCAGCGCCGGGCGCTGGGGCCCAGCACCGCCTCGCTGGTCAGGGCCGCCGAGGAGCGGAATGTCCCCTGGCTGCGGCTCAACGACTACAGCCTCGTGCAGTTCGGTCACGGCCGCTTCCAGCAACGCATCCAGGCCACCACGACGGGCCGCACGAGCAACATTGCGGTGGAGCTGGCGTCCGACAAGGAAGAAACCAACAGTATCCTGCGCGATCTGGGACTGCCCGTGCCGAAGCAGTACATCGTGCGCACCCGGTCGCAGGCCGTGCGTGCGGCCGAGCGCATCGGCTATCCCGTCGTCCTGAAACCGCTTGCGGGCAATCACGGTCGCGGCGTGTCGATCAACCTGAAAACGGCGGAGGAGGTCGAGACGGGCTTCGGCAAGGCCGCGGAGCACGGTCGCTCGATTGTCGTCGAGTCGTACATCGAGGGCTTCGATCATCGGCTGCTCGTGATCGACGGTGAACTCGTGGCCGCCGCGAAACGTGTGCCCGGGCACGTCGTCGGCGACGGCAAGCACACGATCGAACAGCTCGTCGACATCGTCAACGAAGACCCGCGCCGGGGTGTCGGACATGAAAAGGTGCTGACCCGGCTCGAGTTCGACCACCAGGCCGAGCGCCTGCTCGAGAAACTCGGCTACGGCCGGGACACGGTGCCGGCCGACGGTGAGATCGTCTACCTGCGCTCGACGGCCAACCTGTCGACCGGCGGTACCGCGATCGACGTCACCGACACGATTCACCCCGATAATCGCGAGATGGCGATCCGCGCGATCCGGGCCATCGACCTCGACATCGGCGGCGTCGATTTTCTGACCAAGGACATTACGGAGTCTTACCGCGATGCCGGCGGCGGCATCTGCGAGGTCAATGCAGGTCCCGGGTTCCGCATGCACGTGGCGCCGTCCGAAGGCACGCCGCGCGACGTTGGCGGTGCCGTGCTCGATATGCTGTTCCCGCCCGATTCGCCGAGCCGTATTCCCATTGCGGCGATTACCGGGACCAACGGCAAGACCACCACCTCGCGCATGCTGGCGCATATCCTCAAGCTGTCGGGCAAAACCGTGGGCTTCACCTCGACGGACGGCGTGTACATCGACGGCAATCTTTCGGTACCCGGCGACATGACGGGCCCGGTTGCGGCCAGCATCATTTTGCGCGATCCGTCGGTCGACGCCGCCGTGATGGAAGTCGCCCGCGGCGGCATGCTGCGCAGCGGCCTGGGTTTCCGTTCGTGCAACGTGTCCTGCGTGCTGAACATTTCGTCCGATCACCTCGGGTTGCGCGGCGTCGATACGTTGGAGCAGCTGGCCGAGGTCAAGCGCATTCCAATTGAAATTGCGAAAGACGCGGCCGTGTTGAACGCCGACGATCCGCACTGCCTCAACATGGCGGACTACACCGAGGCCGAGAAGCTTTGCTACGTGACGATGAATCCTGCGCATCCGCTGGTCAAACAGCACATCAAAGCGGGTGGTCAGGCGTTTGTTCTCGAGCAGGGCATGAACGGTCACATGATTACGATTTACGACTCGGAGAGCCACACGCCGCTGTTGTGGACTCACCTGATTCCGGCAACGGTCGAAGGCCGCGCCATGCACAACGTGCAGAACGCCATGTTTGCCGCCGCTCTTGCCTACAATCTCGGGATCAGCCTGGAGGACATCCGGCACGGGCTCAGAACCTTCGATTCCAGCTTCTTCCAGGCGCCGGGCCGCATGAACATCTACAACGAGCATCCGTTCCGCGTGATCCTCGACTACGCGCACAACCCGGCAGCGGTCAAGGCGATGTGCGGACTGGTCGAGCGTTTCGACGTCGACGGCCGGCGCATCGTTGTGCTCGCAGCACCGGGCGACCGGCGCGACGAAGACATACGCGAGGTTGCCGCAACTGCCGCCGGACACTTCGATCACTACATTTGCCGCTGTGACGACAACCGGCGCGGGCGCGGTCCCGATGAGGTGGCCGTGATGCTCAAGAACAAGCTCCTCGAAGAGGGCGTTTCTGCCGACTGCATCGAGGTGATTCCCGACGAGCAGGAGGCGACGCTGCACGCACTCGAACTCGCGGCGCCGGGCGACCTGGTGCTGGTGCTCGGCGACAACGTCAAGCGGGCCTGGAAACAGATCATCTATTTCAATTCCGGCGCGCATGCAGAGGACGCCAGCCAGAAGAAAACGACGACCATCGAGCTGCCCGAGACGGAAGATTTCAAATTCGAGAGCGACGTCGAGATCATTAGCGACGAGCGCGGTGTGCGGATTGCACGTAGCGATGAGGAAAGCGACTGATCCCGGAGGTTTGTCGTCGTCATGAAATTTCTCGATGCCCGCCGTCTGACCGGGCCCAGCCTGTTGTTCGATCACCCGGCCGCCGTGCTGGACGTGGCGGCCGACGAAGGTGAACTTGCGACGTTCGTGCCGCTCTGGGAAGCGGCGGTCCGGCGCATGCTCAAGGACTTCGACTGGCCCGAGCCCGAATTCCGGAGCATTCGGCTGACCGGCGGCGCAAGCCTGGCCTTTACGGTGCCGATCGATGCGCTGTACGCGGCGAGTGCCATTAACGAGTGGGCGTACGCCGAGGCGGCCGACGATGGCGATGCCGACTATGCGGCTGGCCTCGAACAGGCTCGCGAGGCCTATGCCGACGAGCGGAACCCGGAACTCCTGGCGCTCGAAGCGGCGGCTGAGACCCGTGGCGTGCCGTTCCTCTGGGACGACGACGAGGCGTCGCTCGGTCTCGGCAAGCACTCGGCCACCTGGCCGGTAACGGCGCTGCCCGAACCGGAGCAACTCGACTGGCAGCAATATCAGCCGGTGCCGATGGCGCTCGTCACGGGCACCAACGGCAAGACGACAACGGTCCGGCTTGCGCAGCACATCCTGATTACCGCCGGACGTACCGTAGGCCTGAGTTCGACCGACTGGATCGCGGTCAATCACGACGTGCTCGATCGCGGCGACTGGTCGGGACCGGGCGGTGCGCGCGCCGTGCTGCGTCAGCAGGCCGTCGATCTTGCAATACTCGAATCGGCGCGCGGCGGACTTCTGCGGCGCGGGCTGGGCGTGCAAAGTGCCGACGTGGCACTGATCACCAACATTGCCGAGGATCACCTTGGCGATTTCGGCTCGAGCACACTCGACGAACTGCTCGACATCAAGTGGATCGTGAGCCGAGCGGTGCGCCGCGAAGGGCGCCTGGTGCTCAACGCCGAAGATCCGCGGCTCGTTGCCAAAGCCCGGTCTTACGACGGCGAGATTGTCTGGTTTGCCCTGTCCGCCGACAGCCTGGACGGCTTGCCGGGCCGCTCACGGCTGGCGTTCGTACTGGACGACGGTGCGCTGTTCCGGCTGGCGGACGGCGAACGCAAGCGCATTGTCGACGTGAGGGAGATCCCGGTCACGCTGAACGGCGCCGCGCGCCACAACGTGGCCAATGCGCTGGCGGCCGCGGCCGTGTGCCACTGCCTGGGGACTGGCGATGCCGAAGTGGCGGCAGGACTGTCGAGCATGTCGCCCGAGGACAACCCGGGTCGCTGCAATCTGTACGACGTCAACGGTCGCAAGGTGCTCGTCGATTTTGCGCACAACCCGCATGCCATGCAGGCGTTATTTACGATGGCGGAGGCGATACCGGCGAAGCGCCGGGTGCTGTGTTTCGGCCAGGCGGGCGACCGGCCCGACGTGTCGATTGCCGAGTTGACCCGCGACGCGTACGCGATTGGCCTCGATCGCGTGATCGTCTCCGAACTGGCTCAGTACCATCGCGGACGCGAGCGCGGCGAAGTCTTCGGCATCATTCGCGAGGAATTGCTCAGCCGCGGGCTTGCGGAGTCCGCAATCGGGCACTACGACGAGGAACTCGAATCGTTTTCGGCTGCGCTCGACTGGGCCGCGCCGGGCGATCTGGTGATCATGCTGGCGCTTGGCGGTTCGACGCCGATCCAGGAGCGCCTCAGTGCGCTGGGGGCGGTGCCGGCGGAGCTTCGGTAGGCGCCTCGCCACGCACGAAGTTCACGATGCGTTCGGTCAGTTCCGCGTTGCTCGCGGGTGACAGGACGTCGCCGCCGAGCACGTGCCGCCCCGGATCGCTGTCAGCGGGCATGGCGTGCGCGGCTTTGCTTGCGGCGGGCAGGGTATCGAAGGCCGCGAGCAGCTTGTCAACGGAGACCACCCGGTCCTCCGGCGAATACAGCAGGAGCGCCTTCGGCACTTGTGCCACTGCCGTCATTGCGTTGGCGCGGTCCACGAGCCGCATCATCTCGACCAGCGCCGCCGTGGGGTAACGGGTGGTCCAGTAAAGCGCCTGTGCATCGTTGGCCGGCTGCCATTCGCGGTACTCGCCGACAAGCGCCCGTGCAATGAGTGGGCCGAGCGGACGGGTCAGCCAGACCGATGCAGGGTCGTGCGGGCCGTGATTCGGCGACAGCATGACCAGCGTGTCGATCGCTTCGAAATCGTCGCGGCCAGCCAGTGCCAGCACCAGCGTGGCGCCGGTCGAAGTGCCAATGACCACCAGCCGCTCGCCGAGTCTGCGGCCGATGGCCAGTGCCTCGGCACCGTCGGTCAGCCAGTCTTCCGCGCGCACCTCCACAAGCGCACCCTGGCTCAGGCCGTGTCCGCTAAGGCGCGTCTCGAACAGATTGGCGTCGAGCGCCTCGGCAACCATGGAGGGCACCGGCGCAATCTCCTGCCGGGAGGCGGAGAAACCGTGCAGATAGACGACGGCGTAGTCACTCGGCCGGCCGGGTTCGCCGTGCCAGACGATGCGCTTCTCGGTGCCGGCGATCAGGCCGAACTCGGCGTCGATACGCGCCTCTTCGGCAGCGAGCGCCGTCTCGAGTGCCGCCGCCGGTTCGCGATACCCGGGGTATTCGTCGCCCAGCTTCGGCGGCGTCGACCACCAGACGACAAGCGCCAGGAGGATCAGCGTGACGGCGGAGATTCGTTTCAGCAAAGCCTTACTCTGGGGTTCGTTACTCTAGGCTTAGTATGAGATCCCAGTGCTCGGCGTCGACGGGCATGATCGAGAGCCGGTTGCCCTTGCGGGTCAGCGCAAATCCGTCGAGTTCCGGCATGGCCTTGAGTTCGGTCAGCGTAATCGTTCGTTTGAGCTTGCGAACGTAGCGCACGTCGACGAGGCACCAGCGCGGATTGTCTTCGCTGCTCTTCGGGTCGTAGTACTTCGATTCCGGGTCGAACTGGGTGTGGTCCGGGTAGGGTTTGCTGGCGACCTTGGCAAGTCCGACGATGCCTGGCTCTTTGCAGTTGGAATGATAGAAAAATACGTGGTCGCCAACCCGCATGTCGTCGCGCATCATGTTGCGCGCCTGGTAATTGCGAATGCCGTCCCACGGTTCGCGCTTGTCGCGTTTCAGATCATCGATGCTGTAGGCATCGGGTTCGGATTTCATGAGCCAGTGAGCCATATCGTGCGCTTCGGCGCCCCCCTTCTGTGCCTCTCTCGGGCCGGTGGATGGTGTTAACAAAGGGTTACGGCACGATCCCGTGCCGCAGGCGAGTGTAGCACGCGCTCCCCGTGTCGCCGCCCGTATCGCCGCCTCGAAATCGGGAATGACAAGCGGGTCCGGCGGCGTGGTAGCATTGCCGCTCCGCCGCGGGGGGCGGCCGGGCGACGCCGGTTGGTTGAGAGCTTCCGGCGGCCGCGGTTCATGACGATTACCCAACACAAACTGCCAAGAACAACAGGGATATCGGCGCCAATGCTGGCAAATATCTTCGGCGAGTCTCCGGTCCAGCCGCTCGAGAAGCACATCGACCTGTGCCATCGCGCGGCCAGCGAACTCGTTGGTTTTTTTGATGCCGTATTTGCGGGAGACTGGCCCGCGGCTGGCGGGATTCGCGACCGCATCGAATCGCTGGAGCACGAAGCCGACGCGGTCAAAAAGGAAATCCGTCTGCACCTGCCCAAAAGCCTGTTCATGCCGGTGCCGCGGCAGGACCTGCTCGAGCTTCTGGTGGTGCAGGACAAAATTGCCAACAGAACGCTCGCGGTTGCCAACACCGTGCTGGTCCGGCAGATGCCGATACCCGGGCCCATTACGGCACGTTTTCGCGAGTTCATTGAGCTGATTGTCGCCGTGAGCGCCCAGGCCCGCACCAGCGTGCGCGAACTCGACGAGCTGTTCAGTTCGGGCTTTCGCGGTGCCGAGGCGAACCTCGTAGAGAGCATGATCGATGAACTCGATCGTATGGAAACCGAAACGGAGCGTCAGCAGTACACCCTGTTCGAGAACATTCACGGCCTGGAAGACACGCTGGATCCGATACACACGATGTTCCTGTATCGCACGGTCGAGCTTTCCGGCGAAATCGCCAGCATGGCGCAGCGAGTCGGCCGACGGCTCGAGTTGCTGCTCTCGCACTAGACGATAAGAGAAACGACTGGTTTACGGCATGGAAGCGATCTACATCTACATTGGTCTGGCGGCACTCTTCGGCTTGTTCATGGCCTGGGGGATCGGGGCAAACGACGTCGCCAACGCCATGGCAACCTCCGTGGGTTCCAAAGCGCTGACCATCAAGCAGGCCATTCTCGTTGCCGCGATTTTCGAGTTTCTGGGTGCCGTACTTGCGGGCGGCGCCGTGACCTCGACGATACGCAAGGGGATCGTCGATACCAGCAGCATCGAAGGCTCTCCCGAGCTGCTGGTGTACGGCATGCTGGCAGCGTTGCTGGCCGCGGGTACCTGGCTGTTGATCGCATCGAAGCGCGGCTGGCCCGTGTCGACGACACATTCGATCATTGGCGCCATTGTCGGTTTTGCGGCAGTGGGTATTGGCGTCGAGGCCGTCAAGTGGGGGCAGGTTGGCACCATCGTCATGAGCTGGGTCGTGTCTCCGCTCACGGCCGGCCTGATTGCGTTTCTGCTCTACCAGACGGTCCTGCACCTGATATTGCAGCACGAGAACCCGCTTGAGCGCGCGCGGCGCTACGTGCCCGTCTACATCTTCCTTGCCGCGTTTACGATGACGCTCGTGACGATCCTGAAGGGCCTGAAACACGTTGGCCTGAACCTGTCGACGACCGAAGCCTACCTGCTGGCAACCGTCGTTGCGATTGCGATCGCTGTCATCGGGGCGTATTTCGTCAACCGCATCGAGCCGGATCCCGAGGCGGAGCAGGATCAGCATTTTCACACCGTGGAGCGCGTGTTCGGTGTGCTAATGGTCGTTACGGCCTGCGGCATGGCGTTTGCGCACGGTTCCAATGACGTTGCCAACGCGATTGGCCCGCTGGCGGCGGTCGTCACCGTGGCCCAGTCCGGTTCGATCGCAGCACAGTCCACGCTGCCGCTGTGGGTGCTGGTGCTGGGCGGGGTCGGCATCGTGATCGGTCTCGCGACGTTTGGCCGGCACGTCATTGCCACCGTCGGCGAGAAAATTACCCACCTGACGCCCAGCCGCGGCTTTGCGGCCGAGCTGGCCGCCGCAACCACTATCGTCATTGCCTCCGGTACGGGAATGCCGATATCGACGACCCACACGCTCGTCGGTGCAGTGCTTGGCGTTGGTATGGCGCGCGGCATCGAGGCGATCGATCTCCGGGTTGTCGGCCGGATCTTCGTGTCCTGGGTTGTGACCATCCCGGCGGGTGCTATCCTCGCCATTATCTTTTTCTTCACGTTCCGAGCAGTGCTGCCCTGATTGCTCACCGCTGCGTCGTTTGACGCGCTGGTGCCGTGCCGCGCTCGAACTGTTTGACGAGAACCGCTCGACGACCCGGGGGAGTGCCTGTGCGATCCAATCTTTGCCGCTTGATTCTGGTTTCCACGCTGTCGCTCTGTCTGAGCCTGCGCGCAGTGGCGGACGACCCGCAGGAACCCGTCATTCGCTACGGCGACGTGAATCACCCGGTCTACGGGCCGGCCGGTATGGTGGCGAGCCAGAACGGCATTGCCTCGCAGGTGGGCGCGGACGTGCTCGCGGAAGGCGGTTCAGCCGTGGACGCGGCCGTGGCGGTCGGATTTGCGCTGGCGGTTGTATTGCCGCGCGCCGGTAACCTCGGTGGCGGCGGTTTCATGCTTGTCCACGACGCCGGGTCCGGCACCGATGCCGCGCTCGATTACCGTGAAATGGCTCCGCCTGCCGCCACGGCGGACATGTTTCTGGACGCTGACGGCAACGTCGACAATCAGCGTGCCCGTTTCTCGCACCTGTCCGCCGGTGTCCCCGGCACGGTGGCCGGATTCTGGGCGGCGCATCAACGCTACGGGCGACTGGAGTGGGCAAGGCTGGTCGAGCCGGCCATTGCGCTCGCGCGCGACGGGGTTCGCCTGAGCTACGACATGTCCCAGGCGCTCGGGTGGCGACAAGAGCGCCTGTGTGCCAACGAGGCTGCGTGCGGCTATTTTTTCAAACGCGACGGTTCGCCCTACCAGCCCGGCGAAGTGCTCAGGCAGCCCGACCTGGCGGCTACTCTCGAGCGTATTGCCGAAGCGGGCCGCGACGGCTTTTACAAGGGCAGGACGGCAAAGCTGATTGCCCGTGACATGCGGCGCCACGACGGTCTGATCGACGAGGCGGCGCTTGCGGACTACGAACCGGTGTGGCGACCGGTGTTGTCGGGCAGCTATCGAGGCCATCGCATCGTTACGATGCCGCCGCCCAGCTCCGGCGGTGTGCACGTTCTGCAGATGCTCAACGTGCTCGAGCATTTCGACGTTGCGGCAATGGGTTCCGGCAGCGCCGACTCGGTGCACCTCCTGGCCGAAGTGATGCGGCTTGCGTTTGCGGACCGCAGCAAGCACCTTGGCGATCCGGATTATTACCCGGTCCCCGTCGGATGGCTGACGGGCAAGGAGTATGCCGAGACGCTCGCTGACGGTATTCGCCTCGACAAGGCCCGTCCTTCGTCCGACGTGCTGCCCGGCGTTGCCCCTGCACCGGAGAGCCCCGACACGACCCACTACTCGATAATGGATCGCGACGGCAACGTCGTCAGCAACACCTACACGCTCAACTTGTCCTACGGTTCCGGCATTGCGGTGCCCGGCGCGGGTTTTCTGCTCAACAATGAAATGGACGACTTCGTGTCCAAGCCCGGTGTGCCCAATGCCTACGGCATGCTGGGTAGTGACGCGAACGCCATCGAAAGCGGCAAGCGTCCCTTGAGTTCGATGACGCCAACGATCGTATTCGCCGACGACGAGCCGTGGTTTGCCACCGGCAGCCCCGGCGGCAGCCGGATCATCACCACGGTGCTGCAGGTCATCGTCAACGCCATCGACCACGACATGAACCTGGCGGAGGCTACGGCAGCGCCCCGCATGCATCATCAGTGGTATCCGGACGTCCTGCAGCTCGAGAGCGGCTACAGCCCGGATACCCTGCGGCTGCTGGAGGCGAAGGGCCACGAGATTCGTGGTACGAGCTTCTCGATGGGCAGCCTGCAGAGCGTGGCCTACAAGGACGGCGTGTTTCGCGGCGCGTCGGACCCACGGCGTCCCAACGCGGCCAGCGTGGCGGCGCCCGAAGCGACCGGCACGGCCGAGTGATCGCCACAACCGGAGCGGCAACGGCCGGTTCGATCAGCGCGGGCGCCCGCCGCTACGCGCTGTTCATGCTGACGGTCGTGTACATGTTCAATTTCATCGACCGGCAGATACTGGCGATTCTGCTGCCGGCGATTCGCGTCGAATTCCAGGTCGGCGATACGATCCTCGGGCTCCTGACCGGACCTGCCTTTGCGCTGTTCTACGTGACTCTCGGCATCCCGATCGCGCAGCTCGCCGATCGCTGGAACCGGCGCAACCTGATTGCGCTGGCGCTGGCGATCTGGAGCGGTATGACGGCGCTCTCCGGTCTGGCCGCAAATATCGTGCACCTGACCCTCGCGCGCATTGGTGTCGGCATTGGCGAGGCCGGCTGCAGTCCGCCCGCGCATTCGATGATTGCCGACCTGTATCCGCCCGAAAAGCGCTCCACGGCAATGGGCATCTATACGCTGGGTATTTCGGCGGGCATCATGCTCGCGTACCTGGGCGGCGGCTGGGTGGCGCAGAACCTCGGCTGGCGCGAGGCGTTTTTTATCGTCGGCATTCCGGGTGTGCTTCTGGCCGTGCTGTTCCGGTTCACCGTCGTGGAACCGCCGCGCGGTCACTCGGAGAATCGTGCCGCGCGCGCCGAACAACCGTCGCTGGGATCCGTGTTCCGGTTTCTCCTCGCAAGGCCCTCGTTCATCAACATGGCAGTGGGTGCCGGGTTGAGTTCGTTCGTTGGTTACGCCGTGATCATCTTCCTGCCGAGCTATGTCGTGCGCAGTTTCGGCATGGGACTGGCTGAGCTGGGTATCTGGCTTGGACTGATTGTCGGTTTTGTCGGCGGCGCGGGTTTCTTCGGCGGCGGTTACCTGGCCGATATGCTGAGCAAGCAGCGCCGGCAGAACGGTTTTCGTTTTCTGACGGGCATGACGCTGCTGTCGGCGCTGCTGTACGTCGGCGTATTTCTCGCCAACTCTGCGTTCTGGTGCCTGTTGCTGCTCGTGATTCCGCAGATGCTCTCCAACTTCTTCCTCGCCCCGGTGCTTGCGCAGACACAAAGCCTGGTTCCGTTGTCGATGCGCGCGGTAGCGTCGGCCATTGTGCTGTTGATCATCAACGTCATTGGTTTGGCAATGGGGCCGTTCGTTGCCGGTGCGCTCAGCGATTTGCTCGCCGCAAGATTCGGCGACGAATCGATGCGCTATGCGCTGCTGATTGTCACCAGCGTAATCCTGCCGTGGGCTGCCTGGCACTACCTGCGGGCAGGGCGCACGATCGATGCGGATCTGGCGAGGGCTGACGAAAGCACGGAAACGTCGGCTTCGACGGCCTAAAATAGCGCAATGCCGAATCCTATCGTATTCATCGACTTTGCCGGCCCGGACGACGAGGTGCTTCGGAATTTCTACGCCTCGGTTTTCGGCTGGGAGTCGGACGGCGCGCGCCAGTTTTCTCCGCCCGTCGTGATGCCGTTGTCCTGCGCAATTCGCCAGGACCCGGCGGAGAAACGGGTCTACATTGGGGTGCCAGACGTAACGGCGTACCTCTCTTTGATCGAAGAGTCAGGCGGCGCAATCGACGTGCCGCGCTTCGAAGTGCCCGGTGTCGTCGTGCTTGGCCTGTTCCGGGATCCTGCGGGTAACCCGATGGGCCTCGTTGAAATGGATGGGGATCGTCCTCGAGTTCCCTGATCGCCGACAAGATCGCTCGATAGCTGCGTGCAGTTCCGCGATAGCGAATCTCACTGCGCCCGCAAAAATCGACGAATCGACCCCAAATGGGGTGCGAGACTGGTGTAATATTGCACCAAAATCTCGTCACTAACATCGAGTCGTCATGCCGAGACAGAGCATTTCCTTGACTGATCCCAACTCAGAGTGGCTTAGACAAAAAGTCGAAATCGAGGGCGAGTACCGAAGCAACAGCGAAGCGGTCAACGACCTGATTCGCAAGGCGCGTGAGATCGAGGCTTTGCGCGCACACCTGTTACAAGCGGAGCAAAGCGGCTATACCTCGATGAGTGCTGAGGCGATTCTCGAGGAGATCAAAGTAAAAGCACGCCGCGATGGCGAGCTTTAGGCTTACCGAGAGTGCAAAAGCTGATCTAGGCCGCATCTATCGCCGCGGTCTGCGCGAGTTCGGTGAACGGCGAGCGGACGAGTACTACCGGGCGCTTATTGATCGGTTCGATGAGATCGCAGCTGATCCTCAGCTCTATCCGGTAGTCGATGAGATACTACCCGGTGCCAGGCGGAGTGTTTGTGGCGTGGACAGCATCTACTACAGAGCAGGTGAGTCCGGTGTAACAATCTTGGCGATCGTGGGCCGCCAGGATATGGCCGACTGGTTGTCCTGAATGGTCGCCCTTATGCCGCCTTCCCACTGTGCATGAGTTACCGTGATGAACGTGCGAAACATCGACGAACTGACCCGCTACCTGGCTGACGGCAACACCGCGAGATATCACTACTTCTGGGGTCACAAACAACGCGGTTCTGCCATTGATCACTCGTGCCTGAGTCAGTGGTTTCCGGCGCGCTTCGAACACTCGGGGCATGCGTTTCCGACCGCCGAACATTTCATGATGTGGCGCAAGGCGGAGATTTTTCGCGATCAGGATATGGTCGCGGCCGTACTGAATGCCGACAACCCGGGACTGGCCAAGTCGCTGGGCAGAAAGGTCCGTAATTTTGATCAGGACACCTGGGTCGAGCATCGTTGGAATGTTGTCGTGTCCGGCAACCTTGCCAAGTTCTCCGACAACCCGGCGCTCGGGAAGTACCTGCTTGCCACTGGAGATTCCGTGCTCGTCGAGGCCAGTCCCCACGACCGGATCTGGGGAATCGGCATGGCGAAGAACGAAGCAATGAGCGTTACGCCCGAGGAGTGGCAAGGTGAGAACATCCTGGGCTTTGCGCTGATGGAAGTGCGGGAGCGGATGAGAAGACAGTGATGTGGAGGTTCTTATGGCGGCTGAACGTTTTGCGTATGTCTGGCAGTACACGATCGATCCCGTCCACCGGGTGGCCTTCCTGGAGGCCTACCAACCCGATGGTGAGTGGACTCGCCTGTTCTCTCGTGATTCCGAGTACCTGAAAACCTTGCTTTTCAAAGACGTCGATGACGAAGATCGTTATGTGACGATCGACTACTGGACATCGAAGGCCGGCCGGGACGCCTTTCGGGAACGATACGCCGACGAGTTTCGTCAGCTGGACCGCCAGTGCGAGACGTTCACGTTGGAAGAGCGGTTCCTGGGCGACTACCTCGAAGTCGGAGAGCGTGTTCCATGAGTTCTGACCAGACCTGCCGGCTTCTATGAACATGACCATCGAGCCGCTTGCGGAGCATACCGAGTTCTTACCGACCCTCGTGGACTGGTACGTGCGTGAGTGGGAACCGTACTACGGGGTCAACGGGCCGGGCGATGCACAAGCGGATCTGGAATCGCGCTGCAACAAAGCGGCGATCCCGGCCGGGCTGGTGGCCAGGAAGGGCAAGCAGATACTGGGTGTGGTTGCGCTGGATGTTGATGCAGCCACGAAGCTGACGCCGTCGATTGTCGGTCTGCTTGTGGCCAGGGAGTCTCGCGGTCGTGGCGTTGGTCGGGGTCTGCTCGAGTCGGTTGTAAGCCTGGCGAAGGAACTGGGGTACCCCAGCGTTTACCTCAGCACAAACGTACTCGGCGAACATTTGCTGCGTTCGGGCTGGCGCCTTTTCGGCGAAACTCGATTTCTGAACGATGAGCGGGGCTCAATCTACGTACGTGATCTGGGCGTGCAGAAGTAAGGTTCTTCTCCGGGGCAGCTCAAGCTCAGGAGCCGGGCTGACTGCCGGCGGATTGTCGGCGGGCGAGCCACACCGCTGCCAGCGCCAATGCAGCCGGTAGCGCCTGGACAAACAGGATCGAGGTCTTGGCGGTTATCCCTCCGTAGATTCCGGCGACAATGACGCAGGCGAGAAAAAACGTCTGAATGTCGTAAGCATCCTGCTTGCGCAGCAGGCCCCAGACCAGACCCGCAGCAAGGAAGCCGTTGTACAGCCCCTGGTTGGCCGCCAGCACCGCAGACTGCTCCGCGACTTCGAGCGTCATACCGAAGGTCTCAAGCCCGATCGGTTTGGTCCAGAGAAACATCTCGAGTACGAGTATCCACACGTGTTCGATGGCGACGAGCGCGACGAGAAAGATCGATAGTTTTTTCAGCATTGGTTGCTCACTTCCGAATTGGGTCTGATAATGTGCGGCAGCTCGATTTGCCTGCGTCATTCGCAGAGGACGTATCGTTGGACTTTTATCTTAGGCCCGTTCAGGAAGAAGATGCAAAGGCGCTCTTCGATTGGAGAATGGACGCCACCACAAGAAAATTCGCAAGGAACACGGGCGAATTTCCGTTCGAGTCTCACCTCGAATGGCTCAGAGCATCGCTGGTCAACCCAAAGCGGAGCATGTACATGGCTCTGGACGAAGCAGGCAATCCGGTAGGCCAGATCCGGTTCGACCGCGACGGAGACAGGGCCGAAATCGATATTGCCGTATCGCCTGCCGCAAGAGGAAAGGGTGTGGGTACCCGGCTGTTGAAGGAAGGCTGCCGCACATACCTGGGCGTTAACGACGTCGAGTATCTCCTGGCGGAAGTGAACAGGGACAACACCGCGAGCATAAGAATTTTCGAGGCGGCCGGCTTCGAGACGCATGAGGAAACCGTCGAACGGGTTCGGATGAAACTCCGCCGATGAAAACCAACGTCGTGGCAACGGTCAAAAGCTGGAATATCGAGAACTTCAAAAAGCTCGAGCAACGGGAAACGAACGTCAACTGGGTTCTCATTACGGACAAGGACGAATTGACGCGCGAAAAACTCGACACGCTCGATCCGGAGTTCGTCTTTTTTCCTCACTGGTCCTGGCTCATCGAGAAAGACATCTACGAGACATTCGATTGTGTCGTCTTCCACATGACGGATCTTCCGTTCGGTAGAGGCGGCCATCCACTCCAGAATCTGATCGCCAGAGGCATCGAGAAGACCAAGCTGTCGGCGATCAGGGCGACCGGCGGTATCGATGCCGGGCCAATTTACTTGCAGGAACCTCTTGATCTTTCGGGGACCGCCGAGGAGATCTACAGGAGAGCATCTGACATTGTGTTCTCGCTGATGTCCCGGATTGCCGTCGAGAAACCGGAGCCCAGAGAACAGGAAGGCGAGGTCGTGACGTTCGAAAGAAGGACACCGGAAATGAGTGAGATTCCGAAGGGTGAGGGGCTCGAGAAGGTCTACGACTGGATACGGATGCTCGACGCAGAGGGGTATCCGCATGCCTACCTGGATTACGGAGGTCTTCGGTTCACGTTCCGAAGAGCCGGGAAAGCAGATGAGGCAGTAAGCGCAGAGGTCGTAATTACAAGGAGCGACGACGATGAGTAGAGTTCTGGTTGTTGCGGCACACCCCGACGACGAGGTGCTTGGCATTGCCGGTACCGTAATGAAACACGTCGAAGAGGGTGACGAAGTGTCTTGCCTGATCGCTGCGACCGGCATGGCTTCACGAGATGACGACGAGGCAAAGATCCGGACGTTACAGAAGCAGACGCTCGAGGCAGCCGGGATAATCGGTTATCGGGACGTTCAGTTTCTCAATTTTCCCGACAACAGGATGGACTCGCTGCCGCTGATTGACATCATTCAGCCGATAGAGAAAGTGATTGATGAGTTTGCACCCGATCTCATCTATACGCATTTCGACAACGATCTCAATATTGACCACAGACTGTGTTATCAGGCCGTCCTTACGGCCGTGCGACCCATAGGAGGGAACGCACCCACGGTCATGAGCTTCGAAACGCTCTCATCGACCGAATGGCAAAAGAGCACTGCGGGAACGTTTCACCCAACCACGTATGTCGATATCGAAAAGTACCTGGACAGGAAGATCGAAGCCCTCCTGGTTTACGACACCGAGGTCAGGGAGTACCCGTTCCCGAGGTCGCCGGAAGGTATCAGGATACTCGCAGGGTACAGAGGGCTGGAGTCCGGACTGAAGAGCGCGGAAGCACTTCAGCTGGTGAGGGAAGTCAGGAAGTAGAGCTGCATTCGGAGCAGGCTTCGGGAGAGCACGGGACCGATCGCTAGACCGACCGCAAATACCATTCGAAGTCTTTGATCGGCACCTCGTTGTGGTATTGCGCGTTTTCGGCGCGGCGGTTGGTCAGGAAGTGCTGACACCACTCGGCGCCCAGGTATTCCGGCAGCACGCGGCTGCGTGAAAACTTCGTCAGCGCCTGGTCCCAGCGTGTCGGAATCCTTGCCTTCAGTTTGAGCCGCTGGCCTTCCTCGATCATCTTCGGCGGCTCGATGCGTTCGCGGAGCCCGTGGTCGATGCCTGCGAGGATACACGCGACCACGAGGTAAGGGTTGGCGTCCGCGCCGGCAACGCGATGCTCGATGCGTAGGTTTCTTGCGTCCGAACCCGGGATGCGGATCGCGACCGCGCGGTGATTGACGCCCCAGTTGAGATCGACGGGCGCGTACATTTCGGGCCGCAGGCGGCGGTAGGAATTTGCGTTCGGCGCAAAGATGGCGGTGGTTTCGGGCATGGTCTTCAATAGCCCGCCGACCGCGTGGCGCAGCCGCTTGGAAAACGGCGGCAACGCCTGCCGCTCGCTGTCGTTCGAGAAGTAATTCCGGCCTTTGCCGTCGACGAAACTCATGTGTACGTGCAGGCCGTTGCCCGAGTCGTGTTCGAACGGTTTGGCCATGAAGCAGGCGACGAAGCCGTGTTTCAGTGCAGCGGCTTTGACGACGCGTTTCAGCAGTACGGCCTGATCGCAGGCGAGTACCGGGTTGTCGTGATGCAGCAGGTTGACCTCGAACTGGCCCGGCGCGTATTCGGCAATGGTCGAGTCGGCCGGGATGTTCTGCGCGTCGCACCAGTCGTAGACGTCTTCCAGGAACGGTTCGATCGTGCGCAGGTCCTCGGGGTGATAAACCTGTGCTCCGGGTTGCGGCCGGCCAATACCCGGCACGATTGCGGCGGCCGCAGTGGGCACTTCGCTGCCGTTCCTGAGCAGGAAGAATTCGAGTTCGGTGGCCATGACCGGCGTCAGCCGGCGTTTTGCGAATCGCGCGAGAGTGCGTTCGAGGATTGCTCGCGGATCGGCGAAAAAAGGCTGGCCGTCGTGGTCGTAGAGCCGGAACAGCGCTTGTGAGGCAGGGCGCCGCGACCAGGGAATCGGCGCCACGCTGCCGGGCACGACGCGCGCGTCGACATCCGGGTCGCCGTCGTCCTCGCCGTAGGGTATGCCGGGCACGGTTTCGCCGAGCGCCGACAGCAGCACCGTGCCGCCGCAGAACGGGAACGTGCCCGTGATCGCCTTCTCGAAATCCCGGCGGCGCACCCGCTTGCCTTTGAGGATGCCGTGCATGTCGGCAATGAGCAGTTCCATTGCCGTCGATTTCGGGTGCTTCCGCAGGTGGCGCGAGAGTTCACTCTTGGGTGACGGGGACGAGGGCATGTTCGAATTCTTTTCAACCTAACCGCCCGGAGGATCGCCGATTCCCGGTTCGGGTACAAGGTGTGCTCTGGACAGAAAATAGAGTTCGGTCATGTACTTATTGGCAGCCGCTGGCGTATCCTACGGATCGTCTGGATCATCCGGGAGTAGCGGGGTTCGTCCCCATATGGCCCCCAAGCCCGTCATTGCCGTTCCCTGCGACCGCAGGATCGTGGCGCCACACCCGTTTCACATGGTGGGCGAAAAATACGTCGCCGCACTGACCGATGCGTCGGAGGCGCTGCCGCTGCTGGTTCCGGTGCTGCCCGACCGCATTTCGATTGACGCCGTACTCGACCTGGCCGACGGAGTGCTGCTGACCGGCAGCCCTTCGGACATCGAGCCGCATCACTACACCGACGAGCCGGGCCATCCTGAGGCCAGCCGCGACCCGCACCGGGATGCGCTGAGCCTGCCGATGGCGCGGCGGACCCTCGAGCGCGGCATACCGTTGTTCGCCATTTGCCGCGGCTTTCAGGAACTGAACGTCAGCCTTGGCGGCACGCTGCATCAGAAGCTGTCGCTCCTGGGCGGCGATATCCGGCACAAGGAAAACCCGGACGATCCGGTCGAACGGCAGTATGCCGACAGCCACGATCTTCTCGTCGAGCCCGGCGGTTTCCTGGCAGATCTGCTCGGCGGCAAGACCGGGATCCGTGTCAATTCGCTGCATGGGCAGGGTATCCGCGATCTTGCGCCCGGTCTCGAGGTCGAGGCGCGCGCGCCTGATGGCCTGATCGAAGCCTACACCGTCGGCGGCGCGGCGGCGTTTGCGCTGGCCGTGCAGTGGCATCCGGAATGGCAGGTGCTCGACAACGAAGACTCGACGGCCCTGTTCCGGGCCTTCGGCGACGCCTGCCGAGAGCGGCAGGCAAACCGCGCCTCAAAGGGGGCTGCATGAGTAAAGACGAAGTGATCCGGCCCTGGCTGGACGAGCGCCGCATCGAGGACGTCGAGGCATTCGTGCCCGACATGGCGGGTGCCGCGCGCGGCAAAGTCGTGCCGGCGGATAAGTTCGACAGCGGGCCGATGAAGCTGCCGGAATCGATCTTTCAACAGACCGTATCGGGCGACTACATCGACAACCCGAACAACGTCGAGGACCGGGACATGGTTCTCGTGCCGGACCCGTCGACCCTGAGGCCCGTGCCGTGGGCCGCCGACCCGGCCGCTTCGATTTTCATGGATTGCTATCGGCGCGACGGTTCGCTGGTCGACGTCTCTCCGCGCGCGGTACTGCGCGGCGTGCTGGCAAAATACGAATCGCAAGGCTGGATTCCCGTGGTTGCGCCCGAGGTGGAATTCTATCTGCTCAGCCCGCACTCGGATCCGCAGGAGAAGGCCCAGCCGCCCGAGGGCAGACTCGGCTGGACGGAAGGCCGTCAGCCTTTCTCGATCGACACGATGAACGACTTCGATCCGTTCATCAATCTCGTATACCAGTATTGCGAGGCGCAGGACATCCGCATCGATACGCTGTCGCAGGAGTCGGGGCCGGCGCAGTTCGAGATCAACTTCCTGCACGGCAATGCCGTCGACCTCGCCGATCAGGTGTTCCTGTTCAAACGTACGATTCGCGAAGCGGCCATCGAAAACGAAATGCACGCGACCTTTCTCGCCAAACCCATGGCGCAGGAAGCGGGCAGTGCGCTGCACATTCACCAGAGCGTCGTGGACAAGACCGGTGCCAACGTCTTCTCGGCAGCCGACGGTGAGCCGAGCGCGCGGTTCCACGGGTTCCTCGGCGGTTTGCAGCGGTACCTGCCGCACGCCATGCTCGTGCTCGCGCCGTACGTCAACTCGTACCGGCGCTTCCTGAATCCGCTCGCCTCGCCGGTCAATCTTGCCTGGGCCGTCGACAACCGCACGGTTGGCCTGCGGGTGCCCGAGTCCGATCCGGAAAACCGCCGTGTCGAGAATCGCCTGCCGGGCGCAGACGTCAACCCGTATCTCGCGCTGGCATCAACGCTTGCCTGCGGCTACCTCGGCATGGTCGAGGGGCTGACGCCGACCCAGGAAGCCGAGGGCAGCGCCTACGACACTGGCGATTTCGGTCTGCACCGGCACATCTCGGCATCGATCGATGCCTTCCGTTCCAGCAACGCGATGCGTAGCATGCTGGGAGAGGATTTTGTCGATCTGTACTGCAACCTCAAGGAAGACGAGTACCTCGAGTTCGAGGAGATCATTACGCCCTGGGAGCGTGAGGTACTGATGTTCAACGTGTAGTGTCGAGAACTGCCGCGACGGCAGGCCGCGAGTAAGGACACTGCAACGAGGGAGAGAATCACGATGGCGGCCATCGAGAAGCGTTCGCGCGACGCCTGGCAGGCGCTCGATTCGGAGCATCACTTACACCCGTTCACGGACCACAAGGCGCTGGCGAGCAAACGCTCGCGGATCATTGCGCGCGCCGACGGCGTGTACATCGAAGACGTCGACGGCAAGCGACTACTCGACGCAATGTCGGGTCTCTGGTGCGTCAACGCGGGGTACGGCCGGGAAGAGATTGTCGAGGCGGCCGCCGCGCAGCTCCGTGAGCTGCCGTACTACAATAACTTCTTCCAGTGTGCGCACCCGCCCTCGATCGAGCTGGCATCGATGCTGACCGAGCTGGCGCAGCCGCAGTTCAAGCGGGTTTTCTTCGCAGGCTCAGGTTCGGAGGCCAACGACACGGTCGTGCGTATGGTGCGACGTTACTGGGACCTCATGGGGCAGCCCGGGCGGCACACGATCATTAGCCGCAAGAACGCCTATCACGGGTCGACGGTTGCGGCGGCGAGCCTCGGCGGGATGAAGCCGATGCACGAACAAAGCGGAATGCCGATCCCCGGTATCGTGCATGTGGACCAGCCGTACTGGTTCGACAGCGATCGCTCGATGGACCCCGAAGCCTTCGGGATCGTTGCCGCACGCTCGATAGAGGAAAAAATCCTGGAACTCGGGGCGGACAACGTGGCTGCGTTTATCGGCGAGCCCGTACAAGGCGCGGGCGGCGTCATCGTACCCCCCGCGAGTTACTGGCCCGAGGTGCAGCGTATCTGCGACGACTACGGGATTCTGCTGATTTCCGACGAGGTCATCTGCGGTTTTGGCCGCCTGGGGGCGTGGTTCGGGGCCGACTACTTCTCGACCCGCCCGGATTTCATGCCGTTTGCGAAAGGTGTGACGTCCGGCTATCTGCCGCTCGGCGGCGTGCTGGTCTCCGACCGGGTAGCGGATGTCCTGATCGACAAAGGCGGCGAGTTTTTCCACGGCTACACGTACTCCGGTCATCCTGCCGCTTGTGCAGTAGCCATCGCCAACCTCGGCATACTGAAGCGCGAGCATCTCGTCGGGCGCGTCGCCGAAGACATCGGTCCGTACCTTCAGACGCGTTGGCGCTCCCTTGCGGAGCACCCGCTGGTGGGCGAGACGCGTATGGCCGGTTTGATGGGCGCCTTCGAAATCGTCGATGACAAAGCCTCGCTGCGCCGCTTCGAGGAGGCCTACGGTGCCGGCATCGTGTTCCGGGACCGCTGTATCGAACGGGGTGTCGTCCTGCGTGCAGTCGGCGATACAATCATCTGCGCGCCGCCGCTGACCTTGAGCAAAGCTGAGGCCGATATCATCGTCGATACGGCATGGCGCGCCCTGGACGAAACGCACGAGCACATCAAAGGACGCCCTGCATGAGCGCCGAAAGCACTACCGTCGACGGAGCGATCACCAAGAAGGACCTGCGCGGTACCGAAACCGAGCCGACCTACGGCGGTGTATTGTCGTTTGCGCGTCGCCGCTACACCAAAGACCTCGAGGGCGTCGACGTGGCGGTTTGTGGTATCCCCTTCGATACGGCGACGACCAATCGATCCGGCGCACGCATGGGGCCGCGCGCCATTCGCGCGGCGTCGTCAGTCATGGCGTGGGAGCGTCCCTACGGCATGCCATTTGACCCCTTCGACCGGCTTGCCGTGATCGACTACGGGGATTTCTATTTCGATTTCGGCGTGCCCGACAGCGTGCCCCGGCAGATCGAGGAAGCGGCGTTCGCCGTGCTCGACCAGGGGCCGTCCGTACTGGCATTGGGCGGCGATCACTTCCTGAGCTATCCGTTGCTGCGGGCGCATGCCCGCAAGTTTGGCGACGGTTTGTCGCTACTGCACTTCGATGCGCACAGCGACACCTGGGAAGAGCCCGAGCGTCGCGTGGATCATGGAACGATGTTCTACCATGCGGCAAAGGAAGGGCTGGTCGATCCGGCGCGGTCCGTGCAGATCGGCATACGCACGACCAATCCCAAAACTCACGGCTTCAATATCCTCGACGCCCCTTGGGTGCATGCAAACGGCGTCGATGCGGCCGTGGACCGCGCTCGCGAGTGTCTCGGCGACCGTCCGGTCTATATCACGTTCGATATCGACTGCCTGGATCCAAGCTATGCCCCCGGAACCGGCACACCGGTGTGCGGCGGGCTGACGAGCCATCAGGCCATGAGCCTGTTACGCGGCCTGGCCGGGATCAACGTCGTCGGCATGGACGTCGTGGAGGTTGCGCCCGCCTACGATGTCGGCGAGATTACCGCGCTGGCGGGCGCGCACCTTGCGATGGAGATGCTGTATCTTCGCGCGGCGCGCGAAGACGCCTGAGCCGTCAGGCGACGAGCTTGTCGAGGCTTGCCGCGTAGTCGCTCTGCGGACGTACGCCGACGAAGGTGTCGACAATCGCGCCCTTGTGGAACAGCATGACCGTCGGTATCGAGCGGATACCGAACTGCATTGCGACGTTCTGATTGGCGTCGACGTCAACTTTCGCCACGGTTGCCCGTCCGGCATAATCTTTGGACAGCGTTTCGATGACCGGGCCGAGCGCGCGGCAGGGTCCGCACCATTCCGCCCAGAAGTCGACGAGTACCGGCTTGTCCGATCCCAGCACCTCTTCAGTAAAGTTCTGGTCCGTTACCGCAACGGTCGCTGTGTCTGTCATGGCTGTTCTCCTTTACGCATTGGCGTTGTTTGGGCCGGCAAATGCGTCCCGTTGTCCATTGAATATGGCGAATGAATCCTGCGAGGTGGCGACTCACGCTGCAATTTCAAGCGGCTGCCCGCTGCTCGTGCGTACGGCCCCGCAATTCGGGCTCGCTTATGTTCAGGACCGGCGTTCGGGGCCGGATGTTTCAGAAGATCGGCTTCTATCGACCTCGGAAAACGCTCTATGCACAAAAGCAGCCTGAACACTTTCTTTCGCGGCTATCAGAGTGCGGGCAAGCCGCTTGTGCTTGGCCTCGTTGTCGGCAGTTCCGGTTCGACCTACAGCAAGCCCGGGGATTGCATGTTGATCGACGGCGAGGGCCAGTATCACGGCATGTTGTCCGGAGGGTGCCTCGAAGGCGATCTGGCCCTGCGCGCAGCGGCGGTTCTGGCCAGCGGCACCGCGGAGCGAGTCGTCTACGATCTGGTCTCCGACGACGAGTTATGGGGCCTGGGTGTGGGCTGCGAAGGTGTCATCGACGTCCTGCTGCTCAAGCTCGATGTCGGCAACGGCTATCAGCCGTATGCGGCGCTGGCCGCCGTTTTCGAATCGACCGAGCCGGCGAGCCTTGCGGTTGTGCTCGAATCGGATACTCATCCGGCCGGCAGCACGGTTGTGATGGGCGACGACGGCACCGTTTTCCTGCAATCGCCCGGGTTCGCGACGGATCTCGAGGGTTTGGCTCGGAGCGGGCATGGCACACGAGTGACGGCGGAAGACGGACACACGGAGGCGATTTGCCTTCGGGTCATGCCCATCCCGAGGCTGCTGCTGCTGGGCGCCGGTCCCGATGTTATGCCGCTGTTGAGCCTCGCAGGCGAACTGGGCTGGCACACGACCATCACGGATCACCGGCCGGCTTTCATTGAACGCCCGGAACTCTCGATTGCCGACCAGCGCCTCTGCTCACCTGCGGCGGTCGCGGGAGAGCAGCTGGCAGAGAAGCACTTCGATGCTGCCGTCGTCATGAGCCACCATCTCGACAGCGACCGGCATTATCTTCGCTATCTGGCGGAAAGTCCGGTTGCGTTCGTCGGACTCCTCGGTCCGCCCTCCCGCCGAGATCGGCTGCTCGGGGAACTGGGCGTGGAGGCCAGTCGGCGCCTCGAGTCGCGTCTGCAGGCACCGGCCGGCATCGATCTGGGTGGGCGAGGGGCCGCGTCGATTGCACTGTCGATCTGCGCAGGGGTTGAGCAGTATCTGAACAGGCGTGCCGTCATGCGGCTCTCGGGGTAGCGGCACCCTCTATTTTTTTACCTACTGGACAATAATTGCCCTTCTGTCAGCGCGTTAGTGCGCGCCTGCCAGCCGAAGGGTTTCCGCGCCACTCCCTAAGCGTGTCCGTTCTCTTTGATGGGCAGAAAGATATCCACCATCATGTCGGCGAGTGACTCGACGGTCTCGCGGGACTCGAAGTCCACTCCGCTCGTGCGGCGGATCTCGAGATTGGAGGCGAGCAGGCTGCCCGCCGCAGCGCGGATCAGATTGAACAGCAATGCCGGATCACCCCCGGGGGCCAGCCCCAGGTCCTGCAAGTGAGACAGTCGGGCGACCGTGTCCTCGTAGAAGGGCTTGAGATGCTTGTCAACGAGCCAGTTGAGCCTGCCGTTGGGGTAGCTGGACTCGTTTAGCATCATCTTGTGCAGCGCCGGCTGACTCTGCGCGTACATGACATAAGCACGGATAAGGGTCGCCATCTGGGCCCGAGGCTGGCTTGCCTCGGAGCGCGCCAGCGCTCGGGCGAGCGCATCGTTGAATTCGCTCCAGATCTTGTCGGCACCGGCCCGCCAGAGCTGATCTTTGCTCTTGAAGTGATAGGTAATGAGCGGGTGGTGGACCCCGGCTCGCTCCGCAATATCCCGCGTCGAGGTACCCTTGAAGCCGTTCTCCGCAAAAGCCTCTATCGCTGCGTCGATCAGCTTTTGCTGGGTCTGGACGGATCTTTGCTGCTGTTTTCGCACTACCGGCTGAGCGGCTAGCTGAGTATCGGACACAAATGAGACTCCAGGGCCCAAAAAGTCCGCTAAGCTTAGCCGCTCCGCGCGGGTGTTTCCAGCATGTCTAAAATCGCCCGGCGGAGTGCCGGCGCGGGTTGCGCGGTTTATTCGATCGCAAACATCATTCTGACGCCAGCCCGCTTCTCGACGTAGCGATCGTTCTCGATAACCGGCTCGAACTCCCACTTCTCGACGGCTTTGATCGCCGCGTTGACGAAGACGTCGCCGGGCTCGGAATCGCGAATTTCGATATTGGCGACGGTACCGTCGACCTGCACGGTAAACACCACGTCCACCCAGCCCGAAACGCTGCGGCGTTCTGCCGCACGGGGGTATTTCGGGGCAACGTACTTCGTGCGTGTGAGCGAGCTGATCGCTACCGGAGTGTCGCTGCGAGCCGGCGCCGCAGGCGGTGCCGTGTCGTTCGTGACCGGCGGTACAACCGAGCCGGCGGCACCGTTGTCAGCAGCGGCAGGTCCGGCAGTGGCCGCCAGCGGCTGAGGCGTCGGTTCTTCCGTGGTCGTTTCCGCAGGCGCAGTAGCAGCCTGACGATTGGCTTCGGCAGCAAGGCGCTCCGCTTCTTCCGCCTGGCGTTCAGCCTCTGCCTGGCGTTCGGCGGCGGCGCGAAGTTCGTCCTGACGCCGCTGCTCATCGACCGCGCGTTGCCGCGCATCGCCGAGCGCGCGGCTGGCGCTGGCCAGCTCCGCACTGCCAGCGTCGATTTCGCGCACGTCGTTCAGAAGCCGCTCGGCTGTGCCAAAACGGCCGTTGTCGATGGCGGTGCGAGCCTCGAGTACCAGGGTACTGGAAATCATCTTCAGGCCGGCCTGGGCTGCCGGATTGCCCGGGTCGTTGCTCAGGGCCAGCTCGTAGTAGTAGCGCGCGTTGTCGTTGGCGGGTTCGAGCAGTTGTCCCGATGCGAGCCTGGCCGCAGCCGTAGCCAGCACGTCTTCGACGCGTTCGGCGCTGCGGGCCTCGTTCAGTTCAGCCTCGACGAGCACTATTTCGCTGGTATCGGCAGGGTTAAGGCTGCGCGCGGTTGCAATGGATTCAGCGGCATCCTGGTAGCGCGAATCGAGTATGGCTGCCCGCGCGGTTGCCAGTGCATCGCGGAGCTGCATTTGCTGGAGCTGCGCCGTGAGGAACGGCAGACGAGGATGACCGGGATCGACAGCACTGACCCGGCCGATGGCCTCGGCGGCGTCGCTGACACGGGCCTCGAGCATGGCTGCCTCGGCAAGCGATATCGTCTGGTCGATGACGTCCGCAAATTCGTCCGCGAGTGCGCGGTCCGCCGGATCCGCGGCTACGGCGCTTGCGAAAGCTTCGACGGCGTTCTCTCCTGCCGGCGCATAGATCTGTCCGGCATCGCGGAGCTGGCGCGCGGCGCCGGCGAGCGCATCGGCGTCAACCGCAGTGCTTTCAGGTAGTTGCGATTCGCCAACCGTGCCGGTCGGTGCCTGCAGTGCCGGGTCCGCCGTTGCCGGCGGCACCTCAGCCGTCGAGGGCGGCGGCGTCCGGGCCGGCTCGTCGTCGCCGCTGAACATCCAGAAGCCAAGGGCTGCAACCGCAACGACCGCTGCCGCAATCCCGCCCAGAACCTTCACGTTAGTGAACGGTGAGCTGCCGCCGCTGTCGGCGGGCTCCAGCGTGTCGAACGGCACTTCGGGTGCGGGGTCCGGTGTGGGCTCGGGTTCGGACGGTTCTTTCCGGCCAGTGAGCGATTCGCTGACCGTGGCGACGATGCCCGTCATCGTTTCGGTGAAACTCTTGTCCTTGTCGTCGAAGGCATCCGAGAGACCCGCGTCCGCCGGCGCATCGATCTCGATGTCGGGGAGTATCGTTGGTTCTTTCTTCTCCACGGCCGGTTGTTCCGGCGGTGGGGGAGCAGGGCTGGCTTCGGGCGCTTTGGCGTCCGCTGCCTTTTTCGCCGGTTTTTCGGCAGTTTTCCTGGCCGGTTTCGGCGGTTCGGCAGCCGGCTGCGGCTTTTCGGCAACGGCGCCGAGCTTGAACGCGGAGTCCGGTGCTTCGAGGTGATGCTTGACCGATGCCTCGATCGCCAGGCGTGCGCGGCCCGGCGATACCGGCTTGAGCAGGAATCGGTAGACCTTGCCGCGGTTGATCAGGTCCATGAGCATTTCGCCGTCGTCGCGGCGCCCCGCAACGATCGACACGAGGCGTTTCGTCGTGCGCCTCAAATGTACGGTCAGTTTCTCGACGTTCGAGCCCACCATGCCGGCGTCGACGACGACCACACCGACCTTATTGCTGCCAATGGCTTCTTCCGCCGCGGCGAGCGTGTCGGCGGCGAAGACGTTGTGGAGTCCGCGCGTCGATTCGCGAATCGTCGTCAGAAACTCCTGGTCCTTCGATAGCACGAGGACGTCGACGGCCTGCGCACCCGCAGTGACCGCCGCGGATACGCGCTTGGGATCCAGTATGGGTACCGTGCCGGTGCCGTCCGAGATGATCGTGGAACCGTTTTCGCTCGTCTCCATGACGATATGCTGGCCGGACTCGTCCGGGTTGGCGCGCGTGTCGTTGGCCGACTCGGCCAGCGCCATGAGCCGCATCTGCCGGGTGGCATTGTCGATGAGCTTGGTCAGATCGTCGCTGCTGATGCCGCCGCGGACGACCTGGAAGACTTCCTTTTCGCCGACCAGAGCCTCGAGCCCCTTGTCGTTTTGACCGGCAAGCAGAATGCCGATGGTTTCCGGCGAGCGTTTCTTCGCCTCCCGAAGCGCCTCGACGCCGCTCATTCCCGGCAGATTTTGAGCGGAAATGATGACGTGTATCGGTGTCTCGCCGAGTGTGTTCAGAGCTTCTGTGCCGCTCGTGGCGCAGTGCACGGTGTAGCGATCAGTGATACCGGCGCTCAGGGTGTCGAGCGTGGTCTGTTCGCTGTGCAGCAGCAGCACCTGTGTTTTGAATTGCTCAAGGGGCACTTCCGGACCTCCGAATTTTATGTCCAATGGCCAGCGTCTTCTCGGCGAACGTGCAGTATATCCCCGTGTTATTCGAAGCCTGTCGCCCGGAGCCGACGGAATTGTCAAATTGTGACGAGTCGCACAGTTGCTGTGCAGGTCACGTCACGTTCGACCTTCCGGCGCCGTGCCGGGCGCTCTGCAGCGGTGCAGCGGCCGCTCTACACCGGTGCGCCGGCCTTGGCGTCGATCTCCTCCCTGAGCGCTGCAATGGCGTCTTCAACGGGCTGGACGGTCTGTCGTTTCGAACCCAGACGCCGGATCGCCACGCTATCCACCTCGACTTCGCGCTGGCCTACCGCAAACAGCACCGGTACCTTCGCGACGCTGTGCTCGCGTACTTTGTAAGAGATTTTCTCGTTGCGCAAATCGGCTTCCGCCCGAATGCCGGCCTGGCGCAGACGCTCGACGACAGCGTTCGCAAATTCGTCCGCTTCCGAGGTAATGGTCAATACTTTCACTTGCAACGGCGCAAGCCACAACGGCAAATTGCCGGCATGATGCTCGATTAATATGCCGATGAAGCGTTCGAGCGAGCCGAAGATGGCCCTGTGCAGCATCACCGGCACGTGTTTTTCGCCGTCTTCGCCAATGTAATGTGCGCCGAGGCGACCCGGCATGTTCAGGTCCACCTGCAGGGTTCCGCATTGCCAGTCCCGGCCAATGGCGTCGCGCAGCACAAATTCGAGTTTGGGTCCGTAGAAGGCACCCTCTCCGGGGTTGTGCGTGTATTCGAGTTCGGCGTTCTCGAGTGCCTTGAGCAAAGCCGCCTCGGCCTGGTCCCACACGGCATCTTCACCAACCCGGACTTCCGGCCGGTCGGCGAACTTGATACGCACGTCGTCGAAACCGAAGCCTCGATAAATGCCGAGAATGAGATCGCAGACGGCCACTGACTCGTCGGTGATCTGGTCGAGCGTACAGAATATGTGCGCGTCGTCCTGCGTGAATGCCCGCACGCGCATCATGCCGTGCAGTGCGCCTGACGGCTCGTAGCGGTGGCATTTGCCGAACTCGGCGACTCGATAAGGCAGGTCGCGGTAACTCGTAATACCCTGTTTGAACACCTGTACGTGCCCGGGGCAATTCATCGGCTTGATGGCATAGTGACGGCCGTCGACCGTTTCGGTCGTGTACATGTGTTCGCCGAACGACTGCCAGTGGCCGGATGCCTCCCAGAGCGAGCGATCGACCACTTCCGGGGTGTTGATCTCGCGATATCCGGCCGCATTTTGCTGTTCGCGCATAAAACCGATCAGCGTCTGGAATACCGTCCAGCCGTGCGGGTGCCAGAACACGGCGCCGGGGGCTTCTTCCTGAAAGTGAAACAAGTCCATGACGCGGCCGAGGCGCCGATGATCGCGCTTCTCGGCTTCCTCCAGCATATGCAGGTACTTGCGCAGCGCCTTCTCGTTAGGCCACGCGGTGCCGTAAACGCGCTGCAGCATCTCGTTGCTGGCATCGCCGCGCCAGTACGCGCCGGATACGTGCGTCAGCTTGAACGCCTTGCCGAGCTTGCCCGTGGACGGCAGGTGCGGACCGCGGCAGAGATCGATGAAATCGCCCTGCCGGTACAGCGTAATGGGCTCGTCGCTCGGGATGTCGGCAATGATCTGGGCCTTGTATTCCTCGCCCATGTCGCGGAAGAAGCGCACGGCCTCTTCGCGGTCCCAGAGTTCGCGTTCGATGGTCTCGTCGCGGTCGACGATCTCCTTCATGCGCTCCTCGATGACGGCGAGATCGTCCTCCGTGAACGCTTCGTCGCGGGCGAAATCGTAGTAGAAGCCGTTTTCGATGGCCGGGCCGATCGTCACCTGGGTGTCGGGCCACAGCTCCTTGACCGCCTCGGCCAGCACGTGTGCCGCGTCGTGCCGCAGCAGCTCCACGCCGTCTTCACTGCCTCGCGTGACGATCTCGACCGTGGCATCCGTGTCGATTTCGCGCGTGAGATCCCAGAGTTCACCGTTGACGCGCGCTGCTACTGCGTCTTTCAGGAGGCTTTTGCTAATACTCTCGGCCACGGCGGCGCCGTGCACGGGGCTTGGGAATTCGCGGACTGAACCGTCCGGCAGACTGATCTGTGGCATGGTGTTTTTCTGGTGTCGCTCGTAACGAAGGAGGCGGCGGGCGCCGTCCGTTTCTCGGGCGGGATACCAGCCGGCCGGCTATTGTAGCGCCCGTGCTCGCGCAAACACCACCGTCGTCTTGTTATGCAGAACTTGGGGTCACTACAATAGGCCGCTTTGCCGACGAGTGTCGACGACAATGAGCCAAGAGCCCCCGCGGGACTTCATCCGCGACATCATTCATACGGATCTCGAATCCGGCAAACACGCCGAGATCGTGACCCGGTTCCCGCCCGAGCCCAACGGCTATCTGCACATGGGGCACGTCATGTCGATCTGCCTGAACTTCGGCGTCGCGGCGGAAACGGGGGGGCGGACCTTTCTCCGTTACGACGACACCAATCCGGGCAAGGAGGACGAGGAGTTCGTCCGCGCCATCGAGCGCGACGTCCGCTGGCTGGGGTTCGACTGGCAAAGCCGGCTGACCCACGCGTCGGACTACTTCGAGACCTTGTACGACGCCGCTGTCCACCTAATCGAAAAAGGCCTGGCCTACGTCGACAGCCTGTCCGCCGAAGACATTCGGCGATACCGCGGCACGTTGACCGAGGCGGGGACCGACAGCCCCTACCGCGAACGCAGCGTTGCCGAGAATCTCGATCTGTTTCGGCGGATGCGCGCCGGAGAATTTGCCGACGGCGAACACGTACTGCGCGCGAAGATCGACATGACCTCGCCCAACATGAACCTCCGGGACCCCACGCTGTACCGCATCCGGCATATCGATCATCAGCGCACGGGCGATGCCTGGTGCATTTACCCGATGTACGATTTTGCACACACGCTGTCGGATGCTTACGAAGGCATCACCCACTCGTTGTGCACGCTGGAATTCGAGGATCACCGTCCGTTGTACGACTGGTTGCTCGATCAGGTGCAGCCCGAAAGCCGGCCGCGGCAGATCGAGTTCTCGCGCCTCAACGTTGCCTATTCGGTGACCAGCAAGCGCAAACTCAAAGCGCTGATCGACGAGGGTATCGTGAACGGCTGGGACGATCCGCGCATGCCCACCATTGCAGGCATGCGCCGGCGCGGCTACCCGCCCGCGGCCCTGCGCGACTTCGTGCAGCGCGCCGGGGTGACCAAGAAAGACAAGCTGATCGAGATGGGCATGCTCGAAAACAGTGTGCGCGAGGCGCTGGGTGACGCGGCGCCGCGGCGCATGGGCGTATTACGGCCGCTCAAGATCGTGCTGACGAACTACCCGGCCGACCGGACGGAAACCGTGACCGCAATGAACCACCCGAACCGTCCGGATATGGGGCAGCGGGACGTACCGTTTTCCCGCGAGCTGTGGATAGAGCGCGACGACTTCATGGAGGATGCGCCGCGCAAGTTCTTCAGACTGAAACCCGGGGGCGAGGTGCGTTTGCGCTCGGCTTACATCATCCAGTGTGACGAGGTCATCAAGGACGCCGACGGCAACGTTGTCGAACTTCGCTGCAGCTACGACGAGTCGACCCGCAGCGGCTCGGCCAACAGCGACCGTAAGGTGAAGGGCACCATACACTGGGTATCGGCAGCCCACGCGGTCGATGCGGAGGTTCGTCTCTACGATCGTCTGTTCCGGGAAGCGAATCCGAACGCCGTCGACGACTTCACGACCGTGCTGAACGAGAACTCGCTCGAAACGCTGGCTGCGAAGCTCGAGCCTGCGCTGGGAGAAGCGGATGACGAGCCCGTGCAGTTCGAACGGCTGGGTTACTTCGTGAAGGATCAGGAATCGACGCCCGACAGAGCGGTGTTCAATCGCGTGGTCAGCCTGCGCGACTCCTGGGCCAGGCTCGAGAAACAGGCGCTCGCCGACGCCTGAGTCAGTCGCCGGGCGTGCTCGTGACGACGAGCGGAGCGCCGCGTCCGATACCCAGCGACTCTGCGGCGTTGCCCTCGGCCAGCGCGATTTCAACGACGCCGAACGAGTTGATCAGAGCAAGATGATCGCCCGGCGTTGCGCGGCCGTAGGTCTTAAGCATCGGCAGACGGTGACCGGCGATCGATACGACCGGGGACGAGAGGCCGCTCAACAGCCCGGCGTCCACGTTGCTGATCAGGTTACCGAAAGAATCGACGGTCACGATGCTGCCCTTGATGCCGCTCGCCGATACCTCCGGTTCGTCGAGCCATCCGGGAATCCACTCGTCGGTCGCGACGCCGAGGTCGGCGGCCGTCACGCGACCACTGGCGATCAGCGCGGCGGCCGGTGCAAACACGTCGCGGCCGTGGAACGTGTTGCTCGGCGGGGGAACACCCTGTCGTGCCAGGCGATCGAAGTCGAGGTGCCAGACGCGGGCGTCTTCCGCGGCGTCGAGCAGCCCGGCCAGAAGTCCGTTGTCCGGCGCCATGAAACAATGGCCGTCCGTTTCGGCGAGCAGGATCTTGCGCTCGGTGCCGACGCCGGGATCCACGATGGCGAGATGGACGCTGCCCGCGGGAAAGTAGTGATAGGCCCGGCTGACCCAGAAGCCCGCCTCCGGCGGCCACTGCGCCGGTATGTCGTGGGTCAGGTCGACAACCCGCGCGGCGGCAAAGCGCGACAGGATGGCGCCGCGCATGACGGCGGCAAACGGCCCTTTGTGTCCGAAATCGGTGGTGATCGTAATGACGCCGGAAACCTGCACAATGGCTGCCGCTGATCAGACCGCGAGTTTGTCCAGGTGGAAATCGGCGTTGCCGAACAGCTGCCCGATCGCCGTCAGGCGCTTGAAGTAGTGGGCGATGTCGAGTTCCCACGTCACACCCATGCCGCCGTGAATCTGCACGGCCTCCTGGCCCACCTTCTTGCCGGCGGTGCCCACCTGATACTTCAGTGAACTGATGGCATCGGCCGCGTTCTCGTGACCGTCCGCTGTGAGCATCGTGGCCCACAGCAGCAGCGAATAGCTTTGCTCGCAAGCTGTCAGCATGTCGACCATGCGATGCTGCAGTGCCTGAAAACTGCCAATCGGGACGCCGAACTGTACGCGGCTTTTCGAGTATTCGACGGTCTTCTCCGTCATGACCTGCATGATGCCGACGGCTTCTGCGCACACGGCAAGCGTGGCATCGTCGAACACGCTGCGTATGACGGGCAGTGCCTGACCTGCTTCGCCCAGGCGGGCGTCGGCCGCCACTCGCAGGTCGTCGAACTCGAGTTCCGCTGCCTGGTGGCCGTCGACGGTGGGGTAGCGATGTACGGTCAGGCCGTCCGCGGTGCCGGGAACGAGAAACAGAGAGATGCCTTCCGCGTCGTGCTGTTCGCCCGACGTTCTCGCCGAAACGAGCAACAGGTCGGCGTTGCCGCCGTTCAGGACGACCGCTTTGTGGCCGCTCAGCAGATAGCCGTCACCGTCGGCGGCAGCCGTGCTCGACACGTTGTCGAGTTCGTAGCGGCTCTGCGGCTCGACGTGCGCCAGCGCGGCCTGTGTATCGCCGGCGATCAGGCTGCCGAGCCACTGTGCTTTCTGTTCGTCGGAGCCGAGGCGACGCAGCGCGCCGCCGGCAAGCACCACGTTGGCCAGATACGGTTCGACGACCAGTCCGCGGCCGAACAGACGCATCATTAGCATGACTTCGACCGGGCCGTAGCCGAAGCCGCCATCCGCTTCGCTGAAGGGCACGGCGGTCCAGCCGAGTTCGGCAAACTGTTTCCAGACGTCTTCGCTGTAGCCTTTCGGGCTGCCCGAGTAGCGCTGCCGCGTGTCGAAGTCGTAGTCGTTGCTCAGGTATTTCGCAACGCTGTCTTCGAGCATCTGTTGTTCTTCGTTGAGGGAAAAGTCCATGTAGCCGGTTCCTATTCAACAAGCCCCTAGAGGCCGAGCACGTGTTTGGCGACGATGTTCTTCTGGATCTCGTTGGATCCACCGTAGATCGACGCCTTACGGAAGTTGAAGTAGCGCGATGACGCGCGCGTCTCGTTGCCTTCGCCGATGCGTTCGTCGCGCACAAAGTCCGGCGCGTACTGCTCGGGCACGAAGGGCAGGGCGTAGTACCCGGCGGCATCCACGTACAGCTCGTCGATGGCCTGCTGGATCTCGGTGCCGACAAATTTGAGGATTGAGGATTCCGGCCCGGGTGCCTTGCCCGCGGACACGGCTGCCAGCGTGCGCAGTTCTGTGAATTCGAGGGCCTTGAGTTCCACCTCGACCGCGGCGAGTCTGCGCATGAAGCTCGGATTCTGCGACAGCGGCGTTGCCCCGCGGACAGGCCGCTCTGCTTGTTCACGCAGCCTGCGCAGGCGGAATTTCGAATGGTGCACGGCCGCAATGTTCGTGCGTTCGTGCTGCAGCAGAACCTTGCCGTAGGTCCAGCCCTTGCCTTCTTCGCCGACGAGGTTGGCGACCGGTACCCGCACGTCTTCCAGATGCACTTCGTTGACTTCGTGCTCACCCTCGATCGTGATAATCGGTTTGACCGACACGCCGGGCGATTTCATGTCGATCAGGACGAAGCTGATACCCTCCTGGCGGCGTGCGACGTCGCTGTTGGTGCGCACCAGGCAAAAGATCCAGTCGGCATGTTGCGCCAGCGTGGTCCATGTTTTGGTGCCGTTGACGACGTAGTGATCGCCGTCCAGGTCGGCGCGGGTTTTCAGCGACGCCAGATCGCTGCCCGAGCCCGGTTCCGAATAACCCTGACACCACCAGACGTTGCTCTCGAGAATATCGGGCAGAAACCGCTGCTTCTGTTCGTCGTTGCCGAAGGTGTAGATGACGGGACCGACCATGCTCAGACCAAACGGTACGATGTCGGGCGCGTTGACTTCGGCAAGCTCCTGCATGAACAGATATTTCTGCACCGGTGTCCAGCCCGTGCCGCCGTACTCTTTGGGCCAGTTGACGGCCGACCAGCCGCGCTCGAAAAGCCATTTCTGGAACCGAACCTGATCGTCCGGGCTGATCGTAATCCCTGAATCGCGCTGCGTTCGGATATCGTCGGGAAACTCGTTTTCGAACACGCGTCGGATGTCGTCACGAAATTCGAGTTCTTCCTTGCTGAAGGTCAGGTTCATGGGCTGCCTTTGTGTCTGCCGGCGAGCGCACCGCTTGCTGAGCGGTGGGCGCCAGGGTCGGTTTCCTTAAAGTATGCTGCGCGAAGCGCGGTCTGCCGGGTGCAGGTCTGCCGTCACCCGCCACGGTTGCGTGACGGGTATTGCAGGTCTGTCGCATTCTGAACCAGCGGCGTTGCGGTTGCAAAGCCGGTGTGGGCTGCGCTGCGAGTCCGTTTCAAGGTATCGAGGATTCGGGCAGAATGGACCAATGAGCCTTGACCCGACACCGGCGGCGCCCATGCGCGACGCGCTGCGGCGGCCTCTGCACGATCTCAGGATTTCGCTGCTGGATCAGTGCAATTTTCGCTGCCCTTACTGTATGCCCGAATCGGAATACCACGCCGATTATCAGTTTCTGAGCCGCAAGGACCGTCTGACTCATGCCGAGATTCTGAAGCTTGCGCGTATTGCCGTGGATCTGGGCGTCTCGAAAATTCGCCTGACCGGGGGTGAGCCGCTTCTGGACCGCAACATCGAATCGCTCGTGGCCGGGATCGCCGGAATCGACGGTGTCGAGGACCTGGCGCTGACGACCAATGCGATCCTGCTGGCGCCGCGCGCACAGGCGCTCAAACAGGCCGGACTGCATCGCGTGACGATCAGCCTGGACAGCATCGATCCTGTGGTGTTCGCGGTGATGAGCGGCGGCAGGGGCAAACTCGAGCAGGCACTGGCGGGCGTCGACGCCGCTGCTGCGGCCGGGCTTCTACCTGTGAAAATCAACGTCGTCGTGCAGCGCGGCGTCAACGACGCCGGTGTACTCGACCTGCTCGAGCATTTCCGCGGCAGCGGCCACATAGTCCGCCTCATCGAGTTCATGGACGTCGGCAACCGTAACGGCTGGCGCATGGATCAGGTGGTGCCGTCACGCGAGCTGCTCGAACGGATCAGCGAGCGCTGGCCGCTCGAGCCCAAGCAACAGAACTACCCGGGCGAAGTGGCCCGCCGTTATGTGTACAGTGACGGCAAGGGCGAGATTGGCTTCATTTCTTCAGTGACCGAACCGTTCTGCGGAAGCTGCTCGCGAGCCCGGCTGTCGGCCGACGGCACGCTGTACACATGCCTGTTCGCATCCCAGGGCACCGATCTCCGGGAACCGCTGAGAAACGGCGCCGACGACGAGGAACTCAAAGACATACTGGCGAGAATCTGGCTGCAGCGAGCCGATCGCTACAGCGAACTTCGCCGTCCCGAGCTTGCCGAAGCCCATGCGCAGTCGAAAGTGGAAATGTACCGGATTGGCGGGTAGAACCTTCGCCGGTTTCTCGAGGAGCAGTCATGAACACACTCAGTCACGTCGATGACGGCAACCGGCCAAGGATGGTCGACGTCAGCGGCAAGTCGGTCACCGGGCGCGAGGCCCGGGCACAAAGCCGTGTCTGGCTGCCTCCGCCGGTGCTGGCGGTGCTCGAAGACGGTGAGCTGAACAGCAAGAAGGGGCCGGTGTTTGCGACGGCTATTGTTGCCGGGGTCATGGCGGCCAAAAAAACCCACGAACTGATCCCGTTTTGTCATCCCCTGGGTCTGGACAAGTGTGACCTCGAGATTCGCGTATCGGACGATGAGGCCGTCATTGACTGCACTTGCTCCGTACAGCACAAGACCGGCGTCGAGATGGAGGCACTGACCGGGGCGAGCGTCGCGGCTCTGACGATCTACGACATGGTCAAGGCGCTGTCGCACGACGTCGTCATCCGCGAAACCCGGCTCATGAAAAAAACCGGCGGTAAGGAGGATTTCGAGCGTGTCGAATAGATCGATACACGGTTTGATACTGGCCGGCGGAGCCAGTCGTCGCATGGGTCGGGACAAGGCGCACATGGCCGCCGCCGGCAAGCCGCAGCTCGAACGGTGCGCCGATCTGCTTTTGCCGTTCGTCGACACAGTCTGGGTGTCGGTACGCCAGGGACAGCCTGCCGATCCGCTGCGCGACGGCTACCCGCAGATCGTGGATTACGTGCCCGACGGCGGCCCGCTGGCGGGCGTGATTTCGGCGCTGAAATCGAAACCGGAGGCAGACTGGCTCGTGCTCGCCGTCGACTTGCCGCATCTCGATGCGGAGACTCTGGCTTATCTGCTCGAGCATGCGACAGACGCCCGGTTTACGGCGTTTCGCAGCAGCCACGACGGTCTTCCGGAGCCCTTGTGCGCTCTGTATCGCGCCGACTCCGTAGAACTGCTCGAAAGCTATTTCGAATCGGGCATCCGCTGTCCGCGCAAAGTACTCATCAAGAGCGATGCGGAATTGCTCGATCTGCCGAACCCGCGCGCGCTCGACAACGTCAACACGCCGGACGATCTTCGCGCGGCGGGTCTCGAGGATGCGACAGCATGAGTGAACTTCAGTCCAAAACGATCCAGGTACGCTATTTTGCGTTGTTCAGGGAGCATGCCGGCGTAAGCGCGGAGCAACTGACCACATCGGCCGGTACGGCGCTCGAGTTGTTCGAGGCCACGCGTGAGCGTCACGGGTCGACCGAGCCGCTCGGACACTGCAAGGTGGCAATCAACGACGTCATGGTGGACTGGGATGCACCGATTCGCGACGGCGATACCGTGCTGCTGTTCCCGCCGGTAGGGGGAGGCTAGTCGTGGTAGCCGTAGTGACCGACGCGATTGATCCGGCTGCCCGGGCGGAACGCCTGCGCGATCCCAGAGCGGGTGGTTATGCGTCGTTCGAGGGCTGGGTGAGGAACGAAAACGAAGGCCGGGAAGTGCGGCAGCTCGAATACGAGGCTTATGAGCCGCTCGTGATTACCGAGGGTGAGCGCATCATTGCCGAAGCCGGCGAGCGCTGGTCAATCATCGGTGCGGACTTCGTACACCGTAGCGGTCTTCTCGAACTCGGCGATTGCGCCGTATGGGTGGGTGTTGCCGCCAAGCACCGTGACGAGGCCTTCAAGGCAGGGCGATACATCATCGACGAACTCAAGGTGCGTCTGCCGATCTGGAAGAAAGAGCACTACGTCGACGGCGATTCCGGCTGGGTCAATTGCGAGCGCTGCGCTGCGCACGCGCACCACGACTAGATCTTCAGTCCGTATCCTTCAACAGCCTGTCGTAGTCGTCTCGGGTGTCGACGTCGACCGTCGCCTCCCGGCACGGCAATTCGACGACGCGCGCCGCATGCCGGTCGAAGAGCGTTTTTGCGCCGCGGTCGCCCGACAACGCGGCGAGTTCCGGGAAGTAGCGCTTGCCGAACAAAGCGGGCGCGCCGAGTGTTCCGGCGTAGCGGCTCGCCACGATGGCGTCGTCCGCACCGTTCCAGGAGGCCGCGAGACTACGGTAGTGAGACACGGGCACCAGCGGCTGGTCGCCGAGCCCGATCAACAGAGCGTCGGCACTGTTGCCGAGAGCCCGGGCCGCGGCGGCTATCGAGCCGCCGATACCCTCCGCATAGCGCTCGTTGACTATCAAAAACGGTATCTGAGCGGCGCTTGCAACCCGGGCGGCATCCCGGCCCACGACAATCGCGAGGATGTGCGGTTCGACGGCAGCGAGCGCCCGCGCAGTGTGGCGGACGAGCGCCTCGCCGGCAAAACGTGCGAGCTGTTTGTTGTGTCCGAATCTCAGGCTTTGGCCGGCGGCGAGGACTACGGCGGCGAGCTTCATAAGGTAGAGCCTATCTCGAAATAGATCGTGATCGCGCCGGCGGCTATTCTTTTGCAAGTCAAGGCGCCGCGAGTGCCGTGCAGCCCCGCTACATTAGCGAGCGGCTACGCGGGATTGCGGATCCGGGCGTTTGCCCGATCGAGTATATCCTCGCTCGAGCCGTCGCAAAAAGTGCGCGGATACTTGCGGCCGGCGCAGCAAAGTGTTTTTCTAGCGCTGGCGGCTCGGCACCGGGCTTGCACCTATTTGGGGGAACGGGGACAACGGCTTGCATCGTATTACGTCGATTGAAGACGCTAAACGGCTCGAAGGACTGGAGGTCGGTCTGTCGGACTGGGTGGTCATTGATCAGAATCGCATAGACCTGTTTGCAGAGGCGACGGACGACTACCAGTGGATCCACGTGGACGTCGACCGCGCGGGGCGGGAAATGCCCGACGGCAAGACCATCGCCCACGGTTATCTCACGCTGGCGCTGATTCCCGCGTTGACCGCCAATTTTGTGGATATTCCCAATCTCGAGCGCGGCATCAACCTTGGCGTGAACAAGGTGCGTTTCTACACGCCGGTCCAGGTCGGCGATCGCGTGCGTGCGCGCGCCTCCGTGATTTCCGTCCGCCGACGGGCAGGCGCTTTGCTGCTGACGTCGGAGACGCGCATTGAGGTCGAAAACCAGCGCAAACCGGCCTGCGTGGCCGAAACCCTGGGGATGTACTTCCTCAAGGAAGCCGAGGACACCGGGCAGGCAGAGGCGCCGAAGGCGGCCGATCAGGCCTAGGCTCCGGCGGCACGCTTTCCAGAAAAAAAACAGCAAAAAAGAACGGCGGCGAGCTTCAGGCTCGCCGCCGTTTTTTGTATTGCCGTTTTGTGATCAGTCGAAGAAGTAGCGGAGGGTAACGCCCCAGGTCCGCGGGATATTCGGATAGCCTGAGAAGCTGCCGTCCTGCGCAACCGACGGGAACGCGCTCTGCAGGTACTCGTCGTCGTTCAGGTTACGCGCCCATAGCGTGGCTTCGAAGCCGTTGTCCCAGCGGATGCCCGCACTGGCGTTGATCGTGCTGACTTCACGCGAGGCCAGGTCGGACGATACGTTTTCGATGACCTGTACGTCGCTCTCGTAGTAGTACTCGGCTCTGACGAAGCCGCGGCCGTTGAACAGATCGAAACCGTAGCGCGCGGACGTCGTAATGCTGGTCTCGCTAATGCCGGCCGGTGCCGTGCCGCTGAGATCGACCGGGCCGTCCGGACCGTTACCCAGCGGGAACGAGTCGTATTCCGGGTCGAGGAACATGCTCGAGAACGACAGTTCCAGGTCGGCCGTCGGCGCCCACAGCACATCGAGTTCGATGCCCGTCGTCGACTGCTTACCCGCGTTGGCCAGGATAAAGCCCGTGCCGACGAACAGGTTCTGCTGGAAGCCCTCGATTTCCTGGTCGAACACGGCGACGTTCAGCACGACGTTGTCGAAGCGCGATTTGAGTCCGAGTTCGTAGAGCGTCGACTCCTCAGGTCCCGCGAATCGCGTGCCGGCAACGAGGTTGTTGACACCCAGTCCCGCGTTTTCCAGCGCGGCAATATCGCTGGCAAAAGGCCGCGAGTCGCGCGACAGGTTCCAGGACGTGGCCTTGAAGCCCGTACCGGCGCTGGCGTAGACGTTGACCTGATCGGTCAGGTCGTAGGCGAAACGCACCGTCCAGGTCGTGTCGTCGTCGTCGGACGAGCCCGATTCGACAGCGTTCGGATAGTTGACGATGGGGGGCAGGAACTGCAGCGGCGTCAGCGCGAGCAACTGGTTGCAGTTGGGCGGTGGCGCAGCGGCGGAACACTCCGTCATCGAGACGGTTTGCAGCTGTCCGATCAGCGCCGGGTTCATCATCGCAACCGTGTTGATGTTGTCGGGTGTCGGCGGCAGGCCCGTCACGGTCTGGAACGCGAGCCCGAAGCCCACTTCCTGCAGGTCGAGCGCCGAGAAAGCGTCCGTGCCCGTAATGTTGAGCGTGGCGTCTTTCTCGTCTTCGACGTAGGCGACGCCGAGGGTCACCGTCGCGCGGTCGCCGAGATTGAAGTCGACCTGGCCGAACAGCGACGTGGCCGTATTGGTCAGCGTCGCGAACTCGGTGTTGCCCTGGCCTTCGGCGAAGAAGGCGCCGGGGGGCAGCCCGAGACCGGCCTCGAGAGCGGCCAGCGGTGACGGATCGACACCCGGCGTACCGCCCGTGGCGAGGATCGTCAGGATGTCGGCGTAGCCGCGGAACGCGTCACCGTAAATGATGCCGGAACGCTGATCGACGTCTTCGTCGAAGTAGAAGCCGCCGACGACCCATTCGAACGCATCCGTCGAGCCCGACAGTCTGAGTTCCTGAGTGAAGGTATCGATCTGGGTGTCGGTCAGGTTACCCGTCTGGTCGCTGATCAGGCGTGCGCTCGTGAAGTCGACGTCCACGTTGTCGAAGCGGTCCTGTTCGCGGAACGCGCTGATCGAGGTCAGCGTGACGTTGTCGTTGAGGTCGTAATCGAACTGCAGCGAGAAACCCGAGTTGTCGATTTCGTTGGTCGGATCGAAGTCGTAGAAGCCTTCGTAGGCAAACGGGGCGTTCGGTACGAGTGCGCCGCCGACCAGGCCGATGGCCGCGCCCGTCGGTCCGTTCTGGATGTTGGCAACGCCGCAGCAGGCTTCGTCGAGCGTGTCGAAATCGGCGATGAAGCGCGCCTCGAAGCGATCGCTGGGTGCAAACAGCAGCTGGCCGCGCACGCCGGTCCGGTTGATCTCGTTGAGTTCGCCGCCCGTTGTCAGGTTTTCGTAATAACCGTCACGCTGGTTGTAGCTGCCCGACAGCGAGAAACCCACGGCGTCGCTCAAGGGGCCGCTGATGTCGCCTTTGAGGATCACCTGGCTGTAGTCGCCGGCCGTGAGCGAAACGGAGCCCGTGTGTTCGTCGAGGCTCGGCTTGGCCGTGACCACGTTGATGACGCCGGCCGAAGCGTTTTTACCGAACAGCGTGCTCTGCGGGCCCTTGATCACCTCGATGCGCTCGAGGTTCGGGAAGTCCGCCAGAGCCGCCGCAGCACGCGAGCGATACACGCCGTCGATGTACACCGCCACCGAGGGTTCGATGCCGGCATTGTTCGCGCCGTTGCCGAAGCCGCGGATGATGAAGGTCGTATTGCCGCTGGCCTGCAGCTGGCTGACGCGCAGGCTGGGAACGAGCGACTGCAGATCCTTGATGTCGAGCACCTGAGCTTCGTCGAGCGCGGACTGGCTGACCACCGAAACGGCGACCGGCAGCGACTGCAGCGTCTGTTCCCGCTTCTGGGACACGACCACAATTTCTTCCAGTACGGCTTCGTCCTGAGCCATCGCCGTCGTGGCGATGCCCGATGTCAGGACGAGGCAGAGAAGCGCCGCCGAGCCGGCGAAACGCGCCGTCCAATTACGAACAAACAGTGGAGTACGATTCATTTCTCCCCCCTTTGGAGAACGGCCCCTGGTCCTTGGGGCGCGTGACATGCGGTAACCTCACCATAGCAAAGGTTCCGTGCGCAACCGGATCGTGAAATGCCAGAAGAAACAGCTGCTAAGAAACGCAAGCTAAAGTGTATTTAAGCGCGAAGAATAGCATGGAATCGGCCAGGAACAGCAAACCTGGACGCATCGGACGCACGTGTCGCTATCTTGACCGGGCCGACTGTTTTCGGAGCGGCTCAAGAGAATTTGCACAGCGCCGTTATTGACCATAATGTTGCTGCGCTGAGACGAAGCAACAAGCGACAAAAGTTTACTTTTGCCGACAAAACGATTGCGGAGCGGAACGTGCCAGAGTAGCCTGCGCGATCCTTTTGCCGCCGGTACTCATAAGGGGAACAATGCATGGCCGATCCGCTACGGCTGTATGGCCTGAAGGCCCTCGTAACCAATGCTGCCGACGGGATCGGCGAGGCCGTGGCACGGACGCTCATCAAGCACGGCGCCGAAGTCGTGGCCGCCGACACCATTAATAGCGGCGTCGAGCAGCACTACCGTCAGGTGAAGGGCATCACCGGGCACGTCTCCACATTGACCGACCCCGGCAAGATGCCGGCACTCGTCGAAGCCTGCGTCGATCACATTGGCGGTGTGGATATCGTCGTCGGCGACTTCCCGCTGTCGGCCGAGGCGCCCGTGGAGGCACCGGGTCCCGTGCTCGACAGGCTGCTGGACCTGCGTACGGCGCTCGTCTCGGCGCTCGCGCGAGCGGCGCTCCCCGAACTCAAGAAGAGCCCGTCGGGAAGAATCATCAATATCGGCTTTTTGCGGAGTTTGTTTGCAGCCGGTGCGCGCGAGGCTGCGCAGCGCGGTGAAACACAGCTGGCAGCCCTTACGCGGGCGCTGGCCGCGGAAACCGGCGAATTCGGCATCACGGCCAACTACGTGCAGCCCGGCGCGGTCATGACGCCCGTAAGCCGCGAGACGTTTCGCAAGGACAAAACGCTCAGGGACTACTGCATTGCGCATTCAGCGGCGCGGCGGCTCGGCGAGCCGGTCGACGTGGCCAAGGTCGTGCTGTTTCTGGCCAGCGACGACGCCGGTTTTGTCAGCGGGACCGGCATTGCGGTAGACGGCGGCCGGACCGACGTCTAGATCCCGGTTCCGACTACCGCCATGCACCCGGTACTTGCCGATCTGATTACCCTGCTGCGCCTCGAGCGTATCGAGGACAATATTTTCCGCGGTGAAAGTCGCGATATCGGCAGCCCGCAGGTGTTCGGCGGCCAGGTACTCGGCCAGGCGTTGTCGGCGGCACAGCTGACCGTCGAAGGTCGCGTCGCGCACTCGCTGCACGCCTATTTTCTGCGCCGCGGCGACATCAACGCGCCGATCGTTTACGAAGTGGATCGTGCACGCGACGGCGGCAGCTTTTCGAGCCGGCGCGTCGTTGCCATCCAGCACGGCCGGCCAATTCTCAATCTTGCCGCGTCGTTTCAGGTGGCTGAGAACGGCTTGGAGCACGCGGCGGCGATGCCCGAGGTGCCGGGCCCGGACGGGCTCGAGGACGTCACCCGGGCGGCCGAAGGCAAGCTGGACCGGATTCCGATGAAAATGCGGCGCTTTCTGACCGATGCGCGACCGTTCGAGTTTCGTCCCGTGGAGCCGCCCGAGTTCGATCACCCCAAGCCGAGGCCGCCGCTGAAACACGTCTGGATCCGCGCTGTCGACCAGCTGCCTGAAGATCGCGCACTGCACCAGAATCTGCTCGCGTACGTGTCGGACTACGAACTGCTCGGTGCGTCGACTCTGCCGCACGGACTGTCGTTTACGCGCGGCAACGTGATCATGGCGAGCCTCGATCACGCGCTGTGGTTCCATCGCGAGTTCCGGATCGACGAGTGGCTGCTGTACGCCATGGACAGCCCGACTGCAACGGGCGCCCGCGGGTTTGCACGCGGTCAGTTTTTTACTGCCGACGGCCGGCTGATCGCCTCGACGACGCAGGAAGGGCTGGTGCGGGTCGTGGACCCGGAAACGGTGCGGCCGCGATCACATCCGAAAGCGCAGAACTGACGCCTCCGTTCTACAGCGCCGAGAGTTCCCTGCGATAGCGTTCGGCATTGGCGACATAGACGTCGGCTGACTGCCGGATCATTGCGAATGCCTCGTCGTCCAGGCTGCGCACTGCGCGTGCGGGCGAGCCGAGGATCAGCGAGCCGGGCTCGAACTGTTTGCCCTCGGTAATCAGGGCGTGGGCACCCACGATACAGTTCTCGGGAATCACTGCGTTGTTGAGGACGGTGCTGCCGATGCCGATCAGCGAGTTGTTGCCGATCGTGCAGCCGTGCAGCATGACCTTGTGGCCGATCGTGACGTTCTGCCCAACTGTCAGCGGGCAGCCCGGATCGGTGTGCAGGACCGACCCGTCCTGCACGTTCGAGCGCTCGCCGATCTCGATCCACTCGTTGTCGCCCCGCAGCACTGCGTTGAACCAGACGCTGGCGTATTCCTTGAGACGCACGGCGCCAATCAACTCCGCGCTGTCCGCAATCCAGGTGCCCGTGTCCGCAATATCGGGCCGGCGCTCGCCGAGCGTGTAGAGCATGCGGGGTGGGCAGGCCCGATTACTTGCCGCTGGCTTGCGCCGCCACCGCGGCGGCTGCCTTGGCGACGGCATCGGGGTCGCCGAGAAAGCGCCGCGAGGCCGGGCTCAGGTCGTCGTTGAGTTCGTACACGAGTGGCACACCGGTGGGAATGTTGAAGCCCGTAATGTCGTCGTCGGAGATGCCGTCGAGCATTTTGACGAGCGCGCGCAGCGAGTTGCCGTGTGCCGCGATCAGTACGTTTTTGCCCGCCTTGAGGTCGGGCGCAATGCGCTCGTTCCAGCAGGGCAGCACGCGATCGAGGGTCAGCTTGAGCGACTCGGTGGCCGGCAGGCCGTCGATGCCCGCGTAGCGCGGATCGTGCGCGGGATGCCGCTCGTCGTCGCTGTCGAGTTCGGGCGGCGGCGTATCGTAGCTGCGGCGCCAGATGTGCACCTGGTCGTCGCCGTATTTCGCGGCGGTCTCGGCTTTGTTGAGGCCCTGCAGGCTGCCGTAGTGACGCTCGTTCAGCCGCCAGTCGCGGATGACCGAAATCCACATCCGGTCGAGCTCGTCGAGCACGATCCAGAGCGTCCGGATGGCCCGTTTCAGGACCGACGTATAGGCGACGTCGAACTCGACGCCGAGTTCCTCGAGCTGCTGCCCGGCGGTGGTCGCTTCTTCGATGCCTTTCGGCGTCAGGTCGACGTCCGTCCAACCCGTAAACAGATTCTTGAGATTCCAGTCGCTCTGCCCGTGACGGCAGAGCACGAGCTTACCCGCCATGCTGACTCCGTTGTTGTCGTTAGATTGTCGTTCCGCCAGGGCTTGCCGTACCGGACGTCTCCACGCTGCTTGCGCCGCCTGCTAAGGCGGCGAAGCGGCCGCTCGCCTCAGGGGCGAACGCTCAGGCGGGCGGGCTGCTGACCAGGTCCCGCAACTCCTGAGCTGCCACCGAGAGCGTAGCAAAATCTGCGTCGCCGCGAAGCTTCATCTCTTCGATCATCGCGCGAATACGCTCGACTCGCTGCGCACGGGCCGATAGCCAGCTTTCGACCAGTTCGGGCATTGCCTTGCGGCTGCGTTTCTTCAGCAGTTGCTCGGCAAGTTCGCGGCGGACGCGATAGAAGTCATCCCGCAGCTTGCTGCGCGCAATCGACTGCCAGCGGCCCTGGACCGCCAGGTCTTCCGCGCCGTTGTGCAGCCAGAACACCCCCAGTTTTTCGTTGAACGCCGAGTACAGGCGGGCGGTTTCGACGACGGTTCGCTGGTACTGGACGGCAAGATCGGCAATGTCGAGGGCGGCGCGCGTGAGCAGCAAGGCGGCCATCCGGTCGGCCAGCGTTTCGGACACACCCATGTCCAGGTAGCGGTGGACGGCTTCCTTGTGGCGCTGCCGTGCCGCATTCGATTGTACGCTGGCCGTGCGGGTGTAGACCGTGGCCATGCCTTCGCTGAGACGTTCCACGACCGGTGCGATCTCGAGCGCCTCGCCGTAACGTTCGATGAGCCAGTACGTGGCGTGGCGCTGCGTCCGGGCCAGTTCGAACAACAGTGTCATTTGCACCGAAGCCGGTATTTCGTGATCGAGCGACTGAATGATGCGGTTCAGACTGCCCGCCCGGCAGATCTGCCGGGCCACCGTATACGCACGTGCGATCGTGGTTACGGTTGCTCCGGTATCGAGCTGCACGCGGCGCACGAATGCCGGCCCCATGCGGTTGACGATGTCGTTGGCGATCAGGGTCGCCAGGATTTCGGAACTCAGCCGGTGCGTCGGCAGAAACTCCGGATAGCGCCGGCGAAGCACTTCGGGGAAGTAACGCATCGGGTGCATTGCCAGGAAGTCGTCGAGCGATTCGCCAGACGCAACCAAACCGTCGTAGAGATCGATTTTTGCGTAGCTGAGAATGACGGCGAGTTCGGGCCGGGTGATACCCTGGCGGCGCGCCTTGCGTTCTTCGAGTTCGACGTCGTCGGGCAGGAATTCGAGGGCCCGATCGAGCTGCCCGCTGCGTTCGAGGCTGGTAATGACGCGCGCGGTTTCGTCGATGCGCTCCAGCGAGCGAACCTCGCTCATGCTGATCGCCTGTGTCTGCAGGTAATTGTTGCGCAGTACCAGTTCCGCAACGTCATCGGTCATCGACGCCAGCAGCTCGTTGCGCTTGTTTCGCGGCATACCTTTCTTCGCGGCGACGTCGCTCAGCAGTATCTTGATGTTGACCTCGCGGTCGGAGCTGTCCACTCCGGCGGAGTTGTCGATGAAGTCGGTATTCACCCGGCCGCCGTTCAAGCTGTACTCGATACGCGCCCGCTGGGTCAGTCCCAGGTTGCCCCCTTCGCCAATGACCTTGCAGCGGACCTCGCTGGCGTCGACCCGCACGCGGTCGTTGCTGCGATCGCCGACGTCGGTGTGGCTCTCGCTGCTGGCCTTGATATAGGTGCCGATACCGCCGTTCCAGAGCAGGTCCACCGGCATCTTGAGGATTGCGCGGATCAGCTCGTTCGGCTGCATCGAAGTGGCGTCCGTGTCGAGCAGCTGGCGGACCTCGCGGCTCAGCTTGATGGTTTTCGCCTGCCGCGAGTAAATCCCGCCGCCTTTCGAGATCAGGGTCTCGTCGTAGTCGTTCCAGCCGCTGCGGCCTTTGGCGAACAGGCGCTTGCGCTCGCGGAAACTGGCGGCGGCATCCGGTGTCGGGTCGAGGAAGATGTGCAGGTGATTGAAGGCGGCGACGAGCTGGATTTTCTTCGACAACAGCATGCCGTTGCCGAAAACGTCGCCACCCATGTCGCCGATGCCTGCGACCGTGAAATGCTCCTGCTGGGTATTGAGGCCCTGCTCGCGGAAGTGCCGTTTTACGGCCTCCCAGGCGCCCCTTGCGGTAATGCCCATCTTCTTGTGGTCGTAGCCGGCGGAGCCGCCGGACGCGAAGGCGTCGTCGAGCCAGAAATCGTAGTGCTGCGATATCTCGTTAGCGATATCCGAAAACGTCGCCGTGCCTTTGTCGGCGGCAACCACGAGGTACGGATCTTCTTCGTCGCGGCGCACGACGTGGTCGGGCGTAATGACTTTGCCGTCGACTACGTTGTCGGTGACGTCGAGGAGGCTGCTGATGAACAGCCTATAGCACTCGATGCCTTTGGCCATGATGGCGTCGCGGTCGCCGTCCGGCAGCTCCTTGCACACGAATCCGCCTTTTGCTCCGGTCGGCACGATGACGGTGTTCTTGACCACCTGCGCTTTCATCAGTCCGAGAATCTCGGTCCGGAAGTCCTCGCGGCGGTCGGACCAGCGCAGGCCGCCCCGCGCAATGCTGCCGCCGCGCAGATGTACCCCCTCGACCTCGGTGGAGTACACGAATATTTCGAATTTTGGCCGCGGTTTCGGCGCTTCGGCGATCTGGCCCGAATCGAGCTTGATTGCAATCGTGTCCCGCGGCTTGCCGTCGTCGTCGCGGACGTAATAGTTGCTGCGCAGCGTGTGTGCCACCGCACTGGCAAATGCGCGCAGTATCCTGTCTTCATCGACGTTGCGGGCCTTCTTCAGGCCGCGCTTGACGGCTGTCAGATGCTCGCGCAGCTCACGATCCCGCCGGCGCTTGCCGAGCTCGGGGTCGAACTGCAGTTCGAACTGGCGGACCAGGAGCCGTGTCGTCGCCGCATGCGCAACCAGCACGTCTTCCATGTAGGCCTGGCTGTAGGGGATGCCGAGTTGCAGCAGGTATTTTGCGTAGCAGCGCAACAGCGCCGTCTGCCGCCAGTCCAGCTCCGAATACACGACCAGGCGATTGAGACCGTCGCTCTCCGCGTGGCCGTCGAGCACCTTGAGGAAACACTCCTCGAAGCGATTCGCGACGGCGTGGATGTCGATCTCGGCACCGCTCTCGTGGCGCAAGTGAAAATCCTGTATCCAGAAGATTTCGTCACCGCCCAGCCGCAGCTCGTAAGGACGTTCAGTGTAGACGTCCACGCCCATGGCCTCGAGCACGGGCAGCCCCTCGGAGAGGACCAGCGGGTCGTCGTTCGTATAGATAATGAAGCGCATGTGGCCGGGTTCGAGTCCTTCCGGCCGGTAAAGGTTGACCGACCGAACGACGTCGTCCCGGCGCATGGTCTCCACCCGGCTGACGTCCGAGCAGGCGTCCCGGGGGCTCGTGTCCTCCTGGTAGCCCAGCGGGAAGACGTGGCCGTAGCGCCGGAACAGGCGCAATCCGTCGTCGTCGCCAAAGCTCGATGCGAGTTCGGCGCGCAGCTTGTCCTCCCACGTGACCACGGCGTCGGCGATGGTCTGCTGGATCTGCTGAATGCTGATCTTCGGCTGTTCGCCTTTGGCTGTCCGCACAATGATGTGCACGCGCGCGAGCGGTGAATCGGAGATCTGCACGCTCGACTCCACGCTCGTACCCGCGAAGGCCTCGAGCAGTATCCCCTCGATGCGCCGACGTGTTGCGGTCGTGTATTTCTCCCGCGGTACGAACACGAGGCAGGAAAGGAAGCGTCGGAACATGTCGCGGCGGACGAAGAAGCGCACGCGCCGGCGATCCTGGAGGTTGAGGATGCCGAGTGTCGTCCGGGCCAGGTCCTGCACGCTCGCCTGGAACAGCTCGTCGCGCGGATAGGTCTCGAGTATGTGCATGAGCGCCTTGCCGCGGTGTCCCGTCGGCTCCACGCCCGAGCGCTCGATGACCTGATCGAGCTTGTGCCTGAGCAGGGGGATGCTGCGCGGGCTCGCGCTGTAGGCAACCGAGGTAAACAAGCCGATAAAGCGGTGCTCGCCCGTGACTTTGCCGGACTTGTTGAAAATCTTGACGCCGATGTAGTCGAGATAGGCGACTCGATGGACCGTGGACCTCGAGTTCGCCTTGGTAATGACGAGCCAGTCCTTGTTGTCGACGAGGCGCCGCATCTCCGGCGTCAGTTCCGTGGTCTTGCCGCTCTGTTCGCCGTTCGACAGCAGGCCGAGTCCGCTCTCGGGCACCGGCTTCAGGTAGACGCGTTGCTTGCGGCGCGACAGCCGGTACTCGCGATAGCCCAGAAAGGTGAAGTGATCGTCTCCCAGCCATTCGAGCAGCGCTTCGCTCTCGGCCTTGAGCTGCTTGCCGCCGCCGGTTTCGGCGGTCTGCACCTGTACCATTGCCTCGCGCATCTTCTCGCGCATGGCCCGCCAGTCGCGCACGGCCAGGCGCACATCCCCGAGCACGCGGTTGATGCGCGCCTCGAGTGTCGAGATGCGTTCGGCGTCCGTCTCCTTGTCGATGGCAATCCGAATCCACGATTCGCGGCGGCCGTTCTTGTCGTCCGGGCTCGGAATGCCGGTGATACGACCGCGTTTGTCGCGCATGACGTGAATGACCGGGTGCACCGTCATGTGCACCGTGTAGTCGTGTTCGGCGATCGCGGCCACCACGGAGTCGACGAGGAACGGCATGTCGTCGTTGACCATCTCGACGAAGGTGTAGGCCGAGACGTAGCCGTTGTCGGCTTCGGTGGCGTTGAAGATTCTCAGGTTTGCCCGGCCGGAGCGGCGTACCCGCCCGAACTCGAGGTGATCCACGGCCACCCGTGCCATGGTTTTCTCCTCGCGGCCCTGCAGGTCCTCGAACGGAACGTGCTCGAAATACTGCTTGAGAAAACGCTTGGTGTGATTGCCTTGCGGCAGTGCTTTGGTTCCCACTCGCGACGCAACGATAGCGTCCACGATGCCTTCCCTGGCATCGCTCCCCCGGCGAAGTTCCTGGCGTCTCATTGTTCTATCTCCGGCACTGCACGTGTGCCTGGTGACCCTTTGGAGTACGCGCGGCATTCTACATTAATTACCGTGGCAACAATCCACATTCGACGACAACAGTTGTTGCAAAATCGTCGTTGTACCGAGCGCGGTCCGGCGTTACCCTCGTCGGCCCCTTTTTACTCGCGACTTCAGGTCATGACCGAACGCAAACTGGAAACCGGCATTCACGCCGAACTGTCGACCAACGACGACTACGCGGGTTACCTGCGGCTCGATCGTCTGCTGTCCGCGCAGCAACCGCTGAGCAGTCCCGCGCACCCGGACGAGATGCTGTTCATCGTGCAGCATCAGGTGGCGGAGTTGTGGATGAAACTGGTTCTGCACGAACTCAGGCGCGCAATGGCGTACATCCGCGAGGACGCATTGCCGCGAGCGATCAAGAGCCTTGCGCGGGTGCGGCACGTGCAGAACCAGCTGTATGGGCAGTGGAAGGTGCTGGACACGCTGACGCCGAGCGAATATGCGGAATTTCGCGACGTGTTCGGCAAGGCCTCCGGTTTCCAGTCTGCCCAGTACCGGCTGCTGGAATTCGCGCTCGGTAACAAGAACCGCTCGATGCTGAAGTTCTACCGGCACCTGCCGGACTGGCACGGCAGGCTCGAGGAGCAGCTCGAGGCACCGTCACTGTATGACGAGTTCCTCGCGCATCTCGCGCGCTCGGGACTGCCGGTGCCGGCCGAGGTGCTAGAACGCGATTTCAGCGTCGCCCGTGACGATAACGACGCCGTCATTGCGGTGCTGCGAGCGATCTATGAAGATCCCGCCGGCAACTGGCAGCGCTACGAGGTCTGCGAAGCGCTCATGGACATTGGCAACAACTTCCAGTTCTGGCGTTTCCATCACCTCAAGACGGTCGAGCGCATCATTGGCCACAAGCACGGGACCGGTGGGTCGTCCGGCGTGCCTTTCCTCAAAAAGGCAATCGAACTGGAGTTTTTCCCCGAGCTCATCGAGGTGCGAACGCGGATCGGCCAGTCAGGCGGCTAGCGCCTGCGCGAACCCTGACGGCAGGCCCCGGCGTACGCCGCTACGGAGCGCCCAGCAGCCTTGCGCGTGCGACCAGCCGCTCCATGACGAGGTTGAAGCGCTCGAAGTCTTCGTCGCTGATGCCGTGCAGCAGATCTCTCTCGAAACGCAGGGCCAGCGGCGCAATTTCGTCGTGAATGCGGCGGCCTTCGGGCGAGAGGTTGAGAATCGAGCGGCGCCGGTCCGCATCGGCAAATTCGCGGTCGAGCCGGCCGTTCTTGATCAGCTTGGTTACCGCACGGCTGACGGCGACCTTGTCGAGCATCGTGCGCTGGGCAACCTCGACGGCGGACAGGCCCGGAAAGCGGCCGAGTATGGCAATGACGCGCCATTCCGGAATCGAGACTTTGAAGCGTTCTTCATAGACACCCGAAATCTTGCTGCTGACCGTGTGTGACAGCACCGCCAGCCGGTAGGGCAGAAAATCTTCCAGAATCAGTTCTTCTTTTTGCGAAGGCTCGTCGCTCATCGTGTTCCCCAATTGTCCCCAACTGATTTTCGATCGCTTTGCTTGAGGGCGTTACAGTAGCGACTGCGGCGACGGGTGACAAATTCGGCTGCGCGGGCGGCACCGCTCTGCGGGTTCAGGCCAGGTGCGCTTCGCGCAGGTACGCTTCCGACTGCATCTCGATGAGCCGGCTGGTCGTGCGTTCGAATTCGAAGCCGAGCTTGTTGCCGGCGTACAGTTCCGCCGGTCGGGCGGCTGCCGACACGATCAGCTTGACGCGGCGGTCGTAGAACTCGTCCACCAGCGAAATGAAACGCCGCGCCTGGTCCTCGCGGGTGGCATCGAAGGTCGGAACCCCGGCGACAATGACGGTCGGGTACCAGCGCGCGAGTTCGATGTAGTCCGCCTGACTTCGGGGCCCGTCACACAATTCGCCGAATTCGAACCAGGCGACGCTCTTTGCGACGCGGGTAGCGAGAATCGGCCGGCCGTTGACGTCGAGCGCTGCGGCCTCGCGGACCTGGCTGGAGGCGCACTCCGAAAAAAAGTGTTCGAGGCGCCCGATCGTCGCGGGATCGTTCGTGTCCAGATACGTGCCTGCCTGTTTCAACAGCCGCAGCCGGTAGTCCGTGTCGCCGCCGAGTTCGACCACCCTCGTGTGCCGCTTCAGCAGTTCGATGGCAGGCAGGAACCTCGCGCGCTGCAGCCCTTCCCTGTACAGCCCGTCGGGTTCGACGTTCGACGTCGCAATCAGCACGACGCCACGCTCGAACAGCGCTTCGAGCAGGCGCGCGAGGATCATTGCGTCGCCAATGTCGCTGACGAAGAATTCGTCGAAACACAGTACCCGGGTGTGCTCTGCAATATCGTCGGCAACCCGCGCCAGCGGGTCTTTTACGTCGTCGAGACGGCCGAGGCGGTCGTGCACGTCAGCCATCATGCGGTGGAAGTGGATACGACGTTTGTGTTCGACGCAGAGCGAGTCGAAGAACAGGTCCATCAGGTAGGTTTTGCCGCGTCCAACGCCGCCCCAGATGTACAGACCCGGTATTGTCTCCGCGCTCTGCCGCCCGAACCAGCGGGACAGCGGCCCGCGCGAGGCGCCGGCCCGTTTTTCGAGTTGCTTCGCGAGCGCAACCAGCAGGCTGACGACGTGCTCCTGAGCGGCGTCGCGCTGGTGGCTGCCGTGCTCGATAGCCCGACGGTAGGTTTCGAGAATCGGATGTGGCGAGGTCACGGTGTGTCGGGCTGAGTCTCGGGCGGGGATTTCGGGTGGAAGCTTAGCGGCACGCGCTGCCGGCTGCCAGCGACACTGTTAGAATAGCGACCGTTTTTGTGCAGGGTAGCCAACGCAATGAGCGAACACAGTGAGCGTGAGTCGATGGAGTTCGATGTCGTAATCGTCGGCGGAGGGCCTGCCGGGCTGGCCGCGGCCTGCCGGCTCATGCAGCTGGACGACAGTCTGTCGATCGTCGTGCTGGAAAAAGGGTCCGAGATCGGCGCACACATTCTGTCCGGGAACGTTTTCGACCCGCGCGGGCTCGACGAGCTGTTCCCCGACTGGAAATCCGCCGGGGCGCCCGTGGCGACGCCGGTGCTCAGAGACGACGTGTATTACCTGACCGGCGGCGACAAGGGCCTCAAGGTGCCCGGCCCGTTCCTGCCGGCGCCCATGCACAACAAAGGCAACTACGTCATTTCACTGGGCAGGCTTTGCCGCTGGCTCGGCGAACAGGCGGAGAACCTCGGCGTCAACGTGTTTCCGGGTTTTGCCGCCTCCGAGGTGCTGTTCGACGACGACGGCCGGGTTGCGGGCGTGGCGACCAGCGACATGGGTGTCGCAAAAGACGGCAGCCGCAAGCCGTCGTACACCGCCGGGTACGAGCTGCTTGGAAAGTACACGGTGTTCGCCGAAGGCTGCCGGGGAAATCTCGGGGAGCAGTTGATGCAGCGTTTCGACCTGCGCGCGGACGCCGACCCGCAGCACTACGGCATCGGCCTCAAGGAGGTCTGGGAGATCGATGCCGCGAAGCACGAAGAAGGACTGGTCGTGCACACGTTGGGCTGGCCACTCGACAACCGCACCGATGGGGGCGGTTTCCTGTATCACGCCGCGAACAATCAGGTTTTCCTCGGGCTCATTGTCGGGCTTGGCTACCGCAACCCGCATCTTGCTCCGTTCGAGGAGTTTCAGCGCTGGAAGCAGCATCCGAAAATTCGCCGGTATCTCGAAGGCGGCAAGCGCGTCAGTTACGGTGCCCGGGCCGTCAACAAGGGGGGCCTGCAGTCGCTGCCGAAACTGAGTTTTCCCGGCGGCATGCTGGTCGGCTGCGATGCCGGCTTTCTCAACGGCATCAAAATCAAGGGCGCACACACGGCCATCAAGACCGGCATGCTGGCCGCGGAGGCGATTCAGGAAGCGCTCGCCGCCGGCGACGAGGGTGGGAACGAACTCGCGTCATACGGCGAGGCGGTCGGCAATTCCTGGGTGCACGACGAACTCTACCGGGCGCGGAATTTCACGCCTGCACTGCACAAGCTGGGTACGTTCCTGGGGGCGGCGTTTACCTTCGTCGATCAGAACATCTTCCGCGGCCGGCTGCCGTTTACCTGGCACTACGCAACACCGGATCACGAATCGCTCGGTAAGGCGGCCGACCATCCCGTCATCGAGTACCCGAAGCCGGACGGCGTGATCAGCTTCGATCGGCTGTCGTCCGTTTATCTGTCGAGCACCAATCACGAGGAGGACCAGCCGTCACACCTCGTGCTGAAGGATCAGGCCGTGCCCATCGACCACAACCTGCCGAACTATGCCGAGCCCGCGCAGCGCTATTGCCCGGCAGGCGTCTACGAGGTGGTCGAGGAGGACGGCAGTCAGCGCTTTCAGATCAACGCGCAGAACTGCGTGCACTGCAAAACCTGCGACATCAAGGACCCGACCCAGAACATCGTCTGGACGGTTCCGGAAGGCGGCGGCGGTCCGAACTACTCCGGAATGTAGCTCAGTCCAAGGAGTGCTCGCCGCGCGGCCTCAGCGCGGCTGCATGCGAATGGCACCGTCGACGCGGATGGTCTCGCCGTTCACGTAAGCGTTGCCGTACACGAAAGCCACGGCATCGGCGTACTGAGCCGGCTCGCCGAGACGCGGCGGGAAAGGTACCTGCTGACCGAGCGAGGCCTGCACCTCGTCGGACATGCCGGCCATCATGGGTGTTTTGAAAATGCCGGGCGCAATCGTGTTGACCCGGATGCCGAACTGCGCGAACTCGCGCGCGAGCGGCAGCATCATGCCGACGACGCCGCCTTTCGACGCCGAGTACGCAGCCTGGCCAATCTGTCCTTCGAATGCCGCGATCGACGCAGTGCTGACGACGACGCCTCGCTCGCCATCGGCGTTCGGCTCGTTGTTCACCATGACCGCCGCGCTCTCCTTGGTGACGATGTAAGAGCCCAGCAGGTTGATGCGGATGACGCGTTCGAACTGTTCGGCGGGCCAGGGGCCGTCGCGCCCGAGCGTGCGTCCTGCGGTGGCGACGCCGGCGCAGTTGACCGCAAGCGTAATACCACCCATGAAATCGGTTGCGGCCGCGACGGCCGCCTGGACCGAAGACTCACTGGTCACGTCGGTTTCGAGGAACACGGCGCGCTCGCCGAGGCGCTCGGCGCTCGCCGTGCCCTGTTCCTGGTTGACGTCGAGCAGTGCGACCTGGCCGCCGGCAGCGATTACGCGCTCCGCAGTGGCGAGCCCGAGGCCCGATGCGCCGCCCGACACGACGGCTTTGGCGGTAGTCAAATCCATGCTGGAATCCTGGTCTGTTTTCTTCTAGTCGATTTCTATTCCGACCGCAGTGGCTTCGCCGCCGCCGATGCACAGCGAGGCGATACCGCGTTTCAGCCCGCGCGCGCGGAGCGCATGTATTAGTGTCGTCGTAATGCGCGCGCCGGTAGCGCCCACCGGATGCCCGAGCGCACAGGCGCCGCCGTTGACGTTGACTTTGGCGTGATCGAGGCCAACGTCGCGCATCGCGGCCATCGTCACACAGGCGAAGGCCTCGTTGATTTCGTACAGATCGACGTCGTCCGGGCTCCAGCCGAGCTGCCGGTGCAGACGATCGATGGCGTCGATGGGTGCCGTCGTGAACCAGGCAGGCTCCTGGGCAAAACTCGAATGGCCGACAATCCGCGCGATGGGTTCGAGTCCTTCCGCCTCGGCACGGCCGGCCGTGCACAGCACCAGCGCTGCCGCACCGTCGGAAATCGACGAGGAGCTTGCCGCCGTGACCGTGCCGTCTTTGCGGAACGCCGGGCGCAGCGTGGGTATCTTGTCGATGCTGACGGTGCCGGGCGTCTCGTCTTCGGTAATGGTGACGTCCCCGCGGCGGGTGGAAAAGCTGACCGCAGTGACTTCGGCTGCGAAGCTGCCGTCGGCTACCGACCTTTGCGCTCGCGTGACCGACTCGATGGCGAAGGCGTCCTGCTCTTCCCGCGTGAAGCCGTATTTCTCGGCCGCGTTCTCCGCGTAGTGGCCCATCATGTGGCCCTCGTAGACGTCCTGCAGACCGTCGGTAAACATGTGGTCGAGGACTTCCTGGTGGCCCATGCGGTAGCCGCCGCGTGCCTTCGGCAGCAGGTAGGGCGCATTGGTCATGGACTCGAGGCCACCCGCTACGACCAGCCCGGCGCTGCCCGCGCGAATGGCGTCGTACCCCTGCATGAGTGCTTTCATGCCGGAACCGCACATCTTGTTGATCGTGGTGCAGGGCGCGCCAACCGGGATACCGGCGCCTATGGCAGCCTGCCTTGCCGGCGCCTGGCCGAGCCCGGCGGGCAGCACGCAACCCATGAGCACTTCATCGATCCGGCCGCTGTCGACGCCGGCATCTGCGATCGCCGCGGCAATGGCGGCAGCGCCCAGTTTTGGGGCAGTCGTGTTGCTGAAGACGCCCTGAAATGCACCGATCGGGGTCCGTCGGGCACCGAGAATGACTACCGGATCTGCTGTCATTTTTTTAAGCTTCCTTCAAATTTCCCGGCCGTACTGTCCAACTTTTTACGCTGCAGTGCAACATTTTCTTGCTCGTGCACTGATTTGGTGCGCCGGTCCGGTTCCCCCGCGACCGGCAAAATGCGCGCTCGTGCGGCCTCGGCAAGCGTCCGGCTGTTGCCGTACGCCGGGTCGTCCGGCTCGATGGGCGGCAGGACTTCGAATGCGAGCGATGCGGGCCAGGGCAGGATGCGGCGGGCGGGCAGCATTTGCCGGGTGCCGCGGATGCCGATCGGCACGACGGGCAGCCCGGCCTTGATGGCCGCCAGGAACGCGCCGGGCCGGAAGTCCAGGACCCCGGGTTCCTCCACGAAGGTACCCTCGGGGAAAAAGCCGAGCGCTGCGCCCTCCCTCGCGGCGCGCACAAACTCCCGTATGTCCTTCGCCGCGCTGTTGCCGCCCGACCGTTCGACGAACCGGGCACCGGAGCGGCGCAGCAGGAAGTGCACCAGCGGGTTCCTGCGCATTTCGCCTTTGATCACGAAGGAGAAGCGGGGCGGCAGAAAGCCCTTCAGCAGCAGTCCGTCGATGTAGCTTGCGTGATTGGCGACCACCACCGACGGCCCGGGCGGCAGATTGTCGAGGCCGCTCACGGCCGGGCCGGCGCCGGACAACAGGAAGGTCGCGCGAATGATCGAGGCGACGACGCGCCGGCGGCGTTCCACCCCGGGCGTCACCGAGACCACCAGCAGACAGGCGAGCACGCCGATCGCGAACACGCACAGGGCGTATACGCCGTACAGCGCGTAGGCGAAACGAGTAACAGGTCCGGGTTTGCGGGGCGTCATCGGCTACTGTAGTCGGAAGCTCGTGTGTGTCGGGGCCCTGGCGTCGAGGCTTTGAGGCCGTGTGACGGAGGTCACTTTATGTAAACGCCTTCGACAATCTGTGATGCTCATCACGCCGGTCGAAGGGCGCAGTTATCATACTCAAAAGCCTCGGAATTTGCCGCGGGCACCCGTCGCGGCAGCAACGGACTGCTCGATCGACCAGACGGACGCCATGGCTAGCACTGACGGTAACAATCAGGAAGCATCGAAGGTTGCGGAGAGCGAGGAGCTGGTAGACCGCTTTCTCGACGCAATCTGGATGGAGCGCGGACTCTCGCAAAATACGCTGGGCGCGTATCGTGCGGACCTCATGACGCTCGGCCGCGGACTGTCCAAAAGCAACAAGACCATTCAGGACGCCAACAAGGCGGATCTGCTGGGTTTCATTGCCGATCGCGTCGAGTCCGGTGCAAAACCGCGCTCCACCGCTCGACAGCTGTCGAGTTTTCGGCGCTTCTTCCGCTACATCATGCGCGAAGGGCTGCGCGACACGGATCCGACGGCTGACATCGAAATGCCCCGGATCGGCCGCTCGCTGCCGAAAACGCTGAGCGAGGACGAAGTCGACGCGCTTCTGAACGCTCCGAACACCGATGAGCCGCTGGGTCATCGCGACCGCGCCATGCTGGAGCTTTTGTACGCGACCGGGCTCAGAGTGTCCGAGCTGATCAACCTCAAGCAGTCGCAAATCAATTTCAATCAGGGCGTGCTGCGCATCGTCGGCAAAGGCGACCGCGAACGCCTGATCCCGCTGGGCGACGAATCGCAGCGCTGGCTCAGGGACTTCATCAACGGGCCGCGCATGGAGATTCTGCTCGAGCGGCAGACCGACTACCTGTTCCCCACGCGCCGCGGCGATCGCATGACCCGGCAGGCGTTCTGGCACATTATTAAGCGCTACGCCGAGAAAGCCGGAATCCGGCGCAAACTCTCGCCTCACAGTCTGCGCCATGCCTTCGCCACCCACTTGCTCAATCGGGGCGCTGACCTGCGCGTCGTGCAGCTGTTGCTGGGCCACAGCGACCTGTCGACCACCCAGATTTACACGCACGTTGCCCGCGAGCGCCTGAAGGACCTTCACGGCGAGCATCATCCGAGAGGCTGATCGCACGCACGGCCCGCCATGCGCGCCCGCATCGGCCACGATTTGCGGTCACAATTTCCGGTAACAAAAGGCCTTGAGAGACGGTCTCATAGTGTGAGGGCACAAAACGGCGCGCTTTGCTAGACTGCGCGCGAGCCGCTTCCGGGCGCGAGCGGCTAACCCTCGCGATACCTCATCTTGCCGGTCACCGAGTCCCAGGAAACCCACTATGCAACGCCAACTCACAGCTCGTTCTACGATTGTTTCGACGATTGTCCCGAAGACGGTTCTGACGATCGCCTCGCTCGCATTGTTTGCGGCCTCCGCGACCGCGCTCGCCGATGCCAAGCTCGATTCGGTCCGGGAAAAGATCTCCGGGATGTTCGACGAGATCGATCCCGAAAACGTCGACGTCAGCGGTATCGACGGCTGGTACAAGGTGCAAAAGGGCGGCATCGTCGCCTACGTATCGGACGACGGCCGCTATCTCATGCAGGGCGACATCATCGATCTCGACCGTCAGGTCAACATGACCGAGGAAGCGCGCAACGTCGCGCGGCGTGATTTGATGAACACCATCGACGACGGTCAGGTCATTGCGTTTTCACCCGCCAACGTGAAACACAGCGTGACGATCTTTACGGACATCGATTGCGGCTATTGTCGGCGGCTGCACGCGCAGATCGACGAGTACCTCGAGAAAGGTATCGAAGTGCGCTACCTCCTGTACCCGCGCAACGGTCCCGCCTCGGCGGCCTGGAACACCTCGGAAGACGTCTGGTGTTCTTCGGACCGGCGGAAAGCGCTGACGGCGGCCAAACTGGATCGGGAATTCGAATCGAACAGCTGCGACGCATCAGTGGTTCAGGATCACTACGTTCTCGGTCAGGAGGTAGGGCTGTCGGGTACTCCGACCATTGTCCTCGAAGACGGGACCTTGATCGGCGGCTACCTGCCCGCAGACGCGCTGGCGTCGCGTCTCGAAAGCGCCTCGGCGGAGTAAGTGACGGGAGCCGGTCGCCGCGTTGCGACCGGCGAGACCTTCAGGTCGAGGGGTTGGCCGCGAGCTTCGCACGACGCAGCTCGTGGATATGTACGCCGTTGTTGCGGCCGCGATCCTCGAAGTACTTCGTGAGCGCGTAGCGACCGCTCGAAAACGCCAGCTCGTCCCACGGAATCTCATTCTCGGCAAACATGCCGACTTCGAGCGATTCGCTGCCGGGCGCTATGTCGCTCACCAGTTTTGCCGTGAAGAACAGGTGCACCTGGCCGGCATCGACCACGTCGATGGAAGCGAACAGATGGCCGATTTCGACGGTGGCACAGGCTTCCTCGAGCGTCTCCCGCGCCGCGCCTTCAGCCAGCGATTCGCCCAGTTCCATGAACCCTGCCGGTACCGTCCAATGGCCGTAGCGGGGTTCGATGGCGCGCTTGCACAACAAAATCTTGCCTTCGCGTTCGGCGACGCAACCGACGACCATGAGCGGATTCTTGTAATGCACGGTGTTGCAGGCATCGCAGACGGCACGCTCGCGATTGTCGTCGGCTGGCACCCGGTACTTGACCTCGGCGCCGCAGCTCGGGCAAAACTTCATCATGTATAGAGAATAATGTGGTGCCGGGAGAGGGAATCGAACCCTCACTTCCTCTCGGAAACTGGATTTTGAATCCAGCGCGTCTACCAGTTCCGCCATCCCGGCAGGCTAGGGCTCAAGGCCCCGGGACGGCGCACAGTATAAGCGTGTCAGGGGTTCTGTCCACACAAATGGTGGCAAAAACCGCGCCGAAACTGCGACCTTTCCGCGCCGCTGGGCATCAAAACAGCAGATGAGCAAGTTCGCCAGCATACAGATCGATCCAGCCATCGTAAGCCGCGCGGCCAAAGGCGACGCGCGCGCACACGAGATTCTGTACCGGGCTTTCGCGACGCCGGTGTACTCGTTGTGCCTGCGCTTTACGCGGGTTCCGGCACATGCGGAGGATCTGGTCCAGGAGACCTTCATAGAGGTCATGCGGTCGATTCCCGGGTTTCGCGGCGAAGCGGCCATCGGTAGCTGGATTCGCCGCATTGCCGTGAGCAAGGCTTTGATGTTCCTGCGTTCGGCCTGGACCAGCCGCGGTCAGTCGCTGGCCGACGATTGGGAAGATCTGACGCCGGGGGATGCGTCCAGTCTGGGCGTGTCGCGTCACCCGGACGATGCAATGGACCTGGATTCGGCGCTCGCCAATTTGCCGGACGTCAGCCGCGCCGTTATCTGGTTGCACGATGTGGAAGGTTTTACACACAAGGAAATAGCACAAATGATGGGTAAGACAGAGAGCTTCTCGAAATCGCAGCTGTCGCGTGCCTATCAGCGACTGAGGCCCATGTTGTCGCAGGCTGCGGATGCACACGGTATGGCCGCCGGGGCAGTGAGGAGCAGTTGATGCAGGACGAGAGAGGAAGAGAGGAAGCCATGATTGCCGGGATGACTGCCGATGAGCACGACGCGCTGCGGCGCGGGCTTAGGGCCATGCCCGATACGATGCCGCCACGCGTCGTGTGGGAACGGCTGCGCGAGCAGGCCGATGCCGAGGGCTTGTGGAACAAAAACGCTCAGCGCCGCCGCTGGTACATGGGCAGCGGAGTGGCCGCGGCAGCGGCGGTTGTCGCGGTATTGCTGGTGCCGCTGGTCAAAGGCCCCGACGGCAACTCGAACGTGGTTCCCCCGCCGGACGTTGCCCTGTCCCAGCCACCGCTGACGACGAATCTTACGGTGCTGCGGGCAGAGTCCAGCCGTCTCGAGGGTGAACTTGCGGCACTGCCGGCGGAACCGAATGTGTTGCGGGCGGGTACTGCCGCCACGATCGCGGACGTGACCGACCGCATTGCCGCGATTGATCTGCAGCTCGGCGATTCGTCGATGCAGCTGACCCCCGAAGAACAGGAAATATTCTGGCGCGAGCGCGTCAGGCTGATGAAATTGCTGGTCAAGCTGCGCTACGCGCAGGCGCAGCGGACCGCCTTTTAAGGGTGTTGTATTGCCAGACCCTGGAACGGAGTAAAGAGGTATGAGGAACTGGATAGTCTTGTCGGCGTTTTCGGCCACGATAGCGGCCGCGTTGGTGCCGCCGGCGACCGCGCTTGCCGAGACCGAGGAAGAACGCGCCGAGGTCCGGATGCTGGCCGAGCAACAGGCTGCACGCGAGGCGCGGATGGAGCGTGAAGTGCGGGCCACGGAGGCAAGGATGGAGCGCGAGATCCAGATCGCACAGGCAGAGGTGGAACGCGAAGCTCAGCGCGTGCGCGAAACGGAAGGGCAGCGCGAAGAACTCGTGAAGCGTGAGGCCGAGATGGAGAGGGCCGAAATGGAGCGCAAGCTCGCGGAGGCTGAAAGGGAACTCGCCGAGGCTGCCCGCCGCGTTGCGGAGCTGAGCACGCGCAACCTGCCGCGCCAGTTCTACGAGTTCGAGAGCTGGCCGGATCTGCGCGGCAAACCGCGCATGGGCATTACGATCGAGACCGAGGGTTCGTTCGAGGGCCCCGTGGAGGGCGTCGAGGTGATTAGCGTCACGCCCGGCAGCGCAGCCGCCGACGCGGGCCTGCGCACGGGCGACGTGCTGACGTCGGTTGGCGGACAATCGTTGACCTCGGACACGCGCAAGGAAGCGAACAAGGCGCTGATGGAAATTGTGGAAGCCTTGGAGCAGGGCGACAAACTCGAGGTCGAGTACTTGCGCGCCGGTAACGTCGGTAGCGTAACCGTGGAGCCCAGAGTGGTGGACAGCGAAACCTTCGTGTTCAGCGGCGTACCCGGCAACAGCGACTGGCAGGAGAGTATCCGCGTCATCCCCGACGCCGTGGGCAACGTCGTCAGGAACTACGCTTACCGCTGGGGCGGCAGCAGCTGGGCGGATATGGAGCTGGTCGAGCTGAACGCCGGCCTCGGCAAGTACTTCGGCACCGAAGAGGGTGTGCTGGTCGTCGCCGCACCGAAGTCCGGCGCGCTGGAGCTGGAAGACGGGGACGTGATCCAGGAGATCGACGGCCGCAAACCGACGTCGGTAAACCACGCGATCCGTATTCTGAGTTCTTATCAGCCGGGCGAGAAGATCGAGCTGTCGATCATGCGCGACAAGCGGCGTAGAACGCTCGACGTGGAAATGCCGGACGACCGCACGAGCTTTCGGATTCCGAAGCCACCGAAGCCCGTCGAGGTGCTGCCGGTGCGACGCGTCAGCCTGACGTTCGACGAACACCAGACATAGCCGCGAATCGGACGCAGGACTGTCTGCGGTTCGCCCTATCACGATCTGCCGCCCCGAAATCCGGGGCGGCGTTTTTTTGGGCGTTCGGGTAGGCTACGCGCGCTATGCGACTGACCGATTTCGACTACGAACTCCCTGACGAGCTGATTGCCCGCTTTCCGACCGAGCAACGCCGCGACAGCCGGCTGCTCGTGGTTGGCCCGTCTTTCGAAGACCGGCAGTTCGCGGAGCTGCCGTCGTTGCTCGCGGCAGGCGACCTGCTGGTGTTCAACGACACGCGCGTGATTCCCGCCCGGTTGGCAGCCGTAAAGAAAGCCACCGGCGGCCGTGTCGAAGTGCTGCTGGAGCGCATCGAGTCCGACAGGCGCGCGTTTGCCATGCTGCGTGCAAGCAAGACGCCGAAGACCGGCAACGTGCTCGAATTCGCCGGCGGCGCGTCGGCGACGGTTCGCGGCAGGAAAGGGGAGTTCTTCGACCTCGAGTTCTCCGTGCCCGTTGCGGCATTGCTCGACCGGTCCGGGGAAATACCGTTGCCGCCCTATCTCGGCCGCGACGCCGAGTCCGCCGATGGCGAGCGGTATCAGACCGTGTACGCCCGGGAGCCCGGTGCCGTTGCGGCGCCGACGGCAGGGCTGCATTTCGACGAAGCGATGCTCGAGGAGACGCGGGAAGCCGGAATCCGGCATGCGTGGGTCACGCTGCACGTCGGCGCGGGCACGTTTCAGTCGCTGCGCCACGATCGTATCGACGACAATCGGCTGCACGCCGAACGGGTCGTAGTGAACGAAGCCTGTGTGGCCGCGGTACGCGAAACCCAAGCCGCGGGTGGCCGCGTAATCGCCGTCGGCACGACGGCCGTGCGCAGCCTTGAGGCCGCGTCAACGGGTGCCGGCATCGACACACTCGACGGTGAGACGGAACTGTTCATCAAACCGGGCTACCGGTTTCGCTGCGTGGACGCCATGCTCACCAACTTCCACTTGCCGCAGTCCTCGCTGCTGATGCTGGTCGCGGCATTTGCGGGTCGCGAGCACATACTGGCGGCGTACCGCCACGCGGTTGCCGAACGCTACCGTTTTTTCAGCTATGGTGACGCCATGCTGCTGACGAGAGGCACCGGACAATGAAGTTCGACGTCCTCACCACGGACGGCGCCGCCCGCCGCGGCGAGCTGAGGTTTCGCCGGGGAAGCGTCTCGACGCCGGCATTCATGCCGGTCGGTACCTACGGCACCGTGAAAAGCGTTACCCCCGAAGAGGTTCGCGACAGCGGCGCGGAGATCCTGCTCGGCAACACTTTCCACCTGATGCTGAGGCCCGGCACCGCCACTATTCGCAAGCACAACGGCCTGCACGAGTTCATGCATTGGGACGGCCCGATACTGACCGATTCGGGTGGTTTCCAGGTGTTTTCACTGGCCGATTTGAGAAAACTCACCGAGGAGGGCGTCGAGTTCCGCTCGCCCGTGAACGGCGATCCCGTGCTGCTGACACCGGAACGGTCGATGGAGGTGCAGCACGATCTCAATGCCGACATTACGATGATTTTCGACGAGTGTACGCCGTACCCGGCCAGCGAGAAGCAGGCACGCGAGTCGATGGAGCTGTCGCTGCGCTGGGCCGCCCGCAGCCGAGCGCGTTTCGATGCCCTCAAATCGGAGGAGCCGGAGCGCGGAGAAGCGTTGTTCGGCATCGTTCAGGGTGGCGTCTTCGATGTGCTGCGGGAGGCCTCGCTCGAGGGCCTCGAGGCCATTGGCTTCGACGGCTATGCGATCGGCGGACTGGCGGTTGGCGAACCGCCCGGGGAGCGCAACGCCGTGCTCGACTTCCTGTCGGACCGGCTACCGGCGGATGCGCCGCGCTACCTCATGGGTGTGGGCACGCCGCTCGACATTGCGGAAGCGGTCGTTCGGGGTGTCGACATGTTCGATTGCGTCATCCCGACCCGGCACGCCCGTAACGGGCAGCTGTTCACGTCGCGGGGTATCGTCAAGTTTCGGCATTCCCGGTACGCGGACGACACCTCGCCGCCCGACCCCGACTGCCATTGCTACACCTGCAGGCACTACAGCCTCGCGTACCTGAGGCATCTCGAGAAGTGCGGCGAGATACTCGGTCCGCGCCTGGCGACGATCCATAACCTTCATTATTATCAGGTGCTTATGGCTGAGCTTCGCGCCGCGATCGAAGCCGGAACCGTCCGCCAGGCTGTGCAGGGTTTGAGGGACCTGTATGCATCGAAGTGAGCGGCGAGCCCTGGACCGGCCTGCCGCTCGAGACTTGGAATCGGCGCGAACGCCCCCAGCTTCCATGGAATAAGCGAATAAAACGGCACGTCGCTATGCCATAATACCGCGCTATTTTTTCGCCTCGGCATCGTTCGCCTTTCCACCCATTTGACGGCAACCTGACAACGACGACTATGGACTTTTTCATCTCGGATCTATTCATCTCCAAGGCCTACGCACAGCAGGCCGCTCCGCAGGCCAGCCTGTTCGACATGTTGTGGCCAATGCTGCTGATCTTCGGCGCGTTCTGGTTCCTGCTGATTCGCCCGCAGCAGAAGAAACAAAAGGCCCATCAGGAACTCGTCAGCAACGTCAGCGTCGGCGACGAAGTTCTGACGGCCGGCGGCATTCTGGGCCGGGTCACCGGCGTCAGCGAGCACTACGCGGTGCTGTCGATCAGCGACTCGACCGAAATCAAGATTCAGAAGAGCAGCATTTCCCAGGTCGTGCCGAAAGGCACCTTCGACGAAGCATAGCCCGGCACGCAATTCGCGCCCGCCGACTCAAGCGGATCGGTTCATGAACAAATACCCCTCCTGGTTGAACTTCACGGTTCTTGCCATCTTCATTGCCGGCATCTTTGTCGCACTGCCCAATCTCTACGGCAGCGCGAATGCGGTACAGGTGGCGTCGGCGAACGACGGCGCCGTCACCGACACGATGCTGGAAGAGTACGTACGCGTACTTGAGAACGGCGACATACCCGTCGAAGCGGCGTACCTGAAAGACGATCGCGGGATACTTCGGTTCGAATCGTCAAGCCATCAGCAGTCCGCGGCGGATGCGTTGCGGCTGCGCTTCGACCGTGACGCCAACGTTGCGCTGACGCTGGCGCCGCGGATGCCGGCGTGGCTCCGTGAACTCGGTCTCGATCCCATGAGCCTCGGACTCGATCTGCGCGGCGGCGTGTACGTGTTGCTCGAGGTCGACATGGAGACCGCGATCAACAATCGCCTGCAGGCGTACCGGCAGGACTTCATCGAACGGTTGCGCGATGCGCAGATTCGGCATCGCGTCGATCTCAACGGACAGGTCATCAGCGTGCGCGTGCAGTCGGCCGACCTGCTGGAGCAGGCCCGCGGCATCGTTCGCGAAGCTGACGAGGATATCCTGATCACCGATTCGGCGGACGGCCGCTCACTGAACGTGCGCATGAGCGAAGCGCAAATCAAGGAGCGCCAGGATTTTGCGATCGAGCAGAACATGACGACGCTCAGGAATCGCGTCGACAGTCTGGGTGTTGCCGAGCCGCTGGTACAGAGGCAAGGTGTGGATCGTATCGTCGTACAGCTGCCGGGTGTGCAGGACTCCACGGAACTCGACAAGATCCTTACCGCTACGGCGACGCTCGAGTTCAGGCTGGTCGACCAGTCCGGCGATGCGCCCGGCTCGCGTGAGTACCCCGGACGCGCTCCGGTTGCCGCGGCCGTGCTGAAGCGCGATGTCGTAGCATCGGGAGATCAGATCGTAAACGCGACGGCTGGCATTACGGCGGAAGGCCAGCCCGCTGTCGATATCACGCTGGATTCGGCCGGCGGCGAACGCATGCTCGAAACCACACAGAACAACGTTGGCAAACCCATGTCGACGCTGTTCATCGAGTGGCAAGAGGAGTCGATACGCATCGGCGACCGGGTCGAAACACGGCGTATCAAGACCGAAGAGATCATCAACACGGCAACGATCCGCGGCGTGTTCAAGAACAAGTTCCAGATTACCGGTTTGACCGCCGCCGAGGCATCGAGCCTCGCCCGGCTGTTGCGCGCCGGCGCGCTGGCCGCGCCCGTTTACAAAATTGACGAACGTACTATTGGTCCTACCTTGGGTCAGGACAACATCGACCGCGGTTTCCGCGCCATCATGATCGGTTTCCTGTCGGTGATTGCGTTCATGGCCGTGTACTACCGCTGGTTCGGCATGATTGCGAACCTGGCGCTGTTGTCGAACCTGGTCTTTATCGTCGCCGTGCTGTCGCTGTTCGGCGCGTCGCTGACCTTGCCCGGTATTGCGGGGATCGTCTTGACGGTCGGTATGGCCGTGGACGCAAACGTGCTCATATTCGAGCGAATACGAGAGGAGATTGCGGCCGGCGCCTCGCCGCAGTCGGCCATACATGCCGGCTACGACAAAGCGCTGTCGTCGATCGCCGACGCGAACATTACGACGCTGATTGCGGCCATTGTGCTGTTTGCCTTCGGCACCGGTGCCATCAAGGGCTTCGCCATTACGCTGACGATCGGTATTGCCACCTCGATGTTTACCGCAATAGTCGGCACTCGCGCCGTGGTCAATCTGGCCTTCGGCAGCCGCAAGATCGAATCGGTGCCGGTGTAGGACTATGGTTATGCGACTCATCAAGGAACAGACCAACATCAACTTCCTCGGCGCTTCCCGGCGTCGCGTGGCGCTAATCGTTTCCGTCGTTCTCGTCGTGGCATCGCTCGTTTCGCTGGGTGCCCGCGGCCTCAACTTCGGTATCGACTTCACGGGCGGCATACTCCTCGAGGTCGGCTACCCGGAAGCGGCCGATCTCCAAAAGATCCGCAGCGACCTCGAATCGGCCGGTTTCGTCGACGCGCAGGTACTCCTGTTCGGCGAAGCGACCGATGTGCTGGTCCGTCTGCCGCCGCACGACGGAGACGATCAGCAGGCGGTTCGCCGGGAACTGCAGGCCACCCTCGAGCGCGGCACGCCCGGCGTCGAGTTGCGGCGCGTCGAAACGGTCAGTCCGCAGGTGGGTGACGAACTCGCCGAACAGGGCGGTCTGGCAATGATCATTGCGCTCTTGATGATCTTCGGCTATGTGATGTTCCGCTTCCAGTGGAAGTTCGCCATGGGCGCGGTTGCGGCGCTTGTGCACGACGTGATCATTACGGTCGGTTTCTTCTCATTCTTCCACTTGCCCTTCGACCTGACGGTCGTGGCGGCCGTGCTGGCGGTCATTGGCTATTCGCTGAACGATACGGTCGTCGCTTTCGACCGGATTCGCGAGAACTTCTTCAAGCTTCGCGGCGTGGCGGCCGACGAGTCGATGAACACGTCGATCAACCAGATGCTTGCGCGCACCTTGATTACGGGCCTGACGACGCTGTTCGTCTTGTTTGCACTGTTGATCCTGGGTGGTGAATCGATTGCGCCGTTCTCGATTGCGCTGATCGTCGGCATCATTATCGGTACGTATTCATCGATCTACACGGCCAGCGCAACGGCCCTGTTGCTCGACGTCAACGCGGAAGACCTGACCGATCCGATCAAGGACCCGGAGCTGATTGACGACTTGCCGTGAGGGCCGGCCGGGTTCGCGCGTCCGGCTGATAGCCGGGGATGTGAGTTTCCGGTTGCGTGGAACCTTACGTTGAGTCCCGCACAGGGCGCGGCCGCGATGCCCGATCACCGGAATGGCTCGCTTCGCTGCGCTTGATTTCCGGTGCTCGGTCCTCACGCCCGCGCCGAGAGTTCCGGTGGTGTTCGAGGGCGCGAGTCCCTAAGCGGCGTGCAGAATGGCCTTGATGTCGTTTGCGCAGAGCCTGGCCAGTGCGGCATAAATCTTCGGCGAGCCGGCCAGTACGTGGCCGGACTCGAGAAAGCCTTCGGAGCCGTCGAGGCCGCTGACGATACCGCCGGCTTCGCGGATGATCAGGCTGCCGGCGGCGAGGTCCCAGCTTTTGAGTCCGGTCTCCCAGAAAGCGTCCAGGCGGCCCGCGGCCACGTAGCATAGATCCAGCGCCGCGGAGCCCGGGCGGCGGACGCCCGCGGTGTTTCGGAGTACGTTCTCGAGCATGCGCAAGTAAGGTGCCATTTCTCCGTCGACCAGCTTGTAGGGGAAGCCCGTGCCGATCAGAGCATGTTCGAGCTGGGTCTGACGGCTGATCCGAATCCGGCGGCCGTCGAGCTGCGCGCCGTCACCTCGGGACGCCGTAAACAGCTCCTGGCGTACGGGGTCGTAAACGGCGGCGTGTTCGATGCGTCCCTTGACCTGCACGCCGATCGAGACGGAGAAGACCGGAAAACCGTGCAGGTAGTTGGTCGTGCCGTCGAGCGGATCGATGATCCAGCGGACGTCGCCGTCGCCGTCCTGCCCGGACTCCTCCGCGAGGATGGCGTGCTCGGGATAGTGCTTGCGAATCGTTTCGATGACCGCGCGTTCGGCGGCGCGATCGGCGTCCGTGACGTAGTCGTTGCGGGACTTCTCCTCGACCTTGAGTTTGTCCAGGTTGTTCATCCGGCGGATGAGCACGTTGCCGGCCTGGCGCGCAGCCATGACCGCAACATTGAGAAGCGCGTGCATAAAAACGATTCCGACTTGTGAAAAGAGCTTGGGTAGAATACCGGACTTTGGCAGCGTTAAGAAGAACATGGCAATTCGTGTCGTGCTCGTGGGTACCACGCATCCCGGCAACATCGGGGGTGTTGCCCGCGCAATGAAAAACATGGGCCTGTCGGATCTGGTGCTGGTCGCTCCAAGGTATTTTCCGCATCCCGATGCAACGGCGCGGGCATCCGGAGCCGACGACCTGCTGGCCGGTGCGCGGGTTGTCGACACTCTGGCCGAGGCGGTTGAGGATTGCGTCTTCGTCGCGGGCGCGAGCGCCCGTTCGCGCTCCATCAACTGGCCGTGCCTCGACGCGAAAGAGGCGGCGGCAAAGGCGATCTCGGAGTCGCAGCGCGGCGTCGCGGCACTGGTGTTCGGTCCGGAAAAGAACGGCCTGTCGAACGAGGACCTCGACCGCTGCAACGCGCTGCTGTCGATTCCGACCAACCCCGAGTTCAGCTCGCTGAATCTCGCGATGGCGGTGCAGGTCGTGAGTTACGAAATACGCGCGCAGCAATCGAGCGCCCCAGCGCCTTTCGAGTCTGACGTGCCGCCGGCCACGAGCGGCGCTACGGAACACTTTTACGCAGGCCTCGAACGGCTACTGCTCGAGATCGGATTTCTGGACCCGGACAACCCGCGGCACCTGATGCGCCGCCTGCGGCGCCTGTTCGTGCGTGCAAACCTCGATCAGAACGAGATCAATATCCTGAACGGCATTCTCACGTCGATTGCCCGCGGCCGGGGTGAATCGGGTCGGGAGTCAGGGCAATGAGCGGCGACTGGATATACCTGGACTACGCAGGCACGACGCCGGTCGATCCGCGGGTTCTCGAGGTCATGCAGGAGCATCTTGCCCCGGACGGCCGCTTCGCCAACCCGTCGGCACTGCATCCGGCGGGACGGGCCAGCGCTGCCGCCGTACAGACGGCTGCCGAGGCAGTGGCGCAACTCGTGAACTGCGACCCGGGCCGCCTGATCTGGACGTCGGGCGCTACGGAGTCGAACAATCTCGCCATTCAGGGCGTCGCGCGCTCGCGAGCGCATCACGGCAAGCACCTCGTCACGATGCCGACGGAGCACAAGGCAGTGACCGACGTGTACAAGGCACTCGAGGCGGACGGTTTTGAGGTGAGCTGGCTCGATCCTCTACCGAACGGGGCTCTGGATCCGGCGGCTCTGGAGGCGGTGCTGAGACCCGATACGCAACTCGTGTCGGTCATGTACGTGAACAATGAGACGGGCGTCGTGCAGGATGTCGCGAGCATCGGCGAAATGTGCCGGGAGCACGACGTGGTGTTTCACGTCGATGCGGCGCAGGCGGTCGGCAAACTGAACGTTGACATCGCAGGGCTCAACGCCGATCTGGTCGCCATGAGCGCGCACAAACTGTACGGCCCGCCCGGTATCGGTGCGCTCTACGTGCGCAAGCGAGCCGGGCTGAATCCCGATCCGCTCATGTTTGGCGGTGCGCAGCAGGGCCGGCTGCGGCCGGGAACCCTGGCCGTGCATCTCATTGCGGGTTTCGGTTCCGCGGCCGTGCTTGCGCGGGAATCCCTGGTCGACGATTTTGCCCACGTAAAGGCGCTCCGCGATCGTCTGTGGCAGGGTATTCGCAGTACCCCCGGACTGACGTTGAACGGCGATCTCGTCAACGGCTATCCAGGGATCCTCAACGTGAGCGCGGAGGGACTCGACGGCGAGAGTCTGCTGCTTGCACTGGAGCCGCTTTGCGTCTCTACCGGGTCCGCCTGCAACTCGCAAAGTCAGGAGCCCTCGGCCGTGCTGCGCGCAATGGGGGTGCCCGACGAGCAGGCCGAGAGCGCCATTCGTTTCAGTTTCGGGCGCATGACCACCGAGGCGGAGATCGACGCGGCAGCCGAGCTTTACGGCCAGGCCGTGCGCGGTCTGCGCGCACTGTTGCCCGACGCCGCATGAGCGCGACCGACCCGTACAGCACCTTGACCCGCAAGCTGTTCGCAGCGCCGGAGCACGTTGCGGCGAGTGGCGGCGAACCCGGGACGGGCTCGAGTGTCTATATCGAGGCCCAGGGCGTTCGAATCCGCCTGTCGGCGGTGACGGAGGACGGCCTGATTACCGAACTGCGCTTTCGAGCGCGCGGCTGTCCGCACCTGATCGCGGCGTGTGAATGGCTGTGTCGCAGTATCGAGGGCAAGCCCGCCGATGCGCTCGGCGAGTTCAAACCGGCTGCGATCATGCAGGCACTGGCGGTCCCGGTGGCCAAGACCGGCCGCATTCTGGTGCTCGAGGATGCGGCGCGGGCGCTGGGTGAGCGCCTGGCAGGGGCGCCGGATTCGTAGAAATGGCGCAAAAAACCGAGGTGCTCGCGCCGACTTTTTAGACTGCTTCTAGTACACTTCGAGTCTCCTCAGGAGCTGGAAACATGGCAATTTCGTTGACCGATTCGGCCGCAGGCCGGGTGCAGCAATATCTCGACAAACGCGGGCACGGCGTGGGCCTGAGGCTGGGCGTCACCAAAACCGGCTGTTCGGGCTATTCCTACGTCGTGAACTACGCGGACGCGGTTGCCGACGGCGATGTCGTCTTCGAAGACAAAGGCGTGACCGTCGTGGTCGATTCCGAGGCGCTGCCTTTCGTGGACGGTACCGAGGTCGATTTTGTCAAGAACGGCCTCAATGAGGCCTTCAGCTTCAGGAATCCCAATATCGCCGGCGAATGCGGTTGTGGCGAAAGCTTCACCGTGTAGAGGTTTCGGCGTAAAATTAACCGCTTATGCAAGCCGGGTAGCCCGGGTGGGCCGCGCGGCCCGCTCGCTGCTGTCCCGGCATTTTTTTGATCGTGGTCGCTGACCCCAAATCCAGAGGAACCTCGCATGGCCGTAGAGCAAACGCTCTCCATCATCAAGCCGGATGGCGTCGAAAAAAACCTGATTGGCGAAATCATTAGCCGCTTCGAAAAAAGCGGACTCCAGGTGGTTGCCGCCCGTATGCTGCATCTCAGCAAGGAACAGGCGGAGGGCTTTTATGCCGTACACAGTGAGCGGCCGTTTTTCAACGACCTGGTCAGCTACATGACGTCGGGACCCGTGGTGGTACAGGTCCTGGAGGGTGAGTCGGCGATTGCCAGGAATCGCGAGATCATGGGCGCCACCAATCCGGCCGACGCCGATCCCGGTACGATTCGCGCGGATTTTGCGGCGAGCATCGAAGAAAACGTCGTGCACGGCTCCGACGCTCCGGAAACGGCAGCCAACGAGATCCGATTTTTCTTCGCCGACGGCGGGGTCTGTCCGCGTACGCGGTGACGTGCCGCGCGGGCGCCGTCGAGTACGGGCGGCGCCGGGCACACTAGCAAAATGGACAAAGCCGTCACCAAAACCAACCTGCTCGGGCTCTCGCCAGGGGCGCTCGAGCAGTGGTTTTCGGCCATCGGCGAAAAGCCGTTTCGCGCGCGCCAGCTGTTGCAGTGGATCTACCAGCGCGGCGAGACCGATTTTCTCGAGATGACCGACCTGTCCAAAGCGCTCAGGGGACGGCTTGCGGAGCGGGCAACGATTACGTTGCCGGAAGTCCGGTCGCAGCACGACTCGCAGGACGGCACCGTCAAGTGGCTGTTTGCCAGCGGCAGCGGGCAGTCCGTCGAGGCCGTATTCATCCCCGAGCCTTCCCGCGGCACACTGTGCATTTCGTCTCAGGTGGGCTGCGCGCTGGATTGCGCGTTTTGCGCGACCGGGCATCAGGGCTTCAACCGCAACCTGACGGCTGCCGAGATCGTGGGCCAGGTGTGGCACGCGAACCGCGTCCTGCCGGCCAGGCCAAACGGCGAACCCGCAGTCAGCAATGTCGTCTTCATGGGTATGGGTGAGCCGCTGGCGAATTACCGCAACGTCGTACCCGTACTCGACCTGCTGCTGTCCGACCATGCCTTCGGGCTGTCGCGCAGGCGCGTAACGGTCAGCACTTCCGGGATCGTTCCGCACGTTGAGAAGCTGGCAGACGATTGCAACGTGTCGCTGGCCGTTTCGCTGCACGCGCCCAACGATGCGCTGCGCGACGTCCTCGTGCCCATTAACCGGATGCACCCGATCTCGGAGTTGCTGGACGCCTGCTGGCGCTATGCCGGCAAGCATACGAACCGTTTCATCACCTTCGAGTACGTCATGCTCCGCGGCGTCAACGACAGCCTTGCACATGCTGACGAGCTGGCGGCGCTGCTGGATGACAAGCCGGCAAAAATCAACCTGATTCCGTTCAACCCGTTTCCCGGGACACGCTTCAAGCGCTCGGGGGCCGAGACCATACGGCAGTTCCAGAATCGTCTGCTCAAGAAGGGCATCGTGACGACGACGCGAAGGACGCGCGGCGACGACATCGATGCCGCCTGCGGTCAGCTTGCTGGCCGGGTCAACGATCGTGTGCTGCACAGGCTCGGCGACAAGTCCGTATCGAAGGCTTCGAAACGGCTGGCGGCGGTGAGTAAACCGGCTCCGGGATTCAACGTATGAGGGCCTAACAGTGAGAGCGATATCGTGAATAGCATTGTCAGGAACAGTCTGGTCGTACTGCTCGCAGCCAGCCTTGCCGGTTGCGTGTCGACCACCTCCGGTCCGGAAAAGCCCAAGCCAACCCCGGGGGCTGCGGCGCAGTCGCACTACACGCTGGGCGCGCAGTATTACCGTAACGGCAACTACGAACTGGCCCGGGATCGCCTCAGACAGTCGCTCGAATTCGACCCTCAGCGCGCGCAGACGTGGACGACGCTGGCGCTGACCTACGAGGCGCTCGGCAACGAACGCCTGGCAGAAGAATCGTACGCGTCGGCCGTGCGCGTGGCGCCGCGCAACTTCGACGTGCTGAATACCTACGCCGTGTACCTCTGCCGCAATCGGCGCTACGACGATGCTCAGCGCTATTTCGATCGTGCCATCCGTGCGCCGGAGAACGACTATGCGGAGATTACGCTGACCAACGCGGGTGTTTGCATGGCGCAACGACCGGACGTGGCCGCGGCGGAGGGCTATTTCCGTCAGGCGCTGGACCGCAATCGCAATTACGCCGAGGCGCTTCTGCAAATGTCGGTCCTCAAGTTCTCGGCCGAGGATTACCTGAGCGCGCGGGCATTCCTGCAGCGTTACCTGAGCGGCAACCCTGCGTCGGCGAGCGTGCTGGCGCTGGGCTGGGAGATCGAATCGCGGCTGGGAGACAAGCGTGCCCGCGACGAATATTACGGACAGCTCCTGAAAGACTTTCCCGATGCTCCGGAAACCCGCAGCATCGAGCAACGCAACAGGAGCTGAAGGAAGCCGCCGGCCGGACAGCCCGATGAACGACGACGTACAAAGCGACAAGCAGACGGAAGAGAGCGCCGAGGCAGGACCGCGCGGCGGCGAACGGCTGCGCGAAGCCCGTGAAGCGCAGCAGATTGCACTGCTCGAAATTGCCAAGGAGCTGCATCTCGACGAATACAAGGTGCGGGCGCTCGAGCAGAACGACTTCGAGGTGCTCGGCGCACCGGTGTTCGCCAAGGGGCATCTGCGCAAGTACGCCGAACTCGTCGACGTCGACGAGCGCGATATTCTCGGCGACTACCATGAACTCACCCGCGCTGCCGGCATGCCGCCGGTCGTGGGGACCCGCCGCAAGCCCGGGAGCGAACTCTCTCCCGGACCCTGGATTGCGGTCGTGCTCATACTGCTGGCGCTTGCGTTTGCCTACTGGTGGTTTACGTCGGGGAATGCCGGCTCGACGGTCCCCGCGCCGGCAGCAACGTCGGAAATCGGATCAGGCTCGAGCGGCGGTGCCGCCGCGCCCGACCGCGAGGGCGTCACACTGCCGCCCGTTGCGAACGACGTGCCGGAGGACAGTGCGCCCGAGCCCGCCGGTTCGCTGGCGCCCGAGGTGGCCGCCGGGGACGTCGGCGGCGCCGTTGCCGGCAGTGAATCCGATGCCTCACCCGCCGATACGGATGCCACTGCAACAGCAGCTGTCGTGCCCGTGATCGACTCCGAGCGGGTTGTGCTGAGCCTCAGTTTCGGCGAGGACTGCTGGACCGAGGTGAGCGATGCGACCGGGAGGCGCCTGTTCTTCGGGCTCGGCCGGGCCGGTACGAACATCGAAGTCGACGGCGAGCCGCCGCTGTCCGTGTTGCTTGGCAGCGCCGATCAGGTCGAAGTCCGGGTCAACGGCGGCGACTACCAGATTCGGCCCGAGCAACGGCGTGGGCGCACCGCGCGCCTGAGCCTGCCCTGAAAGAACAGGACCGCTTACCGTGAAACCCAAAGCCATTCGTGGCATGAACGACATATTGCCCGAGGTATCGGGCACCTGGCAGTACCTCGAGACGGTGCTGGAAGATATCGCCCGGTCGTACGGTTATCGCGAGATTCGCCTGCCGATACTGGAACACACCGAACTGTTCCGGCGTTCGATCGGGGAAGTGACCGATATCGTCGAAAAAGAGATGTACAGTTTCGACGATCGCAACGGCGAAAGCCTGACCTTGCGCCCCGAAGCCACGGCCGGCATGGTTCGCGCAGGGATAACCAACGGCCTTCTGCACAACCAGCGGCAGAAGCTGTGGACGACGGGGCCCATGTTCCGTTACGAGAAGCCGCAGAAAGGCCGTTATCGTCAGTTCCATCAGTTCGACGTCGAGGCGCTGGGCTACGCCGGTCCCGATATCGATGCCGAAATGATCCTCATGAGCGCCAGGATATGGCGGGCGCTCGACATCTCCCGACTCGAACTCGAGATCAACTCGCTCGGCGATGCCGAGTCCCGCGGCCACTACCGGGACGCGCTGGTTGCCTACTTCTCGGGCGTGAAAAACGATCTGGATCAGGATAGTATTCGCCGGCTCGACCAGAACCCGCTGCGGATTCTGGACAGCAAAAACCCGGAGATGCAGCCGATCGTTGCTGCGGCACCGGTGATGCTGGACTACCTGGACGATGCGTCGCGAGATCATTTCGAGACGCTGTGTGGACTGCTCGATGCCGCCGGCGTGGCATACCGGGTCAATCCGCGGCTCGTGCGAGGGCTCGATTATTACAATCGGACCGTGTTCGAATGGGTCACGGACGCACTGGGGTCGCAGGGCGCCGTGTGTTCGGGAGGGCGCTACGACGGCCTTGTCGAGAAGCTCGGCGGCCGGCCGACGCCGGCGATCGGCTGGGCGATGGGGATCGAACGATTCGTCGCGCTGTACGAAGTGTGCGGAGGAGAGACACCCGCGAGCCGGCCCGACGTGTACGTGGCGGCGCTTGGCGATGCGGCCGAGCAAGAGGCGTTTGCGCTGGCTGAGCGTCTGCGCGACGAACTGGACGGGATTCGCGTGGAACTGAATCTGGGCGGCGGCAGCTTCAAATCGCAAATGAAACGCGCCGATCGGAGCGGTGCCGAATACGCGCTGCTGCTGGGTGAGAAGGAACTCAGCGAAGCGAAGGCGGGACTAAAACCTTTACGCAGCCAGGACGAGCAGGTCCCGGTTGCACTGGACGAGCTGGCGCATGTGCTGGCGGAAAAACTGGGTAGAACATAGCCGTGGAAGAAAAGGAACAGCTCGACGACATCCGGGCGTGGTGGTCGCAGTACGGGAACTACGTGCTGAGCGGCGTAGTGATCGGCGTACTGTCGCTGTTTGGCTGGAGCTACTACAAGAACACGACGGCCAACAACGAAATCGGCGCTTCCGTGCTGTACGACGAACTTGCGGGTCACGTCGCCGACGGCGATCTCGACGACGCGGAACGCGTTGCCGGTATGCTGTCGACGGAATACGGCAACAGCCTGTATGCGCTGCAGTCGAAACTGGCGCTTGCGCGTCTCTACATGGACAACAGCCGCGACAAGGAAGCCGCCGACGCACTCGAGGCGATCGTCGACAATCCGCAAAGCGCCGAGTTGTCGGCCGTGGCCCGCATAAGGCTGGCCAAAGTGCTGCAGTACCAGGAGAAGTACGAGGACGTACTGGCACTGCTCGACGGCGCGGACAGCACGGGCTTCACGGCACGTTACGCCGAGGCCAGGGGTGACGCACTGGTGTCGCTGTCGCGTTTCGACGAGGCGCGCGAAGCCTATCTCGTTGCGCTGGCCGACAACGGTCAGACGCTCGATACGACATTCCTGCAGCTCAAGCTGCTCGACCTTCCGCCCGCCGAACCCTCCGCAATGGATGAGGTATCGGACGGCGAGGAGGCCGGGACGGGCGAATCGACCGGCGAAACCGGCGAAGCCCCGGAGGCTGGTGCCGAGTCGGCTGACGAGGAGCCGGCTGACGAAGAGCAAGAGGCAGCCCCTGCGGAGGCGGCCGAGTGATGAGCGCGGGGCGCTCTCTCGTTTTCCTGCTGCTGACGGCTTCGCTTGCCGGCTGCGGTCTGTTCTCGGGTAAGGACGACGACGAACTGAAGCCTGCGGAGCTCCAGTCCTTCGAGCCGAATTTGAGAATCAAGCGGCTGTGGTCGACGGATCTCGGCAAGGAATCCGATTTCCTTCGCGTGGCGCTGCGGCCTGCGGGTGACGGCGAGCGCCTGTACGCCGCCAGCGTCGACGGCAAGGTGCACGCGCTCGATCCTGAAACCGGCAAGCGGATATGGCGCACCGACCTCGAAGTCGACCTGACGGCCGGTCCGGGTGTGGGCGGCGGATTGGTCGCCGTCATGGGGTCGGACGGAATTCTCGTGGCGCTGAACGCCTCGGACGGCAGTGAGCGCTGGCGTACCGATATCGACGGAGAGTCGCTTGCCGTGCCGCTCGTGCACGACGAGCTTGTCGTCGTGCAGACCATCGACAATCGCTTGCGCGCGGTTTCGGTGTTCGACGGCGCACCGCGCTGGACCATCGAACAAAGTACGCCGGCGCTGACCTTGCGCGGAAGCGCCACACCGGTTGTCATTGGCAGCAGCGTCGTTGCCGGCTTCGACAACGGCCGGCTCATGGCGATTGATGCGGCCAGCGGCGATGTCGACTGGGAATCTATGCTGTCGCCTCCCACGGGCCGCTCGGACCTGGAGCGCCTGTCGGATATCGACGGCCGCATGGCGGTTGTCGGGCAGGACATCTACGCCGCGGGCTATCAGGGGTCGCTCGCCTCGATCGCGGCTGAATCGGGACAGGTTTTGTGGCAGCAGGAAATCTCGACCTACGTCGGCGTCGCGGCCGACTGGAGCAACCTGTACACCACCAGCGAGGATGGCGAAGTGATTGCGCTCGTGCGCCGCACGGGTTCGGAGTCGTGGCGTCAGGATGCGCTTCTCCGGCGCTGGCCGACCTTGCCGGTTCCGTTCTACACGACGGTCGTCGCGGGCGATTTCGAAGGGTATCTGCACTTCATGTCGAACGTGGACGGTGAAATGTCGGCGCGCGTACGCTTCGGCAAGAAGGCCATCAGCAGTGAGCCCCTGGTGATTGCCAATCGCCTGTACGTGCAAAGCGATTCGGGTGCCCTGGCGGCGTTTGCCGTCGAGGAACCGAAGCGCCGGCGGGGTCGCGCTCCCGACACCTCCGAGGACAGCGGCAACGAAGACGAGGGCGCCTGACACGCCCGCGTCGCGCTGAGGCCTGTCAGCCGTAGATCATGCTCCCGGTTGTCGCGCTGATAGGTCGGCCGAACGTCGGCAAGTCGACACTCTTCAACCGCCTGACGCGGTCTCGCGATGCACTCGTCGCCGACTACCCGGGCCTGACGCGCGACCGCCAGTACGGTTATGGCAAGCTCGGCCCCTGTCCCTACCTGGTCATCGACACCGGGGGTGTCGCCGGGGGTGAAACCGGCATAGACGAGCGCATGGTCGAACAGTCCGTGCGCGCGCTCGAGGAGGCGGACGTTGCGATTGTGCTGGTCGACGGGCGCGAAGGCCTGACGGCTGCGGACGAGCACGTTGCGTCGCTGGCCCGGCGGCACGCCAAACGGGCCTGGCTGGCCGTCAACAAGGCTGAAGGTCTGGACCAGGACATCGTATCGAGCGAGTTTCACGCGCTCGGTCTCGGGCAGCCGGTCGCCGTCTCGGCGGCACACGGCGATCGTATTGCGGCACTCCTGGACGCGGCGCTCGAGGATTTCGTCGACGAGTCGAAAGAGGCCGGCAAAGACGACGAGGCGGAAGACGACCGGCAATTGCGCATCGCCGTGGTCGGCCGCCCGAACGTCGGCAAATCCACGCTCGTGAATCGCCTGCTCGGCGAAGAGCGGGTCGTCGTGTACGACCAGCCGGGAACGACGCGCGACAGCGTGGCCATACCGTTCGAGCGCGACGGACAGAGCTATCTCCTGATCGATACCGCCGGGATACGCCGCAAGGCGCGCGTACACGAGGCCATAGAGAAGTTCAGCATCATCAAGGCGCTGCAGGCGATCGAGCAGGCACAGGTCGTGCTTGCCGTCATCGACGCACACGAAGGTGTAACCGAACAGGACGTCAGCCTGCTCGGACTGATTGTCGAGCGCGGCCGCGCGCTCGTCGTCGTGGTCAACAAATGGGACGGGATGTCGGTGGACGACCGCCACAAGGTGCGTGACGATCTCGAACGGCGATTGCCGTTTCTCGATTTTGCCGAGCGGATAAACATCTCCGCGCTGCACGGCACCGCCGTCGGCGACCTGTTGCCCGCCGCCGGCCGCGCCGTGGAGGCGGCGTTGCGCGATATGCCGACGACTGCGCTGACCAGCGAACTCGAGGCTGCCGTGACCGCCCATCCGCCACCGCTTGTTCGCGGCCGCCGCATCCGGCTGCGGTATGCGCACCAGGGCGGCCGCAACCCGCCCGTCATCGTCATACACGGCAATCAGACCGAACGACTGCCCGAAGCGTACCGGCGTTATCTCGTCAATCGTTTTCGCAAGGTGTTTCGCCTGAAGGGCACGCCCGTGCGCCTGAGCTTCAAAACCAGCGATAATCCCTACAAGGGACGGCGCAACAAGCTGACTCCGCGCCAAGAGCGGCGGCGCAAGCGCCTGATGAAACACCACAAGAAGTAGACCAAGAAGTAGACAGTCATGACCGATGCGCGCCAACACCTGACCCTCGACGGAGCCTTCACGATGCACCGCGGCGGTGTGCTGGAGTCGCCAACGCTGGCCTTTGAGACCTGGGGAACGCTCAACGCCGAACGCGATAACGCGGTCCTGATCTTTACCGGACTGTCACCGTCGGCGCATGCTTCCTCGTCGGCGGACGATCAAAGTGCCGGCTGGTGGGAAGACATGATCGGCTCCGGCCTGCCGCTCGACACCGACCGCTACTTCATCATTTGCGTGAACTCGCTGGGCAGCTGTTTCGGTTCGACGGGGCCCGCATCCGTCGACCCCCGAACCGGCGACGTTTATCGCCTGAACTTCCCCGTGCTGACGCTCGAAGACGTTGCCGACACGGCCTGGGAGGTCGTACGCTACCTCGGTGTCGAGGTGTTGCATTCGGTGGTTGGCTGTTCGATGGGAGGTATGACCGGGCTTGGGTTCTGCGCCCGGCATCCCGGCAAGACCCGCGGTTTCGTCTCGATCTCCTCTGCCGCACGCGCCCTGCCGTTTTCGATAGCGGTCCGCTCGCTGCAGCGCGAGATGATCCGCAGCGATCCCAACTGGAACAACGGCAACTACGCGGACGGCAAGTCGCCGATTACCGGTCAGCGTCTGGCGCGCAAGCTGGGCATGATCACCTACCGCTCGCCGGAAGAATGGATACAGCGCTTCGGGCGCGAACGCACGACGTCGGAAGGCAAGCCGGGCGATCCGTTTCAGATCGAGTTTTCCGTGGAATCGTACCTCGAAAGCCACGCGCTGAAATTTACCGGACAGTTCGATCCGAACTGCTACCTGTATCTGTCGCATGCTTCCGACCTGTTCGATCTCGCGGAACACGGCGGCTCGCTCGAGGTGGGCTTCCAGCGCATGGACCTCGAGCGCGTACTGGTGATTGGCGTTACCACCGATATCCTGTTCCCGGTCCACCAGCAGCGCGAGCTGGCGCAAGGCTTCGAGGCGGCCGGGCACGACACCCGCTACGTCGAACTCGACTGCATCCGCGGACACGATTCGTTCCTCGTCGACATGGACGCGTTCAGGCCCGTGATGTGTTCGTTTTTTGATTCTTGTGCTTGAGCAGTAGCAAGAGTTGGCGCCTCTGCGGCATATCATGTGCAGTATCCGACGTAGCGCTGGCTCCGTCAGTGAACCGCATTAGTCGGTACATTCCCAAGAAATCCACGTAGAGCGTCCCGCGAAGCCCCAGGCAATCTGGGTGAATGAAGGTGCGGAACGTTCTGAAGATGCTGCGTACCGACGGTTGGGTAGAGGTTTCACATCGCGGCAGCCATCGACAGTTCAAACATCCGAGTAAGGCAGGGCGCGTCACCGTGTCCGGCAAGCCTTCGAGCGACTTGGCGCCGGGTACACTAAAGAGTATTCTCAAACAGGCGAGGTTAGGGGAGTGACCCAAGAATGCGCTATGCGGTAGTGATAGAAACAGCCGGTGAAAACTACTCTGCCTACGTCCCCGATATCCCGGGTTGCGTCACCACAGGCTCGACGCTGCAGGAGACGGAGGTGCTGATTCGGGAAGCGATAGAACTTCACCTTGACGGTCTCCGCGCCGACAAGCAGCCGATTCCACCGGCCTCCAGTCGGGTCGACTACGTAGAAGTTGCGGCTTAGTTTTCGCGCCATCCGCGCCGACATCACAACCCTCGAAGTCGACGCAATCGTCAACGCAGCCAACTCGTCGCTGCTCGGGGGTAGCGGCGTCGATGGCGCCATCCACCGCGCGGCCGGGCCCGAACTCGTTCACGAATGCCGTCTGCTGGGCGGCTGCAACACCGGTCAGGCAAAACTGACCGGGGGATACGACTTACCGGCAAAGTGCGTCATCCACACGGTGGGGCCGGTATGGCGGGGCGGAAACGACGGCGAACCGGATCTGCTGCGTGGCTGTTATCGGGCGAGCCTGCAGCTCGCTGCGGACCACGACGTGTCCACAATCGCCTTTCCCTCCATCAGCACCGGCGTGTACGGTTATCCGATCGACGAGGCGGCCGGGATTGCCGTACAAACGACGCGGCAGTTCCTCGATTCGACGGAATCGACGGTCACAGAGGTTACGTTTTGCTGCTTCTCGGAATCGGATCTGCGTGTGTATGAACGGCACCTTCAGGGAAACGCGGGCTAGCCGACGGTGACGCAGCAGAGACATCATCGGTTCGGCTTGCACTGCTCTCTGCTCGTAACGGCGCTGCTCGTTCCGGCCTTGTCTGTCGCAGACAGCTTTCAGCTACGGCTGGTTGCGGCGGCGCTGGAGAGAACGGCGCACACGGTCGAATACGACGGCAGCTACTTCGCGATCCCGTACCCGGGCGGCGATGTGCCGGCCGGCAAAGGTGTGTGCACGGACGTTGTGATTCGTTCCTATCGTGCACTCGGCATCGATCTGCAGGCGGCCGTACACGAGGACATGAACCTCGACTTCGAGGCGTATCCGTCAGAGCGCATCTGGGGTTTGCGGACAACCGACACCAACATCGACCATCGTCGCGTACCCAACCTCCAGGTGTTTTTTGAGCGCAACGGAAAGACCATGGACGTGAGCCGCGATCCGGATAACTACCAGCCGGGCGACCTCGTGACCTGGATGCTTCCGGGCAATCTTCCGCACATCGGTATCGTTACCGATCGTCGCAATGCGAGCGGCGACAGGCCCTTGATCGTCCACAACATCGGTTCGGGACCGCAACTCGAGGACGTCCTGTTCGCCTACGAGATAACCGGCCACTACCGGTACGCGCCGGACTGAGCCGGAAACGGCCCGGCCGGCCGCTGCGCTGCAGGGAGCGGGCGTCTATGATAGCCATTGGCAGGCGACTGAATCACCGGGCAGCCCACATGAAGCGAAGACGATTCTTACTGACGTCGGGCGCGCTGGTGGCCGCGGGCGGCGCACTGGGTGCGCTGTACTGGCCAACCCGCTGGCGCTACATCGTCGTCCATCACAGTGCCGGCGATTTCGCCACGATCGAGTTTCTGCAGGAGGTGCACCGCGTCCGGCAGAAAGGCGATCCCATCGACGCGATCCCTTATCACTACGTGATCGGCAACGGCAACGGATTGGGCATGGGGGAAGTCGCCAGCGACTGGCGGGGAGACCTGGATATCTGGGGTGCTCACGTCTCGGGAAACAATTCCTCCAAGAACTTTCTCGGCCTCGGGATTTGTCTCGTCGGCAACTTCGAAGACAACGAAGTCCCCGAAGCGCAGTTCGAGGCACTCGTTACGCTGACCCGGTCTCTCATGCAGCGCTACCGGATACCCCCGGAGAACGTGTTGGGTCATGGGTTGATCGAAGGCGAGAGTACCAAATGCCCGGGCCGACACTTCCCCATGCAAAGGCTCCTGGCAGCCATTGCGTGACGCTGTGTTCGTGTCGTAAGGTTTGTTGCGGGGCAACAAGAGGCGAACGGCCTCGACGCAGAAGGGGGCGAGTCATCAGTACGTTCAGAGTTTCGATCGTTTGTCTTGCGGCATTCTCGATGACAGCGGTCAGCAGCCCGGCTCGCGGGGCCGACGATCTGCAAGCCGAAATAGCGCAGGTCGATGCAGAGTTCTTCGCCGCTTTTAACGCCTGCGACGTGGACACCATGGGGCGAATGCTGGCCAGGGACCTCGAGTTTTATCACGACACCGCGGGCCTCGGCGGCTACGACAAGACCATGGAGTCGACGCGAAACAACTGCAACGACGAACTTGGCCTGACGCGAACGCTCGTAGAAGGATCGCTCGAGGTGTATCCAATCAAAGACTACGGTGCCATTCAAAAAGGCAAACACACGTTTTGTCACATGGAGAACGGCAAAAACGACTGTGGGACCTTTGAGTTCGTGCACGTCTGGAAACGCACTGACGCAGGTTGGATGATCACCAGGGTGCTAAGCTACGGGCATTGACGTCACGCATGAGCGGGCCAGTCGCCGCGTCTCCTGCGCAGGCGCGCCGCCCGACAAATGGCAGGCACCGATGCTCCGATCGACCAGAACCGCAGCTTTCGGCGCCTGCCTTCTCGTATGGACCTTACTCGGAGTATCCGCCGGTATGACAGATGAGATCGAGCGATCGGAATCCGGTAGCCCCATTTACCGTCATTCCGAACGACAGAGAGACTGGCAGGCGCCGGAACACAGTGGTCGCAACCTCGAGTCCGTCGAAGAGCACGTCACCAAGCACATTGGTGAAGTGGAGACGGTCTTACACGAGATACTCTCCGATCGCGTGCACCTGGACGTTCTGTTCATTCCGGCGGGTGAAGGGCGGCCTTACCACACCCTCGTCACGAGTGGCGTCAGTGACCTGCCCATGGCCGTGCCGGAAGGCATGGAGAACATGAATCGGGTGGAGCTGCTGATCGCTTTGCCGGCGTCCTGGCCGGTGTCGGAGGAATCTTTCAAGGAAGAGTCGAACTACTGGCCGGTTCGGTGGTTGAAGACAGTGGGCCGTCTGCCGCACGACTACGACACCTGGATCGGCTGGGGACACACGATTCCGAACGGTGACCCGGCCGAACCGATTGCCAACACGCCTTTTATGGGTTTCATGCTGTCTCCGCCTTACTGGCTCAGCCCCGACTTTTTTCAGCTGGAGGCGGCATCGGGTGACACCGTGACCTTTTACAACCTGGTGCCACTCTACGAGGAAGAGATGGCGCTAAAACTAAAGAAAGGTGCGGAGGAACTTGAGGAGAGGCTCGAAAAGGGCAATGCAGGATTTGTCGTGAATCCGGAGCGTGCCAATGTCGCGAGGCGGACCGGGTGGCGGTCCTGGTTCAGGTAGTTCGAAGTAATAAGACCGCAGTCCTCGAAGTCTGGCGGAAGGTGAAGCAAAAGGATGAACAAGCGGGAGTTCGTCGCAGGCGCAGGTTCGTTGGCAGTGCTTGCCTTCGGCGGAACTGCGACTGCGACAGGGGGTGAGACTATGTACGGAATCATCGGCAAAATGATTGCAGCAGACGGGAAGCGTCAGGAGCTGATCGATATCCTGCTCGCCGGCACGGCAAACATGCCGGGTTGCAAAAGCTATATTGTTTCCAAAGACGCTTCGGACGAGAGCGCAATCTGGATTACCGAGTTTTGGGAGAGCAAGGAAAGTCATGCGGCATCCCTGACGCTGGATTCCGTCAAGGATGCCATCGAACGGGGTCGGCCGTTGATTGCCGGTTTTGGCGAGCGCTTCGAAGTCGAGCCCGTCGGCGGGCAGGGGCTGGCGTAGAGTCTCCCTCCTTTCCAGGGTCTGTTTCCGCAAGGTATGAAGTCGAACATCGAGAAAACGACACCTTCACTTAAAGACGGTGACAGTGTGTGCGCTGAAGGAGGATATCGATGACAGCAAGTCTGTATCGGGCCATTCAGCCCGTCACCGACATAGAGGCCGCGGCGGTTTTTTATTCGGCCGTGATTGGCGAAGCGGGCGAGCGCGTTTCGCCGGGCCGTCACTATTTCCGCTGCGGGGCAACCGTACTGGCCTGCTACGATCCGCAAGCCGACGGAGACGGACTCGAGGACGGCTGGCAGCACCATTCCAATCAGTATCTGTATTTCGCCGTTTCGAATCTGCAAGACACGCTGCAGCGCGTCGTCGATGCCGGAGGTACCACGGACAGCAGCATTGAAGACATGCCGTGGGGCGAGCGACTGTTCTACGCAAAAGACCCCTTTGGCAATCCGATTGCCTTTGTGGATGAAGCGACGGTATTCGTGGGGACGGGCGGCGACTGAACGCCTTGTCCGGCACCGTCGGTTTCCGGTGATCTTGTGCTGCACCGACTTCGAGAGGCGAAAGCTGAGGAGCGTATGGACAAAACAGAGGCAATAACCGCCACCCGGCACGGCGCAATAGCGGCCTGCATATCCGGGAGCGTCACTCTCGCTCTGTTCGTGTTTGCGACGTACACGGATGCCGACGGCGAGATCGGGTTCTGGAACGACCCGGCAATCATTATCGACGTGATCCTGATATTCGCCTGTGCGTACGGCGTTTATCGGAAGTCGAGGTTCGCCGCGGTCCTGTTGTTCGTCTATTTCATCTTCGCGCGTGTGGCCATTAGTCTGGAGACCGGGCAGATGTCCGGCATCGCCCTGTCACTCGTGTTTCTGTTCTTCTATGGCCGGGCCATCTGGGGTGCGTTTGCGTATCACAGGATCGAGAAGGCCGAGAATCCCGAATACAAGACCTCGCCGAAATGGATTCTCGTCGTCGGCGCCGTGGTTGCGATCCTTTTGCTTGGCGTCATGGGTTTGGGGCTGCTGTCGATGAGCGGCACAATACCGTCCACGGCGGTCCAGGCAGGTGCTGAGCTTCCACAAACCGACAAGGACGAACTCGTGGCGAACGGGATATTGTCCCGGGACGAGCGTATCGAGTATTTCTACTCGTACGGCTTGATATCGATACTGGAGGGCGGCTCGGTGCTCACCGAGCGCCGGGTTGTCGTGTACTTCCCGAACGAGGATCAGGAACTGGAAGTCTACGCGCTCGATATCGGCGACGTCGTTGCGGTTGACCTCATCGAGCAGGGAGGGGCATTTACCGACAGCGTCTACCGGATCAGCACGAACGATCCGGATGCCTGGCTGCAGATTGTTCTCTCGGCGGAGAACGGGGGCGATCAGGCGTTCGTTCGGGCATTGCGGTCGAAAATCGAGGAATCCAACAGCATGACACGGTCACTACCGGACTACGAACAGTCTCTTCAGTTGCTTCGCGAACGTGGCATCCTCGCCGATGACGAGTCGCCGCCGCAGCCGCTGGCGATGCCCGAGCCGGACGACGAAGGACCGCTGGGCCTCAGTTTTTACCGCATGGGATTCGAGAACGGTGCCGATCTCAGCGGACTTTCCATCGCCAGAACGTTTTTTGGACGGTCGGAGATTGCGCAGGTTTCCTTTCGCGGCAGCGACTTGCGTGAGTCGAATCTGCGATGGAACGACTTCATCGACGTCGACTTCACCGATGCGTCGCTTGCCAGCGCCGATCTCAGGGCCTCGGAATACCTGCGCGTGCTGTTCGACGGCGCGGACCTGAGCGGGGCTGACTTGAGGCTTTCGAATTTCCAGGACTGTTCGTTCAGGGGTGCCAACATGACCGGCAGTTTGCTGGCTGAAGATCAGCGGTCGCTGTTGAACCTCGACGAGCGGCAGATGAGGCAGGTGTCGTGGCAACCCGATCACGGCCAGGAGCCGGCTGGCGGCTAGCGTAATTCCGGGATGCTGACCGATTCGGAATACTACTTCTCGTCGACACTGTTCGAGATCGAGCCCGGTGAGGATCTCGAGAGCAACCCCGGGATATACGGCAAAAGGCTGACCGAATGGCTGCAGCGGAAGTTCTCCGAGCGAGGCTTCGACGGGGCCGACGCCTACCCTGAAGACTGGGGCTGGCGAGTCGATTGCCAGCGGTCTCCGTTTACGCTGTTCGTCGGCTGCGCGGCGTTCGTAAGAACCGGCGGCTATGACGTCACGAAGTCCGTGCCCGATCCCGCCGACATACTCTGGTACGTGTTTCCGGCGGTTTCGGTGCCGCTGCTCGAGCGCCTCCGGAAACGAGTCGACGTAGAAGCCGCCTTTGCCGATTTCTGCTCACAGCTCGAGCAGATTCTCCGCGACGAGCCCGCCATTCGACTCGTCGATCTTCCCGATCGCGGCGAGTGGGAGTTGCCTCCGCCCGGCGACGTCTGGCAAGAGCTGGCGGAAAGGCCGCGTAAAGCGCTTCCCGCATGGTTTTCCGTACCGCTGGGTTTGCTCGCCGCGTTTGGTCTTCCGCTCATGGGTATCGCCATTGTTCCGGTCCTTACCGATCCCCCGGCTGGCAGGGAGATTGCCGTCATTTCGTCTTCGCTGATCGTGATCGTGCCGACGATCTGGCTGGCGAGACTGGCTGGCCTGTTGCTCCTGGTTCGGGCCAGCCCGCTCGCGAGTCTGAATACACCGGGGACCTTGCGGGTCATCGCTGCGGCCGTTCTGGTACCACCCCTGGTCTCGATATTGTCGGGTCTTCACCTGCAACACCCGATCGAGTTTCTGGTCCAGCTGGCCGCACACGCCCTTGCGGCAGTCATGTTGTGGCGGAGAGCCGGTGCGAAGGCGCGCAGGAATCAGGGCGTAGACACTGCTGACGGCGCCTGAAGCACGGCAGCCCGTCGCGCGCCGGCTTCCGGGCGAACCGTCCGGCGCGAAAGTCGGTGTCAGCGTTCGGCAAGCAGCAGCGCCGGGTCCACCGCCGTTCCGTTCAGATAGGCCGCAAAATGCAGGTGCGCGCCGGTCACGCGGCCCGTAGCGCCCACCTTGCCGAGTAGGTCGCCGGTCTCTACCGTATCGCCCAAATCCACGTCGATCGACGACAGATGGCAGTACAGCGTCACGAAGCCCTGGCCGTGGTCGAGAATGACGGTGTTGCCGTTGAAGAAGTAGTTGCCGGTCGCAGTGACGATGCCGGCCGCCGGTACCTGGACGGGCGTACCCGCGACGGCCGCAATGTCCATGCCTTTATGCGGTGAGCGCGGTTCACCGTTGAAGAAACGCCGCAAGCCGAAGCTCGAGCTCCGGCGTCCTTCGACGGGCAGCAGGAGCCGGGGACGCTGGATGGACACTTCGCGAAAGCTGGTCAACGCGGCGTCGATTTCCTTACGCTCCTCGCGAATACGCTCGAGCGTCGATTCGCTCGGATTGACGTGCTCGCGGTTTTTGACCGTCAGGTGCTGTTCACGATACGCATGCGCTTCGATCTCCAGGGGAACGACCTTGCCGTCGACAGAGAGGCTTCGCGATTCGCCCGGGCTGGTGTTCAGCGGCAGACCGACCGCGGCGACGTAACGTCCGTCATTCAAAAAGATCAGTACGGGCCGACCGTCGAAGCGCGCTTCCGGCAGCGATTCGCCGGCGGTTCCGACATCGACCAGCGCAATACCGCCGGGGCGCAGCGCCTGTTCGGCAGCCGTGGCTGCAGTGACGGCAAGCAGCAGCAGGGCACAGCCGGCGGCCCGGACCCGCTGAGGCCATCTACTCGTCATGAATCCCGGTGACCTTCGCCGTAAGGCTGCCTTCGCCGAGCCGTGCACGGATGGTGTTGCCCGGATCGAGTTCCGCGGCTCTGCGAACGACCTTGCCACTGTCCGCGTCGCTGACGATTGCGTAGCCGCGGCCCAGGGTGGCCAGCGGGCTCACGCCGTCGAGGGCGCGCGCGCCCAGACTCAGGCGGTGGCGGCGGCTGTCGAGCAGCGTCTGAATCCGTGCCGTCAGCCGATCGTGCATGTGCGTCAGTCTCGAACTCTGTTGTTCGATACGCAGTGCGGGCGAGTGTTTCGCAAGCTGAGTTTCGTGGCGACGCAGCGCGTTCCTTGTCTCCAGCAGGCGCTTGTGCATGAGGTCGCGCAGGCGTCTACCGTAATCCTCAAGCGATTGCTGCTGTCGGACCAGCGTCGCCTCGGGGCTTTGCTGCAGCAGCCGGCGCTCCAGCCAGTCCAGCGTTTGTTCGCGCTCCTCGAGCAGCCGCCGGCCCAGGCGACCGAGCCGCTGTTCGAAGACCTCGAAGTTGCGCAGCCACTCGGCGGAGTCGGGCACCACCAGTTCCGCCGCGCCGGACGGCGTGGGCGCACGCAGATCGGCCGCAAAATCCGCAATCGTGAAGTCGACCTCGTGGCCCACCGCCGACACCACCGGTATCTCGGAGTCCGCTATGCGCCGCGCCAGTGCTTCGTCGTTGAACGCCCAGAGATCTTCGAGCGAGCCGCCGCCGCGGCCGACGATCAGCACGTCGCACTCGGCGCGCCGGTTGGCTCTGTCGAGGGCTGCGAGCAGCTCGCCAGGGGCCGCATCGCCCTGCACGGCGGCCGGGTAGATGACCACCGGAATAGCCGGGAAGCGCCGCGCGAGGACACTCAGGATGTCCTTGATGGCCGCACCGGACGGCGAGGTCACGACGCCAATGCGCCGGGGCAGTGCCGGCAGCCGCCGCTTCCGGTCTTCGTCGAACAGGCCTTCCTCTGCGAGTTTTCGCTTGAGCCGGTCGAATTCCCGTTTCAGGGCGCCTTCACCGGCGGCTTCGACCTGTTCGACGATCAGCTGGTAGTCGCCCCGGGCTTCGTAGAGGCTTACGCGGCCGAATACGAGAACCCGGTCGCCGTTCTTGAGGCCAATCGTCGGGCCGCGCTGCCGCTGGCGGAAGAACGCACCGCGGATTTGCGCGGCGTCGTCCTTGAGCGTGAAATAGACGTGGCCGGACGCCGGGCGCGCAACGTTCGAGAGTTCGCCTTCGACCCAAAGCCTGGCAAGGCCCCGTTCCAGCAGCTGTTTGGCCTGACGGTTGAGCTGGGTCACGCTCAACGCGCTTTCGGCCGGTGTCTTTTGAAACAGATCGCTCATGCGCGGAGTATAGCCCGTTTACCCACAAATCCAGGATGCGTATAATGGCGGGTTAACCCCAGTCAATCTTAGGTGCTCTCTCAGTCGAGCGCCCGGGATTCTTTTAAATCGAGGAAGCCCCGCCACACCATGCGCATCGTGAAGGAAGCCCTGACGTTTGACGACGTCCTACTGCAGCCCGGTTATTCCGACGTACTTCCACGCGAGGTGGACCTGAGTTCGCCCCTCACGGCGGAAATCAGGCTGAGCATTCCCATACTGGCCGCGGCCATGGACACGGTGACCGAAGCGCGGCTGGCAATTGCGCTGGCGCAGGAGGGGGGGCTCGGCGTCGTTCACAAGAACATGTCGGTCGAGAACCAGGCGCGCGAAGTGGCGCTGGTCAAGAAGTTCGAGAGCGGCATTGTTCGCAACCCGATTACGGTCAACCCCGAGATGTCGATTCGTGAGGTGATCGACCTGACCCGCGCCATGGGTATTTCGGGTGTGCCCGTCGTTAAGGAAGACCAGACCGTCGGTATCGTTACGGGGCGCGACCTGCGTTTCGAAACCCAGCTGGATGCCCCGGTATCCAGCGTCATGACCCCGCAGGAGCGGCTCGTGACGGTCCGTGAAGATGCGGACAAGGAAGAGGTTCTGAGCCTCCTGCATCAGCATCGCATCGAGAAAGTGCTGGTTGTCGGCGACGATTTTCAGCTGCGCGGCATGATTACCGCGAAAGACTTTCAGAAAGCCAAAGATTACCCGCGTGCCTGCAAGGATCACCGCGGTGCGCTGCGTGTGGGTGCGGCCGTCGGCACGGGCTACGACACCGACGACCGGGTCGCGGCGCTTGTGGAGGCGGGCGTCGATGTTGTTGTCGTCGATACGTCGCACGGATTTTCGAAAGGTGTGCTGGACCGGGTCCGCCGCATCAAGGAGGCCTATCCGGATCTGCAGGTCATCGGCGGCAACATCGTCACGGGTGACGCGGCCGAAGCCCTCGTGGAGGCTGGTGCCGACGGCGTCAAGGTGGGCATCGGCCCGGGTTCGATCTGCACGACGCGCGTCGTGGCCGGTGTCGGGGTGCCGCAGATATCGGCCGTGGCCGAGGTGGCGGAAGCTCTGAAAGGCAAGGGAATTCCGTTGATTGCCGACGGCGGCATCCGCTATTCCGGAGACATTGCCAAAGCGCTCGTGGCGGGCGCCTATTCGGTCATGATCGGCGGCCTGTTCGCGGGTACCGAAGAGTCCCCGGGAGAGGTCGAGCTGTACCAGGGGCGCTCCTACAAGTCTTACCGCGGTATGGGCTCGCTGGGCGCGATGGGGCAATCCCACGGCTCCTCCGACCGCTATTTTCAGGACGCCACCGAAGAACTCGAAAAACTCGTGCCCGAGGGTATTGAAGGCCGTGTGGCCTACAAAGGCAGCCTCGTGGCGATCGTGCATCAGCTCGTCGGCGGCGTACGCGCAGCAATGGGCTACACGGGCAGCGCCAATATCGAAGATATGCGCAACAAGCCGAAGTTCGTGCGTATTACCGGCGCCGGCATGAAAGAAAGCCATGTGCACGACGTCAAGATCACCAAGGAAGCTCCCAACTATCGTATGAGCTGATCCCCCTGACAGGAGACTTACGGGATGACCGAGGCAGCAGCAATGAACGAAGCGCCGCAAAGCGACATCCACGCGGATCGCGTGCTGATTCTCGACTACGGCGGCCAGTACACTCAGCTCATTGCGCGCCGCGTCCGTGAGGCCGGCGTCTACTCCGAAATTCATCCCTGGGACATGCGGGACGACGCGATCCGTGCGTTCAATGCCTCGGGCGTCGTCTTGTCGGGCGGGCCGGAGTCGGTCAACCTGGACGAGCCGCCGCGCGTGTCGCACGCCGTTTTCGAACTGGGTGTGCCCGTGCTCGGCATTTGCTACGGCATGCAGACCATGGCTGCCGAGCTTGGAGGCACGGTCGAAGCCTCCAGTCACCGCGAGTTCGGTTACGCCGAAATCGAGCCCGGCGATTCCGGTCTGTTCGGCGGCCTGAGCGACAGCGACGACGCGTCGCTGCTCAAGGTCTGGATGAGCCACGGTGACCGCGTGGAATCGCTGCCGGAAGGCTTTCGCGTTACGGCAACCAGCGCCAACTCGCCGCTGGCGGCCATGGAAGATCCCGAGCGGCACTTCTACGGCGTGCAGTTCCATCCCGAGGTGACCCATACGCCACAAGGGCAGGCGATGATCGAGCGTTTCGTGCACGACATCTGCGGCTGCCGCGGCGACTGGACGCCCAGCAACATTGTGGCCGACGCCATTGCCGGTGTTCGTGAGCAGGTGGGTGAAGACACGGTGCTGCTCGGACTGTCGGGCGGCGTGGATTCGTCGGTCGTGGCGGCGCTGCTGCACGAGGCCATTGGCGACCAGCTCGTTTGCGTATTCGTCGATCACGGGCTCTTGCGGCACCGCGAAGGTGATCAGGTCATGCAAACCTTCGCAGAGCACCTGGGCGTCAAGGTCATTCGAGTCAACGCCGCAGAGCGTTTTTTCAAGGCGCTCGAAGGTGTCGAAGACCCGGAGCAGAAGCGCAAGATCATTGGTGGCCAGTTCATCGAGGTCTTTGAGGAGGAGGCCGGCAAGCTCGAAGGTATCCAATGGCTTGCGCAGGGTACGATCTATCCCGACGTCATCGAATCGGCCGGGGCGGACACCGGCAAAGCGCACGTCATCAAGTCGCATCACAACGTGGGTGGCCTGCCCGAGCACATGCGCATGTCCCTCGTCGAGCCTTTACGTGAACTGTTCAAAGACGAAGTACGCAAGATTGGTCTCGAACTGGGCCTGCCGCGCGAAATGGTATTCCGACATCCGTTCCCGGGGCCGGGCCTGGGCGTGCGCGTGCTCGGCGAGGTGCGGCCCGAATACGTCGAGAAGCTGCAGCTTGCCGACGATATCTTCATCGAGGAGCTGCGCAGTCAGGACCTCTACGATCAGGTCAGCCAGGCGTTCGCGGTGTTCCTGCCCGTACGCTCTGTCGGCGTCATGGGTGACGGCCGCCGCTACGACTGGGTAATTGCGCTGCGCGCTGTCGAAACCATCGACTTCATGACCGCGCGTTGGGCACGGCTGCCCTACGAGTTCCTGGAGCGCGTCTCGCTGCGCATCATCAACGAGGTCGACGGCATCTCGCGCGTGACCTACGACATCTCGGGTAAACCGCCTGCCACGATCGAGTGGGAATAGCCTCCAGGCGCTGAGATCACTAGCATGACCACACGGCGTAAACACTCAACCGGCTCTCCAATGGAAAAGGCCGCCGCGTACTCCCGCGCGGTTCGACAGGGCGACTTCGTGCATGTGGCCGGCACGACCGGCTACGACTACGAGACGATGCAGATGCCGGAAGACGTCGTGGACCAGGCGCGAAACTGCATGAAGACCATACGGTCTTCGCTGGAAGCGTTGGACGCGTCCATGCAGGATATTGTGCGCGCGAACTACTACATTACCAGGCCGGAATACTTCGACGCGGTAGCCCCGGTGCTTTCCGAATACCTGGGCGGCATCGATCCGGCTGCCACAATGATTGTCTGCGGTCTGATCCGCGAAGACATGAAAATCGAAATCGACGTCACGGCGCAGCTGGATCGGGAATGATGAATACCGACCAGCAGTGGTCTGAGGAAGACCGCGGCTACATGCACGAGGCGCTGGTGCTGGCCGGGCAGGGCGCGGCGGCCGGAGAAGTCCCCGTGGGCGCCCTCGTCGTGCAGGATGGTGAAATTATCGGCGCCGCGCACAACCGTACGCTCACCGACGTCGATCCGAGCGCACACGCGGAACTCCTTGCGCTGCGCGCCGCGGCGTCTCTCAGCGGTAACCATCGCCTCAACGAGGCTACGCTGTACGTCACGCTGGAGCCCTGCTCAATGTGCGTCGGTGTGCTGGCCGAAGCGCGGATCGCACGCGTCGTGTTCGGCGCCTACGACGACAAGTCGGGTGCCTGCGGCTCCGCCGTGAACCTTGCCGAAAACGCAGCGCTCAATCACGTCATGGAGGTCAATGGTGGCCTGCTGGCAGAGGAGTGTGGCGAGGTCCTCAGGGATTTCTTCGCTGAGCGGCGAGACTAGTTCTCCGGACTAGTTTTCAGCGACTACCTCGGCCGCTTCGATTTCTTCGTTGTCTGTCAGCCACTTCAGAATGTTGTAGTACTGGCGGATGTTGTTGACGTACAGAACCGGCTCCCAGCCGCGTGCGTAGCCTGTCGGCACGCGCGAATACCACTTGCGTTGCGATAGCAACGGCAGCGACTCGCTGACGTCGATCCAGCGGTTCGGGTTGCCGCCCTGCCACTCGGTAATCTGCTGTGCGCTCTTCAAGTGATTGAAGCCGACGTTGTAGGCGGCCAGCGCCATCCAGGTCCGGTCGGGCTCGGGTACGGTGTCGGCGACGCGCTCGGTCTGCCGCGCAAAATACTGCGCGCCGCCAAAAATGCTGTTGCGCGGGTCGAGGCGATCGTCGATATCGAGGTATTCGGCTGTGTCGAGCGTGAGCATCATGATGCCGCGTACGCCCGTGGGCGAGACGGCCTGCGTACGCCAGTGCGACTCCTGGTAGCCGATCGCGGCGAGCAGGCGCCAGTCGACACCCCACTCGGCGCCCGCCTGCTCGAACATGCCGCGGAAACGCGGCAGGCGGCTCTCGTAGTGGCGGATGAAGTTGCGCGTGCCCACGTAGTCGAATTTCTCGGTATGGCCGTAGTAGCGGTCCTGAATGCGTGCCAGCAGGCCCGAGCGCTCGATCTTGATCAGGAATTCGTCGGCCCGGGCCAGGAGGCTGTCGCCGTAGCCCTTGGGGAAGCCCCAGGCCAGCCGGTCGTCGAGTTCGAGGTCGAGCGCCACGCGCAGATCGGGGTAAAAGTGCCGCTGGATGTTGAATTCCGTACTGTCGGCCACGGTCATGTCGAGTTCGCCGGCGGCGACTTTCTCGAGGAGATCCGCCACCTCGGCGTCGGCGTTTTCCGAGTATTCGATGCCGGGATAGACCTGCTTGAGCGTCTCGATGACGTCGACGTGGCTGCTTTCCGCGACCACTTCGATCTGCCGGCCGACGACGTCCTCCATGCTGCGCGGTTTTCCCGTGCCGAGCCGGTAGATGAGGTGCATGTCGACGGTCTGATAGGGGTGGCCGAAGTTCAGGAACTCACGCCGGGACTCCGTGACCGAAAGCCCCGCGGCCGCCATGTCCGTGTGCCCGGCGAGCAGCGAGGGCAGGATCTCCGAGACGCTGTCGACGGGTTTGACCAAGAGGCGCACGCCGAGATCGTCCGCAAACGCCTGCACGAGATCGTATTCCGGGCCCGCCGGGCCATTGGGACCCATGACGTACGCGGTTGGACTGTTGCGCGTCACGACCTTGAGCTCCCCGGTGGCCAGGACCTTTTCCAAAAGGTCGGGCGGCGAGGAGCAGGTGCTCAGCAACACAGCAGCGACGATGTAAAACAGCTGGCGCAAACGGCAAATCCTGTACGACTGGCACGCCGGGCCTGCATGTGGACCCGCCCGGCGTGGGTTCGACCACCAATTATCTCACTGGTTCGGGGCCCTGTGAGGCTTGACAAGGCCCTTTTTGCTCACCAATATTCCCGGCCCTCGTTCGGTATTAGGCGGTTTTGGCGGCTGGATCACCTCATAGATGGGGTTTGGGCCAGAAACGACAAGAGCGATACAGAGCAAGAGTCGCGGAGAGGTGCCGGAGTGGTCGAACGGGCTTGACTCGAAATCAAGTGTACGGTTTACCCGTACCGTGGGTTCGAATCCCACCCTCTCCGCCAATCAAGAAGCCCCGTCAGGGGCTTTGTTTTTTGCTGCACGTGTTGACCTGAACCAGGGAGCCCAAAACACATGCGTATTCTGATCGTGTTGCTTCTTCTCCTGATCGGGGCAGCAACCTACTTGCTCTGGAAAAGCCGAAGGGACCCGGGCGTCCAGAGAAAGACCATTGCCGTGGCGGACATCGCCGACGTGTTTCGCCAGATATCTTCCCAGGCTATAGAGACGTCGTTTGCCGTTTTCATCATTCAGAGAGGCGAAGGCGCCGACCCCGTGGAGATCCAGTTCTCGGTCGAGGACGGCAAAACCGGGCTGGACTGGATTCTGATGTCACCGCCCAACATCGAGGAAAAGCCCAAAGTAATCGAGTACGCAGCGTCCAGGGGCTTTGAGTGGCAGGAGCAGGAAATGAACGACTGGCAGTACATGCGAATTGGCGACGGCGACATCGCCGGCCTGTGCACGTCGCTGATTGCCGATCTCTACGAAGCCGGGCAGGTCGAGCTGAAGTACGGAGGCTTCCGCTACTCTCCGCTATCAACGTAGTTGTACAGGTAGACGCGAACACCGTTCGGGTCGAGCATCGTTACGGTAACGGACTTGCCACTCGCCGATGGTGTGACCGGTGCGACGACCGGGGTATCCAGAGACTCCGCACGGCGCATGATTTCGTCAATGTTCTCGACTCTGTAGGCCAGGATGATCTCGCTCTGCAAGGGTGCTCGCTTGACGTTGTCTTCGAGTGCCGATGGTGAAGCGGTGCCAATTTCCACCAGGTTGAGGCTGGAAAGATACACGTTGTCCTCGGACCACTCGGCCGGCAACAGCGCCGTGTAGCGTACCGGTTTGCTGGTGTCCGCAAGACCGTAAACGGAAAGGTTGGCGCTGCCGGATAGCTCGCGAATGCGGGTTTCGCGAAAGCCCAGTACATGCGTATAGAAACGCATGCTGGTCTCGAGATCGGTCGTGATAATCGTCGTGCCGGACAATCGCGCTTCCGGTTCACCCCGATCATCGTCGTTCGCGTAAGTGTTTCCGCCTAACGTGATGAATACGAACATCGTCAACAACGTGCTGGTCAGCTTCATCTATCCCTCTCCCTACCGGGCTTCGCTGCGGCGCAAGCGAGTCTAAAGGCGTATATAGTCGCTTTCAAATCCGACAAGACCGCATGCCCAATCACTTGCGACGAAGAAGTTGCTATGACGATCGCCTCACAGCCCACCCTCTACATATTCAGCGGGCTTCCCGCCACGGGGAAAACCAGCCTTGCCAAACGCCTGGCCGGTGACCTGAAGGCGGCCTACCTGCGCATCGATACCGTGGAACAGGCGCTTCGCGACCTGTGCGATTTCTCCGTTGAAGGAGAGGGGTATCGCCTGTCCTATCGAATCGCCGCAGACAACCTCCGACTCGGCGTCAGCGTCGTCGCCGATTCCTGCAATCCGATCAAACTGACGCGGAAGGAATGGCAGGACGTGGCCAGAAGGGCTTGCGCGCAGCACGTCAACATTGAAGTGTGTTGCTCGGACCTGGCGGAGCATAGTGCGAGAGTCGTAGAACGACAGTCCGATATCGGCGGTCTGGCATTGCCCTCTTGGGAGGATGTCTGCAATCGGGAGTTCGATTCGTGGGATGGCGACAGAATCCTTGTCGACACGCACGGTCGGTCGCTCGATTACAGCTACGATGAACTTACCCAAGCGCTCGATCGGCTTTGTGTCGATGACCGTTGACGAGTAACGCGTCAAGGCTGTGCTTCCGTTGAAGCACTTGAAGTGGCGAGGAACGACCCAACAGAATGACAGTGGCCTCGTGGCTGAAGGCTCAGTAGGGCAGGCCGCCCTGAATACGATCGAGTGCTCGGCCTTCTTCGGCTAAATGGTTACGCGCAACACAACCGCAGGTCACAGCTCACGGGGAATAGCATGAAACTGACAATCTGTGCCGTTTTGCTGGCTTTTTTTTCAATCTCTGCGGTAGTTGAGGCAGAGACCTACCCATACGTCAACCACGACCTTGGCTGGGTTCGAGATCCTTACGCAGGCCCTGTTGGTGGCAAAGCAGAATTCGAGAGCGTTGCCGACGCGTTGTCGATAGTGAAGTCAGCTTCCGAGTTTCAAGGTGAGGCCGTTGGGTTCGCCCATCGCCGAAGCGAGGTCTACGGGGCTCACGAGTATCTGGCCGAGAACGCCGGCAAAGAAGTATTGCTCGAGTTGCTGAGGCACAAAAACCCGGTTGCGAGATGTTACTCGATACTCGCTCTGGAAGGCAGGCTGGACACCAGCGACGTCGACCGTCATGCGGAAGCTTTGCTGCTCGACACCGAGTTGTTTGCCACCTTGCACTACGACATGATGAGCGAGTCGACCGTATCCGATTGCATGATTCAGTCGTGGCATTTCGCGATGAGCGATCGGATGCGTGGCGAGGTTGCAGACCACCTTCTGCGGGAAATGCCCGAAACGCTGTCGACGCATCAAATGCTGTTTTACTGGCCGCTGGATGAGAAGCACTACCCGCTTGTCCGAGAGATCTTTGAGAACGGTATGGAGGTGTCGATTGTCGCTCTTGCGGGCTTTCAACGGGAGTCAGATATCTCAATCATCGAGGAAGCGACCGCCGACAATCGCTTTCTCGCCATGAGCGCTATTGCCCGGTTTCCCCATGAGAGGTTTCTTCCGCTTGTCAGGACAGCACTGGACGAGGAAATTCGAGAGAGAGCGTTTTTAAGCCCCCTCGAATACGTGTTTGCGGCTCTGCTGGCATACCCGGATGAACTCGCGTTGGAAATCCTGACGCCTTATCTTGACGGCCAAGAAGGTGAGATCGAAGATCTTGCCGAGAAAGCATCAACGCTTTTCCGCGTTTTAGAGGGGGCAGGTAGCGGCCGGCACATGGCGCTCAAAATGAACCTGTTCCGGGAATGGCAGGGCATTACTCCAGACAGCTTACAAGAACTGCTTGCGCACGATTCGGGCACGGTCGCAGATATTGCGGTGGCAATTCTGACCGCGCCACCCCAGGATGGAGAGAATCTTTCATTCGATCTGGACATCGTCTACGTATTCGACGAACTCCTCGCTATCGTGGAGCAACACCGACGAGACGCGCTGCCGCAAGTCCTGATCAACACGGCTGCCCGAAGCGATATCAACACCTTTCCGAGCGTTGCCCGAATGCTGATAGAGCACCGGCCTGAGGAAGCCGACCGAGTCTTGTCGTATCTGATACGCGAGGTCCGCCAGGCCAGTTATCTGGCGAGAGCGGTGGGCGCTCTGGAAGCCATAGACCCCAGTCAGGCGACGGTAGCCCTGCTCGAGCAGAACGTCTATCTACGGGAGCCGTGGGAGAACTGGGAGGGCAACAACTGCCATCGCATGATTGATCATCACGTGGCCAGCGAAGGACTGCGGGAGAGATTAAAACGGCAGTGCCGGGAAGAGATAGAACAGTGAATCAACGAACGTCAGAATGCCGAGGCTTTATGCCTTTCGTAAACAGGGGAGGTTCGGGTGACGATCAGTCGGCTCCAAATCAGCAACTACGGGAGTGCGAAACCAGGGACGAACTCGTGGACGCGCTGGACAGGCGCTAACCGCGGAGCCCTCAGGACAGTTTCGAAGAGATCAGCCGGTTCAGGCTCACACCCGACTCTGCCGCTTCTATCGCCAGTGTGCGATGTACTTCCGGCGGCACGCGAACGACGAACCTGCCGCTGTACGCGCGAGTCGATAAAGGCTCTGGAACCGGTTCCTCGTTCTTCCTGAGGTCCGCCACCGTCTGTCTGACCAGCTTGCGGATGCCGCTGAGTGCCTTGAACCTTTCACCCCCACCGTCCGACTATCCCCGTAAGACAGCAAGGAAGTGACGATGGCCCAGCGGGAGGCTGACAGAACCTACGACGAACTGCTTGTCCTGTTGATCCGCGAAGGCGACAGGCGGGCGGGGGAGCGGCTCGCCGCTCGCTGGTATCCGCGGCTGTTGCGCACGGCGCGCCGGCTCATCGGCGATGCGGATGCGGCGGAGGAGATTGTTCAGGACACGTGGTTTGCGATCGTTCGCGGGCTACCGCGGCTCAAGGATCCGTCCCGGTTTCCGGCCTGGAGTTTTTCGATCCTGCGGCGGACCTGCGTCGACGTGATTCGCAGCAACACACGTGACCGCGCACAAAAGGCCCACGCCGCCGTGACGCAGGCCACCTGCACCGAAGCCCGCGGCGAAACGATGACCGCGCTCGACCAGGCGTTTGCCGAGCTGAGTCCGGAGCACCGCCTTGCAGCCATTCTGTACTTCGGCGAGGGCTTGAGGCTTGCCGAGATTGCCACCGCGACGAACGTGCCGCTGGGCACCGCTAAATCGCGCATTTTTTACGCACGCCGCCAGCTCAAGGCGGCACTGGAAGGAGACCTGCCATGACAGCATTCGACGATCGCCTGCGCGATTCCCTCTCGAAAGAGGACGAGGCATTCCTGAAAGAACTCGAAGACCGGCGTGGACTGTTCGATCAGATCAGCGCGACGTTCCACGGCCCGATGCGACATTTCACGTGGATTGCCAACGTCGTCGTGCTCATCGCCACGGGCCTTGGGCTGTACGCGGTCTGGATGATGTTCCAGGCCGACACGACGCGCGGACTGATCCTGTGGGCGGCGGGCGGCTGGGCGGCGTGGACCGTACAGATTGCGCTCAAGCAGTGGATCTGGGATCGCGTCAATCTGCTCAACGTTCTACGCGAACTCAAGAAGATCGAGCTGCGCCTGGTGCGGCTGGAGGATCGCTGACCGGGAAGGGTGGGGTTCAGGAGGGTTCGGAAGAATCTCTCCTGCCCGCGCCCGAGCGAATCTGCCGCGCGGCTTCTCGCATGATCGCTGCCAGGTAAAGGATCAACACGGACAGTAGTGCGTACCCGGAAAACGATGGTTCCAGGGACGCAAGCACAAGGCAGGCGATCGCTGTACTACACGCTGTGATTGCAACCAGCCAGCGACTTAAGATCGGCGCGACATCGACCAGCCACCAACAGAAGAGCAGGGCAAGCACAATTGGAATTACCAGCAGAAAAATGGACGCTATCGCTTCTCCTTCCGGAGCGGCGATTTCCATGACAATGACTGCGGCGAGGTACGCGCAGACGACACCGACGGCCCCCCCAGGCGATTACACGAAAAAGACGGACGTCCGCTTCCGTATGCCGCGGCAGGTAGCGGGGCGTCTTCATAATGGTTTTGTAGGCCTGAAACTGCTGTCCGCCAAACATGGGGCTCTCCCCTTTGCCTACCGTTATTGTAGCAAACGGCCTGTTTCGCACTGAGATGCAGTAGGGCAGTCGCCTGGCCTTACTCGGCGGACGATCGGCTGCGCTTCCACAGCTTACGCAGCAGGTACCCGACCGCCAGCAGCAACAGCGACCACGGCAGCAGGTAGGCAATCGCCCCGATCGTGTCGGCCAGACCTTCCGACAAGAGCTGCGTGAACGACGACATGGATTCGCCGACCGGGCTCCAGAAGGAACGTCCCGACTCGACGACAAACTCGATGGTCAGGATATCGAGATCGATCCGCTGGCGCTGGTAGGCACTTTGACCCAGAGCTTCTTCGAGTTCCGCCTGTACGCGCGTGAGTTCCGTCGTGATCTTGATCAGCGATTCCACGTCGTCGGTGCCGCGCTCTTCGAGTTCGAACAGGCGGTCGCGCGTTGCGGTCAGGATGGCAATACGCTTGTCGATATCGGCGATTGTTTTGGCAAGATCCTCCACATACGTGCTGCGGCGGACCACGTCACCCGAGCCCGCAGCCAGCTCAACCAGTGCGGCGATACCCTCCGACTTGACGCGCATGCGGATCTCGGCACGATCGTATTCGCCGCTGTTGAGTTCCGAATGCAGTACCGTGCAGAGGTTTTCGCGGTCCGCGGCGCAGGCGTTGCTGACGGCCTGAAACGACCTGGGTAATTCGCTTTCGCTGGTATCGACAACAACCGTGTGTTGGTAAGCAAGGAATTCGTTGCCTTGCTCGGCTGCAGCCCGCGAAAACGCCAATTCGCCGCTGTCACTAAATCCGTGCGTCTGGCTGTTACATCCAACGATCGCAAGAAACGCGAGAGCAATAACGGCAAGCCTGTGCATGGTCTATGACTCCCCACAAACGGCGGCAAACAGCTTGGGAGAATAGCATTTCCGGCTAGCCGACCGGTCGTTTCATTGCGCCAGCGATTCGAGATGCCGTTGCAGTTCGTCGCGGAGGATCCAGCGTCCGCCAAGCAGCAGCGCCTGGATCGTCCGGAGATTGCGGATATCGTCGAGCGGGTTGTCGGCGACGAGGATCAGGTCTGCCCGGCAGCCCGGCGCAACACAACCGAGTTCCCGCTCCCGGCCGAGATAGCGCGCGGCGTTTGTCGTGCTGGCCGCAAGCGCTTCGGCCGGCGTAAGCCCTGCGCCGACCAGGTGTTCGAGTTCCCGATGCAGCGAGAAGCCCGGCACGATAAACGGGTTCGGCGTGTCGGTGCCGGCCAGCAAACCGACACCGTGCCGATGCAGCGCCGAGACGATGCGCTGGCTGTTGACGAAACCCTGTTCGATGTCGGCGAACTCGGCGGCGCCGAAACTCCGGTACAGCTGGCCGCGGCCGCCGGTCCAGTGCGCAGGGTTCCAGGCACCGACAACCGCGTCGGGAAGAAACACAAGCTCCTTACGCTGCTGCTGTTGCACGAGGTTTTCCGGCCTGAGCCAGCGCCAGTCTTTGACGGCCAGGGTTGGCGTGTTCCAGATACCGGACTCGGCGGTCTGGTGCGCGACGCGCTCAAGTCTCCGCTCGTCGACCGGCACGGCCATGATCATTTTGCGCCAGTTCCAGCCCTCGAGCATGGGCGAGCCGAGCGGCTGCACGAGGTCGTCGTAACCGTCGAGGTGTTCAATGGACCCGAGCCGACCCCCTTCGAGAATCCGCTCGAGCCCGACACGAAACGGGACGTGGCCCGCCACCGGCATCCCTTTGTCGGCGGCCGCGTCGAACACGGCGTTCAGCACCGCGGGTTTCAGGCCGTGATACACCTTGATGAAATCGTAGCCGTCGCGATGTTGCTGCTCGACAATCCGGCGGGCTGCTCTGCTGCTGCCGGCGGCCGCGTATTCGGGATCGACCGGCGTCTCACCGTCGATAATGGGCCCTGCCGTGACGATCTCCGGGCCGGGCAGTTCGCCACGGCGTATGCGCTCGCGCCAGTCGACGAGATAAGGGCGGCCGTCCATCTGGCGCACCAGCGTTACCCCGTTGGCGAGGAACAGCCAGAGCATGTCCGGATCCTCGAAGTATTCGAGGTGCACGTGCATGTCGGCAAGCCCAGGAAGCAGGTAGCCGCCGCGACCGTCGACGGTCGCCAGGCCCTCTGGTGGTGCGCCGGCGCTTGCTGTATCGACCGAGACGATGACGCCGTCGTCGACCAATACCTGTCGATCGCGAAGCACACGATTGCCGTCGACGTCGACGACGTTGACGTTGCCGATCAGTAACGGCTCGGCGTCTGCGCTCAGACCGAGCAGCAGTGCGAAGAATACGCTGGAGATTATCCGCATGGTGGGTGTTCCCGGCTGGTGATGCCGGGAACATAACCTCCCTGCGGGCCGCGGCAGACGCCAATGTGACGAGCGGGAACGTGCCGGGGGCAGGCGGGACTAGCCGCCGGCCTTGGCGTCAGCGAATGCCGCGTCGAGCGCACCGCGGTAGCGGCGACTGACGCGGAGCCGGGTATCGCCCGCGAGCAGCACCTCGCCGTCGCCGTGCGATGCGGGCCTGAATTCGAGTATGCGGTCGAAACCGACGATCGTGCGCCGATGAATGCGCAGGAAGGCCGGTTTGGGCAGGGCCGCGTCCAGCCGGGCGAGCGTGTGGCGGACAATCTGGGTCTTGCCGGCATGATGGATGCAGCAGTAGTTGCCGGCGGACTCGACGTACTCGATATCGGCGTACGGGATGCTGACAACGGCGCGTTGTTCTTTGACGAGCAGGCGATCCGCTGCGTTCTCATTCTCCGGCGGTGGTGTCTCCACGCGCTCCGCTGCTTCCGCAAGCCGGGCAGAGCCGGCCCGCCGGCGGTCGTAGAGTGCGAGCGACAACAGCAGCACCGAGGCAATCAACGCGTTGGGTAACAACTTGGCGAAACCGACGTGCAGCCAGAATTCGAAAAAACCGAGCGTGTAGCCACGAAAGGGTGTCAGCACAGTATTGGCGAGACCATCGATTGCGACGTGCAGGATGCTGGTCGCAATCACCGTGGCGGCGCAACGCCATGCGCGGTGCTGTAGGGACAGGCCGGTATCGATGCGCGGATACAGCCAGGCCAGCAGCGGGGCCATCAGCAGCCAGATTACGACGTCCTGCAGTGAGATCAGCAGAGCTTCGAACAACGACGGCCCGCCGCTGGCGCCGAGGTAGTAAACGTAGACGTGCAGCGCGTAGACGGGCGCAATCACGAGCCAGCACACACTCGTGTACAGCAGCCAGTTGCGGGCGGGCAGCGATTTATCCAGATCCATCGAGCGTGTCCGTAGCAATGACGGCAATACTACTCTCTGATGTCCCGGATCGCCTGCCGCGGCTGTCGTGCTGTCGTCGAGCTGTCGCGCGTGAGATAGTGGGTGTTGTGTTGTTGGTCCAGGGGGAGGGTTGGATGGAGGCTTCAGACTGGTTCTTCGACGTGTTCGGCTGGCTGTTCGAAATGTCGCTGATGGGCTGGTTCTACTTGTTCCTCGGCGCAATCGGTGCGCGCATCGTCTATGTCGTGCTCTGGCAGCTCTTCTTCCCGGACAGCTACAAGGCGCACAAGGAAAAGCGGCGGCGGGCCCGGGCCGAAAGCGATAGCGAATTCTGAGGCAGCTCCGCGCCTGCGGCGGTCGTCAGAACTGCGTAATGGTTACGTCGATCCGCGAAACCTGTCGAGCAGACCGGCAAACAGGTCCACAAAAATCCCCGGCGGCTTCCAGTGAAACCGGGCTGGGTCGAGCATATCCAGGTCGACCTCTCCGTCGGTGAAGTTTGCGTCAATCAGCGCAAACGCGTTTTCACGTGCTGGGTTGTAATAGTCCTCCGGATCGTCGAACTCGCCGGGTTCGACGTCAGGGTCTCTATTGCCTTCGTCGACGAACTCCTCGCCCTCGTCGTTGACGACCAGGCGTGTGCGCAGGCTGCCTCGGAACTGCGCGTACGAGGCGTAGTTGGTGCTGTCTACGACGCAGATCGCCGTCACCCGCGCTTCCGGATACAGCCTCGCGAGCGTTTTCGTCAATCGTCGCCCGTGCATGACGTCACCGGCGAAGTTGAAGTTATCGACGAGGAACCCCCCGGAGTACACGGTGACCGAGATTTCCGAGTTATCCCATTTGTCGGTGGGCGGAGACGACGGGTCTTTTTGCGTGACCTCCAAACCGAGAGCGCCCAGCAACTCCGCGGCTGCCGGTGCGTCGTCAACGGACCCGCTCATCAACACCTTCGGGTCAGGCCGGATGGCAACGAGACCAATCGTGGTTCCCACTATCGTACTCCGGGGTAGATCGCTGGCGGCATCGTCAAACAAGCACCTTCGCTGCCTCATTGTTGGTGTTGCAAGAGTCAGCGTCGGGACTCCGGGGATGATCCACCGGATAGCGCTCGGAAGGCAAGCGGTCAGCGATTACAAGTCGGTCCCACGTCCCGGTGCTATGTTGCCGAAACCCTCCGGCAACGGCGCGTCCGGCGTCTCTATAACGCCGACGTTCGAGACGATCCACCAGCGTTCACCGTCGTGCAGCAGCTGAAAGTGATTCAGGCCACGCATGAGGGGGGCCGGGTCGTCGAGGCGCAGGCGGATCTCGAAGCTGCTGAGGACGGTTGCCATTTGCCCGTGCATTTCCACGCGGGTCTCGAGCGGCAGTTCGTGGAAGCCGGTGGTGGCGTAGGCCGTTTCGGCCTGCGCCAGCAACTCTTCAGGCGTCGATGCAATGATGCCGCTGACCGTCGGCGTGTCGAGCGCTACGGACAACAGGGCGCCGCCGATAAACAGATTGAGGAAGCGTTCCCGGTCCCGGCTCTCGCCGGCATCGGCCGAGATCGTGTCGTACAGCGCGAAGACGAGTGCTTGTGGTGACCGCCCGTCGTCGTACGATGTGTGCTCTTCGGCCATCGCCGGCCGATGCAGGACAAAAGCCGTCGCCACGAAGGCGACGAACAGTCTGAACCGTGCGCGGTGGGTGATTGAGGTGTCGTTACATACTCGCATGTCTGGGCTCCATGAATTACCGCATGAGTTCGCGAAGGTCGGCATCGTCGAACAGCCGACCGTTGTTGATGACGGCATGAATCGAGAGCGCGTTGCGAACGTCGCTCAGCGGGTTTGTGTCGAGCAGCAGCAGGTCGGCCTCGAAGCCGGGAGCGACGCGGCCAAGGCGCTCCGATACGCCCAGGGCCTCCGCGGCGTTGCATGTGGCCGCACGAACAATCGTGGCGGGCGGCACGCCCGCGTCGGCGAGTAGCTGCATTTCCCGATGGACGCTAATGCCCGGTGCAATCCACGGATTGCTCATGTCCGAGCCGATCGTGACGAGCGCGTCGGTGGCATACAGCCGTTCGGCCAGCCGCTCGATTTTTGGCCACACGGCTCGGGCGCGCTCGAAGTCCCCGGGTCGCCAGCCGATCGTAAAGGTGAACCAGTCGTTCCAGTTGGCCTGTAATCTCGGGTGCGCCAGAGCCCCCGTGTCCCGGCGGTAGACGTTGTCCACCTCATCGCCCAAGAATGCGGCGTGAAAGGCAACGAGCGTGGCATCGAATACCGGTCGATGCTCGTTGAAGGCATCGACGAGTGCATCGCCCTGTGGCCCATCCGGATCGAAGTGTTCCCACCACTCGAAAAAGGCAAACGTGCCCGGACGGGCATTGGCTGCGTAGCGTTTCCGCGCTTCGGCGGAAAGCAGGTCCGGGCTGATCGGCATGAGGTGTACAAGTGCGTCGATGCCGAGTTCGAGCGCGCGCGGCCACGCGACCCGATCGAGATGCGCCACCGTGGGCACGCCATGGCGCTCGGCAGCGTCCACTGCGGCGTCGAGCAGTGCCTCCGACAGGCCCGTGTAGAGCTTGATCCAGTCTGCCCCGTCGGCGACCTGCGCATCGATGAGCGCTTCGAGTTCCTGCCGGCTGCTCGCTACTTCGGCGAGCCCGGCAATCGCGGCGTTGTTGATGACCGGCCCTGCGTTGAAGCTTTCCGGCCCGACGAAACCCGCGCCCGAGCGCCGTCGTTCATAGCGGCCTGCCGCGTCGAGATCGCCGCCCGGGTTACGGATCGTCGTGACACCGAAGGCAATCAGGCGGCGCGCGTTGAAGTCGGCAATGCCGTCGTCAGCGAGCGCCTGCATTTTCACGACGCCGCGCTCGCGCAGCATGTCGAACGGGCCAAGCGTCAGATGCGCGTGCATGTCGATCAGGCCGGGCATGAGGAAGCGGTTCGCACCGTCTACGATGGTTGCGTTGCGTCGACAGCCGGCATCACCTGCCGGCCTGATGGTGGCGATACGGGTGTCCTGCACACGGACACATTGCGGATCGCTGACGGTTCCCTGCCTCGTGTCCACGACGCGCACGCCGTCGATGGCCAGTACACCCGCATGAGCGGGCAATGCCGCAGCTATCAGAAAGAGAGTAAGCAGATTGACGCGGATTCGAAGTCGGGGCATCGACCAGTCTCCCTCGAGAATTTGAACTCAGGGGATTAGTCACCGGGTGCAGCCGTTTTCTTACAGCGATCTTGCGTCGGACTCGAAATCGGGTGACTTCCGGTCCGCAAACCGGTAGACAGTCGTACAGGGGATCTCCGGGGAGGAAAGCCATGAAGACCGTCTTTTCCGCTACCTTGCTGACAGGCGTGATCTGTGCCGCCGGTTGTACCGGCGAAGCGCCGGTCGTCCAGACGGCCTATCCGTTACTCGATGGCTCATGCAGCGAATACACCGGTAGCGCGTCGGAGCGCCATACCGTTGCCGACGGCGTAGACCTGTACGTCTTCCAGGACCATGCTTACGTGTGGCTGTGCTACACCTATCCGGAGGGCAGCTACGGTACGGTCGATATGGAGCTGTCATCCCCCGGGCAGCCGGAAACGCTCAACCTGCACGTATCCGGCCAGGTGGGCGAATGGCCGCTTGGCAGAGACGACCTGGCGCCCGACAGCCCCGAGAGCGACCGCTGGTGGAATCAGGAAGGCTGGATGTCGAACCCCGTCTGGCCGAACGGCATGGATCGCTCGGGCGATACGCCGCGTTATCTCTTCAAGAACGACCCGGCGCGGGAGATTCAGCTCAGCAAGGCGCGGTTCGGCGCCGGCGAATGGCGATTCCGGCTGAGGATCAACGGCATCCGCAACGACGAAGATGAATACGTCGGCACCGTGTTTCCGGCAGACGACGAGGAATACCGGCTGCTCGTCGACTAGCGCGTTTACCAGGACTCGACGAACGGTCTGATCGTCGTGTCGAACGACCACGCCGATGTGTGCTGGTGCGCGAGATGCCATGCTTCCTCGGCAATGGCGTCCGGCTGTGCAAAGAAGTCGTCCCTTTGCCACGGCCAGTCCTCCGGCGGTATCAGCCACGCCGGCCGTTCGCGATCCGTTTGTCCCAGCCAGGGGGCATCGATGGGCGCATCGATTGTCAGGTAGGCAACGTGCACGCGTCTGGGTCCGAGTTCCCGCGCGAGTGATTCGCACAGTACTCGCTGTGCCGCTTTGGTCGGCGCAAACAGCGCGTAGTCGGGCACGCCGCGATGAGACGCAGTATTGCCCGTCGCAATGATGCTGCCGCGCGCGTTGTCGATCATCTGCGGCGCTACTGCGCGCGCAAGGTACAGCAGAGCGGTTGTGTTGACGCGGAAGTTGCGCTCCAGTTCGGCGGGTCGTGAATCGAGGAAGCCGCCGAAGGTGTGCGCCACGGCGTTGTGGATGAGGACCTCGACGGCACCGACCTCGAGTTGGATCTTCGCTACCGTCCGGCTCAGCGCGTCGAGGTCCGCAACGTCGCCAGGGTAGGCGAGCGCGCCGTCGATGTCTGCGGCAAGCCGCTCGAGCCGAGCGGCGTTGCGCGCAATCATGGCGACCCGGTAGCCGCCTTCGGCGAACCGCCGCACCAGCGCGGCACCCGTTGCGTCGCCTACGCCCGTAATCAGGCAGACCGGGCCATCGGAAGCCGGAGGGTCAGGCTGCCTGCCGGTGCTCATACGGCTCACCGTACCTGGTGCTGCGTTCGCCGGCGCGCACGACCCGGTGGATGTCCGGATCGAACTCGTAGGTTCGAATCCACTCGAGTTCACCTTCGGCCTTGAGCCGCGAAGAATGCGGGGATCGTGCGATACGACGATACTCGACCTCCACGGCGCGGCAGGCGACGCCGCCGAAGTCGTAGGTATAGTGCGTGTCGCCCGGAAAGACGGAGCGTGCGTGATACAGCTTCCAGAACTGACCGTCGTGCGCGTAGATCGCAAATCGGAGTTCATGCGTGTCGTACTGCCAGTGCCAGCGGTCGCTTTGATACACCTTCTGCCAGTCATCGAGGCGGCTGCCGTCGGCAAACGATTCGCCTTTGACGGCCCAGCTCAGCTTGTCGTTCATGAGAGTCTCCTCGTAATCCGCCCGTTCAGTGCGCGCGGGCGTCGTTGTGCTTCAAGAGCCCGGCGTAGCCGCTCCTGGCGAGCGAGCGGCCGACCAGGCGGAAGTAGTCGGGGCTGCCTTCCACGCCGAACGCATCGACGAGCCGGTTGACATAGTTGAAGAGCGAAATCACGTTGATCGCATCTTCGATGGTCTGCTCGGCAATGCCGAGGCGCGTCAGCGCGTCGATGTCCGCTTGCGTCATGTCGTGCGGCGTCCGCGTCAGTTTTTCGGCGAACACCAGCAGGTGTCTCAGGTTGTCAGAAACGCCGTCGATGTTGGCGCCCTGGTCGAGCGTGTCCAGCGTGTGTTCCGATACCTGCATGGCGACCAACGTGGCTCGATGAGCCGATACACAGAAGTCGCAGCCGTTCAGGCGCGAAACGTGCGCGGCAATGATCTCGCGCTCGACTTTGCTTAGCGCGGACGGCCCGACCATGACGTTTTCGATGAAGCCCAGCAAAGGCCGGTAGAACTCGGGGGAGCGCAGGAATACATCCGCTACGCCCTGAAACGGTTTCGAATAGCTGAAGTGGGACATGGGATTTTCTCCGTAGGATTCCGGCAACGGCCGCGGTTTCAGGCCCCGGGAGCAGGGTCGTGGACCACGCGGGTCAGTCGCTCGGTGTCGATGTCGTAGAAGTAGCCGTAGACGTCCACGTGCGTGGGTGTGCCTCTCGACGCCCGGACGAGTTCGACGTCGTGCTGCAGCGATTCGGTGTAGTCGCTGATGCAAATACTGGCTCTGGGGTACACGTCGGAAATATCGGTACCGTGTTCGTGGCGATAGGCTTCCACGATGCCGTCGGCCGTAAACGACGTAGCGCCGCAGTGACTGTGATGCACGATGACGACGTTTTCGATGCCGAACAGGTGCTGGGCAACCGTGATCGAGCGCAGCGCGTCGTACGCACGGCCGCCCGCGACGACAACCTCGAACACGCTCGCCGTGGACGCCGCCTTGTCACCGGTGTCGCTGAGCAGGATGTCCCCCGGGAACGTCTCGCCAAATTCCCTGGCGACGGCATCGGGAATGCCGGTTGCCCGCGGGTCGTAGCAGTACACCACCACGGTTGTCAGAGGTACGGCTTTTGCGAACTCGGCCCGGGTGGCCGCTTCGTCGTAGTCGTCACGCTTGGAAAAAGCATACGCGTCGAAGTTGAGGGTCTGTGCGGTCATAACGGATCTCCGGTCGCCGAGGCTTGAGCATTGTGCTCGTCATGGCCAAGCTCAAATTAGTCTCGTCGTTTGATTTCTGGTCGGTCCGCCAATGATTCTCTTGAAGAGTCTTGATGACAAACGATCGTTTCTTGCCCTAGACTTAGATAAATTAAGTCTTTTGGGGCCAGTATGAGGCGCGCGCAGCATCCGTTGAACGCGTTGCGGGCGTTCGAAGCATCGGCGCGGCACCTGAGCTACGTGAAGGCTGCGAGCGAGCTCTACGTAACGCCGGCAGCGTTGAGCCATCAGGTCAAGCGGCTCGAAGCCTATCTCGGCGTGCAGTTGTTCCGACGCCTGCCTCGCGGTCTCATGATGACCGACGTTGCGCAGCGCCTGCTGCCGGAACTCCAGGACGTGTTTCGCCTGCTCGACGACGCCCTGGAAAAAGCCAGTGAGGGCGAGCAGAGCGGTCCGTTGACGATCAGCGTTGCCCCGATGTTTGCCGTCAAATGGCTGGTGCCGAGGCTTGGCGACTTCGACGCGGCGCATCCAGAAATCGATTTGCGACTGTCGTCGAGTCTCGAGCTGGCCGACTTCGGGCGCGACGGGATCGATGCCGCCATCAGGCTGGGCGGTGGTCGGTATCCGGGTCTACACAGCGACAAACTGTTCGACGAGTCGCTGACTCCGATGTGCAGTCCCCGGTTGCTGGAAGGCGAGAAGGAGAAGCTCTCTCCAGCCGACCTCGAACGTTTCACCCTGCTGCACGATGACTCGATGGCTTTCAGTGCCTCGGCGCCCACGTGGTCGAGCTGGCTGGCGGCGGCGGACGCTCCCCCGGTGGATACGACGCACGGTCCGCGCTTCGCTCAGCCGGAGCATGCGCTGCAGGCGGCGGTGGACGGCGCCGGTTTTGCGCTGGGCTGGCGTTTTCTCGCACGCGACGACGTCGCGGCCGGCAGGCTGGTTGCGCCGTTCGAACTCAGCTTGCCGTTGGGGTCCGCGTTTTACCTGGTTTTGCCGGAAGCTTACGCGGGCCGGCCCAAGCTCGCGAAGTTTCGGGACTGGCTGCTCTACGAAGTAGCAGGTAGTGTTGCGCCCCGAGCTAGTCGTACAGCCGCAGACCGGACAGCCGGTGAATGAACACGAGCCGGTCTTCGATGGAAATGAGACCTTCGTCCGTAAGGGCGCGTAACAATCGAGAGAGTGTCTCCGGTTTGATCGACAGGCGTGAGGCGATGACGTGCCGTGGCATTGTCAACCTGACCGTCGCCTCGTCGTCGCCCGTCGTTTCATCGATGTGATCGAGCAGATAACTGATCAGGCGGCTGCGGGCGTTCTGAACCGTAAGGTTTTCAATTTCGCGAACACGCGCATGCAGGTGCCGCGAGATGTCGGCCAGGAGCCGCATGCAGGCATCCGGATTGCCCTGCAGCGTGTCGACATAGGGTGACGTCGGAATGCGGCAAAGCGTCGTGTTCTCCAGCGCTTCGGCCGTGACCGGGTAACGGCGCTCGCGCATGAAGGCAATGGCCTCTGCAAACGTGCGTCTGGCGTCGACGATCTCCAGCGTTTTCTTTTCGCCGGTCGGAGACACCAGGCTAAGTTCGATCATGCCCGTATCGACGAAATAGAAATGGGTGTAAGGATCGCCGCGGTGGAACAGAATGTCGCCCTTGCCGAGTTCCACAAGCATCATTTGCCGTGCCAGCGCTTCGAAGTCTTCGTCGGGTAACCCCGCGAACAGGTAGTGCTCTCGAACGGCGCCGGCCAGCGGCGATTCCGTATCCATGGCGCCAGAGTGTAGCATTGCGATTCTTTCCTTCGCGGCCTTGCCGCCGACGCGGCTTCCCGCATCGTCGGCCGCATTGAGTCCATACATTCCCGAAGCTCCTGCGTCTGACGGGTTCGAGTGTAGGTAGTTGCCGCAGTGCTGCCCTTGATCCAGGTCAAGGTGACGACAGTCGCGCATACGTACAGTCGAGCCATCAAAAGAGCACCGTTCGAGCGGTGCCGTCTGACCGGGGAGCCTGTCGATGCCCGAAGGAAGAGTCTGCAGAACCTGCACATGGCCGTTCGCGGTACTGGCAGCTTTTGTCGGCTTGCTGCCGGCGGCCCCGCTGCTGGCCGAAGACACAGCGGTCGAGAGCGCAGCGGAACGGCCCATAGCTGAGCGACCCATAGAGGAACTTGTCGTCGTTGCGCACAAGCAGGCGCGGCCGCTACACGAACTTGCCGCCAATGTGTCGAGCTTCGACAGTGCCGCCTTGCGTCACGAGCTTGCGAGTTCCGTGGCCGACGCGTTTCGCTATGCGCCGGGTATCGACTTCGAATCGGCGGGCAGCCGCTTCGGTGCCGAGAGTATCAACATCCGCGGCATTAGCGGCAATCGCGTTGCCGTGCTGCTCGACGGTGTGCCGGTTGGCGATCAGTTCAACGTCGGCAGCTTCTCGAACGCGACGCGGGACTTCATCAACGCCGGGTTTGTGGAGCGACTCGAGGTATTGCACGGGCCGGCATCGGCACTCTACGGCAGCGCCGCGATCGGCGGCGTCGTTGCGATGCAGACGGTAGAACCGCGTGCATTGAGCGGTTCGGGAGGGCAGGGTGGTCGCCTCGTCGGTACCTGGCGCGACGACAACGCAAGCTCACACGGTACCGTCATGCAGGCGTTTACCGGGCGTTCCATTGCCGTCCTTGCGGGCGTGTCGCTGCGCGAGAGCGAGCAGCACGATCCCGCGGCAGCGGATAGCAACCTCGACCGCCGGCGTTCGGATCGGCAGTCCGCCTTGCTGAAGCTGGTCGCCGACGACGTGTTCGGCAATTCGTGGCGTGCAGGATTCTACCGGCAGGAAAGCGACGTCTCATCGGATCTCAACTCGATGCTCGGTAGCGGACGTTTCCGCAGCAACACGGCGCTCGAAGGCGACGACAGCGCACGCGCAGATATCCTGAGCGTCGAGTACCGGTTTGGCGGACGCGTTTTCGACAGCGGTATTGCACGCGTCTACGCACAGGAGACCCGGGTTCGCCAGCACACCTACGACGAGCGTGGACTGGCCCGCCGGCCCGTTGCCATCGATCGTTACTTCCGCTTCGACCAGGAGGCGCAGGGCGCCGAAGTCAATCTGCAAAAACGTCTGACCCTGGGCTCGGCAGTGCACCGTATCGGCGTTGGCGTGGAGTACCGGCGCCGCGAAACCGAGGAGCTGCGAGACGGCGTGTCGACAGGGCTCGATGACGGCGTCGTCAGCAACGTGCTGCTGGGCGAAGTGTTCCCGCTGCGCGATTTTCCAATCAGCGTTGCCGAAGACTGGGGTGCGTACCTCGAAGACACCGTATCGCTGGGACGCTGGTCCGTGATTGCGGCGCTGCGCGCGGATCGCTACGACATGACGCCGAAGGTCGACGCCATGTACCTCGAAGATTATCCCTTCGCCGACCCGGTCGCGATCTCCGACGCCGAGGTATCGCCCAAACTGGGTGTGATCTATCAACTGTTCGACAGCGCCGAGGTGTATCTTCAATACACCGCGGGTTTTCGTGCGCCGCCTTACGAGGACGCCAACATCGGGCTCGAGATCCCGCTGTTCAACTACCGCGCCATACCGAATCCCGATCTGCGCTCCGAGAAGTCGGCGGGCTTCGACCTGGGAATGCGCTGGCGCGGGCTGGGCGGCAAGCTGCACCTGTCGTTGTTCCGTACCGAATTCGACGACTTCATCGAACCGCGCGTACGCCTCGGCCCGGATCCGGTGAGCGGACGTATCCTGTTTCAGGCGCAAAACATCGAGAGCGCCGTCATCGAGGGTGTGGAGGCAGGTGCTTCGTTCACGCTCGCGAGTGTCGTCGACGGCTTGTCCATGGACGTTCGTCTGCTACTCGCTCGCGGCGAAAATCGCGACAGCGGAGAAGCACTGAACTCGGTGGCGCCGCCGCAGGCCGTTGCGGGTCTGCGTTGGCGCTCTGCCGACGAACGCTGGCGGATGTCGCTCCTGGGAACGTTTACCGACGACTGGTCCGATCGCGACGAAACCCGCGGTGAGTTGTTCAAGCCTGCGGGTCATGCCGTGTTCGACCTGTATCTGGCGCGGCGGCTCGGCAGTCGGGTCACGCTGCGCGCCGGCCTACTGAACCTGACCGATCGCACCTACTGGTCATGGACCGACGTGCGCGGCCTCGCCGCCGACGATCCCACTATTCCCTATCTGTCCCGTCCCGGCCGCAGCGTCACGATTGGCCTCGACGTGGACTGGTGAGAGTCCCGGAATCGGGAGTCTCGATCGAGCAATATGAATCATTCAAAGGAGGCTTACGCCATGAAGCCCGCAACAAGATCCTGGCAGCGAATCGCAGCGTTATTCGGCGCAGCGCTGGTCTGGGCCTGCGCGCCGCCCGCAAACGGCGATACCGACGACGCAGCCGTGCACACCGCCGAAACTGCAGCAGGCAGCTTCGAAGAACTCATGGCCGCCGGCAAGACCGCCTACGAGGCCAATTGCGCAGCGTGCCACCAGCCCAACGGTCAGGGACTGCCCGGCGCTTTCCCGCCGCTGGCAGCCTCCGACTACCTCGACGGTAATCGAGAGGACGTTCTCGCCGTGGCGCTGTTCGGCCTGTCCGGCCCGATTACGGTCAACGATCAGGAGTACAACGCCGTCATGCCGAGCATGGGGCATTTGAGCGATGCCGAGCTGGCCGCGGCGATGACCTACGTGTTCAACGCCTGGGGCAACGAGTACGCGGCCGTTACGCCCGAGGAAGTGGCTGCCCTGAGGGTTCAACTCGGCCAGGAAGATCGTGCGACCGGTGAGCGGCATACGGGTGCTACCGAGGGCGAAATGCGCTACCGCGGAACGCCGTCGCCCATTCCGCCCGGTGAGACCCGGGCAGTCCAGAGTGCCGACGGACCGGAGCTGACGGAAGATCAGTACGCGCTCGCCACGCAGCTTTACTTCGAGCGCTGTGCCGGCTGCCACGGCGTCCTTCGAAAGGGTGCGACGGGCAAACCGTTGACGCCGGACATCACTCGCGCCAAAGGCACCGAGTATCTGAAGGCGCTGATCACCTATGGTTCGCCGGCCGGCATGCCGAACTGGGGCAGCTCCGGCGAGCTGACGCCCGAGCAGGTCGAGATCATGGCGGAATTCCTCCAGCAGGAACCGCCGGCACCTCCCGAGTTCGGTCTTGCCGACATGAAAGCCACCTGGAAAGTGCTCGTGCCGCCTGAGGATCGTCCCGAGCGTCCGCAGCACGACCGCAACATCGAGAACTTTTTCTCGGTGACGCTGCGCGACAGCGGCCAGGTGGCCATCATCGACGGCGACACGAAAGATATCGTCAGTATCCTGAAGACCGGGTACGCGGTGCACATCTCGCGACTGTCCGCGTCAGGGCGCTACGTGTACACGATCGGCCGCGATGCAAAGGTCGACATGATCGATCTGTGGATGGATCCGCCGCAGATCGTCGCAGAGATCAAGGTGGGTCTCGAAGCGCGTTCGGTCGAAACCTCGAAGTACGAAGGTTACGAGGACCAGTACGCCATTGCCGGTTCCTACTGGCCGCCGCAGTACGTGATCATGGACGGCGACACGCTCGAGCCCAAGAAGGTCGTCTCCACACGCGGCATGACGGTCGACACGCAGGAGTACCATCCCGAGCCTCGGGTTGCCGCCATTGTTGCCTCGCACGAGCACCCGGAGTTCATCGTCAACGTCAAGGAGACCGGGCGTATCCTGCTGGTCAACTATTCCGACGTCGAGAACCTGACCGTCACGGACATTGGCGCCGCGCGTTTTCTTCATGACGGCGGCTGGGACCGCAGCAAACGCTACTTCCTGACCGCGGCCAATCAGTCGGACAAGATCGCCATCGTCGACTCGCGGGACCGCGACCTCGAGGCGCTCGTGGACGTCGACAAGATCCCGCATCCGGGCCGCGGCGCCAACGTCGACGATCCGGAGTTCGGACCGGTCTGGATCACCAGTGCGCTCGGGAACGACAAGATTACGTTCCTCGGTACGGACCCCGTCGATCACCCGCAGCACGCCTGGAAGGTCGTGAGAACGTTGCACGGGCAGGGTGGCGGTTCGCTGTTCGTCAAGTCGCACCCGGAATCGCGCAACCTCTGGGTCGATACGCCGTTGAATCCCGATGAGTCGATCAGTCAAAGCATCGCCGTGTTCGACATCGACAACCTCGACGCCGGCTACGACGTACTGCCGATCGCCGAATGGGCGGACCTCGGTCCGGGACCCAAGCGCGTCGTGCAACCCGAGTATAATCAGGCGGGTGACGAAGTCTGGTTCTCGGTCTGGAGCGGTCAGGAAGACGAGTCCGCGATTGTCGTCGTCGACGACAAGACGCGCACGCTCAAGACCGTCATCAAAGGGCCGGAGGTGATTACGCCTACCGGTAAGTTCAACGTGTTCAACACCGTCAAGGACGTGTATTGAAATTGACGGCTGACGCCGACCAGCCAATGCCAGAAGGGAGCGGTCTTTACGGCCGCTCCCGCCACCGACGGGAACGATGTCATGCATACCTTGAAGCTCATTCGGATCGCACAGATCCTGGGGCTGCTTGCGCTGTTCGCTCTGCAGGCGCCCGTGTCCATCGCCGCTGAAGACGGCAATGCGGATAGCATTGCCGAAGCGCTGACCGGCGGTACCGCAGCGCTCGGCTTTCGCTATCGCTACGAATTCGTCGATCAGGACGGCTTCGACGACGATGCGCATGCGTCGACGCTGCGCGTCCGGCTCAACTACGAAACCGGCAAATGGCAGGCCTGGAGCGGCAAGCTCGAGTTCGATCACGTGATCGAAGCGCTGATCAAGGACTACAACAGCGGTGCCGGTACGAGCGGCGCCGACCGCAATCGCTACCCGGTAGTTGCCGATCCGGGCGGCCCGGACCTGAACCAGCTGTATCTTCAGTACGCTCCCGGAGAGGACCTGGTCGTGCGCGCAGGCCGCCAGCGAATGAATCTCGACGATCAGCGTTTTGTCGGCGGCGTCGGATGGCGGCAGAACGAACAGACCTACGACTCGCTATCGGTACGCTACGAGGGCTGGGAGCGAACGACCGCGTTCTACAGTTACGTGATCAACGCCGAACGCATCTTCGGCTCGAGCGTGCCCGCGGGCAGCCATGAACACAACACGCACCTGCTCAACGTTGCGTTTGCGGTGAACCCGGACCTCAAACTCGTCGGCTACGCGTACCTGATCGACAACGACGACGCGCCCGCTTTCTCGAGCAACACGTTTGGCGTTCGTGCCGACGGTACCCTGCCGTTTGCCGAGGGGCGCCTGAACCTGCTCGGCGAATTTGCCGTGCAGAGCGACGCCGCCAACGCGCCGGTCAGTTTCGATACCGACTATCTGAGGCTCAGGGCGCTCTGGAAGCGCGACAAATTCAGAGCCGTCATTGGTTACGAGCAACTGGGCAGCGACAACGGCCAGGGGTTCCGAACGCCGCTCGCAACGCTGCACGCGTTCAACGGCTGGGCCGACCAGTTTCTCGCCACACCTGCGGACGGCCTCGAGGATCTGTACTTCCGGGTCGGCTACGACGCCAAGCCCTGGGATCTCGAAGTCCGCTTCCACGACTTTTCTGCAGAAGCGTCGAGCCGTGACTTCGGGACCGAGATCAATCTGTCCGCAAAACGGCCGTTGGGCAAGCGCTATGCATTGCTGATGCAGCTCGCCTCGTTCGATAGCGACGATGCGGCGTTCGACGATACGCTGAAAGTGTGGCTCATGTTGTCGGCGAACTTCTGACTTTGCGATTGCGCCTGGACGTCACTCACTCGCCGGCCCAGCCGGGTAGCGGCGGGGCGGGCAGCACAATGACCTCGAACTCGGCAATGCCTTCCCTGAGCGGCTTGATCGCTTCGTATTCGTCGGAATACCAGAAGGCCTTCGCTGCCTCGAGGCAGGGAAAGCGGGAGATGACGACGCCGCGCTCGGCAGGTGGCTTACCTTCGAAGACCGCGAGCGGAGGCGTAATCCCCTCGTAGTAGCCGCCGGTTGCCTCGTAGAGTCCCGATTCCCAGATTGCACGGACGTAACCCATGAACCTGTCGCGGTCTGAAATCTCGCCATAAACGAGCATACGCACGGGGCTGTTGCAGCGTTCCTCGCCATCGATCCGCTCGAACCGATAGCCGCCGGCCGGCGGGCCCCACACCAGCTCGCCGTTGGCGTCGAAGCCCCGGTCCCAGTTGACCATGGCACCGTCGAGGAGGGTCGACTGCGAGATTGCGTAACTTGCGCCCTTGTAACTGCTGCCGCAGCGCTTGCCGACGGTTCCACCCTCGAAGCGCCGTTTGCCGGCGCGGACCAGGATACCGTCGCAACCTTCGAGTTTCTGCAGCCGGTCATCTCTCAGCGTGTCGAAGCGCGCGACATCGGCATGTGCGCCAACGAAACGGTCAGCGTTCGGCAGCAGGTAGCGTTCCGAGCGCAGCGAACCGTCGTCGTCCAGAGAGACCCTCGACAGGCGCTGCATGTAGGGTTGTTCGCCGCCGTCAATCCAGCTTTCGCTGTACAGCCAGCGGCCCGCCTCGTCGCGCTCGTGCCAGATTTCCGCAATGTGCCAGGTCACCGCGTCGTAACGGCTGTCGTTGGCGGCCTGGGCCGCCGTGCTGAAAACACCGGTCGAGAGTTCGACGTACAGATCGAGAGAATCGGCGGCGCTCGTCTGCGCAAAGGCAAGCAGCAGCAGTGTGGTCATACGCACGGGCATTTTCCTCGGTTGCGGCGAATCACGGCAGTTTAACGCGGTCGCGGTAACAAGCGCTGCAAGCCGGCAATGCGGCGTCGAGCGCGCATGTGTGTATCGATTGTCCGGCCGGGGCGATTGGATTCGTTACCTGTGAAACCCCCGTAAACGATCCTTATACCGGAAGACGATTTCGAGTCGTTCAAATAAGTGCTCGGAATAAGCAGCGTATTTTTTTCGGCATATGCATTTTTTGTCTCGATGCAACTGCAACAACCCTGTTGCGTATGCGTCATACCCCGCAGCAACGATGCGTAAAGCGGCCACTTTAAAGGTCGCATAAACGCAACATCAAAGGTAAGGGGCCGGCTCTTTTTTCGAGTCGGGATGTAGCAAAGCGTAAGGGGAAGAAAATGAAATACGCACGACACCTGAGTCTGCTCAGGTGGTCTGTCGTGGCGACGTTCCTGTCCGCGACAGCCACCATGAGTGTGACTGCCAATGCGCAACAATCCGAAGACGAAGCGGATAACCTCGAGGAAATCGTGGTGACCGGTTCGCGGATCAAGCGCGATACATTCAGTAGTTCAACACCGGTATCGGTCATCGATGCTGTCGAGATCTCTTCGACGGGCACCACCAACCTCGGTGACCTTCTGCAGACGATTCCGCAGGCCGTTTCAACCTTCAACAACGCCAACACGGCGTTTTCCACGACGTTCTCCGGACTGAACCTGACCGATCTCCGGTTCCTCGGTACCGAGCGCACGCTGGTGCTCGTCAACGGGCGCCGTTTCGTTTCGGGTACTCCGCCGGGCGGCGGTTACGGCGTCGATCTCAACGCCATCCCGACCGCCATGATCGAGCGGGTCGAAGTCCTGACGGGTGGCGCCTCGGCTATCTACGGTTCCGATGCCGTGGCCGGCGTCGTCAACATCATCACCAAGACCGACTTCGAAGGCGTCGATATCGACGTGCAGGTCGGTGCTGCAACCGAAGGTGACAAAGAGAAGCAGGACTTCACCGTGACGATGGGCGGCGAGTTCGGCGACGGCGGCTTCGGTGTCGTATCGCTCGGCTATTCGAACGACGAGCCGCTGCGTTCCCGCGAGCGCAGTTTCTCGGAATTCGACTCCGTGTATGCGGATCTCGACGGCGACGGCTTTGGCGAATCGGTTGTCTGGCTGGGATCGAGTTTCCCGCCGCAGGGACGTTTGAATCCGCCGGGGCCCGGCGATCAGTTCAACGGCGACGGCACCGTGTTCCAGGACCCGAGCGATGCCAACGGTCCGTTCGGAACGCCCGCCAACTCCGACCGCTTCAATCGCGCGGCCTTCCGCACGATCTTCAACCCGGTCGAGCGCCGCTTTGCGACGGCTAACCTGTCGTATCCGTTGAGTGACAACATCAACGCGTATACCGAACTCAACTGGTCGACCGTGCGCAGCGACTCGGAGATCGAACCGTTTGCACTCAGCATCAACGACGACATCTTCCAGTTCAGCCGTGGCGGCAACTTCGGCTTCGACGTCGCCAGCAACCTGCTGATGCCTGACCTGTTACGGCAGAATCTGCTCAACGCCGGCGTGACCAACACCAACCAGCTGGGTACCAACGGCTGGGTACGCCGCCTTGTCGAGTTTGGCCCGCGCGCGTCGGACATCGATCGCACGACCACCCGCGGTCTCGTGGGCATCAACGTAGCGCTCAACGACAACTGGGAAGTCGAGATGTATGCGAGCTACGGCCGCACCGAGCAGAACCAGGAGAACACGGGTCAGATCAATACGGAGCGCGCCGCGCTGGCGATGGACGTCGAGGTCGATCCAGTGAATGGCGGTCTGCGTTGCGTCAACGAGCTTGCCCGCATCCAGGGTTGCGTACCGTTCAACCCGTTTGGTGCCAACACGATCTCGGACGCGGCCGTCCGCTATCTGCAGGCGCCGGGTAACCTGAAGACGATAGTCGAGCAGGAAATCGTACATCTCGGTATTACGGGCGCGACGCCGCTCGAACTGCCGGGCGGTGCGGTTGCCGTGGCCGGTGGTGTCGAATACCGCCAGGAAACGGGTGCGGAGATCAATCCGGGCTTCAACCAGACCGGCATCAGCGGCGGTAACGCCACGGCGCCCACCAACGGTGATTTCGACGTCGTGGAAGGCTACTTCGAGGTCAACGCTCCCGTCCTGTCCCGGCTGACGCTGGACGCAGCCGTCCGTGTCGGCGACTACTCGACGGTCGGTGCACTGACGACCTGGAAAGTCGGTTTTGACGCGCCGGTCATGGACACGGTTCGCCTGCGCGGTTCGTTCTCCGAGTCGGTTCGTGCTCCGAACATCTCGGAGCTGTTCGCCGGTGCGGGTGAGACGTTTGCAAACCTCGTCGATCCTTGTGACGGCGTGACCAATGCGACCACGGGCAACGTGGCCGAAAACTGCCGGTCCATCCAGACGATTCAGGATCGCATCGACGCCCAGGGCTCGTTCACGCTCACGCAGATCGAGAAGCAGGGCACGGGCGGCTTCACGGGCGGTAACCCGCTGGTTGAGGAAGAAACGGCCGAGTCGTTCACGTTCGGCGTCGTCTGGCAGCCCGACTTCCTGGAAGGTTTCTCGGCGGCTATCGACTATTACAACATCGAGATCGACGACGGTATTGCGACCACGACGCGCAGCGAAGTACTCGAACGCTGCTACAACGTGGATCCGGCCAACTTCGATCCGGTCTGCGGCGTCGGCATCCAGCCGGGTGGCCGTGCGCGCCGCGATCTGCGGCCGGGCGCGGGTAACCTGAGCGGTGTCGATTCCGGTGAGTCGAACGAGAACCGCTTCGAGACCGACGGCCTCGATATCGAACTGGCCTACAGAACCGATATCGGTCCGGGCTCACTGTCCGCTTCGTTGGTCTGGAACCAGCTCCTGAGCTGGGATCAGATCGGTATCGTCAGCGGTGACGTCGACGACAACAAAGGCGAAATCCTGACGCCGGACAGCCGTGCGCGTACCAACGTGACGTACCTGTGGGACAACTTCGCGTTCAACTGGCGCCTGCGCTACTGGAGTGCTGCGAAAGACTCCAACACGCCGGAACTGGCCAACGAGAACGACTGCATCTGCACGAACGGCCTGGCGCCGGGTATCAACGAAGTCGATGCCGTGTTCTACAACGACTTCTCGTTGAGCTACGGACGTGGGCCTTACACGATTCGCGTCGGCCTCAACAACGCGTTTGACGAAGATCCGCCCATCCTGCCGCAGCTGACTCAGTACGGCATTACCGGGGTCAACACGGCGCCGGAAGCCTACGACACCGTGGGCGCTGCCTGGTACCTGCAGTTCAACTACCGCACGAACTAAGGCACACAGCGATTGTCAGGCGCGGTTTGCTGCGCCAATGACGGAAGGCCGCTCTCGATCGGGAGCGGCCTTTTGCTTGTCGCCGGCTGCAGCAGCATCCGGGCGCGCACACTCCGGTTGTCCGTATGTCCTAATGCAGCTGCCGCTCGCAGCCGGTAGGGCCTGCCGGCATATCGCCAGTCAGCCATAGGTTTCGCGTTTGTCGCTGCAGGACGTCGAGCGTACCCGCAAGTTCTTCGACGGCTGCGCGCAGCAAACGCACGGCTGACGGCGGAAGTACCGATTGCATGGCCGCGTCATAGCCTGACTTGCAGTTTTTTTTCAGACCGCAAAGCGCCGTGATGAGTGCGTGCTCGTGCTCCGAGAGGCAAGTGCATTCGGGGGTGTGTAAAACCAGCTTCTTGTTCGAACTCACGAGGATACCGTCCCAGACGCGAATCAACGCCAGCAGCATCCTGCGCTCCGCCTTGCCGTCAAACGTGGCTGCAAGCCAGTCCGCGCCGGGTTGTCCTGCGACACGGTTCGCCACGCACAGCCGCGATGCCCAGATCAGGCGACGCAAGGTCGGTTGGGTATAGCGGTTGTCGATTGTCGCAAACGCCTCGTCCGGATCTCGGCGGGTTTGACTGTCCTTCATGCGACTCCTTTTCAGCCGTTGGAAAATGCCGGTCCGCTGTCTCCTTGACGGCGGACCGGCATCCGGTGAAACCGCTAACGCTTCACCTGTCGGGGGTGGCGGGATTCAGCCCGGAACCGAGCAGGGAGGGGGAGGACCAAATCCTGAAGCCACTACCAAGAACCTAGTTGCTAATTGCTCCGCTCATACGCGCGCGATTTTCCGTGTACTCGGACAGCAGCTGCTCGATCGCCTGTTGTTCCTCGGCAAGCGACGTTTCGTCGGCGTTCTCGGCCTGTGTGAAGGTGGCCGTAATGATGTCCATGCCGTCGATACCCGTATTCAGTACGAGTGTGCTGCCCGCCGTCAGGCGGCGTTCCCAGGCTGCCCGCACCTCGGCCCAGTATTCGCGGGTCTTGCCCCAGTACGTTCTCGCCGGATCGAAGTCGTAGCCTTCGATGCTGCGGTAGTCGTTGAAGCCGAACTCGCGCACGAGCGTTTCTACGGTGCTGCGTCCGTCACGAACCGTCTTCGTGTTGTCCTGCTCGTGTGTCCAGCCGTGCGGCGTTACGGTGTGACGGTTTTCCGCGTTGATGGCGTTGTAGTCGTCGCGCGTCGTGTATTCGCGGCGCGGCAACGGCCGCCAGCTGCGGTCGCTGGTCCACGTCGAGACACCATAGCGGTGATTCCATTTCCCGGTTCCGCAGTAACGGGGTGCGTCCGATACCTCGAAAACACATTGTGTCCAGGCGCCGCCCGTCAGCTCCGGATCGAGCGGTTGGACGTCCCAGGTCTGGTCGGCCGCGAATTCGAAACGTTCTTTCGCCTCGTACACCCAGTCCTGCCGCCAGTGTTTGATGACGTGACCGCCCGGCATGACGAGCAGATGCTGGAGCACAATGCTGTCCGGCGTATCCTCCACGACGAACACGACCTCGTAGCCGCCCGAGTTCTTGTTGTCTTTCTGTTCGTAGCCGGCTTTGAGCGGCACGGTCTCCTGAAAGTGGAAGTCCACGCGGTATTCGCCCTGCATTGCGAGGATTGCGAGGCGGTCTTTGTCACGTTGCGCCTGGGCTGTACGGATTGCACCGAAATGCGGGTTTTCGACAGCGCGGTACTCGGCTACGGGGCTGGTCGTCGTCTGCGTGCCGGCACAAGCGGTCGTGAGCAGCGCGACGGACAGCAGCGCGTAGATTCGGATTGCCATGGGTATCTCCTTCAATGGCGTGAGCTAAAAGGTCCAGTCGACGGCGACGCTGAAGTTGCGTCCCGGGCGCTGGAATCTCTGCGGGTTACTGGTGTTGGCGGCGAGGCCCTGAACGTCGAGGTAGGACGAATAGGCCTTGTCCGTTGCGTTGTAGAGGCCGACTGCGATGCGCAGTCGTTCCAGCGGCCGCCAGAAACCGATTGCGTCGTAGACGACGTAACCCGCCGGGCTGAGCAGCGGGCCGTCACTCTCGTCGAGGTCGTCCTGCTGTGCAGCACCGCGGGCAATCAGGCTGGTGCCCCAGCGCCCGCCGGGTTCCGTGTAGTCGATACCGAGTACGCCGTTCAGCGGTGCGATCGAGTTGACGGGTTGCCCCGTCTCGCGGTTTTCGCCTTCGGCATAAGCCGCCGATAGCTTGATGCTCAGGCCGTCGGGAAATACCGCCGGTGTGAAGCGACCCTGAAACTCGGCGCCCTCAATGTCGACTTCGTCGACGTTGACCGACTGGAACAGGGTTAGCTGGTTGATCGGGTCGAAACCCACGACCCGAAACGACTCGATGAAATCGTCGTAACGGGTGCTGAATGCGGCGACATCGAAGCTGACCCTGCGGCCTGAGTGACGCAGCCCGACTTCGAAGCCCCGGCTCGATTCGGAACGCAGGTCCGGGTTGGGTAGCGCCGTGTAACCGAACTGAAAGTTCGTGAAGCCGACGTTGACGTCGTTGACGGGTGGCGCGCGGAAGCCCTCGGCATACTGGCCGTAGATCTGCCAGCGGTCGCCGACGTCCCAAAGCAGACCGAGTTTCGGCGATACCTCGTCCTCTTTCAGTTCGACCGACGCCACGCCAGGGTTGTCCTCCGTGAAGATCGAGTCGGGCTCGGGATCGAGTTCGTAGCGATCCCAGCGCAGTCCGGCAATCAGCGTGACGGCGCCGAGCGACGTCGTATTCTGCAAATACACGCCGTAGCTGTCGGTGGTCGATTTCGGAAAGTCGCGAACCGGGTAGGTATCGGGACCGACCTGATTCGAAACCTCGCCGGTAGCCAGGTTGCGTTCGCGGCCGTCGCGAATCTGGTTCGTGTCGGCGGTTTCGAATTCGATGCCGTAGGCGAGTTCGTGTTCCAGTCCGAGTCCTCTGAATGCACTGGCGGCGTTGACCTCGAATCCGGCCAGCGTTTGCTCGAACAGAAAGCTGCGTTGGCGTTCGACCGCGGAGGCCTGCCCCGCAATGAGGGATTCCCGCGCCTCGAAGGTATCCTGAGTGGTCTCGCTGTCCTGCCAGAACGCACGCCAGCGCAAATAGCCGGTGCCAAACGCCCCGTCCAGCCATTCCTGACCGACGCTGACCCGGCTGCGTTCGCGAGTGTCGTCACCCCTGACCTCGGTCGTGTCGATGACGTAAGGAAATCCGAAAGCGGCGGTGAAATCCTGTACGCGCTCGAGCGAGTCCACGTCGATCCTGCTGTCGGCTTCGAAGCGTTCGAGCGCTATTTCGATACCACCTGCACGGACGTCTCCCAGATTGAGTTTGGCGAGCACGTTGAGGCTGTCGTCGTCCAGCGGATCGGCGCCGGGGATGTCGCGTTCGGCACCGTCGCGGGCATTCGCGCGCAGCATGGCCGAGATGTCGCCGAAGCGCAGCGCCGCCGTACCGCCGACAACGGCGCTCTCGTTGACGCTGTTGAATCCCGCGTTGACGTCGAAATGACTGTCGCCGTCGCCCAGGTAGTCGGCCGGGCCTTTGGTGACGTAGCTGACCACGCCGCCCAGTGCGTTGGAGCCGAACAGCGCCGAGGCGGGCCCGCGCATGATTTCGAGCTGCTTGATGCTTTCGACGTCGACAAAATCGCGACCCGCGTTCGAGAAGCTGCCGATCGAGAAGGCGTCGGACGTTGCGACGCCATCGATTTCGGTCCGCACTCGGTTGCCGCCGATACCGCGGATGGAAAAACCCGAATAGCCGAAACGGCTACCCTGATCGACAACGTCGACCCCGGGTTCGTAGCGGATCAGGTCGTTGATGCTCTGCGCCAGCTCACGGTCGATGCGCTGTTCGTCGATGACCGTAATGCGGCTCGCGATTTCGTTGGCGGCCACGGGCCGTTTGGCAGCTTCGACGGTAATGACGTCGTACTCGGGGAGGGCATCACCCTCCGTCGGTGCGTCGGTGGCCTGGACGCTGGCAGCCATGGCCAGCCAGAGTGTTGCAGACAGCATTCGGCTTCTCCCTCAAGGAAGTCCTCGCTGGCGTGCTGGCGTTCGGCTGGCTGGCTCGCGGGTTATTTGGTCAGTATGAGTTTGTCGTTGCGGGTAATGCGCAGGCGGTAGGTGTCGCCGCGAAATACGATCGCAATCTCCCGGTGTCCCTGGAACAGGCGGCTGGCGTCGATCGGTGCGGGTGATTCCCGGTCCGCAGCCCGCTCTCGTTTGGTGTCATTTGTCCCCACGAATACGAATGATAATGATTCGCATTACAAATGCAAGGCAGTGTTGGCGATTTTGAGATGGTGGAAGAGGCAATACGGCCGCGGACGCAAACGGCCGTTCCACGCACTCGCGGAACGGCCGTTTTTTGTTTTTATGTCAAGCGGTTACGGTCTTGGTGTCAGTTTCAGCAGCTTACCCTGACCACCGTGACGTCCGTCTTCGAGGAGCCAGATGGCGTCGTCGGGCCCCTGTTCCACTTCGCGAATGCGGGTACCCATGTCGTATCGCGCCGCCTCACGGGCATCGTCGCCGTTGAACTCGACCCGCACGAGGGCTTTACCGGACAGGCCGCCGATCAGGGCGCTGCCGCGGAATTCCGGAAAGAGGTCACCGTCGTAAAAAATCAACCCGGCCGGCGAGATGGCGGGCACCCAGTAGGCTTTCGGCGCCTCGAGGTCCGGACGCGTGTCGTGATCCGGTATGGGCGTGTCGTTGTAGTGATCGCCATTGGAGACGGTCGGGTAGCCGTAGTTGTAGCCGCGCTTGACGAGATTGAGTTCGTCGCCGTGTTTCGGCCCCATTTCGTGGTTCCAGAGTTTGCCGTCGCCGTCGAACGCAAGCCCGAGCGGATTGCGATGGCCGAGCGACCAGATTTCAGCCGTGACGCCGCCCTGATCGTAGAACGGGTTGTCGTCGGGCACGCTGCCGTCCTCGTTGAGACGCAGAATCTTGCCGAGGTTGCCACTCATGTCCTGCGAAGGGTCGAACTTCTGCCGTTCGCCGGAGGAGACGAACAGGTAGCCGTCTTCGGAGAACGCCAAGCGGTGTCCGTAGTGGCCGCGGCCCGTGACCTTCGGCGACTGCCGCCAGATGACCTCGACGTCGCTCAGGCTGCCGCCGTCGTCGTCGAGCGAAAGTACCGCACGCGCAACCGCCGCACCGCGAGTGTCGCCGTCGCCCGCCTCTGCGTAGCTCAGATAGATGACGCCGTTGTCAGCGTAGTCGGGGTGCAGAATGACGTCGCCCAGACCACCCTGGCCGCCGTAGTCGACCTCGGGTACTCCCGTAATGGCGTCCGACTGTTCTCCCGACTGGGTGACGACCAGTAGTCGTCCCGGCTTTTCCGTCACCAGGAGCCGGCCGTCCGGGAGAAACGTCATTGCCCAGGGCTCGTCCAGGTCCGTGATCGGTGTGGCGACAAACGGCAGAGCGTCGTCGTCCGCCGAGGCGCAGGCCGCGAGCAGCACGCCCGCGAACAACAGTGCTTTCGGTCTCATGATTCCGGAGTTCACGATAGAGCTTCCTCATGTGGTGGCTGGATAGGTGCCAGTGTAACCTCCTTTGGGCCTTTTCGACCCGCCAGGGTTTCCCGCCCTGCCGCATTGGCCCAACGCGTCGTCGCAATGGAGTGATAGAACCCGTCAGGCATCCTCGACGACAACCGCAGTGCCGATAGCGAGCAGTTCGGCGGCACCGCCCATCATGACCGAGGTCGTGAAGCGTGTGGCGATAATGGCGTTCGCGCCCAGTGAGGCGGCTTCCGTCACCATGCGATCGAGCGACTGCTCGCGGCTTTCGGCAATGAGCTTGGCGTACTCGTGCACTTCGCCGCCGACGATGTTGCGCAGGCCGGCAATGATGTCCTTGCCGATGTGCCGTGCGCGGATCGTGTTGCCGCGTACCAGCCCCAGAGTTCTGACGATTCGTTTGTTCGCGATGTTCTCGCTCGTGACTACAATCATGCTCATATCCTTACGTTTTTGTATTTGTCGGTTTTTCGTTCGATCAGCCGCTGGCGCAGCACCGACACCAGCAGCGTGGCGAGTCCGCCGTATATCGCGACCATCACCAGCTTAGCCAGCCCGCCAATGGACGGATCGAAAAGCAGCGTCAGCACAAACACACCCGCCGCAACGACGATTCCGCCGATGAACAGTATCCAGCCGATCATCGACGTGATTCTTACTCCGCTATCGTTCATACGTTCTCCCCAGTGTTGTTCGTCGGCCTCGCCAAGGGGGGTCCGGCCGATCCTCTCGCGCAGCGCGGACAGTTCCTCGAGATTTCTGCGGAACTCCTCGTCGGTTTCGCAGAGCAGCTCGACGCGTTGGCGCTCCTGTTGCGTCAGCTCGCCGTCGATGTAGCCCGACAGCAATTCGCTGTTGTGCTCCTGGTTGTCAGTCATCTTCGTAGACATCGGTTTCAAGTTCCTCTTTCAAAGCCCGTCGTAACGCCAGTCGGGCACGGTGCAGACGCGACATGACCGTACCTTTGGCGATATTCAGCACGACGGCGATCTCGGCGTAGCTCAGGTCGAGATAATCGCGCAGTACGATGATTTCCCGCTGTGTCTCTTCGATGGCGGCAAGCGCCCGCCGCACGGCGAGCTGCTCCTCGGCGGCGCTCGCAGCCGCCTCCGGGTCGGGTCGCCGGTCGTGGAGTTCCTCGACGGACTCGTCGCCTGGCCGCCTGCGCCGGATGAGATCGAGGCAGCGGTTGCGCACCACCTTGAGAAACCAGGGTTTGAGCGCGCCCCGTTTTGCGTCCCAGGCACCGGGGTTGGCCAGTGCCTTTGCCAGCGAGTCCTGCACGGCGTCAGCCGCGTCTTCGCGGTTGCCCAGTATCTGTATGGCCAGCGCATGGGCACCGGGCGAGAGTCTGATGAGTTGCTGTTGCATGCCGTCTTTCTTGGTTGCTTCAGTGGTATTACGCATGAGCAGAGGTTTTATTCCCGGTTGCCGGCAAAAAAAAGCGTTCCGGGGCACAGTCCCGCCCGCAGCCGTCCGTTGAGTGCATACTGACATCGAAGGTAGACTGCGCACGATACTGCAAGCGCCCTCGGTGGGCGGCTCGAATCAGAACGATAAAGCCAACCAATGTCCGAACAAGACCTGCTTTCCCCATCGCTCGAGCGAGCGCGTGCCGAACCGATCTACTCGGTCGGCGCACAGGTTGCCGCCGCTTTTTTTGGCGGCGGACTGGCCGTGGTCATGATTGCGGCGCTCAACTCGAAGCGTCTCCAGCGTTTGTCCCGCGACCTCGTCTGGCTTGCGCTGGGCGTGGCGTGCGTCGTTGCCGTCATTGCCGCCACGGCCGAAGCGATTGAAGGCAATGCAGCGGAAGAGGTCCGCCGCGGTTTGCGTCTCGCCAGCCGCGCCGTGGGGTTCGCGCTCGTTGGCGGATACTATTTTCTGCATCGACGGGCTTATCGCACCATGTCGGCGACGGGTATCGATCCTCCGTCGCCGTATCTTGTCGTGATAGCAGCGGTGCTCCTGTCCGTTTTCGCGACACTGGGTCTGGCGTATCTTCTCGGCGGCTACAGGGTATAGACGACGAATGAATACCGAAGTGACAGACCACGATATCGCCGTCCAGCGGATCAACGAGTTGCTCGTCCGTCGCAGGATTGCGTCCGCCCGCGAGCTGCTCAGGGACGTGCTGCCACAGTTTCCCGACAGTCCGGTACTGCTCGAGCAGGCTGCGTGGACGGACTACATGGATTCGGATCACGACGCCGCTCGAGCGACGATCGGTACGCTGCTGGACATCGCTCCGGACTCCTACGAAGGCCGGTTTCTGCTGAGCCGCATCGACGCGGAGGACAACCGGCATGCCGATGCCGAGCGCACCGTCATCGATCTCCTGCACGACTATCCGGAGGACCCCGCGCTGTACGCCCACTACGCGTCGATCATGCTCGAGACCTTCCACACCGAGAAGGCCGAGCGCCTGGCCGCCGAGGCGCTCAGGCGTGATCCCGACAACGAGGAGGCGTTGAACGTCCAGGTGCTCGTAAGCTTTGCGAACTCCGACGATGCGGAGCGCCAGCGGCGCCTGCAGACGCTGTTGACGGAATACCCGGATTCGATGACCTCGGCGGTGCGCATGGTGCAGCTGCTGCTGGACAAGGGCAAACATGCCGAAGCGTACGAATTGTCGCGGGAACTCGTGCAGCACGATCCCGGCAACCGGGCTCTCGTCGAGATGGCCAGCGAACTCAGAATGAGTTCCCACTGGTCGATGCTGCCGTTGTGGCCCATGCGGAAGTGGGGCTGGGGTGGATCGATCGGCATCTGGTTCGCCGCAATGCTGCTGTTACAGTCGGGCGTTTTCGAGGGTGAAGGCCGGGAGCACCTGCTCACGGGATTCATTGTGCTGCTTCTGAGCTACGTCGTTTACAGCTGGGTCTGGCCGCCGATCCTGCGCCGATTGATGAGAGTCCAATGAGCGAAACACCGGAGATCGAGGTTCTGGAGCAGGCGCTGCTGGCCGACCCTTTCGACGTCGAAAAACGGATCGAGTATGCGGCGCTGCTGCTTGGCGCGTCGCGCGTCGACGACGCTCTGCAGCAGTACACCATTGTCGCGAAGGCCGAGCCCGAACTCGCGGCGGCGCAGGTGGGTCTTGCACGCTGCGCGCTCGAGGGTGGCGATGAGAGCGCTGCCCTGGACGGCTACCGGCGGGCAAGGGCACTCGAGGGTTTTGTGCCCGATCCGGCGCTGGAGGCGGTCTGGAAGCGCGCGCAAAGTCACACGCCGACGTTGGCCGTCGTTCCCGGCGGCAACAAGGTTGCGGAACTGAGGCCGGCCGATTCGACGACGGTCGGTTTCGACGATATTGCGGGTATGGAAGCGTTGAAGAAGCTCTTGCGCCTGCAGATCGTCGAGCCCTTCCGTAACCCGGGTCTGTTCAGCCGCTTCAAAAAGAAGGCGGGCGGCGGTGTGCTGCTGTACGGTCCGCCCGGCTGCGGCAAGACGCTGATTGCACGGGCCATTGCGGGCGAGTGCAATGCACATTTCGAGGCCGTCGGTATCAGCGACGTGCTCAACATGTGGGTGGGAGAGAGCGAACGCAACCTGGCGGCGGTCTTCGACGAGGCGCGGCAGCGGCGGCCCTGCGTGCTGTTCTTCGACGAACTCGACGCGCTGGCGTACTCGCGGTCGAAATCGGCATCGAGTTCCGCGCGTACCGTCGTCAACGAGTTTCTTGCGCAGATGGACGGTTTCGGTCAGAACAACGAGTCGGTGCTCGTTCTGGCGGCCACCAACATGCCCTGGGACGTCGATTCGGCGATGAAGCGCCCCGGGCGTTTTGCGCGGCAGGTTTTCGTACCGCCGCCCGACGCGGCGGCGCGTGCGGAGATGCTCAAGCTCAAGCTTGCCGAACTGCCCTCGGAGGGGCTCAAGATCGATACGATGGCGGCGGCCACCGAGTTCTTCTCCGGTGCGGATATCGACGGTCTCATCGACCTCGCAAAAGACACCGTGCTCGCGGACATACTCGACAGCGGCGAGGAGCGCGTGCTGACCCAAAGGGATTTCGCCGATGCACTGGAAAGCATCGAGCCGAGCACGCTCGACTGGCTGCGCACCGCGCGCAATCTGGTCAAGTTCGGCGGAGCTACCGGTGGCTACAAGGATGTCTCCCGATACTTGAAGTCGGTTAAACTCAAGTAGTGCCTGATGGCGATTTCCCGCCGTCGTCTATCATCGAGAACCTATTGTCGAGAACCTATTGTCGAGGTCTGAAACATGCTCAAAACAATTGCTGGTCTTGTCCCAAGCCTGTGTCTCCTGGCCGGTTTGTCCGCAGCAAACGCTGCCGGTGATCCGATCGAGAAGCGCAACGAACTCATGGAAAATGTGGGCGACGCGGCAAAACCCATTGGCCTGATGATGCGCGGTGACAGCGAATACGACTGGGAGGTCGTGCTGACGTCGCTCAAGACCTTCGACAGCGTATCTCACGAGTTCGGAGATCTGTTTCCCGAAGGCAGCGAGACCGGCGGCAACACCGAAGCCGCGCCGGCAATATGGACCGATCGCGAGGGTTTCGACGAAGCGCTGGCGATGTGGCGGCAAGCTACCGGCGATGCGATCGCCGCGAAACCGCAGACGCTCGACGATGCACGGCCTTCGCTGGGCGGTGTGTTCAAGACCTGCAAGAATTGCCACGACGGCTATCGCATCGAAGACGAATAGCCGACCGTCGCCTGCCCTCGTTGATGCCTGAACCGTCTTGCCCGCGGCTGCGCCCGCGCGCGCATTGCGTGCGGGGAAGCCACTCATGAGTTTACGGCTGCGCAGCGTACTGCTGTTGCTCGCGCTGACGACGCTTGCCGGCTGGTGGCTGACCGGGGCATCGCGTTCGACCGCCGAAGACCTGCCCGTGTACGCGGGTGACGCCACGGCGGGCGAGCGGTTTTTCTGGGCAGGCGGCTGCGCGTCCTGTCATGCCAGTCCGGTAGACGGCAAGCGTGCCCGCGGCCAGGACAAACTGCTCCTGGGCGGCGGGCTGGAACTCGATACCCCCTACGGTCTGTTTCGCGTGCCGAATATCAGCCCGCACGAGCAGGACGGGATCGGCGCATGGTCGACGGTCGACTTCGTCAATGCCATGCGTCACGGTGTATCGCCACGGGGCAAACACTACTATCCGTCGTTTCCGTACACGTCTTACGCGCGCATGTCGCTCGAGGATCTCATCGATCTCGAGGCCTACCTCAGGACGCTCCCCGCTGTTGCCGGTCGTGTCGCGGATCACGAGCTGGGTTTTCCGTGGTCGATCCGCCGCGGACTGGGTTTGTGGAAGCGCCTGTATCTCGACGACGCGCCGGTCGCCGATATCGACGTGTCGAATCCGGCGCTCGTTCTCGGCCGCGAACTCGTGGAGGGCGCGGGTCATTGCGGGGAATGCCACACGCCCCGGAATCGTTTCGGCGCTTTGCTCAGCGAACGCTGGCTCGGCGGCGCTCCCGATCCGGAGGGTAAGGGGCGTATTCCCAACATTACGCCGGGCAGCAAAAACCTTGCCGGCTGGTCGGCACGCGATCTCGAATACTACTTCGAAAGCGGCTTTACGCCCGAGTTCGACACCGTAGGCGGCAGTATGGTTGCCGTGCAGGAAAACCTGGCGATGCTCTCCGAAGCTGATCGCGCCGCGATTGCGGCCTATCTCAAGGCCATAGCGCCGGTCGAATGACCGTCAGCGCCCCTTGCCAATACGATGGACCAGCAGCACGGGGATCAGGCCAATCAACACGATAGCGAGCGCCGGGGCCGACGCTTCCGACAGGCGCTCGTCGCTGGCCAGCCGGTAGACCCTCGTGGCCAGCGTGTCGAAGTCGAAGGGGCGAAGCATAAGCGTTGCCGGCAGCTCTCGCATTGCGTCGACGAACACCAGTAGTGCTGCCGACATGAGGCTCGGGGCCAGGAGCGGCAGATGGATGCGCCGCAGCAGGTGCAACGGTCTGGCGCCCAGGCTTCGGGCGGCCGCGTCCAGCGCGGGCGAAACGCCCGACAGGCCGGCATCCACCGTGTTGAAAGCCACGGTCATGAAGCGGCATACGTAAGCGTACACGAGCAGCACTGTTGTCCCCGACAGCAGCAACCCGCCGGCGTAGCCGAAGCCGTCGCGCAGCCAGGCCGTGAGATTGCGGTCCAATGCGCCGACCGGACCGAGCAGCCCAACGGCCAGCAGCATGCCAGGCAGTGCGTAACCGAGCGTGCCGAAGCGGGTAAGTGCGTCGCCCAGGCGGCTTGCGTGGCGCCGTTTCGAATAGCTGACGAGCAGCGCAAGCACCGTCGCAATCAGAGCCGCCGACAGCGACACGCTGGCGCTGTTGAGGCTCAGATCGGCAAAGCCTCGACCGGGCAGGCCGCTATCGAGCGTGTACATGAGCAGCACGACAACCGGCAGCAGAAAACCGAGGGTCACCGGCAATGCACAGCTGAGCCACGCGATCGCGGCGTGCCAGCCATCGAGGCGGATGGCCTCGGCTCGGCTCTGGTCGCGCGGATCGGGACTGCCCCGGCGGCTCAGGCTTTCCGCCGTCACGAGCACGGCAACGAACAGTAGCATCAGCGCGGCGAGCCTGAGCGCTGCCGATTTGTCGCCGAGGCCCAGCCACGTGCGGAAGATACCCGTGCTTAGCGTCGGCACGGCGAAATAGTCGACGACGCCAAAATCGGCGAGCGTCTCCATGAGCACCAGCGCCAGGCCGCCGGCAACGGCCGGGCGCGCGGCGGGTAAGGCAACACGCCAGAAAGCCGTGAACGCCGAGACACCCAGTACGCGCGCCGCGTTGAACTGCATGTGTGAGCGCCGCGCAAAGCTGGTTCGCGCGAGCAGGTAGACGTAGGGATACAGCACCAGCGCAAGCATGACGGCCGCACCGGGCAGTGAGCGGACCCCGGTTATTGCAAATTCATCGAGCCCGAGTCCGAACAGCTGGCGGATGCCACCTTGCACGGGGCCGGAAACGTCCAGCAGATCCGTGTAGGCGTAGGCGACGACGTAGGCTGGTGCTGCGAGCGGGAGCACGAGCAGCCAGTCGAAGTAGCGTTTTCCGGGGAACTCGCAGGCGGCCACGAGCCACGCGCAACCCACCCCCGGCACCAGGGAGAGCAGGCCGACGAGCAGCATGAGACCCAGCGTGTTGCCGACGTAGCCGGGCAGCGTGGTATCGACGATGTGCTGCCAGGCCGCGCTGTCCGGCGCGAACAGCGACCAGAGCACGGCCAGCAGCGGGACGGCGACAATCCCGGCCGCGAACACGGCCGGTAGCAGCCAAAGCCGGCTGGCGCCGCGTGTGACAGTCAGCATAGACTTGCGCCGGTCAGTGTCATCCAACCACCGGTTTCCCGGTTGCAGCTATGTTGTTCTTCGACTCGATCCATTATGCGTACGACAAGACACCGGTGCTCAGCGACGTCAGTTTTGCCGCTGAACCGGGGGAGATCACTTGCGTCGTCGGGCCTTCCGGGTGCGGCAAATCCACGCTTTTGGGGCTTGCAGCGGGACTCCTCGACGTTACGGCGGGTGAGATTCGGCTCGACGATCAACTCCTGGGGCGCAAGGGTAAGAACCTGCCGCCCGAGCAACGCCCCGTGGGGCTCGTCTTCCAGGAAGGCGCGCTGTTTCCGCACATGACCGTGGCGGAAAACGTGGGCTTCGGCGTCGGCGAGCAAGAGCGTAACGCACGTGTTGCCGGGCTGCTAGCGCTGGTGGGCCTCGACGCGGAGGCGGACCGCTACCCGCACACCCTGTCCGGGGGCCAGCGTCAGCGCGTGGCGCTGGCGCGCGCATTGGCGCCGGAGCCCAAGGCCTTGTTGTTCGACGAGCCTTACGCGAACCTCGATCAGGAACTGCGCCGCGCTTTGCGCCGCGAAGCACGCGACAGGGTGCGCGAAAGCGGTACGGTCGGGGTGTTCGTAACGCACGACCCGGAAGACGTCATGGCGCTCGCCGATCGCGTCGTTGTGTTGAGAGACGGGGTGGTGCAGCAAACCGGCACGCCGCGTGAACTCTTCGACAGCCCTGCGAGTGCCATGGTCGCTCGCCTGTTTGCGCGCGCGGTGAGTCTCGAAGCACGGTTCGAGAACAACCGGCTCAGGACCGGTTTCGGCGACTGGCCGTTGGATTGCGTTTCGGCGGCTTCCGATCGTTCGCTAATGACGGTGGGCTCGAGTTTCGAGGTGTGTGTCCGGCCGGAGTCGCTGCGCCTCGTTCGCGCCGAAGACGGCCCCCGGATACACGATATCCGGATTACCGGTGAGGACGATCTTGCCGAACTCGTCGCCGGCGACGGTACGCGATTGCTGGCACTACTGCCCCGGCCGCACGACATTGCGGTGGGCAGCTCTGTGAGCGTCACGCCCCGCGAGGGGAGTGTTTTCGTGCTGCCCGGTTAGTCTGCGCAGCTATTGAAATAATTGCGAATGAGACTTATTCTCATTGAAATCAGGCCCTTTCCGTCTGTCTTCTTTCACCAACCCCAGTGGATTTGCTCATGTCTTACCGCCCGTTTTTGCTAGCGTCAGTTGCTCTCTTTCTTGCCGCCTGCGGCCGCGATTCCGCGCCGGACGCACCAGCGCCGGCAGATGCCGACGTCGCAACGGGCGTCGTGAACGTCTATTCGTCGCGTCACTACGATACCGACCTCCGGCTGTATGAGGATTTCACCGAGGCCACTGGCATCGAGGTTCGCCTGATCGAGGCCGGTGCCGACGAGTTGATCGAGCGCATTCAGAGCGAAGGCGAGTTCAGCCCCGCGGACCTGTTGATTACGGTGGACGCCGGCCGGCTCTGGCGTGCGGAACAGGCGGGCGTGTTTGCGCCGCTCGCATCCGAGCTGCTTGCAGAACGCATTCCGGAGTACCTGCGTCATCCCGACGGACTCTGGTACGGCCTGTCGACGCGCGCTCGAGTGATCATCTACAACGCAGAGGCGGGCAAGCCCGAGCCGCTCGAGCGCTACGCGGATCTGGCCGACCCTGCGCACGAAGGCAACGTGTGCATACGTTCGTCGGGCAACATCTACAACATTTCGCTACTCGCCAGCATGATTTCGAGGCAAGGGCCCGAGGCTGCGCAGGAATGGGCCGAGGGTGTCGTCGCGAACTTCGCGCGACCGCCGCAGAGCAACGACACTGGCCAGATTCGCGCGGTCGCGAGCGGTGAGTGCGGCATTGCCGTCGTCAACAGCTACTATCTGGCGCGGCTGGCGGCGTCGGACGACCCGGCGGAGCGCGCCGTTGCGCAAGCCGTTGGTGTTGTCTTCCCGGACCAGGGCGGCAACGGTACGCACGTCAACGTCAGCGGCGCCGGGCTCGTCGCCACGGCACCCAATCGCGACAATGCCGTGCGTTTTCTCGAGTACCTGTCGAGCGAAAGCGCACAACGCTACTTTGCCGATGGCAACCACGAGTATCCCGCCGTCAGCCAGATGCCGGGTTCGCCGCAACTGTCGGCGCTCGGTGAGTTCTCGCCCGATACCCTCGACGCCGCGGAACTCGGCAGGCACCAGGCAGAGGCGGTCAAAGTGTTCGATCGCGCAGGCTGGCGTTAGCCGGAGCAGCGTCAGTCAGCAGGTGTCCGGTCGTGCGGGCGCGCTTTTAGTCGGCTGCGAACTCTGCCAGCTCGAAAGACCAGTTGTAAGGCGCGGTAACGATGCCTTTGACGTACAGATAGTCGCCGTCGGTCGTCACCCAGTAGTCGTAGGGCGGATGACCGTGATTCGTCTCGACAATCGCAAAGTGGTGACATTCGAATTCGCCGGCGGGCACGGTTACGGTCTCGATACCGAAGTACTCGAGACCGCTGTTCGATCGCGCAAACGCAGGGCCCGTAGCCCCTCGATGGTCGATCGAGGTGAGCAGGTTGTTTTCGAAACGCTGCACGCCCGGACCCTTTGAGTAATCGAAGCGCGCCGTGAGCCAGGCGTCCGAGTTCAGGTTATGGCTGCCAAAGCCGCGCATGGCTCGGCTGATCGCCGTTTTGTCGCGAATCCTTCCGTCAGCGGCCGTGTAGCCTTCGTACTCGGCTTCAGAATCCGAGAAGCGGTACCAGGTGCCGCCGAGGAAACGGTCGTCTTGCGTCAGTCTCACGTAGCTGTCGTGCGGATGGAACTCGGCGTCGACACATTGGATCACGTCGCGGATGAGCGGCGGATCGTCATGCAGCTCACAATAGGCGCGCATCACCCGGTGGCCGTCGGCATGATGTGTCATGCGCCAATGCTCGACTCCCCACAGGCGCTCCGGGAAATCGCTGTGGCCGTCGATGAAATAGTCGATACGGCCCGTCAGTCCGCGTTGTTTGACCTTGCCTTGTTTTCCGTTGCTGGCTGTCTTGTCCAAGTGCTTTCCCCCGCAGTGCTTATTGCGTAGCCTCCGCGAATCGAGTGTTCCGTGGTTGAAAAAGGTTCAGGTTTGGATCGCGACGATTTTAACGCCACCGTAGAGCGTGCCGTCAAACGGCTGCCGGAGTGGGTGCACGAGGCCCTCGACAACGTCGAGTTGCTGATACTCGACTCACCGGAGCCGGATATGGACCCCGAGGGCCACGGTCTGCTGGGCCTGTACGTCGGTATTCCCTTGCCCGAGCGCGGCGAGTACGTGGCCGAGTTGCCCGATGTCGTCTATCTGTTTCGCGAACCGCACCTCGAACTCGGCCTCGAGGGGCGCGAACTCGAGTTCGAAATCGAAAAAACACTGGTACACGAACTCGCCCACTACTTCGGGTTCGACGACCACGAACTCGAAGCGCTCGGCTACGACTAGCAGCCGGACCAGGCCTGCGAGTGAATGTGGCTGATCTTGTCGTGAAGCTGTAGACGAAAGAAACGCCTGAGTTCGCGAAACGGTAGCGCACCGCGGTTGCGCCAGCCACGGCACAAACGATAGCAATAGCGCGCGGCGTAGTCGTTGGCTGCGCTGTAGCGGTCCTGCTCGAGTTCACTGAGTTCATCGTGGAAGCGCACCGCTTCGAACAACCAGCCGTGTACGTGATCCAGGATGTGGCGGTTGTCCTGCTGTTCGGCGAGCAGCAGCGTCGCAATGCACTTGTCTATTTCGGCCTGCAGCTCCAGCTCCAGCAAACTGACGCTGCGGTCGCGGCTGGCTTTCCAGACCACGCAGTTGAAATGACTGATGCCTTCGAGGACTTTCCAGAAATCCTCGAGTTGATCCGGCGCGAGCGCTTCCAGCGGACGCAGCGCTTCCAGGCGCTCGAGCATGTCACCGTCGAGGAACAGCGACAGGGACACTCCGTCGCGGTCCTCCGAGACCAGCAGCGTTTCGTCGGTACCGGCCAGCAGGCTGTTCTGGCTGAGGTACTTCGCGAGGGCAGGGTCCGTAATCAGATAGTCGCGGACGTCGTGCGTGGCATCGAGCCGATAGATCGCCGCAAGCTGCTGCTGTAATTCCGCAATCACTTCAGCATCCTGCCCGGCGCACCGTCCGTTCCTTTAATGCAGCGGCCGGTCGACGAGCGGCACGATGCCCTGTTTCCTGAGGATTTTCTCTGCGCGGCGACTGCCCGTCTTGCGCCAGAGTTCATACATGCGCAGCAGGTCTTTTTCGGAGCGGCCTTCCTCGTTGTCGCGCATCTCGTTGAGCACGTCGGTAATGATGCGAAACTTGGTGGCCAGTTCGAGGTAGATATCGGCGAAGGCGTTGCCGTGAAACGTGCCGCGGACTTCAGCGGAAAGCGAGCTGTACGCGTTTTCGCCCATGTGGGTGTAGTAGTCGACGTCGACGGCCTTGTCGCGCAACGTGTCGACGAAAAAGCCGGCGACGAACAAGGTGACGTCGCCAATGCGCCGCAGCATCAGGTTTCGTTGATCGGGTGTGGGGGCGTCGGCTGCGTCGGCGAGCATGAGCGCCAGCGGACGTATACCGAAGACTTCGCCGTCGTCGTCATAGAAGTCTTCGGATCTCGAGAACAGGGTCATCATGTTGACGACGTAGTGTGTGGCATGCGGATCGACATCGACACCCTGTTCCGCAATGACGCTGTCGATCGATCGGCGAAAGTAGTCCTGAAGGTTACGTACCGGCATTACCCGGCCACACGCTTGCCGTTCACCCATGCACACACTCCTTTGCATTACTTAATTAGCATAATGCGGGGCGTCATAACGTGATGCAAATCACCAAAGCTCCTAATGTTTTCAACGTGTTAACTGTTAGCAGACGATGCGGCTTGCTGCTAAACCGCTGTCGCCCGCCGCTGCTTTACCGCTGGCGATACGGCGGCGGTCGAACTGGTATCCGCCGGGTACTTCGCCTACAGTTCGCCTCCCGAGCAGGCAAGCGACAACCCGAGGTCTTCAGCGCATGCGCATCGATGCGATCGCCATTGGCGAAAATCCCCCCGACGACGTCAACGTCATCATCGAGGTTTCCCTGGGCGGCCAGCCCATCAAGTACGAGCTTGACAAGGATGCCGGCACGCTGGTCGTCGATCGTTTTCTCTACACGCCCATGGCGTATCCGGGGAACTATGGTTTCGTGCCGCACACCTTGTCGGAGGACGGTGATCCGATCGACGTACTCGTCTGCAACACGCGGGAGCTGGTACCCGGCTGCGTCATCAACGTGCGGCCCGTCGGCGTACTGATCATGGAGGACAACGCAGGGCAGGACGAGAAGATTATTGCCGTGCCGTCAACGCACGTGTCCCGGCGCTATGAGAAAACCACCGAGTATTCGGACCTTCCCGAGATCAGCCTGCAGCAGATCGAACATTTCTTCGAACACTACAAGGATCTCGAGCCCGGCAAGTGGGTCAAGATCGGCGGGTGGCACGGTGCAAAAGACGCACGCCGCCTGATCCTCGAGGCCATCGAGCGGGCCAAGTAACGATCGCTTCAGGTCGGCCGCACTACAGCGCGTCGAAAAACTGCTCCTGCATTTTCCGTTGTTCGGGCGTCGGCATGCGCCCGAGGCCTGCCTCGATGTTGTCGGCAACGTGGCGCGCCTTGCTCATGCCCGGAATCGCGACGGTTGCGGCCGGATGCGACAGCGCGTACTTGAGCAGGAACTGGGCCCAGCTGTCGCAGTCGAACTCGGCTGCCCACCCGGGCAATGGCTGATCGCCGACGGCAGAGAAGATCCGGCCGCCGCCAAACGGGCGGTTGATCATGACGGCGATGCCCTTGTCCGCTGCCATCGGCAGCAGGCGATCGGCGGATTCGCGTTGCTCCAGTGAGTAATTGATCTGGATGAAGTCGAGTTCGTGCTGCCGCAGGATGTTTTCCATGTCGCCGTACTGGCTGGATCGATGCGTCGTGATGCCGACGTAGCGGGTTTTGCCGGCCTCTTTCAGATCGCGGATGAGCGGTACGTTGCTGCGCCAGCCGATCAGATTGTGCACCTGCATGAGGTCAAAGCGGTCGACGCGGAGCTTTTCGAGCGAAGACGCCATCTGTGCCCGGGCCTCGGCCGGGTCGCCGCGATCGACCTTGGTGGCGATGAACAGATCGTCGCGAATGTCGAGCCCGTCGATGAGATCGCCGAGCACCGACTCCGAGTTGCCGTACATGGGTGCGGTGTCGACGACTGCGCCCCCGAGTGTATGGAACCGGTCCAGTGCCGCGTTGAGCGGCTCGCGTTCGGCGGGATCGTTGCCGGCGCGATAACGTACCGTGCCCAGCCCGATAACCGGGATCTTTTCGCCCGATGACGGAATGGCCCGATGGACGAGTGTGCTTTGCTTCGCAGCGGCATTCCGGGCCGCGAGGCAACTCAGTGCGCCGAGACTCAACAAGCCGTGTGTGAATTGGCGGCGATTGATACCTGTCATGCGAACCTCCTGATAACGGAACGTGCAATTGGGCACGTGCAAGCCGAAACGCGCACGGCGTTCGGCAATTGTAGCCAGCGGCGGTAGCGATGGCGATAATTGGCTTAGAGGAGGCCGCGCAGGGATGGTTCGCAGCTTCCGTGTGTTCCGGGCGATGAGGAGAACCTGACAGGATGATACGCAGTTTTCTGTTTGTACCTGCCGACAGCGAGCGCAAGCTCGCGAAAGCCGACGATGCGGATGCCGATGCGCTGATCCTGGATCTCGAGGACGCTGTGCTGGCGGCTGAACGACCTCGAGCGCGCGTGCTGGCACGAGAGTTCCTGCAAGGCCGCGAGAATGCCTGGGTGCGAATCAATCCTTACGATTCCGAGGAGGCGGCGGACGATCTCGAGGCGGTCATGCCGTCGGGGCCGGCCGGTATCGTGCTGCCGAAACCGCCGGGTGCGGATACGGCCGTACGACTTGCGCAGGCGCTCGATCGGCTCGAGGACGAGCACGGGATTTCGCGCGGGAACACGCGAATACTGCCGCTGTGCACGGAACATCCGCGAGCGCTGTTCACCCTGGACAGCTACATTGGCAGTACGCCAAGGCTTGCAGGTTTGAGCTGGGGCGCCGAGGACCTGGCGGCTGCGGTCGGCGCAAGCACCAATCGCGACGACAATGGCGAGTGGTTGCCGACCTACACCCTGGCGCGTTCGCTATGCCTGATCGCGGCGGCGGCGGCCAGCGTTCCGGCGTTCGATACCGTGTACACCGATTTTCGCGACGACAGCGGCCTGGACCGCTACGCACGCGCTGCGCGCCGCGACGGCTTTCGCGGAATGCTCGCCATTCATCCGGCGCAATTGGCTATTATCAACGAAGCGTTTCAGCCCGACAGCAAGGAAATCGAGCGCGCCCGCCGCATTGTGGCTTTGTTCGAGGCCGAGCCCGACGCCGGTGCCCTGGCGCTGGACGGGCAAATGATCGACCGGCCGCACCTGCTGCAGGCAAGGCGCGTGCTGGCGGCCGTAGGCGAGGCGCCGAACGACTGACAACAACAACGAGGAGGGGATCGCCAATGGAAGTGCAAAAACACCCGGTGACCGACGACGTGCGGCAGCGAGCATGGATAGACGCCGAACGCTATGCCGCCATGTACCGCGAATCCGTCGAGAACAACGAGGCGTTCTGGGCCGAGCAGGCCAAACGCATCGACTGGATCAAGCCGTTCAGCCGCGTCAAGGACGTGTCGTTTGCAAAAGACGACCTGCACATCCGCTGGTTCGAAGACGGCACCCTCAACGTCTGCTACAACTGCGTCGACCGGCATTTGCCGGACAAAGCCGAGCAGACGGCGATCATCTGGGAAGGAGACGATCCGTCTCGCGATCTCACAATCAGTTACGCAGAACTGCATGCCAGAGTGTGCCGTTTCGCCAATGCGCTGAAGTCGCTGGGGGCCAAAAAAGGCGACCGGATTACGATCTACATGCCGATGATTCCGGAGGCAGCCGTTGCGATGCTGGCCTGCGCGCGCATTGGCGCCGTGCACTCCGTCGTGTTCGGCGGCTTCTCGCCGGACGCGCTTGCGGGCAGGATTCACGACTGCGAGTCCAACATTGTGATCACGGCGGACGAGGGTGTGCGCGGCGGCCGCAGCATTGCGCTGAAGGCAAACGTCGACGCGGCGGCGGCGCGCGCTGAAGTCACGACGCTCGAAAAGGTGCTGGTCGTCAAGAACACCGGCGGCGACATTGGCTGGGAGGACGGTCGCGACCACTGGCTGCACGAACTCGAGGGTGAGGTCGACGAAGACTGCCCCTGTGAGGAAATGAACGCGGAAGATCCGCTGTTCATTCTTTACACCTCGGGCTCCACCGGCAAGCCCAAAGGTGTGCTGCACACGACCGGCGGGTACCTCGTGTACGCGTCGCTGACGCATCAGTACGTCTTCGATTATCACCCGGGTGACGTGTACTGGTGCACGGCGGACGTAGGCTGGGTGACGGGTCACAGCTATATCGTCTACGGGCCGCTTGCCAACGCAGCGACGACCCTCATGTTCGAAGGTGTGCCCAACTATCCGGATTCGTCTCGATTCTGGCAGGTGTGTGACAAGCACAACGTCAACATTTGCTACACGGCACCCACGGCAATACGGGCGCTCATGCGCGAAGGTGACGAGCCCGTGAAGAAGACGTCGCGCAAAAGCCTGCGATTACTCGGTTCCGTCGGCGAACCGATCAACCCCGAGGCCTGGGAGTGGTACTACAACGTCGTCGGCGAAGGCCGTTGCCCGATTGTGGACACCTGGTGGCAGACGGAAACCGGCGGCATTCTGATCAGCCCTCTGCCGGGCGCCACCGATCTCAAGCCCGGCTCCGCGACGCGGCCGCTGTTCGGCATCGAGCCCGCCATCGTGGACGCGGACGGCAACGTACAGGACGGTGCCGCCAGAGGGAATCTCGTCATTACCGGCAGCTGGCCCGGGCAAATGCGCACCGTCTACGGCGACCACCAGCGTTTCATCGAAACCTACTTCTCGACTTTCGACCGGCTGTATTTCACGGGTGACGGCGCTTACCGGGACGAAGACGGCTATTACTGGATCACTGGGCGGGTCGACGACGTGCTCAACGTGTCGGGCCATCGCATGGGCACGGCCGAGGTCGAGAGTGCGCTGGTCGCGCATCCCGCGGTTGCCGAAGCCGCGGTTGTCGGTTATCCGCACGACATCAAAGGGCAGGGCATCTACGCCTACGTCACGCTGATGGAGGATGCCGCACCGAGCGACGAGCTGTATGCCGAGCTGCAGCAGTGGGTGCGCAAGGAGATCGGTCCGATCGCCAAACCCGACCTGATCCAGTGGGCACCCGGCCTGCCGAAGACCCGCTCTGGAAAGATCATGCGGCGAATACTGCGCAAGGTGGCTGAAGACGAATTCTCGAATCTCGGGGACACGTCCACGCTGGCGGATCCGGGCGTCGTCCAGGATCTGATCGAAAATCGCATGAACCGCGGCTAGCGCGCGGGAATCAAGGCGGGCAGCGGACTCAGCCGTTGCCGGCTTTCGAGTGCGGCGCCGTGCTATCGAAGTCGTTGCCGCCGTCGCGCTTGGCGTCGGCAATCTCGCGTTCGTACGCGCTGACAAATTCCTCGACGAACACTTGCGGGAAGCGCGCGCCTGCGCGCTCGACCATGACGGGGTACAGCTCGGTGTACAGCTGCCAGTACTTGAGCTGGTTCAGCGCGCCAATGAGCGGCTTGCGGTCCAGCATGCGTTCGAAGACGTCGGTCAGCTCGTCCGGATCGAAGCGGGAAGCAAACTCGTCGAACGCCGACGCCATGGCGCCGAGAAACGCATCCTGGTGAAACAGCAGGTCGCGGCAGACTTCCCGGACCGCATCACGCGGTCCTAAGTATTCGCCTTCGCGGCCGACCAGGAGCTGTTTGATCGAGTCGGGTGTGTTCTCCGAGAGTTTCAACGGGTTGTTGCGTCGCGGCAGCACGGTGGTCTGCTCGAGCCGAAACGAATCCTTGAGGGTTGCGCGGCTGGCAATGAGTTTGTCGGTGCCCGCGACAAATTCGCGCAGCACCTCGCCCGCGTTCTGCATGACTTCGGCCTGGTTGACGGAAGGATGCAGGTCGGCGCGGCTTAGGCCCAGGCCGTCGAGAAAACAATCGAACAGGTCGTCCGCGTTGACCTCGACCCCGCGGCGCTTTTTGGCCGGGGCTTCGTTTGCTGCCGGCGAGTCCGACAGGGACGTTTTCGAGGTCTGCGATTCGGCGTCCAGCGGGCTGTTGATCGTAACGCGCGCGCTGCCGAACAGCGCCGACTGGAACTCGTCGTCACCGGTAATCTCTTCTTCGTCGAGCAGCGCAATACCGGTCTTCAGCGTGACTTCGGGAACGAGCTGCTCGATGTTGTCCGGCACCACGGTGGGTTTCGGACCGTCCGGCGGCGTCAGCTCCTCACCTTCGTCGATCGTGACCGTCAGTTCGAAATCGCCGAGGCGCAGCCGGTCGCCGTTAAACAGCCGCCTGGGATTGCCCTTGCCGAGCGGCTCGTGTTCGTCGTTGATGTAGACCCCGTTGGAACTCGTGTCCGCAAGGAAATAGGCGCCGCCCTTGACGTCGATCGTGGCGTGGCGGCCGGAGATGTAGCGATCCGGATCCGGAAGTATCCAGTCGTTTTCGAGCGCCCGGCCTATGGTTCCGCCCTTGTCGCGAAACACGCGCACGGCATCGTCGCCGACGATTTCGCGGTGTTCGCTCACGATTTCGAGCTTCAGGGGCATTTCCGGTCCTGTGCGCAGCGGATAATGGAATTCTCCCCGGAATACCGGGCAATCGCTGTCGAGTAGTTCACATAACCGTTGCGCTTTCCGCGTTCCGGGCGGCCCATCTGGCGTCTTTCGACCATTCCGGCGTGCTGCCGCGATGGCTGCGCGGCGCGAAAATGCCGCCAATTCGCTACACTGGGCGCCGCCCGGAGGCTCTCGGCCTCCGCGGGATGCCGTGGCTTTCCGCCGCGCACTACGGCACGAAACGACGTCGGAGCGAGATGAAAAAGGATTCCCTCTACAAGATTGCCTTCATGTGCAAAGGCCAGGTTTACGAGATTTACGCGCGCCGTATCGACCAGGGCGCCCTGTTCGGATTTGTCGCCGTCGAAGAACTCGTTTTCGGCGAGCGCACGACCGTCGTCGTGGACCCTTCCGAGGAGAAGATCAAATCCGAATTCGAAGACGTCAGACGGACGTATCTGCCCATGCATTCGATCATCCGCATCGACGAGGTGGACAAAGAGGGCAAGAGCAAAATCTCCAAGCTCGAAGGCAGCAACGTCGCTCAGTTCCCGATCCCCGTCTACACGCCGGGCGATAAATGACTTTGACCCCGAGGAGCGCCATTTCCAGCGCTTGAACGGTCTTGTATGATGCGGGCGTCAAGCCCTCCACCGACAGCAAGGCTCACCGGTTTGTCCAAACCCGCCACAGATTCCGAGCTCACGCCGGCTGCCCCTTCAGAGCCCCTTCAGCTGCTGGAACTGCCCGGCCCGACGGCGCTCTCCGATTTTCGACTCGACAAACTCAGCCGACGCCTGAAGGACCTCGACGCAGACGTTCGCGGGGTCAGCGCGCGCTTCGTTTACTTCGCGGCGCTCGAGCGGCCGCTCGAGGACGGCGAGCGTGTTCGCCTCGAAGCGCTGCTGTCGTCCGGCGAACCGGTCGGCGAACTCATCGATGGCGGCCGTCGATGCTACGTCGTGCCGCGACCGGGCACGCAGTCACCCTGGTCGAGCAAGGCCAGCGACATTGTGCATGCCTGCGGTCTTGCGGCGGTCCGGCGGGTGGAGCGCGGCATCTGCTACGCGATCGAGTTTTCGCGGGCGGCGGGCGACACTGCGCTCGAAACCGTTGCGGCTCTGCTGCACGATCGCATGATCGAAACCGTGCTGCCCGACGGGCAATCGGCGGGTCTGCTCTTCGAATCCGGCGAGCCGGCACCGCTCGGGCGGGTTTGGCTCGGCGACGACGGCCGCGCGGCCCTCGAGGACGCCGATCGCGAACTCGGCCTGGCGCTGTCCGAAGACGAGATCGACTACTTGCTCAAAGCCTATGCCGATCTCGGTAGAGACCCCAGCGACGCCGAACTGATGATGTTTGCGCAGGCGAATTCCGAGCATTGCCGGCACAAGATTTTCAACGCCGAGTGGTGCATCGACGGCGAGCCGCAGTCCGAACGGCTGTTTCCGATGATCCGCGCGACCACCGAGGCGAGTCCCGACGGTGTGTTGTCGGCGTATTCTGACAATGCTGCCGTCATAGAAGGCGCGCACGCATCGCGCCTCCTGGCGAGTCCCGAGGACAGCCGCTACGAGCTGGTCGCCGAACCCGTGCACATCCTGATGAAAGTGGAGACGCACAACCATCCCACCGCCATTTCGCCGTTCCCCGGCGCCGCAACCGGTGCGGGTGGCGAAATTCGCGACGAGGGCGCAACCGGGCTCGGCGCAAAACCCAAGGCCGGTCTGACCGGATTCAGCGTGTCGCATCTGCGCATCCCTGGTTACGCGCAGCCCTGGGAGACGGACTTCCCGCATCCCGAGCGTCTGGCGACGCCGCTCGACATCATGCTCGAAGGTCCCATTGGCGGCGCCGCCTTCAACAACGAGTTCGGCCGACCCAACCTGTGCGGCTATTTCCGCAGCTACGAAAGCGACGTGCCGGGACTGCCCGAGCGAGAGATACGCGGGTACCACAAGCCCATCATGATTGCCGGCGGTTTCGGTAACGTGCGCGAAGAGCACGCACGGAAGATCGACGTGCCCGTCGGCGCTGCCGTGGTTGTGCTCGGCGGCCCGGCCATGCTCATTGGTCTCGGCGGCGGGGCTGCGTCGAGCCTGGCGAGCGGCACCTCGAGCGAAGACCTGGATTTCGCCTCCGTGCAGCGCGGCAACCCCGAGATGGAGCGGCGGGCGCAGGAAGTCATCGATCGCTGCTGGTCCATGGGTACAGACAATCCGATTCTGCTGATCCACGACGTAGGTGCGGGTGGTCTGTCGAACGCCGTACCCGAAGCCGTCGACCACAGCGGCCACGGTGCGCGGATCGAGCTGCGCGAAATCGACACGGCCGAGCCGGGCTTGTCGCCCATGGCGATCTGGTGCAACGAGGCGCAGGAGCGCTACGTCATCGTGGTCGGCGACGATCGTCTCGACGAATTCAAGGCGCTCTGCGTGCGTGAGCGCTGCCCGTTATCGGTGATCGGCAAGCTCACGGGCGACGGCCAGCTGATCGTTACCGATCGCCACTTCGAAGAGTGCGCGGTCAACATGCCCATGCAAATGTTGCTCGGCAATCCGCCCCGTATGACTCGCAACGTCGAGCGCGTGTCCACGCCGTACACGACGCTGGATCTGAGCGGCGTCGAACTCGAGGATGCCATCCTGAGGGTGCTGCGATTTCCGGCCGTGGCCGACAAGTCGTTCCTCATTCACATTGGCGATCGCACCGTAGGCGGACTGACGGCGCGCGACCAGCTGGTCGGTCCCTGGCAGGTGCCCGTCAGCGACGTCGCCATTACGTCGTCGGGTTTTGCCAGCACGACCGGCGAAGCGATGGCGATGGGCGAGCGTACGCCGCTGGCCGCGGGCAATGCACCGGCGTCCGGGCGCATGGCCGTCGCCGAGGCTCTGACGAACATTGCGGCCGCGCCAATCGACAGCTTGAGCAAGGTCCGGTTGTCGGCGAACTGGATGGCGGCAGCAGGGCACCCCGGCGAGGAGGCGCGGCTGTTCGATACCGTCAAAGCGGTTGCGCTCGGTTTGTGCCGGGATCTTGGCATTGCGATCCCGGTGGGCAAGGACTCGCTGTCGATGCGCACCCGTTTCACGACAGACGGTGAACAGCATGACGTCGTTGCGCCCGTGTCGCTGATCGTGTCCGCTTTTGCGCCGGTGTCGGACGTCACGCGCCATCTGACCCCCGAACTTCGCCGGGTCGACGAACCCAGCTACCTCCTGCTGTTCGATCTGGGCGGGGGACGCAACCGTCTCGGGGGCTCCACGCTGGCGCAATCACACGGTCTGGCGGGCGGAGATACGCCGGATATCGAATCGGCCGCCGCGCTCAAGGGCTTCTTTGCCGCCGTGCAGGAACTCAACGAACGCGACATGCTGCTCGCGTATCACGACCGCAGCGACGGCGGCCTGCTGGCCACGGTTTCGGAAATGATGTTCGCGAGCCGTCTGGGCGTTTCGCTGAACCTGTCGGCATCCGAGCAGGCATTGCTCGGAGAACTGTTCAACGAAGAGGCCGGCGCCGTCGTTCAGGTGGCAAAATCCAAGCTGACGCAAGTGCAGATGGTGCTCGACCGGCACGCCGTCAGGGCAACGGCAATCGGCCGCGTCAACGATACGGCGGAACTCGTGATTCTCTCGGGCGATCAGCTGCGGGTACGCATGGACCGGGCGCTGCTCGAGCGTGAGTGGTCGGAACTCAGCTACCGGATGCAGTCCCTGCGCGACAACCCGAAGACGGCGCGGGAGGAGTTCGATCGCAAGCTCGACGACGACGATCCGGGTCTCAACGTTGCGCTCAGTTTCGATCCCAACGAGGACCCTTCGCGGCCTTACCGCAGCAGCCGCGGGCCGAAGGTGGCGATCCTGCGCGAGCAGGGTGTCAACAGCCAGTACGAAATGGCTTACGCGTTTCTGTCGGCGGGCTTCACGCCTGTCGACGTGCACATGAGCGACCTGCTGGAAGGGCGCGACAGCCTGTCGCACTACCAGGGACTGGTTGCCTGCGGCGGCTTTTCCTATGGTGACGTGCTTGGGGCCGGGGGCGGCTGGGCCAAGTCGATACTGTTTCACAACCGGATGCGCGACGACTTTGCCGCTTTCTTCGAACGCAGCGACACCTTTGCGCTTGGCGTCTGCAACGGCTGCCAGATGTTGTCGCACCTGAAGTCGCTGATTCCCGGCGCAGCACACTGGCCGCGGTTTGCGGGCAACGCATCGGAACAGTTCGAGGCGCGGCTGAGCCTGGTCGAAGTCGTCGAGAGCCCCTCTCTATTTCTTGCGGGCATGGCGGGTTCACGGCTGCCGATCGCAACCTCGCACGGCGAGGGGCGGGCCGTGTTTGCGAGCGAATCGGCCCGCTACGATGCGTCGTACACCGTGGCGCTCCGCTACGTCGACAACTACGGCAAGGTTGCCGACCAGTACCCGGCCAACCCCAACGGCTCCGAGGACGGCATTTGCGGGCTGTCGAACGACGACGGCCGCGTCACGATCATCATGCCGCACCCGGAACGTGTTGCGCTGAGCCGCCACAACTCCTGGCATCCGCGTGAGTGGGGCGAAGACGGTCCCTGGATGCGCATGTTCCGCAACGTTCGCGTTGCGGTTGGGTGAAGCCCGTGGGGAGCACGCAGCCGTGAGCGCTGAAAACGGCTCACGCAAATCGATCTTCGGCGAGCTGGCGGATCAGTACCCGGACGTAACGGCACTGATCAAAGCCCATCCGGCACTGCTGGTGTCCGTGTTGTATGTGTTTGCTTCCGCCGTGGGCATGTTGTTCGCGTACACGTATCTCATCCGTTTTGGTGTCAACGTGTTCACCTACGCGCAGATCGGGGACTTTTTGCTGGCCTCGTTCAAGGAACCCTTTACCTGGGGGCTGGTCGGGGTGATCTTCGTGGCCGCGGCCACGGACGTTGCGATGAGCCGCCGGGTCGGGCAGAAGCCCCGCAGTCGCTGGATTGCCTGGTACGGGAAACCGGGTTATCGGCGCGTCAGTCTGTTCCAGGCCCTTGTCATGCTTTTCGTATTCGTCTTCCTGCACGCCTACGTCAAGGCCGAGAAAACCTATTCGGGCAAAGGGACTCGCGTCGAATTGCGCCTGCTGGAACGTGACGTGCGCTACGACCGGATTTTGCTGGGCACCACCAACCAGTTCCTGTTCGTCTATGACCCGGAGCGGCAACTAGTATCGGTGTATCCCAACGAGGCCGTGGAATCGATCACGATCGAGGCGCCCAGCGAATTCTTCGATTAGCGGGGAGAGGCTTCCGCCTAGGCCGACGCGCGGTCGTTCTCGGCTTCCTGCACAAAGAACCGCCGCACCTTGATGGCGCGCGACAGTTTGCCGTGGCGCACGAAACACTGATAGAGCATGTCTTTCAGCACTTCGAGCAGCATCCCCGCGGTTGCCCGGTTCAGTAGCGGCATCTGCTCCTCTTCGCCGCTTTCGAAGAGTATGGTCTTGATCGGCAGAAACGCCTGATCGTCCAGGCCGGCAATATCCTGCGCCACCATGACGTCTTCGAACGCCCGGAGCTTGCCGCCTTCGCCCATGGCGGCAAAGGCGCTGACCGCCGTCCGCCGGCACATTGAGGCGAACGCGTTGAACTGGTTGCCCGAGTAGCAGGCCAGCGCCTCTCGAAACAGGGTTTCCGTTGGTTGCGGCAAATAGGAAAACGCGAAGCGCTCCTTCGGCCGCTCGAGTTCGACGAAGTTCTGGTAAAGCTCGACGCTGTCGTCGCCGAATCGCTTGACGGCGAAACGCAGGAATACGGGTGCATGGCATGCGTCGCACTGGTAGACGAGGCCGACGTGTTTGGGCCGGTCTCGCAGCAATAATCCGGCACTGGGCACGCTTTGCGGACGCATGTGCGCGAACACCCCGCAGTACGGGCATTCGAGCGCAAGCGAGGTACCTTGCTCGCCGGTCAGGCCTTCTGTCTCACTGATCGATACGCTCATATCGCTCGCAGGTGTTCGCTTGTTATATGCCCCGGCGGTTGCGGGACGGCTTATGTTGAACCCTTGGCGTCAGTATGCACCATGGCCGCTGCCGCGCGACTTCGGCTTGGACATAATCCGCAAATAGTCGATGTGGACCGCGAGTGCGGCGGAGCCCGGCCGTCGCCTGCTCCGTCGCGTTCGCAACCCCGAAACCTGTTGTTACTGTTGGCTCCAGCGCCCCAGCGCCTCACGCGCCCGATCGTTCAGGGGCCGGGCAATCAGCGCGTCGCGGCTCATGCTGAGACTGTAGCGTGCCCCGTCGGCCATCGGCAGGTAAGTCGCCGTGCCGTAGTAGGCGTCGACACCCGGCAGCAATCGCGGAAACTGCTGGGCCAGTTGCCACACGTCCAGCGTGTCGACCTCGGACAGCGCATGCACCGATCGTTCCCGGGTCTGCTCGTCGCGAATGTCCGTATAGCGACCGCTGAGCCGCTCCAGCTTGTAGATCGGATCGAGTCCGAGCACGGTGGCGGGTGGTGTCCAGCTCACGACGCGCGCGTCGAGCTGCCACTCGTCACCGTTGAGAGTCATGATACGGTCGCGTTCGCCTTCGATCATGAGCCGCGCCTCGAAGGTGTTGTCGGCCACGGCGACAAATTCGATCATGCCCACATCCTGTTCACCGGCGAGCCTCGAATAGCTGAGGTAGCTGGTAGCAACGACGATACCGAGCCCACCGACGGCTGCCGTCGTCACGCAGCCGGCCATTGCGCCGCCGGCCCTCAAGACCCGACCCCGGCGCAGCTGACGAACGCTCGAGACGACGAAATACAGCGCCAGCAGGCTAAACAGGACGGTTGCGGCGAGCAGCGTATTCACGATCGGCTTCAGGCGTCCAGGCGCTTGTATTTGATGCGGTGAGGGTTGCTGGCGTCGGCGCCCAGGCGACGTTTGCGGTCCTCTTCGTAGTCGGCATAGTTGCCGGAAAAGAACACGACCTCCGAGTTGCCTTCGAATGCCAATATGTGGGTGGCGATGCGGTCGAGGAACCAGCGGTCGTGCGAGATCACGACGGCAGAGCCCGGAAACTCGAGCAAGGCCTCCTCGAGCGCACGCAGCGTTTCGACGTCGAGATCGTTCGTGGGTTCGTCGAGCAGCAGCAGGTTACCGCCCGATCGGAGCATCTTTGCGAGGTGGACGCGATTGCGCTCTCCGCCCGACAAGAGACCAATTTTCTTCTGCTGCTCGCTGCCGCGAAAATTGAATCGCCCGACGTAGGCGCGTGACGACGTTTCGTAATTGCCGACCTGGATGAGGTCCTGGCCGTTCGAAATCTCTTCCCAGACGGTCTTGCCGTCGTCCAGACTGTCGCGCGACTGATCGACGCTGGCGAGCGCTACCGTGTCACCGAGCCGAATATTGCCGTCGTCGGCTTCCTGCTCGCCGGTGAGCATGCGGAAAAACGTGGTCTTGCCGGCGCCGTTCGGCCCGATCACCCCCATGATGCCACCGGGTGGCAGACTCATCTCGAGGCCGTCGACGAGCAGCTTGTCACCGAATCCTTTCTTGAGGCCGTCGACCTCGATGACGACATCCCCAAGCCTGGGGCCGGGCGGAATGTAGATCTCGTTGGTCTCGTTTCGCGCCTGATAACTCGGACTCGATATTTCCTCGAACTGCTTGAGACGGGCTTTCGACTTGGCCTGACGGCCTTTCGGGTTGGAGCGGACCCATTCGAGTTCCGCCTGCATGGCTTTTCGCCGGGCCTTCTCGCTGGCTTCTTCGTTCTTCAGCCGGTTTTCCTTCTGTTCCAGCCAGGAGGAGTAGTTGCCTTCCCACGGGATTCCGTGGCCGCGGTCGAGTTCGAGAATCCAGCCGGCGACGTTGTCCAGGAAGTAGCGATCATGGGTTACGGCAATGACGGTACCCGGGTATTCCTCGAGGAAACGCTCCAGCCAGGCAACCGACTCGGCGTCGAGGTGGTTGGTGGGTTCGTCGAGCAGCAGCATGTCGGGTTCGGACAGCAACAGGCGGCACAGCGCGACCCGGCGGCGTTCGCCGCCGGATAGCTTCGTGACGTCGGCGTCCCACGGCGGCAGGCGCAACGCGTCGGCCGCAATCTCGAGTTTGCGGTCGAGTTCCCAGGCGCCCTGTGCGTCGATCGCGTCCTGCAGCTTGCCCTGTTCCTCGAGCAGTGCGTTCATCTCGTCGTCGGACATCGGTTCCGCAAACTTCATGCTGATCTCTTCGAAACGGTCGATCAGCGCTTTGGTTTCGGCCACACCTTCCTCGACGTTGCCGCGTACGTCCTTGTCCGGATCGAGTTCCGGCTCCTGAGGCAGGTAGCCGATGTTGATGCCGGGCTGCGGGCGTGCTTCCCCGTCGAACTCCTTGTCGATGCCCGCCATGATTCGAAGCAGGCTGGACTTGCCGGAGCCGTTGAGGCCCAGTACGCCAATCTTGGCGCCGGGGAAAAACGACAGGGAGATGTCGCGGAGAATGAACCGTTTCGGCGGCACGATCTTCGCCACCCGGTTCATTGTGTAGATGTATTGCGCCATGTGTTCGCGGCAACCTTAAGCTTGTGGAGGGCGCATTATCCGGTATGCTGCGGTTCGTGCCAATCGTACCAAGCGTGTCGAGGGCTGAATGAAGGAACGTGTGCTCGTCTACAGAGGTGCGGAGATCGCGCGCTACGGTTTCGGCGATCCGCACCCGTTCGGCATCGATCGGCACGACGTTTTTCACGCCGAACTCGCCCAGGCAGGCCTCGACGGGCGCATCGACTACCGTTCGCCGAGAAGTGCCGACGTGGACGATCTGACGCTGTTTCACACGCCGGAGCACATCGACCGCGTCTCCCGCAAGTCCGCGGAGGGCAAGGGCTGGCTGGACGAGGGCGATACGCCTGCGGTGGCCGGTATCTTCGAGGCGGCATCGAGCGTTGTGGGGACGACGCTGGCGGCCGTCGACGCGATCATGGCGGGTGAGGCGTCGCGGGCCTTTTCGCCGATCGCCGGACTCCACCACGCCGGCCGCGGTCACGCAGCCGGCTTTTGTGTCTTCAACGATTGCGGTGTCGTGGCCGAATACCTGCGCAGCCGCTACGGCCTCACGCGCATTGCTTACGTCGACATCGATGCGCATCACGGCGACGGCATGTTCTACGCGTTCGAGGAGGACCCCGGGCTGCTGTTTGCGGATATCCACGAGGACGGCCGGCACCTGTATCCGGGTACGGGTGCCGCGACGGAAACCGGCAAGGGTGCGGCCACGGGCACAAAACTCAACGTACCGTTGCCGCCGGGCGCCGACGATCACGATTTTCGCGCCGCGTGGGCGCAGGTGGTCGACTACCTGGAGGCCGGCCGGCCGGAGTTCATCATCTTCCAGTGCGGCGCGGACAGTCTCGAGGGCGACCCGATTACCCACCTTGCGTTCAGCGAAGAAGCCCACGCCGAGGCTGCCACGGCGCTCTGCCGGATCGCCAACCGGCATGCCCGCGGCCGCATCCTGGGGACCGGTGGCGGGGGCTACAACCGTCGCAACCTGGCGCGTGCCTGGACGCGCGTCGTGCAGTCGTTTACCGAAGCGGAAGAGGCGAACGCCTGAACCGATTCCAGGGCTCGACAATTGGCTGCCATCGCCACGGAGAACACGTTACTATTCGCGATTACCCGCTGACGCTACCGAGAACGCGTTACTATTCGCGACTGCCCGCCGAGCCCCCGCCGAACCGGAGAATGACCTGATGCTTGCCACCTATCCGACGATAGAATCCTTCGATCCCGAACTCGCGGAGGCCATGGCGGCCGAGTCGCGGCGGCAGGAGGAGCACATCGAGCTCATCGCGTCGGAAAACTACGCGAGCCAGCGGGTCATGGAGGCCCAGGGGTCGGTACTGACCAACAAGTACGCGGAGGGGTATCCGGGCAAACGCTACTACGGCGGCTGCGAGCACGTCGACGCCGCCGAAACCCTGGCCATCGAACGCGCGAAAGCCCTGTTCGGCGCGGACTACGCCAACGTACAACCGCATTCCGGTTCGCAGGCAAACGCGGCTGTCTGCATGGCGCTGATCAACCCCGGCGACACGCTACTCGGCATGAGTCTTGCCGAAGGCGGGCATCTGACCCACGGCGTCAAGGTGAATTTTTCCGGCAGGCTGTACAACGCCGTGCAGTACGGCATCGATCCGGAGACCGCGCTGATCGATTACGACCAGGTCGAGGCACTTGCCAAAGAGCATCGCCCGAAGCTGATTATCGCCGGCTTCTCTGCCTACTCGCGGGTTGTGGACTGGGAGCGTTTCCGCAGCATTGCAGACAGCGTGGGCGCTTACCTGCACGTCGACATGGCACACGTTGCCGGTCTGGTGGCCACGGGCCATTACCCGAACCCCGTGCCGCACGCCCACGTGGTCACCACAACCACCCACAAGACGCTGCGCGGGCCCCGCGGAGGACTCATCCTGGCGCGGGAAAACGAGGAGCTGGCCCGGAAATTCAATTCGCTGGTGTTTCCCGGCACGCAGGGCGGCCCGCTCATGCACGTGATCGCAGCCAAGGCGGTTGCGCTCAAGGAAGCGATGGATCCGACCTTCAGCGACTACCAGCAGAAGGTTTGCGACAACGCAAAGGTGATGGCCGAGGTGCTCGCAGAGCGCGGTTATCCGATCGTTTCCGGCGGGACCGACAACCACCTGATGCTCGTCAGCCTGATCGACAAAGGCATTACGGGCAAAGCGGCCGACGCGGCGCTGGGCAGAGCCAACATTACGGTCAACAAGAACGCGGTGCCGAACGACCCGGAGTCCCCGTTTGTCACGAGCGGCCTGAGACTCGGTACGCCGGCCATCACGACGCGCGGATTCGGCACGGACGAAACTCGCGAGCTGAGCGGCTGGATTGCCGACGTGCTGGATTGCGTCGGCGACGAAGCTGCCGAGACGGCCGCGATCGAGGGTGTCAAGGCCAAGGTTCTGGAGTTGTGCCGCCGGTTTCCGGTGTACGCGTGATCTCGAGCCCGAGCCTCAAGCCCCCCGAACCTTAAACAATGAGCCATGCACTGTCCGTTCTGCAGTCACGAGGAAACCAAGGTCATCGACTCGCGGCTGGCCGGTGAAGGCCGCCAGATCCGCCGCCGCCGTCAGTGCCTGGACTGCAACGAACGTTTCACCACGTTCGAGACCGCCGAACTGGTCATGCCGCGGCTCGTCAAAAGCGACGACACCCGGCAGCCGTTCGACGAAGACAAGCTGCGCTCCAGCATGCTGCGCGCACTCGAGAAGCGCCCGGTTCCCAGTGCCCACCTCGAGCAGGCCGTCGGCCGCTTGATTCATCGTCTGCGCACCATGGGCGAGCGCGAAGTGCCGTCACGTCTCGTCGGCGATCTCGTGATGGAAGAGCTGCGCGCGCTCGACGAGGTGGCCTACGTGCGCTTTGCATCGGTCTACCGGCAGTTCCAGGACATCACCGAGTTCGAAGAAGAAATCAAGCGCCTGCAGAAAATCTCGGAGGCGGCTGCGAGCCGTGAACAGATGTCGCTGCTGCCCGATCTTCTCGACAAGAAGAAGACGTAAACGCTGTGTTCTCGACTGAAGACACCCGCCACATGGCGCGCGCCCTGAGGCTGGCGGCCCGGGGCCGCTACACGGCGCAGCCCAATCCCATGGTCGGCTGCGTGATCGTGCGCGATTCGGCTGTGCTTGCGGAGGGTTGGCATGAGCGTGCCGGCAGCGCGCACGCCGAAGCTGCGGCGATCGGAGCCGCCGACGGATCGCTCGAGGGTGCGACGGCCTACGTCACTCTCGAACCGTGCTCGCACCACGGGCGCACGCCGCCGTGTGCGGATGCGCTGATCGACGCCGGCGTTGCCCGCGTCGTCGCGGCGATGCGCGACCCCAACCCGTTGGTGGCAGGCAGCGGCCTGACGCGCCTCGAGGATGCCGGCATCGACGTACAGGCCGGACTGCTGGAGGCCGAGGCGGAGCGGCTCAACCGCGGTTTCGCGAAGCGCATGCGGCGCGGCCGGCCGTTTGTCCGACTCAAGATCGCGAGCAGTCTCGACGGTGCCACGGGTATGGCCAGCGGCGAGAGTCAGTGGATAACCGGGCCGGCAGCGCGTGCCGACGTGCAGCGGCTGAGAGCCGAGTCGGGGGCCATACTGACCGGTATCGGTACGGTGCTGGCCGACGATCCGCGGCTTACCGTTCGTGACGAACTCAGGCCGCGGGATATCGAACAACCGCTGCGGGTCGTGCTCGATTCGGATCAGAGAACACCGGTTTCCGTGCAGCTGTTGCGCATGCCCGGCAGCACGCGTATCTATCACTGCGGGGACAACGTCCGCGACGATCTTGCAGAGGCCGGCGCCACGCTCGTGGCGGTTTCCGAACACAAGCGCGGTGTCGACATTGGCGAGGTACTCGACGATCTCGGGCGTCTCGAGGTGAACACCGTGCTCGCTGAAGCCGGGGCGACGCTGGCAGGCAGTCTGTTGAGTGGCGCATTTGTCGACGAAGTCGTGATCTACCAGGCGCCGCAGCTGCTGGGCAGCAGTACGCGGCCTATGTTGTCGACGCCCGACTGGCGACGCCTGCAGCATCGTCTGCAACTCGATATCACGGATATCCGTGTCGTTGGACGCGATCTTCGGATTACCGCGCGACCCATGAACACGCTGGAGGCTTGAATGTTTACCGGGATCGTAAAAGCGCTGGGCCGCATCGAGGCGATGACGCCTGCGGGCGGTGACGTGCATCTCAAAGTGTCGGCTGACGGTCTGCCGTGGTCGGACTACGAGCCGGGCGAGAGCATTGCCGTCAACGGCGTTTGTCTGACGGCGGTCGAATTGTTCGACAACGGCTTCAGTACCGACGTATCGCTGGAAACGCTGAATGTGACCGCATTGGGGCAGCTCAGTGCCGGCGACACCGTGAACCTTGAGCCCGCACTCAGGATGAGCGATCGTCTCGGCGGTCATCTGGTGTCCGGTCACGTCGACTGTGTCGGCACCTTGCGCTCGCGCCGCGCCGATGCACGCTCCATACGCCTGGAGTTCGAGCTGCCGGCCGAGTATGCGCGCTATGTGGCAAAGAAGGGCTCGATTTGCATCGACGGCGTGAGCCTTACCATCAATTCAGTAAAGTCAAACCGTTTCACGGTGAATATCATTCCGCACACGGCCGAGGTTACGATCATAGGCGGCTACCGGAACGGCAGTACCGTCAACATCGAAGTCGACCTCCTGGCACGGTATCTCGAACGCCTGCTGGCGAAAGACGGCGGCCTCGACATCGATACACTGCGAGAACACGGTTATGCATGAAGCGTTCAGCCCGATCGAAGAGATAGTTGCCGACATCCGTGCCGGCAAGATGGTCATCATGGTCGACGACGAGAATCGCGAGAACGAAGGCGATCTCCTGATGGCAGCCGAAAGGGTCAGGCCGGAAGACATCAACTACATGGCGACCCACGGTCGCGGACTGATCTGCCTTACGCTCTCCCGGGAGCGCTGCGCGCAGCTGCGGTTGCCGCTCATGGTCACCGAAACCGACATGTACCACGCCACCAACTTCACGGTGTCGATCGAAGCGGCTGAAGGTATTACCACGGGGATATCGGCACACGATCGTGCGCGAACGGTGCTGGCAGCCGTGGCAACGGATGCGCGACCCGAAGACCTGTCCCAGCCCGGCCACATTTTTCCCGTGATGGCACAGCCCGGCGGCGTGCTGACCCGCGCCGGTCACACCGAGGCAGGCTGCGATCTTGCCCGTCTGGCGGGGCTCGAGCCCGCGGCGGTGATTGTGGAGATCCTGAACGCTGACGGCAGCATGGCGAGGCGGCCCGACCTCGAGCGGTTTTCCAAGGAGCACGGCGTGAAGGTCGGGACGATCGCCGATCTGATTCGCTATCGGCTGGAAAAGGAACGCAACGTCGAGCGGATTTCCGAGACGCAGGTGGACACGGCTTACGGCGAGTTCAAGCTGATTTGTTACGACGACCTGATCAATCGTGCCGTGCACCTGGCGCTGGTCAAGGGCAATCCCGAGCGCGTGGAGAACCCGCTGGTACGGGTTCATCTGCAGGATACGCTCGGCGACGTCGTCGGCGTTCAGAGCGAAGCGCTGGGCTGGCCGATTGCGAGCGCGATCGAGCGCATTGCCGAGGAGGAGGCGGGCGTCATCGTGCTGCTGCGGGAGCAGGAGAGTTCACGCGAGCTGATGGAGGCCGTCGAACGCGTTGCCAACAAGCGGGAACGCTCGCGGCACGCCGACATGGGCGACAGCGTGCTGCGCACCTACGGCGTCGGAGCGCAGATACTCCGTGACCTCGGACTACACCGAATCCGTGTATTATCGGCGCCGAAGAACATGTACGCCATTTCGGGCTTCGACCTCGAGATTACCGAATACGTCTGAGAGCGCGGTGACCATGGACAAGATAAAAACCACCAGTGCCGACCTCGTGGTCCGGGACGCGCGCTTCGTGATTGTTGCGTCGCGCTTCAACGACTTCATCGTCGAGTCGCTGATCAAGGGCGCCGTGCATTGCCTGACCAGCCACGGTGCGGCTGACGCGGACATCGAACTCGTGCGTACGCCGGGTGCGTTCGAGATGCCGGTCGTCGTCGAGCGGATCGCGGCATCGCGCAGAGCGGACGGCATCGTGGCGCTAGGCGCCGTGATTCGCGGCGGCACGCCGCATTTCGACTACGTGGCCGGGGAATGTGTACGCGGTCTGTCCGCCGCCAGCCTGAAACACGGCGTGCCGGTCGGCTTCGGCGTGTTGACCGTCGATACGATCGAACAGGCGATCGAGCGTGCCGGCACCAAAGCGGGCAACAAGGGCGAGGAAGCGGCGCTGGCCGTGATCGAAACCGTCAACTTGCTGCGCCGGTTGGACTAGACGCCATGAGCAAGGCTCAGTCCGGCAGCGCACGAACCCGCGCGCGGGAGCTGCTCGTGCAGGCGCTGTACCAGCAGCAGATCGCCGGACACGACCGGTCCGAACTCGAGCGCCAGTTTCGCGAACAGACCGCCTATCAGCGCGTCGACCAGGAAATGTTCGACGAAGCACTGAAAGCCATTCTCGAGAGTCGCGACGAACTCGAGACGCTGATCGCCGAATTCATCGATCGCCCGCTGGAGCAGCTCGACCCCGTGGAGACGGCAATCCTCCTGATCGGCAGCTACGAACTCAAGGAGCGGATCGACGTGCCGTATCGCGTCGTCATCAACGAGGGCGTCAACCTTGCCAAGCGTTTCGGGGCACTCGACGGCCACAAGTACATCAACGCCTGTCTGGACAAGGCGGCGCAGTCCTTGCGCAGCATCGAAATCAAAGCCAAAGGCAGTGGATGAGTTCGGACTGATCGATCGCTACTTTGCGCGCGCGCGTACGGATGCCAGCGTACGCGTGGGTATCGGCGACGACGGCGCCGTCCTGTCGCCGACGAGCGGACACGAACTCGTCGCCGCAACCGACACTCTGATCGAGCACGTGCACTTTCCCGAAGGTCTGGATTCCTGCGACATTGGCTGGCGCGCCGTTATGGTAAATCTGTCCGATTTTGCCGCCATGGGCGCAAGGCCGCGCTGGATGACGCTGGCGCTCTCTCTGAGTGAGCTCAACCCGTCATGGCTGGACGGTTTTGCTGCGGGTGTATTCGACGCTGCCGCCGCCGAGGGCGTGTCGCTGGTCGGCGGCGATACGACGCGCGGCGAGAGTCTCGTCGTGACTCTGCAGGTCATCGGTGAAGTCCCCGCGGGCGAGGCGATTCTGAGATCCGGGGCGAAGCCGGGCGACCTCATCTACGTCACCGGCTTTCCGGGCGACGCAGCGGCCGGCCTCGACGAATTCGACAGCAGCGAGAGCAGCTCGGCGTTGCGTCGCCGGTTCCTCAAGCCGGAGGCACGTGTTGCCTACGGTCTGGCACTTCGGGGTGTTGCAAGCGCTGCGATCGACGTATCGGACGGCCTGTACGCCGATCTCGGCAAGCTGCTTGCCGCGAGCCAGGTCGGTGCGCGCCTGGATCTGGGTCGCCTGCCGGTTTCCGAGGCCTTACGAAGCCGCTACCCCCGCCCGCAGCAGCTCAGGTTCGCGCTGGCCGGCGGCGACGACTACGAACTGCTGTTCACGGCGCCCCCGGGGGCGTTGCCGGAGGTGGGCGACACGCCGGTGACCGCCATTGGAGAGGTCGTCGCGGGCTCCGGGATCCAGTGCATCGAGGCGGGCGAGGCGGTCGAGTTCGACGACGCCGGGTACCGGCACTTCTCATGAGCGGGAACGGGCAGCCAATGTGGCGCACGGTGCTGACCGATCCGGTGCATTTCCTGGCATTCGGTTTTGGCACCGGCCTGGCGCCGAAAGCGCCCGGTACGTTCGGCAGCCTTCCGGCTTTGCTGCTGTTCTGGCTGACCCAGGACTACGGGCTGATGGCGCAGCTCGGCATCGCAGCAGCCGGTTTCGTTTTTGGAATCTGGTTGTGCGGCCTGTCAGCCCGAAAAATTGGTGTGCACGACCACGGCGGCATTGTCTGGGACGAGATTGTCGGCATGTATCTGACCCTGCTCGCGGCGCCGCCCGGCATCGCCGGCTGGCTGGCCGCGTTTGTGCTGTTTCGGTTTTTTGACATCGTCAAACCCTGGCCGATTCGGGACCTGGATCACAGACTGCGCGGAGGGCTCGGAATTATGCTGGACGACCTCGTAGCCGCGCTGTATGCCGCACTGTTACTGGCTTTTTACAGGTGGCTTATGACCTGAAGTGTGAGACAACATGGCCAGCCCCGTCAGCGAATTCAAGCGTCCGCCCGACGTGCCCGACAAGATCGGCAAGTACGTCATCATCAACAAGATTGGCAAGGGCAGCACGGGCACGGTCTATCTCTCACACGATCCGTACTACCGCCGCGATGTGGCCATCAAGGTCTATAACATCGAGGAGGATGCCGATCCGGAACGCGCCCGCGTTTCCCGGAAAATGTTCTTCAACGAAGCGCACATGGTTGGGATGCTGCAGCACCCCAATATCATGCCGATCTACGACGCCGGCGAAGAAGACGGTTCGTATTATGTCGTAACCGAGCACATTCAGGGTGCACGCACGCTGGCCGCGTATTGCCGTCCCGATAATCTGCTCAGGGTCGACGACGTCGTGGAGATTATCTACAAGTGCGCCAAGGCACTGCACTATGCACATGGACGTGGCGTCATCCATCGCGACATCAAACCGTCGAACGTCATGCTCACGATCGACAACGACGTGCGCATCATCGATTTCGGTATTGCGATTGTTAACGATTCCGAAGTGTCGCGTATCGAGGGCATTGCAGGCAGCCCAAGCTACATGTCGCCGGAGCAGGTGCAATCGGAGGAGCTGACGCCGCGTTCGGATCTGTATTCGCTCGGTGCGGTCATGTACGAGTTGCTGACGGGCTTCCGGCCGTTCCGGGCGGACAACCTGTCGAAGCTGCTGCATCAGATCGTGTACGCGACGCCGCCGCCGATCCACACCTATCGCGACGATCTGCCCGACGAACTCGAACACGTCGTGGCGATGACGATGCAGAAGAATCCCGACAAACGCACCGTGAGCGGGGCGGCAATGGCTGCCGAACTCACGCGCGTGTACAAGGATCTGCGGCAGAAGTACGACAGTCTCGACAACCAGGAGCACTTCGACCTGCTGCGGACGCTCACGTTCTTCCACGAGTTCTCGCACGCCGAGATCTGGGAGGTCCTGAGGGCATCCGACTGGCACGAGTATCGCGACGATGAAGACATCGTCCGCGAAGGCGAAATCGACGATCGCTTCTACATCATCGTTTCCGGCAAGGTGATCGTACAGGCCAACGGTACCGCCGTTGGGGCTCTCGAAAACGGCGAGTGTTTCGGAGAGACCAGCTACGTCCGCGGCGCAAAACGTCAGGCTTCGATCAAGGCCGACGGCCCGGTGACGATTCTGCGGGTCAGCTCGACGCTCATGGAGCAGGTGAGTTCCTCGTGCCAGCTGCGTTTCAACAAGGTATTCCTGCGATCGTTGATTACCCGACTTCAGGGTAACGGTGGGGCCAACACCTGACCCAGCCGTTCCGGCTGAATCTTCAGTGCTTTTTGTGGCGGCCAATGGTGCTGCCGTTTAGACATGCGTGCTGCAGCCGGGACACCGTTGGGCGGAATGGCTCACTGCGCTGCGCTTTATTTCCACCCAACGGCATCCCGGCTGCATAGAGACTTCGTGGCACGCTGCGTTCGCCAATTGCGTGCGCCAGAGTCGATATCTATTCAGGCGCCGGGCGCGTGTAGGTGCCCATCAGCCGATTCATGCCGATGACGGCCGGTTCGATACGCGCAATCAATTCGGGCATCGTGAGCCCGCCCTCGAGATTCAGCGTGTCGTTGAGCGCAAACAGCCAGAAGAAATAGCGGTGTGTGCCGTGACCTTCCGGCGGCATCGGGCCGCCGTAGCCGTCGCGGCCAAAATCGGTAATGCCGCTCCGATACGCAGAGACGCCTTCGGGCAGCGACGATACGGAGCCCGGGATGCCGTACAGCAGCCAGTGGACGTAGCCGTAGCCGTCCGGCTTGATCAGCGGCGCGTCGGGATCGTGACAGATGAGCGCAAACTCCCGCGTGCCCTCCGGCACGTTCTGCCACGCAAGTGCGGGAGACACGTCTTCGCCTTCGCCTGTGTGGCGCGTCGGAATAGGCGTGCCGTCGGTGAAGCTCTCGCTCTCGAGCTTGATGTCTGAAAGGGCAAATCCCATGGTGTGCATCCTCCGTGTTGACGTCGTGGTATTGCATCCCGGCGTCGTTCGCGACGCCGCCGGACAGTCGGACCGCCGCGAGGCCGTTTTGGTTTCCCGCAGCGTACCGGTAGACTCCGCAGTCGGCGTGGTCGGCTCTGAACCCGTTCGCGAACGGTTCGCCGACAGCGTTTTTAGCGAGAAGTGACGCCGCCGGCAACTCGTATTGGCGACGACTTGCAGGCCCAAACCCCGGGGACACCGAATGAAACGACTGACTCTTGCTTTTACTCTGCTGGCTGCTGCACTCACCGGACCGGCTTTTGCCAATGATCTGTCGGCGGCGGTCAAGCGCGACTACGACGACTACCTGTGGCCGCTGTTCGACCATTTTCATCGCAACCCGGAACTGTCGCTCGTCGAGTTCGAAACCGCAAAACGCATGGCGGAGGAGCTTCGCGCCGCCGGTTTCGACGTCACCGAAAACGTCGGCGGCACCGGCGTCGTGGCGATGCTCGAAAACGGTCCCGGCCCCATGGTCATGATGCGTGCGGACATGGACGGTCTGCCGGTCGAAGAAAAATCGGGGCTCGAGAACGCGTCCGTAAAACAGCAGGAGGACCCGATCACGGGCAACCTCGTGTACACGATGCACGCCTGCGGTCATGACGTGCACATTACGAGCCTCGTGGGTACGGCGCGGCAGATGGCGGCGCGAACGGACGAATGGTCGGGAACGCTAATGCTGCTCGTGCAGCCGGCGGAAGAGCGTGTGCTGGGCGCCAAGGCCATGCGCGCCGACCGCCTGTATGAGCGCTTCGGCACGCCGGACTACGCGTTTGCGCTGCACGTGAGTTCTTCCGACGTCGCGGGCGTCATCAACGTCGTGGAAGGCAGCCCTTACGCCGGTGCCGATACGGTCGACATTACGGTATACGGCGTGGGTGCTCACGGAGCTGCGCCGCATCGCGGCAAGGATCCGATCGTGCTGGCGAGCAAGATTGTCCTCGCGTTGCAGACGCTCGTTTCGCGCGAATTGCCGCCGCGCGATCCCGGAGTCATTACGGTCGGCTCGTTCCACGCCGGAACCAAGCACAACATCATCCCGGACAGCGCAACGCTGCAGCTGACCGTGCGCAACACGAGCCTCGAGACTCGCGAGATTCTCCTCAACGGGATCCGGCGCATAGCGGAGAACATGGGCAGAGTGGCTGGTCTGCCTGAGGACCGGCTGCCCGAAGTGATCGTCAGCACCGAGTCCGTGCCGCCGACCATCAACAGCGCGGAGCTTGCCCGTCGTCTGAAGGACGCCTGGACCGCAACGCTGGGCGACGAGGCCGTCGTGAGCATCCCCCCCACCGGTATGGGTGCGGAGGATTTCCCGATCTTTACGATGGATCCGGCCATCCCGTCCGTTTACTGGCGGGTTGGCGGTACTCCCCAGGAGGATTTTGACCGCGAAGAGGCCGGAGGCGCTCCGGTGCCGAGTCATCACTCACCGCTGTTCAAGATTGCGCCGGAACCGTCGATCCGCAGCGGTGTGGAGTCCACGGTGGTGGCTCTGCTGGAGATGATGCCGACGGAGTAGAGCGACCTTACGCGTCCTCGTCGTCGAACTCCTCGAGACGATCGTTCGCGGAGTCGTCGGCGGAGTCGCCGCCGGCATCCCGCATCAGGATCTCGACTTTTTGCTCCGCTTCTTTGAGTGCGCTCTGGCAGCTTCGGGTCAGCTTGATGCCTTCCTCGAACTTTTGCATTGCCTTTTCCAGTGGCAATTCGCCCGATTCGAGCTCGTCGACAATTTTTTCCAGATTGCTCAGGCTCTTTTCAAGGTTGACCGTCGTGCTCATCGTTGCAATTCCGTAGAGATTCCTGTGACGCGCGGGCTTACGCTAACCTTCGATCGGCGGCGCGTCAACGCTGTGCTTGAGCCTTGCTCCGGACTGCTTCACACTGCGTTGGCAGCTGGTGCGGGCGTTGCGCAACGTGCTGGGCGACGGCGCGTGGGCACAAATTGACTCATGTGCAAAAGGACTCTACAGTCTTGATTCATTAGACTCGTTCTAAATGATAACAGTTCTCATCAAAAGGATCGATCATGTCTCTCAAAGGCAGCAAAACCGAAAACAATCTGAAGGACGCGTTTGCCGGTGAATCGCAGGCCAATCGCCGTTATCTCTACTTCGCAGCAAAGGCGGATGTCGAGGGTTACAACGATGTTGCCGCGGTATTTCGTTCGACGGCGGAAGGTGAAACGGGTCATGCCCACGGTCATCTGGAATACCTCGAGGAAGTAGGCGATCCCGCAACCGGTCTGCCCATGGGCTCGACGGCGTCCAACCTCGAAGCGGCGATCGCCGGCGAAACCCACGAGTACACGGATATGTACCCGGGCATGGCCAAGACGGCGCGCGACGAGGGTTTCGACGAAATTGCCGACTGGTTCGAAACGCTGGCAAAAGCCGAACGCTCTCACGCAAATCGTTTTCAGAAAGCACTGGACTCGCTGGACGACTAGAATCCGTCCTGCAATGGGTTCTCTTCGCCACGTGTCGAAAGTCACGGAAAAGCCAGGTGCCTGCCGCCTGGCTTTTCTTATTTGAGTCACATCTATGAGTTCACAACGGGAAGGCAGCCTCGAGGCCCCCATCCGGCATCCGATCGACTGGCGGTCGGACGAGTTTTACGACGACGCCAAACTCTTCGAGGAGATGGAGCGGGTTTTCGACATTTGTCACGGCTGCCGGCGTTGTTTCAATCTCTGCAATTCTTTTCCGACGCTGTTCGAAGCCGTCGACGAGTCGGAAACCATGGAACTCGACAGTGTGCCGAAAAAGGCGTACTGGGACGTCGTCGACCATTGTTACCTCTGCGACATGTGCTACATGAGCAAGTGTCCCTACGTGCCGCCTCACGAGTTCAATATCGATTTCCCGCATCTCATGCTGCGCGCAAAAGCGGCTCGCTTCCAGAAGGAAGGCGCGTCGTTTCGCGACAAGGTGCTGAGCGCGACGGACACGGTCGGCAAACTAGCCGGCATTCCGGTCGTCGCTGAGACCGTCAACGCGCTCAACAGGACCGGTGCCAGCCGCAAGGCTCTGGAGGCGACGCTCGGGGTGCATCACAAAGCGCCGGTGCCGGAGTATCACTCCAGGCCTGCGCGGTCGCGCCTCAGGCATTTGATCGGCCAGGACGGCGAGGGTGCCGTGCCGACGGCGGCGACGACCGGGAAAGTCGTGCTGTATGCAACCTGCTACGGCAACCGCAATCGCCCCGAGATGGACGAAGACCTGGTTGCAGTGTTCGGGCACAACGGCATTCCCGTGGCGCTGGCGGCCAGTGAGAGCTGCTGCGGGATGCCCAAATTCGAATTGGGTGACCTCAAATCCGTGGAAAAGGCCAAGAACGACAACGTGCCCGTGCTTGCCGCTCTGGTCGACGAAGGCTGGGACATCGTTACCCCGATTCCGTCCTGCACGCTGATGTACAAGCAGGAATTGCCCCTCATGTTCCCGGACGACGAGCAGGTGCTGAAGGTTCGCGACGCCATGTTCGATCCCTTCGAGTACCTGATGTTGCGGCACAGGGACGGTTTGCTGAAAACCGATTTCGCCGAGCCGCTCGGCAAGGTCTCCTATCAGGTCGCGTGTCATCTGCGCGTGCAGAACCTCGGTTTGAAGACTCGCGACGCCCTGGAGCTGGTTCCCGACACGAAGGTCGAGGCGATCGAACGCTGTTCCGGTCATGACGGTACCTACGCCGTCAAGAAGGAGTACCACGACATCTCCAAGAAGATCGCGCGGCCGGTGGTCAACAAGGTAAAACGCGCCGAGGCGCAGCATTTTGCGAGCGACTGTCCGATGGCGGCGGAACAGATCGCTCAGGACATCGACAATCAGGAAGCGGGCCACCCGATGAGTCTGCTGAGAAAGGCATACGGCATATGACCACAGTGCAAAAACTCACTCGCAGCGATCTCTTCAGCCTGGAAAAGTACGCCGACATTCGTGACGAATTTCGCGAGCGTGTGCTTCTGCACAAGAAACACCGGCGCGTCGATCTGGGCACTAACGCGGCGCTGTATTTCGAGGACCGTCTGACCATGCAGTACCAGGTGCAGGAGATGTTGCGCATCGAACGCATCTTCGAGGCGGACGGCATCGAGGAGGAACTCGACGCCTACAATCCGCTGATTCCGGACGGCAGCAACTGGAAAGCGACGTTTATGGTCGAGTTTCCGGATGTCGAGGAGCGCCGGGAAATGCTGCGGCGCCTGCGTGGGATCGAGCACCGGGTTTACGTGCAGGTGCAGGACTTCGATCGGCTATTTGCTATTGCGGACGAAGATCTCGATCGCAGCGACGAGGAAAAAACCTCTGCCGTACACTTCCTGCGATTCGAGTTTCCGCCGGAACAGGCGGCAGCGCTCAAGGCGGGTGCGAGTTTCGCGGCGGGCATCGATCACGAAGACTATCGCGTGGACATAGCGCCGGTTGCCGATGCCACCCGCGCGTCGCTGGTTGCCGATCTCGCCTGAGTCTCCGAATGGTTGCCCGGCTTTCAGGGCTTGTGCATAGCGCGTGTAAACGGGCTAGAATCCGGCGATGCTTCTCTGGGCACTTCGCGAGCACTCCTGATCAATGAACAAAAGCTACGACGCTAAGGACATTGAGGTCTTAAGCGGTCTCGAGCCCGTGCGCCGGCGGCCCGGGATGTACACCGATACGGCGCGTCCCAATCACCTCGCCCACGAGGTCGTCGACAACAGCGTCGACGAAGCGCTGGCGGGCCACTGCAAAAAAATCGAGGTGACCATCCACGCAGACGGCTCGCTGGAGGTGGCTGACGACGGCCGTGGCATGCCTGTCGACAAGCACCCGAAAGAAAAAATTCCGGGCGTCGAGCTGATCCTTACCCGGCTGCACGCCGGCGGCAAGTTCTCGAACAAGAACTATCAGTATTCGGGCGGTTTGCACGGCGTCGGCGTCTCCGTCGTCAACGCGTTGTCCAAGAACCTCGAGGTGTGGATCCGGCGCGGCGGCAAGGAATACAACATGAGCTTTGCCGGCGGCAAGAAACGCGGCAAGCTGGAAGTCGTCGGCAGCGTCGGCAAGGCCAATACCGGTACCACGATTCGTTTCTGGCCGGATGCCAAATACTTCGACTCGGCGAAGTTCTCGGTCAGCCGGCTAAAACACGCACTCAAGGCCAAAGCGGTGCTGTGCCCCGGGCTGACCGTACGCCTCAAGATCGAGAAACCGGCCGAAAAAACCGAATGGTGCTATTCGGGAGGTCTGGAGGAATACCTTCTCGAGGCCGTCGGAGGCGCCGAACGACTGCCTTCGGATCCGTTCTCGGGTGCAATGAGCGGCAACAACGAGGCGGTCGATTGGGCACTGGTCTGGGCGACGGACGGCAGCCAGGCCGTGACCGAGAGTTACGTCAACCTGATTCCGACAGCGCAGGGCGGCACTCACGTCAACGGTTTGCGCACCGGCCTCACCAATGCCCTGCGGGAGTTTGCGGATTTTCGTTCGCTGTTACCGCGCGGCGTGTCGCTGGCGCCTGAGGACGTATGGGACGGCCTCAACTTCGTATTGTCTGCCAAACTCGAGGACCCGCAGTTCTCGGGCCAGACGAAGGAGCGCCTGTCGTCGAGGGAGTCTGCAGCGTTTGTTGCCGGCGTGGTCAAGGACAGCTTCTCGCTGTGGCTGAATCAGCATCCCGAAACCGGTGACCAGATTGCGCAGCTCGCGATCACCAAGGCGCAACGACGGCTCAAGGCGGCGAAGAAGGTGGTTCGCAAGAAAGTCACCTCGGGACCCGCATTGCCCGGCAAGCTCGCGGACTGCACCTCGCAGGACCCGGAGTTCTCCGAGTTGTTCCTGGTCGAGGGCGATTCGGCAGGGGGATCGGCAAAACAGGCCCGTGATCGTGCGACCCAGGCCATCATGCCGCTGCGGGGCAAGATCCTGAATACCTGGGAAGTGGATTCCGCCGAGATCCTCGCGTCGCAGGAAGTGCACGATATTAGCGTTGCGCTCGGCATCGATCCGGGCAGCGCCGATCTCTCCAACCTTCGATACCACAAGATCTGTATTCTGGCGGACGCGGATTCCGACGGGCTGCACATCGCTACCTTGCTGTGTGCGCTGTTTCTGCGGCATTTCCGCGAACTGGTGCTGGCCGGCCACGTCTACGTTGCGATGCCGCCGCTGTACCGGATCGACGTCGGCAAAGAGGTCTACTACGCGCTGGACGATTCGGAGCGCAAAGGTATTCGCGACCGCATCGAGGCCGAAAAGAAGAAGGGCAAGGTTACCGAGACGCGCTTCAAGGGCCTCGGTGAGATGGACCCCGAGCAGCTGCGGGACACGACGATGAACCGCGATACCCGACGTCTCGTCCAGCTGACCGTCAGCGGCCGGGACAAGACCGATCAGATGCTGGACATGCTGCTGGCGAAGAAGCGCGCGAAAGACCGCCGCAGCTGGCTGGAAACCAAGGGCGATCTCGCCGAAGTCTGAGGCTATCGATATGCAGAACTCGTTGAACCTTGAAGGCGTAGAACAGCAGTCGCTCAAGGACTACACCGAGAAGGCGTATCTCGATTATTCGATGTACGTGATCCTCGACCGCGCCTTACCGCAGATCGGCGACGGCCTGAAACCCGTACAGCGGCGAATCGTTTACGCAATGAGCGAACTCGGCTTATCCGCCGCCTCCAAGCCCAAGAAATCGGCACGTACCGTCGGTGACGTCATCGGTAAGTTTCACCCGCACGGCGATTCGGCGTGTTACGAGGCCATGGTGCTGATGGCCCAGGATTTTTCCTACCGCTATCCGATTGTCCTGGGGCAGGGCAACTGGGGCTCGACCGACGATCCCAAGTCTTTTGCCGCCATGCGCTATACGGAGTCGAAACTCACTCCGTATGCGAAAACTCTGCTAGAGGAGCTGGGTCAGGGGACGGTCGATTGGGTGCCGAACTTCGACGGCACACTGAGCGAGCCGGCGCTGTTGCCCGCCCGCCTGCCGAATCTGTTGTTGAACGGAACGACGGGGATTGCGGTTGGCATGTCGACCGATGTGCCGTCGCACAACCTGAACGAAGTGGTGAGTGCGCTTGTGCATCTGATCGACAAGCCGAAGGCTTCGGTTGCCGATCTCATGAAGCACATTCGAGCGCCGGACTTCCCGACCGGTGGTGAGATCGTGTCGCCAGCGGAGGATATTCGCGAGATCTACACGACGGGTAACGGCACGCTCAGGGTGCGCGCGAAGTATCGGATCGAAGACGGCAATATCGTCATTACGGAGCTGCCGTTCCAGGTGTCCGGCAGGAAGATCCAGGAACAGATTGCCCTGCAAATCACGAGCAAGAAGCTGCCGCAGGCGACCGATATTCGTGATGAATCGGATCTGGAGGAACCGACCCGGCTGGTCATCGACAAGAAGCGCGGCGTTGACGCCGAACAGCTCATGTCACACCTGTTTTCGACCACGTCGCTCGAGCGCACGCTGCGCGTCAACATGAACGTGATTGGGCTGAATGGGCGGCCGCGGCTGTATAACCTCGCCGAGTTGCTGACCGAATGGCTCAAGTTCCGCAAGGAGACGGTCCGGCGGCGCCTCGAACACCGCCTTGGCATCGTTCGCGACCGCCTGCATATCCTGGACGGACTGCTGGTCGCCTACCTCAACATCGACGAGGTGATTGCGATCATTCGCAGCGAAGACGAGCCCAAGCCGGTTTTGATGAAGCGCTTCAAGCTCAGCGATATCCAGGCCGAAGCGATCCTCAACCTGCGCCTGCGCAATCTCGCTAAGCTCGAAGAGATGAAAATCCGCGGGGAGCAGGACGAACTGAACGAAGAGCGCGACACGCTCGAGAAAACCCTCAAGAGCGCGGCGCGGCTGAAGACGCTCATCAAGAAGGAACTGCTTGCAGACGCGGAGGCTTACGGTGACGACCGGCGGACAGAGGTCGTCGAGCGCGAGGCTGCGCAGGCGCTCGACGAAACGGAACTGGTCTCCAGCGAGCCCGTGACGATCGTGTTGTCGAAGCGGGGTTTCGCCCGTGCGGCAAAAGGGCACGAAATCGATCCGCAGGCGTTGTCCTATAAGTCCGGTGACGGTTTCTTGGCGGCGGCGCAGGGACGCAGCAATCAGCTGGCCATGTTCATCGACAGTACCGGCCGCGTGTACAGCGTAATGGCGCACACGTTGCCTTCGGCGAGGGGGCAGGGTGAGCCGCTATCCGGCCGGTTCAAGCCGCCCGACGGTGCCGCGTTTTGCGGTGCCATGATAGGCGGCGCGGACGATCGCTACGTGCTTGCGAGCGACGCCGGTTACGGATTTGTTGCGAAGCTGGGCGACCTCGTTTCGCGCAACAAAGCCGGAAAAGCGGTACTCCGCGTGCCTGCCGGCGGCCGCGCCGCGGTACCCGCGGCTATCCCCGCCGGACGTGAATGCCTGGTTGCCGCCGTGAGTTCGATAGGCCGCCTGCTGATGTTCGAAATGGACGAATTGCCCGAACTCGGCAAAGGCAAGGGATTGAAGCTCATCAACATCCCCGGCAAGAAGTATCAAAGCGGAGACGAACGCCTCGTAGCGATTGCCGTGGTCCCCGAGGGTGGTGATCTGCGTATCGTAACCGGCAAGCGCACGATGACCGTCAAGTGGGACGATTCCGATCCCTACTACGGTGAGCGCGCGCTGCGGGGCGGGCTCTTGCCCAAGGGCTGGCGGGCCGTGGAACGCCTCGAGGCGGTCGACAACGAGGAGTAGCCGAGGGACTGGCCGGGGCGTAGCGGCCTCAGCCGCGTTTGCCACCCTCGACCCGGAGTTTTGCCGTAACCTCAGCCGTTTCGTCCTGAGCGGGGAGTTCCTGCGTGGCGTCCTCCAGCGGCAGCCGCGCCGTGAGTTCCTCGGTCAAGCCGGTTGCATCTGCCGAGATTTCCGAGTCGTCATCGTTGCCGGCCGGCATGCTGGCCGTGAGATCGAGTTCCGTCACGCTCGCAAGCGGCAGGGCGGTCGTCTCGTCGTTGGCGAGGGTTTCGGTGGCCTGGGTGTCGTCGCTCGACAGCGTTGCGGATTCGACGGTATCGGCCGCGTCCTCCGGCTCGTCGTCGTCGTGCATGCTGTACTCGAGTTCGCGGGCCGCGCGCTCGATTTCCTTGTTGAGCGCCTGGGTTGCCGTCAGCTCGTCCTCATAATCCTGCTCGAGGATCTGATAGTCGATTTCCTGATTGAGCGTGTAGCTTTCCTCGTCTTCGGCATTGTCGTCTTCGTCCACGACAACCGCGCCGAAGTCCCGCTGCGTAGCGTCCTCGGGACGTGGCATTTTCGTGGCGTCGATAATGACCGACATATCGTATTCGTCTTCCTCCGGCAGCACTTCGCTTTCGAGGATCGACGCCGTGCGCTGCGGCGGCGGCAGGATATCCGTTTCCGCAGTGTCGCCGCCCTCGGTAAGGTTCGCCTGTGTGTCGAAGTCGAAGTCGAGTTCATCGCCGGCCGTGGCCGGTTCGCCGGAGAGACCGCTGCCGGCAACCAGATCGGCGTCCAGCGCCGGGTTCTCTTCGGTCGGCGAATCGTCCGAGAGGTCGAAGTCGATGCTTTCGCCATACTCGCTGCCGGGGGCACTGATGACTTCGACTTCGATGGAATCTTCTTCGGCAAACCGGTCCCTCGGATGCGGGGCAGGCCGATCGGCGACCGGCGCCGGTATCGGTTCGATGGGCTGTTTGCGACGGCGGAACAAGAACAGCCCGGTAATCAACGCGAGCGCGCCGCCCAGCGTCCACCAGACGATACCCGTGTCGGAGGCCGGTGCCTCGTTGTTCGCGGGCAGCGCGTCGACCGCTCTGGCCGGCGCAGCGCGTTCGGTGGCTTCGGCGGCAGGAGCGGGTGCCGGTGCCTCCGTAATCGGAGTAATCGGTGTTGCAACTGCAGCCGATTCAGTGCCGCTGGCGGCTTCAGCCGCGACGGCGCCCGGATCGATGACCGTATCCACGGTGTTTCCGGCGAAGGGATTTTCGGCACTGAGGGTGTCGTTAACGGCGAGCGAAGTCGCTGAAGGCTCTGCGTCGACGCCGGCCGGTTCCAGGTAAGCCGTGTCGTCGTTACCTGCGGCCAATGCCGAACGTGCCGGCTCTGCCGTGGATTCTTCCGCAAACCGTGCGCCGACGTCGCCGAGCGCCGTGCCCAGGGGAATTGTCAGCAGGCTGCCCGCCTTGAGGCGATTGGGGTCGTCGTCGATGAATGCCTGCGGGTTGGCGGCGAAAATGGCATTGACGGCCTGCCACAGACCCACCTGCCGTCCTTCGAGCCTCGAGGCAATGTCGGACAGCGAGTCACCAGGCTGCACGCGGTAGCGGCTTCCGGTAACGATCGGCGGCTTCGTTGCGGATTCTGCGCGTTTCGGCGCAGTCTGCACGGGTGCCTGCGGGGCCGGTCGGCGAGTGGCGGGCGGAGCCGCGGTCGTGGTTTGTACCGCGGGCCGGCTGGCCGCAGCCTGGCCTGCGACGGCCTGGCCCGTGGAAGCCGGCCGTTCGCCCGCTGTCGGTGCGGGGTCGACGAACAGCATGTAGTCACGTGCGATGTTCGGTGTGTAGGGGCACTGCACGGACAGGCGCGCGGCGACCAGCGGCTCGCGCAAGGGTGTGCTTCCAGTGAGGGAAATGACACCGTTTGCCACGCTGATACGTGCGTCGTTGAGCGCCGGCATGCCGTTGACCGAAGAAGCGGGCGACAGGCTTACGCAGTAGTCGGCAATGGCTTCGTTGGCGGCAAGCGCGTAGGCGATACTGGCGCGCAACGGCTGCCCGAGGTGTGACTGTACTTTGATTTCCCCAAGCTCCAGCGCGGCAGCGGGATTCAGTCCGCCACCGGCAAGAACGATCGCCGGAATGATTGGAAGGCTGTGGCGCCTGGCAAGAGTTTTCGATTTCACACGTATACCCCGGTTTCATGCCCTGCTCGATCCGCGTGTCACGGCCGGTGTGCAGGTCCCGCAGATTCAGCACGCAGTATATTTTTTTTGGCCTTCCGGGGCGTCCGGCTGGTTCCGGTTCCGAACTGTGACGGAGATCACATTTCGAACGTGTTTCGAGGGGTGTTGCGGCGCGGGGTCTACGAGGCGCCGGCCGTGGAGAGTTCTTCCAGCGTGGTATGACGACCGCTGTCCTGGTCCTCGAGCACCACTTCCGGCTCGTGAACATAATGTCCCTGCATGTAGTCGAGCCCGAGCTGAAACAGGACCGCCATAGCGTTGGCGTTCTCCACCCGCTCGGCAATCGTACGAATGCCGCGGTCGCGCGCGCCGTTGACGATCTTTTGCACGCTCTCCTGCATGGAGGTGTCCGTCATCAGGGAATGCATGAGTTCGCCGTCGATCTTGATGTAGTCGGGTTTGAGCAGGTCCAGGATCTGAAAGCGCTCCTGGTCGACGCCGTAGTGCTCGATGGCAAACGCCACACCCAGTTTCTTGAGCCCCGCAACCAGTTTTCGGGTCTGCTTGATGTGTTTCGCCGCGTCCCGTTCCGGGATCTGTGCCACCAGCCGCGAGCAGTCGAAGTTGCGTTTTTCGAGTTCCTGCTGCATCCATGCCGCCGTCGTGCCGTCAAGAATCGATTGCCTGGACAGCCTGACGAACACCCGGTCCGCATCGTTCCGCTCGCAAAAGTCCATAGCGGCAACCAGCATCCAGCGGTCGATGTTTTTCATCATGTTGTTGCGCTCGGCGGCGGGCAGAAACTCGGAGGGCAGCACCGAACTCCCCTGTTCGTCGATCATCCGCACCAGCAGGTCGAACATCTTTACCGAGTCGCTGCGCAGCCCGGCGATCGGCAGTGACGCCAGCCTGAAGCGATTGTCCATGAGGGCCGACTTCAGATGTTTGACCCAAATGGCGTCGAACTCCCGCTGCCGCGTGTCCTCGTCGACCCGGTCGTTGAGCACGGCAGTATTCCCGCCGGCGTCCTTGCCGAGTTTCCAGGCGCCAATCGTGGCCCCGACCAGTTCCTCGAGACTGCCGAACAGATCGGATACCGCGCACACGCCGACCGTACAGGTCAGGTGGCAGGAGGTATCGCCGACCTCGAACGCGCTTTTCTCTATGTGCTGCGCAAGCTGCTTGCCCCAGGCCTCTGCGTCGTTGGCGTTGCCGCGTTCCAGAAGCACCATGAGCGACGTGCCCTCGAAACGGCCGGCAACGTCGCGCGGGTGCAGGCGTTTGCGGACCTCCTCGGCGAACTGGCCGAGGACTTCCTCCGAGTCGAGATAGCCGATTTTCCCGGCAAGTTCACCGAAGCGATCCGGCTTGACGTAGGCGAGCACGTGCAGTCCGGACTGCGGCTTTCGGGACAGGCGTTTCTTGAGCCGTTCGATGAACTGCGAACGATGAAACAGGAGTGTCGTCGGATCGCGCTTGAGCGCGTCGTGAACCAGCTTCGTCGGTTCGCTGGCGTTGGCGGGCGGAACGATCAGGACCTGCACAGCGGGTGTGCCGTCCATGTCGACCTTGCGGAAACTCAGACTCAGCTGATCGCCATCGCCGCCTTCATGCGCCGTGCGGGCCTTCAGCACCTCACCCTCGGTCCATTTACCGGCCGTGGTGGCAATGAGAGCGCCTTTGATCGCCGCATGATGTTCGGAATCGAAGCTGTCCATGACGGGCATGCCTTCGATTTCGTCACTGCTTTTGATCTTGAACAGTTTCAGCCAGGCATCGTTGGCGCTCGTGACGATACCTTCTGCGACCAGTGCTATGGCGCTGGTCGACGCCTGCATGTATTCATGGACCTGCTTGCGGTACTGCGTGGCGGACTGCAGCGTCGAGTTCAGCGCACGCTCGACGCGCAATGCGCGGAGTTCTCTCGACACGACAGCCTGCAGGCGGCGTTTGCGGCCGATCGATACCAGATCGCAGGCGCCGTCCTGCATGGCCTGCTGAATGGATTGTTCGTCGGCTTCCCTGGCCAGCGCCAGTACCTGCACTTCGGGATCGAAGCGGTCTTTCTGCTTGATGACCGAACGTATCGAATCGGGGTAGCTGTCGCTGTGGAGTATCAGCAGTTCGATCTGCTGTTCGCCCAGTGTGTCGTACAGCGCTTCGGGGCGATTCACCCAGTGACAGCGTGCAGCATGACCGGCATCGCGAAGCGTGCTGTTGATCAGTGCTACGGCGTCCTGGTTCTTCGACAGAACGGCAATGGAAATGCTCTGCTGCGCGTTCAATAAACGATCCTTCGAATCTCGCGGCCCGCGGGTGCCTGCGGACGCTCGATATGGAAATTCCCTTGCAGCGAGTCTAGCACTGCGCCGCTCTGAGCCACCGGGTGGAGTGTCAAAAGCGTGACTTGCTTCAAGTTTCGGCAGCACTGGCGAAATCTTGAGCAAATACAGGACCTTTCCGCCGCCAGCACAGCGTTTGAGCATTGCTCCCGCGTTCCGGTATCATGGCCCGAATCCCCGTCAGTACACCCACAAGAGATCGCGGTCTCGAGCGCTTTTCCGGCGCATCGAGCGGGTCTGAGCATAAGGAGCGAGCCGGCAACGCCGGCGAACACCATGGCGAGTTACAGCACCAACGAATTTCGTTCCGGACTTCGTATTCTCATCGATCAGGCACCCTGCGTAATCGTCGAAAACGAGTTCGTGAAGCCCGGCAAGGGCCAGGCGTTCAACCGGGTCCGGATCAAGAATCTCAAGACCGGCAAGACGGTCGACAAGACCTTCAAGTCGGGTGAGAGCGTCGAGGCGGCCGATGTCCTTGATACCGAGATGCAGTATCTCTATACCGACGGCGAGTTCTGGCATTTCATGGTGCCGGATACTTTCGAGCAGTATGCAGCGGACGCCGCCGCGGTGGGTGACGCCAAAGACTGGCTGTCCGACGGCGACGTTTGCCAGATTACGCTTTGGAACAACTCGCCGTTGATCGTCGAGGCACCGAATTTCGTCGAACTCGAAATCACCGAAACCGATCCCGGTGTGAAAGGCGATACGGCAAGCGGCGGTGTCAAGCCGGCCACCTTGTCGACGGGTGCCGTCGTGCGCGTGCCGCTGTTCGTGGATCAGGGTGAGGTCATTCGGGTCGACACGCGCTCGCGCGAATACGTCTCCCGGGTCAAGTAGCCCGGCCCACCGGCGCCAGCGTCGCCAGCAGCAGACCGCACATCGCTTCGATGCCGGCCTGGTCCGCCTCGCTGAATCGATCGGGTACCGGGCTGTCGATATCGAGTACGCCGAGCAGCTTGTCGCCGAGTATCAGCGGCACGACGAGTTCCGATTTCGAGGCGATGTCGCAGGCAATGTGGCCCGGAAAAGCGTGTACGTCCGGAACGCGCTGGGTCTGGCGGCTGGCCGCCGCCGTGCCGCACACACCTTTGCCGATCGCTATTCTTGTGACGGCGGCAAGCCCCTGGAAGGGGCCGAGTACGAGTTCGTCGCCGCGTCGCACGTAGAAACCCAGCCAGTTGACGTCGTCGAGACCGTTGTAGAGCACGGCGACAAAGTTCGCGGCGTTGGCGAGCAGGTCCTGCTCTTCGCCAAGCGTTTGCGCGAGCTGCGATTCGAGCAGCGCATAGTTGGTATCAGTCATAGACGGGTCCGGAGCGGAGTGTAAGTACCTGGGCAATGTCGTCGACACCTTCGTAGAGCATGTGCAGGCGCTCGAAACCGAGCGCGACGCCTGCACATTCTGGCAGGCCGTGTTCGAGTGCGGCAAGCAGTGCCTCGTCGATCGGCGTCACGGGCTGATTGCAGCGCTGCCTTCGTTCGAGTTCGCCTGAGAAACGCTGCCGTTGCTCGTTGGCATCGAGCAACTCGACGTAACCGTTGGCCAGTTCGACGTCCTCGAGGAAAACTTCGAAGCGCAGCGCAAAGCGCCCGTCGTCCGGGTCGAGTCTTGCAAGTGCCGCCTGAGACGCCGGGTAATGGCTCAGGATCGTGAGGCTGCGGCTGTCGAACGCAGGCGCTACCCGGCAACTCAGCAACAGATCCAGCCAGGCGTCGCGGTCTTCACCCAGAGATGCCTTGAGCCGATCGTCGGCGCCGGCGGCAGCAGCCAGCGTCTCTACGCCGTCGTCGACGACGTCAATGCCGAGTGCCGAGGCGAACGCGTCTGCGTATCGCAGGTACCGGGCATCGGTGGCGAGTTCGGGCCGCTCCAGAACCTCGGCAATCAGCGCCGCGGTCTCATTGGCCAGCGCGGTCAGATCGAAGCCGCGTCGATACCACTCGACCAGCGTAAACTCGTTTTCGTGCCGGCGGCCCTGTTCGCCGCCGCGAAATACCCGGGCGATCGAGAAAATGTCCGGGTAGCCGCCGGCCAGCAGGCGCTTCATGGCGAACTCGGGCGACGTATGCAGAAAGCGAAGTGCACCCTGATCCGTTGCAGGACCGACCGTCAGCGATTCGATGTTGGGGTCGCAGCCGGCCGCCGAACCGAGTGCCGGTACATCCACTTCGAGTACGTTGCGCGCGGCGAAAAACCGGCGTACCACCGCAAGGCGTTCGGCGCGTCGGCGAGCCATCTCAGGGCCGGAACTCGGTTGCCAGCGCACGACGTCGGTGTCAGTTTGAACCGATACGCTGCCCCATGCGCAGCGTGTGGCCAGGGCGAAGCCCGTCGTCCCACTCGGCGGTGCCGTCCGGCAGCAGCAGAATGACCGTCGAACCCATGTTGAACCAGCCGAGCAAATCGCCAGCCTCGAGCGTTCGCGGGTGCGCGCCGGGTTCGATCGACTCCGCACTGCCGCGGCGGCGGGGGCGGATCTCTCCGGTCCACGGCGTACTGATGCTGCCGACGTTGAGCGCACCGACGAAAACGAGGGCTGCGGGTCCATGCGGGGTATCGAAATGCATGACCAGGCGCTCGTTGCGTGCGAACAGGCGCGGCAAGTATCTGGCAGTGGCCGCATTGACGCTGAACAGGTCGCCGGGCACGTAATGCAGTGCGTCGAGTCTGCCGGCGAGTGGCGCATGCACGCGATGGTAGTTGTAAGGCGCAAGATAGATCGTCGCGAAGCGGCCGTTCTCGAAGGCGCGTGCACGATCCGTCTCCAGAAACAGCAGGTCGGCGAGAGTGTAGTTACGGCCTTTCGCCTGGAACACCCGGTCGCTTTCGATACGCCCCGCAGCGCTGACCGTACCGTCGACCGGCGATACCACGGCGCGCGATCCGTCGGCGACCGGTCGCGCGCCGGTCTCCAGCGAACGTGTGAAGAACGCGTTGAAATTCTCAAAGCCGTCGGGCACGGGTTCACGAACGCCTTCGAGGTCTACGTCGTAGAGCTTCACGAACTGCCGGATCAGGGTGTTCTTCAGGCGGACGGAGCGCAGCCGAGCAAGGCGGTACACCAGCGCCGTCAGTGCGTAGCGCGGGAGCAGGTACTGCAGAAAAACGAACAGACGTTCGAGCATGACGCTCAGTCGCGTGCAATTCGCGTGTTGACGCTCAGAAGCAGGGTGTCCTCGCTATAGAGCCTGAGTTCCACGGTGTCCAGCGATTCTTCGACCGGGCGCATCAGCATCAGGTGTTTGCCGCCGCGCTCGAGCACAAGCGTCGTGCCGGGCGCGATCACCAGCGCGTCGATCGGCCGCATGCGGGACACGCCGTCGACCGTCGTGGTTTCGTGCAGTTCGACGGCTTCGAACTGCGGGCTGTCGGCGTGCGTCACGGTGATCGTGTTTCCCGTGTTGTTGTGGATTTCGAAGTAGCCGGCGCTCATGTTCATGCCCGGACGGGGCGGCGTGACCTCCAGCCCATACACCACCAGCGGGCTGTCGTCAGCCGGCCCGCAACCGGACGACAGGCACAGCGCAACGAGGAGCAGGAGAGATCTCATGTCCGGCTCGTGACGATCGGCAGATCGTGTACATAGTCCGCGACGTTGTGGGGCCCGGAGAACAACGCGTGGAAACGGCCCTCCGGATCGACCAGCAGCACCACCGACGAGTGATCCACCGTGTAGCTGCCGTTCTCCAGCGGCACCTTGTTGAAGTACACGAACAACGGCTCGGTCAACTCGCGAATGGAGGCTTCGGGGCCGGTCAGCGCAAGGTTGCCCTCGCCGAAGTAGGCAATGTACTCTGCGAGTTTCTCCGGTGTGTCGCGTTCCGGGTCGACGCTGACCAGTACGATTCTGGGCGGCGTCACGGCATTGGATTCCGCGAGTTTCTCGCGCGCGCTCGATAACGTCGCGAGCGTCGTCGGGCAAATGTCGGGGCAGTGCGTAAAGCCGAAAAACACGAGGTTCCATTGCCCTTCGAGGAAGCCGCGGTCGCGCTCCGTACCCGTATGGTCGGTCAGCGAAAACTCGGGCAGCGTCTGTGGCTCCGGTAGTATCGTTGCCACTCTCGGTGCGGCGGCTTCGGCCGTGGAGCCGGAGCGATCCGTATTGAGGGCAACCAGGGTTCCCGCGACCAGGGCGGCAATGAGAATGGCGATCAGCAGTGTTCGATTCATGGTTGTCGGCAAAGCCTCCTTGAGCAGGGGGGGTCACTAAGAGGTTCCGGGTATGCGGCGGAGGGCGTGTTGCCCACGCGTGCGGTCTCGTCGCGGGTTCGGCGCCGGCTGTCGGAGACCGGAAGCCGCAGCACAGAGAAACAGCAGGAATTCTACCGCGCTTTCCGTCGTTGCGTGCTAGATTTGCGCGCCATGCGTGTGAAGCCACTCATCGACGACATTGCGGACCGCTTTGCGGCGGCCGGCCTGGATTACGGTCACGGCACGGACAATCCGCTGGACGAGGCCGCCTGGCTGGTCTACGCCGTTGCCGGGATCGATCATGCGGCCGATCCTGACGATGCCTACGCCCGGGCGGTCGACCCGCGGGCGCTGGCGGAAATAGAGCGTCTGGCCCAGGCCCGCGTGACGCAGAGGATTCCGCTGGCGTACCTGCTGCACGAGGCCTGGTTCGCCGGCCGTCGTTTTTACGTCGACGAGCGTGTCCTGATCCCGCGCTCGCCGTTCGCCGAACTGATCGACGATCGTTTTGCCCCCTGGCTGCCGCGCGAGCCGCAGCGCATCCTGGACCTCGGCACCGGCAGCGGCTGCATTGCGATTGCGCTTGCGGAGGTGTTCCCGGACGCAACGGTCGACGCGATCGACGTGTCGGCCGATGCGCTGGCAGTGGCGGCCGTCAACGTGGCCCGCTACGAGCTGAGCGAACGGCTGACGCTGATCGAATCCGACCTGTTCGCGGGACTGGATCGCGAGCGCGGCGATTCGCACCGCTATGATTTGATTGTCTCCAACCCGCCTTACGTCGATCGCAACGACATGCAAAGTCTGACGGCCGAGTTTCGTCATGAACCGTCGCTGGGTCTTGCAGCGGGTGACGACGGTCTTTCCTGCGTCGACCGCATTCTGAAAGATGCGTCGCGTTTTCTCGCGGATGATGGAATACTCGTGTGCGAAGTGGGCAACAGCCAGCCGGCGCTCGAAGCGAAGTATCCTCGTGCAGCGTTCGTCTGGCTGGAGTTCGAGTACGGCGGGCAGGGCGTGTTCCTCATCGATCGTGCCGGACTCGAAGCGAGCTTCACTTCGTAGGTCCCGGCGTTTTCCGGGCGAGTCTTTGAGCAGGCAGGCAACAGAGTGTCGGGCAACAGTTTCGGAACAAACTTTATTGTCACCACGTTTGGCGAAAGCCACGGGGTAGCGTTGGGTGCCGTCATCGACGGTTGTCCGCCCGGCATGCCGCTCGATGCTGCAGACATTCAGCACGACCTGGACCGGCGGCGTCCGGGACGTTCCAGGCACACGACGCAGCGTAACGAACCCGACCAGGTGCGTATCCTGTCGGGCGTCTTCGAGGGTCTGACGACAGGCACGCCGATTGGCCTCATGATCGAGAACACCGATCAGCGTTCGAAGGACTACGGCGATATCAAGGACAAGTTTCGTCCCGGCCACGCCGACTACACGTATCACCAGAAGTACGGCATTCGCGACTACCGCGGCGGCGGCCGTTCGTCGGCGCGCGAGACCAGCATGCGCGTTGCCGCCGGTGCCGTCGCGCGCAAATACCTGAAACAGCGGCTGGGGATTACGATCACCGGCTACCTGTCGCAGCTCGGGCCGATACGCCTCGATGCCGTCGACCTGTCGATCGTCGACGACAACCCGTTTTTCTGTGCGGACCCTGCGCGCCTGGATGAATTGGCTCGGTTCATGGACGAGCTGCGCGAGGAGGGCGATTCGATCGGCGCACGAATCAGCGTGCTTGCGTCCGGTTTGCCGCCCGGTCTGGGCGAGCCGGTCTTCGACAAGCTCGAGGCGGACGTCGCCAAAGGGCTCATGAGCATCAACGCCGTCAAAGGTGTGGAGCTGGGCGCAGGATTTGCCGCCGTCGAGCAGCGCGGCAGCCAGCACCGCGACGAGATCGGGCCGGACGGCTTCAGCAAGAACGACGCCGGCGGCACGCTTGGCGGTATTTCGTCCGGTCAGGACCTCCTGGCAAGCATTGCGCTCAAGCCGACCAGCAGTATCAGCGTGCCGGGCAAGACGATCGATCGTTCCGGTCAGGAGACCCGCATCGTGACCAAAGGCCGCCACGATCCCTGCGTCGGTCTGCGTGCGACGCCGATTGCCGAAGCCATGGTTGCGCTGGTGCTGATCGACCACTATCTGCGGCACCGTGCTCAGAATGCGGACGTCAGCACGGACACACCCGTCATCACGGCATAGCTTACAAAAAGCCCCCGCGAGCTGGCGGGCAGATCAGACAGGAACCCCTCAATGCCCAAAACTTATGATGTTGCCGTTGTCGGCGCCACCGGCGTCGTCGGCGAAGCCATGCTGGACATCCTTGCCGAGCGCCAGTTTCCGGTGGGTGAGCTGTACGCGCTGGCCAGTGAGCGCTCATTGGGTAAAAGCGTGCGCTACGGAAATCGCGAACTCGACGTCCAGAATCTCGCGGAGTTCGATTTTTCGAAAGCGGCCATTGCGCTGTTTTCGGCCGGCGGATCCGTATCCGCGGAGTACGCGCCCAAGGCGGCCGAGGCCGGCTGTGTCGTGATCGACAACACCTCACATTTCCGTTACGACGACGATATCCCGCTGGTCGTGCCGGAGGTCAATGCCGAGGCAATCTCCCGCTACACCGATCGAGGCATCATTGCCAACCCGAATTGCTCGACGATTCAGATGCTCGTGGCGCTGAAACCGATTCACGACGCCGCCGGGATCGAGCGCATCAACGTATCGACCTATCAGGCCGTATCCGGAGCGGGGCGCAGTGCCGTCGAGGAACTGGTGCGGCAGACGACGACGCTCCTGAACGGCCGGCCGCTGGACATCGAGGGTGACGCAAAACAGATTGCGTTCAACGCGATCCCGCACATCGACGCCTTTCAGGACAATCGCTACACCAAGGAAGAGATGAAAATGGTCTGGGAGACGCAGAAAATCCTGGGCGACGACAGCGTGCGCGTAAACGCGACCGCTGTGCGGATTCCGGCGTTTTTCGGCCATTCGGAGGCCATCAACGTCGAGACGCGGGAGAAGCTCACGGCGGCGGACGCGGCCGCGTTGCTGGAGGCAGCACCGGGGGTTCAGGTCCTCGACGGAACCCAAACCGGCGAATATCCGACAGCCGTCACAGAAAGCTCCGGCCGTGACCCTGTATATGTAGGCAGGATTCGAGATGACATATCTCATCCACAAGCAATCAATTTATGGGTGGTTGCCGATAACATACGTAAGGGCGCGGCTCTAAATAGCGTCCAAATTGCTGAAATATTGGCGAAAAACCATTTATAAGCTATAGTTCGGCGGCAAATGGATTTGCCATAAGCCAGCGGAGAAAAAAGGCGTTCGGGCCGTCTCCGCCGGACCTTTGGGGAGTTGGAGAAGATCAACATGCCGCGACGATTCGTTCGTTATTCGCTTGCGTTTGCCCTCTTACTGTCGTCACAGGCGTTTGCGCTGGGCCTCGGTGAGATACGCACAGACTCCGCCCTCAACGAACCGTTCAGAGCCGAAATCGAGCTTCTGTCCGCCTCGCCGGAAGAAGTGGCCGATCTCAAGGTCATGCTGGCATCCGAACAAACGTTTGCCCGTTACGGTCTCGACCGGCCGTTTTTCCTCACCGAAATCCAGTTCCAGGTCTTCCGTACGGGCCGGGCCGACGGCAACGTCATTCGTATTACGTCGCCGACACCGGTCACCGAACCATTCATTACCTTTCTGATCGAGGCGACCTGGCCCAGCGGCCGTCTGCTGCGCGAATACACGGTTTTGCTCGATCCGCCCACGTTTGCGCCGCCCGCAGCCCAGCAGCCGGCGCCGGCAGTGACCGCTCCGCAACGCAGCCAGCCGACCGACAGCGGTCGCATAGAGCGCACGCCGGAGCCGCGGGCCGTGCCCGAGCCGGCACCTTCGCGGCCGCCGGTGCGTTCGGCGCCGGTGGAGACCCCTGCGCCCGCACAGCCGGCACCCGCACAACCGGCTGCCGAGGAACCCAGTACACCGTCGGTGCCAACGCGTACGGAAGCGCCGGTCGAGGAGGCGCCGTTCGCAACGACGTCCGGCGGCGACTACGTCGTGCAGCGCGGCGAGACCCTGTGGGGGCTTGCAGCGCGGATGCGACCGGACAACCGTTTGACCATGAATCAAACGATGCTGGCAATCTTCGAGGCCAATCCCGATGCTTTCGGCGGCAACATCAACATGTTGCGCGCCGGCGCCAGCCTGCGAATGCCGAGTGCGGACGAGATTTTCCGGATCGATCGAGGAGACGCTTTCCGTGAGGCCGAGCGTCAGCACGCCGAGTGGGACAGCGGGTACCGGCCCGCCCCGACAACCCCCGATCCGGTGGTCGTGGACGACGAGCCCAGCCAGCCCAGCCTGCAGCTGGTGCCGCCGGACGAGGATCTGACAGCCGTTGATACCGGCACCGACAGCGTGGTCGATGCGGCACCGCTGACGCGCGAGCAGGAGATTCTCGAACGGATCGCCAACATCGAAGCGGAGGACGTGCCGCAGCAGCAGTCGCTCATAGAGATTCGCGACAACGAACTCGCTTCGCTGCGCGAGGAACTCGCGCGCATTCGCGGCGAAGTGTACGAACCGCCGATCGACACGACCCCGGACGAGGAGATCTTCGTCGACGAGGGTGACGAAGCGGCTGCCGAGGGCGAACTCGAGCCGAGCGGCGAGATGTTCCCCGACTTCAGCGAAGCTACCGACGACACGGTCGCTGACGAAGATGCTGCCGAAGCGGCCGTCGAGGAGCCGGCAACGCCGGTAGCGCGCAGCGCGCCGGAGCCTTCGCTGGTCGATCGCATTATCGGCTGGGCAACCAGCATCTACGCGGCGATTGCGGCGATCGTGCTGCTGGCGCTGGGTGTACTGTTCTGGTTCATGCGCCGCGGCCGCGGCGACGACGACCCGGATTCCTGGCAACCGCTGGATTCCGACGATCTCGGTACGATGACTGTTGCCGGCAGCGGCACGGAGTCCATCCGTGCGCCGGATCGCGACGAAGCATTTGTGGTCGTTGAGCAGGACCAGGGCATCTCGGCAACCGACGATACCGTCGAAACCCCCGCCATTACGGCCGAGGATGTCGAGGACGAGACCGGGCAGTTCGGTTCGCTCGAAGACACCTTCAGCAGCGAAACGGCGATCAACCTCGACCAGACCGACCCGATTGCCGAGGCCGATTTCCACATGGCCTACGGCTTGTACGACCAGGCGGCCGATCTCATCAACGGCGCGATCGAGGCCGATCCTCAACGGCAGGATCTCCTGTCGAAGCTGTGCGAAATCTATTTCGTCTGGGGCAACCGCGACGCGTTTGTCGATGCGGCAACCCGTCTCAAGACCGCCGTCGGCGGGGCCGAGTCGGCGGAGTGGGACAAGATCGTCATCATGGGGCAGCAAATCGCCGCGGATGACGCACTGTTTGCCGGTGCCGGTACTGCGGCAGCGACGCGCGAAATGGATCTGTCTTTCGATGCCGACGAATCCGACGCGGCGGGCGCACTCGACATGGAGTTCGGTGACGATGCCAGCGGCGCCGACATCATCGACCTGGGTGCAACGTCGCAGACCGTCGAGGCCGCCGACGACAACGTCGATTTCCTGTTCGACGACGATGCCGGCAGCACTGACGACTCCAACCTGCTCGATCTGGATCTGGAGGCAACGGCGGAGTCCAAGACGCTCGACGCGACGCTCGAAGCAACGGCCGAATCGCCGACCCTCGAGTCGTCGGTTACCGGCGAGTCGACGCGGGAAATGCCGGCACTCGATGTGACGAGTGAAGCCGAGAGCATCGACGACGTGTTCTCGGATGCCGATGCCACCTCACAGCTGCCCTCGATCGAGGATACCGATACCGTACGTTCGATGGATTCCACGGCGACGGCGGAAATCGATCTGGCCGATCTCGGGCTCGACGTGGACGGTCTCGCAGAAACCGAAGTGGCGTCACTTGATGACCTCGACGCCACGGGCACCAACGAGCAGCTGTCGGATACCGGCATCAACGCCGCGCTGGACAGTGCAGACATCACTGGAAAGAATCTCGAGATCGACGAAGAGGCGCTGACCGGTCTCGAGGCCGAACTCGGCGACATCGACTCCACGGGCCTTGGCGAAGCGCTCGATATCGACGACATCATGGGCCAGACGGGTTCGATGCGGCTCGCTGCCGACGAGACCGGCGTGAATCCCGAAATGGCGCCGGTTGCGGAACCCGCGTTACCCGGGGTCGACGAAGATCTGCTTGCCGCCACCGGCAAGACGCAGGTGTTGCCGGACGACTTCGCCGTGCAGACGGGCGTAGAAGCAAAAGAAACGGCTCTCGGCGACAACGACGCCACAATGCTGGCGCCGGGTCTCGGCGATGCACCGATCGGCGACGACGAGGCGACGCTCATGGCCGGTCTCGACGACGACAGCGACGGCGACTTCGATTTTGCCAAGACCGAAGCGCTGCCGCCCGACGTGTTTACCAGCAACGGCGACGGCGGTGTCGATCAGACGGGTGAACTGCCGGTCGCGAGCACCGATGTCGATCTCGACCTCGACGACCTGACGGCTGCGCTCAAAGTCAGCGCCGGCGGCGATACGGTCGACATGCCGCGCGACGACGCGACCGTCGAACAGCCACGGCCCGACCTGGGTGGCGCCGAATCCCCGACGATGGAACTCGGTCCCGACGATATCAGCGACGATCTCGAGGACGCCCGCACGATGACGGAGGTGGGTACTAAGCTCGATCTTGCGCGCGCCTACGTCGACATGGGCGATCCGGGCGGTGCGCGCAGCATTCTCGAGGAAGTGCTGGACGAAGGCGACGACGCTCAGCGTCAGCAGGCACAGTCGCTGCTCGATTCGCTGCCAAACTAACAAAAAACCCGTGCGCCTCGCGATCGGTATCGAATACGACGGTACCGGCTACCACGGCTGGCAGCGTCAGGAGTCCGGCATTGGCGTGCAGCAGCGGCTTGAGGAGGCGCTGGCGAAAGTCGCCGATCACGATCTCGACATTGTCTGTGCAGGGCGCACCGATGCAGGCGTACATGCAACGGCGCAGGTGGCACACTTCGACACCACCAGTCAGCGCTCCGCGCGTGGCTGGCTCCTGGGTGCCAACAGCAACCTCCCGGACGACATTGCGGTCACCTGGGTCAGCGCCGTCGCTGACGACTTTCATGCGCGCTTCGATGCAACGGCACGCAGCTACCGCTACCGCATCCTCAACCGCCTCGTGCGTTCGGCAATACACAGGCACCGGGCCTGGTGGCTGCACAGGCCGCTGGATGCCGAGCGCATGCACGACGCGGCTCAGGTATTGCTCGGCGAACACGATTTCTCGGCGTTTCGTGCTGCCGGCTGTCAGGCGGCAACCGCAAATCGCAACGTGCACTCGCTGCGTGTCCGCCGCGAAGGCGACTGGGTGTTGCTGGACATTACGGCCAATGCCTTTCTGCAGCACATGGTACGCAACATTACGGGTACGCTGGCGGCGATCGGCATGGGTGATTCGCCCGTCGAATGGGCAGCGGAGGTGCTAGAGAGGCGCGATCGTAAAGCGGCCGGCGTGGCAGCGCCGCCGCAGGGCCTGAGTCTCGTGCGCGTCGACTACCCCGAAGCGCTGCGTTTGCCGCCGGCCCCCGAGCCTGTACACTTCGCCGCATGAGTTGGTTCGAGAAACTGATGCCGTCGCGCATCAGCACCGAGAAGCGCACACGCTCCGTTCCCGAAGGCGTCTGGATCAAATGCGAGCGCTGCGATGCGCAGCTCTACAGAAACGAGCTGGAACGCAATCTCCTGGTCTGTCCCAAATGCGAATACCACATGCGCATCGGCGCACGTGAGCGCCTGGAGGGGTTTTTGGACCCCGATTCGATGCAGGAACTCGGTGCAGCGCTCGAACCCGAAGACCCTCTCAAGTTCAAGGACAGCAAGCGCTATCGCGATCGCGTGTCGCAGGCGCAGAAACAGACCGGTGAAAAAGACGCCTTGCTGAGCGTGACCGGTACGTTGATAGGTCGGCCCGTCGTGTGTTGTGCGTTCGAGTTTCGCTTCATGGGTGGGTCTATGGGTTCCGTGGTCGGAGAGCGCTTTACGCGGGCCGCGAAACATTCCGCCGAAACGAAGATGCCGTTGATCTCTTTTTCGGCAAGCGGTGGAGCACGGATGCAGGAGGCGCTGTTTTCCCTCTTGCAGATGGCCAAGACGTCGGCGGCGCTGGCCCGGCTGGCAGAACAGAAAGTGCCTTACGTGTCCGTGTTGACCGACCCGACGACCGGAGGCGTATCGGCGAGTCTCGCCATGCTCGGCGACGTCAACATTGCGGAGCCCGGTGCACTGATCGGTTTCGCCGGCCCGCGCGTCATCGAGCAGACCGTCCGCGAAACGCTGCCGGAAGGTTTTCAGCGTAGCGAGTTTCTGCTCGATCACGGTGCGATCGACATGATCGTCGATCGCCGGCAGCTGCGCGAACAGATTGCCGATTTGCTGGCCAAGTTCGAACATCGACCGCAGCCCGCCAGTCCTGGCTGAGCCGTTCCGGCATGCCGCGCCCGACAGCAACGCTTGCCGACTGGCTGGCTCGCTACGAGGCGGCCACCAGTCAGAGCATCGAACTCGGACTCGAGCGTGTCGGCGAGGTGTTCGAACGCCTGAACGTCGAATTGCCGGGCTGCGTGCTGACGGTCGCAGGCACCAACGGCAAGGGTTCGTCAGTGGCAATGCTTGCCGCCTTGTTGCGCGATGCGGGATATCGTGTCGGCGCGTATACGTCGCCGCACCTCATGCGCTACAACGAGCGGATCGTCGTGGACGATCTTCCCGCTAGCGACGATGAGATCGTAGGTGCCTTCGAGCGCATCGAGGCGGCAAGAGGCGATACCCGGCTGACCTACTTCGAAGTCGGCACACTCGCGGCCGTAGCGGTTTTTGCCGATCGGAGAGTCGACGTTGCGGTACTGGAGGTGGGCCTTGGTGGCCGGCTCGACGCCGTCAACGTTGTGGAGCCGGATGCGGGCCTCATTACCAGTATTGCGCTTGACCACCAGGAATGGCTCGGCGATACGCGCGACGCGATTGCGGCTGAGAAAGCCGGGATCATGCGCTCCGGCAAGCCCGTCGTGTATGCTGAGATTGACCGACCGGCCAGTATCGATACGGCAGCGACGCAGACCGGCGCCAGACTCTACGCGGCGGGCCGGGAGTATCACTGGCAGACGGGTGAGCAGGGCACCTGGTCGTATACCGGTATTGCTACGGAGCTACACGGCCTCGCGGCGCCGGCGCTGCCCGGCGAATTTCAGCGCGCCAATGCAGCCGGTGTGCTGTGTACGCTCGAAACCGCAGGCCTCGGCGAAGTGCTGAGCGCCGAGCGCGTCAACCGGGTGCTGACGACCATCGAAGTGCCGGGGCGCAGCCAGCGCTATTCGGATCGGCACAGCTGGCTGTTCGATGTGGCGCACAATCCGGCGGCGGCGGAAGGTTTGGCCGCGATCCTCGAGAGCATGCCGGGTAGGCGTCGTGTGGCGATTGTCGGCATGCTCGACGACAAGGACACCAACGCCGTGATCGAGCCGCTCGTGCCGTTCGTCGACGACTGGATTGCCGTATCGGCAGCGAATCCGAGGGCCGTTCCGGCTCCTGAGCTGGGTCGCCGCGTGGCTCAGCTTTGCAATCGCCCCTGCCTGATTGCGGACAGTCCGGCGCACGCAGTGGCCGAGGCACGCCGGCGTTCCGACGAGACGTCGGAGATCGTCGTGTTCGGCAGCTTCTATACGGTGGGTCCGGTGCAACAGGCGCTTGGGCTATAATCGTGCGGTTACCGAATGACCGGCACCGCTGGCCAGGCTCCGGCCCTAAGCCTTTGAGTTCAGCCTTTAAGTAATGGAACGAGCTTTGAAAGAACGCATTATCGGCGCCGTGGTTCTGGTCGCGGTCGCGGTTCTCGTCGTCCCGGTGTTTCTGGACGGACCGCCGGGTGAAGACACGATCGTTAGCGAGCGCATTACGCTGCCCGGCCAGACCTCGGACGAAGGTATCAGCACCGTGGTGCTCGACCGCGACCGCTCGGAGCCGGTGCCGTCACCCGCAACGCCGGCAAGCGGCGGCGCCAGCACAGCTCCGTCCGAGACGGCCGTCGAGGCACCGACGCCGACGAACACCGAAGACGCCGTGGCCGCCGTTTCTCCGCCGGTAGAGAGCGACGACGGCAATGAAAGCGACGAGACGGAGCGCCCGGAGCCCGCCGCAGTGCCGGTTCAGAGCAGTGAGCCGCCACCGGCGAGCGAGCCGCCGGCCGCGACTCGCTCGAGCACCGGAATGTACGCCGTGCAGCTCGGCAGCTTCTCGAACCCCGATAACGCCGAACGGCTGGCCGCCCAGCTCAGGCAGCAGGGGTTTGCGGCTTTTCTGAGTCAACTCGATACGGCCAACGGTCCGCTGCATCGCGTTCGAATCGGTCCGCAGAAAGACCGTCAGGCCGCCGAGACGATGGCAGCACGCCTCGAGCGCGCAGGGCAGAAAGGGCAGGTCGTGCCACACCCTTGAGGTGCAAAGCGATGCGCTTCTGGTAGAATTCGAGGCCGCTCGTCACCACGCACCGGCACTCGCCTGACACGCCAAACGCATGCCGATCATCGACATTATCATTGCCGTTGCCATCGTAATTTCGGTGGTTGTCGGTTTCCTGCGCGGTTTCGTCAAGGAAGCGATTTCCATTGCGTCGCTGTTGTTCGCGATCTGGGCTGCGCTGTATTTCGGGCCGGGTGTGGGCACAGTGTCCGATTCCTGGCTCTCGAGCCAGGAACTGCAGACCTGGTTCGGCCGCATTCTGGTTTTTGCCGTGGTCCTGTCGATTGGCGGTCTGCTCGGCTGGGGCCTTTCCAAACTCATCAAGCTGTCGGTGCTGGGCGGCCTGGATCGCTTTGCGGGGTCCGTATTTGGTCTGCTGCGCGGCATGCTGCTCGTTGCCGTCGGCGTGATCGGCGGACAGTTTGCCGGTTTCGACAACGACGACTGGTGGCTGAACTCGACGCTGATACCGCATTTTGCGGTCGTGGCGGACTGGATCAAGGAAATGGCCCCGGCGGGGTACGATCTGATTGTTCCCGACGCGCCGGCGGAATCCCTGCCTGTTGAACTACCCGGTACGGCGCGCGTTGACGGCGCTCACTCGGAAACGGAGGTCTAGCATGTGCGGCGTAGTCGGTATCGTCAGCAGGAGTCCCGTCAACCAGGCGCTCTACGACGCGCTAACGGTCATGCAGCACCGCGGCCAGGATGCCGCCGGCATCGTGACCTGGAGCGAGTCCGACGGGTTGCAGCAGCGCAGGAACAACGGTCTGGTGCGCGATGTGTTCCATACCCGCCACATGCTTAGGCTAAAAGGTCAGGTTGGCGTGGGGCATGTCCGCTACCCGACCGCAGGGGGTGCGCGATCTTCCGAGGCACAGCCATTTTATGTCAACTCCCCGTACGGCATCTGCCTGGCTCACAACGGCAATCTGACCAATCACGAGGAACTGACCGAGCATTTGATTCGCGAAGACCGCCGGCACCTCAACACGAACTCAGATTCCGAGGTGCTGCTCAACGTTTTCGCCCACGAGTTGCATGTCCGGGCCAACGGCAACCCGACGGCCAAGCAGGTCTTCGGTGCCGTCGAGGCCGTACACCGCCGCTGCACGGGTGGTTATGCCGTCGTGCTCATGATCGTCGGTTTCGGTATCGTCGCGTTTCGCGATCCGAACGGCATCCGGCCGCTGGTGCTCGGCAAGAAAACCGGGGCAGAGGGTGACGACTACATGGTGGCCTCCGAGAGTGTCGCACTCGACAGCCTGCAGTACGAACGCATGCGCGACGTCCGCCCGGGCGAGGCGATCGTCGTCGAAAACGACGGCACGTTCCATCAGCAGGACTACGCCGGCCAGACTCGGCACACGCCATGCATTTTCGAGTACGTCTATTTCGCCCGGCCCGACTCGATACTCGACGATCTGTCGGTCTACAAGGCGCGGCTGCGTATGGGGGAGGAACTGGCGGGCAAGATCGTACGCGATTTTCGCGATCACGATATCGACGTCGTGATTCCGATTCCCGACACGAGCTGCACCTCCGCGCTGCAGGTGGCCTATCACCTCGGCGTGAAGTATCGGGAAGGCTTCATCAAGAACCGCTACATCGGCCGGACCTTCATCATGCCGGGTCAGGCGGAGCGCGCAAAGTCCGTGCGCCGCAAACTCAACGCGATCGATCTCGAGTTCCGCAACAAGAACGTGTTGCTCGTAGACGATTCGATCGTGCGCGGCACGACGTCACGGCAGATCATCAAGCTGGCTCGCGAAGCCGGGGCAAAGAAGGTGTACTTCGCATCGGCTGCGCCGCCCGTGCGTTGCCCCAACGTGTACGGCATCGACATGCCGGCCGCCTCGGAACTCATTGCCAACGGCCGCAGCGTCGAGGAGATCGAACAGCTGATCGGCGCCGACCGGCTGATCTACCAGGACCTGCACGGGCTGATTCGCTCCGTGCGCCACGACAACTCCGCGATCAGCGAGTTCGACACGTCCTGTTTCTCAGGTGAGTACGTCACGGGCGACGTGACCGAAGAATACCTTCGAGAGGTCGAGCGTCGCCGCAACGATGCTGCCAAGGAGAAGGATGCCGCCCGGTATCGCAAGTACGCGGACGACAACCGGTCAGACGCCGTCGTCGGCATGTAAGACCCGGCGCTGAGCCGTGCCCCGACCGTGAGCGTCAAAGTCATGATTATCGATGGCTCCGCGGACTTTCGCAGTCTGCTGATGCATCACGTGACGACCCATTGGCCGGATGCCGTCATTTCAGCCTACGATCCCACGACCGCCGGGCACCTGCCGGATGAGTTTTCCGGTGCCGGCAACGACATTGTGCTGCTGGGCGATCAGCACGGGGATCGCGACGGCGTGGACGTGCTGAAGCGGTTTACGCGCCGCGCCGCGTTTCCCGCCGTCGTGTATTTCGGCCACGGCTACGAGAAGCAGGCGGCGCTGAAGGCCGAAGCCGACGGCTTCTTCGAGCGCGACAACCTCAATCACGACGCGCTGGCCGTTCGTCTCGGCGATATTCTTGCCGCGCGCGAACAGGTGGCGTCGACGGGTTCGCTGTTCATCGGCGACGAGCGCACGGGTATTCATCCGCTGATTCGCGGTTACCGTTTCATCGAGAAGCTCAGCTCGTCCTCGCATTCGGCCGTGTACCTTGCGGAGCGCGTCGCGACGGGCGGGAAGCTCGTGCTCAAGGTCTTGAGCCAGGTACCGGAAGCCAGCGACGGTATCGGCGCGTTCGATCGTTTCCTGCAGGAATACGAGTTGATCGCCGATCTCGACCATCCGAACATCGTCAAGATTCACGATCTCGGCGTCGGCGATACCCACGCGCACATTGCCATGGAGTATCTCGATGGCGGTGATCTCAAACAGCGGATTGCCGCAGGCATACGTGAGCCAGAGGCCGTGGAGTATTTGCGCCAGATGGCGAGCGCCCTGGGCCGGATCCACGAAGTGGGCATCCTGCACCGCGACCTCAAGCCCGGCAACATTATGCTGCGCAGCGACGGCAGCCTGGCGTTGATCGACTTCGGCCTGGCGAAGCGCATGCGGCTCAAGCTCGATATCACCGGCACCGGGGAAATCTTCGGTACGCCGTACTACATGAGTCCCGAACAGGGGCACGCGAAGCGTATGGACCGGCGCTCGGACATCTACAGCCTCGGCATCATTTTTTACGAGATGCTCACCGGGGAAAAACCCTTCCGCGCCGATACGGCTTTGAGTATCGTCTATCTGCACGCGAACGCACCCGTGCCACTCCTGCCGATGCGTCTCGCGGAACACCAGGCCCTGATCAACCTGATGCTTGCGAAGGACCCGGACAACCGGCTCAACTCGGCGGAGGAGGTCATCGAATGGCTGTAGAAAAAGCCGAATTGCCGGCTGCGGTTGCGGATTTTCTCGCCGCGCCCACGCCGGACGCCTGGGTGGACGAGGCCTGCGGCCGTATTCCCGAGTTGCTCCTCGACCACGCCAACTGCGAACTCAAAGCCGCATCGACGGCGCTCGGTTTCCTCTACCGTTACCCCGAACGTGCCGCGCTCGCGCAGCGCATGTCGCGGCTGGCGCGCGAGGAGTTGCGGCACTTCGAGCAGGTGCGCAAGATCATGGATAGCTTCGAGGTACCCTTCGAGCGCCTGACCGCGTCCCGCTACGCAGGCGCGTTACGCGACGCGGTGCGCGCGGAGGAGCCGTTCCGGCTCCTGGATATGCTACTCGTGGGCGCGTTGATCGAAGCGCGATCCTGCGAGCGCTTTGCCCGCGTGGTTCCCCGTTTACCCGAATCGCTAGGGCGCTTCTACGCCGGTCTCCTGGCCTCGGAGGCACGGCATTTCGAACACTATCTCGGCTTTGCCAGAACGGAGTGCGCCGTCAGCGACGCCGACTTCGATGCGCGGCTCGAGGCGTTCCGGCAGCTCGAAGCCGAACTCATTGCGGCGCCGGACGACGAGTTTCGCTTTCACTCGGGTTCGCCGGCCTCCGCCGGTTGAGTCGCGTTCGGCGGGTTGCTAGCGCGGCATGCCGCTCAGAACGGGGCCCTGCTCGTTCCAGCGCAGCACGCTGCCCTGGTCGTACCAGTCGCCGAGCACAATGCGTCTGGCCGTGCGCTCGCCGAGATCGACGTCGTGCACGTTGGGCCGGTGCGTATGTCCGTGCAGCAGGATGTCGACGCCGTAATCGAGGATTGTCTTCTTAACGGCCGTATCGTTGACGTCCATGATGTCCATGTCGAGCGTTTGGCCACGAGCCTGGCTCTCGGCGCGCGCCGCTTTGGCAATCATGAGCCGCTCCTCGAGCGGCTTTGAGCGCATGGCCGCCTGCCACTCCGGCCGCCGCGTCATTGCGCGGATTTGCTGATACTCGAAATCGTCGGTGCACAGCGCATCGCCGTGCGACAGCAGGACGTGTTCGCCGTACAGGTCGACCGCAATCGGGTCCGGCAGGATCTGTACGCCGGTCTCAGCGGCAAAATCGTCGCCAACCATGAAATCGCGGTTACCGTGCATGAAGTACACGGGTACGCCGCTGTCCACCAGTTTCCTGAGCGCCGTCTTGACCTCGGCATAGTGCGGGTTCGGGTCGTCGTCGCCCACCCAGGCATCGAACAGGTCGCCGAGGATGTACAGTGCTTCGGCGCCGCCCGCTTCGTCCGTAAGAAAGCTGAAAAATTGCTGGCCGATGTCGGGCCGGTCGGTCTCGAGGTGCAGATCGGAGATAAAGAGTGTGGTCATGGGTACGGGCTACTCGAAGGTGTAACGGCGCATGCTTTTGATGATGATCGGTATAAGCGGGGCGTTCGGCTGGCCTTGCTGTGGCCCCACCGGTACACCGGCAATTTTGTCGACGACGTCCATGCCTTCGATGACGACGCCGAACACCGTATAGCCCCAGCGGCCGTTTCCAGGCGACTTGTTCGGGTCCAGCCTCACGTTGTCGGCGACGTTGATATAGAACTGGGTGTTGGCCGAGTGCGGGTTCGAGGTGCGCGCCATGGCAATCGTTCCTCGGCGGTTGGACAGTCCATTGCCCGACTCGTTCGGGATCGTCGCATCGTCTTCCTTGCGCTTGAATCCCGGCGTAAAGCCACCGCCCTGGATCATGAAGCCTTCGATGACGCGGTGGAAGATGAGGCCTTCGTAAAAGCCCGAGTCCACGAGTTCAAGCACGTGAGCGACGGTAATGGGTGCCGCGCGGCCGTCAAGCTCCAGCAGTATGCGGCCCTCGGAGGTCTCGATTTCGATGTAAGGGTGGGGCGGAACCCGGTCGGCCGCCTGTGCGGCAACCGTCGTCAGGCAAGCCGCCAGGAGCGCGATTGCAAAGCCTCTGGTTTTCATGACCCAAGTCCAGGAGAAAATAGATGTGCGGACGATACCAGAGGTGTTTCCAGGCCAGAAGCCGGAATGCTGCAAGTATCTGTTTTGCATCGACAGGTTTGCGTTGACTGACTCAGGGTGCGACCGTATTATCGTGCCCCCGCGGGGTCCGGCCAAGCGCCGGCCCGCGGAGCGGCAACGCTGGAATCGGGGCATGGCGCAGTCTGGTAGCGCATCTGCTTTGGGAGCAGAGGGTCGGCGGTTCGAATCCGTCTGCCCCGACCAGGGGTTGCCACAGTGTTTCGAAGCGCCCGTAGCTCAACTGGATAGAGCATCGGCCTTCTAAGCCGGCGGTTGCAGGTTCGAGTCCTGCCGGGCGCGCCAGATGAGGCCGGTTAGGGTAAAATCTCACCTTTCTATGGTGGGCGTAGCTCAGTTGGTAGAGCCCCGGGTTGTGATCCCGGTCGTCGTGGGTTCGAGTCCCATCGTCCACCCCATTTCTTTAGTGGTATTTAGTCGGCCGCACAGTTCGTGGCGACCGGGATCGATTGTTTGATGTGATCCCGGTCGGTCTCACGACCGGTGTGAGTCTTGTTCGGAGAATGAGGTGGCTCGCGTTGGGCCGGGTTCGAGTCCCATCGTCCACCCCATTTCTTTAGTGGTATTTAGTCGGCCGCACAGTTCGTGGCGACCGGGATCGATTGTTTGATGTGATCCCGGTCGGTCTCACGACCGGTGTGAGTCTTGTTCGGAGAATGAGGTGGCTCGCGTTGGGCCGGGTTCGAGTCCCATCGTCCACCCCAATCCTTTCCTTTTCCGGTCAGGCAGCTCAGCTTGCGACGACCGGAATTTGTCGTTCGAAGAAGGAGCGGGACATTGGGCAACGATCAGGTGAATCTGCGTCCTGCGAAGCCCGAGGACAAGCCCGCAATCGAGCATCTGGCCGTTGCATCCGGCCTGTTTCGGCAATCTGAAATGGGTCCGTTCAGTGACATGCTCAGTGCGCACTTTGCGGGCGACACAGAGCATGATTTCTGGGTTGTCGGCGAAGACAACGCTCAAGTCGTGAGCGCCGGGTATTGCGGGCTGGAACAGTTCGCTGACCGGGTTTCCAATCTCTATTTCGTCGCGGTCGAGCCGTCGCTTCAGGGCGGCGGTCATGGCTCCGCGATCCTGCGCTACGTCGAAGACAGGCTGCGAACCGACGGTGTTCGAGTGTTGATTATCGAAACGTCGGGACTTGGCTCTTTCGAGCTGACGCGCAGATTTTATCGCAAGCATGGGTACGATGAGGAAGCTCGCATTCGTGAGTATTACGGTCCAGGAGACGATAAGGTAGTTTTCTGGAAGAAGCTCCAGTAGCGGCGCACAGCATGGTTCCGGTTTCACAGCGGTCTCCACGCCGTTTGATCGTTGTCCTCTCGCGGGTTCCGCGCCATTTACCAGAGATGCGGTTTCTTGCCGGCCAATGACAGGCTAAGGAGCGATTGCTGCAGACGTAACGAATCTATTTGTAGGACGAAGGGCTACGAATGAGGCTGAGATTGTTGGCGGAACCCGGATTCGAAAAAGACGGCGTGGAAATCCGACGCGGGCTGCTTTCCCGCGACGCAGTCGAATCAGTCAAGTCAGATATCGATCTCGACAGCCCTAAACTTCGAAACTACGGGATAAGAAACCTCGAGAAGAAATTCAGGTCGATCGCAAGCCTCGCAAACGACGACGGTTTGGTCTCTTTGGCGAAAAGTCTGCTCGGCGGCAAGGTCAGTTTGGTGCGTGCGCTTTTTTTCGACAAGACACCGGACAAGAACTGGCTGGTGGCGTGGCATCAGGACAAGACGGTAACCCTCAACGCACCTGCCGATCTCTCAGGCTGGGGGCCCTGGGCGCTCAAGGAGGGTGTGCACCATGCTCAGGTGCCGGAATCCGTACTGAATCGGATGCTTACGATTCGATTGCACTTGGACGCCGCTGACGAAAGCAACGGTTGTCTCGAGGTGATTCCGGGGTCTCACAAGCATGGAATCCTTGAACGGCGGGAGATAAGGGAGCTGGTTGGCGACAGCACCGTGTTTCCCTGCGTCGTCGATTCGGGCGATGCCGTGATCATGCGGCCGCACGTACTGCACAGATCACGCAAATCGAGGCAACCTCATCATCGGCGCGTCGTGCACCTGGAATTCAGCGATTTCGAGCTGCCGACCGGAACAAGTTGGGCATGAAACGGCGGTTGCTCGGATATGCCCACTCTAACAACGTTGACCGGGAACAACTGTTCATGAAGACGGATTTTCAAAGGTATCGGGCGCGACTTTGCGCTTACGTCGTTTCTGCGGGCGCGCTCCTGTCAATCGTAACTTCGGTCTGGGCTGGGGTGCCCGTCGAAGCCATCAAGCTGGTTGCGGAGGAAGCGGCTGACAACGACTTCTTTGGATTCAGCGTTGCACTTTCCGGGGATACGGCATTGATCGGTGCCATGCGCGACGACGACGGTGGGGAAGACGCCGGGGCAGTGTATGTGTTCACGCGTCTCGAGGGCGGCTGGAAGCAGCAGGGCAAGCTCACGGCGCCGGACGCTGCGGCCGGAGACGAGCTGGGCGGCAGCGTTGGGTTCGCAGACGACGTGGCGGCGGCTGGCGCAAGGCTGAGTGACGGTAAGAGTGCCGATTCGGGTTCTGCCTACGTATTCACCCGTTCTGCCGGCGAATGGAATCCACCGGTAAAACTCGTTGCTGCCGACGGTGCGGCCGGCGACGAGTTTGGTTACGGCGTCGCCGTCTCCGGGACCACGGTTGTGGTTGCTGCCCCTCGTGACGATGACAAGTACGAGGACTCGGGTTCGGTCTACGTGTTCACTCGCTCCGGCAGTCACTGGAACCAGCAGGCGAAACTCACCGCCGATGACGGAGCAGAAGGCGACTTGTTCGGCATTAGCGTCGCGATCGATGACGACACCATAGTCGTCGGCGCCGACCTGACCGATGATAAAGGCGAGAATTCGGGGGCGGCCTACGTGTTCACTCGCAGCGGCGACAGCTGGAGCCAGCAGGCCAAACTGACGGCCGACGACGGCGCAGCAGGCGACTTGTTCGGTATTCGCGTGACGGTATCCGGCGAGACCGCCGTGATCGGTGCTGCGCGCGACGACGACCAGGGTGAGAATTCGGGCGCGGCCTACGTCTTCGTGCGTGACGGAATGACGTGGAGCCAACAGGCGAAGCTGACGGCGGACGACGGCGCCGCGAACGACCGGTTCGGCACGCGGGTCGAGATCCAGGGCGACACGGCGGTGATTGCCGCGATACTCGGTGACGGTGCCGCTCCCGACGTGGGTGCCGCGTACGTGTTCACGCGCTCGGCGAACGTCTGGGCTCAGCACGCCAAGCTCGCTGCCAGCGACGGCGCATCCGGTGACGTGTTCGGCTGGGGCGTTGCGTTAGACGGGGACACCGTACTGGCAGGCGCGCCCACGTCGATCATTACCTTGCCGGGCGGGCCCGGGTCGGCGTACCTGTTCGAACTCGATCGTCAGCGCGACAAAAACTGATTCGCCGGCCGGCGTCTTGCCGCCGCCTTCAAGTGTGCCCCAGCGTACTCACGAGCCTTCGCGCTGCGTTGTGCGACGAACGGCGGATATCGTCGATGCGCCCGAGCGGGGAGAGCGACTCCACGTTGAAATAGATGCCGACGACACCGGTTGCCACGTCCCGGCGGGCGTCCGGCGTTGCGTCCGGGAACCCGTTCCCGAGCGCCGTGGCCACGACCTCGGTGAACTCGTCAACGTAGCGCTTCATCCGCCGCGCCGTCTGCAGGTCCGAGGCGGAGGCGGAAATCAGCGCCTCCACTACCAGCATGGACTGGGTGTCGGTCGGCGTCGCGTCGAACAGCATGTCGAGAAACCCGTCCGCTGACAGGCCCTCGCCGACGGCGGCTTCGAGGGCTCTGTTCTCGTCCGCCGCACGGGCGAAAAACCGGTCGCTGACGGCGGCCAGCAGCGCTTCGCGGTTGCCGACGAAATGCCGCAGGGCAGGCCGCTTTACGCCGGCCTCGTCGGCAATACGCTCGAGGGTGGCACCCTCGACGCCGTAGCGCGCAATGCAGCGCTCCATCGCATCCAGGATCTCCTCTCGACGTTGTTCTTTCAGGCTGGGTCTCGGCATGTGCGGCATCATTGATTGTCAGATTTGACAATTTATCATGAAATTAGTAATTTGTCATCTTTGACAATAAATGAAGGGTACCCGCCATGGACTGGTTGACGCGGGAATGGTCGCTCGAGCACATCGAATACTGGGACTACGTGGTCAACGGCAGCCTGTTTGTGCTGAGTCTCGTGTATTTCGGTTTCGAGCTGTTGCGTTACGTGACGCTGAAAAAAATGAACCGGCGGCTGATCGGCGATTCGGTCGCCAATTTCCTGACCTTTTTCGCGTTGCCGTTCGTCAGCTATCTGCTGGGTGCCACGCTGATCATTGCCGCCTACGACTGGGTGTACGACCACTGGAACCTCATGCAGCTGCCGATCGCGGCCTGGTCGATCGTGCTGTGCGTGGTTCTCTGCGACTTTATCTACTACTGGGAGCACCGTTTCATGCACCGCACGGGCATGGGCTGGCTGACCCACACCGTTCATCACAGCTCGCCCGAGTTCAACATATCGGTCGCCTACCGCTTTGGCCCGCTGGACGGTTTTTACCCCTTGTTTTTTCACCTGCCGCTTGCCGTCCTGGGTTTCCATCCGGTGCTGATCTTTGCGGCTGAGATACTCGTGCAGCAGTATCAGGCAATCCTGCATACCCGCTTCGTACCGAAGCTGCCACGCTGGTTCGAAGCCGTGTTCAACACACCTTCGCATCATCGTGTGCATCACGGCAGCAATCCGCAGTATCACGACAAGAACTACGGCGGTATCCTGATCGTCTGGGACCGGCTGTTCGGTACCTTCGAACCCGAGGTCGAGACCGTCAGGTACGGTATTACGCAACCGATCGATTCGGTGAATCCGCTGGTCGTGTTCCTGCACGGGTTCCCGCGTTTCTGGAAACAGATCAGGCAGGCGAGAGGCCTGGGTGAGTGTCTTGCCTACTTCGTGCGTCCGCCGGGATGGCAACCTGCGGGCTCGAAGGAGCATTGAGGAGCCGGCTGGATGGGCGAGGCAGATAGCATGAAGTGTTCGGTGTACATTGCGACCAGTATCGACGGGTTCATTGCGAGCAAAGACGGCGGTGTCGATTGGCTGCATACCGCCGGAAAGCCCGATGCCGACATGGGCGCGCAGGCGGACATGGGTTTCCAACGTTTCATGGCGACCGTGGATTGCCTGATCATGGGACGGGGCTGCATGGAGGCGATATCCGGCTTCGATCTCGCGCCCGACGAGTGGCCTTACGGCGACGCCAGGGTGATCGTTCTGAGCACGACGTTGAGCGAGCCCCCGGAGAATCTCAAAGACCGCGTGGAAATGTACTCCGGCGGCGTACGCGCGCTCGTCTCCAACCTCGAGGAAGCGGGTTATCGCCACATCTACGTCGACGGTGGCAAGACGATCCAGTCTTTTCTCGAACTCCAGCTCATCGACGAAATGACGCTGACCCGGGCGCCGGTCATACTGGGTGAGGGTATTCCCCTGTTCGGGAACCACTCGCAGACCGTCAAGCTGACGGACGCCCGCGCAACCGCCTTTCCGAACGACTTTGTCCAGTTGCGCTATTCGGTGGTCTACGATTGACTGCGTTGGGCTTTTCCCTGCAGCAGACCGATAGGAGAAACGACCTGCAGTGTGGATATTCGATTTACTGAGCGTCATTCTTATCTTCGGCTCAGTGCCGGGCGCGATTTGCCTGGCTGTCCGGTCGTATTTTCGAAGCCGGGGAGGCGTCGCTCGAAAACTCGGCGTTGCGCTGAGCCATATGCTGGGCGCGTTCGTGCTCGCTTTTTATTCGGGCGTCGTGCTGCTGTACCGGGACGGGTTCCACCCGGACGGTGTGCCGTCGAAGGGTATCGCCGGCGTACTGGGTGCTCTGCCGGACATAGGCGTGGCCGCACTGGCGGGCGGGGTATTCGCTGCCCTGGGCTGGCTAATACAGGTGGCAGGTAAACGGGACGAGCGCCCCGGATAGACGGGCCCGTTCAGGTGAGCGCCTTTCGCACCGTCGACATGATACGGCGGCTCACCGGTACTTCCGCACCGCTCGCGAGCATGAGCCGTCCCACGCCGTTACGTTCCCGCACCAGCGTACCGACCGTGGCCGTATTGACGAGATACGACCGGTGCACCCGCAGGAATTCGGATGGCAGCTCGTTCTCGAGTCGCGTGAGGCTCGTATTGTGCAGTCTCGTCGTTCCATCCGAGAGCGCGATCTCTACGTAGTCGCGCGCACCTTTGCAATACTCGATCCGGTCGGTCGCAATGACCTCTGTCTTGCCGGCGCTCGAGATGCTGAGCTCACCCGACGTGACGCTCTGCCGGTCCAGCGCCGCTTCGAGCTGTTGCCCGCGGCGTTGTTCCGAGGCGAGTGCGCGCGCCTGCTGTGCGGTCAGAAACGCAACCAGGCCTGCCACCACAAACGAGAAATACAGATCGAGGAAACGCGTTGGCGCGGCCAACAGGATCGATGCGAACAGACCGAGCGCGAGGGCAAAGCGCAAGCTCGACGGCACGCCGCGGCGGATTCCTGTGACGCTTAGAACCAGACCGACCAGCGAGGTGACGAGCAGCACGGCGGCTGTCTTGTTGTCGTAGCCGTCCTGCAGGAGAACGGCACCGATCGTCAACAGCCCCGTCGCGCTCAACCAGTAGGTCTTCCGCTTCACGCCGAGCCTGTCGCAGACGTGAGCAACCAGGCTGAGGCCAAACGCCGTGGCGAACGACAGGATCGCGAGCAGCCGCAGATCGTGCCAGGGATAGGGATAGGCAAACACACCTCTGGAGATTTCCGCGAACACCTGCAGCGCGGCGAACAGCGCCATGAGCGCCAGTGTCAGCGAGCCGACTCCGCGGCCCCGGCTGGTCTTCAGCACGATCCAGTAGAGCGCACCGAGCAGCAGTGCGCCCAGCGGCACGAGCGAAGGCCAGTAGCTGCGCAGCCTCCGGTCCTCCGGCAATGCAAAGCGGCCCAGTTGAAGCTGGTGTACCGGGCTCTCCAGATGCAACCGGCTGTGTTGGGCCGACAGCTGCAGGACGAGTTCGTTGGAGGGCTCCCGGAGGATGCCGGGCGGGACGAACAACACGGTGTCGATCCGGCCCGGTTGCTCATCCGAGCGGGAAGCGCCCGGCACGCCGTTCCGGCCGATGAATACGCCGTTCAGATAGGCGCGGCTCGACATCTTGCCGGAGACAAGCAAGCCGACGGCGGTACGTTCGACGTCCATGCCCGACGGAACGGTGACGTGCCCGCGTACCCACAGCAGACGGCCCTGCGGATCGAGTTCGCTCCCCGACAGCTGCCGGCAATCGGGCCCCGTCCAAACAGCCGGCGGCGAGTCGTCGCCCGCGGTTGCCGGACAGACCGTTACCTCGTCGTACAGTAAGGAATGGGAGCCCGCCGGAGCCGCCGTCACAATGCAGCATGCGCACGCTGCGAACAGTGTTCTCAATGCAGTCATACCTCACTTTATACGGGTATCGGTGTGTATCCGTACGACCGCTCGCAGGAAAACCGCTACCGCCCGCAGAGCAAGGCGTGCATTCAGCGGAAACGGCGACTAGCGTGGCGCCTTTCCGGAACGAGCGAAGAGGTGATCGACATCGTCATGCGATTCCTGCTGATCATGCTGCTGCTGGCAGCCAGCGCTGCCTGCAGCGCTACGGGCCAGCGAGCCGAGGAGGCGTTCGTTTTCGAAACGAACGCGGGCGAGCGCATCGAGGCCTACCGCGGCTCTCTGCGGGTGCCGGAAAATCGCAGCGACCCGAACAGTCGCGCGATTCCGATCCGCTACGTCCGGTTTCCGGCCACCACCGCGAGTGCGGGGCCGCCCGTCGTGTATCTCGCGGGCGGGCCCGGCGGATCAGGAATCGGCACGGCGCGAGGCAATCGTTTTTCGCTGTTCATGGCAATGCGTGAATTCGGCGACGTCATTGCACTCGATCAGCGTGGTACCGGCGAGAGCAATATCCTGCCGCGCTGCCATTCGGCGCAGCGTTTCCCGCGCGACGAGCGCTTGTCCGATGCACGCTACAAGTCGATCTACCGGGCGGCATTCCGCGAGTGCCTGGATTTCTGGCAGGGCGAGGGGGTCGATGTCCGCGGCTACACGACGCTGGAGAGCGTGGCCGACCTCGATGCGCTGCGTGTACACCTTGGTGCGGACAAACTAACGCTGTGGGGCACGTCCTACGGCAGTCACCTGGCGCTCGCTGCCGCAAGGGAGATGGACGATCGTCTTCATCGCATCGTGATCTCCAGCGCCGAAGGTCTCGATCAGACGATCAAGATGCCGGCGCGCACCGACGCCTATTTCGACCGTCTCCAGGAGGCGATCGATACGCAGGCAACGGCGGGGGCAGCGTATCCCGATATTGTCGAACTGATTCGGCGTGTTCACGCGCGCCTCGACGAGGTGCCCGTGTTGCTTCAGCTCCCGCAGGAGGACGGCTCGCAGGTCCCTTATCTCTTGCAGCGTCGCGACCTTCAGCAAATCGCCGCCGGCGCGATTGCCGATCCCGGCATTGCGGCAAGCCTGATGCGCCTCTACGCAGAGGTCGATCGCGGCGAGACCGAACGGATCGTCCGGGTGCTCGGTCGCCGTTACGCTCCTGACGACACGGTTTCACTGCGGGCGATGTCCACGGTCATGGACGTTGCCTCCGGGATCGGCGAAAGGCGGCGGCGCGACGTCGAGCGGCAGGCGGAAACATCGCTTCTGAACGATTTTCTCAACTCGACGCTGTTCCTGACCGGCGTTGCGCCGGAACTCGACCTGGGTGACTCGTTTCGCAAGCCGCCGATGAGCGACGTCCCGCTGCTGTTGTTGAGCGGCACGCTCGACGGCCGAACCTACATCGGGAGTCAGCGCGAGGCGGTCTCGGGGTTTACGCAGCTGAGCGCAGTCACCGTAAGAAATGCGGGGCACAACCTGTTCATGTCGTCACCCGAAGTCAGCGAGGTCATCGTGCGGTTCATGCGCGGCGAGCCGGTTGCAGACCGGGTTATCGTCGTGCCGCTGCCCGATTTCCTGAACCCTTAGCGTATGATCCGTGCAGTGCCGCCCGTTCGGCTCGCGCTGTGAACTCGGCCACGCCGGAGCGGACTAAGTTCCCAGAAGAGGGGGAGTCCGTTCATGTTGATGAGTTTACTGGTCATTGCTCAGCTGTCCGCCGCGGAGCCGGCAACACCCGCCGGCATGCACGGCCTGCGGAGCACGTTTCGTCACGAAATCGTCTCCACCGAAGCCGATCACCGCTATGACGTGCTCGTGGGTTTGCCGCCCGGCTACGACGAGTCTCCAGAGACGCGGTACCCGGTCGTATACGTACTCGACGGCGGCATGCTGTATCCCCTGCTGCGTGCGTATCAGCGTTACCTGCGACTCGGCGAGGAAGTGCCGCCTGTGATACTCGTCGGGATCTCCTACGGCACCGACGACTGGCGGCAGGGCAACAGTCGTTCCCATGACTTCACGGCGCCGGCCGACGAGCGGGATCACTGGGGCGGGGCAGCCGATTACCGGGCGTTCCTCGGCAATGAACTGATTCCGGCAATCGAGGCCCGGTATCGCGCCGACGACGAGCGGCGCATCCTGTTCGGGCAATCGCTGGGCGGTCAGTTTGTGCTGTACGCCGCGCAGACCGAACCGGAACTCTTCTGGGGGTATATCGCAAGCAACCCGGCGCTCCATCGGAACCTGGAGTTCTACCTCGATATGCGCCCTGCGCGGGCGGAAGACGCGAACCTGTTCGTCTCCAGCGGGCGCTTCGACGAGCCGCGATTCCGCGAGCCGGCGCTGCGGTGGATAGAACACTGGTCGGCCGAGCGCACACTGCCCTGGCGCCTCGAAACCCGCACGCTCGACGGTCACGGACATTACTCCGCGCCGCCGGCAGCGTATCGTGCCGGGATGCGCTGGCTGTTCGAGTGACTATTTTTTGCTAGACTACGCGGCCTTCTTTTCAAGACGTGGGCCCCTAGCTCAGCTGGTTAGAGCAGGAGACTCTTAATCTCTTGGTCCGGGGTTCGAATCCCTGGGGGCCCACCACTCCAAACCCTCCCGCCGGATAAAGGCATTGCTGGCCACGTCTTCTGTTGTGGCAGGCACTGACGAGCTAGTGGGCTGGGCGGATGTCGGCGGTCGGGCTATGCCCGGTGGACTCGAAGATTCTGTCGACCAATCCGTAGTCCAGGGCTTCGGTCGCGCTCAAGTAGAAGGTCTTATTGAGGCTGTGACCTGTCTCGGGAAAAAAACTCTCGGGTAATGTGGCGTGCTCTGCCCAGAAGTCACGGATGTACTCAGAGAGTAGGGCGTTTCTCGAAAAACGCTCCTCCGGGTCGAATTGCCGAAACACCATGTGTATACCGATGATGGAGCCGCTCATTGCCACCCGGTCGCCCGTGGCGGCAGCCAGAATGAACGCGCCGCATGAAGACGTTTGACCAGCGGCCGTCACGTTGACGGGTGAAGAAATCAGCTTCATCGCATCCATGATCGCCATGCAGTCGCTGCTGTTGCCGCCCGTTGTCTTTAGAAGGAGGCTGATGGGTTCTCCGCGCCCCGCTTCTTCCAGGTATAGGAGCTGAGATATCGTTTTCTTTGCCAATTCCGGATCGATTCCTTCCGTGAGGACGATCACCCGCTCGGCCAGGAGCGGGTCTTCCCAGTAGTCCTCGAGGTTCGCGACAGTTTCGGAAGAACCTCTTGCGATACTTTGGGAGGCCTCTCGCAAAGAATGGCTGACTAAGAACGCGGCAAGAACCACACTTGCGCAGATGGCAACTAAAGCGAATACTTGAAGCAGCTTGTTCATTGATTTCCACCCACTATTTTGTCGACTGCAACTCTGATCGGAGGCGAAATTCTAAGTTTGTCTGCCGCCAATCACAATTTCGTCGGTAACGGCATATTCAGAGCGTCTTTGCCCCCGCGTTCGTGGCATCGCATGGCGCTGTCTTCATGAAAACCGGGTTTTCCAAGCGCACCACGTTCATCGTCGGTGACGCCGAGCGGGCAAGTCGTTTCTACCGGGACGTATTCGGCTGGACGGTCTGGTATGACAACCGGCTCGGCGTTCGCGAGGGCTTTCCTCCCTGCGCACCCGACGGGCAGCAGGCGCATCTCATCATGCTCGAAGCTCGCGATCCCAGGATCGGCATGCTGGGTTTCCTGGCCTACGAAGGTTTTACCCCGGCAGACATTCCGGGTCACCGCGAGCGCACGACCTTACGCCGCGGTGACGCCGTGCTGGTGATGGAGGCCGACGACGTCGAGGAGACCCACCAACGCGCGAAGGCGTCGGGCGCCCGTATTGTCAATCCGCCCACGCGGTGGACCGTGCCGTCGCCCAACGGTGGCGATCTGGAGATCTACTCGATGTCGATGTTCGACCCGGAAGGGATTTACTCCGAGATCAGTCAGTCGCGCTGATCGCGGCGCAAACGGCTCTCGTTCAGCCTCGCATCCTGTCGGCGATCAGAAGTTTTACCAACTGCTCGATCGAAGCGGCGTCTCAGACGACATCCGGCTGTTCGATAAAAACCGTGTGAATGGGAGCATTGCTGCAACCGTCATCGCCTGCACAGGGTGTTGCATCTGTACATATCCTATCCGTAAGGACACATCGCAGCGCTCCATCCGTGCGTACCGCCCGGGCATCCGGTGCCCGTTGAGATCATGCGATCGATGGGAGAGAATGAAGGGACTGCCGGGCACCCGAGCAAGAAAAAACAAGAGCTGCGGTTCAACCGAATCCGGAGCGCGAAGCACAGGGTGTTCTCGGTGGCATCCACTCGGTGGTGTACGGCGAAGCAACGATCGAAGCTGTCCGTGTCCGCGACGCGCTGACCGTATGGCTCCGGGGGGGTTGAAGCGCACACGGTCATTGTGGGGAGTCCGAATGATATGCGTGAGCGAGTGTTGTTACTGGTCGACACGGCCGGATCGCCCGAGCAAAAAGAGATCGCGAAGAATCTCGAGGCTTCCGATTGCGAACTCGAGGTGTTCGATGTAGCGCGGGTTACGGACGGTGTTTCGGGCCTCGATCGGAAGCTTGCCGTCGTGGATCGTGTCCTGTTGCTCCAAACGGGGCCCGCTTCCGTAGCGCTCCGGCGTATCGTCGACTATGTGCGGCTGAGCGTCCCGGTCTGGTCCGTGACGAGTGAGGGCGTCTCACCGGTACCCGGTACCCGGTCGCTGGGGGTTGGAGCGCTGGACGCCAGCTCTTCGTGGCTATCCGCCGGTGAGCCGAGTGCCGAAACCGTACGCGCCGATGCCAAACAGCAGAGCCGTATTCGCCGCTACCCCTGGGCCGCGGTGGGTGCAGCCTTCCTGGTGCTGCTCGGTGCAGTGGTTATGGTGTGGCATTTGCTGGACGATCTCGCGGCGCACCGCGCCGTAACCAGCCAGGACCTCGTCGAATTGGATGCCTATCTGCGCGACTGGCAGGATGGAGGCCATCGTGCTGAAGTTATCCGCGAGCGGGTTTCGCGCGTCGTGATCCAGATACCCGAGATGGCAACTGTGGCTGGCGAGGCAGCCCCGCCGGCGGAAGACGACAGGGCCTGGCTGGATTTCGATGCGGATGACTGGTCGAGTCTGCCTGCTATCGTGCTGTTGCGTATCGCCGACGAGAAGCACGGAATGCCGGCCATCGCAGCCGCGGCGCGCGCAGGGGACGGCGAGGCGGCACACCTGATGGGTGTTGCGTTTCTGTTCGGCGCTTTTCTTATCGAGCCCGATCGCGAAGTAGCGAAGAAGCTCTTCGGCGCCGCCTGCGCAGTGGGTCTGCAGCGTGGATGTTTCAACGTGGGTCACGCCCTTAGTCAGTACTCTGATGATCCTGCCGACCATAGCGAAGGATTTGAGAGATTGCTCGAGAGCTGCGAGGCCGATATCGAGATGTCCTGCGTCAACGTCGCTCTTTGGATCGAACAGCGCGGGCAACACGCCTTTCCCGGCGAAACCGATGAGAGCTTCCTGCGCGAGCACTGCGAGGCGGGCTCGGTTTTTCTTTGCGCCTGGCTTGGTCGCAGGATCTACGAACGGTCCGATGCCACTCCCGAGGAGATTGCGGTGGCAATCCGATTGTTGAAGGAGGGCTGCGAGGTTTCCGATGCCGTCGCCTGTTACCACCTGGCCGAGGCATACCGGGACGGTCGTGGGGTGGACGTTGACGAGGAGCGTGCCCTGCGTCTTTACGTCATATCCTGCAACGCCGGGTTCAGCACGGGCTGCGGCCGCGCTTCCGAAGCCTATTTCCGGGGCATAGGGACCGAGAAGGAACCGAGGCATACGTTGCTGTACGCCGAGAAGGCCTGCACCTACGGAGATCAGTGGGGTTGCTTCCGTGTCGGATACGCCCTGGCGAACGGTCAGGGCGGTTTGCGGCGCGACAGGGATCGGGCGGCGCAGTATTACGGTCACGCTTGCACAAACGATTCGTCCGCCGCCTGTTTCAACCTGGGGCTTCTGCATCGACACAACGGCTTTGCAGGAGCCGAAACGGATCTCGCGGTGTCGTTCTTTGGAAAAGCTTGTGAGCTGGGGAACCGGCGCGCGTGTTCGTTCGAGGGCACCGAGCTTGCCGAGGACGGGGACGGCACGCGCGCCGTTGCACAGATGCGGCTCGGCTGCGATAGGGGCGATAAATTCGGTTGTCATTTTTTGGGCGAAGCGCTCCGCGACGGTCTCAGTGGCGAAACCGATATCGCCGGCGCCCGCGACGCCTTCGAGAGGGCGCTCGAGATCGATGATGAGATGGGCCAGGCCAGACGGGCCCTTGAATCACTGGAAGAACACTAAGTAGAAAAAATGGGGGAGCGCAGATGTTGAAGATGGGTCGCTTGACGAGAACCGGCGCGCCGACGGCCGTGGGCCTGCTCGCCCTCCTGTTCGTGCTGGCAAATCAGATCGGGACCGGAGGCCTGTCCGTCTCGGGTTGGATTTGGGCCGGTGTCTGGGTTGGTCTCACGTTGGCGGTTGCCGTTTGCGGCATACTCCGGCCCGCCCTGGGCCAGGTCTTCGGCGTTGGGTTCGTATGTCTGGTCGGCTTCATCGCGGCACTTTGGCCGCTTGCGTTTCTGGTAGCGGAAGATCCGATCGTTACGGAAGTGCTGACCATGAGAACGCTGCTTCCCAACGTTCTGCTCATCGTGCTTTGCTGGCTGGCGCTGTACATCATCCCGTCGCAGTCGGCCGACCGCGCCTCGCAGCGCCTGTTCTGGCAGTTTTCCTCTCCCGCAGGGCGCTTGCTGATGCTGGCGCTGCTTCTGACCATGCTGTTTTACACCGTAGTGTCGCGGATTCTCATGGCGGATACGGAAAGTGCTCTGGGAGCGTCGCCGGCTCTGACCGCTTTTCTTGAGCTGTTTGTCGGGACCAACGTGCTGTATTTCGTGATAGTCACCATCAGCTTCTGGGGTGTGCTGCTGGCGACGACTCTGACCGTTCGAGCCTTTGGTACCAGCGTCGATCTTTCGGAGCAGATCGTGCGCGACGGTTTCTGGTCCGCTGTGGATTCCGACCGCCGGGTGCTGGGCGTGTTGATCGCGGTGCTGCCATTGCTCGGATTTCTCGGGACGGTCGTCGGTATCAGCGCCGCCCTGGCAGGGCTGGAGATCACGCTGCTGGGCTCGACGTACGAACCTGGGGACATTCAGGGCCTGTTGCGTGAGAGCCTTGGTGGGCTGAGCCTGGCGTTCGAGACCACTATTCTCGGTATCGCATCGAGCGCTGCCCTGCTTATCCTGACGTCCTTCATCGACAAAGGCCTTAGCGCGCCCGGGTTCCGACCGCAAGAAACTGAGACCCGGAAGTGAGAGCCGTGCCCGGTCATGCAGAGGGCGAAGATAGCCCTGACCTCCTGGTGAACGCCAGTATCTTCGCGGGTCTCCTTGCGTTCTTCGCGGCGCTCGTTGCCGTGTTTGCCGTAGTTGCGAAACCGGTGCAGAACACCTCGTTTGCAACCGCGGACGACGATGTTGCAGAACGACTCTACTTCGGGTCTTTCACGGAAATTGCTTTGATCTATCCGGATCGCGTCGAGTTCTACGTGGACGAGGCGAACTCATTTGCTGTCTTGAGTGAGGATCTGCCCGGCAATCAGGTAGTGATGGACTACCTGCGCCAGATAGCGGCCAGCCAACTGAGTGACGCGGATCAGTGGCGAGAGCTGCTTTTTGCGGTGAAGCCCGGCTCGACGAGCAACATGTTTTGGTTGGAGACCATGTCCGGGGACGCGGGTATTGGCTCGGTCTCCCTGCTCTGGTTCAATGCCGATTGTGCGCATATCGATGACCGCGGCAGTGGGGGCAGAGAGATGATGGAAGAGTGCCTGCTGGTGCGAAGATGAGACAGACCCTCACCCTTCTGAGGTCACACAGTGTGGTGCTGGTCGATATGTTTGCCGCGACCTTTCTATTTATCTTCGTTGCATTCCTTTCGCTCTACACGCTGTTTCTGCTATCAGTCGAGCAGGTTGACAATCAGTCTGCCGGTGGGTGGAAGGTAATCTCGGCAAGCCCCTTCGACACTCGGTTCATGACGGAAGCGCTGGTAGATCACGCAGAGAACTGGGCGGATGAGGCGTTTGTCGAAGTGCACCGAAACCGGCTGGTGACCTACGCCAGAACCTATAGGAGGCCTGAGACGTTCAATCTGTCACAGGGGGCAGACCCGGAATCACATCTGTTGGATTTCATGACGACGGTCAAGCGGAATTTCGAGCGGCTCGGTCCTACCATCATGGCCGAACGAGGCTACGGGAACGCCATCGTACCCAGTATCAATATCTACGTCTTTGATTCACGGCACTACTACGAAGTTCGCGATCTCATTCAGGAGCGGAGCTTTAGCTGGGCCGAGTTTGCCATTCCGAGTGATCCTTCGGCGGAAGGAGAGAATGACGGGCCTCCGTCGGGCTCGATTGATGCATCGACGTATTCGCAGCGCTGGGCCAAAGTTCTCAGCACACTGCAAACCGTCGAAGACCAACGCCGGACGGATAGCGCGTCGTCACGGGTCGTGCCGTTGCAGCTTGTCGAACTCGACGAACAGGTGATCACTGTCCGGTTGCTGGAAGCTGAAACGGAGGAGGAGGTTGTTGTCGATCGCCTCGTACCTGTGTTGTTCCTGGTGCTGATCATCGCGCTGGCGGCGGAGGCCGTACCCTACTATCGCCAATCACGTGCCCGCGTCCGGCTGAAGCGCGCGCTCGGTGTCGGCAATGTTTGATTTTGGTGGCGGGCCTGGCCTGGCTTTTGGCGTCTACGGCGGATGAACTGAATTCATGGCAAGAGTTTTCGTATCTTACGCGCGTGATGACAGATCACTTGCAGCGCGGGTCGTCGCGCAACTCGAGATCGACGGGCACGAAGTCTGGTGGGATCAGCGGCTCAGCCCGACGCGTGGATTCGATCGGCTGATCGAAGACGAACTCCGAGGCGCTGATGCCGTTGTCGTACTTTGGACGAAGGCCTCCGTAGCCAGCGAGTGGGTCCGGAACGAAGCGAGTTATGCGGTGGAGAAGCTCGTTCCGGCGCGATTCGAGACTGTGGACCTGCCGATCGCATTTCACCGGCTGCAGACAGCAGATCTGGCTGGCTGGTCCGGCGGTAGCGATCACCCGGAGTGGCAAAGGCTCCTGAGCTGGATCGAAGAAAAGTCCAAAGATCCGGTAGTAGCCCGCCGCAGCGTTTCTCAGCACGAGCATGATGCAGCCAGGCCGACGCATCCGGTGCTGCTGGCGCTGTTCGCTCTGGGCGCTGCGATCACTATTGCCACTATAGTAATGACGATCGACGATACCCCATCGGACGAATGTGCTGCCGTCTTTCCTGACGCCCGCGGCCTTCCGGTGGACTATGAGGCAAACATTCCGCTGGCTCCCGACTGCATAGAACGGGATTTCGCGACCTTCAAGGATTGCGACGTCTGCCCGCAGATCGTCGTGCTGCCCCCGGGAGAGTTCGAGATGGGAACCGGCTCATGGGAGGGGGGAGAGCCCGACGAGCGTCCGGTACGGACCGTCACTCTGAAGTACAGAATCGGTATCGGCCGGTTCGAGGTGACCTGGGAGGAATGGCAGGCATGCGTTGCCTCGGGTGCGTGCACCATTCCCGGCCACGCCAGAGACGATCGAACGGGGAGGCTGCCGGTACACGCTCTGAGCTGGGATGCAACGCACGACTATCTGGCCTGGCTCAGTGACAAGACCGGTGAAGTCTATCGATTGCCGACAGAAGCGGAATGGGAATATGCAGCCAAGGCCGGGAAGGTGGGCCAATACCCGCATGGCGGGGATGTGGGGACAATATGCCGTAGCGCAAACGTTCTCGATCGGTCGGCGCGTGAAAGCATGGCGACGCTTGCGAAAGACAGGGCGAGCGTACCCTGTCGTGACGGTTTCGCGTACCGCGCTCCGGTTGGCAGTCTTGCATCCAACGCATTCGGGCTGTTCGACATAATTGGGAACGTCGTTGAGCCGGTCCAGGATTGCTACTACGCAAGCTACGAACGAGCCACCAATTTTGGCGCAGCCTATCAGCGCGAAGACTGTCCGGGGCGTGTAATCCGTGGCGCCGCCTTCGATACGGCAGCGCCTCGTCTTCGCATTGGTTACCGCGATTCGACAATACCCGCCATTGTTGAACAAAGGCTCGGATTGCGGGTAGCCCGTGAGCTTCGATAGCAGGCGCCTCATGATCGTGGGTTTACGATCGGCCTGCCCGAAGCCCGGAAGCTGTCTTCCAAGTCCCGCGATCGGTCAATTCTCCCTCATTGATCGCGAAAGCCTCTCCTGCTGTTGGGTGAGGCGTATCTACACCCCCTCGGACCGCTGATTGGCCTTCGACCCGGGCCCTCAGGTTGACAGTCTCGCCAATCGTGCGTGACCCGGAGCATTTATACTCGCCTTCCGGGCGCTGGTGCCCGCACCGTTTTGGTCTCCTGGAGTCTGTATGCCGGTTACTTTCCGCACCCCTGTTCACGGCAACCTGATCTACACGGACGCGGTCGCTCTGACCCTGCTCAAACTGATGGGGCGGACCGGCAATGTCCCGGGCGCGATCGAGGCATCGCAAGTGGCGGACGCGCTCGAGCGGCTTCGGACCGCCCTGGCCGCGCGCGAAGCGGAGGCGGGCGAGGGTGGCGACGACAATCGGCAGGTTGCGCTGGCAACGCGCGCTCACCCGCTCATCGAGCTGCTCGAAACGGCCCGCGATGCCGAAGAATACGTTGCATGGGAATGACCCTTAAGGCCGCGTCGCCGCGGTCCGGTGCAACCATTTGCGCGTTTCGCGCATCCGACCAGTATCCTGCCGCGCCGCCGTCGCGGTGCTTACGGCGAACTGACATGGCGAATTGAAACGGCGAATTGAAGGGGATTCAACAATGAGAACACTATTGGCTACCGCCGCGCTGGCGGCATCGGCTCTACTCGCAGCGTGCGGTCAACAGGCTTCCGAGCCTGCCGCTGAGTCCGGCACCGCTGCGAAAGGCACCGAGGCTGTTGCAGCGGTCGAGGCAGCACTGATTCCGAGGACAATGATCTTCGGCAATCCCGAACGCACGCAGGCGCGTATTAGCCCGGACGGCAGCTGGGTCAGCTGGCTTGCGCCGAGCGACGGCGTACTCAACGTCTGGGTGGCGCCCGCCGACGACCTCGACGCGGCGCGCGTCGTGACCAGCGACGACTATCGCGGTATTCAGCAGCACTTCTGGGCGCCGAACAGCGCGTACGTGTACTACATTCAGGATCAGGGCGGCGACGAGAACTTCCACGTGTACTCGGCGAACGTCGAAACGGGTGACGTCGTGGACCTGACACCCGTCGCCGAAGGCGCGCGGGCAACGATCCAGGCCGTATCGGCCGAGCGGCCGAATCACATTGTGGTGGGCATCAACGAGCGCAATCCGCAGATCTTCGATCTCTATCTCGTGGACGTGACCACCGGCGAGCGTGAGCTGCTCAAGGAGAACCCGGGCTACGCCGGCTGGATGATCGACAACACGCTGGAGCCGCGTTTCGGTTTCCAGACGACCGAAGGCGGCGGCGGTGAGATCGTCGATTTCGAGGGTGAAGTGTTGGCGGTGATACCGCCGGAAGACTTCCTCAACACGCAGGGTCTGGGCTTCAACAAAGCCAATGACGTCGTCTACATGCTCGACAGCCGCGGCCGCGACAAGGTGGCGCTGACCGCGCTCTCCATCGCGACGGGAGAGATCGAAGTGCTGGCGGAGAGCGGCGACGCCGATATTTCGGGTCTGCTGATCGACGGTCAGAGCTACGAGCCGATCGCCTACAACGTCGATTATCTCAAGTCGAGCTGGTATGCAATGGACGAACAGACGGCGGCCGATCTGGAAGCCATCACGGCAGAACTCGGCGGCTCGCTCAGCATCGTTGCAACCACCGACGACATGTCCCGCTGGATCGTGCACGAAGACGCCACCGAACGCTCCGGTGCTTACTACCTGTACGATCGCGAAGACCGCTCGGTCAGCAAGCTGGTCGATCAGCGTCCGGAACTGTCGGAACAGACGCTGGCACCCATGCATGCCGTCGAGATCCCGTCGCGCGACGGGCTTACCCTGGTCTCGTACCTGACCTTGCCTGCCGGCAGCGACACGGATCGCGACGGCCGTCCCGACGAGCCGCTGCCCATGGTGCTTGCCGTACACGGCGGCCCCTGGGCGCGCGACAGCTATGGCTACAGCTCCTGGCACCAGTGGCTGGCGAACCGCGGCTACGCCGTGCTGTCGGTCAACTATCGCGGTTCCACGGGTTTCGGCAAGAGCTTTACGCGTGCGGCGATCAAGGAGTTTGCCGGCAAAATGCACGACGATCTGATCGACGGTGTCGAATGGGCCGTCGATAAAGGTATTGCCGATCGCGACAAGGTGGCCATTGCAGGCGGCTCCTACGGCGGCTACGCCACGCTGATTGGCGTGAGCTTCACGCCCGATACGTTTGCCTGCGGCGTCGATATCGTCGGGCCGTCGAGTCTGGTTACGCTGATCGAGAGTTTTCCGGAGTACTGGAAGCCGTTCCTGGAAGGCACCTGGTACACCTACGTCGGCGATCCCGCCGTCGCCGAAGAGCGCGAGGACATGCTCGGTCGCTCGGCGATCAGTCGCGTCGACGACATTCGTGTGCCGCTCCTCGTCGGGCAGGGGGAAAACGATCCCCGCGTGACCAAGCTCGAGTCCGACCAGCTGGTCGAGGCGATGTCGGCCAACGAACTGCCGGTGACCTACGTCAATTTCCCCGACGAAGGCCACGGTTTCGCGCGGCCCGAAAACCGTCTCGCGTTCTACGCCGTCATGGAGGGTTTCCTCGAAGGTTGCCTGGGCGGCAAGTCGGAGCCGGTCGAGAGTGCATTCGACGGTTCGTCGATCGAAATCCTGTACGGCAAGGGTTACATCGGCAACCTGCCCTGATCGTACGTCAGTCGGAATGACAAGCGGGCGCCGTCGAGGCGCCCGCTTTTTTTAGGGGGCCAGTCGCTCGAGCGACCAGGCGTCACCCTCGCGGGTGTACAGGAAGCGGTCGTGCAGTCGGTCGTCGCGGCCCTGCCAGAATTCGATTTCCCTCGGCACGACGCGGTAACCGCCCCAGAACGACGGCAGCGGGATGTCGCCCTCGCCGAACTTCCGCCTGATCTCGTCGAGTTTCGCCTTCAGCATCGCGCGTGAGCTGATAATGCTCGACTGCGGGGATACCCAGGCGCCGAGCTGACTGCCGCGCGGGCGACTGGCAAAGTACTTGAGGGACTCCGCGGCGGTCAGTTTTTCGGTTGTGCCGCGAATGCCGATCTGCCGCCCGAGTTCACGCCAGAAGAACAGCAGCGCTACTGCCGGATTGCCTTCGAGGTGCTTTGCCTTGCGGCTCTCGTAGTTCGTGTAGAACACGAAGCCGCGCTCGTCGAAAGACTTCAGCAGCACGGTCCGCGTGTACGGCCGGTGCTGTTCGTCCACCGAACACAGGCTCATTGCGTTCGGATCGAGGATGTCGAGTTTGCAGGCAGCGCCGAACCATTGCTCGAACTGCCTGAACGGGTCGGCGTCGAGCGTGTCCCTGCTCAGCGTGTGTCCGGTCTCGGATCGGCGCAGCTGCGATACGTCCATACCCGCGTCGGCGGGCCTGCCTGCCTTCGAATTCTCGTGGCCGCTGTCGCTCATGGGGGGGGCTCCTGCGCCCGCTTGTCGAGGCTCAATTGTCGGCTGCGAGCGCGTTGTACTCAAGCTTGCCGGCGTCGGAGTCGTTGGCCGACGGCTGCTCGGGCAGCGGTAAACCCAGCTCGGAGGCAATGACCCGGATAGCCGCGTCTTTCTCCGATCGACTTTCGAAACCGCCGCCCAGCGGCATGCGCTGTCCCGACGCACCCAGCGCGCTGATCTTGTACATGACCGTGTGCTTCTGACCGCTCTGGGTGCTGCCGCTCTTCTTGCTGTCGAAACCGGTGAACGCACTGCGTGCCATGCTGTGGCTGCGGACGGGAATGCCGAACAGGCGGCGCCTGGCGCGGATGTGCATGCCGTCCTGGAATACCTCCAGCGAGTTGCCGATCATGTACACGGACGAGAGTGCAATCAGCGATCCGACCAGCGTAAATATGCCACCCATGAAGTGGGCTTGCTCGCTGACCCAGAGCCAGACGCCCGCCGTGGCGAAGAACAGCCCGCACACGAAGCCAATCAGCGACGACAGGGCGTTGCGGCCTGCGGGGTAATAGAGCGATTTGCCGTGGGTGCCGTAGCGGATGCGAATACGGTCACGCACCGTCTGTTCGTCCCGAGTGACTTGCTCGAAGCGCGTGTCCCTGATCTTGCGTTCGTCAATGTTGCGAGAATGCGCCGCGGTCGGATACACCGGTATTTCCCAGTTGCGGTCGAGCTTCCTGCCGCTCGCGTTGGCCGTAATGCCCAGGCGCCACAGCGTGTAAGCGTCGTTGCTCTTGTCCGCGTCCGAGGCACTTAAGTCCTCCGGCACGTCGAAACGGAACACCAGTCGTGTGCCTTTGCCGCCGGGCTCGGCGTGCGCTGCCGTACGGTCCTGCCAGCGGGCGGTTTCGCGGCGGCTGCGGTTCTTGCCGCTGCCGGTCGTCCGGCTGTAGAGGTTGCTCAGCGTGAGTTCGTAGTCGACGGTGCTGTCGAACGGCAGCGCCAGTTCGATCGTGCCGCCGACGTGTCCGCCGATGGCGCCCGGGAACGGATCGAGGGTCAGCGGCGTTGCGCCGAAGTGGCGCCATTCACGGGTCTTTTGTATGGCCCAGTACAAAAGGCCGAGCCCGACCACGGGAAATATGAGCCCGAACAGTGCCGCGTAGTTCTGCTTTTCCGTGATTTCATCGACCAGCAGGAAAGGCAGCGGCATGGAAATCAGGTTCCAGATCCCGGCAAAAAACCAGGCACCGTACATACCGGACTTCGAGTCCGAGCGGATTTCGCCACCCTGCCAGGCATCGTTGACGAGCCATGGCGCATCGGCGAACTCCGGGGCTTCGGGGTCTTTGGGTTTGGACGACAGGAAACTGCCGATCATGAGCGCGTAGCCAAACCCGCCGAACAAGAGGACAAACACCGACTTGAACGCCATGAGCCCCCATCGCGGGCTGCGATCGATGATCGACTCGGACGGTTGCTCCGGGTCGACGTAGACGGTAATCGGCTCGCCTCGGGCCAGTGCTGCCGCCAGCGCGTTCCCCGTATCCTGCTGGTAGTCGCCAATGTTGTCGGAGCCGCTCCAGAGCCCCACCCGACTGCCCTTGTAGCGCGTCCCGCCATAGTCGTATCGGTAGGTCGCGTAGGCCTTGTAGCTCGTGGAATCGTCGCCGCGATGTGTGCTGTAGCCGGCGGTCAAGAGAGTGGCGCTAACGGGCTGCCAGTCGCGCATGGCGGCCGCCTGGTAGCATTCGCTGCCGATCGAATACGCCATCCAGGTGCCGAAACCGGCGAAGGGCAGGGCGAACAGGAACAAAAACAGCTTACTTTTCACGGGCTTTGGTCCGAAAATTTCACTTCCGATAGCCTAACAGCCGCGTCCTGCCCCTGCTGTGAGCCCGTTCAAGCACTGGAATCCGAGCATCCCGTGAGCCAGTTTCCCGCCACGGCCTTTAAAGCCGGCTTCCTACCCCGAAATCTGTTTCGTATAATGGCCGGCTGACGTAGCTTAGGCGCCGGCGTTGGGCCGCGGTCGTTACGGTCTGGCGAAAGTGGCGGAATTGGTAGACGCGCTGGATTTAGGTTCCAGTGGGGCAACCCGTGAGAGTTCGAGTCTCTCCTTTCGCACCAGCCCGTTGCACCAGTCCGAAACGCGATGGCTGCCGGCGGGCCCGAACGGGCAGAGGCTGCGCGGACTCCGCCCGGATCCCTCGAGAGCGCGCTGCAGAGCGGCCGTTCGAGCGTGTGACACCCGAGGCCAGGCGAACGAGCACTACTTAATGAAGGATACTGAACATGCAGGTTACTGTTGAATCGACCGGCACGCTGGAGAGGCGCATGCGCGTCGAGCTGCCCGTCGAGCACATCGAGCAGGAAATCGATTCGCGGCTCAAGTCGGTCGGACGCACTGCGAAGATCAAGGGTTTCAGACCCGGCAAGATACCGCCGAAGGTCGTGCGCCAGCGCTACGGGAAGCAGGTACGTGAAGAGGTTCTGGGCGAGCTGATGCAAAAGAGCTACAGCGATGCCGTGACCCAGGAGAAGCTGAATCCGGCCGGCGGCCCGAAAATCGAAACCGAAGACGGCGAGGGCAGTTTTGCCTACGTCGCGACCTTCGAGGTCATGCCCGACATCCAGCTCGAGGGTCTCGACAAGATCAAGGTCGAGAAGCCGGTCGTCGATATTGACGACAAGGACCTTGCGGCGATGATCGAGAAGCTCCGCGATCAAAAGGCCGAGTGGAACGCCGTGGAGCGCAAGAGCGGCAGCGGTGATCGTGTGACCTGCGATTTCTCGGGGACGCTCGACGGCGAGCCGATCGAGGGCGGTCAGGGCACGAACGTGCCCGTCATTCTGGGCCAGGGGCAAATGCTCCCGGACTTCGAAAAGGGTCTGACGGGTGTTGCAGCCGGCGAAGAGAAAAGCTTCAAGGTCAAGTTTCCCAAGGACTATCACGCCGAGGATCTTCAGGGTAAAAAAGTCGAGTTCGCGACGACCGTACATAGCGTCGAAGAAAAGACGCTGCCCGAGGTCGACGACGAGTTTGCGAAACTCTTCAACGTCGAGGAAGGCGGTCTCGACCGTTTCAAGCAGGACGTGACCGACAACATGCGGCGTGAGGCCGCTCAGAAAGTCAAGAACCAGCTGCGCGAGCAGGTTATGCAGGGCCTGCTGGACGCCAATCCGATCGAGATTCCGCAAACGCTCAAAGCCCAGGAAATGCACCAGATGCAGCACGAGGCGATGGAGCAGCTCGGTATCAAGGAACACGACCAGGCGCCGCCTGTGGAGAACTTCGCCGAAGGCGCCGACAAGCGGGTGCGCCTGGGGCTCCTGATGCGGCAGTTGATTACGGATCAGGAGATTGTCGTCGATCAGGCGCGGGTTCGCGCCCACGTGGAGGAGATCTGCGCGGGTTACGAAAACGCCGAGGATATGGTGAACATCTATCTGTCCAACCCGCAGATCGTGCAGCAGGTGGAGCCGCTGGTGCTCGAGCAGATGGCCATCGACTGGCTGCTGGAAAACGGTAACGTCAAGGAAAAGAAGGTCAGTTTCAGCGAATTTATGAATTCCTGACGACCGCGTTTCGTGTCACCATAACGGCATCAGCAAATGAGGCTTACAGAATGACGGCAACAGCATTGAACCTCGTTCCCATGGTCGTGGAGCAAACCGCGCGCGGCGAACGGGCGTACGACATTTATTCGCGCCTGCTCAAGGAGCGCGTCGTTTTCATCGTCGGTCCGGTCGAGGACCAGATGGCCAATCTGGTCGTAGCGCAGCTTCTGTTTCTCGAGTCCGAGAACCCCGACAAGGACATACACCTGTACATCAATTCTCCGGGTGGGGTGGTATCGGCAGGCTTGTCGATCTACGACACGATGCAGTTCGTCAACTGCGACATTTCGACAATCTGCGTAGGGCAGGCCGCGAGCATGGGCGCCCTGTTGCTGGCCGGCGGCACACGTGAAAAGCGTTTTGCGCTGCCGCACTCGCGGGTCATGGTTCACCAGCCGTCAGCGGGTTTCCAGGGGCAGGCAACCGACATCAGTATCCACGCCACCGAGATACTCGAAATGAAGCGCCGGTTGAACCTCATTATGTCCAAGCACACCGGGCAGCCGCTGGATCGCATCGAGCAGGACCTCGAGCGCGACCGGTTCATGAGCGCGGAGTCCGCCGTCGAGTACGGCCTGATCGACACCGTTTTGGCTGCGCGTACCGAAATGGGTGGTTCGCAGAGCGACTGATTCCTTATTTTTCAGTAATTTATCGGCAGTTTATCCGTCTCACACTGCGACATGAGACTTGTCACTTTGCACCCCTTCATGTCGCATGTTATATACACTCTGGGCGCTAACGCGCCCCTTTTTTGAGAACGTGAGCACGAATTTATGAGCGACGACTCCCGCGGCAAGAACGAAGACGGAAAACTCCTCTACTGTTCTTTTTGCGGCAAGAGCCAGCATGAAGTTCGCAAGCTGATCGCCGGTCCTTCCGTATTCATCTGTGACGAATGTGTCGAACTCTGCAACGACATCATTCGCGAGGAACTGGAAGACACCAGCGAGGCCGGCCACGACAAGCTACCGAAGCCGCAGGAAATCAAGGACGTTCTCGACGAGTACGTGATCGGCCAGCAGCGCGCGAAAAAAGTGCTGTCGGTGGCAGTCTACAATCACTACAAGCGGCTCAACGATCGACTCGACGAGCGTTCCAAGGACGAGATCGAGCTGGCGAAGAGCAACATCCTGCTGATCGGCCCCACGGGTTGCGGTAAGACGCTGCTCGCCGAGACCCTGGCGCGGCTCCTGAACGTCCCGTTCACGATCGCGGATGCAACCACGCTCACGGAAGCCGGCTACGTCGGTGAAGACGTCGAGAACATCATTCAGAAGCTGCTGCAAAAGTGCGACTACGATGTCGACAAGGCGCAGACGGGCATCGTGTACATTGACGAGATCGACAAGATATCGCGTAAGTCGGATAACCCGTCGATCACGCGCGACGTGTCGGGCGAGGGTGTTCAGCAGGCGTTGCTGAAGTTGATCGAAGGCACCATTGCTTCGGTGCCTCCGCAGGGTGGCCGCAAACACCCGCAGCAGGAATTTCTGCAGGTGGACACGGGCAACATCCTGTTCATCTGCGGCGGTGCATTCGCCGGTCTCGAAAAGATCATTCAAAACCGCTCGACGAAGAGCGGGATCGGTTTTGTTGCCGACGTCAAGACCAGCGAGGAAGAACAGTCCATCGGAGAGCTGCTGCACGACGTGGAGCCCGAGGACCTGATTCGCTACGGCCTGATTCCCGAGTTCGTCGGCCGGCTGCCCGTCGTGGCGACGCTCGAGGAGCTCGATGAGAGCGCTCTGGTCAAGATCCTGCTCGAGCCGAAGAATGCGCTGACGAAACAGTACCGGAAGTTGTTCGACATGGAAGGCGTCGAACTCGAGTTCCGGGAGGACGCGTTGCGTGCCGTCGCGCAAAAGGCGATGGAGCGCAAGACCGGTGCGCGGGGACTCAGAACGATCCTCGAGAACGTTCTGCTCGACACCATGTACGACTTGCCCTCGGCAACCAGCGCGAAGAAGGTCGTTGTCGACGAAGCCGTCGTCACAGGGGAAACCAAGCCCTACGTGATTTACGAATCCGACGAGTCTCCGACGGTCAATATCGAGCAGCCGCAGCGCCCGACGGGATCCGACGGCGCATAGCTCACCGGTTGGTGGTCCACTCCGTTCGAGTGGGGTCCGACGGCGCCTGAGTACCCGATGGTGCGCAGCACCGGATAGAGCCGCGCGGCTCTCATTGCGTCTGACAAGCTGTGCCGCTGTTCAGCATGGACCGAACGGACCATTTCCCGGTCCCGGACGCTTTTTTTCACGTTATTTATGTGTCGGTGCGCAAAGACTTTCCACCGGCAATCACGTATTGTGACGGCAATCACGCTCGCGGTGTCGTGTCGGGTCTTGAATTTGGGTTTCCTGCACACACTCTTGGGTGTCAAGCGGTCAAACGAGGTTGTAACGGGTGTCTGAAGAAGATCTGATCGGGACTGAAGTCGACGAATCCAACGACAATTCCGGCGTGCCGGTGCTGCCGCTTCGCGATGTCGTGGTGTACCCGCACATGGTGATTCCCCTGTTCGTCGGCAGAGACCGGTCTATCGTCGCCCTGGACAAGGCCATGGCCTCGGGCAAGAAAATCCTGCTCATTGCGCAGCGCGCGGCCGACCTCGATGACCCGCAGCCCAACGACCTCTACGAGGTGGGCACGCTGGCGACGATACTGCAGCTCCTGAAACTTCCTGACGGCACCGTCAAAGTGCTGGTCGAAGGCGGCGAGCGGGTCCTTGTCGACCACATTGCCGTTGGTGACCATTTCTCCGCCGAGATTACGCTGCTCGGGGAAGACGATCGTCACGACGAACGCGAAATCGACGTGCTCGTGCGCTCGATCATTGCCCAGTTCGAGCAGTACGTGAAGCTGAACAAGAAGGTGCCTCCCGAAATCCTGACCTCGCTGTCGGGTATCGACGAGCCCGGCCGTCTGGCGGACACCGTAGCGGCTCACATGGCGCTCAAGCTCTCGGAGAAACAGCGGATTCTCGAAATCCAGGACGTCAAGACCCGGCTCGAGCAGATTCTCGGCATCATCGAAGGCGAGATCGACGTACTGCAGATCGAGAAACGGATTCGCGGTCGCGTCAAGCAGCAGATGGAGAAGAGCCAGCGCGAGTACTACCTGAACGAGCAGATGAAGGCCATTCAGAAAGAACTCGGCGAAATGGAGGACGCGCCCAACGAACTGGCCGATCTCGAAGCGAAAATCGACAACGCGGGAATGTCGAAGGAGGCCAGGGAAAAAGCCACCTCCGAACTCAACAAGCTCAAGCTCATGTCGCCCATGTCGGCCGAGGCGACGGTCGTGCGCAACTACATCGACTGGCTTCTGAAGGCGCCGTGGAAAAAACGCAGCAAGGTCCTCAAAGACCTGAAGCGCGCGGAAGAGGTGCTCGAAGAGGACCACTACGGCCTCGACAAGGTGAAGGAACGCATCCTGGAATACCTTGCCGTGCAGCAGCGCGTGAAAAAGCTCAAGGGGCCGATCCTGTGCCTCGTGGGCCCGCCGGGTGTCGGTAAGACCTCGCTCGGCCAGAGTATTGCAAGAGCCACCAACCGCAAGTTCGTGCGGATGTCGCTGGGCGGCGTGCGCGACGAAGCCGAGATTCGCGGTCACCGCCGCACCTACATCGGTTCGATGCCCGGCAAGATCATTCAGAACCTCGGCAAGACAGGCGTGCGTAATCCGCTGTTCCTGCTCGACGAGATCGACAAGATGGCCATGGACTTCCGCGGCGATCCGTCGTCGGCTCTGCTCGAAGTGCTGGATCCGGAACAGAACTCGACATTTGCCGACCACTATCTGGAAGTGGACTTCGATCTCTCCGACGTCATGTTCGTGTGTACCGCAAACAGCCTGAACATACCGGCGCCGCTCCTGGACCGTATGGAGGTCATTCGCATCCCGGGCTATACCGAGGACGAGAAGCTCGCCATTGCGACTCGCTATCTGATACCGAAACAGATGAAGGAAAACGGGCTCAAGAAAAACGAGCTGAGAATTACCGATGCCGCGGTGTATGACATCATTCGCTACTACACACGCGAGTCGGGCGTACGCGGCCTGGAGCGCGAGATCTCGAAGATCTGCCGCAAGGTCGTCAAGTCGCTGCTTCTGAAACCGCGCGACAGCCGTGTGCTCGTATCGCCGAAAACCCTCGAAAAATACCTCGGTGTCCGCCGTTTCCGCTTCGGGATCGCCGAAGAGAACGATCAGGTCGGGCAGGTGACCGGACTCGCCTGGACCGAAGTGGGCGGTGAGCTTCTGACCATCGAGGCGGCGGTTGTCGGCGGTAAAGGCAAGCTGACCCACACGGGACAGCTCGGCGACGTAATGACCGAATCCATCCAGGCCGCCATGACGGTCGTACGCAGCCGTGCCCCGCTCCTCGGGATCGATGACGGCTTCCACCAGAACCACGACGTGCATATACACGTGCCCGAAGGTGCGACGCCCAAGGACGGTCCAAGTGCGGGAGTTGGCATGTGTACGGCGCTGGTGTCGGCATTAACCGACATCCCGGTTCGGGCGGATGTGGCGATGACGGGGGAGATCACGCTGCGTGGCGAAGTTCTGCCGATCGGGGGGCTCAAGGAGAAGCTCCTGGCTGCTCATCGCGGCGGCATCAACAAGGTGCTGATACCGCAGGAGAACGAAAAGGATCTGGCAGAAATTCCGAAGAACATCAAAGACAAGCTGACAATAGTTCCAGTGAAGTGGATTGATGATGTGCTGCAGCATGCCCTGTCGCACATGCCCATTCCGGCGGAGTCGGAGCAGGTCACCGACGAAGAGCCCAAAAGCGCGGCGGACGAGGGCAAAGCCGAAGAGGTTGTGCGCCCGCACTAGATTCCCTGAAACCCGCGTGGCGCTTGGAATTTGACGGTGTTTTACCCAGTAGGTATAACCATCGCAGCCGCGCGTGGATGCACGGAGCCACGAGCGGTTATTCAGCGGATTGCGACATTTGGGGGAGCTCGCTGGATTGGTTGGGCAGCCACGCAAGCGCGGGCTGTAAGGGGCACGCGTAAGTGCTGACGTCCTACATCAATCTGCAAGGTGAAACATGAATAAAGGCGAATTAATCGAAGCGGTTGCCGACTCGGCGGGTATTTCACGGGCCGATGCGACCAAGGCGGTCGACGGTGTACTCGATAGCATCACCTCAACGCTCGCCAAAGGCGGGTCGGTGTCTCTCGTGGGCTTTGGCACCTTTTCGGTGAAAGCGCGCGCAGCACGGGCGGGCCGCAACCCGCGGACCGGCGAAACCATCCAGATTCCGGCCAGCAATGTGCCAGGATTTAAGGCTGGCAAAGGCTTGAAGGATGCCGTAAACTAGCGCGCCCTTCGGGACCGGAAGAAGCCTCAAAGCCACGTGTGGCGGGGCTTCCAGCCAATTGAACGGTTCCGGAGCCGCGAGGCTCGAGAGCTTCGCACGACACCAGGGTTTCTGGGTGCTTAGCTCAGCTGGTAGAGCATCGCCCTTACAAGGCGAGGGTCGGCGGTTCGATCCCGTCAGCACCCACCAGGTTCGGAGTGGTAGTTCAGTTGGTTAGAATACCGGCCTGTCACGCCGGGGGTCGCGGGTTCGAGTCCCGTCCACTCCGCCACTAAAGAAGAACCCGCTTCCCGTATCCGGGAAGCGGGTTTTTTTGTGCGGCGCCTGTTGCGGGCGGCCTGCTCACGGCCGGGCGGACTATTGGCCTAAACCCGCCTCTCAGCTAGAATTCCCGGCCTTTTCCTAAAAATCCGCTTCCCAACATGCTGCAGAACATCCGCGAAAAATTCACCGGCACGTTTGCGCTCGTCGTACTTGTGCTGCTCGCTATTCCCTTCGTCTTCGTCGGAGTGGGCGCGAACTACAGCTTCTTCGGCGGCAGGTCGGCTGCGGTGGTCGACGGCGAGGAGATCAGCCTGGGGCTGTTCGAGGCGCGCTACCGCGACGTGGTGGAGAGCAATCCCACTCTGGTTTCAGCGGATGAGGCCCAGCGCATCCAGGTGCGCCGTCAGATACTCGATAACCTGGTCTACGAGCAGCTCATCGAAAACTACCTCAACGAGCACGGTTATCGTATTGGAGACGAGCAGATCGTCGAGGCGATCCGCACGCGGCCCGAGTTTCAGACCGACGGCCGCTTCGATCGCGAAGCGTACGATGCAGCGCTCGTCGCCGGACGCGTCAGCTCCGCGGACTTCGAACGTTCGCAGCGCAGCGGCTTGCGGCGCCAGCAGCTGCAGCTCGCGATTGCGGCAACGGCAATCGTGACGCCCGCCGAGTACCGTCGCTACATCAACCTGATCGCCGAACAACGGCTCGTGACGACGGCAAGTTTCTTGCCCGAAATGCTGACCGAAGCGATCGAGATCAGCGATGACGCGATCAGCGCCTACTACGACGACAACCCGACGCTGTTCCAGAATCCCGAGTCCGCGGACATCGAGTACATCATGATCCGCCGTGACGAGGTGGCTGCCGATATCGAAGTCACCGAGGAAGAGCTGGCGATCTACTACGAGGAGAACCAGTACCGTTTTCTCCAGGACGAGCAGCGCGAGGCCCGGCACATATTGTTTACGTTCGGCGACGATGCTGACGCAGCCGAAGCCGAGGCCCGCGAGGTACTGGCCCGTATCAACGCCGGCGAGTCGTTTGCCGAACTGGCCCGGGAGTTTTCCGACGACGCGGGTACTGCGAATCAGGGCGGATCGCTCGGTGTGTCCACGCGCTCTCAGGATACCGGCGGGCTGGGCGCCGCGATCTTCGCGATCGAAGAAGGTCAGGTGGACGGGCCGATCCGAACGGATTTCGGCTATCACATCGTCAGGCTCGATCGGGTTTTGCCGCAGGCATCTTTGCCGCTGGAGCGGGTGCGCACCGATCTGATCAACGAGATTCGAGAGCGCGACGTCGACGCAGCCTTCCGCGACCTGGAAGATCGTCTGGGCAATGCGCTGTTCGACTCTTCGGACATTCGTGCGGCTGCAGCGGCCATCGGTGCCGAGGTGCAGGAAGCCGCCGGCATTACGCGCAGCGGCGGCGGGCCGATCGGCTCCAATCAGATAGCCATCGACACCATCTTCTCCGACGCCGTGCTCAGCGGTCAGACCAGCTCCGAGGTGGTCGAACTGGATCGCAACCGCGCGGCCGTATTTGCGGTTAGCCGCTACGTCGAGGCCAGCCCCCAGCCGCTCGACGAGGTCGGCGAGCAGATTCGCGGGATTCTGACAGCCGACGAAACGGAGCAGCGCTTGCGTGCACGGGCAGAGGCATTGCTCGCGGACGTCGAGGCGGGTGCGGAGTTCCGCGGTGCGGCCGAGACGGCCGGGGCTGCGGTCAGCGAGCCGCTGTTGCTGTCGAGGCAGGATCAAACGACGGTCGACGCACCCATTTTCTACAGCGTCTTCGCTGCGGGGAAGCCGACCCAAATGCAGCCGATTCGTCAGCTCGTTCGCAACAACACAGGCGGATACACGGTGTACAGTCTCGACGCCGTGCTTCCGGGACAGCCCCAGTCGATTCCGCTCGCAGAGCGCGATTCCGGCAAGTTGTTCCGGGCGCAGAACTCCGGGTTCGCCGATTTCAGCGCGTTTCTGCTGGAGCTGCGCGAGAACGCGGACATTGCGGTCAACGAGGACGTGCTGGCTGCTTCCGACTTTTTGCAGTAAGGTCCGGGCGACTACGATCCGGGTAACAACAACAAGCGGTTGCATGAGAGCAACCGCGTCGGGGGGTGGGGATGCGTAAGCTTGCGCTGCACTGGCAGATTCTGATCGCAATCGTTCTTGCGGTTCTGGTTGGCTACTCGATCAACGTACTCTCGAGCGACGGCTCCTCGCCGGGTCTGTTCGGCGTCAGCTACCTGTCGATGTTCGACTACATCGGCACGATGTTCCTGAACGCGCTCAGGATGATCATCGTCCCGCTCATCCTGTCGTCGATTATCGTCGGCGTCGCCAACATCGGCAGCGGTGGCAACCTGGGCTCGCTGGGCGGCAAGACGCTGTTGTTCTACGTCTTGACGAGTGTCGTGGCGATTCTGATCGGTCTGTTCGTCGTGAACACGGTGCAGCCGGGCATCATCGACGGCGAGCCCGCCAAGGATTTGATGGCGCTGGACGGTTCGGTCGAAGGTATTCGCGACCGCGTGGAAGGACGGGGCGCCGGAGACGTCGCACAGGTCTTCCTGCGGATGGTGCCTGAAAATATCGTCAACGCAGCGGCCAGCGGCCAGATGCTGGGCATCATATTCTTTGCACTGCTGTTCGGCTATTTCATGACGCACCTTGCTCACGAATACGCCGAACCGCTGTTCAACTTCTGGAACGGCGTGTTCCACGTCATGATGAAGATGACCGAGTTCATCATGCTGTTTGCGCCGATCGGCGTGTTTGGGCTGGTCGCCGAAACCGTGGCGACAACGGGGCTCGACGCCGCCGAACCGTTGTTCTATTTCGCCATGTGCGTGGTCGTGGCGCTGGGGATTCATGCTTTCCTGTTCCTGCCGCTGCTGCTTCGAACCGTCGGCCGTGTTAAACCTTTCAAGGTACTCGGCGGCGTATCGCCGGCCATGCTGACCGCTTTTTCGACGGCGTCGTCGTCGGCCACGCTGCCCGTGACGATCGACACCGTCGAAAACAACGTGGGTGTGTCCAACAAGGTGTCGAGTTTCGTGCTGCCGCTCGGTGCTACCGTCAACATGAACGGCACGGCGCTGTACGAATGTGCCGCTGCCCTGTTTCTCGCGCAGGCCTACGGTCTCGAACTAACGATCGGCGTACAGTTCACGATTGTCCTGGTTGCGCTGCTGACCTCGATAGGCGTGGCCGGCGTCCCGTCTGCGTCGCTCGTGGCCATTGCCATCATCCTGACCGCGATTGGTCTGCCGATCGAGGCGCTCGGTGCACTCATGCTGTTCGACAGGCTGCTCGACATGTGCAGGACCAGCATCAATATCTGGGGGGACTGCTGCGCCGCCACGATCGTCGCACGCCTGACGGGCGAGAAGACCAACGTCGCCATTGAAGACGGCAGCTGACGAGCGGTGCGCGGCAGACGCCCGTCGTGAGTGACCCGCTCGACGGTCGGCTGCTGTGCCACATCAACCTCGCGAAAGAGTATCGCGGCGGCGAGCGGCAGGCCGAACTCCTGATTCGTGATCTCGCCGAACGCGGCGTCGAACAGCGCGTGGTCGTTCGAGACAGCAACCGCGTGTTCGAGCGGCAGTGCAGGGCCATACCCGGCGTTCAGGTGGTTGCGACCCGAGGCCGGCTGACTGGCGCTGCCCGGGCCGTCAAAGGTTCCGCGCTGGCACACGCGCACGAGGGTCGTGGCTTCTATGCGGCGGCTCTTGCCGGTTTTCTCTATCGCACGCCCTACGTACTGACCCGACGGGTCACGAACCCGCAGCGACCGTCCGCGCTGCGTACGCTGGCGTACGAGCGAGCGGGACGTCTTATCGGCGTGTCGCGCGCCGTGGCTCGAAACGTCAGCGAGCGGCATCCGGACATTGACCTGCGCGTCATCCCGGATGCACACGCATCGCTCGAGTCGTCGGCTGAGGCCGTGGCCTCGTTACGGGAGAAATACTCGGGGAAACGACTGATAGGGCACGTTGGCGCTCTCGACGATTCCCACAAGGGGCAGCGAACCATCATTGCTGCAGCCCGCCGCACGGCAACGGAGCATCCCGACTGGCATTTCATGTTGTGCGGCGACGGCAAGGACGAGGCGATACTCAAGGAGGAGGCCAAAGGGCTCACGAACCTGACGTTTGCAGGTTTCGTCAGCAACGTCGGCGATTATCTCGCGAGCTTTTCGGCGTTCGTATTTCCCTCCAAGTACGAGGCGATGGGATCTTCGCTGCTCGATGCCATGCACTTCGGCCTGCCGATCGTCGCGTCCCGCGCCGGGGGGATCCCCGAAATCGTGACGGACGGCGTCAACGGCATTCTGATCGACCCGGGCGACAGCAACGCGCTGGTGGATTCGCTGGACGCAATCCTGTCCAGTCCCGTTACACGCAACCGAATGCGCCTCGCCAACGTCGACAAGGCGAAACAGTGCAGTGCCGCCGCAATGGCCGAGGCTTACCTCAAGGAATATCGGGCGCTGCTGTAAACGCGCGCGCCGCCTGCTCAGTCGTCGTCGAGGTGCATCCCGACGATGTTGTAACCGCCGTCCACGTAAGTGATTTCCCCCGTGATGCCGGCAGCGAGGTCGGAGCAAAGGAACGCGGCCGCATTACCGACATCGTCGATCGTGACGTTGCGGCGGATCGGCGAGACCTTCTCCATGTGTGCGAGCATCTTACGCAGACCGCCAATGCCCGATGCGGCCAGCGTCTTGATTGCGCCGGCCGAGATGCCGTTGACCCGCACGCCGCGCGGCCCCAGGTCGGCCGCCAGGAAACGTATGCAGGCCTCAAGGCTGGCTTTGGCGAGGCCCATGACGTTGTAGTGCGGCACGGCTTTCACGGCGCCGAGATACGACAGCGCCAGTATCGACGACTGACGGTCCTGCATGAGCGGCAGTGCCGCTTTGGCGAGCGCTGCGAGACTGTACGAGGAGATGTCGTGGGCAATGGTAAAGCCCTCCCGGGTGACCGCTTCCACGAAGGTGCCATCGAGCTGATCTCTCGGCGCAAAACCGACGGAATGTACCAGTACGTCGATACCGTCCCAGTCTTTGCCGATGGCGTCGAAGACTTCGCGTATGTTGTCATCGCTGGCGACGTCCAGTTCGTAGGTCAGTTCGGAACCGAGCCGCGCGGCGAGTTTGTCCACGCGCTTTTTGAGTTTTTCGTTCTGATAGGTAAACGCGAGTTCAGCCCCTTCGCGGGCAAACGCCTCTGCGATGCCCGTGGCAATGGAGCGGTCGCTTGCAACGCCCACGATCAGTGCTTTCTTGCCGGCCATAAAACCCATGGGTGTTCCTTTGTTGTTGTTGCGACTTCAGTCTTTGCGGTTGTTGCGGGCCCGTATTTCCGGCTCCGCCGTTCGGCATTTTACATCACTTGCCGACAGGCACGACCGCTGCTCAACTCGACTGCGCCGTGACGTCCACGTACATCGTCAGCCGCTGGCCGGGCTTGAGGATGCGTTTGACGTCGATGCCGTTCCAGCGGGCGATCTGCTTGATGGAGACGCGGAAGCGCTGCGCAATCAGGTACAGGGAGTCGCCGCGGCGCACCGTGTAGTTAACCTTGCGGGTTGTGCTGCCGTAGGCGGACGAGGGTGACGTACGCGGTCGGCTCTCCAGGTTGTCCGCGCGGCTCCAGACGACCAGTTTCTTGCCCGTCGAGAGCGTGTCGCCCGGTGCCATGCCGTTCCATGCCGCGAGCTGCCGCGTGCCGACGCTGTAGCGGCGGCTTATCGTCCAGAAGCTCTCGCCACGGGCGACGACGTGTTCGATTCGCTGCCCCTCGCGCTGCCGGTTCTGTTTGCGCTCGAGGCGTGCCTCGGCGCTCTGACTGTAGGCAGACAGCGGCTTCGTGGCGACCGGTATCAGCAAATGGTGACCCGCGCGGATCGTGTTGCCCCGCAGATTGTTGGCCTCGCGGATTGAGGCAATGCTCGTGTGGTAAAGCTCGGCAATCTCCGAGATCGTCTGGCCGGAGCGGACCTTGTGGCGGTTCCACCGAACCCGCTCCGCGAGCGGTACGTTGGCCAGCGCCGCCGAGAACCGGTCGGCAGCCCCTACCGGCAGAACGAGGCGGTGAGGACCGTCCGGGTCGGTCGACCAGCGGTTGTAGCCCGGGTTGAATGCGTAGACCGTGTCGACGTCGACTCCGGCAAGCTCGGCGGCCAGCGCAAGGTCGAGCTGCGAGCCCACGTCCGCGACCACAAACTGGGTGTCGTCGGTAATGACCGGGAGTTCGAGGCCGTAGGCCTCAGGGTTACGGACAATGTCGACGAGCGCCAGCAGCTTGGGTACGTACATGCTGGTCTCGCGCGGCAGCTTGAGGTTCCAGAAGTCTTCCGGTTTGCCGGCTTTGCGGTTGTTCCTCCTGGCACGCAGTACGTTGCCTTCACCGGAGTTGTAAGACGCAATGGCGTTCAGCCAGTCCTGGTCCTGAAGCTTGTAGAGGTACTCCAGGTAGTCGAGAGCAGCGCGCGTCGAGTCGACGACGTCGCGGCGGCCGTCATACCACCAGTTCTGCCGGACACCAAAACGACGCGCGGTGCCCGGGATCATCTGCCACAGGCCGGCCGCGCGGCCATGGGAATAGGCGAACGGGTCGTACGCCGACTCGACGATCGGCAGCAACGCCAGCTCCATCGGCAGTTCCCGGCGTTCGAGTTCGGCGACAATGTGCGGCATGTAGCGCTGTGCGCGATTGAACACGCGATTCAGGTAGTCCGGGTGGCGCGCGTACCAGTTGCGCTCGGCCGCCGTTCGCCGGTTATCGTCGTAACTGAGCGTAAAGCGCTCGCGTATGAGCGCGAGCATGCCTTCGGCGTTCTCTTCCGGCGGCAGGAGTAAGACCTGACCGGTCGTAGCGACGGGTGACAGCAGTTCGAGCGAGGCCAGTTCGTCGCTCGGCGGCATCGACTCGGTGCCCAGCACGTTTGCCAATGCCGTCTGGCTGGCGGCACAGAGAAAGGCGACGCAGGTCGCTAGCTTGAGACCACTTTTTTGCGATAATCGCTGGCTTGATATGAGCATCGCGCTATCCTACCCGGGATCGCTGCAGGTGCAAGTGTGCGGGTCACACGACAAGCCCGCACGAAACGGATTCAGGCGCAACCAGCGTCCACGCGGGAGATTGATGGAAAGCGTACCCAGAAAGGCGGCTATGCGGGAGGTGTTCGGGTTTCCGGCTGCGGCCAACGCCTGGCTTGCCGAGCCTTTCGGGCAGGCCCTGCTTGCCCGCGAAGCGCGTCTGGTCGAAGACGCCTTCGAAGGCATATTCGGCGAGCAGAGCCTGCAGGTTGGGGCCTGGGGGGCGCCCGAGACGTTTCTACGGTCGGCGCGAACTCAGCGGCAGCTGCTGGTTGCCGATGGCCCGCACCGGGCCGTGCCGACGGCGATTGGCCAGCCGTGGCGTCTGCCGGTGGCCAGCGAGTCCGTCGACTGTGTGTTGTTGCCCCACACCCTGGAATTTTCCGACCGGCCGCACGCCGTGCTTCGCGAGGTCGATCGCGTGCTGCACGCGCACGGACACGTCATTATCCTGGGGTTTCGACCTGGCGGTCTGTGGGGCCTGCGCCGTCTGATACCGGGTGCTGCACTGCCGCCCGGAGCGGAGCACCTCGTGTCGGACCGCCGCGTGCGAGACTGGCTGAAACTGCTGGATATGCGGATTCACGGCATGACCGGCTACTTCTTTCGCTGGCCGGTGCCCGGCAACCGCGGCACAAGTTCGCCGCGCTGGGAGCGTTTCGGCAAACGTTTCTGGCCGGAATTGTCGGCCTGCTACATGCTGGCGGCGCAGAAGCGGGTCTGCACCCTCACGCCGGTGCGGCCCTCGTGGCGCAATCGGCCGAAGCTGGTGGCGGGGCTTGCGGAGCCGACGACCCGGATCTCCAACATCTCGCGGATACGTTTTGACCAGAACCGTTGAGATCTACACCGATGGCGCATGCCGCGGCAATCCCGGGCCGGGTGGCTGGGGCGTGCTGTTGAAGGCGGGGCGTCACGAGAAAACTCTCTACGGCGGCGCCGAGTCGACGACGAACAACCGTATGGAACTGACGGCTGCAATCCGCGCGCTGGAGGCGCTCACGCGGTCTTCGGAGGTTGTCCTGCACACCGACTCCCGCTACGTCATGGACGGCATCGAGAGCTGGCTGCCGAACTGGAAGCGGCGTGGCTGGAAAACGGCCGCAAAAAAACCCGTCAAGAACCAGGATCTCTGGCAGGCGCTGGATGCACAGGCGGCGCGGCACACGATTCGCTGGGTCTGGGTCAAGGGTCACTCGGGTGACCCGGGCAACGAGAAGGCCGATGAGCTGGCGAACCGCGGCATCGACGAACTGGATGCGAGCTGAGCGGGTCCCGACGGTGGTCTCGATATTGGGCCCGGGCGCGCGTTTGCGCATATCCGGTCGCCGGGGCCTTGGGTTCCGCGACGAGCAGTGCTTTAATGAGTGGCATGCGCCAGATCGCTCTTGATACCGAAACGACGGGCCTGTCGACCGCACAGGGCCATCGCGTGATCGAGATTGGCTGTGTCGAACTGGTCAACCGCCGCCTGACGGGGCGCGAATACCACCGTTTTCTCAATCCGGACCGCGACATCGACGAAGGTGCGGAGCGCGTGCACGGCATCAGCCGCGCGTCGCTGGAAAACGAGCCGAGATTTCCCGAGATTGTCGATGAACTCCTCGAGTTCATTGCCGGAGCGGAACTCGTCATCCACAACGCCGAGTTCGATATTGGCTTTCTGGAGCATGAGCTCAAGCTCATGCGGCACCCGAAACCGAGAATCAGCGATCACGCCGAGGTGCTCGACACGCTGCTGCTGGCGCGCGAGATGCACCCGGGGCAGCGCAACAGTCTCGATGCCCTTTGCAAACGTTACGAGGTCGATGCGTCCAAGCGCGACGTTCACGGCGCGCTGATCGACTCGGATCTGTTGGCACGGGTCTATCTCGCGATGACGGGGGGGCAGGCCGCATTGCTGCTGGATGCGGCTGAGGAAGACGAACAAGCGGATGCTGTACGGATCGAACGGGTCAGCGGCTCGACAGGCCTGAATCTCAGGGTACTCAGAGCAAGCAAAGAGGAAGTCCGGCAGCACGAGTCGCTGCTGGCGCGCCTGCGCAATGCCGGGGAGTGCGTCTGGGACGAGGACCGGCCGTCTTGAGTGTGTGCCCGCGACGCGTATTCCGTCACTGCAATTCGCCGGCTCAACCGTCTAGAATTCTGCGATACTCATTCACCTATCATCCCCAAAAAACAACCATAAACTGTTTCATCACCAATAGTTTCATCCAGTAATCTGGCAGGAGTTCCAATGGCCACAACGATGGCAGCGTCCATGCGGGCGAATTTTCTTGGCAATTCGCCTACTTGGTACAAGTGGACCATTATTGCGTTTCTGCTCGTCAACCCTGTGCTCGTAATGATCGACCCGTTCATTGCCGGATGGGCGCTGGTCGTCGAGTTCATTTTCACATTGGCGATGGCACTGAAGTGCTATCCGCTGCAACCCGGCGGCCTGCTGGCCATTCAGGGGATTCTCCTTGGTCTGACCACGCCCGAGCACGTATTCGTGGAGGCCGAGCACAACTTCCCGGTCATCATGCTGCTGATGTTCATGGTGGCCGGCATCTACTTCCTGCGCGAAATGCTGCTGTTTACGTTCACGAAGATTCTTCTGGGCGTGCGCTCCAAGGTGCTCCTGTCGCTGATTTTTTCGTTCACGGCCGCCGTGCTGTCGGCGTTCCTGGACGCGCTGACCGTCACGGCCGTGATCATTACGGTCGCCGTGGGGTTCTACGGCGTTTATCACAAGGTCGCCTCAGGCAAGCAGTTTCATCACGATCACGACGCTACGGCCGATGAAGAAGTCATCGAACTGCACCGCGAGGATCTCGAGGGTTTTCGCGCGTTCCTGCGCAGCCTCATGATGCACGGCGCCGTCGGTACGGCGCTCGGCGGGGTGACGACCCTGGTCGGCGAGCCGCAGAACCTGCTGATTGCCGAAGTCATGGATTGGGAATTCATCGAATTCTTTCTCGTCATGGCACACATTTCGATGCCAGTGCTGGTCGTGGGGCTCATGACCTGCATTGTTCTGGAGCTGACCGGCGTGTTCGGCTACGGCGCGAAACTGTCCGACAAGGTGCGCGAAGTGCTGCAGGCTTACGATGCCGAGGCGACCGCAAAACGCTCGCAGAGCGATCGCGCAATGATTGTGATTCAGGCGTTCGTAGCGTTGCTGCTGGTCATCGCGCTGGCGAGCCACGCCGCCGAGCCCGGCATCGTCGGGCTCATGGTGATCGTGCTGGCGACGGCGCTCAACGGCGTGACGGAGGAACATCGCCTCGGTCACGCCTTCGAAGAAGCGCTGCCGTTCACGTCCCTGCTGGTCGTGTTTTTTGCCATTGTTGCGGTCATTGCCGATCAGCGGCTGTTCATCCCCGTGATCGACTGGGTGATGACCTACGAGGGCAAGACTCAGGAGGCGCTGTTCTATATCGCCAACGGCGTGCTGTCGATGATTTCCGATAACGTCTTCGTCGCCACCGTATACATAGGCGAAGTCGACGACATGTTCAGAGCCGGCGCGCTGACCCGCGAGCAATTCGATGCGCTGGCCGTCGCGATCAACACGGGAACGAACATCCCCTCGGTCGCAACGCCCAACGGGCAGGCGGCCTTCCTGTTCCTCCTGACCTCGGCACTGGCGCCGCTCATTCGTCTGTCGTACGGACGCATGGTTGTCATGGCGTTGCCGTATACCGTGACGATGAGCATTACAGGCCTGGCCGCTTTGTGGTATCTAGGCTAGCGCCAAAACATGAGCGGGGCGCGGTGCGCCCCGGAGATGGGACACGGAAATGGAATTTGATCTCGAAGACCTGCGCATCGGCGTAATTGGTCTCGGTTACGTGGGACTGCCGCTCGCCGTCGAATTCGGCAAGAAGTACCCGACGGTCGGGTTTGACGTCAAAAACGAGCGCATAGCGGAACTCGAGGGGGGGGAGGACTCCACCCTGGAGACGTCTCCCGAGGAGCTGGCCGAGGCGTCGAAGTTGTCCTTTACGACCGACGCTGACGCGTTGGCCGACTGCAACTTCTACGTCGTGACGGTGCCGACGCCGATTGGCGATTCGAATCGCCCGCTGCTGACGCCTTTGCGCATGGCGAGCCAGACGCTTGGCGGCATACTCAAGAAAGGCGACATCGTCGTCTACGAATCCACCGTTTATCCGGGTGCCACGGAAGAGTTTTGCGTGCCGTTTCTCGAACAGGGTTCGGGGCTGCGCATGAATGAGGATTTCTTCATCGGCTACAGCCCGGAACGCATTAATCCGGGCGACAAGGAACACCGTTTGCCGAGTATCCTGAAAGTGACCTCGGGATCGACACCCGAAGCGGCGGATTTTGTCGATCGCGTTTACGCATCGATCATTACGGCCGGTACGCACAAGGCGTCGAGCATCAAGGTCGCCGAGGCTGCGAAGGTCATCGAGAACACCCAGCGGGACGTCAACATTGCGCTGGTCAACGAGCTTGCGATGATCTTCGAGCGCGTCGGCATCGATACCGAAGAAGTGCTGCAGGCTGCGGGCACCAAGTGGAACTTCCTGCCGTTCCGTCCCGGTCTGGTGGGCGGTCATTGTATTGGCGTCGATCCCTACTATCTGACCTACAAGGCACAGCAGCTTGGTTATCATCCGCAGATGATCCTTGCGGGCCGGCGGATCAACGACAATATGCCGCTGTACGTCGCGTCCCGGGTCATCAAACTCATGCTGCAGAAGGGTATTCAGCCGCTCGGCGCGAAAGTCCTGATCCTGGGGCTCGCCTTCAAGGAGAACTGCCCGGACGTTCGTAACACCAAGGTGACGGATATTGTTGCGGAGCTCGAGGGCTACGGCTCCAAGGTCGAAATCCACGATCCCTGGGTGTCCGCAAGCGAAGTGCGTGAAGAATACGGTATGGATCTGGTGACCCAGCCGCAGGCGGGCGAGTATGATGCGATAATCCTTGCGGTTGCGCACCGCGAATTCAGCGAGATGAGCGAAGAGGCGCTGCGCGGTTTCGGCAAGCCCGGAGCAATCCTGTACGACATCAAGTACGTGCTGCCGTCCGCCGCGAGCGACGATCGCCTGTGAGTTCCGCTCTTCAGGCGCCTGGAGTTTGCCTATGAAAATTCTGGTTACCGGAGCCGCGGGCTTCATTGGTTTTCACACCGCCAAACAGCTTCTGGAGCGTGGCGATACCGTAGTCGGTCTGGACAATTTCAACGACTACTACGACGTAAGCCTCAAAGAATCTCGCGCGACGATACTCGACGATTTCGACAACTTCACGATGGTTCGCCTCGACCTCGCGGATCGCGCAGGCATGGAGAAACTTTTCGCCGATGAGAACTTCGAGAAGGTTGTGCACCTGGCGGCTCAGGCGGGTGTCCGGTACTCGATCGAAAACCCGCACAGCTATATCGACAGCAATATCGTCGGCACGCTGAACGTGCTCGAGGGTTGCCGGCACAACAAGGTCGAGCACCTCGTGTACGCATCGTCGAGTTCCGTCTACGGTGCCAACACGGCAATGCCGTTTTCGATTCATCAGAACGTGGATCATCCGCTGGCGCTGTACGGTGCAACCAAGAAGGCCAACGAGCTGATGGCGCACACGTATTCGAATCTGTACGAGTTGCCGACCACCGGGCTGCGCTTCTTTACGGTCTACGGGCCGTATGGCCGGCCGGACATGGCGCTGTTTTTGTTTACCCGCAGTATCCTCGAAGGCAAACCGATCGACGTCTTCAACTACGGCAATCACAAGCGTGATTTCACGTTCGTGGAGGATATCGTCGAGGGTGTTATTCGTACGATGGATCACACGGCGACACCGAACGAGGGCTGGGACCCCGCCAGCCCCGATCCCGGTACGAGCCGTGCTCCCTACCGGATCTACAACATAGGCAATCAGCAGCCCGTCGAACTGATGCGCTACATCGAAGTGATCGAAGACTGCCTCGGCAAGGAGGCTGAAAAGAACATGCTCCCGCTGCAGCCCGGCGACGTGCCCGATACATGGGCCGATACCGAAGATCTGGTCCGGGATGTGGACTATCAGCCCAGCACGCCCATCGAGGTTGGCGTGAAGCGCTTCGTCGACTGGTACCTCGAGTACTTCAAAGACGAATTGAAGCAAAGTGCCTGAGAATGATGCTGATCTCAGGTTGTCGGCCCGCTATCCCGTCGATCTGCCTGCCTGGAAGGCGCTCAAGGCGCATTACCGCGAAGACATGCGGTCGCGTTCGCTTCGCGCGTTGTTCGCCCGGGACCGCAAGCGAGCCGATCGGCTGGCGATAAACGCCGGCGACCTGTATCTCGACTACTCAAAAAACCACGTTACCAGCCGTACGCTGAAGCTGTTCGCGAGCCTCGCGAAACAAGCTGGCGTGCCGGCGGCCATCGAGGCGATGTTCGGTGGCGCACACCTGAACGTCACTGAGGATCGTCCGGTTCTGCACGTGGCGCTGCGTTCGAAGCTATCGGATCAGGTGGCTCTGGAGGTCCCCGGCGTGCGCGACATCTGGGGCGTGTTGACGAGGATGGAGGAGTACACGGACGCAGTTCACGCCGGCCGAATTCGCGGCAGCACGGGCAAGCGCCTTACCGACATCGTCAACATTGGCATCGGCGGCTCCGATCTTGGACCGGTGATGGCGGCCAGGGCCCTCAGACCGTTCTGGCAATCCGGTTTTCGCTTTCACAGCGTATCCAACGTCGACGGCACCCAGCTGGCCGATTTACGACGCGAACTCGATCCGGAGCGCACGCTATTCGTGATCTGCTCCAAGACCTTCACGACACTGGAAACGATGACCAACGCCAGGGCTGCCAGGGCGTGGATTTCGGACACCCTGGGGGGCGAGGCGGTCGAGGCGCACTTCGTCGCAGCGTCGACCAATCACGCCGCAATGAACGAGTTCGGCATCCACCCCGAGTACCGTTTCGGGTTCTGGGACTGGGTCGGCGGCCGATATTCGATCTGGTCGGCGGTAGGGCTGTCACTCGCGCTGGTCGTGGGTTTCGAGACCTTCTCGCGGCTCCTGGCCGGCGGACGCATCATGGATCAGCACTTCCGCCTGGCACCGCCGGATCAGAACATGCCGATCGTCCTCGCGATGCTCGCAAACTGGTACAACAACTTCTTTGCTGCCGATACGCACGCCATTCTGCCGTACGACAATCGCCTCGAGCGTTTCCCGGCCTACCTGCAGCAGCTCCAGATGGAGTCGAACGGCAAGTCGGTGCGCAGCGACGGCAAGCCCGTGCGCTGTGAGACCGGCGCGGTCATCTGGGGCGAGGCCGGTAACAACGCGCAGCACTCGTTCTATCAGCTCCTGCACCAGGGAACCCGGCTGATTCCTGCCGATTTCATCCTGCCGGCCCGCTCTTCAGGAAGCGATCAGGCGCACCAGGACCTGGCGATCGCCAACTGTCTGGCGCAGAGCGAAGCGCTAATGGACGGGTTCGACGGTTCTGACATCGAGAGCCACCGCCGCCACGCCGGGAACAATCCCTCGAACACTATTCTTTTCGAGGCGCTGACGCCCGAGACGCTGGGGCAGCTCATTGCGCTGTACGAGCACAAGGTGTTCGTCGAGGGAGTGCTCTGGGGGATCGATTCCTTCGATCAGTGGGGAGTGGAGCTGGGCAAGAAGCTGGCGTCTTCGCTGACCCCTGCCGTGTCGGCCGGCAAACCTTACGCGGGTTCGAACGCGTCGACGGTAAGGCTGCTGAGCAGCATAAGGGCACTCAGAGAGTAGGCGTCAGTTTCCTGCCGGAAACAGCTCGCGACTCGCAGCTGTCCCGTCATTGACAGGTTCCGGCGTCGCGCAGCGCCGACAGTGCCTATTGGCGGCCATATGCTGCTAACATCGCGCCCTGCCGATTACCGCTTTTCTTCCGAGACGGGAATGTACTTTCGACGCACGCTAGTTCATTTGGCCACCACGATGCTGTTGCTGGGCCCCGCCTCGGTCGTTGCCGACGTGCTTGCGGCTCCGGGCGATCTACGACTGCGGCACGATATCGAGTTGCTCAACGATACCGGAGTCACGAACCTGACTGCGACGGCATGGCCGCTGGCCTGGGGCGAGATCGGAATGGCGTTGAGCGGCGTCGACAAAGGTGGACTGACGGTTTCCCAGGCTGCGGCGTTCGACCGGCTCCATAAGCAGTCGCGCGACAACCTGGAGCCCGACTTCCTGACGGTCGATCTGCAGCTGTCCGTCGGGGAGAACACCCGGTTCATTCGCGGCTTCGAGGATACGCCTCGCGACGAACGCGAAATCTCCGCAAAACTATCGTGGGTCGGGGAGCGCTTCACAGTGAACCTGCAGGGCACGTTAGTCGACGACTCGTTCGACGGTGATGAGTTGAGACCGGATGGAACGTTCGTTGGTGTCGCTCTGGGCAATTGGATATTGACTGCAGGCTGGCAGGAACGCTGGTGGGGGCCCGGCCGAGACGGCAGCCTGATACTGGGGTCGAATCATCGGCCCGCGCCCGGCATTACGCTCCAGCGCAACAACAGCGTGCCGTTCGAGACCCAGTGGTTGTCGTGGATGGGACCCTGGACGCTAACCACGTTCATGCAGCAGCTCGACGACAGCCGCGCGGTCACCGACGCGCTGCTGTTCGGTATTCGAGGCAGTATCCGGCCGGTCAAGGGTTTGGAGATCGGTATTTCCCGAACCGCGCAATGGTGCGGTGACGATCGGCCATGTAGCCTGAGGACATTCGGCGATTTGCTGGCGGGCCGCGATAACCGCGGCGTCAACGTCGATCCGCAGGACGAGCCCGGCAATCAGCTCGGCGGTATCGACATCCGCTGGTCGCTGCCAAAAGGCATCCCCGTCGCCGCGTACATGCAGTGGATCGGTGAAGACGGCCGAGGCGGTGGCGGGGGTATCGGCTCCTGGGTGCGGCAGCTTGGGCTGGAGTTTTACGGCAATCTCGGTGGCCTCAGCCACCGAACGCACTTCGAGGTAACCGACTCGATGTGCCGCGAGGGCGGATTCGGGTTTTCCGACAAGAAACCGAATTGCAGCTACGAACACCCGATCTACGTTAACGGCTACCGGTACCGGGGCAAATCGATCGGCCATGGCATGGACGGCGACGGTTTGTCCTACTCGATAGGCACAACGCTGGTACAATCCACCGGTCATGTTTGGAACGTTTCGCTTCGTCACATGGAACTGAATCGCGACGGCTCGCCGCAGCCGGGCCACACCGTAGCACCTACGGCCAGGGACCTCACAGACATCCAGGTATCTCATGAACGCCACACCCGGCTCGGCCGCTTCAAGATCGGCCTCGGCTACTCCGAACTCGATGACAAGGTCGGCGGTGTCACACGTACCGACTCGAGCGTGTTCATACAATGGCATTCCCGATGAGTAGCCCGGTCAGGTTTGCGGTCATTTTGTCGGCGGTGCTGTTGCTGCATTCCGGCGACGCGATCGCACAGGCTGTTCAACTCACGCCGCAGCAACAGCAAATGCTGAACGCACTGCCGCCCGCGCAACGACAGCAGGCGCTGGAAGCGCTGCGGCGCGCGAACAGCGAGCAGAACGCTACGAGCCAGTCGAGCATAAATGAAGCCCTCGAGTCTTCGGGCGCCGAACTCGATCTTGTCGACAGGATCGGACAAGAAGCGTCCGACGCTGATGAAGACGACGTGCTGCGCGCGGACGCAAGTGGCGATCTCGTGATCACGTTTACGCCGAAGGATTTCCTGACGTCTGAAGAGCTCAGCGCGATACAGGAAGACCCGGTGCTGAAAGGGCTTTCCGGCAGCCGTGCGTACAGGCTCGATCACTCAGGCGTGCTGTCGCTACAAGGACTCGAATTCATACCCTTGCTCGGATTGACGGAGCCGGATATCGAACGCCGGCTTGGCGCGGAGCCCCTTCTCGAGAACTTCGACATCAGCGTCCGCATACTCGAGACGCAGGCAACGGGACGGGACGCGTTGAAACCGTTCGGTTACGAGCTTTTCGAGACCGACGACAGCTCGTTCGAACCGCCGCAGAGCGGACCTGTGCCGCCGGACTACGTGCTTGGTCCGGGTGACAGTGTCCGCGTTCAGTTGTTCGGCAACGTCAACGGCATCTACGAGTTCGAGGTGACGCGCGACGGGATACTGAATCTTCCGGAAATCGGGCCGGTTACGGTGGCCGGCATCCCGTTTTCGGAGTTTCGGAAGGATCTGAACGAGCGCGTCGCCGAAATGCTGATCGGTACGCAGGTCAGCGTGACAATGGGGCCGCTACGGAACATACGCGTGTTCGTCCTCGGTGACGTAAAGCGCCCTGGGTCGTATGTCGTCAGCGGCCTTTCCACCATTAGCAGCGCGCTGTACCGCAGCGGCGGCATCAGCGAGGTCGGCTCGCTCCGGACAATTGAGCTCAAACGGCAGGGGCAGCGTGTAACGACGCTGGACCTCTACGATTTGTTGCTCGAGGGCGATACGTCGAATGACCGTCGCCTGCAGCCTGGCGACGTTATCTTCGTGCCGCCCATAGGGCCAACCGTGGGAGTTGGCGGCGCCGTGAGAAGGCCCGCAATCTACGAGGCGAAGGACGGTGCGACCGTTGACGACGTTGTTCGGCTCGCGGGAGGGCTGTCGCCCATAGCCTTTGCCGAGGGCGCCAGGCTCGAACGTATCGGGCAAGATCGCGCTCGACAGGTACTGACCGTCGATCTGACAAGCAACGAGCACTCGCGGCGGCGTATCGTGGCTGGCGATGTCTTACTCGTACCGGAAGTGCTGCCGGAGCTTGAAAATACGGTGGTGCTCTCCGGTCATGTGCAGCGCCCCGGTCCGTATGAGTGGTCGGACGGCATGCGACTTACCGACATCATCCGATCGCCGTCCGAACTCAAGCCCGGTGTCGACGACGGTTATGTCCTGATCAAGCGGGAGCGGATGCGTGGAGAGCCGATAGAAGTTTTGTCCGCCGATCTCGGTGCGGCCCTCCGGGCTCCGGGAAGCATTGAAGACGTGCGGCTCGAGTCGCGCGATACCGTTTACGTGTTCAGCCGGAGCTTCGGTCGACAGCGCGTTGTTGCGCCCCTCATGGACGAGCTGGAGCTGCAGGCGACATTCGACAAGCCGTACCAACGAGTCGAGGTGGTTGGCTACGTCCGTGCGCCCGGCGAGTATCCGCTGGAGTCCGGGATGCGGGTCAGTGACTTGATTCGCGCCGGGGGCAGTCTGGCCGAAGAGGCTTACACGCTGCGAGCCGAGCTAACTCGTTATAGCGTAGAAAACGGCAACATCAGGCAATCGGAAGTGATCAACGTCGATCTCTACTCGATCCTGCGTGGAAACACCGGCACCGATATTGTGCTGGCACCGCACGACAATCTGAGCGTCACGCGGGTGCCTGAATGGGATAGCGACTGGTCGGTGACGCTCGAAGGCGAGGTGCGCTTTCCCGGGGAGTATCGAATCCGTCGTGGCGAAACGCTGTCCTCGGTTCTCGAGCGTGCCGGTGGACTCACCGATGCAGCATTTCCGGCAGGAGCCGTGTTTCTCCGCGAAAGCCTGAAGGAGCGAGAGCAGGAACAGGTTGAGATTCTCGCTCGTCGTCTCGAGGCGGATCTGGCTTCACTCAGTTTGGCCTCCGTCGATACGACGGGTGCTGAAACACTCTCAACGGGCCAGGCGTTGCTCGAGCAGCTGCGGAGCTATGAGCCGGTCGGCCGTCTGGTTCTCAACGTCGAGCACCTGGCTGGCAGGCGCAGTCGAGGTGCGGTGGAGGTCGAGTTGCGTGACGGCGATATACTGCTGGTGCCGCAGAAGTCGCAAGTCGTCACGGTGATCGGCGAGGCACAACAGAATACGTCGCATTTGCATCAGGCTGGATTGTCGCGTGACGACTACATCGAGTTGAGCGGCGGTTTGACGAGGAGAGCTGACAAGAAGCTCATCTATGTCGTTCGTGCCAGCGGCGCGGTCGTTACGGGCAACCGTTCTCGTTGGCTTGGTAGTGGACAGAGGCTCGCAATTCAGCCCGGCGACACCATTGTCGTTCCGCTTGAGACGGACCGGATTCGGCCGCTGACTTTTTGGGCCAGCGTGACTCAGATTCTGTATCAGGGCGCAATAGCACTCGCTGCTGTGAATACCTTTAACGATTAGCTGGCAATCAGAGCTACGATTGAGCCTATGACAGTGACCCGTTGGATGAGCGCCTCGCTGAACATGGAATTGCGATGATTGCTCTGCACCGAGGCAATCGAAAGACATCCCATCTGATAGCTTAGTCGCGACCGCGACGATCGTGGTTGTTGCGGTTAAGTGTATGTCGAGTTCGAGAGCGCAACAGGTTTGAGTCTAGCCGTTACTCACGACTGCCGCGTCTTTGGTTTTGGCGACAAAAATGTCATGTTCTATGTGCCACAGCAGGTCGTTGCTGTGAGCCCAGTCAACCAGAAAGTCTATTGATGGGTAGGCTGTATACTCTGGTCGAGTCGGATCGAAACAGCGAACGTCATCGACAAGGACGACGATAGACGACAGGTTTTCTCTATTGGCTTCAATAGCGGCGAGTTCTTCACGAATCGGAGTGTCCTGTTCGGCTTGGTAGGTCGCACCCGCTGAGTAGTGCCCATCAAGCCAAAAGTTCACAGGGCCGCTGAGTTCGCCCAGCAGACTGGGGAACAAGGCCTCGCTCGTTCCGTTCAGGATCTGTACGTTCGACAGCTCAGCCAGCCGATTGGCTGCTTTTTCGTAGAGGCTAGGCTCGGGCTCGATACTGTAAACCAGCTTCGCCGACTTCGCGAGCATCTCCGTTGTGCGTCCGAGAAACGTTCCGGTTTCCACCCATGTGGCGTTTGGAAAACCATTGCGCCGTAGGCACTGGTGTTTTATGAAATCCGGACTTGGCGCGGCATAGCCTCTCCGGCGCCAGCGAAGCATGTCACGAGTGAACAAGTAAGCTCGATACAACGCGCTTTTTCGAATTAGCTCCCGCACTTCGACCTCTCCAGACTCAAATAGCCGCACTCAACGCACGGATTCTACTGGAAAGCCCAAACGTTTTTTCGGCTAATTCGATGAGACTGCCATGCGTCAGGTTGCGGCCATAAACTCTGATCGCGCGAAGGGCCGGCACACGTCATTCAGTTTGTCGAAACCAAATCGAGGCTCAGTCTGCGGTCGATAGCGCCTCCCCCGCATTCGATCGTCACATCATCTCCTTACCCGTTAGCGCGATCCTTTCAGCCTTTCTTTTCGGCACGGTCTTTCGCCCTCCTTGGCCTATTCATTAGGCTCAACGCTGGTACAATACGCCGGATACATCGGTTGGGCTACATGGAAACTAGCCGAGACGGTGGGCCGCAATTAGGCCCGGAAACACCACTATTCCGTCACTGGATACTGATCGTATGAATCTACAGGCATTGTCGGAGAGCGCTACGCCGATCTCTACCAGACTGCGTTCGCCGTCAAAGCTGTTTTCTTTCTGATCAGGGGATCAATGAACCAGTCATCGCAAGCTGAGGCGCCGGAATGGAACGACGACGAGATCGATCTTCGCGATTTGTTACGGGTGCTGTGGGAAGGAAAGTGGATTATTGGGGGGGTCGCTTTTTCTGCGACCGTTATTGCGGTCATTGTGGCCTTGATGTTGCCCAATATCTATCGAGCGGAAGCCCTGTTGGCGCCCAACGATCAGGATCGGGGTGGCGGCCTATCGGCCCTGGCGGCCCAGTATGGTGGATTGGCAAGTCTGGCGGGTATCGACCTCGGGGGTGGTTCCAGCGATAAGACCGCCCTGGGTCTCGAGATTCTTCAATCCAGGCAGTTTGTGTCTGATTTCATCGAGCGGCGCGACATACTCGTGCCGTTGATGGCGGCTGAGGGATGGGACGAAGAATCGCGAGAACTCAAGATTGATTCGGACGTATACGATGTGGCTGCAAAAAGTTGGGTCAGGGAGGCCAGGCCGCCGAAGAAGAACACTCCGTCAATGCAGGAAGCTCACGAGGAGTTTATGGAGATCTTGTCGGTTAGTCGAGACAAGACGTCTGGATTCGTAACGATAGCAGTTGATCATTACTCGCCCGATATCGCTAGACAGTGGGTAGATTGGTTGGTTGAAGACATCAACTCAACAATAATGCTTCGAGATGTCGCAGAGGCTCAGCAGGCAATTGAGTTTTTGTACAATCAGATCGAAAAAACCTCAGTTGCTGATCTCCAGAATGTGTTCTTCAACCTTATCGAAGAACAAACCAAGATAGTGTTGCTGGCGAACGTTACCGATGAGTACTTGTTGCGGACTCTGGATCCCGCCGTAGCGCCGGAAGAGAGATTGAAGCCCAATCGACGCCTGATAGTGCTACTCGGTATGGTCCTGGGCGGTGTCTTTGGGATCCTGGTTTGTGCCTTGTTGAAGCGCCGATAAGACTGCTCTTGCTGAAAGCTCCTGTCTTGCCGCCGAAGTTTGTCGAATATTGTCCTTCAGGCGTGAGATGTGAGGGATGTCTAGACTAAAACGCCTCGCCAAAGAAGGTAGCTGGATACTCTTCGGTCAAATCGCTGCGATTGCTGGCGCGTTGGCGCTGGTACGTATACTCACCGAATACCTCGATGCGGAACAGTATGGTCAGCTGGCACTGGGCCTCTCCATCGCGGCCCTGGTGAATCAAGTCGTGCTGGGCGGGATTGGCAACGGTATTGGCCGCTTCTACTCAATCGCCGCTGAAAAGCAGGACTTGGGAAGCTATCTGCGCGCTACACGACGATTGCTCCTGCTTGCTACCGCAGTGGCTTTGGTCATCGGCGTGCTTCTGACGATTGGCTTGTTGTGGCTGGGGTACCCCGAGTGGATCGGATTGGCGGGCGCAGCTTTGGTGTTTTCGATACTGGGCGGCTACAACAGGGCGCTCAGTAATATCCAGAACGCCGCCCGCCAGCGTGCAATCGTGGCGGTGCACAGCGGGATGGATGCTTGGCTGAAGATCCTGTTGGCCCTTGGGGTCTTGCTTTGGTTTGGTGCCTCCGGTGTTGCGGTGGTGTTGGCGTATGCTCTATCTTCCCTGCTCGTAACGTTGTCACAACTCGTTTTTCTCCGTCGCACCGTCCCGTGGCAAGACTTGCCATACCCCAATGAACGAAGGCTGTCGCATCAAATGTGGGGCTATTCATTGCCCTTTGCAACCTGGAGCATTTTCACTGGGATACAGCAAATTTCAGACCGCTGGGCATTGCAGGTTTTTGCCTCTACCGCAGAAGTCGGCCAGTATGCCGTGCTGTATCAGTTGGGCTATACACCCATCGCCTTGGCAACCGGCATGATGGTTACGTTTATGGGGCCGATCCTCTTTCAGCGCTCGGGGGATGCGACTGACTACACTCGCAATTCGAACGTTCACAAGCTTGGCTGGCAGATGACGCGTCTTGCACTTTTTTTCACGCTCGCAGGTTTTGCAATCACATTAGCGATACATGAGTGGCTTTTTAGCTTGCTGGTAGCGGAGGAATTCCGCACGATTTCTTACTTGCTTCCATGGGTTGTGCTGGCTGGCGGAATCTTTGCCGCGGGTCAGATGCTTGCTTTAAAACTCGGCAGCGAAATGAAGCCAGGAGTGATGACAAAGCCAAAAATTGTGACGGCAATACTAGGTCTCTTGTTAAATGTCATTGGGGCCGCACTGGCCGGCATGCCGGGAGTAGTCGCAGCATTGATTGCCTTCTCTGTGATCTTCTTCGTCTGGATAGCGCTGCTGGCGCGAGAGACCGTAGGCGAAAACAAAGAAGAATTGGATACGACGTAGGAAGATGCCAAAGACCAACATGAACGGAACGACAATACGCGGTTTCATGCCATGATCAAACACTACCTGATGGTGTTGTTGCGCTATTTCAGACTAATCGGCCTTGATCCGATCAAGAGTGTTCTCTTCCTCCGAGGGCTGCCTCGGTTCATTGCCGACTATGTGCGTGTCAGGCGGAGAATATCGAGAGGTGAGGGTGAGTTTCCGCTGGGAGCGTTGTATCCATGCGTTCAAGACCGCTACCAGAGCAGTGGGTCGGCTAGCGGGCACTATTTCCATCAGGATCTACTGGTCGCTCAGAGTATCTATGAGAGTCAACCGAAGAGACACATCGACATAGGATCGCGGATAGACGGGTTCGTCGCTCATGTCGCGGCTTTTCGTCCAATTGAGGTATTCGACATACGGCATCTTGAAAGCAATTCGGAGAACATCAAATATCGCCAGCTTGATCTGATGGGAAGCCTGCCCGCAGAGTTTTCTGAGTGCACAGATTCTCTGTCGTGCCTACATGCCCTGGAGCATTTTGGTTTGGGCCGTTACGGAGATCCACTGGACCTGGCTGGGTATGCCAAAGGATTTGATAACCTCGTACGGATTCTTGCTCCAGGAGGAAAGCTGTATCTGTCGGTTCCCATTGGGCCGCAGCGGATCGAGTTCAATGCGCACCGGGTTTTCTCGGTTTCTTATCTCCTGGAGATGTTCTCCGAGCAATTTCGGGTCGATCGCTTTTCCTTCGTCGATGATTCTGGAGATCTGCACAAGGATTGCGCGCTATCCGAACAGAGTACTCTTACAAACTATGGCTGCAAGTACGGTTGCGGAATTTTTGAGTTGACGAAAAAGGTCAACGATAGTGATGAATAGTCGAGACAGCCGAATCTCTACCGCGACCCGCAGGTATGTGCGCATCCGGTCTGTTGGAAAATTGACGGCTCCCCACGCTCATTAAGTCATGCTTCGGGTTGCGATTACCTCACCCTCTTTGGATTCCACTTTGAATATTAGTGGAATATCAAGCCATACCAGGTTGCTCATTGCTTCAAACAGGCAGGTTGCGTACACGCATATCGTCGTTGGCAGGCAAGATCAACAGCGACGGAATCTTCGATGGGTTCTGGGACAGTTCAAGGTTCTGGCGCGATTCGTGCGCGGAATCAGGGGCGTGGACCTCGTTCACCTGAATGTGCCCCTCGCGAACCTGGCTATTGCCGTGAACGTGGCACTCATAGCGCTTGCAAGAGTGGCAGGCAAGAACGTAGTCGTGCACTTCCGCGGCGGGGAGCTTAGCCTGAATACGGATGTCAACTTCCTGCAGCGTGCGGCGATCCGAATTTTCCTGACACTGTCGAAGGTCATTGTCGTGCTTGGATCGCGGGAAAGGGAATTCCTCATCAGCCACTACGGAAGGCAATTTGAATCGAAGATTCACGTTCTTCCGAACGCAGTAATGCTTCGGGAGATGGATTCGGAATCGGTACTCGGGAAGTTTTCGGACGCAAGCCTTCAGTTGATATATTTCGGCCGGATGGACCTGGCAAAAGGCCTTGCGGAAATTGTTGAGGCGCTGGCTTCGTGTCTGGGAGATGTTGACTTTCATCTCCACCTGGTCGGGGAGGGCCCCGCCTTATCTGAATTGGAGAAGATGTTGAGCGTTGGCATTGCCGACAGGTATACGGTGCATGGATCGAAATCTCAGGATTCCTTATTGTCCATTCTGGAAGGTTGCCACCTGTTTCTGCTGCCGTCTCATTTTGAAGGGCTGCCAAATTCCTTGCTGGAAGCAATGGCCAACTACGTCGTGCCGATTGTCACTCCCGTTGGAGCCATACCCGAGTTAGTGAAACATCGGGACAACGGATTTGTCGTGCAAGTCAAGGAACCGATGATGCTCAAGGAAGCGATATGTGATGCGAACGCAGACAGGGCCCTGCTCGGCGAGATGGCGCATCGAGGCCGTCTCCTGATGGAACGGGACTTCTCAATAGACGGCTATTGCGAGAGGTTGTCAGCAATATACCGTCAGGCTCTGAGCTGAGGAGGTTTTAGCGCATGTGCGGAATCGCGGGCCAGGTCGAATTCCCCCAGGCGGATGCGGCGAAGGTGCGGGCGATGACGGCTGCGTTGAGGCATCGCGGTCCCGACGGGCAGGGCGTTTGGGGCCAGGGCCCGGTCGCGCTTGGGCACACCCGCTTGTCGATCATCGACCTCGCCGGCGGCGCCCAACCAATGCGGACGGCAGATGGTCAACTTGCAATCACTTTTAACGGTGAGATCTACAACTATCGTGAGCTGCGGGCCGAACTAAGGGGCAAGTACACGTTTGAGACCGATTCCGACACCGAGGTTCTGCTGCACCTGTATCGAGAGTACGGCCTCAGCATGTTCGAGCGGATTCGCGGCATGTTCTCCTTCGCACTGTGGGACGACAACTGTCAGCACCTCGTATTTGCGCGCGATCGATTCGGCGAGAAGCCGTTTCACTACACGCTGCAGCAAGGCGTCTTCAGTTTCGCATCGGAATTAGGTGCCCTGGCACGGGGCGCTGACCTGGGCGCGGTTGATCGCGCGGCGCTGGCACACTACCTCGAGCTGCTCTACATTCCGACGCCGGCGACAATTTGGGACCGCGCGAGCAAACTACCTCCGGCACATTTCGGAGTGTTCGATCGGTCCGGACTGCGCTTGACCCGCTATTGGAGTATGCCCGAACCGGGCAGCGAGAGCCCCGGGCGGAAGGACATTGCCCAGGCCCTGCGCGATACGCTGCGCGAAACTATCGATATCCAACTGCGCAGCGACGTGCCTGTGGCTGCCTTGTTGTCCAGCGGTGTGGATTCAGCGAGTGTTGTCGGACTGATGTCGGAAGCCCGACAAGAGCCGATTCGGACTTTCGCCGTGGGGTTCGGGCGCAAGGACGACGAGTTGCCCGGCGCGCGGGAAGTCGCCAAGAGGCATGAGACCGACCACCGCGAACTGCTGGTTGACGAAGACATTCTTCAGCAAGTTACGGACTCACTGGCCGCCTATAGCGAGCCGTTCGGGGATAGTTCCGCAGTTCCCACCTTCGCAGTTTTTCGCCAGGTCGCAAACCACGTCAAAGTCGTGCTTACAGGCGACGGGGGCGACGAACTTTTTGCCGGCTACGACCGCTACCGCCTGGTTGACCGTTTTCCACACTTTCCAGTACCCAGTGTAGTCTCAGGCTGTCTGGCTCGCGGTGAACTCATATGGCCCGCGACGTCCAGGCTGCGGCGCGCCGCGAACGTATTGGGGGCGCGCGGGACGGCACGATACCGGGCTCTTATGGAAGTCTTTGCCCCCAATCTCCGAGCCGCACTCCTGGGAACCCGTTTGCCACCGGCGCCCCTGACCCCAGATCTTGAATCCGATACAGACAGTGCCCTCTATAGCGACCTGTCCATGTACTTACCCGACGACCTGCTCGTTAAAGTCGACATCGCTGCCATGCACTGGGGCCTGGAGACCCGCTGCCCGTTTCTCGACCATCGGCTCGCAGAGCAAATCATCCCCATACCCCACTCGGCCAAGCAAGACCGTCACGAGGGAAAACTCGTGCTCAAAGGGGCACTGGCGGATCTGCTGCCCGAAGCCACTCGGAAGCGCAAGAAGCGTGGTTTTGGCAGTCCCGTACACGCGTGGCTCAACGGTCCTCTCAAATCACTACTGCACGATCTCGTGCTCGGGCCCGATGCCCGGGTCCGCGATTTACTCGATCGACAGGTTCTGACCGAGGTCGTTCGAAACGGACTACAACCGAACGGCAACCCGCACCAGGTCTGGGCCCTTCTGGCACTTGAACTGTGGGCGCGACAGGATCGCGCTTCACTCGGCGCTGCCGCCAGTCGACCTTCGGACGCATCCCGGGCTTTGACGGATCCCGCGCTGTCCGCATCGTGAGAAAGCGCGGTTGTGATGCCCCCTCGGTCGTACCACCTGCCTTCCCTCAAAGTTGTTCTTTGCAACTGAGGGAGAAAAGCGCGTACTCAAGCGCGGGACTCTAGAAGGATTAGCGACATTAGCGCCGCGAAGGACCGATACACCCTGATGAGCATTCTCGGCTCGCGGACCAGTCTCGGGAGCCATTCCAATCCGACTCGTTGCCAAACTTTGCCAGATCGCTTCTTTTCGCCGCTTATGAAATCCAAGGCGGCTCCAACCGGGATCAATACGAAGTCTTCTTGATCCAGCGAAGGACTATCAGAAATGCGTGTGAGCAACCAATGACAGAAAAGCTCTTGCTTGGGCAATCCTAACGAAACAAGTACCAACTTGCGGCCTTCGTGGGCCAGAAAAAATTGTTCGAGGTCAGCGAACACCGCATTGAAGTCCGCGATGCCACTAACTATGGGTAGGGGGAAGAAGCCCTGGACCAGCCCGTTCTCCACAAGCTTGTTGTTTGCCGGGCTACCGCCGACAATCAAAACCTGCTGCTCTCGGGGCGACCTTTTTGCCAGGATCGTATTGCATAGGTCAGGCCCATGGTAGCGGCGCACTCTATGCCCTTTGAGTCTCAGCGCGAGCTGAAGTCCAGCGCCATCAATCGCCATGTTCCGGCAGTCAATGACGAATCTGCGATATTCTTCGTTCTTGCGAAAATGCCAAATCGACTCGGTATTGAAGATTACCGTCAGTTCTCCTCCACGCAAGTCGCCAACTTTGTTTTCATCCAAGATATTCTTGGACATGATCAACGAAACTAGCGATTCGTTCTTCCCGGTTCGTCGCATATAAAATTCCATCGAAGTTTTCTAGCTTTGAACCGTCAAACGCTTCCTTCAAACCGATATTGCCGGAAGCAAGAATTTGCATGGCCCAAAGCTCCTGATTCTGACTATCTCGACGTCCATCCAACGCCGAATCGACCTCTTCGAGGCTTGGGTTCACCATATAGCCAATCGAATTGTATGAGAAACACACGACGTGTGAGATGCTCGTGCCGATACTCATTGCTCGTGTTGGGTTCTGGCTGATTATCACAGGTCGGACATTGATGGATTCGCAGCACTCAATGAACTCGACAAGAACATCGGTTCTTCCCAGTCCCAGAAGAAGGTCTGTGAACACGTTGTGCAGGCAAAGGGACGCGACACTAACGACGTCATTTTCGACGTTCTGTATCTCTGCCTTGATGTAGCTGCGGATAAACGACTTTCTCGCCGAACTCTTCTTCGACAGAACCAGTCTCGTCAGGTCATGCGCAACACCGAGCGAATTCCGTCCCAGTAATCGTTTCATTCCCCCGAGATATCCGTACTCAGCAACGAGATTGTTTATTGTATGAGGGTAAGGAACGACGAGAGCCAGGCGCAATTGACAATCGGCATCACGAAGACTCGGCGTAACTTGGCGAATCAACAAGTTTCCTTCGGTATGCGCCGACAACATCAACTGATCAAAACCGCTGGTGACACCGGCCAGAATAACCTTACATGATTTCGCGAAGCGATCTTCCTGGCGAAGAAGCTGTTTGGATCCAACGCTGTGATTGATGCCAAAAAACGGGTTGTCACCCAATATCAATTTCATTCGCCTAGGACACCCGCTCAACGAGATTTTCAATATTGTCTATTTGCCCGGCGCTTAGCCTGTCAAATGTTTGGTTCAAGAATGCCTCCATCTGAGCGGTGAACTCGAATCCGCGCACGTAAAAGGGAACTGATGTATTTCTGGAAGCAATGCTTGCAAGCGTTTGTTGTTCCGTATCATCGCCAATGCCGCGCCTCTTAAGTGCATAAAGGTCGTAGGTATAAACTTCATCTGCAGTTTGAAACTCGATGTCATAAGATGCCTTACGTACTTCTGACGAGCCGGCCGTCAATTCAATGGTCAACTCGATCCCCGACGAACGAAAATGAAAAACAACCGAATCCGTATCGCAGGTCTCTACGGAAAGTGCGTCATCCTCAATTGATTGGGCCAGGAAATCCTCAGCACCGCATGTCGCGGCGATCAACGTCAAAAGATGTCCGCCAAACTCGAAAAGAACGTTCCCGAACTTGCCGGATCGCCACCCTTTTTCTACGGCTGAAAAACTGATATTGGTGGTAAGGCGGGCGATGATTTTCGAGATCGTCTTAGTGCTCATGCACTCGAATACTTCCGCGTTTAGCGGGGCATGTTGCAAAACGTAGCCCGACATCTGTTTTTGCCCGAGCGGTACCGTCAGTGGCTTTTCAACGAACAAGCACTCGCTCATCGTCGACGCCTCCTCGATCAAGGGCATCCGATCTATTGGCGGTGTAGTTATCAGGCAGTAATCAAAAAAACCCGGCGATGCAGAAATGTTTGAAAGCTTTCGAAATACTCTCGCGGCCGGCAGTATTTCTTTGGCGATACGTCGGGAAATCAAACTATTGTCTACAATGTAGACTTCCAAGTGCCTGCTTGTAACCAGTCCTGAGAAAATGGACAAATGAGTCAGCCCCATTCTGCCGAAACCGATAAGTAGGACGCGAATGGGGGAGGAGCCGTCAACGACTTGCATAAAGTGCCTGTGATTACCTGATAGGGATGGCCCTGTCGCCAGATTCGGGCCTGATTTTTGCCAAAGGCGTGAATGATACGCTACCCGGACAGAAAAGAGTGCAGGTCGCCGAAACTTTATTGAGCCGCGCGGCAGCTCCCAAATACGATGTAGAAAGTGAGGCGGCTATCGTGCCGGGGTCGAACTAACTCGAGGGCGAGTCCGGGTCCATTGTCGGTATTGCGGGTTTTGGCCTCGGGGCGGATAGGGTACACTCACGAATTGGCGTGTCGGCGCGGCGGAAACTCACAGGGTGCCGAGCGGGGGCACACCCCGGCACCTGAATTCACAACCATGTCAATGACAGGGGCCGCGGCTTCGCGCAAAAGCGTTTCACTCGTCTCTATGGTTGGTACAATTCCAGTTGTCAAATCCAAAGGCGTATACGGTTGCCCTCTGCGTTGAGTTCGAGATTCGCCCCGGTGCGATATCGCTTTTCGCTTAATTTTTGCCTTTGAAATCTCATACCCGAATAGATTTCTCGCCCTCTGTACTCCCGGATTGTGTCAGGGCATCGCCGAACTATGGAAACGGTCTCTAGATGAATCTTGATCGAAACGGTGGGCAAGGCGAGATTATTGCCGTGCTGCAGGGCGGACTTGGCAATCAGATGTTTATCTATGCTGCAGCCAAAGCTATTGCTGTCAAAAAGGCTCTGAAACTGAAGATCGACGTCGAATCGGGCTTCAAGCAGGACTTCAAGTATCGAAGATCGTTCTCATTGCAGGAATTTCAATTGGAAGCCCCAACTGCATCGAAAGGTGAGTGCTTGTGGCGTCCACTTGACTGGAAACGGAGGTTCCTACGATATTTCGGAAATCGCCCGAATCTCACCAATGAAGTGCTTGTCGAGGAAAACAACGCGGCTTTCGACCCGGGTCTCATCGACAGAGTGCCGACGTCCGGTCGCGTATATCTTCTTGGCTATTTTCAAAGCGAAAATTATTTCGAAGAGATACGACCGGAGCTTTCCCGGGAATTCAGTTTCGAGGATGAGCGAAATCTCGAAGCGATTTGCTCCAAGGTCGTTGGAGACCCATCGCGTGCTACATGTATTCATGTGAGGCTATTCAATGACCATCCTGACGAGCGAAATCGCCTGCGATCCTACTATAGTCGCGCGATTGCCCGACTACAGGCACTGGGCATAGCCGACCGTATCTTCGTGGTGAGCGAGAACATCAACTCGGCCAGAGAGGTCATCGATCCAGCTTTGCAGAATCTCGTTTTCGTAGATTCCGAGGGTCGTTCTGAGATAGAGGACTTCTTTATTTTGTCCCGCTGTCGGAACATCGTGATGGCGGAGAGCACATTTAGCTGGTGGGCCGCGTGGGTTGGGGAAAAATACCATGACAACCGGCTGGTTATCGTGCCCGAGTCTCGCAAGGAGAGCGGCGTGTCGGCATGGGGATTCGCTGGTCTGATTCCCGACAGGTGGTTGTGCACATGAACAACCACGCCGTCAGAAACGACTCAAAACCGCTGGTTACCGTTGTTATACCCACCACGCTAAAGAAACTCGACTACTTGGCCGCAGCACTCCGATCCGTGGAGTCTCAGACATTTCGGGATTTCGAGATTCTAATCTTCGTTGATGGCTGTGAGCCGGACGAAATGGGTAAGCTGAAGGAAATGGTAGATCGCCGACGCACCAGGATCGTGTGGTCAGTAAAGAATCGGGGCCTGGCGCGTGCACTGAATATCTCGTTTCGTGTTGCACGTACTCCCTATCTCGCCCGGATGGATGACGACGATTTGTGCCTGCCAAACAGATTGGCAGTGCAGATGAAGTTGATGCTCACCGGCAAGTACGACTTACTTGGAAGCGCCGCGCAGATAATGGATGAATCGGGAGCGATTTCGGGAGAGATTGCCAGAGGGTTCGACTTTAATCATCAGATTCCGTTGCGAACGCTCTTTTTTGGGTCGGTCTTTCTACACCCGACAGTGGTGATGTCGCGAGAGTGGGCTATGAAAAACCGATACAATTCGAAATGGGGTCGAGGGCAGGATCGCGAGCTATGGGTTCGGAGTCTGTCCACCGCGAGGGCAGCAAACGTACCTGAAGCATTGCTTGTCTATCGAATCCCATCGAAGCCAAAAGATCTCCTTGTGCTCAACAGTCTGAGTACCCTGAAGTTGCTTAAACAAAATTGTCGACGATTCGGGCTCCGAAGCTATTTGCTGATGCCGGTTGCTGCCATTAGATTTGTTTATGCAATGGTCCTGGCGGGTTACGGACGAATGAGTCGATACGTAAAACCGTCCCCCGGGATCTGACATGGCGAACTCGATAATGCGGCCGAGTTTCCTGTTTTTCGGCTTCATTTACTCGTCCCTCTTTTTTGTGCTCCTTTTTCTCGAGGACAGGGTGTCGCTTTTCGGCGTTTCGCTGTCAAACGTATGGAAGAGCGGCCTTGTCCTATTGCTCTCATTTCTGGTAGCGCTGAAGTTTCACAGCAAGATTCCGTTAGTCATAGCACTTCCCGTGGTCTACTCGCTGCTCTACCCATTCGGTACGACGACGGGATTGACGATGCACGGCCTGGAGGCCTGTATTGTTCTAATGATGCTGCCGCTTAGCTACTACGCCATGCTTGTATTGTTTAAGAACAGGCCCGGCCAACTTCAGGGCGTTGTAGTCGGTTTATGCGCGTTCATTCTCGTTTCCGCTATCCCGTTCATCATGGGATGGATTTCGCCTGCGCAGCACCTGATTGAAGAGGGGGTGGAATTTGCAGCGGCTTACGGAAGCGATCGATCAATGCTGGTAGCGTTCTACAAGCACGCTTCCTACAGCTCGAAGACGTTTGCTATTGCGACGGCGATTATTCTGTTTGCGTGGTTTGCCGACGGCAGGAAGTCGTTTCATCGCGAAATTGTCTACATCGGCTTGGTAGGGCTGGGTCTATGGTGTTTGTATCTGACATTCGTGCGTACGGGCTGGGTGATTTTTGCCTTTATCATTGCTTACGGAGTATTGAGAACGCGAGCGATTTTTTCGCCTCGTGTCTTGGTATTGCTGACTGTCGTTGTAGTCGGTGTAGCTTATTTGCTGTATAGCGAACCCTGGTTTTTGAATCGGCTCATGGGCAGGCGCCTGGAATCCGCCGATCAAGCGCTGTTGGTACAGATTTCCTCCGGTCGCGTGCTTATTTATCATCAGATCTGGACGCATTTCTCAGCGCAAGGTGCAATGGGTTGGCTTGTAGGGCTGGGCGACAAAGGACTGTACACCGCGATGTCGGGCGTGGCTCCTCATAATTTCCTGCTTCAATCTTTAGCGGTTTCCGGCTTGCCCGGTCTGGCTATATTGCTGGCGTTCTTCGGCTATTGGCGAAAAAACATCATTTCTAACGTGCCCAATAGAGAGTTGATGGTTTTCAATCTTGCGCTGTTTTACGCCATGCTGTTTTCGTCACTGGTTTCTCATGGTCTGGGCCTTTATGGAAACTTCCTGTTGGGAGCCTATTTGGCGCATTGCCGCCTGCAGAGTACCGGGCAACATCATGGCGATTTGCGACCGGATGCCACAGGTCTGCAGCCGGCAGGTCGATAAGTGGCATCGGCTGTTTTGGCGTCGTGACGATCGGCGTCGTGCGAATGGTGATCGTTTTATCTGAGTTATGTGTCAGATGCTCACTCGAGAAAATCCAGGTGCGTATGCACGGTTCATTACGGCGAGCTTGCGCTGCTGATTGTTTCAGGTCTCATTTCCAAACTCATTTCGGCAACGTCGGAAGCAAGTTCACGGAGACAATAAATGTCATTGAATGCTGTTAAGAAAATTCCGTTTGTAAAGCGACTCTTGTGGAAGCTGGATAATCTTAATGAAAGAAGAGAGTTTGTTGCGACGCAGTTGTCCCTGATTAAACCTGGCAGTTTACTGCTTGATGCAGGATGCGGTAGCAAGCAGTTTAGAGAGTTTTGTGCTCACCTGGATTATCGAAGCCAGGATTTTGCGCAGTACACCGGTGATGACAAGAAGATGATGGGTGCCGATCGCACCGAGTCCATCACGGACTATGTCGTACGCCCTGATGACCTCGACTACGTAGGAGATATTTGGGACATAGATGCAGGCGATGACACTTTTGATGCGATTTTGTGCACCGAAGTGTTTGAGCACATCCCGTATCCAATTGAGACGGTAAAGGAATTCAGTCGCTTGCTCAAAACGGGGGGTCGGCTCATTTTGACGGCCCCGGGTAACTGCCTGCGACATATGGATCCGTATTTCTTTTACAGCGGTTTCTCGGATCGTTGGTTTGAAAAGGTACTGGGTGATGAAGGGTTCAATCTGATTTCTGTCGAACCGGTCGGGGACTACTATAGCTGGATTGGCGTCGAAATATGGAGGACAGCCAGGAATCATTCGATTCTCGCCAAACTGCTACTGCTGCCGACGTTTCTGTACTATTTTTCCAAGCGAAAGACGGATGTTTCCGTTGACACTTTGTGCATGGGATATCATGTCGTCGCTGAAAAGTCCTGACGTCGGTCGAGTCGATACAGAGATTCCCGCTCGTCAGGCTGCACGTTGCCGCAGGCCATTCCGAAATCAGACAAACCTCTACTTGTCGCTCTCGAAGGACAAAAATATGGGTCCCGAGAGCATCGAGCGCAGCATGGGTTGTTTTCCGAGCTTCCACCAGGCGGACCCTCGAACGGCTCGCGACTGGATCGCGGCGGCAACTCGGTCAGCCGGCAGTGACCAATTCGGTCGAGAGGAGGGTGCCGATAACGGGACGCTTACGATAGACTCCGACCCAGAATTCGAGGCATGTCGTCTCCAGACAGCGTAAATGGTTCCGAAATGACGAAAAAAGCACTGATTACTGGTATTACCGGACAAGACGGGTCGTACCTGGCAGAGTTTCTGCTTGATAAGGGGTATGAGGTACACGGCGTCAAAAGACGGGCTTCCTCGTTCAATACGGATCGTATCGATCATCTGTATCAGGACCTTCACGAATCCGACGCGAGAATGTTCCTTCACTATGGGGACATGACGGATTCAACGAACCTGATCCGGATCGTGCAGCAAGTCCAACCGACCGAGATCTACAATCTGGCCGCCCAAAGCCACGTTCAGGTTTCCTTCGAAACGCCGGAATACACCGCCAACGCGGATGCGCTGGGCTCTTTGCGGATTCTGGAGGCCGTGAGAATCCTCGGCATGGAGAAGACCGTGCGCATGTACCAGGCGTCGACGTCGGAGATGTACGGCAAGGTGCAGGAGATACCTCAGAAAGAGACAACTCCGTTCTACCCGCGGTCACCCTACGGCGCAGCCAAAGTCTATGCGTACTGGATTACGGTGAACTACCGGGAGGCATACGGACTTCATGCGTCCAACGGTATCCTTTTCAACCACGAGTCGCCGGTGCGTGGTGAGACGTTCGTGACTCGAAAGGTCACCCGAGGATTGGCGCGAATAAAGGCCGGTCTTCAGGACAGACTGTACATGGGCAACCTGGATTCGCTCCGCGATTGGGGTCATGCCAAGGATTTTGTCGAGGCGATGTGGTTGATCCTTCAGCAGGATCAACCCGACGACTACGTGATTGCGACCGGGCACCAGTATTCGGTGCGTGACTTTATCCAAAAAGCCTGCGACGTGCTCGAGGTTGATCTCGAATGGCGAGGCAGCGGCATTGATGAGGTCGGCGTCGACCGATCAAGCGGCAAAGAGATCATCGCGATTGACCCGCGATATTTCAGGCCGACAGAGGTAGACACGCTTCTCGGTGACCCGACAAAGGCGAAACAGCAACTTGGCTGGGAGCCAAGAGTGAGTTTCGAGGCGCTGGTCAATGAGATGGCCGTATCGGACTACAAAGCGGCCAAAAAAGATGCCTTCGTTCGGGAGGCAGGGTACGAAACGTTCGACTACCACGAGTAGGATTCATCCTAAATGAAAGTCTTTGTTGCCGGGCACAATGGGCTCGTTGGCTCCGCGATCTGCCGACGCCTCGAGCGCGACGGCGTGAACCCGCTTACGGCAGGCCGAAAGTCGCTGGATTTGCTGGATCAGGCTGCCGTATCCGACTGGTTCGCCAAGAATCGACCCGACCAGGTCTATCTTGCGGCCGCGAAGGTGGGTGGAATTCACGCCAACGACACCTATCCAGCTGAGTTCATTTACGAGAACTTGACCATCCAGTCCAACATCATTCACGCGGCCTGGCAGTCCGGCGTGAGCAAGCTGCTGTTTCTGGGCTCCTCCTGTATTTATCCCAAGTTTGCGGATCAACCCATGAGCGAAGACAGCCTGCTGACGGGTCCGCTGGAACCCACGAACGAGTGGTATGCGGTGGCAAAGATTGCCGGTATCAAGATGTGTCAGGCATATCGTAAGCAATACGGTTTCGACGCCATTTCGGCAATGCCGACCAATCTCTATGGGCCCGGAGATAACTTCGATCTACGCAATTCACACGTTCTTCCTGCCCTGATTCGTAAATTCCACGAAGCTCGGGAGTCTGGTGCCGCCACAGTGGAGATCTGGGGGACCGGGTCGCCCAGAAGGGAATTTCTGCATGTAGACGACCTTGCGGATGCGTGCGTGTATCTCATGGAACACTACAGCGATGCCGGGATTGTCAACATAGGCTGGAATGACGACGTCAGTATTGCGGAATTGGCGGAGATCGTCAGGGATGTCGTAGGTTTCGAAGGTGATCTCGATTTCGATACCAGCAAACCGGACGGCACGCCGAGAAAGCTCCTGGACACGTCGAGGTTGACGGCGTTGGGTTGGCGACCATCAATCGGTTTGAGGCAGGGCATCGAAGAAACCTACGCCTGGTTCGTGGACAATCGCGAAGCCTTAAGGGAAACATAGGCCCCAGACAGACCAGTGAACTGCCCGCCAGGAGAGGAATGTGCCGCAACATTCCAAACTTTCCATACAGTTTTTGTACACACTCACAATTCGTCGAGTTTAGGCTTCCTGCATGACATCTGTCGCCGAAACGCGACTTTTTTGGGCCAAGGGTACCAATTACCAGTTGTATGAATTAAGCTTCGCGCGTCTGTCAACCGTAGCCTGACCGTTACGTTCGTTAAGGGTAGCCGACTCGCACTAAAGTATTCTTGCGTTCGGCCGTAAAACTGAGTATTCGGTAAAAAAATCTCGCCTTTTCAAGACGATAGAACAAATGAGCGAAACCCTACTTGTGGCGGAAATGACGGTTGCGTTTGCCGTGACCGCTGGCTTCATGTTCGCTTTGCGTCCGGTTGCCAAAAGCGTCCGGCTCATCGATAGGCCCGGCGGCCGGAAGTCACATGTGGGCGTTGTTCCCGTTATCGGCGGTTTGGCCATGTTCGGCGGCTTGTTCGCCGGTTTGTCGCTTGGGGCCGATAGCCTGGCCACTCTGCCGAGCCTGTTCGTCGCGACGATGTTGCTGGTGGGAATCGGCGTCATCGACGACAAATATCCGGTGCCGGCCGGCGTACGGATGCTGATTCAACTCGCCGCCATTCTCATCATGGCGTATGGCGCCGGTTTGTCGCTGCAGACCCTCGGTAACCCGTTCGGCCTCGGCGTTATCAATCTGGGCCCGGCGGCGCTGGTGATGACGATTCTCGTCACACTGACGGTCGTAAACGCCTACAACTTGATCGATGGTGTTGACGGGCTGGCGGGATCGCTGGCACTGATTGCTCTGTCGTGCCTTGCGTTGGTTGGCGGCATCAGCGTTCCTTCAACAACGATTGCACTGACGTTGTTCGCCGCCATTGTCGGATTTCTGGTGTTCAATTTCCCCACACCCTGGAATCGGCGCGTACGGGCCTTCATGGGCGATGCCGGCAGCACGTTCCTCGGGTTCATGATCGTCTGGGTGACCCTGGGCATCTCGCAGGGGCCGGGGGCGGCGATTTCTCCCGTGTACTGCCTCTGGTTTGCCGCGGTGCCGATTTTCGATCTGTTTACCTGTGTCGTCCGTCGCAGTCTCGCCGGGAAGTCTCCCTTCAAGCCGGGCCGCGATCACTTCCACCACACGCTCAAGCGTGGCGGCATGGGTGTGCGTCTCGTTCTCGCCACGCTGACGGGTATGCAGCTCGTCTACGCCACGATTGGTCTCGTCGGTTTTTACACCGGTGTGCCGGAGCCACTAATGTTCGCCGCCTGGGTACTGCTTGCCGGTACGCAGCGCCTGATCATTTGCACGATCCGCAAGCAGCACCGGCTGCTGCAGATGCGCCGTCGTCGAGCCTGATCGCCGAGAAGCGTCTTTCGCCCGCGGCGAAGCGTCCGGACACGTGTTTCGCATTGCCGTCAGTCTTGTCCGTTTTAACCTGCTCGTAACACATTTCCGTATAATCCCGCGTTTCTAAACGAGAATTTGGGAACCCCCACATGCAACTCACCATCTTCGGCTCCGGATACGTGGGCCTCGTCACCGGCGCCTGCATGGCCGAAATGGGCAATCACGTGGTCTGCGTGGACATCGACGAGGACAAGATCGCCCGGCTGAACGCCGGTGAGGTACCGATCTTCGAGCCGGGGCTCGACGACTACATCTCCCGCAACCGCGAGGCGGGCCGCCTGGAGTTCACGACCGATGTCGCCAAGGGGGTTGCCCACGGCCTGTTTCAGTTCATTGCGGTCGGTACGCCCCCCGACGAGGACGGTTCGGCGGACCTAAAGCATGTGCTGGCGGTTGCACGTTCGATCGGCGAGCACATGGACGAGTACCGGATCATCGTCGACAAGTCCACGGTGCCCGTTGGAACGGCCGACCAGGTGAAAGCCGAAGTGGCCGCTACCCTGGACGCACGCGGCAAGAAGCTCGAGTTCGACGTCGTGTCGAACCCCGAATTCCTCAAGGAAGGTGCGGCGATCGACGACTTCATGAAGCCTGACCGAATCATCGTCGGTACGGACAACCCGCGCACCACCGAATTGCTGAAATCGCTGTACGAGCCCTTCAACCGTAACCACGACCGCGTAATCAGCATGGACATTCGCTCCGCGGAACTGACCAAGTACGCAGCCAACGCCATGCTGGCGACGAAGATCAGCTTCATGAACGAACTGGCCAATCTCGCGGAGCGCTTCGATGCCGACATCGAGAACGTACGTATCGGCATCGGCTCGGATCCCCGTATCGGCTATCACTTCATCTACCCGGGGGCGGGCTATGGCGGCTCCTGTTTTCCAAAGGACGTTCGTGCGCTGGCGATGTCGGCCGGCAAGGTTGGCTACGACGCCGCGTTGCTGAAAGCCGTGGAAGACGTCAACAACCGGCAGAAGCACCGTCTGTTCGAAAAAATCAGTCAGTATTTCGACGGCAAACTCGAAGGCAAAACGGTGGCTTTGTGGGGGCTGTCGTTCAAACCGCGAACCGACGATATGCGGGAAGCACCGAGCCGTGTGCTGATGGAAGCGCTTTGGGAGGCGGGTGCCACGGTGCGCGCCTACGACCCCGAAGCCATGGACGAGGCGCGGCGAATTTACCCGGGGCAAGCGCGGCTCACCTTGTGCGACGCGGCTTACGACACGCTGGAAGGCGCGGATGCACTGGCCATCACGACGGAATGGCAGGAGTTCCGCAGTCCTGATTTTGCGGCAATCAAGGCGTCGCTCAGCACTCCGGTGATTTTCGACGGCCGCAACCTGTACGAACCCGACACGATCGAAGCGCTGGGTCTCGAGTACTACGCAATCGGACGTGGTCGACACTGACACGCCAGGCAAAACGGGTAGAATCACGCGCTTCACGAACAGACAGGTCGTTTCTCATGAGTCAGATCCTCCCCGTCATCCTGTCGGGCGGTGCCGGTACGCGTCTGTGGCCGGCGTCGCGGGCCATGTACCCGAAGCAACTTTTGCCACTGGCCGGGCAGCACACGATGCTGCAGGCGACCGCGCTGCGCAGCCGCGGCCTGACGGATGCCAGTGAACGCTGCCTCGTCGTCAGCAACGAGAATCACCGCTTCACGGTTGCCGAACAGCTCAGCGGCGTTGGAATGCAGGCCCGAATCCTGCTCGAGCCGGAGGGGCGCAATACCGCGCCTGCGGTGGCGCTTGCGGCATTACTGGCCGATTCGGAGGATTTGCTGCTCGTCATGCCGGCGGACCACGTGATCCGGAATCTGGACGCCTTTTCGGCTGCCGTCAGCGCGGGTCTCGGCGCGGCAGCTACGGGCAAGCTCGTCACCTTCGGCATCGTTCCCGACGTACCGGAAACCGGTTACGGCTATATTCGCGCCAATCCGGTCGACGGTAATCCCGTACCGGTCCGGCAATTTGTCGAGAAACCGGATCTGGCCACGGCGGAGGAGTATCTTGCCTCCGGCGAGTTTTTCTGGAACAGCGGCATGTTTCTGTTCAAGGCAGGCGCTTTTCTTTCCGAACTCGCCGAACACGCCCCCGTGATTGCAACGGCGTGCCGGGATGCCATGGCGGACACCAATACGGACGGCGACTTCGTGCGCCCGGACCGCGACGTGTTCCTGAGTTCACCCTCCGACTCGATCGACTACGCCGTCATGGAGAAGTCGTCCAATGCCGCCATGGTGCCGCTGGATGCCGGCTGGTCCGACGTCGGTTCCTGGTCGGCCTTGCAGGATGTTTGCGAAAAAGATGCCAATCGCAATACGCTCGAGGGCGACGCTCACGTGCACAACTGCGAGCACACCTACGTGCAGGCGGAAAGCCGCCTCGTGGCCGCGGTCGGTTTGAAGGACGTCGTCGTGGTGGAAACCAAGGACGCCGTGCTGGTCGCCGATCGCGAGCAGTCGCAGGACGTCAAGGTGCTGGTCGACCGGCTCAAAGCAGGGGATCGCGAAGAAGTGTCCCTGGGGCGCCAGGTATTTCGGCCGTGGGGCAGTTACGACAGCCTCGAAAACGAGGACAACTTCCAGGTCAAGCGTCTGATCGTCAAGCCGGGCGCAGTGTTGTCGCTGCAGAAACACGCACATCGCTCGGAGCACTGGGTGTGCGTTAAGGGCAAGGCAAGAATTACCCGCAACGACGAGGAGTTCGATCTCAACGTCAACGAATCGACCTATATTGCGATCGGCGACGTTCATCGTATTGCCAACCCTTACGGCGAGCCCGCGCATATCATCGAGGTGCAGTGCGGTGACTATCTGGGCGAAGATGATATCGTTCGCCTCGAGGACAATTACGGACGCGAAGGAACCAACACCTGATGACGGTCACGATCGACAGTTTCAAAGCCTACGACATCCGCGGCCAGATCCCCAATCAGCTGAACCCGGATATCTGCTACCGGATCGGCAACGCAACCGCCGAGTTCCTGGGTGCAAAGCGCGTCGTCGTCGGTCGCGATATGCGGCTGTCGAGCGAAGAATTCGCCGACGCGGTGGCCCGCGGCCTCGAAGAGGCCGGTGTCGAAGTGCTCGACATAGGCCTCTGCGGCACCGAAATGGTGTACTTCGCCACCATGCATCTCAAGGCGGACGGCGGCATCATGGTAACGGCGAGCCACAATCCCGCGGATTACAACGGTCTCAAGCTGGTTCGCGAAGCCGCGAAACCGATCAGTGCCGATACCGGTCTTAAGGACATCCGCAAGATTGCCGAAGCCGACGAGCGGCATTCGCAGCCGGGTGGCAAGCGGTCCGACGTCGATGTCTTCGACGCCTACGTTCAGCACATGCTGGGCTACGTCGACGTGGACCGGCTCAAGCCGCTGAAGCTCGTCGTCAACGCCGGCAACGGCTGCGCCGGTATTGCCGTGGACGGGCTCGAGCCGCATCTGCCCTTCGAATTCGTCAAGATTCACCATGAGCCCGACGGGACTTTCCCGAACGGTATCCCGAACCCGCTCCTGCCCGAGAACCGGCAGTCGACCGTCGATGCCGTGCTCGAGCAGGGTGCCGACTTCGGCATCGCCTGGGACGGCGATTTCGATCGCTGCTTCCTGTTCGACGAAAAGGGCGGCTTCATAGAGGGGTACTACATCGTCGGGCTCCTGGCCGAGAGTCTCCTGAAGTCGAATCCGGGGGCAAAGATCGTGCACGACCCTCGGCTCACCTGGAACACGCTCGACGTTGTTGCCTCGGCGGGCGGTGAGACCGTGCAGTCGAAGTCCGGGCATTCGTTCATCAAGGAGACGATGCGCGCGGTCAACGGGCTGTACGGTGGCGAGATGAGCGCGCATCACTACTTCCGCGAGTTCTCCTACGCCGATTCCGGAATGATTCCCTGGCTGCTCGTTGCGGAGCTGGTGTCGGCGAGTGGCAAAACGCTGTCCGAACTGGTTGGAGAGCGCCAGGCGCTGTATCCCGCCAGCGGCGAGATCAATCGCAAGGTCCGCGATGCGGGAGAAACGCTCGCAGCATTACATGCCCGGTATGCGCCGCTCGCGACATCCGTCGACGACACGGACGGTTACAGTTTCGAATTCGATGACTGGCGCTTCAACATTCGCAAGTCGAACACTGAACCCGTCGTGAGGCTGAATGTCGAGAGCCGGGGTGATGCCGGGTTGATGCAGGCGAAGACGGCCGAGGTGCTGGAACTGCTGGAAGCCTCCTGACCACATGCAGCGGAGATCGCCCGGTGTCGCGATACAGGCCCAAACGGGCCCGCGACGGCTGATCAGCGCCGCGGCAGAATCCGGTCGATGTCGAACTTGACCTGCATGAAGAAAATGCCGCTGACGGTCGGGTCGACAATGTCGGCGCTGACCATACTCTGCGTGGCCGCACGGGGCAGGTAGGTCAGATTGAGCCCGACGTGCCGATTGCCCACCGTAACGCTGGGCAGTATTCCCGGGAACGGTCGATTGTCGTTGACGTCCCGGCGCGTCATCAGAAACGCGTTGAGTCCGACGTCGACATACAGTTCCCCAAGGCGTTGCCACTGGAACACGCGGCGATGCAAGCCGCCGCCGGCCATGTAAGACATCTTGCTGTTGCTGTCGCGGAAGCCGTTTGCCATCGCAATGAAATGCCACCGCGATCGGCTGTCGAATCGATATTCGAAACCCAGGCCGTAGTTGTCCTCGTTCCAGCTGTGGCTGGAATTGACGTGATACGACTTGCCGTTGATCACTGCACTGATCTCGGCCGATGCTGCCTGCGACCAACCCAGCACGACGACGGCGCTCAAAGCGATCAGCGCCGGCTTCATCTGTGACATCTTCATGACAGTTGAGCATGCAACGCTCATGCCAGAGCCTGCCGGCCTTGTCATTACTGGTGTCGTGCGGCGACGAGTGGAGCAAGGTGTAAAGCAAATCGACACTGCGGTGAGCGTCGGGGTGAGCGAAGGCGGTGTTTCAATCAGATGTCGGGATTTCTTACAGCTTGCTTTAGCGCTCGGTCAGCTAAGTCTGTAAGTAATTGAAAAATATGCGCTATCCAGTGTGGCATCAATCTTGCTTAGTACATCGGCAGGACACACTTTTGGTAACAGGAACTCTACCATGCGGAAGATCACGCAGCCTTTAATCGCCGTCTGCGCACTGTTTGCTCTCTCAGCGAACGTTGCGAACGCGACTCCGATCGAGATCGTCGTTCAGCCCACCTCTGAAGGGTCGAGCGTCGAGTCGAACATCACCAATTCCGCATGCTACGTGCCGTGCTACGTCGAAACGTCTCTGTCCGAGGATCTGGACGAGATCTCGACGACGCTGGGTGTCGGCGAGTCCTGGACGTTCGATTTTTTCGAAATCACGGTTGGCGGACTTGGTTTTGCAACCGCCACCGTCGAAGCCACGCTGGCATTCCTGCAGCCGGACGTTTTTGCCGCATCCAGCGGTGACGCCAGCTTCTTCACGTTCCTCGGCTGGTTCAGTGCCGGTACGCTGATCTGGGATCAGCCGGGCGCCATAGAGCTTGCCGACGGCACGTTCTTAGGCATCGGTTTCGAGAACCTGATCGAAGCCGGCTTCGGCAACACGACGACGGTATCGGCTACCGTGCATCGCTACCAGGCGATTCCGGAGCCGGGCACGCTGGCACTGTTCGGTTTCGGACTGTTGCTGCTGGGTGTTTTCCATCTCCGCAGGAAGCCGACTGCCGGTCGCGTCTGACCTGACAAACGCGGGCTGACCGTCCTCATAGACGGCGGCGTCTTCACCGACGGGCAGCCTGTAGCATCAACACCAAGCGGCGTTCCGATCGACGATCGGAACGCCGCTTGCGTTTTGGGCCGTCGTCTCGGTTTCCTGCCCGCGTAGTACCTTCCGGTTGTCCACGTATCGTCGTACCCAGGCGCCGTACCCGGGCGAAACTGCCGACTGGATCTCGGAAAAGCCGGTAACCGCCGTTTACCCTCGTCGCGCGTCAGGTTTTGTAGCATTGGCTTGCTATACTTGAGCATACAGTTAAGAATGTCATGCAAGAGGTTGAGTTCGCGATATAATTTGCTCCTAGCAAGTTCGTCACTTCGTCGGTAACAGCGATATTTGATGAGGCGATGCGCCCGACCGTTACGCTTACCGGGTTGGTGGAATCCGATGCGGGCAGAGTCCCGTACTGTTGCGGTTCGCCCGACGCGTTTCGAGCGTGGATTCACAAGCGGCCATGGACTAAAAAGAACTCGTGTTATGCTGGCTCCACTGACAAGAACTCGCATCCGGACGCCGTTGTTGCTGATGGCACTGGTCGAGTTTGCCATCGTCTATTCTTCCGTCTACGTCGCCGCCATCGTGGGTTACGGCGGCGTCAACGCTTATCAGGACATTCACGGAGCGATTTCGCTCCGCGCGGCAATCGTTGCCAGCGTCGTTCTGGTGAGTCTCATCGCCATGGGGCTCTACCATTTCCACCAGCGGCTCTACGTAAGCGAGGCTGCGCTGCGCATTCTCGTGGGGCTGGTGGCGGGATACCTAATGGTTGCGGTCGTCTTCTATGCCATTCCCGCAGCGAGTATGGCGCCCGATCTGGCCAACGTCTCGTTCGGCTACACGCTGGCGCTGATACTGGCGGTCCGTTACGTGTTCGTGCGGACCGTCGATCGCAACATGTTTCGGCGTCGCACGATGATCTACGGTGCGGGCGAGCGGGCGGCCAGTCTCATGCAGCTGCGCCGAAGCGCGGACCGGCGCGGTTTCAAGATCGTGGGGCGGGCTGCCGCGCCGGGCGACACGATTGTCGGCGATCGCAGCGACGTAATGGTGACCAACGGCAAATCGATTACTGACATTGCGATCGAGAACAACGCCGACGAAATTGTGATTGCAATGGACGAGCGCCGCGGCAATCTGCCGGTACGCGAGTTGCTCGACGCCCGTCTGGTCGGTGTGGACGTCATCGACCTGGTCGAGTTCCTCGAACGGGAGAGCGGCAAGATTCGTATCGACCTCGTGAACCCGGGCTGGCTGATTTTTTCTCCCGGCTTTCGAAGTTCCAAGATGCGAACGGCCTCCCAGCGGGTCCTCGACGTGCTGGTCAGCGCCACGATGCTGTTGTTTAGCTTGCCCGTCATGTTGCTGGTCGCGTTCGCAATCAAGTGCGAGGACGGACCGAGTGCCCCTGTGCTGTACCGTCAGCGCCGGGTCGGCAAGGGCAATCGCCATTTCGAGATCCTGAAGTTCCGCAGTATGTCGGTTGACGCCGAAGCAGACGGCAAGGCGGTCTGGGCGGAGAAGGGCGACAGGCGTATTACCCGCGTCGGCGATTTCCTGAGAAAAGCCCGGCTGGACGAACTGCCGCAGCTGCTGAACGTGCTGCGCGGGGACATGAGTCTGGTGGGCCCGCGGCCGGAGCGGCCGGAGTTCGTTGACGAGCTGCAGAAGAAGATTCCCTACTACTCCGAACGCCACTCCGTGAAGCCGGGTATTACGGGCTGGGCGCAGCTGCGGTATGCCTACGGTTCGTCGGACGAAGATGCCGTCGAGAAGCTGCAGTACGATCTCTACTACATCAAGAATCAGAGTCTGATGCTTGATATCATGATTCTTTTGCAGACGGTCGAGGTCGTCCTTTGGGGCAAAGGCGCACGCTAGGCAAGCTAGTCGTCCGCGCATTTGCCTGGCCGGCTAGCGGCCGACGAGTCCGACGCTAATGACGGCGAACGTTCAACTCCTGGGCTACAGTCTTGCCGCCGTCGCTTTCCTTGTGCTGGCGCTCCTGCTGCTTGCGGGCAACAGGCACCGTGATCTGGGGCGCATTCTCGTTGTTGCGGCCGTACTGTCGGCCGTCTGGGCCGCCGGCCTCGCTTACGATGCCACGGGTGCGGATCTCAGCGTCTCACGGGTGATCGTCCTCGAGTTTGCGTTCGATGGCGCATGGTTGTTGTTCGTGGCGGCGTTGATGCGCGAAGCGATCGGCAGTACCGGGATGCGGGTCCTGCGCTACGGTGGCGTCCTGCTCGCCGCAGGGTTGTTCCTGTGCGGCATCGCCATCGAAGCCTTCGACGGTCTCAGGTTCGTGAGCGCCGGCAGCCTGCTGGTGTACGGGTCGCTTTCGACGTCGCTGTTCGGACTCGTGGGTATCGAGCAGATCTATCGAAACGCCCGGTCCCGGGAACGCCGGGGGCTCAAGTATCTTGCCGTGGCGCTCGGCGGTATCTTCGCCTACGACCTGTTCATGTACTCGAGTGCCGTTTTGCTGGGCGAAATCAGCGAGCTGGTTTGGGGTACCCGAGGTTTTGTCGTCGCAAGCTGCGTCTCGTTGATCGCGGTTGCGACACGGCGGACCGCTTCCTGGTCGGTCAGTATCTTCGTGTCACGTCAGATCGTGTTCTACGGCGCAACGCTCGTGGCCGTGGGTGCCTACCTGATACTCGTCGGTTTCGCCGGTTACCTGATCCGCAGAGCCGGCGGGGACTGGGGGGCGGCCGTGCAGGTCGTGTTTTCCTCGATTGCTTTTCTGTTCCTGAGCATCCTGCTGTTCTCGGACCGGCTGCGTGCCGCGTTTCGGGTATTCATCAGCAAGCACTTCTTCGAAAACAAGTACGACTACCGGCAGGAGTGGCTGCGGCTCATCGACACGCTGACGTCGCCAGGAGACGAGTTATCGTTGCAGAAACGCGGGCTCAAGGCGCTGGCGCAGATCGTCGGCTCGCAGTCCGGGCTGCTGTGGATGGTCAATGCCGACGGCAGCGGTTACCGCTGTGCAACCAGCTGGAGCACGCCGCCGTACGACTGCACGATCGCCGCGGACAGTACCCTGCCGCGCTTTCTCGGACGCACGGGATGGGTTGTCGAGCGCCGGGAGTACGATCTCGGGCCGGATCATTACCAGGGGCTGGACCTGGCCGAACCGGCGATCGAGTTTTTGGATTTCGAATTTGCGGTGCCGCTGCTGAACGATTCGGCGCTGCTCGGCTTCGTCACTTTGTCGGACGCAGAGCCGAGGGTGGGGCTGAATTTCGAGGATCACGATCTGTTGAAGACGGCCGGTAAACAGATCGCGAGCTATCTCGCACAGGAAATCGCCACCGAGCAGCTCACCGAAAACCGGCAATTCGAGGCGTTCAACAAGCTCACCGCGTACATCATGCACGATCTCAAGAACTTGATCGCCCAGCAGTCGATGGTTGTGGAGAATGCGCAGCGGCACAAGAACAACCCGCAGTTCATCGACGACGCCATCGAGACGATCAAAGGGGGCGTCGTCCGGATGCGCCGCGTAATAGACCACCTGAGCCAGCGTTCGGCTGAACGGCCGGTAGAGCGGATCGAGCTGGGCAAACTGGTGATGCAGGCGGTTTCGCAATGTGCGGATCGGGAGCCCGTTCCGCGCGCAATTGTCGAGGACGGGCACGTATGGGTGCGCGGTGACCGCGACCGATTGCTGATGGCCGTCTATCACGCCATTCGCAACGCCCAGGATGCCACGCCGTCGGACGGCTCGGTCAGCGTCGAACTCAAGCGCAACGGTGCCGAATGTGCGGTGCACGTGATCGACACCGGTAGTGGCATGGATCGGGACTTTATCGAGAATCGTCTGTTCAAGCCGTTCGACAGCACCAAGGGTACCGTTGGCATGGGCATTGGTGCCTATCAGATACGTGAGACGCTGAGAATGTCGGGCGGGCGTCTCAACGTAGACAGCGTGCCCGGCGCCGGAACCCGGTTGACAATGACGATCGCGACCGAGTCGCCGTCCGACGCCGGCGAGGGGGCATGACGAAGGTACCGGAGCGCTATGAGACGCCGGTCGTAGCTACCGATCGTGAACGCGGTAAACTAGCAGCGGTCTCAGATTTGTCGTAGCCGCGGCCCGCCGACTTTTTTTGGTCGGGGCGCTGCGACCGTTTATCTCACCTCCACTGCCGAGTTATTTACATGGGTAATCCGCTTCGCGTTCTAATGGTGCTGGCCGCATTCCTCCTGGCCGCCTGTCAGCCCACGCCGGAGGAGCGCATTGCGCGAGCCGAGGACTACATGGCGGTTGCCGAGTACCGCTCAGCCATCATCGAACTCAAGAACGTGCTGCAGGCGAATGCCGACGACTTCGTCGCCAGGCGGATGCTCGCGGAATCCGCGTATCTGCTGAACGATCTGGCCACGGCCGAAAGCGAGTACCGCCGAATCCTGGCACAAACACCCGAAGATCCGGCGCTGTGGGCGGCTTATGCCGAGACGCTGCTTGCCTGGGGCAAGCCCGCCGAAGCGCTGGAGCGGGCAGCTCCGGAACTCGAATCACTGCCTCCTACAGGCAGAAGCATTGCCGTGCTGGGGGACATCTACCGCGCGCTCGGTAACCTCGAGGAAGCACGGGAGATGTATCGCGACGCCCTGGACGTCGAACCCGGCAACGTACGCGCCACACTCGGTCTTGCGATGACGGCGGCGATGCGTGGCGACTTCGAAGCTGCTCGCGAGATTCTGGCCGCCGTGCAGGTCGAGCCGGCCGACGCCAGCGACGTCTGGCGGACAAGGGGCAACGTGGCTGCCATGTCGAAGCGTTTCGCCGATGCAGCGGAGCACTACGAACGCGCCGTGGAGACTGAAACGCCGCAGACGCCGGCCGGCCTGCGTTTTCAAAGCCGCTACAACCTCGTCGCAGCGCTGATCGAGGCGCGAATGCTGGATGAGGCAGACGTTCAACTGGATGCGCTGGCGCAGTTTGCGGCTGACGACACGATGCTTGCGTTTCAGCGCGGCCGGGTCGCGTTCGGCCGCGGCAACTACGACGAGGCGGAGGAATACCTGCTGCGGCATCTGGCCGCCGCTCCCGACGACACGCGCGCAAAAGCGATCCTGGGCGCCATTCACTTCTCGAAAAACGAGTTGCTGCAGGCGGAGCAATACCTGTCCAATGCGGTTCGGCACGATGTGGGCGGCGACATGACGCGCCGTCTGCTGGCAGAAACCTTGCTGCGGCTCGACCGACCGACCGCTGCTGCCGACAGCCTGACGTCACCGCAGGCGGGCGGTGCAGCGGATGCGGTCACGCTGGCGCTGCTGGGCCGCGCCAAACTGGGTGAGGGAGACGCCGCGGCAGCGATCGAATACTTCCAGCAGAGCCTGGAGCGAAACGGTACCGGCGAAGGCGTCGGTCTGGCACTGGCTTCGAGTTACCTGCTGGACGGACGAGCGACCGATGCCGTGAAAGTGCTCGAGCCAATGCCGCCCGGTTCCGCGGGAGACTATCGTCGCGAGATGCTGCTGATGGGCGCCTACATGGCCGAAGACAACGACACCGCTGCGCGGACGCTTGGTGAGACGATGCTTCGGAATCACCCCGGCGATGCCGGCGCGCACGCTCTGGTTGGTGTGCTGCATGCGAATCTCGGCGACGTGGATCGTGCCCGCTCGACACTGCAGACCGCTTTGTCTCTCGATGAGGGGAATTCCGGAGCGCTGTATGCCATGGGTGTGCTCGCAGCCGGCGACCGCGAATACGATCAGGCTATCGATTACTTCGGCTCGCTGCTCGATTCCGAGCCCGCGCATCTGCCTGCGCTGACTCAGCTGACGACAGCACTGCAGGTGACGGACCAGCTCGCCGCGGCGCGGCCGCGGATCTCGGCAGCCCGGCGCGCTTATCCTGATTCGACGCAGCTCGCGCGGCTTAGTGCGCGAGTCGACCTGATGCTCGGCAACATTGCGAGCGCCGCCGAGACCATTCGGACCGGTCGACAGGCATTGCCGGCCGATCCGGGTTTCCTGCACCTCGAGGGGCTGGTGCGCCTCGCCGAGGGTGACGTCGAGAGCGGCGTGTCGAGCCTCTCTCGAGCCGCCAGGGCGGAGCCGAGGAATGCCAGTGTGCAGCTCGACCTGGCGAGTGCGTACCTGCAGAACCGGCAGCATTCTCAGGCGCTCAGGGCGATACGGGCGTTTCGCGCGCAGCGCCCGCGTGACGTACGTGGCCTGGCCATCGAGGTTGACGCGCAGCTGCGCAGCGGCGATCCCGATCAGGCGCGTGAGGCGGTCGATGCGTTCGCGAGGCGTTTGCCGAACGAGCGGTTTGTCTCGATGCTTTACGGCGACATCGAATTTGCGAGCAACAATCCCGCGGAAGCGGTCGAATTCTACGAGAGGGCGGCGAGCGGCGGCCTGAACCGACTGCTCGTACTGCGTCTTGCCGGTGCGCACCAGGCAGCCGGAACCGGCGGCGCCCGTAAGCACGTCGAGCGCTGGCTCGATCGCGAGCCTGACGATGCCGACATGCGAAGAGTGTACGCACAGCTGCTGGAGGCAGAAGGCGGGAACGAAGAAGCGGTCGCCCAGTACGAACGACTGGCCGAGAGCGGAGACCTTGACGCAATCGGGCTGAACAACCTTGCGTGGCAGTACATGCTGCGGGATGACCGGCGCGCGATTGGTCTGGCCGAGCAGGCTCGCGAACTGGCGCCTGACAACGGTCAGATTGCCGACACGCTGGGCTGGATTCTGTATCGCAACGGCCGCGTCGAACGGGCCCGCAGAGTGCTGCGGGAAGCCGTTGGGCTGGCACCCGGGAATGCCGAGATTCGATACCATCTGGCTGTCGTGCTCGCCGAGAGCGGCGAGTCTGCCGAAGCGCGACGGATTGTGGAGGAGCTGATTGCGTCGGACGCGGACTTCTCGAGCAGACCGGATGCCGAGACGCTCTTGAAGTCACTCTAGTCTTGCGTTTATGCTTCCGCCGCTGTCATCCGGCTCTACCGGACCCGACAGCGGCAACACGGATTGAAGGCGCGTAGCTCAGGGGTAGAGCACTGCCACTACATGGCGGAGGTCGGAGGTTCGAATCCTACCCGCGCCTACCAATCCGGTTCTCATGCGGGGCGCTGCAACGTCCCGAGTCCCGGCCGCCTCGCGCCGACAGCATATGTTCAAACGCTTCGGTTCCGGGTGTACGCCACCGGCCGACGGTTGGTGTGCAGGCGGCGGCTGGGTGTCATGCTGCAGCGGCCTTTTCTGCTGCCGATCCCGGCGCCGCGTGTGACCTGCGTCACAGTATTCGGCCTGCTGCTCATGGAACCCCATTCTGGGTATCGAGCCGTTGTAGGATACGCGGGCTAAGGCCTGTTCGCGCCTGCCGGCGGCTGCTGCAGCCAGCCGTCGAGCCGGGCTGCCCGACCAGGGCCGCCGTCTGTGGCGCGGGCCTGCTAGCGTTCAGAATCATCGAAAAAACAACGGTTACCGCGTACAATTTACGGAGTTTCAGCACTTGTCTGAGCCAGCAGGGAAAACGGCTGACTTTTCTTGTCAGCACGAGCGGACGGGATACAGCCAATGATCAATTCACAGGCGTGCAGCCGGGAACGTAACCGCACGACAGTCGAGCCCCCGCGGGCGTTGAAACGCGGCGGGTTCATCGCCGCCATACTGTGTTGCCTGTCTGTTGCAGGTTGTGGCAGCACCGGCGCACCGCAACCGGCGGTCAGCGCCGACCAGGCGGCGGAAGCGCCGGCCGATTACGTGATTGGTGCCGGTGACAACCTGGAAGTCTTTGTCTGGGGACACGACGACCTGTCGACCGCCGTGTCGGTTCGTCCGGACGGACACATTTCGACGCCGCTGGTCGAGGACATGCGGGCTGCCGGCCGGACACCGACCGAGCTGGCCAGGGCCATAGAGACGGTGCTGACCGAGTTCGTTCGCTCGCCGACCGTGACGATCATCGTGCAGCAGTTTGTCGGCGAGTACGCACAGCAGATCCGCGTCGTCGGGGCGGCGACCGAACCGCGGTCGCTGAACTACCGGGCCGGCATGACGGTACTGGACGTCATGATTGAGGTTGGCGGTTTGTCCGAGTTCGCCTCCGGCAACAAGGCCAAGATCATCCGACGGCAAAACGGCAATGAAGTTGTGATAAACGTTCGAATCCGAGATCTCCTCAACCGGGGAGACATGGACCAGAACGTAAGAATGCAACCCGGGGACGTGCTGATCATACCCGAGTCGGTGTTTTGATCGCTTCGCTTCCGAAGGACGGATAAACAATGCAGATGCCCCGCAGAAGCGACCAGATGATACGTGACCTCATGCTGGCAATCCGTACGCAGGCCATCGGCATGTGGCGGTACCGCTGGATCGCCGTTGCCGTTACCTGGTGTGCCTGCGTTGCGGGCTGGGTGGCGGTATACACGCTGCCCGACATCTACTCCGCCAATGCCAGGGTGTTCGTCGACACCGAGAACGCCATCGAGGATTTTCTCGGCGACATTGCGTCGCCAACGGACGTCATGAGCGAAGTCGCCGTTGTCGTCCGGGAAATTGTCAGTCGCCCGAACCTCGCGGAAGTGGCCAGGAACACGGACCTGGCGCTTCGCGCGCTCACCGACGACGAGTTCGAGGCACTGCTTACGTCGTTACAACAGAAGATCGACGTGTCCGGCAACCGCGAAGGTGTCTATTCCATTTCCTTCGAGGACCCCGATCGCGAGAAAGCGCTTGCGGTCGTCGACGCGTTGCTGACCGCCTTCGTCGAGAAGTCGCTCGGTGCCGACCGCTCGGATTCGGTACAGGCGCAGCGGTTCCTGCAGGATCAGATCGATGAATACGCCGAACGTCTGACGCTTGCGGAAGACCGACTCGCCGAGTTCAAGCGCGCCAACGTGACGCTAATGCCGGACCAGCGCGGCGACTACTTCGAGCGGCTGCAGGCCGCCGAGGCGGCACTGCTCGTCACGGATAGCCAGCTGAATCTTGCCGTCGAACGGAGAGCCGAGCTGCAGCGCCAGATCGAGGGTGAAGCGCCGGTGTTCGGTATTGTGACGGGCACGGGCGAGTCGGACGCCGCTGGCTTTTCCAGCGCAAAAATCCAGGAACTCGAGCTGCAGCTCGCGGAACTGAGGCTGCAGTACACCGACAAACATCCGCGGATCGGCCAGCTGCTCGACACGATAGAAATGCTGCGCGAGCAGGAGGCGGAGAACCGCGCGGCGCAGCGTGAGGCGGGCCGGCAGTCGCTTGCACAGCAAAATCCGCTCGACCTGAATCCGGTTTATCAGAACATGCGGATCCAGCTCAGCAACGTCGAGGTGGAGATCGCTGCACTCCGGGCTGAGCGCGGACAGCAGCAGGCGGAAGTCAGCCGTCTGCGGCAGAGCGTTGATCAGATCCCTCAGATCGAGGCGGAGCTGAATCGCCTGAACCGCGACTACGACGTCATCAAGGCCAAGCATCAGCAGCTCGTCCAGCAACTGGAGATTGCCAACATCGGCGAAGACGTCAGCCGGTCGATCGACGGCGTGCAATTCAGAATCATCGATCCGCCGTTTTCGCCAACGGAACCGGTTGGGCCCATTCGGCCGCTGTTCCTGTCCGTAGTGCTGGTGTTTGCGCTCGGCGTTTCGCTCGGCCTGGCGTTTCTGCTCAATCAACTCAATCCGACTTTCATCGGCAGCCGTTCGGTCACCGAGGCGCTCGGCATTCCCGTGCTGGCTTCGGTCAGCCTGTTGCAATCGGACGATCAGGAGAAGCGCGAACGGCGCAGCCGGCGGCTGCTGCACGCCTCTTTTGCCACGCTGCTCGTGTCGTTCGTACTGGTCGTGAGTTATTCGAGTCCGGGATCTCTGGCGCTGCGCCAGCTGTTGGAAACCGTATCCTGATGAGTAAGATACAGAAAGCATTGGACGCGATTCGCGGCGGGCAGGAGGCTGCTGCGGGGGGCTTGCCGGCGGAAGGCAGCCAGGTACGAAACGGTCGGCCGAAGTACGAAGCGCGCAAGCGCCGGAGTTCGGTCGTCGGCAACACTGCCGTTGCAGACGATCTGCCGACGCCGTCCGCGGAGTCTGTCGAGCCGCGGCAACACATTAGCGTGAACCTGGACGACCTCGCCAGTATTGGCCTGTCGCCCGGGGCGTCTCACCGCGAGCAGATTTCGGATCAGTTCCGCCGAATCAAACGGCCTCTGCTGCAGACGGCTTTCGAAACCCGCTTTACGGTCGGCGACAACCCGAACGTCATCATGATGGCCAGTGCGCTGCCGGGTGCCGGCAAATCCTTTTGCGCGCTCAATCTTGCGCAAAGCATTTCCATGGAGCGCGATACCGGTGCGGTGCTCGTCGACGCCGACGTACTCAAGCCGAATATCAGCCGCGCACTGGGCCTGCAGGACAAGACCGGGCTCATCGATTACCTGCTGGACCCGGAGATGGAGCTGGCGGATATTCTCGTGCAGACCGATCTTCAGGACATCGTCGTCATACCCGCCGGACATCCGCACCCCGAGTCCACCGAACTGCTCGCCAGTCGCCGCATGCGCGAGCTGGTCGCCGAGCTGGCTGCGATCTACAGCGGGCGTGTCGTCGTTTTCGATACGCCGCCGCTTCTGATTACCAACGAGGCTCAGGTGCTGGCTCGCAACATGGGTCAGATCGTATTCGTCATCGAGGCACGGGTGTCTTCTCAGGAATCCGCGATGCGTGCGCTTGCGCTGCTGGACAGGGACAAGCCCATCAACGCCATCCTCAACAAGTCCAAGAGTGCGAATACCTTCGGCTATCACAGCGACGATTACGGGTATTACCCGTATCACACGAAAGGCGACAAATACAAAAAAGGCAATAAAGATGAACCCGCTGGAGAAGAATAAGTCGCGTTTTGTTTCGGCATCTGCGGCACTGCTGCTGACTCTGACCTGCGGCTCCGTCGCTGCCCAGCAATGGGAGTTAGGTACAACCATCGATTTGAGCGTCATTCATACGGACAACCTTGCGCTGGCACCGGAGGAAACCGCGGAAGACGAAATCATCTATGCCATTGTGCCCACCTTTACGCTGACCAGAGACAGTGAGCGGCTGGAGGCCGATATACGCTACCGGCCCGAGGCGTTTTTCTTCGACGATCAGTCGGAGTTCAACGAAGTTTTCCACGTCGTCGATGCGAACCTGACGGCCACCCTGGCCAGGAACGCGCTGTATTTTTTTGCCGGAGCCTACAACTACCAGTCGATTCAGACTCCGGATCGCAATATTCCGACGACCAACGTCCCGATCACAGCAAACCGCGTGGATTCCCGCGTCCTCGAAGCCCGGCCGTACTGGGATCAGGACCTCGGTTTCGCGAACGTGCTGCTCGAGCTGGCCTATATCGATACGACCTTCAACGAGTTCGATAACTCCCTGGTCGGTTTCGCGAGAGACAACAGCGAGACGCGTGCCAGTTTCGAGCTTCAGAACCGCTCGAACCAGCAGCGGTTTGCGTGGGGCCTCAACTACCAGAACCGCAGCCTCGACTACGAAGACTCGATTACCTGGGAGTATCAGCGCGCGTCTATCGATCTGGGTATCTGGGTCAACCAGTCGTTTCGCGCTTTTGTGGTTGGCGGACAAGAGACGGATTTCGAGGGTTTTCTGGACGGAGGCCTGGATGACGACTTCTGGGAGGTCGGTTTCCAATACCGTCCGAGTCAACGCCTGAACCTCGAGCTGGCGGCAGGTGAAAGAAGCTATGGCGATTCCTATCGCGCGGAACTGACTTACCAGCTTCGGCGCGGCAGCACGGCGCTCACCTACAGCGAGCAGCCAAGGACCCTGGGTGATCTGCTGTTCGACAACCGCCCCATTGCCGACAGCGATAATCTCGACGACTTTCTGAACCGTCCGGGAGAAACCGACGGTTTCATCCTCAAGCGCGGAGAGTGGCGCACGACACTTGACCTGGCGAGAACCGACATCACGCTGAGGTTGTTCTACGAGATCCGGGATCAACGGACTTCTGCACTGGGTGATGCGCTCGGAGACGAAGAGTTGAGCGGCGGGGCATTTCGCCTGTCCTGGCGTATGGGTGGCCGATCGACGCTGGGCCTGTCTGCCGACGTCACCACGCGAGAGACCGACGGTGCCGACGCGGACCTGGTTCGGTATGCCATCGATTATTCGCTGCGTTTCACCCGAAGGCTCAGCGTCGTGTTGTTGGCACAGCGAGTCGAAGAAGACGGCACGTTCGGAATCGGTTCCCCGTATGAAGAGCATCAGTTTCGCCTGACTTTGAGGAGCGAGTTCTGATGGACCGCAGCGGTTTCGTCGAACGGGATACCGTTCCGGCAGGCGAGCCCCGCGCCCCTGCAGCCAAAGACAACCGGCGCCCGGCGTTTGCCCCGGGTGATGCGCCCGTCAATGCCATGTCCGTCGACGTCGAGGAGCATTTCCAGGTCTCGGCGTTTGCCGACACGATAAAACGGTCGGACTGGGAGTCGGAAGAGAGTCGGGTTGCGCGCAACATGGACCGGATTCTCGAGTTGTTCGACGACAACGACACCAAGGCTACGTTCTTTACGCTGGGTTGGGTCGCCGAGCGGCATCCCGACATCGTTCGGCAGATCGTCGCCGCGGGCCATGAACTGGCGAGTCACGGCTACGACCATGCCCGTGTGTCGTCGCAGCAGCCGGCGGAGTTCCTCGACGATGTCTCGCGGACAAAAAAGATTCTCGAAGACATCTCCGGCGAGAGCGTCATCGGTTATCGGGCGCCAAGCTTTTCGATCAACGACGAGACGCCGTGGGCGCATGAGATGCTGGCCGAAGCCGGTTATCGATACAGCTCGAGCGTCTACCCGATTGCCCACGACCACTACGGCATGCCGGCGGCGCCGAGGTTCACCTATCGCCCGGTGCCCGAAGGGGTTTTGGAAATACCGATGACGACCGCAAGATTCGTAGGGAGAAACTGGCCAGGGGCGGGCGGTGGCTACTTCAGATTGTTGCCGCTCAGGTATTCGACCTGGGCACTCAATCGCTTGCACTCACAGGATCGCCAGCCGGCGCTGTTCTACTTTCATCCCTGGGAGGTCGACGCCGACCAGCCTCGCGTTTCAGGCATCCCGCTGCGTGCGAGTTTTCGACACTACACCAACTTGCGTTCGTTCGAACGGCGTCTGGCGGTATTTCTGCGGCAGTTCCGCTGGGGGCGGATGGATCACGTTTTCCGCGACTCGATCTCGGCAGGTTGAGGCGGGTCCCGTTGGACGGTTTGGCTGGATGATGAACTCTTCCAAGGCAGCGGCCGAGCGGGCCTACCGTGTCGCCGAAATGCAGGACGGCGACGAGGCGCGTTGGGACGCATTCGTGAGGCGCTGCGACGATGGTACGTTTTTCCATTTGTCGGGCTGGAAGCGCGTTATCGAGCAAACGCTGCGTCATCCGACGATCTATCTCTACTGCGAACTCGACGGCGAAATCGCCGCCGTACTTCCGTTGGCGCAAGTTCAGAGCTGGCTATTCGGCAACGCGCTCATCTCATTGCCTTTCCTCGTCTACGGCGGCCCGGTATCCGTTGACGAAGAAGCCGAAAAGCGGCTCATCGACGCGGCGTGCAAACACGCGGAGCGGCTGGGCGTGGACCACCTGGAGTTGCGCAACAGGTTGCCATCGGAGCGTGGCTGGCCGACGAAGGACAAATACGCCACGTTCTCGAAACGACTGGACCCCGATCCCGAGAAAAATCTGCTGGCGATTCCGCGCAAACAGCGCGCGATGATTCGCAAAGGCATCAAGGCGGAACTCGTGGCCGAAAACGACGATACCGTGGATCGCCTGCACGACGCATTGCTCGAATGCAAACGTAACCTCGGAACGCCGTTTTTCGGCAAACCCTTTCTCGCGGCGATTCTCGAGGAGTTCGGCGACGACGCGGAAATCACGACGATTACCCGTAGCGGGGAGTTGATTGCCAGCGTAATGAGTTTCCGCTTCAGAAACGAGATCCTGCCTTACTATGGCGGCGGCGGAGAGGCGGCGCGAGCGGTCAAGGGCAACGACTTCATGTACTGGGCTGTGATGGAAAACGCGTGCAAAGCAGGCATCGAGATTTTCGACTATGGCCGGAGCATGGTTGGAACCGGTGCGTATCGCTTCAAGAAACACTGGGGCTTCGAGCCGGTGCCGCTTGCCTACGAGTACTACCTCGTGAAGAGTGACGAGCCGCCGAACCTCAATCCGTCGAATCCCAAGTATCGACTGCTGATAGACGGCTGGAAACGCCTGCCGCTCGCTGTCGCCGGCCGGCTCGGGCCGCCGCTGGCGAGAAGACTGGGCTGAGACGCGGTTATGTGCGGTATTTTTGGTGTCATGCAGACGTCCGGCTCGTCCGTTTCCCCGGACGTATTAAGGCGCATGGGTGAGGTGATTCACCATCGCGGTCCGGACGGCAGCGGTACGTTCACCGACGACAAGCTCATGATGGGTATGACGCGCCTCGCCATCATCGACGTGGAAGGCGGTCAGCAGCCGCTATACAACGAGGACAAGAGCGTCGTCGTCGTTTGCAACGGGGAAATCTACAATTTCCGCGAGCTGAGGGCCGAACTTCGGGAAAAAGGCTACCGCTTTTCGACAGGGAGCGATTCGGAAGTCGTTGCGCATCTCTATGAGGAACTTGGCCCTGCCTGCGTGGAAAAACTCTCAGGCATGTTCGGTCTTGCCATCTGGGACCGGCGGCGGCAACGACTGGTGCTGGCGCGAGACCGGCTGGGCATCAAGCCGTTGTATATCCTGCGCGACGCTGACCGAATGTTGTTTGCGTCGGAACTCAAGTCGATCCTCGAGTGCCCTGGCGTAGAGCGGGAGATCGATCCCGCGGCGCTCAGCGAGTACCTGGCGCTGGGCTACGTACCGGCTCCGCGGAGCATGCTCAAAGGCATCGAAAAACTGTTGCCGGGGGAGGTCCTCGTGGCCGAGAACGGCAACGTCAAGCGCGAGCGCTACTGGATGCCTCCGGCGGAAACCGTCGAAGGCCGCGACGAGCAATCGTGGGCGGCGAGTATTGCCGAAACCATGGAGCAGGCGGTCGTCTCGCAGATGGTCAGCGACGTGCCGCTCGGCGCCTTCCTGAGCGGCGGTGTGGATTCCAGCGCTGTCGTTGCGTACATGGCGAAGAACAGCGACCAGCCGGTCAAGACCTACTCGATCGGCTTCGACCTGGATTCGGGTGGCAGCTACTACAACGAGCTGCCGTACGCCCGGCAGGTTGCCGAGCTGTTCGGCACCGACCATCACGAAATCGTCGTGCGCCCCGACGTGGCGACACTCATGCCGGAGCTGCTCTGGCATATGGACGAACCCATTGCGGATGCCGCGTTCATTACGACCTACCTGGTGTCGAAGTTTGCCCGCGAGGACGTCACGGTCATCCTCTCCGGCGTCGGTGGCGACGAATTGTTCGGCGGCTACCGGCGCTACTGGGGTGATCACCTGGCGCGCATTTACAAAAGAGTGCCCGGACCGATCCGCCGCGGCCTCATTCAGCCGCTGGCGCGGGCTCTCCCCGGGGATCGGCACTCACCGATTTACAACTGGTTCCGGCTGGCAAAAGGCTTCATTGGCGGTGCCGAACTTGAGGGTGACGAACGTTACGAGCAGCACATTCGCGTATTCAACCGCGACGATCTGGCCGCGATGCTCTCACAGCCGGTCGGCACGCGGTCCGAGGCCCTGGAGCGGGCGTTTGCCGAGGCGCGGGCCGACGACCCGTTGAACCGCATCATCGAGGTCGATCTCAAGACCCAGCTGCCGGACGACCTCCTGATGCTGACGGATCGGATGTCGATGGCGGCGTCGCTGGAGTGCCGCGTTCCGCTGCTCGATGACAGTCTCCTGGACCTGGCGATGGGCATGCCGCCCGAGATGAAAGTTCATCGTACCGCGCTCAAGCGGGGTTTGAAGCTCGCCCTGCGTGGTGTGCTGCCCGATGAGATCATCGACCGCAAGAAGCGCGGCTTCGGTGCGCCGATCGGCGCGTGGTTCAAGCAGGAGCTGTCCGCGTTCCTCGATACGGTTCTCGACGAGCAGGCCATCAGGCGGCGGGGCGTCTTCGACTGGGAACACCTGCAGAAACTCAAGAGCCTGCACCGGAGCAATCGCGGGGACTTCACGGATCACCTGCTGTGCATGATGAACTTCGAGTTGTGGTGCCAGATTTACCTCGACGGAGATTCTCATGCCGACGTGTCGGAGCGGCTTGCCATGGCTGCAGCGGCATGAACGTTCTGTTTGCCTGTCACCGGCTGCCGTTTCCGCCCAAGCGTGGCGGCAAAATCCGGCCTTTCAACATCATTCGCCACCTGAGTGAGCAGGGTCACCGGGTGACGGTGGGTTCGCTGGCACGGTCGGAAGAAGAGCTGGAGGAAGGGCGGGGCCTGTCGGATTATTGTCACAAGGTGCACGTCGGCACAATCGGCAAGGTTGGCGCCGTGGCGCAGATGGTTGCCCGGTTGCCGACGCTGTCGCCGTCGAGCATGGGTTTTTTCTATTCCCGGGACCTTCACCGCTCAATGCGGGAAGAAATTGCCTCGGGCGACTTCGATCTTGTCTTTGTCCACTGTTCGTCGGCCGCGCAATACGTGCGCGACGCGCAAGGCATTGCGTCGATTCTCGATTTCGGCGACATGGATTCGCAGAAGTGGCTCGACTACTCGGGCTTCAAGCCGTTTCCTCTCTCGCTCGGCTACCGCCTCGAAGGCGTCAAGCTCATGCGCGAGGAAAAGCGCCTGGCACGTCGCTTCGACGTTTCCACCTGCACGACACGAGCGGAGTTCGAGACGCTCAACGAGATGCGTGCTGCGAGAAGTACGGACTGGTTTCCGAACGGTGTGGACGCGGAGTTCTTCAGTCCGGACGGTAACGACTACGACTCGCAGGCGATCTGCTTTATCGGCCGTATGGACTATTATCCGAATCAGCAGGGCATGCTGCGTTTTTGCAGCGACGTGCTGCCGCTGATACGCGAAAAGCGCCCCGACGCAACGCTGACCATCGTCGGTGCAAGCCCTTCTCAGGAGATCAAGAACCTCGGCTCGATACCGGGTGTGACCGTAACCGGCACCGTGGACGATGTGCGTCCCTACGTTCGCCGCTCGGCGCTGTCCGTTGCACCGCTCGACATTGCCCGCGGTACCCAGAACAAGATACTCGAGTCGATGGCAATGGGGGTTCCCGTGGTTGCCAGCGATATTGCGGCCCGCGGCATCGACGCCCGGCCGGGTGAGGACTTTCTGAGTGCCGACGGACATCGAAGCTTTGCGGATCAGGTGCTGACCGTCCTGGAATCGGCGGAGGAGCGCGCGCGGCTCTCGGCCGCAGGTCGCGAGCGTGTTCTTTCTCATCACAGCTGGCCTGCGTCGCTCCGCCGGCTGGACGGCATCATCGAATCGGCACTCGCTGCCCGGCGATGACGGCTTCCGATCACATCGGTGGCATGGACCGGCGGCTCACCCTGCTGCTGAGGCTTGCGTTCGTGGCGGCTGTGCCGCTGCTCTACGTCGATACGCTGGGGTCCATCGTGCAGATCTGGCACAGCTCCGAGGCGTATGTGCACGGTTTTCTGATCCCGTTCATTAGCATTGCCCTGATATGGCACAGGCGCGATCTGCTTGCGACCAACGAGCCCGCTGCGTCCTGGACCGGCTTCGCGCTGCTGGTCGCCTTGTCGCTGCTGTGGAGCGCGAGCGACTTTGCCGGCGTGCAGCTGACCCGCCAGTTTGCCGCGGTGGTGATGATTCCCGCAGCCGTGCTTTGCGTTTTTGGCCCGGCCGTGTTCAGGAGCATCCGCTTTGCGCTGCTGTATCTGTTGCTGGCCGTGCCGTTCGGCGATTTCCTGATTCCTTACCTGATCGACTTCACGGCGAAGTTCACCGTCGACGCGCTGCATCTGCTCGGCATTCCCGTGTTTCGTGACGGCCGCTACTTTCTGACGCCCAGCGGTGCCTACGAAGTGGCGAAAGCCTGCAGCGGTCTTAAGTACTTCGTGGCGACCTTTGCGCTGACGACACTGTTCTCGTATTTCCTGTTTGCCAGGTTGCGGAAGCGCCTGCTGTTTATCGGCTTTGCATTGTTGCTCTCCATCGTGGCAAACGGCGTCAGGGCGGTGACCGTCGTTTTGCTGCTGCACTATACGGATCTCGACATTGCCGCCGGCCCCGATCACGAGTTCGTCGGCTGGATCGTGTACGCGCTCGTGCTCATGCTGCTCATCTGGGTCGGCAACCGGTTTCAGGACAAGCTCCCGGACAACAACGACGACGCGCCGGACTCGGCTCCTGCACCGACGTCAAAGGCCCGTTTCACGAGCCCTGCATGGGCTGTGAAAGCCGGAGCGCTGGCGCTTGCCGCTGCGTCGCTCGGTCCGCTGCTGGCGGCATGGATGACCGCCGCCGAATCGGAAGCGGCAATAGAGCGGATCCATCTGCCGGAGGAACTCGACGGCTGGATGCTGGTCGACGGAGCGGACGTCGACTGGAGTCCGCGCTACCGTGGGTACAGCGATCTGGTTGAAGGTCGCTACGGCGCTGCTGACGGTACCCCCGTCGACGTGGCGATCATACGCTACGCCTCCAACAGACAAGGCGCCGAGATCACCAATGCCACGAACGCCGTCGCCGATGTCGATGTGTGGACGTTCGGCAACGTCTGGTCGATTACGGTGGATGTCGATAACGGCGGCAAGCTGCCGGTCCGGCAGGTTCGGATTGCCAGGCCCGGGACCGATCGTCTGATCTGGTACTGGACGGAAGTGAACGGGCAGCCCGTGGACGGCCCTTTTCGGACCAAGCTTGCCGAGCTTCGTCAGATCGTCTCCGGTGGCGGCAGCGTCGCAACCGTCGTGCTGGCCTCCAGCCCGCTCACGGAAACGGAGCGCGATACGGAGTTGCTGCTTTCGCGTTTCGTAAAAGCATTCTATCCACAAGCTCGCCACTGCCTGGGCTCACAGGAAGCCTCGGTGGGTTGCGGCGACGGCATGATGGTTAACGGGGAACAACACTAATGTGTGGAATATCGGGGATCTTCGATCTCGAAGGGCGGCGGGACATAGACAGGGAACTGCTTCGCCGTATGAACGATCGGCTGACTCATCGGGGGCCGGACGGTAGCGGCTATCATCATGAGCCCGGTGTGGGTCTCGGCCATCGGCGCCTGTCGATCATCGATCTCGAGGGCGGCGTTCAGCCGATGTTCAACGCGGACGAGTCGATCGTGGTTACCTTCAACGGCGAGATCTACGAGTTTGCGGAATTGATGGACGAGCTCAAGAGCGCCGGGTATCGCTTCAAGACCCGCTGCGATACCGAATGTCTCGTGCATGCCTGGGATGAATGGCAGGAGTCGAGTCTCGAAAGGCTGAAAGGCATGTTTGCGTATGCGATCTGGGATCGCAACCGTGAGCGCCTGTTTCTGGCGCGGGACCGGTTCGGCAAGAAACCACTCTATTACACCCGCACCTCCGACGGCTACCTGGTGTTCGCCTCCGAACTCAAGGCATTGCTCGTGCATCCGAAGGTTGACCGAACCATCGACCCGACCGCGGTCGAGGACTACATGACGTTCGGTTACGTACCGGACCCGAAAACGATCTTCAAGCACGTGCACAAGTTGCCGCCGGCACACTATCTGACCGTCGAGCGCGGCGGCTCGCTGCCGGAGCCGCGTGAGTATTGGAAAGTCCGCTTCGATGCCGATCATGCTGCCGCCGACGAGCAGGAGCTGACGGCGGAGATCAATCGCAGGCTGTCCGAAGCGACCGCCAGGCGAATGGTTGCGGACGTGCCGTTGGGCGCGTTCCTGTCGGGCGGCGTGGACTCCAGCGCGATCGTTTCGGCCATGTCGGCACTCAGCGATCAGCCGGTCACGACCTGCTCGATCTCCTTTGGTGATCCGGCATACAACGAATCGGCGTATGCCCAGCGGCTGGCCGAACAACTCGGCACCAATCACCGCGTCGAGCAGGTGGACACGGACGATTTTGCCCTGCTCGATCGCATCACGGAGATTTACGACGAGCCGTTTGCCGACAGTTCGGCGATCCCAACGTACCGGGTCTGCGAACTGGCGCGCAAACACGTTACCGTGGCGCTGTCCGGGGATGGCGGCGACGAGGTGTTTGCCGGCTACCGTCGTTATCGCTGGCACATGAACGAGGAGAAGGTCCGCAGCCGGCTTCCGGCATTCCTGCGTCGGAATCTGTTCGGCGCGCTCGGCGCCGTGTACCCGAAAATGGACTGGGCTCCGCGGATCTTCCGGGCAAAATCCACACTCGAGGCGATCGGCAGGGACAGCCTGGCGGCATACCTGCACAGCGTGTCGATACTGCCGAACGACCTTCACGGCAGACTGTTCAGCGATTCGTTCAAACGCGAGCTTCAGGGCTACTCCGCGAACGAGGTGTTTCGTCGCGTCATTGCGGATTGCGATACCGACGACCCGTTGTCGATGATCCAGTACCTCGACATGAAAACCTACCTGCCGGGGGATATCCTGACCAAGGTGGATCGCGCCAGCATGGCCCACAGCCTGGAAGTCCGTGTGCCGCTGCTCGACGCAGACTTCGCCAACTGGGTTGGGGGGATACCGTCTTCGCTGAAGCTCAAAGGCGGCGAGGGCAAGTACATCTTCAAGAAGGCGCTGGAAGGGAACGTGCCCGACGACATTCTGTACCGGGACAAGATGGGTTTTGCGGTCCCTCTGGCGAGCTGGTTTCGCGGACCGCTCAGACAAACCGTCGAAGACCGGTTGCTGGGACCGGCAATGCGGGATTCCGGGATCTTCGATATCGACTACATTGCGACGTTGTTAAAGCAGCACAGCTCGGGGGCCCGCGACCACAGTCCGCCGATCTGGGCACTTCTCGTGTTCGAGGGTTTTTACCGGTCGCTTCAAACCTGATTCATCGAGTGTCATCGCCGTGAACATTCTGACGCTGTCGAGCCTCTACCCGAACGCGGTCAACCCGCAGCACGGGCTGTTCGTCGAGCGCCGCCTCGAAAGACTCGTGAAGCACTCCGGTGCAACGGCGACCGTCGTCGCGCCCGTGCCGTGGTTTCCTTTGAGGTCGCGGCTGTTCGGCAGCTACGCTGCGTTTGCCTCGGTTCCCGACAGGGACCGGCGCCACGGAATCGACGTGCACTATCCGCGCTTTCCGCTGATTCCGAAGATCGGTATGCGGTTTGCGCCAGCGGCGATGGCGCGCAGTGCGTTGAGCCGAATACGGCGGATCGTTCGCAACACGGGTCCCGTGGACATCATCGACGCGCACTATTTCTATCCGGATGGCGTCGCTGCCGCGCGGCTTGCCGAGCGCCTGTCCCTGCCGTTCATCGTCACGGCCCGTGGCTCCGACATCAACAGAATTGCGCAGCTGCCGGGACCGCGCCGCATGATACGAGAGGCCGCAGCCAGGGCGAGTGCCGTCGTTGCGGTCAGCGCAGCGCTCGGTCGCTCGCTTGCCGAACTGGGAGTGGATCCGGAGAAGGTTCACGTGCTGCGGAACGGGGTCGATCTGTCGTTCTTTAGCCCCGGTGATCGGAGCGCGGCGCGCCGGAGTCTGGGATTCGAGTCGCCAACCATTCTGTCCGTCGGCAACCTGATCGAAGCCAAAGGCCACCATCTTGCGATAGAGTCGTTGCGCCACCTTGAGGATACCCGGTTGATCGTGATCGGAGCGGGGGGCTACGAGCATACGCTTCGGCGGCTGGTGAGTTCGCTCGCACTGGACGAACGCGTGAGCTTTGCGGGCTCGCTGCCGCCGGAAACCTTGCGCGAGTACTATCGGGCGGCGGACGCGTTGTTTTTGCTCTCGCGGCGTGAGGGTATGCCGAACGTCGTGCTGGAGGCCATCGCCTGCGGCACGCCTGTAGTGGCGAGCGACGTCGGCGGCGTCGGAGAAGTCCTGAGCAGTCCGGATGCCGGAGAACTCGTGAGCGATCGGGGGGGCAAAGAGGCTGCGGCTGCGTGGCGCGCGCTTCAGGAGCGCGGTATAGATCGCAACCGGGTCAGGCATCATGCCGAGCAATTTTCATGGGATCGCACGATCGAGCGCCTGCATGCGCTGATCGGGCGCTGCATTGACGGAGCGCACAGTTGATGCCGGGATTTCGTCACAGTATGAGCGGGGAAAGTATCGGAAAATGCACCGGTTCGGCCTCGCACACCGTCAGATAAATCAACAGGAATCGGAACCAAGATGAACATAAGCATATTCGGGCTAGGCTATGTCGGCGCGGTATCACTGGCTTGCCTTGCGCGCGACGGTCACGAGGTGACCGGAGTCGACATCGATGCCACCAAGTTGAAGCTGATCGGCGAGGGCAAGTCGCCCATCGTCGAAAGCGGGATCATGGAGCTGATCGGCGAGGTCGTTGCTGCCGGCCGGGTCAAGGTGACCGACGACCCGGAAGCGGCCATTCGCGACACGGAGCTTTCGTTCGTCTGCGTCGGCACGCCGTCGTTGCCCAACGGAGATCAGGATCTTCGCGCCCTCAAACGTCTGGCGGAGCAAATCGGTACGGCGCTGAAATCCAAAGACGAGCCGCACACCATCGTCATTCGTTCGACGGTGCAGCCGGGCACGACCCTGCACGCGGTTCTGCCTATCCTCGAGGAGCATTCGGGCAAGAAAGCCGGTAAAGATTTCTTCCTGTGTTTCCAGCCGGAATTCCTGCGCGAAGGCACGTCGATCAAGGACTACGACAACCCGCCGATGACGGTGGTTGGCGCAAGTGACGAAGCGGCATTCAGGCAGCTCAAGGCGCTCTTCGGCGATCTGCCCTGCGATTTCATCGAAACCGACGTCCGTACGGCAGAGACGCTCAAGTACGCTTGCAATACGTTCCACGCATTGAAGATTTCGTTCGCCAACGAAATCGGCCGCATCTGCCAGGCGCTGGGAGCGGACTCTCACCGGGTCATGGACCTGCTCTGCGAAGACAAGCAGCTGAACATCTCCCGAGCTTATCTGCGGCCCGGGTTCGCCTTTGGCGGCTCCTGTTTGCCCAAGGACCTGCGTGCGCTGCTCTACATGGCCAAGCGCGACGACGTTGACGTCCCCATGCTGGCCGCGCTGTTGCCGAGCAACCGGATTCATGTCGAGCATGCGCTCGACCTCGTGCTGAAGCAGCAGGAACGCAACGTCGGCGTCATTGGGCTGAGCTTCAAGAGCGGCACCGACGATCTGCGCGAAAGCCCAATGGTGACGCTCGTCGAACACATGATCGGCAAGGGGCTGAACCTCAAGATTTACGATCCCGAGGTTCGCGTGTCCCGGCTGATTGGCGCCAACAAGAAATACATCGACGAAGCCATACCGCACATTGGCGACCTGATGTGCGACAGCGTCGAAGAGGCCGTTGGCGACGCCAAGACCGTCATTGTCGGACTGAGCGACAAGGACATCCTCGAAGCGCTCGAGCGGCTCGTCAAGCCCGATCAGTACGTTCTCGACCTGGTCGGCATGAAGAACCCGGAAAACGTCTCGGGCAACGTGCAGGGCATTTGTTGGTGACGGAAAAACCGACTCTCGTCTTCGTTTCGACGCGGTTTCTGTTTCCCGCCGATTCCGGGGGCAAGATTCGGACGACCCAGATCCTTCGCGGGTTGAAGGGCGGTGCGTTCAACATCCGGTTGTTGATGCCCTGCGATGACGAGCTTCGCGCGCGTTACGCCAGCGACATCGATCAGGTATGCGATACCTTGTCCGGGTGGCCGCCGTCCGGCACCGATTCGCCGCTGCTGTTCTTCAGGAAGCTGGCGTGGCTGACTGACGATGTGCCGGTTCCCGTAGCGTCCGATCGAAACGCCGACGCGAAGCGGTGCATCGAGGAGTCCTTACGCTCCGGAGCCGACGTCGTCGTGTTCGACTTTCCGCATTCGGCAGTGCTGGCGCCCGAGAAGATGCCCTGTCCGTCGGTCATGTTTACTCACAACATAGAGGCGGAGATCTTCAAGCGCCATTGGGAGGTGGGGCGTACGCCGCTGCACCGCTGGATCTGGAGGAATCAGTACCGCAAGATGTATCGGTTCGAGAAACGCGTGCTGGAGTCGTTCGACAGTACAATTGCCGTATCGGAGCGCGACTGCGACTTCTTCCGCAAGGAGTACGGCATTCGCAATTGCGCAGCTATTCCGACGGGAGTCGACACCGATTTCTTCGGCTACCGCGCGCCCGACAACGACGGGCAGGTGGCGTTCTGCGGTTCCATGGACTGGATGGCCAATATCGACGGCATCGAGTTTTTTCACGACGAGGTCTGGCCGCGGGTAATCGAGGCCGAACCCGACGCCCGCATGAAGGTCGTCGGCCGAACGCCGCCGCCGGCTCTCGTCAGCCGGGTAACGGCGCGTTCTCCGGAATGGGAGTTCACCGGTTTTGTCGACGACGTAAGAGATCACATTCCCGGCGTAGCGGCGTTTGTGATTCCGCTGAGGGTTGGCGGTGGTACCCGGATCAAGGCTTTCGAGGCCATGGCAATGGGTGCTCCCGTCGTGTCGACGAGTATCGGCATCGAAGGTTTGCCGGTTGAACACGGAACCCACTACCTGAATGCAGATACACCGGAGGATCTTGCTGTCGCGATCGTGTCGCTGCTGCGGGACCGGGCGAAACGGACGTCTATTGCGGAATCCGCGCGGCGCCTGGTCGAGGATCAGTTCGGTTTTCGGGTAGCGGCGACGGCGTTCGAGGAGATCTGCCTGTCGGCTGCCGGTCAGGCGTAGAAGTCCGGTCGTGTGCCAGGGAGTGTCTTAGGTGACCACAACACCGACAAACTCTGCGGAAGCGCCTTTGATTGCCCACGTCATATTCCGGCTTGCGATAGGCGGCCTGGAAAACGGGCTCGTCAACCTGATCAACGCAATGCCGGCCGGTCGCTTTCGTCACGCCGTCATCTGTATCGATGGGCACACCGACTTCAGCGAGCGCATTCGCCGCGATGACGTTCCGGTCATCGACATTGGCAAGAAGCCGGGCAGGGATCTTTCTGCTCTCTGGCGGCTCTACAAAACACTCCGGCAACTGAATCCGGACATCGTTCACACGCGAAACCTTGCCGCGCTGGATGCCCTGGTTCCCGCTGCGCTTGCGGGCTGCAGGCAGCGCATTCACGGTGAACACGGCTGGAACGTCGAGGACCTTCAGGGCTCCAGCCGCAAGGCGCTGTGGCTGCGACGATTGCATTCGCCGTGGGTTTCCCACTATGTTGCCGTGTCGCGCGATCTTCGCGACTATCTCGTCGATCGCGTAGGCATTGCCGACAAGCGCGTGAGCCTGATTCGAAACGGCGTGGATACCGAAAGGTTTGCTCCGGCCCGCGATCGTCTCGCCGTGCGCGAAGGCCTGGCGCCGGTCCTGGACCGTCACAGCTGCGTCATCGGTACGGTCGGCCGGATGGATCCGGTGAAAGATCATGCGAACCTGGCCTCGGCTTTTATCAAGCTTCTGGGCGAGAATCCCGACTATGCACACGCGCGCCTCGCGATCATTGGCGACGGCGAACTCAAGGCGACGGTGACAGCCATGCTGCGCGACGCGGGTCTGGAGTCGAAGGTTTGGCTGCCGGGTCCGAGGGACGACGTCACCAGGATCATGCAGAGTCTCGATGTATTCGTGCAGCCGTCGCTCGCCGAGGGTATTTCGAATACCGTGCTCGAAGCGATGGCGTCCGGCATACCCGTCATCGCAACGGATGTCGGCGGTAATCCGGAACTGGTGGAACACGGCAATACCGGCCTGCTGATTCCGCCCGCGGATACCGATGCGCTGGCAGCCGCAATGCGTCAATACCTGCTGGACGAGGAATTGCGATTGCGGCATGGCGAAGCCGGCCGGCGCCGTGCGCTGGACGTCCTGAGTTTTACGGGTATGCTCGAACGCTATGTCGACCTCTACGAAAGCCGGTCTTCCAAGAGGTGAATCGAGACCGATGAATGTTTCGCCTGCCTCGGGTACTCATGCTGGATCACTACGCGCTATGGCTTTGGAAAACGATATCAACGTTACGGCCGTGACCGACGAGGCCGGGTTTGCGGCGCTCCGCGAGCAGTGGAACGCGCTTGCAGACGTGGCCGAAACCGGCACCGTGTTCTTGCGTCACGAGTGGTTTGACGCCGCGTGGCAATGGCTTGCCGGGGATTGTGAGAGGCTCATACTGCTGGTAACCCGTGCGGACAGGCTCGTCGGGATATGGCCGCTCGTGATCCGTCAGAAGACGCAGCGAAAGATCGGCGTCAGGTCGGTCGAGTTCATGTCGGTTCCGGACACTCAGGTTTGCGACGCGATCTGTGCGCCTGACGACCACGCCCTGGTGGTCAATGCGCTGTTCGACTATCTGCGCGACCACGAGGGGAGCTGGGATACGGTAGAGCTGACGAAGCTGCCGACCGGCTCCGCGACCGTTGGGTTTCTGGAGAAGGCTGGCGGACGGGGGCAGACCGTATTCGATGTCACGGCGGACGGTACCAATCCGCAGGTTAGCCTCAGCGTAACCTGGCCCGACTACTACGCGACTCGCAGCCGTCGCCTGAAAAAAGGCAACAACCTCGTAGCGAACCGCCTGAAGAAGAAGTTCGACGACATAGACATGCACTGGATTCGGGCACAGAGCGCCGACGAGCAGGGTATATCGGAAGTGCTCGAGACCGTGATCGGGCTGTCGAGCCGCAGCTGGAAGCGGGATACCGGCAACAGCCTGGACCGCAGCCGGCCGAATGCGTTCATCCGCAAGCTGACGGCGCACGCGATGGCAGAAGGCTGGCTTTCGATCTGGCTGCTGGAGTTGGACGGCAGGCCGGCAGCCATGGAGTATCAGCTCGCATTTCGAGGCGACGTCCACGCGTTACGGGCGGATTTCGACGACGAGTTTTCCAGCCTTTCGCCCGGTACGTTCCTGAACTGGCGACTCCTGGAGCAGCTGTTCGAGGAGGACCAGAAGTGCTACCACATGGGGCCGGGAGACAATGCCTACAAGCAGCGGTGGGCCGAGCAGGCTCCCGAGCAGAGCAAGGCAATGGCCTACGGCCGCTCCCTGCGCGGTAGATATTTGTCCATCGTGGAGCGACGGTTGCGTCCGGTCGCTACCAGGATCGTGGGCTGGGCGAAGGCCCCGTTTGGCCGTCGTGGCTGATGTCCCTGCAGCGTAAAGGTTTTCGAGGAATCCGCTTCCAGTGAGAGACATACTGATAACCCTAATGGTATTTGCCATGCTACCGGCGATCTTCTATCGCCCGTACGTTGGGGTTCTCGTGTGGTCCTGGCTGGCGTACATGAATCCGCACCGGCTCGCCTGGGGTTTCGCCGCCAGTTTTCCTTTCGCCCAGATTGTCGGGCTCGTCACGCTGGTTTCGCTGCTCTTCAGTTCCGAGAAGAAGCAGATTCCGATCAACGCGGTTACGGTCGTGTGGATCACGTTTGTCATCTGGATGAACGTGACGACGCTGTTTGCCCTGGCGCCCGATTCCTCGATGATCGAGTGGGATCGGGTAATGAAGATCCAGCTGTTCTCGTTCGTGTCGCTGATGCTGATGTACGGCCGCGACCGCATCAACTATCTGATCATCGTCATTGTCGTCAGTGTGGGTCTGTACTCCGTCAAGGGGGGACTGTTCGCGTTCTTCGGCGGTACCGGCCGGGTCTATGGTCCGTCGGGCGGGTTCTTCGAAGACAACAACAGTATGGGGCTTGCCGCGGTGATGATGTTGCCGCTCATGGTGTACCTGTATTCGATCGCGAACAAGCGATACCTCAAGTACGCAATGATTGCGGTCATCGGCCTGACGATACTCGCGATTCTGTCGACCCAGTCCCGCGGTGCCTTCCTTGCCGTGAGTACCACGGTGATGTATCTGTGGTATCGAAGCACGAAGAAAACCCTCATAGGGATTCTGATACTCTGCGCGGCGCCCATATTCTGGTTCTCGATGCCGGATCACTGGCACGAACGCATGGCCTCGATCAAGACCTACGAGGAAGACGGCTCGGCCATGGGCAGGATCAACGCCTGGGAGTTCGCCTACAACGTGGCCGCCGACCGGCCTATCGTGGGCGGCGGCTTCAGAGTGTTTCAGCCCGAGCAGTTCGAAGTCTACGCACCCGACCCCGAGAATTTTCACGACGCGCACAGTATCTACTTCGAGATTCTCGGTGAACACGGATTCATCGGCCTGACGTTGTTCCTGCTGCTCGGCTTTCTGACCTATCTCGCAGCCGGGCAGGTGATCAAGAAAACGAAATGGCACGACGACCTCAAGTGGGCGAACCTGCTGGGGAGAATGATGCAGGCGTGCCTGGTCGCCTATGCGACCGGCGGGCTGTTCCTCGGTCTTGCCTACTGGGATCTGTACTATCATTTCATCGTCATCGTGGTGCTGCTGCGCGAACACGTCAACGGCGTGCTGGCTGACAACCGGCAGCAAATTGGTGAGAGAATGGGCGGGAATCCGCAAACAGCAGGCGAGGCGGGCACATAAAGTGAACAGAGGGAACTCCAGGCGACTGGTCATTCTGACCTACCATCGGGTTGTCCCGGACGATCCGTTGAAGGATCCTGACGAAATCGACGAGCAGCAGTTTCGAATGCACGTGGCAACGCTCTCGCGGTTCTTCAACGTCCTCAAGCTTTCCGACGCGATAAGCGGGCTGAAAAACGGCGGGCTCCCGGGCAGGGCAGTGGCGATTACCTTCGACGACGGCTACAAGGACAACGTCACGGCCGCGCTGCCCATTCTCGAGCACTACGGCGTACCGGCCACGTTTTTCATCGCGACCGGCTTCCTCGACGGCGGCATCATGTGGAACGACATGGCGATCGAATCCGTCAGACGCTTCGAGGGTGACAGGATCGATCTCGACGATCTGGATCTCGGCAGCTACCCGGCTCGCGAGCCCGCCGAGAAAATTGCCGCCTACCGGCAAATCGTGGGGAAACTGCGCTACGAGCCGCAGGAGCGGCGAAACGAGCTTTGCAAGGCAATTGCCGAACGTCTCGAGGTGCAATTGCCTACCGACCTGATGATGAGCAGCAACGATCTGACGACGCTTCGGGACGCGGGAATGGAAATCGGCGCGCATACCCGGAATCATCCGATCCTTGCGGTGGTCGGGGAAGACGATGCGCGGCGCGAGATTGTCGACGGCAAACGCGACGTGGAGCAGATTCTCGGAGCGGAGGTCAAAGCCTTCGCGTATCCGAACGGGCGGCCGGGACAGGATTACAAGGCGTGTCACGTCGACATGGTGCGCGACGCGGGTTTCGAGCTTGCGGTCAGTACGGGCGCCGGCTCCGTGAGCACCGAGGCCGACGTCTTTCAGCTCGGGCGTGTCAGCGTCTGGCACCGGTCCAGGCCCAAGCTGGTCCTGCGTATGCTCAAGAACTACTTTCTGGGAGAACCGGCGCGGGCTTAGCGCCGTCCGTCCGGGGATGCCCGCTCGTATGTCGGCTTATGTAATGTAAGGGAACGCGGGCGAACCCGGGCTATAATTCAGAGGTCCAAACAACATGGCACATACTTCGATGCTCGAAGCCATTCATACGGCACTCAATACGATCATGCGGTCGATACCCGTACTGGCGCTCGTCGTTCTGGCGGCGCCGTCGACGGCAAGCGCGCAGGGCGCCGTCACCTGTGGCGATCTTCGCAACCACTACGGTCCTTACGACTACACGAACCCGCTGCATCGCGCCGAGAAACTGCCCGTCGTCGAGCAATACCATTTCGACGCAGGCGTTGTGGCGCTAAAAGGTATGCTCGGTTCCGAGGGCAGCGACAGCCGGCTCGGCGGCGATATCGAATACGTGTTGCGTACCTTTCCGAATCATCATCACGCGCTGTACACGATGGTGCGCTACTACGTGGAAAAGGTGCCACACGGCTCGGCCCGGATGGCGTTCGACCCGGCCTGCTGGTTCGATCGGGCAAAACGATTCAAACCCGACGATGCCACGGTCGTGATGCTGGAAGGCCTGTACTATCGTCGCGTCGACGATCTGCCCAAAGCCAGGAAAGCCTACGAAACGGCGCTCGAGATGGATCCCAATTCCGCAGAGATCAACTACAACGCGGGCCTGTTCTACGTCGATACCAAGGAGTATGACCTGGCGATGGCCTGCGCATTGAGAGCTTATGAACTCGGGCATCCGCTGCCCGGGCTGCGGAACAAGCTCATGCGACTGGGCGTGTGGCAGGCGCAGGCAGCGGAGTGATCGCGGCCCGCCGTCGGGCTAATCGGACTTTGCGGCCAGCCAGGTTTCCAGTACGGCAATAAGCCAGAGCATGTTGCCGAAGTATCCGGCATGTTCGTGCCGGTGCTTGTTCTGCATGTCGTCGATGAAATCGTTCCGGAGTATGCCCCGCTCGCGGAAGCGATCGATCGCGGGCAGTATGCTGGCCCGTAGCTCGTCGGACGAATTCAGCCATTCGCCGAACGGCAGGCCAAAACCGTGTTTGTCCTTCTCGAGCACCGCTTTCGGAAGATAGTTTTCGTGGGCCTTGCGAAAGGCGTAGCGAAGCTCGCGGCCACGTAACTTCATCTGTGCCGGTATGCGCAACGAAAAGGCGACCAGTTCGTCGTCGAGTAAGGGGTAGTCGACCGCAACCCCCGCCAGCTCGCACATCCGGTTGACCTTGCGGATGTCGTTGTCCGCCACAGTGAGCTTCCAGTCGAATAGCAGCATCCTGTCGAGGAAGTCGAAATCTTCCGAACGCCCGTACCAGTCGCGGCATTCGCGGATGGGTGTGGTCGTATCCACCGCGCCGAGGAACTGCGGATCGAAAACATCGGCGGGCGGGAACATCTCCAGGAAGTTGTAGGTGAACAGACGGTCCGGCATGGGAAGCCGGGCCTGCTCGACGTAGCGGCGGATCTTGCGCAACAGCACCGGCCGGTCTTTCGGCAACAGGCTGACGGGCGGCTCGACCAGGTAGCGGCGAACGGCTTCCGGGATTCCGTGGTAGTGCTCGAACAGGCGTTGCGTCGCGTAGCGCTCGTTGCCGCCAAAAAGCTCGTCGCCCCCGTCTCCGGCCAGCAGGCGATCGACCCCGTCTTCACGCGCTTTCCTGGCACAGAACAGGGCGGGAATGGCGGAGGAGTTGCCGAAGGGCTCGTCGTAGGCGGTCGACAGCGCATCGAAGGCTGCCGCGACGTCCGCGGGCGTGACGTAGTATTCGATGTGCTCGAGACCAAAGTGAGTCGCTGCGGCGCGAGCAAACGAGGTCTCGTCGTAGCCCTGCTGATCGAAGCCGATCGTATAGACGCGCATTGGCTCCGCCGTCATCTCGTTCGCGAGACCCGACACGGTCGAACTGTCCAGCCCCCCGCTCAGAAAACAGCCGGTCGCGGCATCCGGAGCCGATCGGGCGACGGCGGCGCGGGTCTGATCCCGGACGGCTTCGAGTATCTCGTCGTGTGATGCGTGCGATCGATCGGCACCGGCCTCAGCATGCCAGTAGAAGCTTCGGTCAGCGGCACTGCCGTCCATAACCAGTTGCTCGGCCGGCTCGAGTTTGTACACGTCCTCGAATATGGTGGCGGGGCTTGGAACGACGTGGAAGTAAAAAAAGCGATAGATGGACGTATTGGATACCGCTTTGCGTACTGCGGGATGCGACACGACCGAAGTGGCGGTGGAGCCGAACACGAGGCCGCCGTCCGCGGTCAGCGTGTAGCACAAGGGACGGATGCCGACGCGGTCGACGGCCAGCAACACACGGCTTTTGCCCTCGTCGATCAACGCGATCGAGAATGCGCCCGACACATGCTGGAACCATCGGTCCCCGTGAGTCTGGTAAGCCGCGAGCAGCGCGTGCGCATCGCTGCGTTCGGTCGCCGTGGCGGCCAGCGCGGGATCCGTCCATCTTGGACGTCCCGACACGGCGGCCACCAGCTGCGTATCCGCTGCTACCGAACTGCCGGCGCCCGCTGCGCAGACGACGCCACGGGCGCCGCTGTGGACACTCGGATTGCCCGTCTGCGGCAATTCGCCCGCCATGCGTCCGGCGATGTCGGATGCTGATGAGGCCGCTTGCTCCGGCGCGACGTTAAACCAGCCGCAAAGCCCGGACATCGTGTTTTCTTGTCATTGTTGTCAGCTATTCGCTTCGCCAAAGGCCGAAGCATGCCGGAGCGGCGCTCGCAGCGCAAAGTTTGCGCCACGGCCACGGCGGGCCGGGTCGGTTCGGGTCAGTCGTCCGCTGTTACTGGGCGTCCAGTGCGCTCGGCGGCTCCGGCGCCGGGACCACTTCTTCAGCTACCCGGATGACGTAGGCGGCGGAGTCTGTCGTGGCGACCAGTCCAATGGCGGCCCACTGGGGCATGAAGACGTACCGTCCCCACGATCCCTGCAGGTCCTTGCCCAGCGGGATCGAGGCGCCCGTTAGGCTAATGCGTGTCGTCGTCCACGGACCGCCGTCGGCACGGAGCTGATAGATGTTGTTGTAACCCGGGCTGCCGCCGTTGCCGCCAAACAGCCAGTAAACGTCCCGGACCGAGTCGTATACGGCCGAGATGCCGTTGCGTGAGTAGATATCGGTGTCGCCGGAAGGACTGAAGGACTGCACCGAGACGGTCTCGTTCACAAAATCGACGTTGACGATACTCGTCTCGCCGTCACCGACGACAATGGCCCGGTTGCGGCTCGAATCCCAGGCGGCCATCGAGTCCCACGGAAAGCTGTTGCCGTTGAGGCTCTTGCTGGGCGACCAGGTCTCGTTGTCCGTGCGGAAGAAATAACCCGTCGTCGAGTTCGTGACGGTCACGAAGATCTTGCCGGTCGTGGGGTCGTAGATGGTCTTGGCGCCGCTGTCGCCGCCCGGATAGTCGGGCAGGCGTGTCCATTCGCCGGTGCCCACGTTGTATTTGAAAGCCCAGTCGACAAAGCTGCCGCTAATGTAGCGCGAGCCGCCGAAACGGTAGACGTGATTGTTGTGGCTTGCGTAGACGACGCCGTCATAAGTGTGTACGGAATTCGGTCCGCCGTCTGCATAGGTTGCTACGTTGCTCCGCACGTCGGAGACCGAGCTGATCGTCGGCAACTGCCAGCCCGTCGGCGCCGTGGTCCCGGAGTAGTCGTAAATGTACATGCCGTTATTGGCCGAATCGGCGTGACCGCCGCCGTGCACGAACATGCGCGAGCCGACGTTCTTGCCGCCGCCGCTCCAGGCCACGACGATACCCCTGAGTCCAATGTTGGATGGATCGTTGTTGCGCCACTCGGCCGGCGTCACGCTTTCGATGGAGACGTTGCCGTTGGTAGGCGCATAGGCACCCTCGAGTGCGCGCACTTCGAAGGCCGACATCGAATCGATGTAGTCGGGAACGGGGCCCGACTGCGCAAAAGCGAATACCGGAAGCAGCACGGCCAGAGCGGGCGCGAGGCGGGCGCTGGCCGGCAGGTGTGCACGGTATTGTCCTGCAAATGTGGTCGGGGTTCGGGTGTACTTGAACATCGTTTGGCTCCTAATCCGCAACGAGGCCGGAGGGGGGATTCGGTGCGACTGCGGGTGTGGAATTCTGATCGCCCCAGTTCGGGACGGCTCGGCCGCTGATCAGCGCGCCACGGTCCGGTGCGCCTCCGCTGTAGCCGTCAGTGACGTTGGCGATGACGGCTCCGGAGTTCTTCGGCGCCGTGCCGGCCGCGAGGACCGGGGTGAAAGACTGCGTTATTTCGGTCAGCGAGTTTGTGCCGAGCGTAATGGTCGTCGTCCACGGGTTCGAACTCGTAATGTTGTCCTGCTCCAGCCGGCGAGTTGCGCCGCTGAATACCGGCGTCGTCGAGCGCAGGCTGTTGCGGGCGTCGGCCAGGTTGTTGAAGACGTCGAAGTCCCATTGGATCTGCCGGTCCGGGTACCAGGAGTTGTGCGTCCAGTCGACGATGTTGTGGCCGCTGCTTTCGAGCCACAGCATGTTGCCCTGACCCCTGTAGACGATAAGGTTGTTTCGGAAACCGTAGGCTTCCTGCGCGCCGTTGTTCGGCTGATACCAGGCGGATACGTCGGGGGCGCTGTCGGCGGCCGTACGGCCGATGATGAACGTGCTGTTGTAGACGAACTGACCCGTGTTGTCGTTGTTCCACTTGTGCAGCTTGGATCGTGCAGGATTGATGCACACGTTGCGCACGTAAATGAACGGTCCGCCGTAGAGCGGATCCAGCGACGAGCAGGTCGACGAATTGTGAATCCGGTTGTCGTAGAACGTAACGTTCCTGATGCCGAAGTCCGCCTCGATGGCGTCGTCGAGAGAGTTCCGTATGTCGTTGCGGTAATAGTGGATGCCGCGCGCCTCGGTCGTCGTCGAGCTTCCCGCGTGCTGCGCGTAAGCGAAGGTGTCGCCGTAACCGCTGATCGTATTGTTGAACGCGACGTTGCCGAAGCCCGGGATGTTGATGCCGTCGTCGTCCCAGGTCCGGTTGTCGCCGAGGAAAGCGGCGTTCCACTGGTTGTTGCCGACGAAGGTGCTGTCATAAACGAGTACCTGGCTGGCTTCGTCGTAGAAGCTGATTGCACTGTCCACGCCAAGCATCGTCAGGTTCCTGATCGTCAGCCGGGAAGGGCCGGCGCTGGTCGAAACGCCCCAGCTCGTAATGCCGCGCTGCTTGTTGCCGACCGCGCCGTCGGTCTGCGCGCCGCGGATCGTGAGGTTCTCGATGATGACGTTGTCCGCTTCGATGATCGTCCAGATCTCTCTGTTGGTGTCGTCGCTCAGGATTACGCCGTCGCGACTCTCGCCGCGGATGTAGATCGGGTTGCCGATCGTGCCGGAGCGCGACAGGGAAATACCGTTGATGTCGTACACACCGTTTTCGAACTGCAGTACGTCGCCGGGATTCAGGCCGTTGAGTGCAGACTGGATTTCGGATTCGGACGAACCCGCCGAGATCGTCTTGTTCGGTGCGCCGGCGGCGGGCGGCAAAGAGCGCGTGGTGAAGGTTGCGGTTCTGACCGTGTTGTCTGAACCGCTGCTGACGGTCACTTCGACTTCGTAGCTTTGACCCGGCGACAGATCGATGATCGTCCAGGCGAAGTCATTGTCGACGGAACCGAGCGAAGGCGTGTTCGAGAACTCGGGCCGGATGCGAAACAATGGATGCCCTTCGATCCAGGTGCTCGATGACGTCGGTCGATAGCGCACCGTCGCAACCGCCGTGTTCGGCAGCGAACCCGTTACCGGAAGGTGCAGGGCAAGTTGCTCGGGAGTGGCCGGTCCGTCATGCGCCAGTGCACCGACGGGAAGGCTCTGCGCAGACGCTGTAGATATCGAACAGAAGAACGACAGAGAGGCGACCGCCGTGGTTGCGATCGTCGTGATTGCTGACAGGGAACTACGCACCGAATATCTCCAGAAACAAGGCCATGTCTCGTGCGTCGGACATGCAAGAAATTAGGGTTCGCCCGCTGCTATCAAATACCGATTCGAAGCCGGGTGAACGGACCTGTGTCACAGTTTTTGGCCCCATGGCCCAACCGCGTGACAAGCGGTACCCAGAAAAACAACGCGCTCATCTTAGCTACTGCAAACAACAACGCAAACGCGGTTGCCGTAACAATTCCGATCGGAGACATTTTGTAGAATTGCGTTTCTTTCAACCGCTGGCAGAACAAGGGCTTAGCGAAATCATCTCTCTAAGCCGACAGTTTTGCTGTCGTCAATTGGAGACGCAATCCGGAGTGTCGGATTTTTTGTCAACTTCGAATCTGCGCAAAATCGGTGCGTAAAAGGCCGGACTCGATGCGGCGCCTCGGCCCGTTCGATCGGATGCCGAAAAACACCGGATATTCGCCTTCCTGCGCGCGGACTACGGTCCTTCGTTGTGGCAAAATGCCGCACTCGCCAGCGTTTTGGCGAACCGGCTCCCGCATTCTGGAACTTGATGAATGGAAAAACAAAAACCGCTCGTATCCGTAGTGCTGCCCGCGTTCAACGAGGCCACGATCCTGCACGACCATCTGGGGATCCTGAGTCGCTATCTGGAGACCGAACAAACCGACTTCGACTGGGAGATGGTGATCGTCAACGACGGTAGCGCGGACGACACCGGGGAGATTGCGGAAGCCTTCGCGGCGGACCGCGACAACGTCAGGGTGCTGCACCATCAGGTCAACTACGGGCTCGGTCAGGCCCTCAAGTACGGCATGAGTCAGACAAAGGGCGATTACATCGTCACGATGGATATCGACCTGAGTTATTCGCCCGATCACGTTGTCCGTCTCGTCGAGGCCCTCAAAACCTCGTCGGCGAAACTGGTGCTGGCTTCTCCCTACATGAAGGGCGGCGAGATATCGAACGTGCCGTGGCTGCGAAAAATCCTGAGCATCTGCGCCAACCGCTTTCTGTCGCTCGTGGCTCACGGCCGCCTGTCGACGCTGACCTGCATGGTGCGAGGCTACGACGGCCAGTTCGGTCGCGAGCTGATACTGCGGGCGACGGGCATGGAAATCATGCCGGAGACCGTCTACAAGTCGATGATAATGAGAGCCGGCATTGCGCAAATACCGGCGCACCTGGACTGGGGCCTGCAGGTCAAGCAGCAGGGCCGGACATCGAGCATGCGCATCATTCGCCACGTCCTCTCGACGGTGCTTTCCGGTTTCGTGTTTCGCCCGTTCATGTTTTTCGTGGTTCCGGGACTGCTGCTGCTGGCGTTTTCGGCCTGGGTGAACCTCTGGATGGTCGTCCATTTCTTCGAGGCCCTGCAGATGGTCCCGGCGGATGCCGGCACCGACAAGATATCCTGGGCGATCGCCCAGGCGTACCGCGACTATCCGCACACCTTCATCGTCGGGCTGTTGTCGCTCATGGTGGCGATACAGCTGATCAGCCTCGGCATCCTTGCCCTGCAGAGCAAGTCCTACTTCGAGGAGGTCTTCTATCTGGGCTCTACCGTAGCCCGGCGCGGGGCGGCCGATGGGGAGAAAGGGGGCTCATCCGGCTACAATGCGGACTGAGTCGCAGGGTTGACTGTGACGCCGGTCCCGGAATATCCGCACCGGTCCGACTATACTTGGGAATTCAATAACTTACCCTCCACACTGAGCGATTCTTAGGGGTTCATGACATGCGCGTATTGGTTACCGGCGGTGCCGGTTTCTTGGGGTCCAATCTTGTGGGCAAGCTTCTCGGCGAAGGCCACAGTGTCGTCGTCATCGATAACCTGTCGATGGGCCGGATAGAAAATCTCGCGCCGTATCAGGAAGAAGACGGTTTTCACTTCATTCAGGACGACGTGACCGAACAGAGTGCCTTCGACTCGCTGGACGACAACTTCGACGTCATCGTTCACCTCGCCGCGTTCAAGATTCCCCGCTACGGCAAGGCGCTCGACACACTGCAGATCAACTACAGGGGCACCGAGCAGGTGCTCGAGTACGCACGCAAGCTCGACTGCAAGTGTGTACTCGCGTCTACGTCCGACGTCTACGGGCGCAACCCGGAGCTGCCCTTCAGCGAGGAAAACACGGATTCGGTAATCGGCAGCTCGAAGGCACCTCGCTGGGCGTACGCCGTGTCCAAGCTCTTCGACGAGCACCTGGCGCTGGCGTATCAGGACGCCTACGGGTTTCCGGTGACGCTGCTCCGCTTTTTCGGCTCCTACGGCCCGAATCAGCACCTGACGTGGTGGGGCGGTCCGCAGTCCGTGTTCATCAACGCGATTCTCAAAGACGAAGTCATACCGATACACGGTGACGGCTCGCAGACTCGCAGCTTTACCTACGTTTCCGACACGGTGGAGGGCATCTATCAGGCCACCGTCAAGCCGGAGGCGAACGGCGAGGTCATCAATATCGGTGCGACGACGGAAATCACCATTCTCGAGCTTGCCAAGAAGATCAAGGTTCTGAGCGGCACGAGCGGCGAACTCAAAATCGAGTTCGTTCCTTACGAGTCGTTCACCGGCAGCAAGTATCAGGACGTCATGCGGCGCGTTCCGGACGTCAGCCTTTGCAAGCGCCTTCTTGGCGTGGAAGCTCAAGTCTCGCTGGACGAAGGTCTTGCGCGAACGATCGAGTGGCAGCGGCAGGTAACGATGGGTGACGCGGCGGCGTAGGCCGTAAAAGCGAACGGGACCTTCTGGGAATTCGGAAATCATGAAGATCGGCATCATCGGCGCCGGGCTGTCCGGCCTCGCGCTCGCACAAAAGCTCGCGAAGGCCGGCCACACGCCGACCGTTTTCGAGCGTGATACGCAAGTTGGTGGACTCGCAACCTACGAGGATCACGGCCCGTTCGTGTTCGACCGCTACTATCACGTGATCCTGCCGTCCGATCGCTATCTGTTGTCCTTCATCCGCGAAATCGGACTCGCCGACAAGCTGCGCTGGGAAACGACCCTGACCGGGTTCTTCGTCGAGGAAACGATGCACTCGATGAGCAGCACGCTGGAGTTTCTGAAGTTTCCGCCGCTGTCGCTGTGGTCGAAGTTCCGCCTGGCGATGACGATTCTGTACTGCTCGCGGATCAACGACTGGAAACGCCTGGAGAAAATTACCGTCGAGGAGTTCCTGCTCAGGCATTCGGGGCGCACCACCTACGAAAAGATGTGGAAGCCGCTGCTGCTCGCCAAGCTCGGCGAGAATTATCGGCGCGTCTCGGCCGTGTTCATATGGACTTACATCAAACGAATGTTCTCCGCTCGCGATTCGTCGGCCAGCAAGGAACAGATGGGGCACGTCCACGGTGGCTACAAAACGGTGTTCGACCGTCTGGAGCAGACGATCGCAGAGGCCGGCGGGCGCATTGCTCTGGATACCTCCGTGCAGCAGATTGCGCCTGCGAAAGGCGGCAGCGGCATCGACATCGTTACCGAGAACCGGTCCGAGCACTTCGACAAGGTCATATTCACCGGGCCTGTGAACGTTCTGCAGCAGGTAGCGGACGAGTCGCTCGTTGCGGTCGAGGACTCCGGCAAAGAGGTCGAATACCTCGGCGTGCTTTGCATGGCTCTGGTCACCAAAAAGCCGCTGACGGATTTCTACATTCTGAACATTGCCGATCGCCGGATTCCGTTTACCGGCGTGGTGGGTATGAGCAACATACTCGACAGCGACGAAACGGCCGGCACGCACCTGACCTATCTTCCCAAGTACGTGTTATCCACGGATGCCGAGCTGCGCCGTCCGGAGGAAGAGTTGCAACGCGAGTTTCTCGACGGCTTGCGCCTGATGTTCCCGGACCTCGAGGATGAGGACATTGTGAGTTCGCGGGTACACCGCGCCTTCAAAGTCCAGCCGCTGCAGGTTCTGAACTTCTCCGAGCGGATACCGAAATCGGCGACGCGGCACCCCGACTTTTTTATCCACAATACGGCGCAGTTCGTCAACAACACGCTGAACAACAACGAAGTCATCCGCGCGGTCGAAGCCTTTCTCGAGAAACACGGCGACTGTTTCGAGCAGAACGGCGAGCGCTCAGATGACGCGCTGGTTGCCTGAGGTGAAACGGCGATGACGGGAAGCGACAACTACTTCGTCCACGAATCGTCTTATGTCGATCAGCCCTGCACGATCGGTGAGGGGACGAAGATCTGGCACTTCAGCCATATCATGAAAGACAGTCGGATCGGACAAAACTGCAACATTGGACAAAACGTCGTGATCTCGCCCGGGTGCATCGTTGGCAACAACGTGAAGATCCAGAACAACGTGTCCGTGTACACCGGCGTGATTCTCGAAGACGACGTCTTCTGCGGCCCGTCCATGGTGTTTACCAACGTCATCAACCCGCGCAGTCACGTCGAGCGCAAGGACGAGTACAAGAAGACGCTGGTGCGCCGCGGGGCGACGATTGGCGCCAACGCAACGATCGTCTGCGGGAATACGCTCGGAAATTACGCTTTTGTAGGTGCCGGTGCCGTGGTTACGCGTGACGTACCCGATTATGCGGTCGTCTACGGCGCACCCGCGAAGATTCGGGGTTGGGCGTGCAGCTGCGGCCTGATGCTCGATTTCGACGACACCGGGGACGGCGAGCAGGCTGTGACTTGCAGTTGCGGGTTGTCATACACGAAGCGCGGGCAGTCGGTAACGCTTGCAGATTAACGGAAGTGGTCGAAACCGCCTGACCTTCGGCCACTGAATTCGTACACGAGAGACTCGGTCATCAAAGACTCGTTTTTTAGAAGAGGAGCATCATGAGCGCGCGCAAGAAAATGCAGGTCCCCTTATTGGATCTCAAGGCGCAGTACGCGGGGATTCGGGAAGAGGTCCGTGTAGCCATCGACGAGGTCTGCGACGCGCAGTACTTCGTAATGGGACCAAAGGTTACGGAACTCGAAGCGTCCGTTGCGGAGTACAGCCAGTGCTCCGACGGGATTGGCGTTTCCTCGGGCACCGATGCCTTGCTCGTCGCTCTAATGGCGCTCGAGGTGGGTCACGGCGACGCCGTCATTACGACTCCTTACACGTTCTTCGCGACGGGCGGAACCATCTCGCGCCTGGGCGCGCGTCCGCTGTTCTGCGACATCGATCGCGACACCTACAACGTAAGCCCGGATGCAATCCGGACGCTATTGGAAAACGAGTGTGACACGGTGGATGGAAAGCTGGTTCACCGACCGTCCGGAACCGTCGTCAAGGTTGTGATGCCCGTACATCTTTACGGTCAGACCGCCGACATGGACGCCATCGTGGCCATTGGCGAGGAATACGGTCTGCCGATCGTCGAGGACGCCGCACAGTCCATAGGTTCGGAGTATTCTGACGGCCGGCGCGCCGGTTCACGCGGCACGATCGGCTGTTTCTCGTTCTTCCCGAGCAAGAACCTCGGTGCCTTCGGCGACGGCGGCATGTGTACGACCAACGACGAGGAGCTGGCCGGCATGCTGCGCATCCTGCGTCTGCACGGCGGCAAGCCGAAGTACTATCACGCCGTGGTGGGCGGCAATTTCCGGCTGGACGCCCTGCAGGCCGCTGTCCTGAGCGTCAAGCTGCGCTCGCTCGACAGCTGGACCGAGGGCCGGCAAGCCAATGCCGCTTTCTACGACAAGGCGTTCGCTGACGCCGGCTTGAGCGACCGGGTGTCGACGCCCGTGACGCGAACCGGCAAGCGCCATATCTACAACCAGTACGTCATCCGGGTTGAGGAACGTGACGCGTTGCGGACGCACCTGGGCGAAGCCGGGATCGGAACCGAAATCTATTATCCGGTGCCGCTGCACCTCCAGCAGTGTTTTGCCGACCTGGGTTACGGTGAGGGCGATTGCCCCGAGTCCGAGTCGGCGGCTAATGAAACGCTGGCGATCCCCGTTTACCCCGAACTGACGCACGACCAGCTGCAATACGTGGTCGATACCGTTGCAGACTTTCTGAGCTAAGCCGTGCGCGTCGTCAGCATCGTTGGAGCCAGACCCCAGTTCGTCAAACTGGCGCCGGTGAGCCGTGCAATGGCGGATGGCTCCGTGACCGGTGGCAAGCCGATCGAGGACATCATCGTGCACACCGGTCAGCATTACGATGCGGGGATGTCCGACGTGTTTTTCGAGGAACTCGAAATACCGAAACCCGGCGTGCATCTCGGCGTCGGGTCCGGCTCACACGGCGCGCAAACCGCAGCGATGCTCGAAGGTATCGAGGCGACGTTGCTCGAACATCGTCCGGACATGGTGGTGATCTACGGCGATACGAATTCCACGCTGGCGGGTGCCGTGGCGGCCGCGAAGCTCGAGATTCCAATCGCCCACATCGAAGCTGGTCTCCGTAGTTTCGTTCGGACGATGCCGGAGGAGATCAATCGCGTCATTTCGGATCATACGTCCGATCTGTTGTTTGCGCCGACCGAAACGGCCATGCGTAACCTGGACGCGGAGAACCTCAAGGACCGTGCGATCAAATCCGGCGACGTTATGCTCGATGCCGTCGAGTTCAATCTCGGTCTTGCCGAACAGCGATCCGGCGTTCTCGAGGAGCTCGATCTGAGCGGCGCGGAATACGCCGTGGCTACGCTGCACAGACCCGTCAATACCGACGGCGAGAATCTCAAAAAGCTGCTCGATACGCTCAACAAAATAGCGTCGGATATCATGCCGGTGGTTTTTCCGGTGCACCCGCGAACGGTTGCGCGTCTCGAGGCAGACGGTGACTGGCAGGCCGATCCGGGGCTGCGGATGATCGAGCCGCTCGGCTATCTGGACATGCTGAAGCTTCTCAAGAACGCGAGGCTTCTGCTGACGGATTCCGGCGGCATGCAGAAGGAAGCGTTGTTCGTCGAAACGCCCTGCATCACCTTGCGTGACGAGACCGAATGGCCGGAAACTGTCGATGCGGGCGGCAACGTCCTGACCGGTGCCGATCCGGTGCGTGTACTCGAGGCGGTGGATCGTTGGCTTGGCGCCGGTACGACCCGGTTGGGCTCGAAGGACTCCGCATCTGCCAACCCGTTCGGCGACGGTCGGGCTGCTGCCGCGATTGTCCGCAGCATTCTGGATTACGCGTGAACGCCGCTTGCGGGTCGGCCATTGACAGTTTTACGAGATACGGTTTTTTGTTTTCTTACGAGTAGCTACGATGATTGAAGTTGCGGTAATCGGCGTCGGCGGTTGGGGCAAGAACCTGGCCAGGAACTACTATCAGCTTCCGGAAGCGAACCTTCGCTACATTTGCGATCTCGACCCGGCCAAGCTCGAAGCGATGCAGCGTCAGTATCCGGGCACGACGACGACCAACAGCTATGACGAGGTGCTGGCCGATCCGGAGCTTGACGCCGTGGTGATTGCAACCACCGGGCCATACCACTACGAACTGGCCAAAAAAGCACTCCTTGCGGGCAAGGACGTGTACGTCGAAAAGCCCTTCGTGCTCGAGGTCGAGCACGCGGTCGAGTTGACCGAACTGGCGGAAAAAGGTGACCGGATCGTAATGGTTGGCCATCTGCTGGAGTATCACCCGGTCGTTGCGCGGCTCAAGAGCATGATCGAAGCCGGCGAGCTTGGCGACGTCTACTACATCTACAGCCAGCGCCTGAACCTCGGAACGGTTCGCGAAGACGAAAATGCGCTGTGGAATTTTGCGCCACACGATATCTCGTCTATCTTGTACCTTCTGGGCAAGAAGCCGGTCGATGTTTCGGCTCGCGGCCAGGACTATCTGCAACGCGATGTGGAAGATGTCGTGTTCCTGACGATTTCTTTCGAGGACAGCACGATGGCGCATATCCACGTAAGCTGGCTCGATCCGCACAAGGTGCGGAAGCTGACCATTGTCGGCAGCAGCAAGATGGCGGTTTTCGACGACCTCGAATCGTCGGAAAAACTCAAGGTGTACGACAAGGGTGCTCGTCTGTCACAGGACTACGACACCTTTGCCGAGTACGTCGGACTGCGCTTCGGCGATATTACGATACCCTACGTCAAGACGGGCGAGCCTCTCAGAATCGAGTGCCTGCACTTCATCGATTGCGTCGAAAACCGCAAGCAGCCCCGCAGTGACGGGCATGACGGTATTCGCGTTATCAAGGTGCTCGACGCCGCACAGCGTTCGCTCAAGAACAACGGCGTACCGGTGGCTATCGACTAGGCTGGCCGACGCTGCTGGAGTTTTTACCATGACCGAATCCAACAACAAGCGCATAGCGAGTCTGTCACTCGATCTCGACAACCAGTGGTCTTACATGAAGACTCACGGCAACGAGGCGTGGTCGGAGTACCCGACCTATCTCGACTGGGCAGTCCCGAGAATCCTCGAGTTTCTCGAGCAGCGCAATATCAGTATTACCTTCTTCATCGTTGGCCAGGACGCCGTGCTCGAACCCAATCGCCCCGCGCTCAAAGCGATTGCCGACGCCGGCCACGAGATTGGCAATCACAGCTTCCACCATGAGCCGTGGCTGCATCTTTACACCGAAGAGGAACTGGAAGAAGAACTCGCCAAAGCCGAGGAAGCCATCGAAAGCGCTACCGGCGTAAAACCCACCGGCTTTCGAGGCCCGGGTTTCAGCCTCTCGCCGGCGACGCTCCGGGTACTCAAGCGCCGCGGCTATCGCTACGACGCTACCGTGTTCCCCAACCTGCTGAACCCTTTGGCCAGGGCCTATTTCTTTGCCACGAGTTCGTTGAGCGCCGAGGAAAAAGAGAAGCGCAAAGAACTGTTCGGCACCTGGCGCGACGCGCTTCGGCCGGTAGCACCGTTTCGCTGGCGCATCGACGAGGAGACCCTGCTGGAGCTGCCGGTGACGACGATGCCGCTCTTCAAGACGCCGATTCACCTGAGTTACATCCTGTATGCATCCCGGTTCTCGCCGGCTTTGGCGATGCTGTATTTCCGCTTTGCGCTGCTCATGTGCCGCATGACGGGTGTCGCTCCGTCGATCCTGTTGCACCCGCTCGACTTCATCGGTTGCGACGACGTCGGCGAACTCGACTTTTTCCCCGGTATGGATATGGAAGCGGACAAGAAGATCGCCATTGTCGACCGCGTGATCGAAGAGATGCGGAAACACTACCGGCTGACGACGATGCGGGAGCACGTCGACGCGACCGGCCCCAAACTGCGCGATCTCGATTTGCAGGTTGCGGCGAACTAGTTGCGGCTAAATAAGGAGATAGCGGAAATGCGCGACGACATCATCAAGCTGATCATCGACACGGCAAACGAGCTGGGCGAAGACGAAATCGGCATCGACGGTGACCTCACCGAGGACACGGTGTTGTTCGGCAAGGACGGTGCGCTGGATTCGATGGGCCTCGTTACCCTGATCGTGGCAGTCGAACAGGCGATCGAGGATCGCTACGACGCCAGTGCCGGTCTGGCCGACGAAAAGGCGATGTCGCAGGCGAGAAGCCCGTACCGTAGCGTGGCGTCGCTCGCCGACTACGCGGTATCGCAGATCGAAGGCGACTAGGCCATGACCGCTCCCGTGACGCTCATTACCGGTACCCGCAAGGGTATCGGGCGATTTCTGGCCGAGCATTACCTGGCTCGCGGCCACCTCGTCTACGGCTGTAGCCGCGGGGAACCGGACTGGAGCGCAGACGGGTATACGCATTTCATTGCCGATGTCGCCGACGAGAAGCAGGTCAAGGGGATCTTCGCGGATATCCGCCGGCAGCAGGGGCGCCTGGACAACCTGATTAACAATGCGGGCATTGCGTCGATGAATCACTCCCTGCTCACGCCGCTGTCCACGGTCAGGAAAGTGCTGGAGACCAACGTGGTGGGGTGTTTTCTGTTTTGCCGCGAGGCGGCGAAGCTGATGAAGAAAAACGACTACGGACGCATCGTGAACTTTTCGACGGTTGCCGTTCCGCTGAAGCTGGAAGGGGAGGCTGCCTACGTTGCGTCGAAAGCCGCCGTCGAAGGGCTGACCAACGTGCTCTCGCGTGAGTTCGCCGGCATGGGAGTGACGGTCAACACCATCGGTCCCGTGCCGATCGAGACAGACCTGATCCGGTCGGTGCCTGAAGACAAGATTCAGGATATCGTCAAGCGCCAGACCATCGAACGCCTGGGCCGCTTCGAGGACGTCGCAAACGTTGCCGATTTCTTTTTGCAGCCGGAGAGCGACTTCATCACCGGACAACACATTTATCTGGGAGGCTTGTAATGCATATCGACTTCCTGAGGGAGAGATTCGCCGAGGCCGGAGATGCCGACGCGCTGGTCTGGAGAGACCGGGCCTTCTCTTACGCCTACTTGCTCAAGGAACTCGACGATTGGCAGCAGATGCTCGAGGAGGCGAACGTCGATCCCGGCAGCGTGGTGGCGGTCGAGGCGGACTTCTCGCCGCGCGCCATTGCGCTGATGCTGGCGCTCATCGAACGGAGTTGTCTGTTCGTGCCGCTGTCCAGTTCGGTGGAGAGCAAGAAAACCGAGTTTCGCGAGGTTGCCGAGGTCGAGTTCACGGTGGCCATCGACGACAACGACGAGCCCGTGATTTCCGCGACGGGCACAAAAGCCTCGCACCCGATCATTCTCAAGCTCAAGGAGTCGGGGCGTCCGGGTCTTACGTTGTTTTCGTCCGGCTCCACGGGCAAGAGCAAGGCGGCAGTCCATGACTTCGTGCCAATGCTCGAGAAGTACAAAGTGCAGCGGCATTCGCTGCGCACGATCACGTTCCTCCTGTTCGATCACATTGGCGGCGTCAATACGCTGCTCTACAACCTGTCGAACGCCGGCTGCGTGATTACCGTAGCCGATCGCACGCCGGAAACCGTGTGCAAGGCGATACAGGACTACCGTGTCGAGCTGCTGCCGACGTCACCGACGTTTCTGAACCTGATCCTCGTGAGCGAAGCTTACGAGAAATACGACATGTCCAGCCTCAAGACCGTCACGTACGGCACCGAGGTCATGCCCGAGAGCACGCTTGAGCGCTTTCATGCGCTGTTCCCCGACGTGCGTATGCTGCAGACCTACGGGCTCTCCGAGGTGGGTATTCTGCGCTCGAAATCCAGGTCGTCCGATTCCCTATGGGTCAAGGTCGGCGGCGAAGGTTTCGACACGCGAATTGTCGACGGTCTGCTCGAGATCAAGGCGAAGTCGGCTATGCTTGGTTACCTCAATGCACCGAGCCCGTTCACCGAGGACGGCTGGTTCATTACGGGCGACGCCGTCGAGGTCGACGGCGAGTACATCAAGATCCTGGGCAGGAAATCCGAGCTGATCAACGTTGGCGGCGAAAAGGTCTATCCGGCCGAGGTCGAAAGCGTTCTGCAGACGATGGACGGTGTGGAAGACGTGGTCGTCAACGGCGAGCCGAACCCGCTCACGGGCAACATTGTCGTGGCCAAGGTGAAACTCGCGACCGACGAGGACGTCGGTGCGTTCCGTAAGCGTATGCGCTCTTATTGCGCCGAGCGCCTGAGCCGGTTCATGATTCCGCAGAAGATCGTCATTGTGGATTCCGAACTGCACGGCGACCGGTTCAAAAAGATGCGGCTCGGTTAGACACCGTCAGTCTGACCCATGCGACACGAGGAAAGAATTGCCGCGGACCGGTATACGGAGATCGACTACCACCAGTTTACGCAGTCCGCCACGACGAGGACCGTCATTGCCGTGCTGGGTGTACTCACGTGGCCGCTGACGATTCCGCTGGCCCTCGTATCCCGCCTGTCCGACTTCATCTTTCTGTTTTGTTCGCAGCTGCTCGCCATGGTGCCCTACGTCGTCGGCACGATCATGCGCTATGAGTTCTACCGCTTTGCACTCAGGAAGTGCGGCAAGAACGTCATGATCGGTTTTGGCACGGTATTCCTTTACCGCGACATCGAAATCGGCGACAACGTGCTGATTGGCATGTACAACACGGTGCACCACTGCGATTTCGGTTCCTACGTGCTGACGGCGGAGGGCTGCCGCTTTTTGAGCGGCTCCCGCTATCACCGTTTCGAGTCGACTGACACACCCATGGCGCTGCAGGGTGGCAGTCTCAAACGTATCGTCGTTGCCGACGACGTCTGGGTCGGCGCCAATGCCGTCGTAATGGGCAGCCTTGCCGAAGGTGTTGTCGTCGGTGCAGGTTCCGTCGTGACCGAGGACGTCGAGGCGTACGCCATTGTTGGCGGAGTACCGGCCCGGACGCTCAAGTCCCGGAAGCCCGAATCCCGCGAGACAGAGGTCTAGCAGGTCGATTGTGCAATGGCGGACCTGAGCTACGAGATCCGGAACATCGGGCAGGCCGCCGATAGCGGCGTGGCTGCAGCCCAGGCCCGGGACCTTGCGGCGCTGCATGCAGAGCTGCTCGGTCACAGCCCGCTGGTGCTCATGGGCCCCGGCTTTGTCGAAAACTTCTACTACAGCGTATTGCCGGCCGAGGGTTACATTAGCGGCAGCCTGGCGTACGTCGACGACAAGCCCGCCGGCTTCATCGTCGCTACCGGCGATCCGAACGGTTTCATGTCGAAAGCCATGCGCCGATACTGGCTGCGCATCTCGATGATCCTGTTCAAGACCGTGCTGCGGCGCCCGGGCAGCATTGCCGGCCTCGTCGAGGCCAGCAGGATTCAGAGCAACGTCAAAGCCGAGAATTACGGACCCGAGGTCGGTGAGTTGTTGTCCTTCGGTGTGCTGCCGGAGTACCGCAGGCGAGCGTTCGTCAAGGCGAGCGGGTTTCAGATCGGCGCCGATCTGCTGGGCCGCGCCACGGCGTCGCTGGCAGCCGAGGGCAAGACGAGAATTCGCGCGATCGTCGACAAGGACAACCTCGAAGCGCAGTTCTTTTATCGCGGACAGGGCTGGCGCGTCGGGCTTGCCGACGTAAAAGGCTGGAGCGTGCCGACAATGGAATTTCTGGTCGACCTGCCGGCGGCCGCAACGAATAACCCGGAGTAATGCCGAGATGTTTCTTCCAACAGTAAAGCTCCTGCCAAGGGAACTATTGGTACAAACCAGCCCGATCGATCACGCGGACTGGAACTATCGGCCGGTGCTCGGCAAGCTCCAGCGCGTGCGTTTCCAGCTCATCAAGTCGATTCTCGGCGACACCGTCAAGCAGGATCTCCTGGAAGTGGGTTACGGCAGCGGCGTGTTTTTTCCGGAGCTGCTGTCGCACACGACGCGGATCTCCGGTATCGATATTCACACCTGCGAGGCCGAGGTTCGCGAAAAGCTGCGCTCGGCCGGCATCGACGCCGACGTCCGCTCCGGCGATGTGTGCGACATGCCCTTCGACGACGACTCGCAGGACATCGTCGTGGCGGTCAGTGCGCTCGAGTACGTGCCCGACATCGATCAGGCATGCCTCGAGATCAAGAGAGTCCTGCGGGACGGTGGGCTGGCGGCTGTCGTCACGCCTGGCAAATCGCCCATTCTCGATGCCGGACTCAAGCTGCTGGGTGGAGAGGATGCCGAAGAGAACTACGGCGACCGCCGCGAGAAGCTTCTGGCGGCACTCCACCGGCACTTCCACGTCGAGCGCATCCAGCGCTGGCCCTGGCCCGGGATTCCGTGGCTGACCGTGTACCGGGTTCTACGGCTGCTGCCGAAGGCTGCGGACTGACCCTGGTTATTTGACGATGGCTATCTAGCGACGGCTATTCGACCACAGCTATTTCGATTTGCAGCATCGGGTTCGCCTCGTCTTGCCGACGATGTGTCAGGCTCACGCATTCCCGGTCGAAACTGAAGACTCGGGTGTTGCTGCGTCCGGGGGCCGTCACCTCAAGGCCACGCTCCGTGACCGACCAGCGATAGCCGTCGTACTGCGTGCCGGCAATCGAGCCGTCCGGCAGGAAGCGAATCGGATAGCCGTCCGCCGGCTGCGACGGATACACGTGCGAAAACACAGCGAAACGTTGGGTCGTGAGTAACTCGGGCGACAGCCGGTTTAGCGATTGGTTTACCGCCTCGTCGTACGCCGGAGCCTGATGAGCCAGGCACCGGCCGATCGCTGTTAGTGTTGCCGAGTCAGTGACGCCGCCGGCGCAACCCAGGGTCAGGAGCGATAACGCCGCAACGACCGCCTCGCGCCAGCCCGGCGACTTCAATCGAGCCGTGGTGGGCGGGCGCAGCAGGGTCCCGTTAGTTCGACGGACCGTCGCGGAAGTTGTCGTAGCTGTAGGCCCCTTCCACAAAGCCGCCGACACCCGACATACCTGCGTTCGCAATACGGTCCGGCGATGCGTCGTCGACCGAGGCTGAGCCAATGTCGACGAAGCCGCTCTCGCCGAGGCGCTCGATGGCGCCGCTCACCGTAACGGTGCCGGTGCCGGTGGCGCTGAGGCGCAAGCGGTACGTTTCGCTGGTCGACAGCGGTTCGGACAGCGGTATGGTGGCGAGCGCCGTGACGAACGACGAGCCGTTCTGGCGTCCCAGCACCGCAGCGTTGCCGTTGTTGATGTACAGGATGTAGCCGTCGAGCACACTCGGCGCGGAGACCGTCGCCGCCTGCAGGCGGGCGAAGATCTGCGGATAGCCGGGTACCGCGTTGTTGAGCTGCATCTCGATGGACGTTTCGACGTCCAGGCGGGATTCGGCAGCCGGGCGGTAAGCCACGTTGTCGCGATAGCCGTCGCCCACCTGGTTTTTGACCAGCGTCCCGCCGCCAATGGAGAACGCGGCGGGGTTCTTCTCGGTCCAGCCGTTCGAGAGGTTTGCGCTGTCGGCGCGCTCGAAGTCGTCAAGCAGTTCACCCGCTGCGAGGATGGCGATCGATCGAACCCCGGAAAGGCCGCCGCCGGGTGCCGGGCTGGATACCGTCACGGCTGCCGATCCGGCTGCCGCGAGTTCCGCTGCCGGGATCGTGGCGGACAGGCTCGTCTCCGACAGGAACGTGGTCGGCAGATCAACGCCGTTCCAGCGCAGCACCGACTCCGGTACGAAGCCCGTGCCCGTAATCGTCAGAAGCGTTGCCCCCTGGCCTGCGTTCAGCGAGGCCGGGCTGAAGCCCGACACGGCCGGCGCCGGATTGGGCTGCTGCCCTGGCGCCGCGATCGTGACGTTGGCGGCGTTCGAGACCCCGCCGCCGGGGGCCGGCGTGGCGACGGTCACGGCGGCAATACCTTCCGCGGCAATGTCCGCCGCCGATATGTCGGCCTGCAGGGTCGTCGAGTCGATGTAGGTGGTCGTCCGGTCGTTGCCGTTCCAGCGTACCGTCGAGGTCGGCGCAAAGTTGCCGCCGCTGACGGTCAGCGTGAAGCCGGGGTCGCCCGCCGTTACGGCGTCGGGCGTAACGGACGAGACCGTCGGCACGGCGTTCGTGCCGGACAGATCGATCCAGTAGTAGTTGTCGTAATCGTCTGCCTGATCGACCCATTTCGAGAAGCCGTTCGATCCACCCTGGCGAATCGGCGCCGGCATGTAGCCGACCGGGCAATACCAGCCCAGACGCTCCGTGTCGTCGTCGTGAAGTCTCACGGCCTGGAACCAGTTTTCCCAGACGCCGTTGACGAAGCGATCGACGCGTCCTTCGAGCCGCACGGTGTCCGTGCCGGTGACGAAGAAGCGCATGCGGTAGCGCTGGCCAACCTGCAGCGGACTCGGCAGATCGATCTGGTCGATGATGCATTCGCCCATCGAAACGATCGGCGGATTGATCGCAAACGCCACGGCGCCCGTCGCTACGTTGTCCTCGATGTAGAAGATGTAGCTCTCGAGGAAGTCCGGTGCGGCGATCGTGTCGCGCTGCACGCGAGCATGCAGCTGCGTGTACTGTCCGGCCGGCTGGCGAACGAACTCAGCGGACACTTCGATGTCGAGACGATCTTCGGCAACAGGCCGGTAGGCAATGCTGTCGCGGTAGATGCGGTCGAACCAGATCGAACGCACGGCGTTGTTGACGATGGCGAAGACCTCGGGGGTCTTCTCGGTCCAGCCGTTACCGAGGTTCGGGCTGTCCGGTGCGTTGAAGTTGTCGAAGAAGTAGGCGCCGTTGGCTTCGAGCACGAAGAACGGATGCGGTGTCGACCCACCGCCCTGCGGCGCCGTATCGACAACCGTGACCGTACCCACGTCCGCGCTGGCGAGATCGGCGGCGCTCAGCGTGACTTCGATGGACTGATCGGTGATGAAAGTTGTCGGCCGCGGGTTGCCGTTCCAGTTGCCCACCGAATTTGCGTCGAAGCCGCTGCCGACGATCGTTACCGTCAGGTCGCCGCCGCCGGCCGTTACGCTTTCCGGCGACAGGCTGGCGATGAACGGTCCACCGCCGCCGGGGTTGATGGCGTCGATCGTAAAGGTCGCCGCGGACGACGTGCCGCCGCCGGGCGCGGGACTGAACACCGTGACCGAGGCCGTGCCGGCTGCCGCAATGTCGGCGGCCGTAATCGCGGCCTGCAGCTCGTTGGCCGAGACGTAGGTTGTTGCGCGGTCGTTGCCGTCCCAGCGTACGGTCGAGCCCGCAACGAAGTCCGAGCCGTTCACGGTTAGCGAGAATGCCGAGCCGCCTTCCGTCGCGGAGTTCGGGTTCAGCGTATTCAGTACGGGCAGCGGGTTGTTGCCGCCGCCGAGCGGATCGATCGTAAACGTGGCTGCGCCCGAGGTGCCGCCGCCGGGTGCAGGACTGAACACCGTGACCGAGGCCGAGCCGGCTGCTGCAATATCGCCGGCCGTAATGGCGGCTTCCAGCTGGTTTGCGGACACGTAGGTTGTTGCGCGGTCGTTGCCGTTCCAGCGCACGACCGAGCCCGGCACGAAGTCGCTGCCGTTGACGGTCAGCGAGAACGCCGAGCCGCCTTCCGTTGCCGAGTTCGGGTTCACGGTATTCAGAACCGGCAGCGGGTTGTTGCCGCCGCCGAGCGGATCGATCGTGAAGGTCTGTGCAGCCGAGGTGCCGCCGCCGGGTGCGGGGCTGTACACCGTCACCGACGCGCTGCCGGCTGCGGCAATGTCGGCAGCCGTAATCGCGGCCTGCAGTTCGTTGGCCGAGACGTAGGTGGTGGTCCGGTCCGCACCGTTCCAGCGTACGACCGAGCCCGGTACGAAGTTGCTGCCGTTGACGGTCAGCGAGAACGCCGAGCCGCCTTCGGTCGCCGAGTTCGGATTCAGCGAGGCGAGCGAGGGCAGCGGATTGCCACCGCCGCCGAGATCGGTTGCGGAGAAGTTGTCGAACGAGTAGGCCGCCTCGACGTAGCCGCCGAAGCCGACCGATCCGGCCGTCGTCAGCGCGGCACCGGAGGCGTCGCTTGCCGTGGTCTGGCCTTCGATGACCCAGTCGGTGCCGGTCCAGCGCTCAACGTAGGCCGCGAGCTGCACCGGGTTGGCGCCCGTGGCGCTCAGCCGGAACCGGTACGTGTTGCCGAGGCTCAGACCCGGGGCGATGACCATTGTGGACAGCGCCTCGACAAACGCGTCGCCGCGCTGCCGGCCGAGAATGGCTTCGTTGGCGTTGTTGTTGACGTACAGGATATAGCCGTCGATACGATTCGACAGCGCCACCGTGTTGGACTGAACGCGAGCGAAAATCTGCGGATAGCCGGGTACGGGGCTCGAGAGTTCGAGTTCAGCGGATACCTCGACGTTGAGCAGGTCTTCGCCGGCCGGGCGATAGACGATGTTGTCGCGATAACCCTCGGCAACGGCCTGCTTGACGGCAGCGCCGCCCACCAGCGCAAACGCCTGCGGGTTCTTCTCGATCCAGCCGTTACCAATGTCTGCGCCGTCGGGACGCGAGAACGTGTCGCCGGAGCCCGGTGTACCGGCCTGCGTCGTGAAGGTTGCAGAGGTCGACGTGCCGCCGCCCGGTGCGGGCGTGAATACCGTGACTGCGTTGTTGCCGGCCGTCGCAATGTCGGCCGCCGTGATGGCCGCCTGCAGTTCGTTGGCCGACACGAAGGTCGTCGAGCGGTCGCTGCCGTTCCAGCGCACGACCGAGCCGGGGATGAAGTCGCTGCCGTTGACGGTCAGCGAGAACGCCGAACCGCCTTCAGCGGCCGAGTTCGGGGCGATCGTGGTGAGTGCCGGCGACGGATTGTCGCCGCCGCCCAGCGGATCGATCGTAAACGTCTGCGCGCCGGACGTACCGCCGCCCGGTGCCGGGTTGAATACCGTTACCGAGGCGCTGCCGGCCGCGGAGATGTCGGCGGCGGTAATCGCCGCCTGCAGTTCGCTCGCCGACACATAGGTCGTCGTGCGGTCGGCGCCGTTCCAGCGCACGACCGAGCCCGGAATGAAGCCGGAGCCGTTGACGGTCAGCGAAAATGCCGAACCGCCCTCGGTCGCCGAGTTCGGGTTGATCGAGCCAGTCGCCGGCACGGGGTTGTCGACGACGAGCGGATCGATCGTGAACGTCTGCGCTGCCGAGGTGCCGCCGCCGGGTGCGGGGCTGAACACCGTGACCGACGCCGATCCGGCGGTCGCAATATCGGCGGCCGCAATCGCTGCCTGCAGCTGGTTGGCCGACACGTAGGTCGTTGCGCGATCGGCGCCGTTCCAGCGCACGACCGAGCCGGGGATGAAGTTCGAGCCGTTGACGGTCAGCGAAAACGCCGAGCCGCCTTCGGTGGCGGAGTTCGGGTTGAGCGAGCCCATCGTCGGCACGGGGTTGTCGACGACGAGCGGATCGATTGTGAACGTCTGTACGGCCGAGGTGCCGCCGCCGGGTGCGGGCGTGAACACCGTCACCGAGGCGCTGCCGGCAGTGGCAATATCGGCAGCCGTAATGGCCGCCTGCAGTTCGCCGGCCGAGACATAGGTTGTCGTGCGGTCAGCGCCGTTCCAGCGGACGACCGAGCCGGGCACGAAGTTGCTGCCGTTGACGGTCAGCGAAAATGCGGAGCCGCCCTCGGTCGCCGAGTTCGGGTTGATCGAGCCGAGTGTCGGTACCGGATTGCTGCCGCCGCCCAGATCGGTAGCGGACACGTTGTCGAACGAGTACGAGGCTTCGACAAAGCCGCCGAAGCCGACCGATCCGGCCGTCGTCAGTGCGTTGCCGGCAGCGTCGCTTGCCGTCGTCTGGCCTTCGATGACCCAGTCCGTACCCGTCCAGCGCTCGATGTAGGCGGCAAGCTGTACCGGGTTGGCGCCCGTGGCGCTGAGGCGCATCCGGTAGGTTTCGCCAAGGCTCAGGCCCGGCGCAATCACCATCGTCGATAGCCCCTCTACGAACGCGTCGCCGCGCTGCCGGCCGAGGATGGCTTCGTTCGGATTGTTGTTGACGTACAGGATGTAACCGTCGATGCGGCCCAAAGTCGCCACGGTGTTGGACTGCACGCGGGCGAAGATCTGCGGGTAGCCGGGCACGGCGCTCGAGAGTTCGAGTTCAGCCGATACCTCGACGTTGAGCAGGTCTTCGCCGGCGGGGCGATAGACGATATTGTCGCGGTAGCCGTCGCCTACGGCCTGTTTGACCGCAGCGCCGCCGGCGAGCGAAAACGCCTGCGGGTTTTTCTCGATCCAGCCGTTGCCGAGGTCCGCGCCGTCGGGGCGCGAGAACGTGTCGTTGACCTGAGCGTTTGCGTTGAGTGCAGCGCCGAATGTGCAAAGCAGCACGAGCAGCGGGCGGCTGAGCCGTCCGGCGCGGGCACGAGAGGAGGTGTTTGAGCGAAAGGTTTCTGTAGCAGCCACAAGCAGTTCCGATCGGTTTCTGAACGCGGCGCCGGCTGACAGAGGTTTTGCACGGCGCCTATTTCAGAAATAAGTAGCAAGAAACGTGCCGACCTTTTTTTTATTTTTAAATCATAGGTTTATGGCTTTTCTCTGACCACTTGTAAAGATGCTTGTAAAGAACACCGACAGCCGGCGGGACACCCGCCTCAGCGAAGGGAAATACCGACCAGAATAGGGCGATGATCGGAGCCGAGCCGTGGCCCCAAGTGCTTAGAAACGATATGCACGTCGCGGGATGCAAGGCAGTGGTCGATCGGAATACCCAGCCAGCCGAGGCGCGCGGGCCAGGTTGGCAGCAGCCGGTTTCCGGTGTCTCCGTCGTGCAGACCGGCGGCCCTGAGTTTTCGATACCAGGCCGACCACGGCGTCATGTTCCAGTCGCCGCAGGCGACGAAAGCCGACTCGGGGGCCCTGCCGAGCAGATGCTCCATCTGCCGGTTGCGTGCCGCAAACGACGACGGAACCATTGGCCAGTCGAGATGCAGTCCGATCAGCGACAGGTACCGGTCGCCGATCTCGGCAGATGCGGCAATGTACGGGACGTCGGTGCCGGGAAACGCCGGGACCTCCGCGTCTGCCAGCGGCACACGACTGAACATTGCGATACCGAAGTAGCCGGTTTTCGGCTCGACGACAACGTGCGGAAAACGCTCGGACAGCGCGGCGAGTTCTGTGTGCCAGCCAGGCGTGTACTCCTGGAGAATCACGATGTCCACGTGCGTCTCTTCGAGATAGCGCCGCACGCGGTCCGGCGAGCGCATCGTTGCGCTCAGGTTGAAACTCATGATCGACAGGGTTCCTGCTGTTGCAGGTCCCGCGGCCGCCGTACCGACGAAGGGCTGAAACGACAGCGCGATGACAGCGAGTGAGGCGGCGGCACTGACGGCAGCCAGCTGGGGCCTGCCCAGAACGACGAGCGCAGGAACCATCAGCAGCATCGACAGCAGTACGTGGGCACGCAGGTTTGCGAGCAGATCGCAGAGCCACCAGTCGCGTGGCCCGAACCCCAGGAGCGCAACGGCAGCGGCGAGCCCGGTCAGCACGCCCGCAAGCAATGCAAGGCGAGGGTGGCGCGCCGCGGTCATTGCTCGCTGGTCTTGTTCCCGGCCGCCTGCGCCCGGATGTCGGCAACGGCGTAGCCCATGCGATGCAGGCAGGCGAAGCCGACGACGACCACGGCGATATAAGCGAGCAGGTGGTAGAAGACCGAGGCGGCGATCGCTGCATCGTCGCTGATGCCGAACGCCTGCAGCGCCACGACAAACGCGAGCTGGATGTTGCCGACGTAGCCGGGGCTGGTCGGCAGCGAAATACCGACGATCGTAGCGACCAGCACGAGCACAACCCCCGACGTGGGCACTTCGACGTCGAGTGCGATCAGGCTCAGCCAGATGCAGATTCCCATGAGTCCCCACTGCAGGATCGAATTAAAGGCAATCCTCAGGAGCAGTCGCGGCTGTCGGATCGACTCCAGTCCCCGGGCGGCGATCTCGAGCTGTTCCAGCACAAAATTGCCGAAGCGTTCGGGCAACAGCGACAGCGGCCGCCGCAGCAGGGCGAGCAGCATCTCACGGCGAGTCACGAGCAGAACGGCAACGGCGAGACCGAACAGTGTAATGGCGGCAATCACGAAACCGGCCTTGATGAGCACGTCGGGCGTCGATTGCCCCGTGGCGAGCACAAAGCCGAGTAGGGCAAGAATGGTCAGCAGGTCGAAGATGCGCTCCATCGCAATCGTGCTCAGCACCTGCGAGTAGCCGAGCGAGTAGCGTTTGCCGGCAATGTAGGCACGCACGAATTCACCCATCTGCATCGGCAGCACCGCCGTGCCGGCGTAGCCCACCATGACGATCGGGAACAGCTCGCGCGTGGGAATGTCCGCATCCGGATACAGGAGCAGTCGCCAGCGGGCGCTCTTCAGCCAGTAGAACACGAACAGACTCAGGAGGAACGGCAGGGCCAGCGCGAAATTGGCGTCGGCGAGGGCTTCGCGGATCGCCGCCGGGTCGGCGTTGCGGAACGCGAGCCAGAGAAACAGGACGCTGACGGCAATGCCCAGCGCAAAGGCGTTTCGGCGGCGCAAAACTCCGCTACCGTTGCGCGGCTGCGATGCCGCCGCCGAGCGAAGCCGGCGTGCGATCGGGTGCCGGTCTGCGCCTGCGCCGCGAAACCGCGGTGGCGAACAGGAGCAGCAGGGCAATAGTGCCGAAGCTGCCACCACCGCCGCTGTCGGTCGTGGGTGGCGGCGGCGGGCTCGGGTTGGCCGGCGTGCTGACCGCAAGCGGGCTGGAAGCCGCGGAGACATTGCCGGCTGCATCGCGCGCGGTGATCGTATAGCTGTAACTCGTATTGGCCGTCAGGCCCGTACTGCTGTAGCTCGTAGCCGTGACCGTGGCGAGCAGAACGCCGCCTTCGCGGACCTCGTAGCCCGTCACGGCTACGTTGTCGGTCGAGGCGTTCCAGTTGAGATCGATGCGGGTCGTCGATACGGCGGTGCCCGCCAGTCCGGTGGGTGTGGTTGGGGCCTGGGTGTCGGCGCTGCTCGGCGTGCTGACCACGACTGCGCCCGATTCGGCCGAGACGTTGCCGCTGTGGTCGCGCGCCGCAACCGTGTAGCTGTAGTCCGTGTCGGCGCTCAAACCTCTGTCGCTAAGGCTCGTGCCGGGGACCGTACCGATCAGCGCGCCGTCGCGGCGGACCTGGTAGTCGCTGACGCCAATGTTGTCGGTCGACGCGTTCCAGTTCAGGTCGATCTGCGAACTGGATATTGCGTTGCCGGTCAGGCCGTCCGGTACCGTCGGGGCCTCGGTATCCGGAACCGCCAGTGTCGAGGCGACCGCAGCGCCCGATTCGGCGGAGACGTTGCCGGCCGCGTCGCGCGCGGCGACCGTGTAGCTGTAGCTCGTGTTCGCCGTCAGGCCCGTGTCGCTGTAGGTGGTGCCGGTAACCGTAGCGATCAGGCCGCCGTCGCGACGGATCTCGTAACCCGTCACGCCGACGTTGTCGGTCGAGGCGTTCCAGCTCAGATCGATGCGGGTGGTCGTCACACCGGTGCCGCTCAGTCCGGTCGGTGTCGTCGGTGCTTCGGTATCGGGGGCGGCAAGGGTGGACACCGCGGCCGCCGCCGACTCGGCGGACACGTTGCCCGCGGCATCGCGCGCGGCGACCGTGTAGCTGTAGCTCGTGTTCGCCGTGAGCCCCGTGTCGCTGTAGCTGGTCCCGGCGACGGTACTGATCAGTGCGCCGTCGCGGCGGATCTCGTAGCCCGTCACGCCGACGTTGTCCGTCGATGCGTTCCAGCTGAGGTCGATCTGCGTCGTCGATGCAGCGCTGCCCTGCAGTCCGGTCGGCGTGCTTGGCGCCTCCGTGTCGCCGGCGGCCGGCGTCGTCACCGTTTCGACGGCCGACGCGATCGAGACGTTGCCGGCCGCGTCACGCGCCGACACCGTGTAGTCGTAGCTGGTGCTCGGCGTCCGTCCCGTGTCGCTGTAGCTCGTGCCGGCAACGGTATCGATCAGTACACCGTCGCGGCGAATCTGATAACCCGTCACGGCGACGTTGTCGGTGGACGGGCTCCAGCTCAGATCGATCCGCGTGCTCGATACCGCCGTGCCCGAGAGGTTCGTCGGCTGCGTGGGTGCGGTCGTATCGCCCGACCCGGACAGCGGTGCATTGTCGGTGGACCAGACGTTGGCAGGCGATTCGACCAGCGTCATACAGCGGCCCGCGTCGAGCGCGTCGCAGACGCTGTTGCCGGAGCCTTCGTCGAAACGGTAGACGCCGACGAGCCCCGTTTCGCTGCCCGACACCGGGTCGTCGTAGTTTGCTCCGATCTCCGCCGCCGATTTGGCGCGCGACCAGAAGCGCACCTCGTCAACGAGACCCTTGTAGTCTTCGTACTGTTGCGAACCGATCGCCGCTTCTTTTTCGGCACCCCAGAACCAGCCTTGCTGGTTGCCTGGGAAGCCGCTCCAGCCGTCCCACCACTGGCGCATGTTGACGCAGCCGTTGCTGGTTTCGGTGTCGATCAGCGTGCCGTCGATCCAGAGTTCGAGGGTCGCGCCGGAGCCCGGGCAGCGCCTCACCAGCGTAATCTGGTGCCACTGACCGTCCAGGAGCGACGGGGCGTTGCTTGCCGGAAACGCGCCGACCGACCAGAGGTCGCCGTCGGGCATTGGCCTTGCGTCGTCGCCGAACAGCCAGCGCACGCGACCGGCGCCGTAAAACTGCAGTGTGAAGGTGCCCTGGGCAAAACCGCTGCCGTTGTTGTGCCCGTCCAGCAGGAAGTTGCCGTCGAACCACCAGTTGCCGCTGCTGTAGGGGGTATTGTCGTCCTCGGTCCAGTTTCGCAACTGGTCCTGGCCGCCGTCCGTCGGTCCGACTGGGAACGAGTTGTCCGGCCGTATCCACAGCTCGAACGTGAATTCGCCCTGGCCGAAGCCCGGCGGGATGTCCGTCTGTACGGCGTGGTCCTGATCATCGGGCGGGGCGCCATTGACGACGAACTGGACCGACCCTTGGGCAAGCGCAGCCGGCATTGCGGCAAAACCGCAGGCAAGGCTGGTCAGAGCGAGGATCAGTCGTCGAATGGACATCAAGGGGAGCCGGAATGAATCTGAAGGGAAAATGCTAGCAGACGCCGCGTGAGGGCCCGCGGACTATGTCACACAATGGGCATTCCGGCAATTGCGCGGGAGGTCCGGAAACCGTTTTGAAACACGGCCTTAGCTCATTTCGCCTGGCTTGTCCGTCTGGCGGAGAAGCTCGAGCACGAAACGGACCAGATCGGGGTGATAGGGCAGGCCGTCGTGCGACGCCGAGCCCAGAAAGAGGTAGTTGCCGGGTGAGGTTTCGCGGAGCGGCAGGCTTCCGGTGTTGCCCGTGTCGATCCCGCCGGCGCCGTCCAGCAAAGCGCTCTCGGCAGGTTCGATCCATTCGTCCGCCTCGACCCGCACGGTGACGTAGCCGATCCGGCGCTCCTCGTCCGGCGGGATTCGTTCGCGGTCGGCGCTGTCCTCACCGAGGCCCCAGGGCGTCTCGTCTTCGGGGGCGGCGCGGGTGCCGTTCAGTCGTTGCTGAACGTTGTCCGGGTCTGCGGCATCGGCAAAGGCCGGGCACATTTGCCGGTCGCCCTTGCCGGAGCGGCCGCACAGCCGGTCGGTGCCGTGATTTGCTCCCGCCAGCGCCACCATGAGGCGGACGTGCTCGCCGCCGATGAAGCGTATGTACCAGCGCGCGCTGAACGCCCCCATGCTGTGGGCCACGATGTCGATCTTGTCGGGCGCCTCGACGCCGCAGCCGCTCGCGGACGCGGCCGACCGGCTGTCCTCCAGCAGTCGTTCGGCGCCGGCTGCAACGAATCGTTCGGCCGCCCGGACGTTATCGCCGTCTCGCGGTCGCATGTCGATGGCGTGCAGGTAGGCTGCGGGATAGCCGTCGTTGCGGAGTGCGCGAGCCAGATCGTCCCAGGTGCCGGACGTCAGGCCTGAGCCGTGCACGAACAGGACCGGCGTTCGGTCGTAGTCTGCGCAGGAGGGGACCGGGCCGGCGGGTTCGTCGGCCTGGCATGCCGTTACGGCGACGCCGGCTGCGGCCAGTGCGAGCAGCCGGAGTCTTTCGATCGGGGACCGGGTGTCAGCGACCACTGCCGGTCGCCGTTGCCCGCCGCCGGCGAACCGCGGACAGCAGTTGCCCGGACAGCAGTACGAAGGCGAGGATGCCGATGCCCGCGAGTGTCAGGAAGCGGACTCTCAACTGCTCGAGCTTTTCGACGGCCACTTGATTGTCGCTCGTGCCGATGATGCGAATCTGCGGGTGCACGCCGACGAGGATCGCCATCGCCTGTTCCAGGTGGCGGGACAGTCCCGCCGCCGTCGATACCAGTGTCGACTCGTCATAGTCGAACACGTTGTTGCCCCACCAGAGATAGAGTTGATCCCTGCCTTCGGTGTAGTAGTCGAGGGCGTTGTCGGCCGACTCGAACAGGAAGCGTTCTTCGGACAGCGGCACGACCGCGATGGTTGCACGTTTGGCGTCGTTGCCGAGCCGGTCGCGGAGTTCGAGGACCGACAGCGGCTCTCCGCTTGCGCGGTCCGTCACGTAAAACGAGAAATACGAGTCGATGAATATCCAGCGGTCACGCTGCCGGTCGTAGAATTCGTTGAACGCGTGCCCGTCGCCGCCGAAGCCGTCGAACGACATACCCCACTCGCGGACGGGGATCGAGAGTGTATGCGCGAGGCCGTTGAACACCTGTGAAAAGTCGGCGCAGTAGCCCGCGCCGTTGTCGACGATGCCCGTCAGGTTCGTCACGGCGTCCGACTGTATGCGGCCACCCTTGAAGCCGTCGACGGCGAGGTAGGTTCCGGCGGCGAATGCGCGCCCCACGTCCCCGCCCATCGGAACCGGTGTCGACGCCATCCCGGCCGTCTCGGTTGCTTCGGTTATGTCGGCAATCGCGCGCTCGAACTCGGGCGGCGGTGCACCCTGGCCGAGCTTGAAACTTTGCGGATACTCCGCCGGTGACCAGCGCAGTTCGTCGATGGCTACCGTGTCGAAGATAAGCGAGTTTCTGAGCCGGACCGCCTCGGACGACGAGATCACCATCGGCACGGTCAGGGCAACCGAGGCAATCAGCAGGATTGCCGGGATCGCCTTGATCAGTATGTTGCCGTTTTTTGTCATTCCGCCTTTCCCTGGGTGTATACAGATGGGTGCGCCGCGATACTCCGATCCCTGGATGTCTGCGATGTTCCGCGGCACGCTGGATTATACGCGCAATCGCCGTATGTCGAGCGGCTGGCCGGCGTCGTTTCGGTCCGTCCCGAGGCCACCCGCGCGCGAATGGGCAATGCGGATTCGTGTATTATCGGCCGCGCAAAGAAACAGTGACGGACTTCCAGACGCAGGCGGCAAGCCGGCCTTAGGATTCGACCAGGGATTCGACATCGTGAATATTGGGACTCGGGAGTGCTGAATGGCCGTCCGACACAGGCTTGATCGACGACAGTTTCTCGCAGCTTGTCTTGCCGGCGGCGGCGCCGCTTTGGCAGGGATTACCCCCACGTCCGGATGGGCCGCCCGGCACACGGCCGGTCAGCTCGAGTCGTGTCGCGTGGTCGGTGACTGGTATCTCGATCGATTCCCCGCGGAGCGGGATCCGCAGGTTTTGTTAAGCGCGCTGCGCAATGCCATACCCGGATTTCCCAAGCCGGGTTCGCCGTTCGAGCCGTCACGCTTCGAGGCTTCCGTCGACGATGCCATTAGCAGCGACGTGGCAAATGGCGACGTCATGCTGGTCGGCAACTCACTCCTGTCCAGAACCGAATGCCGCCTGTGTGCACAGACGGCGTTAGCTCGAACGAACTGACGTGATCACCAATCTTCAATCGGGTGAGCTGCCCGCAGAGCTGTCGACCGATGTTTGCATCGTCGGTGCCGGCCCCGCCGGTATTTCGATGGCGCTCGAACTGGCCGACGGACCCTGGAACGTCGTGTTGCTCGAGTCCGGCGGCGAGGACTACGACGTCAGGACACAGGCCCTGTACGAGGGTCCGAACATCGGCCGCGACTATTACCCGCTTCGCCACGACCGTATCCGTTACTTTGGCGGGACCAGTCATCACTGGGGCGGCTGGTGCGCCCAACTCGCACCCGGCGATCTGGACGTTCGCGACTGGGTGCCGGACAGCGGTTGGCCGATTACCTGGGCGGAACTCGAGCGCTACTATCCGCGAGCGCAGGAAATCTGCGAACTGGATCGGCTCGACTACGATCCGTACTCATGGCTGGAGCCGCGGTTTCCGCTGTTGCAGCTGGACGACGCGTTGCTGGAGCACTACCTCTACAAGTGGAGTCCGGCGGATCAGAACCGCCCGCCGACACACTTTGGCCGGGTTTACCGCGACCGGCTGGCGGCTGCCGACAAGCTAAACGTCGTGCTCAATGCCAACGTCGCGGACTTCGAGTGCAACGATGCCGTCGACCACGTCGATACGATTGTTGCCAGGTCACTCGACGGTAACGAATTGCGTGTCACGGCGAAGGTCTTCGTCGTGGCTGCCGGCGGCCTCGAGAACCCGCGGCTCCTGCTGGCGGCGAACCGCCAGAACCCGGCAGGACTCGGCAACGATCGCGATCTCGTCGGCCGCTACTTCATGGAGCATCTCGAAGGTGTCCTCGGGCATATCCTGATCGACGACACGGACGCAGCACGCTGGCTGGCGTCGTACGAAAAGCGGATTCCTGAAGGCGAGCGGCTCGACGTCTCGGCAGCGATCCGGCCCACCTTCGGCTTCCAGGAGGAGCAGCGCATTCTCAACGTCGGACTCGTGCTGCGCTCACAGGTCGATCAGGACTCCGGTTACGTGTCGGCAAAACGCCTGGCGCTGTCGCTGCGGGGCGAAGACCAGAGCAACTACGCCCGCGACATTGCCAACGTACTCACCGATCTCGACGAAGTGGCGCTGTGGATTCACCACCGGCGCAGCGGCACGAACTACGAGTTCCCGGTGACCAAGGAGCCGGTCAAGATCTGGGTCAACTCGGAGCAGGCGCCGAACCCGGACAGCCGCGTCATGCTGACGGACGAACGCGACGAACTGGGCATGCCGCGGATTGCCCTAGACTGGCGCGTCGGCGCCATCGAGAAAAAGACCCTGGTCGACTCGGCACAGCTGCTCTCGCGTGAAGTCGACCGGCTGACCGGTATGCGCGTCGAGCTTGCCGACTGGCTCGTCGACGGGACTGACATCATGCCGATGGCCGAGATTTACGGCGGACATCATCACATGGGCACGACACGGATGTCGGATTCGCCGCAATCGGGCGTCGTCGATTCGGATTGCCGCGTGTTCGGGCTCGACAATCTTTACATGGCCGGCAGCTCCGTGTTCCCCACGGGCGGTTACGCCAACCCGACACTGACGCTGGTTGCGCTGGCCGTCCGGTTGGCGGGCCACATCGACAGCCGACTCGAGGCGGACGCCTGATGGCTGCGCGCGCACGAAGCCTGGGCCTGCTGTCGGCGGTAGTCGCGGCGATTGCAGTGCTGGTCCTTTACACGTTCCTTAAGGGCTACCACGGTAATCTCGACCTGATGCTGACGGTCATTGCCGTTCGTCTCGCAGCCGCTATCGGCGTGGGTGTCTTCATTGCCGTGCTCGTCACGTTGTGGCAGTTCGCCGCCAAGCGGACGGCGTCGTTCGGTGCGTTCGTGAGTGCATCCGTGTTCGCCACGTCCGGTGTCGTGATCGTGCTCGCGCTGCTCAATCTGCTCGGGGTTTGAGCGATGCACGTTCCGTCCGCTCACCCCAACCTGCCAAACGGAGCTTAAGCCATGCCTGGCCTGTCCAACCGAGCCGCCACGCTGCTGCTGGCCGGCACACCGCTCGTCTGTGTTTTGCTCGTCAGCCTTCCCGAGGTGCTGCGCGACCGCATATTCCCGTTCGATAGCGCGCTGATTGCCGCCAACGGTGCGTTGTTCGCGAGTCTCTTTGCAGACCTCGGCGCGTTCTTTTCGGCGCCCATGGACTGGCTCTGGGGCTACTACGATCAGTATCCGGCGCTCAGCGTGCGACGGCACCCGCCGCTGTTTGGTTTTGTGGCCGGCGTGATCTACTCCGTGACGGGCGTCTCCGCCATGTCGGCGAAGCTGACGGTCATGCTGTTTGGCCTCGTGTTTGCGACCGGTTTCTTTTTCGTCGCGAAGCGGCTGTATTCGAGCGCGCTGCTGGCCTCGGCCGCAACGCTGCTGATCGTCGTGACGCCGCAGTTTGCGATTCATTTCCACTCCGTCTGGCTCGACGTGCCGTCACTGGCGTTTGCGATCTGGGCGTTCTATTTCTACCTGGCCCGCCTGGACGGCGACCGCTCGTTTAGAACCGTCATTGGCATGGTGGGGTCCGCCGTGCTGGCGTTGTACACGTATCAGCCGACGATTGTGCTGCTGACCGGCATAGTCGTGTACCTGCTGGTCAACGAGTTGCGCACGTTCTTCAAGGACCGGCCGCTGTTGATCGGCACCGGGCTCCTGGTCGTTCTGATGGTGCCGCTGATCGGGTTTACGCTGCTGATGGCGCCCGACAATCTCAGCGTCACGACTGGCGAGATTCCCGACGCGTGGAAAGAGTTTGCGTCGCCGACGTATGCGTCGTGGATGGTGACTGACAAACTCAGCATTGCCTACTGGCTGGTGTACGCGGAGATGATGATAGTCTCTTACCCCGTGCAGTCGATCGGAGTGCTTCTGTGGGCTGGCCTGCGATTCGTGCGCAAGCCGCCGGCCGGCGAAGTGCTCATGCTGGTGTGCCTCGTCGTCACCTACCTGGCGTTCAGCTGGCTGATCGTCAAAGGTCATCGCTACACCCTGTACATGGCGATCCCGGCGACGTTCCTGACGATCGCCGCGTTGCGGGACCTTGCCGGACGGGTACTGGCGGAGCCCCGCAAAGCAGCCATTGTCACCGGGTCCGCGGTTGCCGTCATGGCGCTGCTGCAATACCTGTTTGCGCCGCCTTACGCGCCGTACCGCTACCTGGCGGGTATGGACGGCGTCGTGACCTCGGTGCTCGAAGAAAAGCCCGACGCCACCTTGCTGTATTCCGGCAGAAACGACGCAGCCTTCGTGTTCTACGCGCGGAGTCTCGACCCCGAGCGCAGGACCGAGTTGCACCGCGCCAGCGTGCAGCTCGTCGATCCTGCCGATCTCGACAGCTACCTCGAGGACGAGCACATCGACTTCGTGATCGTCGAGATCGAGAACCTCGGTTACGACTCTCTCGAGATCATCGATCTGTTCCGCGATACGATCGTGTCGCACATGGACACGAGCACCGAATTCGAGCTGCGCGGGGAGCACCTGCTTCCCTACGGTGCCTTCGAGGAGGAGGGCACCGTAATCCTGCAGGTCTTCGGCCGCTCGCCATAGCCGCGACTGACTATCGAATGATCACCATCCAATGATCGCCGGCAGTACCCAGGAGCAATGACGCAGGTTACCGAAAAGGTCGTTCGCGGCTTCCGTTGGATGGCGGCGGGACGGCTCGCCGGTCAGGCGGTCACGTGGGTCATTACGATCTTCGTCATCCGCATCCTGTCGCCCGAGGACTACGGCCTCATGGCGATGGCCATGGTCGTCATCGGTTTCCTTGCGCTGTTCGACGAGCTCGGCATGGGTGCCGCGCTGATCCAGCAGGAGAAGTTCGACGAGACCGAGGTCCGGCAGGTGTTCGGGCTCGTCATTGTGATCAACGTCGTGGCGTTTGCGTTGCTGATTGCGATTGCGCCCGTCGTCGCGGGTTTCTTCGACGAGCCGCGCCTGATCGACATCATTCGCGTGTCGGCCCTGCAGTTCCTGATCATGGCGTTTCAGATCGTGCCCGATGCCGTGATCCGGCGCCGCATGCACTTCAAGGAAAAGTCGCTCGTCAACTTCGTCACGATGGTGCTCGGCAGTTTCTTCACGCTGGGCATGGCGTTGATGGGTTACGGCGTCTGGGCGCTGGTGCTCGGCAACGTGCTGACGGTGGCGACCCGTACGATTGGCTACATCATTGTTGCACGATATTTCTGCTGGCCCAGCTTCAGCTTTTCGGGCCTGCGGCGGATCGTGACCTTCGGCGGTCAGGTAACGGCGGAGCGCCTGCTCTGGTTCATCTACAACCAGGCCGACATCTTCCTGATCGGGCGATTCCTCGGCAAAGAATTGCTCGGCTACTACTCGGTGGCGATCCACCTGGCATCGCTGCCCATGACCAAGCTGGCCGCGATCGTCAACGAGATCAGCCTGTCGGGTTTCTCGCGAATACAGTCCGACCAGGACGAGGTCAGCCGCCAGTTCCTCAAAGCGACGCTGGCGATCAGCTTCTTCGCGCTGCCGGTGTTCTTAGGCATCTCGGCGACGGCCCCCGAGATTGTCGGCGTGTTCCTGGGCCCCACCTGGACTCAGGCGGCGCTGCCGCTGCAGCTTCTGAGTCTGGTCGTGCCGCTCAGGATGCTGGATCTCGTCATCCCGACGGCGCTCATGGGCATCGGCCGTGCCGATCTGAGCGTCAGCAACGCGGCGATTGCTGCCGTGCTGTTGCCGATCGCGTTTGCCATCGGCATTCAGTGGGGACTGATCGGCGTGTGTTACGGCTGGCTGTTCGGCTATGCCGTCTACTACTGCATTTCGCTCGCGCGTTCGCTGCCGGTGCTCGGCACGGGATTTGCCGCGTACTTCCGCACGGTGTTCCGCGTCGTGGCGATTGCGGTTGCGATGAAGCTAGCCGTGCATGCCGCGCGGCCGACCGTTGTCGACGCACTGGGCGAGGGTGTGCTCGCGCTGGGTGCGCTCGTGGGTGTCGGCGTGTTGAGCTTTGGCGTGCTGACGCTGTTGTTCAACCGCGACGGCGCCAGATTCGCCTACGGTCTCATCAAGCGCTAGCGGCTACCCGCGGGCGACAGGCCCAAAACGACAAACAGCGCGTCCCTCTCGGGCACGCGCTGTCTGCTGTGGCCGTTTCCCGGCCTGGGTCAGTTGACCGTCTTGCTCGCTTCGTTCGAAAACGCGCTTTCGATGCCGCGGTCGTTGATTGCGGTCGTGACGAAGAAATACGTGTCGGGCGTCAGGTTGTCGACGACGTAGGTGGTCAGGCTCGGGTTGTTGACGTTGATCTGGTTGCTGTAGGAACCGGGCGACGTGCCGTAGTAGATCCGGAACGACGTTAGGTTCGTCAACGCGCTGCCGTCCGTGTTGGCGGTCGGCGCGGTCCACGAGAGCGTGGCGCTGCCGAGCGCAACCTGGGTGACGTTGATGGAGAACGGCGACATGTTTGTCGTCGCCTGGCCGTCGCTGACCGAAATCCGGATGTCGGAATACGTCCCTTCGCTGCCCAGCGGCGCAACGCCCGAGAGCCGACCGGAGGACGCCTCGAAATTTGCCCACGACGGCTGGTTCTGGATGCTGAAGGTCAGGCTGTCGCCGTCAGGGTCCGATGCGGTCGGCGTGAACTGATAGTTGTTGCCGACGACCACGGCCGACGCCGGCGTACCGGAGATCGTCGGTGCGTTGTTGCCCGACGGCGGCGGCGGGGGCGGGCTAATGGCGCTCGACGAGTCGTCGCCTCCGCCCGACAGGCAGCCGCCGGCGATCAAACCGATGACGGCAATAAAAGAAATCTTTGTGGCTGTGCCCAAGCCGAATTTCATTTGTCGTAAACCTCTTTAAAGGTATCGCGGCCGCCATCCGGGCGTGTCCGCAGATTACTGTCCAATTCAACTGCTCAATACAACGAGGTATTGAGCACTCGTGTCGTTTTCCGGAGTGTGGACGGCTAGGCGAGTTTGCCAGGGATGGTGAGTTCCAAAGCGCGGAAGACCCGGCGCCTGTCCCTGATTCTGGCAACCCCGCTGTCGTAGGCCGTGTGCCCTTAGACCGGAAGCTTTGCGTCCCCACCTTTCGGCAGGTTTGCCTTTGTCGACTCAGTTTCGGTTATACCAGCCGAGTGACTTAAGGCAAGGGCCTGAATCGAGGAAAACAAAAAATCCGCTGCAGTCGGACCCTTCGTGGCTTAAGAGCAAACTGCGTGCCACAAACGGCAACTATTATGTAAATCAACGACTAAGGAAAGCCAAATTGCCGAGGCTGCTGCCGGAGAGCCGCGCTGACTGTCGCCAGTAAGTGACAAATATTCGAGTGCTGTGAGCGGAGTTCTCTGCAAGTCGTTGAAATTATGTTGATCCATTATGTCGCCAAATAGCGTCGGTTTTGACATTGCTGCAACACCCGCGAGGCGGCGTTGCAGAGCGGCCGATCTGCTACACTGCGCGCCGTTTCGAGATGCGCAAAATCCATGACCAAAGCCACCCCCGTCCGTACCCGTTTTGCACCCAGCCCAACCGGCGTTTTGCACCTGGGCAGCGTCCGCACGGCGCTGTTCGCCTGGCTGTATGCACGCCACCACGAGGGCGACTTCATCCTGCGTATCGAGGACACCGATCGGGAGCGTTCGACGCCCGAAAACGTCGCCGCGATTCTCGACGGGCTCGAGTGGCTGGGTCTCGACGCTGACGAAGGGCCGTATTACCAGACCGAACGTTTCGACCGGTACCGGGAGGTGCTCAACGAGTGGCTGGAGACCGGCAAGGCGTACTACTGCTATTGCACGAAAGAAGAACTCGGCGAATTGCGCGAGCAGCAGATGCAGGCCGGCGAACGCGTACGCTATGACGGCCGCTGGCGCGATCGCACGGATGTGCGCGAGGGTGTCGATCCCGTCATACGTTTCAGGAATCCGCTCGACGGTGAAGTGGTCGTCGAAGATTGTGTAAGAGGGCGGGTCGTGTTCGAGAACGCGCAGCTCGACGATCTCATCATTGCGCGCTCGGACGGTACACCGACTTACAACTTCACGGTCATCGTCGACGACTACGACATGCAGATTACGCACGTCATCCGTGGCGACGATCACCTCAACAACACGCCGCGGCAAATGAACATGCTGGCCGCGCTGGGGGCCGAGCCGCCCGTCTACGCACACCTGCCCATGATCCTCGGCCCGGACGGCGCAAAGCTCTCGAAGCGTCACGGCGCCGTCGACATCCGCGAGTACCGCGAGGAGGGGTATCTGCCCGAAGCGATGCTCAACTACCTCGTCCGCCTCGGCTGGTCGCACGGCGACCAGGAGATTTTTTCGCTCGACGAGATGATCAGCCTGTTCGACATTGCCGACGTCAACCAGTCGGCATCGGCGTTCAACCCCGAGAAGCTCGTGTGGATCAACCAGCAGCACATTCTCGCGATGTCGCCCGAGGCGCTTGCGCCGCAGTTGATGCCGTTTCTCGTCCAGGTGGGCCTGGACCCGAGCGACGGACCGGATCCGGTACACATTGCCGAGGGTTTCCACGAGCGCGCCGAGACGCTGCTGCACATGGCGGCGAGCGCTCGGTACTGCTACGAGGACTTCGAGACGATCGAGCCGAAATCCGCGAAAAAGCACCTGCGGCCCGTGATTCTCGAGCCGCTCAAGACCGTAAGGGCACGCCTGGCCGCGCTGGAGCACTGGGGCGAAAGCGCCATTTCCGAGGCGGTGCGCGACGTCGCCGAGGACTACGACCTGGGCCTCGGCAAGCTGGGCCAGCCGATCCGCGTGGCCGTGACCGGAGGCCCGGTATCGCCGTCGATCGACGTGACGCTGCGCCTCGTCGGGCGCGAGCGTACCCTGGCCCGGCTGGACCGGGCGATCGAGCTGGTCAAAGAGCGTGCGGGGGCGACCCAGCCGTAGCCCGACGGCAGCCCGATCGGGCCCCTCAAAATCGCCCGGAAACCCTTGTTTTGGATGCTAAACTGCCCCCTTACGCACAGTCCTTGACAGTTCCGATGCACAACCGTAAAGTGCGCGGCTCCGTGGGGCTATAGCTCAGCTGGGAGAGCGCTTGCATGGCATGCAAGAGGTCGGCGGTTCGATCCCGCCTAGCTCCACCAAGCTCCATCTGAAAAAGCAGAAAAAACGACGTCCCCATCGTCTAGAGGCCTAGGACACCGCCCTTTCACGGCGGTAACAGGGGTTCGAATCCCCTTGGGGACGCCAGATTTTTCAACAACTTACGTCGAGAATGATTCTCGTTATTCTGTTAGGTGTCTAAACTAGGCAGTGACAGAAGCCGTCCGC